>WBZS01000014.1_pt1:5000-536931 | contig 536931 bp, 476 predicted proteins | sample 5204201 | NCBI WGS metagenome assembly WBZS01 (sample SAMN12344357, study PRJNA552823) | activated sludge metagenome | biome: Activated sludge suspended growth; feature: Nitrification reactor; material: Wastewater; isolation source: activated sludge from nitrification reactor of... | reverse complement strand
TACTCCAAAACAACTTGTTTTTTAAAGGCTTCACTGTAATGAGGAGTGGGGATACCGGATTTTAACCTAATTGTTAACTGTGCCATCTTTGTTGAATTTGTAGTCAACTTTTTTCAGGACGAGACAATTTACACAAAAATCCCTCCAAAAAGGAGGGATGCCGGGTACAAATTGTTTATTGTTTCTTGGTTCGTATTTTATAACTGCTTTCTTTACTGGATTTTTGCATCCTGTTTTTGTCGTCAGTACTCATGGTTTCTGCATTGGCCATTTGAGTGGAATAACTTATAGTTGCCGCTTCCATTTTTTTCAGTTCGGGTGATTTGGAAACGTATTTTACATTTGAATTAAGAAAATCTTTGTTTTTTGCATTCACCATTCTTGCCTTCTGGTAATCGCCTTTGTCGGTTGCGGCAAGCGCTATTTCCATATTCTCGTTGGCATGGTTAAGAATGGCCTGTTGAATTACTTTTTCATTAAAGCTATTGCTATAAATTTCGTAAGAGGGCATCGGGTGTAATATGTTTTCGTTTTCCAGGCTTACCTTTTCATTGTTGGTTGTTTTAGTAAACTGAAGGGTAGAGACAAACTTTAAATCGCCAAATGCGTTATCATCCAGTTTGCAATAAAGCATTATGCCTTTGCTTTCGTTGGCAAAAAGGTCCCTTAATGCAAAATGTAATTCATTTCCCCGGGTGGTATATTTAAAATTATATACTTTTTGTACGGTTACCCCTTGAGGAATTTTTACCTTTATTACGGTGTTTTGGGCGGCAACATTCATTAGCCCGTTTAATTCTTTACTAAAAATGCCGGCGAGTTTATCGGGTGATTCAATAAAGTAGTAATTACCCGCACCGGTTTCAGCCATATCGGTCATTAAAGTTTCATTATAATCCAGCCCAATACCAAAGGTAGATAGCGTAATGCCTTCCTGGTCTTTATACTGTTGTACTTTATGCGAAATGGATTTTTGATCGGTAAGCCCGGCATTGGCAAGTCCATCACTTAACAGGAGAACACGGTTAATGTAGTTTTGTTTATAATGCGATTTTACCTGTTCATAACCTTTTTCTGTACCACCCCAAAGGTTGGTACTGCCCCGGGGAGTGAGGGAGTTTAATTTTTTCTTCAGGGAAGCTTTGTCAACGGCATTTACAGGGGCCTGCAGGAGTTCCACCACATCATCGTACATTACGATACTTACCACATCGGTGCTTTGCAATTGATCAATGATATGTGCGGCAGCATCTCTTGCATATTTTATTTTATCGCCACTCATGGAGCCACTCCGGTCAATTACAATGGATAAATTTAGCGGCACTTTAGTGGCATTATCATTGAAAAATTCACCCACATGGGTTTCCAGGTATAAAAATGCATGACGGTTAACGGTATCGGTCCTGTAATAGTCATTATCCAATGCCGAGCTAAAGGATACCGGGTTAGCATTTTTTGTTATGGTCAGCCCTTTGTATCCGCCAACATTTGCGGGAATTACCGGGGTAATGGTATCATTTATCCCCAGGGTAATGCCGGGTAAAGAATTTCGAATACCGGCCGTTGAAATTTTTTTGTCATTTATTGTTTTAAGGGCAGCAAATCCCATAAGGGCAATAGCAGCGCCTGTGATAATAGATTTATACATAACAGTTTTTTAGCAAGATGCTAAAGCAACCAGGTTTACATAAACTGAATTTTGAAATAAAATGTTAAAAGAAAATGGATGTTTTGCTGATGGCTGAAAATGCAAGTATTAAACTGCTTTTTTAATATAAATCCATAGTCAGCCAACCCTGGTATCTTATTTTATTGCCATCGGCTGCAGGCTCCATTCATTTTTTCTTATGGTTTTGAAATTAACGATCAAACTCATTATCAAAACTTTATAGAACTGTAATCACGGGCACATTTTTAAAAAAAGGATAAATTGCTCTTTTATTATAGTTTTTATACTCAAGGCAATGCAGAATATTCGTTGGCCATTTTGACAATCAATGGTTTAGCATACATGATTTAAATCATGTTTTCTAAGAGGCTAAACCTTTTACTTTGTTTAGAGGCCTATTTAAGGAAAATACAAAGCGAAAATCTATGCAAACTTCACTTTCTGAATTATTAGTGGCGGAGCACAATGTAATCCTGGAAGCAGGAAAACTTATTGAATCCAGTAACAAACTTTGGGAAACAGACCCGGTTGCGTATAGTAAACAGGTAAGTTTCCTTACTGATTTTTTTTCAGAGTATGGAGATGAATTTCATCATCAGAAAGAAGAAGAAATTCTATTCCCCGCAATCAACAAAGCTAATGAAATGGTGGGCGCTTCAATAGTAAGCGAATTAATTGAACACCATGAAGATTTTCGCAACCTGCTTCAGAAAATACGCAATGCCTGTACGCAGCAGGACTATGTTTCTGCCCAAAAATATTTGGAAACATACCTGCAAAGCCTTAAGGATCATATAGCCGCAGAAAACGATGAACTCTTCCCGATGGCTGATGACTTGTTTTCTCCGGACGAAATTGAGAGGCTTTACTACCGCTGTATCGATAAAGATGAAGAACTTGGCGTAGCAAGAAAGCAAGAATTTGAAAACCATATAATAAAATTAAACGGGAATGAAGCAGTTCGATGAATTACTGGCTTCCTGCAATGAAACGGCTTTTGATCTTCGGTTTACAAAAGCAAAAAACTGGAAACTTGAAGATAACAGCAGGGCATTAGTAGGATTTCTTCCTATTTATTTCCCCAGGGAAATTGTGCATGCGGTGAATGGTCTTGCAGTAGGCATTATGGGAGCCGGTGATCATAAGCAAATCATAAAAGGAGATGCTTATTATCAATCCTATATCTGTCACCTCCCAAGAGGCATTATTGAAATGGCGCTTGATGATAGCTTAAATCATTTCGATGGGTTTGTATTTCCTGCCATTTGTGATTGCATCAGGAATCTTTCGGGCATGTTCAAACTGGCTGAAAAAGGTAAGTTTCAACGTTATTTTGATTATCCGCAGAATTTCGATCCGCTAATTGGCGGTGTGTTTTACAGGCAGGAACTGGAAAAGATTATTGACGATGTGTATGCCGTAAATAAAGTAAAATTAACTGCAGAAAATCTCAACCACTCCATCAGGTTGTATAATCATAACAGGCGGTTAATAGAGGAGATTTACGAAATTCGTCAGCAATATCCCTGGAGGCTCTCGGCAGTAGAAACCTACCTGGTTATCAGGGCTGGTCTTTCTATGCCGGTGGAAGAGCATAACATAATCCTGGAGCAAACCGTTGAGGCCATTAGTACTGAAAGAGGCGAGCCGATGGATAATATTCGTGTGGTAATTTCCGGTTCATTTTGTGAGCAGCCGCCACTTGGATTAATTAAATCAATAGAAATGGCAGGTTGTTATATTGTAGATGATGATTTTATGCTGGGATCAAGGTGGATACAAGGCGATATTGAAGAGGATACAGGCGATCCGCTTGCAGCACTTACCAACGCCTATCTTTCTCAAAGCACATTTTCTTCGGCAGTGTATGACGTGGGCAATCCTAAAGGTAAACGATTAGTGAACCTGGTAAAGAGGCGTGAAGCGGATGGAGTAATTTTCAGCGCTGCCAGTTTCTGTGACCCTGCATTGTTAGACAGGCCCGAACTCCAAAAAGCCTGTGACGAAGCCGGTGTTCCTCATATTAATTTTCAATACCACGAAAATACCGGGCAGTTCAAAGTTATCAAAGAACAGGCCGGAACTTTTAGTGATTCAATAAAACTATGGGCTTAAATTTTATTTTATGAGCAACAAAGCAGCCGAAGCAATAAAAGAAAAAAGCATGGTCATTCAAAAAGACATGCTGGCCAATCTATTTCACGAACTGAGCAAAACCAAGGAAACCGGGAAGAAAGTGGTTTACACTTTTGTTCCCGGAAACCTCACCGAACTCATTTTGTCATTTGATATGTTGCCGGTTTACCCCGAAATAAATGCCTTGCAGTCGGGCATGAGAAAAAAATCCGCATCATATATCCGTGATGCCGAAAAACTTGGCTTTAGTGAAGATGTTTGCACTTATGTGAAATGTGATATTGGCATGATGCTGAATGGTAATATTGGCCCAACCGGTGAAAAGCTTCCGGCGCCAGATTTACTGTTGCTGAGTTATACCGGCTGCTTCACATTTATGAAATGGTTCGAAAACCTTGAGCGACTTTATCCCGGAGTTCCGGTGGCCATGCTGCATACACCTTACCAGGAAGATGGTAATATTACTCCGGAGCAGGTGGAATATATGGTGAAGCAACTTAAGGAAGATGTAATTCCTAAGATGGAAAAAGTATCCGGCAAAAGGTTCGATATGGAAAGGCTTGCAAAGATGATGGTCAATTCCGCAAAAGCCGAAGACTTGCTTGTGAAAATTTTAGAAACCGCAAAAAATAAACCATCGCCAATTGATGCCTACTTTGCCGGAGTGTATTATATCGGCCCCATTTTTACCGCTTTTAGAGGAACGGATGAAGCAGTGGAATATTATAAAGAATTGTATGCTGAAGTAACAGAAAGATTAAAGCAGGGATTGGGACCAGTTACTCCCGAAGGAGAATTAAAGGAAGAAAAATTCAGGTTGGTGGTTGAAGGCCCACCAAACTGGACAAATTTCCGTGAATTTTGGAAAATATTTTATGATGCCGGTGCGGTAATTGTTGCGTCTTCATATACAAAAGTAGGAGGAGTTTATGATTTAGGATTCCGGCATAATCCCGAGGAGCCATTGGAAAGCCTTTCAAAATACTGCATGGGATGTTATACCAACATGAATCTGCCCCAGCGTGTAAAATTGTTGGCTGATTATGTAAAAGAATACAAAGCAGATGGCTTTCTTATTAACTCTATTAAAAGTTGTAATTCGTTTTCTGCCGGCCAGTTAATGATTATGCGTGAAATAGAGCAACGTATGGAAGTGCCGGTAGGCTTTATTGAAAGCGACCTGGTTGATCCCCGTTATTTCTCTTATGCCAATATTAAGAACCGCCTGGAATCTTATTTTCAGATGCTGGAACAACGTAAAATAATTATGGCACAGGAAGCTGAAAAAGTAATGTGATTTTGATAATAAATAATCATTCATAAAAAAAATCAATGAATAAATATTATCTCGGAGTTGACTTAGGTTCAACCACTTCCAAAGCAGTTATCATCAACGAACAGGATGAAATTATTGGCAGAGGCATTACCAATACCAGGGCCAATTATTCTGTTGCTGCTGATATAGCAAAAGATGAGGCAATCTATAATGCCCGGTTTTCTATACTCAAAAAGAAACTGGAGGCCGAGATTAAATCAAACCCGGCATACAGCAAATATATCAACGACCTGGAAAGTGTTTTTCAATACGAACAATTCAAAATTCGGTTAGACAAACTCGGGGAGGAATTACTGAAAACCTGTTACACATTTTTTAAAGATGCAGCGGTTCAGGAAAAAATGATTCAGCACCTGCGTAATATCCGCAAGGCGTTTAAACCTGTTATCAAGCACGAATACTTATACAATAATCTTGGCGCTAAAAACCAGTTTTTCAGGGATATCGTTTCTGAAAAGTATAATGATGAAGTGAATAAACTGGAAATGTCGCTGTTTGAACCATTAATGACTGTTTGGGATAAAAGCATCAGCCCTGCTGAAAACCAGTTAATCACTTTTAATTTTAAAGAGCTTGTTGAAAAAGCAATGGATGAACTCAGGGAAAAATATAAAAATATTCCTGATGAAGTGATGGAAAACACCAGTGTTAATTTTGATGCCGAACTTAATTTGCTGAAGGGTAATTTTGAGAAAGTTTATGAAACGCTTCGAGTTCACATTGATGAAATAGCGGGTCTTGAGTTCAACATTACCAACATGACGGGTACAGGTTATGGCCGGGCTTTATTGCCATTTCCCCAGGAATGTATCCGTTCTGAAATTTTATGTCATGCATTTGGCGCTCATGCTGTTTTTCCCGATACCAGGACTGTGCTTGACATTGGCGGGCAGGATACCAAAGCCATACAGGTTGACCGTTACGGTTTAGTTACCAGTTTTCAAATGAACGATCGCTGTGCCGCAGGATGCGGCAGATACTTAGGGTATATTGCCGATGAAATGAGTATTTCACTCAATGAGCTTGGACCCATGGCATTGAAGGCAGAGAAGGAAGTAAATATTTGTTCTACATGCACCGTTTTTGCCGGAGCAGAATTAAGGGAACTCACTAACCTGGGTGAAAAAAGAGAAGATATTTTGGGCGGTCTGCATAAAGCCATCATCATGCGGGCTATGTCATTATTAGCTCGTTCAGGTGGCGTATTTAATGAATTCACATTTACCGGAGGCGTTGCAAGAAATCCGGCAGTAATAAAATATTTATCGGAGTTGGTAAAAGAAAATTATGGAGATCAAATAAAAATAAATATCCATATCGATTCGATATTTATGGGTGCGCTTGGCGGTGCTATGTTTGCCAGGAGAAATATGAATTTATCTCTTCCAACAGGAAAAGCGGAAACAGCATAAGAAAATAAATAAAATATAATTTCATGGAATCACCAATCTATACAATGGGTATTGACATTGGCAGCAATTTTATCAAGTTGGTGTTAATGGATTATTCAGCTCAATCCGTTTTATTGGATAAACAAACGGAAAAAATCAGGAAAAGAAACCCTGAGCAACTTGCTGAGGAGATGATTCAAAGTATGCTGCGAAAATTTAATTTAAAATACGAAGACCTGGCTTATCTCGCATCCACAGGAGAAGGCGATATGTTGAAACGAAAGCGTGGCCATTTTTATGGGATGACCACTCATGCCAAAGGCGCACATTATTTTTATCCGGATGCCAGGACAGTGGTGGATATGGGCGCTTTATTTGTTCGGGCTATAAAGGTTTCGCCGGATGCACGTGTTATGGATTATAAAATGACCGGGCAATGCGCTTCCGGCTCCGGGCAGTTTGTGGAGAATATTTCCCGCTATCTTGGCTTGTCAATAGAAGAAGTAGGTGATGTATCCCTGAAGGCCGAAAATCCCGAAGTGTCATCAGGTATTTGTGCCGTTCTTGCCGAAACAGATGTGATAAACATGGTATCACGTGGAATATCCACGCCAAATATTATTAAGGGTATTCATCTCTCCATTGCAAGCCGTATAATAAAACTGATGAGTTCACTCAAGGCTGAATCACCAATTATTCTTACCGGCGGAATGGCATTGAATAAGGGAATGATGCAGGCATTGGAGGAACAATTGGTAGAGACCGGAAAAAAATTCGAAATTAAAACGCATCCGGATGCAGGTTATGCCGGTGCAATTGGAGCTGCATTATGGGGTGGCTTCCGTCATGTAAAACTTGCTGCAAGAGAGAAGGTAATGGCATAAGTCTATTCATAATTAAATATGGAATCCATTATTAAATCAAATAAATCTTTAGGCCCGGTTGTGCCGAACATTGCAATTATGCTTGCAGGCAATGTTGCCAAATGGCCTGATCAGATTGTTTTTCAATGGAAGCACAACCAAAAATATACCGGTATTACCTGGAAGAAATTTTATAACGACATACTCAATATTGCTTTTAACCTTAAAAAATTTGGATTTTCCCCCGGGGATAAGATGGCTATTTTTTCACCCAACCGGATTGAAATGCTGGAACTGGAATTAGCAGTAATGGCGTCTGGCGGAATTGCCGTACCTATTTTTGCTTTCTTTCACCAGGAAACAGCCGAATTGCTCATCAATCATTCTGATGCAAAATACTTAGCCGTTGCAGGAGAATTACAATTAAGCCGCTTAAATAATATCCACGTAAAAAATATTATTGTTTTTGACAAACAGGAGAAAGATACTTTTCCAAACCAACATTCATTTGATGAATTGCTTACGGAAAGAACCCAAAAAGATTTTACATTGCTTACCGATGCCGCACCTGATGATACTTGCCTGAACATGTACACTTCAGGCACCATGGGTATTCCAAAATGCGTTCAGCTTTCACACAAAAATATTTTATCACAACAGGCAGGCCTTTCATTATTCTGGAATGTGGACTCGACAGACCGGTTCCTTTCTTACCTGCCCTGGCACCATAGTTTCGGGGGCATATTTGAATTGTTTTCTGCTTTGTACAATGGAGCTACATACTCACTTGACTCCGGATTGGGCAAAGACCCTGCAGTTATTCTTGAGAACTGGAAACAGGTGCAGCCTACTGTTTTCTTCAGTGTACCCAAAGTATATCAGTTGTTGATTGAACTTACCCGCCAGGATCATCAAGCAGAGAAATTATTTTTTCATTCACAGCTTAAATTCATATTCACTGCCGCAGCTTCACTTCCGCAAAAGCTTTCTGATGAATTTGAAAAAAGGAATATACCCGTAATTGAAGGATGGGGTCTTACCGAAACTTCACCATGCTGTACGCTTACGGATCCTACAAAAAAAAGGGAACCGGGTGTGGTTGGATTTCCTCTTCCCGGTGTAACGATTCGCCTTGCAGAGGATGGAGAAGTGCTGGTGAATGGCCCTAATGTAATGAAAGGGTATTATAAAAATGATGAAGCCAACAAAGGAATATTTACTCAGGATGGCTGGTTTTGTACAGGTGATGTTGGCGAAATAACCGAAAAGGGTTTGAAACTCATTACCAGGAAAGACAGAATCTTCAAATTATCCAATGGCGAAAAAGTAGTTCCAACAGATTTAGAGAAGCTCATTGAACTCAAATGCCACTATATCTCTTTTGCGATGGTGGAGGGTAATGGAAAAGAATACCCAGTTGCTTTATTATTTGCTAATAAAAAATTATTAGAAAAACCTGATTATGCATTATCAACTGAAGAAGGCTGTTTTTGTCCACGTAACCTGCAGGAATTATCTAATTGCCTAAGAGGTTGTTTGCATAATGCAAATTGTGGCATCGGGCAAAAATTTGCTAAGATAAAATCTGTCATGGTTATGGCTGATGAGTTATCTCTTGAGAATGGAACTTTAACTCCTTCAATGAAGGTAGTTCCTAAGAATGTAGTTAAAACTTATAAGGCCCATTTGGAAAATTTATACGGAGCAGAAAATCTTGTTGACAGTGAGGTATATGTGATTCACTTGTCAGATATGGAAGATGCTCCGGGAAAAACAATTACGGTATAATTATGTATGAAATAAAATCAACAAGGCAGTTACGTCAACTAATGAAAGACTATTTTATCGGTATGGAGCGTGCCGGTAAAATTGCCTGGTGTACCAGTGTAGGCCCAGCTGAATTGCTTCGCTCTTTCGGGTTTGAAGTTTATTTCCCCGAAAATCATGGTGCATTGATGGGAACAACCCGGGTAGCTGGAGATTTTATTCCGGCTACCATCAACCTCGGCTACTCAGGGGATATCTGCTCGTATCTCACCAGCGATATTGGCGCTTATCTTAATAATAAAACACCGTTGCAAAATCATTACGGGTTAAAGGGAATTCCCAAACCCGATTTGATTGTTTACAATACCAACCAATGCCGTGAAGTGCAGGATTGGTTTACTTATTTTGCAAAAGAATTTAATTGTCCTGCCATTGGTATTTTTCCTCCCCGGCATATTGATGAAATTACAGAAACCGAAATTGCAGATGTGAGCAATCAGTTCAAAGCAATGATTCCACTATGCGAAAAAGCAAGCGGGCAGTTGTTTGATATTGATCGTTTTCGTGAAACCATTCGCTTAAGTAAAGAAGCAACCGATTTATGGAAAGCTGTTTTGGCCACTGCCAAACACAGCCCGGCACCGCTCAGTTTTTTTGATGGGACTATTCATATGGGTCCTATTGTGGTTTTGAGGGGAACACAAATAGCCAAAGATTATTACCAGGCGCTATTGGATGAATTAACAGGGTATGTAGCATCTAATACCGGAGTGGTAAAAAATGAGCAAAGTCGCCTTTACTGGGATGGAATGCCTATTTGGGGTAAACTCAGAACCTTGTCTGATTTATTTATTCAGAATAATTCAGTGGTCGTAGCCTCTACGTATTGCAACAGTTGGGTGTTTGATGCCTTTGACGAAAAAAATCCATTTGAATCTTCTGCAAAGGCGTACACCGAAATTTTTATCAACCGCAGTGAAAATGCGAAGATGAAAATGCTAAAGCAAATGGCCGATGAATTCAGGGTGGATGGAATTATTTTTCACGATGCTAAAACCTGTTTCAATAATTCCAATGCCCGTTTTGGGTTGCCGCTCAGGTTGTATAAAGAATATGGAATACCGGTTCTTGTAATTGAAGGCGATTTGTGCGACCTGCGTTTTTATTCCGAGGGGCAAACAACAACTAAAATTGAAACTTTTATAGAACAATTGGTAAGTCAAAAATCAATTCACACCTGATATGATGGCAAAATTAAACAGGATTGGTATTGTGGGAATGGGCCCGGTAGGTTCCATTCTGGCTACTCATTTGAAGGAAGCAGGAATGGATGTAGCCATTTACGACCACAATAAGTTGAAGATGAATCTTGTGAAATCAGAAGGGATTGTCCTGGAAGGTGTCATGAAAAAAAAGACGTTTATTAAGAACGTTTTTACCACACTTGAAGAATTAGATGCATTCAATCCGGACATAATTTTTGTTTGTATAAAAACCACACAGCTTCCTGCCTTAGTAAAAGAGCTTTCTGCTTTGAAACGAAGTAAGCCGGGAATTATATGTGCTATGAATGGCATTGACGTGGAAAAAATAATATCAGTGGAATTGGGTGAGAACCGCACTTTTCGTATGGTTATTAATTTTGCAGGTAACCTGATTGCACAGAATGTTACCCGTGTTACATTTTTCAATCCACCCAACTATTTAGCACCCATGGAGGATTCGGGCATTGCAATGAGTAATGAAATTGCTCATGCCTTAACCGGTATTGGCTTAGATACCAAGGCATTGAATCCGTTTGAAATTCTCGGAAAAATCTGGGAGAAAACCATTCTCAATTCTTCACTCAGTGCACTGTGCGCTGTCGGGCGGATGACGATTAAAGAAGCCATGAGCAACCCGGATACAGTGGAATTGATTGAACAGATTATTATGGAAGCGGTTGATGTAGCGGCAGCTGAAAAAATAAAATTTGATGATGATTTCAACCGTAAATGCCTGAGGTATCTGCATAAAGCAGGCAATCACTTTCCGTCTTTAGCTGTTGACCTGCTCAATAACAAACCAACAGAAATTGACTATATGAATGGTAAGATTGTACAGTATGGCCGTAAACATTATATACGCACTTCTCTCAATCTTACTTTTTCAAATATGGTGAAAGCCATGTCAAATAAGAGTTACACATCAATTGTAAATGCAGCCACTACAGCTCTTGACCCCAAGGGCTTTTCTATTGAAAACGGAAAGTCACATACAGCCAATCATTCAGGCAATTATTTTCTGGGTGTTGACCTGGGGTCGGCGTATATCAAATTTACGGTAGTTGATGAGCATGGAAAAGTGGCTTTTCAAACGGTTCTGAAAACCATGAACCGTGACCGTATTTCTGTTCATCATGTTATTGAAACATTAAAACAGGAGTATTCACTTGCTTTGATTTGTGGAACAGGATATGGCAGAAAGCACCTGGCGCAAGCCGATCTTGTGAAAACAGAACTGAACTGTGCGGCAATGGCTGTTTCAAAATATTATTCAGGAGCAAAAAATATTATTGACATTGGTGGCGAAGATATTAAAATCATCAAGTGCAATGATGAAAATAATATTGAGAACTTTTATCTTAATGATAAATGCGCAGCCGGTACCGGTTCGTTCATCACTGAAGTGGCAGAAAGAGGCGGCATCAATATTGCCGACATGAGCGACCTTGCAGCCAAATCTTCATTTCAAAAAGAGCTCAACAGCTTTTGTACGGTATTTGCCAAAACCGAAATCATGTCCTGGCTATTTGATGGTTTGCCGGTTGAGGATATTGCCAAAGGCATTTACCTCTCCATACTTACCCGGGTAATCAAACTTAGAATTGATCCGGCTTCGCCCATTTTTTTAATAGGAGGAGTTATTGCCTGGCATCCTTACCTAAAAACTTTACTGCAGGAAAAATTACAGAAGGAAGTACAGATTATTGATAATCCCCAGTTAGCCGTTTCTTTTGGTGCAGCATTATTTGCAAGAGAAGCATTTCAGAAGGGAATGGTGAGGGAAAGCGAAGTTCAAACCTCAACGAGTAATACTTAATATGAAAGGCTATCACCAACAGGAGAAGGGTATCGGTATTTTGTTTGACAATATTTTTATTCTTGGCGGGATGAGAACGGCTTTTGGAAAATATTGTGGTACACTGGCACAGGTATCACCCACAGACCTGGGTATTATGGCTTCACTTGCTTCATTACAGAAAAGCAAAGTGTCGCCCAATGAAATTGACCAACTGATTGCTGCCAATATCGGGCAGAGTTCTTACGATTCATATTTCTTGCCGAGGCATATTGGCTTATTCTCAGGGTTGCCAACGGAAGTACCTGCATTGATGGTGCAGCGCATATGTGGCTCGGGTTTTGAAACAATCATTACAGCTGCCGAGCAAATTACTTTAAGTAAAGCTAATGCTGTGTTATGCACAGGCGCTGAAAATATGTCACTGTCACCGTTAGTAAGTTTTGGCAACCGCATGGGGTTTACTTTAGGAAAACCTGTTTTTAAAGACATGCTTTGGGAAGCGCTTGATGACACCGCAGCCGGTTACCCCATGGGATATACTGCTGAAAACATAGCGCAGCGTTACAGCATTACCCGTAAGGATTGCGATGTGTTTGCTTTGTTGTCATTTAATCGGGCTATTGCTGCTCAGGATAAAAAATATTTTCAGGAAGAAATTGCACCAGTTAACTCTTCCGTATTTGAAGCAAAAGGATTAAAGCCAAGAAAGTTCAAATTACCCGGCGGAGTTAAAGATTTTGCAAACGATGAACAGGTAAGAGAAACTTCGTTGGAATCATTAGAAAAACTAAAACCAGTATTTTCTGATGTGGGCGTATTAACAGCAGGTAATTGCAGCGGTATTGTTGATGGTGCTGCATCAGCAGTAGTTGCTACGAAAAGATTTATGGAAATAAGAAAACTTAAACCATTGTCGAAAATAATAGCCGGGGCAAGTTGTGGGATTGACCCGAAAGTAATGGGCCTGGGACCTGTCCCGGCGATCAAGTTGCTTTTAGAACTTACAGGATTGCAAATGGACGAAATTGGGTTAATTGAAATAAACGAAGCATTTTCTGCACAGGTAATCGGTTGTGAACGGGAGTTGAAAATAGACCGTGAAAAATTAAATGTAAACGGAGGGGCTATTGCTATCGGGCACCCTCTTGCCGCTACCGGGCTGCGGCTATCATTAACGCTTTCTAATGAAATGAAAAGAAGAAAAGTTAAATATGGAATTGCCTCCGCCTGTATTGGTGGTGGACAGGGAACAGCAATACTTTTTGAAAATACAGATTTATGAGAGAAGAAAAATTTCTTCAATGGCAAATGACGGAGTTGAATAAAGAATTTAAACTCTCTGAGCATTCTTTTACCGATCTGGCCGAAGGCGAAGTATGGGTAAAGGTTGCCGGCTGCGGCGTCTGCCATACCGACATCAGCTTCTGGCATCACGGTGTGCAAACCAAACATGGATTACCACTTACCCTTGGTCATGAAATAAGTGGTGTGGTGGTTAAAGGTGATGCAGCATGGCTGGGTAAAAAAGTAATCATCCCCGCAGTGCTTCCTTGCGGTGAATGCGAATTGTGCAAGAAAGGGAGAAGCAATATTTGCCGTAAACAATTAATGCCCGGCAACGATTTTCATGGAGGATTTGCATCCCACATAAAAGTGCCTTCAAGGTTTTTATGCCATGTTCCGGACGAAATCTTGAAAAATTATTCGCTCGAACAATTGTCGGTAATTGCTGATGCTATTTCTACGCCTTACCAGGTTGTAAAAAAATCGGAGTTGGAAGCAGGTGACCTTGCCATTGTGATTGGTGTAGGTGGCGTAGGCGTTTATGGTGCATTAATTGCAAAAATTTTTGGTGCAAAAGTGATTGCATTGGATATATCGGATGAGAAACTTGAAATGGCAAAGAAAAACGGTGTTGATGCCACGCTGAATATAAAAAGCCTTGATGTTAAAACAGTAAAAGAAAAAGTAAAAGAACTGGCAAAAGAACTTAAAACACCCAATACCGGGTGGAAAATTTTTGAGATTAGCGGCACCAAAGCCGGGCAGGATCTCGCCTTTAATCTCATCACATTTGCTTCCACACTTTCTATTGTTGGATTTACCATGGATAAAACGGAAGTGCGATTGAGTAACCTCATGGCATTTGATGCAAAACTGATTGGCACCTGGGGTTGCCGGGCAGAACTCTATCCTGAAGTGTTGGATCTCGTAGCAAGTGGTAAACTTAAAATAGCATCATTTGTTGAAACATTTCCGATGTCAAAAATCAATGAAGTGTTTGCCAATACACTCAAACATAAGTACAAAAAACGGTCAGTGCTGGTTGCTGATTTTAATTAAAGAAAATAGTTGAAATAAAATGGAAGAACTTAAAAGTCATAATATTATAAGTATAACGTATAAGGAAATTATTTTAGAAAAAAAGCCTTGCCTTGATAAAAATGGAAATACGGTTGACGGCTTATTCAATGCATGGATATGGCTCAACAATCCCGGGCAGTTTAACTCTTATACGACCGATGCAGTAAAGGAACTCATTCTTGCATTCGGTGAAGCATCGAACGACAGAAGTGTAGTGGCCGTAGTATTTACAGCCGTTGGCGATAAAGCGTTTTGTACCGGTGGCAATACCAAAGAATACGCAGAATACTATGCCGGTAATCCGCAGGAATATTCGCAATATATGCGATTGTTCAACGATATGGTGAGCGCCATATTGAAATGTGAGAAACCGGTTATTTGCCGTGTGAATGGAATGCGTATTGGTGGTGGACAGGAAATCGGAATGGCATGTGATTTCACTATTGCAAGTGATATGGCAAGGTTTGGACAGGCAGGGCCCAAGCATGGTAGCGCACCAATTGGAGGTGCAACCGATTTCTTACCGCTGTTTGTAGGCATTGAACGGGCCATGATGTCGCTTACCTTATGCGAACCATGGACAGCCCACCAGGCTTATTATTATGGCATGCTTACTGACGTGGTTCCGGTTTTGAAAGTGAACGGAAAATTTATTGCCAACCCATTGGTAATTATTGACCGTACCACTGATGAATACGGACGTTTTGTTTTTGGCAGCATGAAAACAGATGGTGATCTGAAAAAAGCAAAAGAATTAGTTGCATCGGGCGAAACAGATTTTAGCATGTTGGATGCTGCTGTTAACGGGCTGATTGCAAAAATCCTTGCCACCTTCCCCAATTGTATGAATAAAACCATCAGCGAAGTGCGGAAATTCAAATTGGAACATTGGGATAAAAATAAAGAGAGCAGCCGTGAATGGCTTGCCTTAAATATGATGAGTGAAGCCAAAGCCGGTTTTAAAGCATTTAACAATGGCCCTAAAGAAAACAGGGAAGTTGATTTTATAAAACTACGGCAACTGCTGGCCGATGGACATGAATGGAACGAAGAGCTGCACAGGGCTATTTCACCCCAATACCAGGAAGTAAAACAATAAGCATGGAAAAAATTAAGATTAATTATTTGTATGATGATTCGATCGCAAACATTTTGCTTGACGATGGTAAAGGCAATGTGATGGACTACATCATGATGGAAGATTTACAAAGTGTTTTAGATTCTTTTTCGGAAAAGAAAAATATAAAACTGATTGTGATTGAAGGTGTGGGAAAACATTTTTCATTTGGTGCCAGTGTGGAAGAGCATCAGAAAGAATTTGCCGGTGCCATGATCAGGGCCTTTCATAAATTGTTTTTTACACTTAGGGATTTGTCAATTCCTATTGCAGCAAAAGTAACGGGGCAATGCCTTGGTGGCGGAATGGAATTGTGCCTCATGTGCAATTTTATTTTTGCCGATAAGACTGCAAAATTTGGTCAGCCTGAAATCATACTCGGAGTTTTTCCGCCACCGGCATCCATACTTCTTGCAGAAAAAATTGGCCTGGCTAAGGCAGAAGAATTGTTGCTTACCGGTAAAACTATTTCGGCCGATGAAGCAAAATCAATGGGCCTGCTGAATGATGTATTTGCAGATAAAGAAGCATTGAATGCAGGGTTGAACAACTGGATTGAAACAAACATCTTACCCAAAAGTGCTTCTTCATTACGTTATGCGGTGAAGGCAGTTCGGGCAAAGATGAATCATATACTGGGCAATTTTCTTCCTCAGTTGGAATCCATGTATATCAACCAGCTGATGCAAACGGAAGATGCCAATGAGGGCATTAGCTCTTTTTTGGAAAAAAGAAAACCGGTTTGGAAGAATTCATAATAAGAAGAAATGAAAAATATCAGAACAGTAGGAGTAGTTGGCGCAGGCACCATGGGCGCAGCATTGGCGCAAAAATTCGCACAAGAAGGCTTTGAAGTGATCCTTGCAGACCGTGCAAAAAATTTCGTTGAGAAAGGGTTAAACAATATCCGCCTCACTTTAGAAGACGGTATAGCCAAAAATTTTTTCTCAAAACAACAGGTTGAAACGTTCCTATTGCATTTAAAAGGAACTGATTCGCTTGATGATTTAAAGGCTTGCGACCTGGTAATAGAAGCAATTTTTGAAGACCTGAATGCTAAAAAAGATTTATTCAGTTCTCTGGGTCGTATTGTTTCAAAAGAGTGCATTATTGCCACAAACACCTCATCATTTTCTGTAACCGAACTGGCAACAAGCATGGTTCACCCCGAAAGATTTATTGGGCTTCACTTTTTTTACCATGCGGCAAAAAACCGGTTGGTAGAAATTATTCCGGGCAAAAAAACATCTGCCGATACTTTACAGGCAACCCGTTTATTCACAGTGCTTGCAGGAAAAGATGCGATTGATTGCACCGACACGTATGGATTTGCCGTGAACCGCTTTTTTGTTCCATGGCTGAATGAATCGGTTAAACTGTTGCAGGAAGCTGTAGCAACAAAGGCAGAAATAGATGCGGTGTGCATGAAAGTGTTTGGTATTGGTATGGGACCGTTTGCATTGATGAATGCCACGGGAGTTCCTATTGCGTATCACTCTGAAAAAACTTTGGAGGTTTTTGGTAAACTTTATGAAGTTGCTCCCTTGTTAAAAGCGCAGGCAGAAGCTGCCAAACCATGGGAAATTGAATCTGCAGCGGCTGACACAATTGAAACAGCAAAAGAAAAATTAATCAGCGACCGTATGCTGGGCGTTGTATTTTACGTGTGTGCACAGATTCTTGAAGAAAAAGTTTCTTCGGCAATTCACCTTAACCGTGGAGCAAAAATTGGTTTACGTTGGAGAAAAGGACCGGTTGATTTAATGATAGCGGCAGGAGAAGCTGAAGTAACCCGTCTTGTAACACAGATGACTGAATTGTACCGGATGCCTTTACCATCATCTATCGGGAAAAATTTTTGGGTAATGGAATCGGTAACGATAAAAAAGAATAATTCAGTGGCAGTGATTACCATGGATGAACCCGAAAATATGAATGCCCTTAGCGAAGAAACCATGCAAGGTCTTTCAGAAAAATTTACTGAGGCAGATCATGATCCGGCTATTGAAACCATTTTTATCACCGGTTCGGGAAAAGCTTTTGTTGCCGGTGCGGATATTAAATTCTTTGTTAGAAATATTAAAGCAGGCAAGATAAACAACATCGAAACATTTACTGCTTTTGGCCAGGATGTGTTCAGCCGTATTGATCGTTCTGAGAAAAAAGTAGTGGCAGTTGTAAATGGCATGGCCTTGGGTGGCGGATTGGAACTGGCATTGTGTGCGGACATGATTCTGGCATTCCCCAAAGCACAGTTTGCATTTCCGGAAACAGGTATCGGCATTTATCCCGGGCTGGGCGGCACTCAGCGCAGCGCTTTAAAAATCGGCCGGGGATTGAGCAAATATTTAATCCATACCGGTAAAATGCTCAATGTAAAAGAGGCAGAAGAAATCGGGTTGGTTGATCAAATAATTTCTGTTGAAGATTTATTAAAAATGGCTGAAAACAAAAAACAAATTCCCGCTTTTAGCAAAAAATCATTGCCTGATAAATGGCAAATGATTAAAAACTTTTTTGAAAAGAATACGCTTGCGGAAATTGTTGAGAAGAAGTATTCAGGCAATTTACTTCCGGTAGAAGAAGTGGAAAAGATTGTTAAAACCATTGGTTACAAAGCTCCGGTGGCTATTCGCCTGGCAGATAAACTAATTGAGGAAAAAAAAGGATGTGCCTCTGAACTGGCACATCTGTCTGAAATTTTCTCAACCAGCGATGCTTTGCTGGGCTTAACTTCTATCGGTAATAAAATTCAATACGAGGGAAAATGAAGAACTCCATTTCGGCAATAATACTGGCTGCAGGTCAATCGAAGAGGATGAATAGGCCGAAACCTTTTCTTGCCTTTGATGAAAAGAAAAATTTCATCAGTAATCTAATCAGCACCTATATCGAGGCAGGAATAAACAAAATAAGGGTAGTAGTAAGCCCGTCTATTGAAATTGAGTGTAGTAAAATAATTAAAGAGCATTATACCGGTTGGCCTGTTACAATAGTAGTGAATTCCTTTCCCGAAAAGGGCCGGTTTTATTCCTTACAGCTTGGACTGGAAAAAACAGATACGGAATTTTGTTTTATACAGAACGCCGATAATCCATTTGTAACAGAGAATTTGCTCAGTCATATGTGCAGAAGGATTAAGCAGGACGCTTATGTTGTTCCCGTATTTAAGAATGAAAAAGGGCATCCAATCGTCATCTGTAAAAAAATAATGAATCATTGCAGCAAGTTGAACGGAAATGATTTTAACCTGCGGGAAGAGCTACATAAGTTTGAAGAGATAAGTTTGGAGTGGAACCAAAAAAATATTTTGGCAAATATTAATACAGAAGACGAATATCAAAAATATTTTTCAACATGCGAAGTATTTATGAAATAGTTGCCGGCCTGGAGCAGCGTGGCATTGAGGCTGCTCTCTGTATTATTACAGAAACGCATGGCTCAACACCGCTTAAGGAAGGGGCAAAAATGGTTGTATGTCGTAATAAAAAAATGTTCGGTACCATCGGTGGGGGTAATCTCGAAAAGCAGGTTATTGAAGATGCTTTAGCCGTAATGGAAAGCGGTAAGCCTGAAATTTTTGAACATCAACTTGTCCGTGATCACCAGATGTGCTGCGGGGGTTCGGTTTTTGTTTTTATTGAACCCGTTAGAAAGAGAAATAAACTTATTGTATTTGGTGCCGGTCATGTAGGTAAAGAAGTTGTGAGACTTTCACAATCGCTGAATTTTCAAATCAGCCTTGTTGATGAACGAAGCGAAATGCTTAATGGATTGGAATGGGGTGATGCAAAAATTTTCAATATGCACCACAATGAGTTTTTATCGAATGTAGTTTTTGATGTAAACACCTTTATTGTCATTTGCACTCACCTGCATCATTACGACAGGGAAATTCTGGCTCAGTGCATCAAACAACCATCTGCTTATTTAGGCATGATAGGCAGCATGAGAAAAGTAGTGGTTACCCGGAAAACATTTATCAAACAGGAATGGGCCAGTGAAGATGAACTTTCAAAAGTTGATATGCCAATGGGTTTTGATATCGGAGGCAATTCGCCTGCTGAAATTGCCATCAGTATTGTTGCAAAATTGGTTGCCGTAATGAACGGACGCATCTTGAAAATCAACAACGAAGAAAAAATAAGTTATACGTATGCCGGACAGGATAGGGATAATAACAGGTGCTGGTAAGGGAATTGGTAAGGCCATTTCCGAACGGTTGTCAGCAGACGGCTTTTATGTTGCATTGGTTGATGTTGACAAAGCCGCAGTAGAAGAAACGGCTCTAACCATTGGCGCAGATAAGGCAACGGGTTACTGTGTTGATATTACCGATGAAGTTCAGGTAAAAGCATTGTTTGAAAACATAGAAAAAACAAAAGGTAAAATTGATTTGCTGGTGAACAATGCCGGAATTATCCGTGATAGTTTAATATGGAATATGAGTGCTGCTGATTTTGATGCAGTAATCAATGTTAATCTAAAAGGAACCTGGTTAATGTGTCGGGAAGCGGCAATAAGAATGAAACAGCAAAAACAAGGATGTATTGTAAATATTGCCTCCCGGGCCTGGCTGGGTAATGCAGCACAAACCAATTATTCGGCTTCTAAAGCCGGAATCATTGGGCTTACACGTTCCCTGGCATTGGAAATGGGAAGGCATAATGTTTCGGTAAACGCCATCGCTCCCGGTTTAATTGACACACCGCTTACTCAAAAATTAAAAAAAGAAGTTTTAGAAAAACTGATTCAGGCGCAACCTTCACGAAGCATGGGAAAGCCTGAAGATATTGCCAATGTGGTCTCATTTCTTGCTTCGGAAAGAACAAGTTTTATGACAGGGCAAACCCTATATGTGGATGGCGGAAAAAGTATAGGAGCGGGGTTATAAAATAATTGCAGTAATAAATATTGAATCATGAAACCGATTAAGATAAAGGTAAATGGGCGACAACATGAAGTGCTGATTGATGAACATGAAACCCTTGCTCATGTACTTAGGGAAAAAATTGAATTGACCGGTACAAAGATTGGCTGCGAACAGGGAAGTTGTGGTGCCTGCACGGTATTACTGAATGATGAGCCGGTACTCAGTTGCATCACGCCTGCCATGCGCTGCGATCAGTTGTCAGTTACCACCATTGAAGGTATTTCCAACAATGGTGAATTGCATTTGCTCCAGCAAAAGTTTGTAGAGAAAGGAGCCATTCAATGTGGATTTTGCACTCCGGGAATGTTGATGACCTCATTGGATTTTGTAAAGAAAAATCCACATGCAACCGTTGAAGAAATCAAAGAAGCATTATCCGGAAATCTTTGTCGTTGCACGGGCTATAAAAAAATTATTGAAGCGGTTGCTGAAACCATACATCCGCATAACAAACGGGTAGATGCAAATGGAAGCAAGCCGCAAAACGGTAGAATTGTTGGAACAGGAATGCCTTATATTGAAGCGGCCAAAAAAGCCCAGGGTAAAGCGGAATATACTGATGATATACGAATGAAAAATGTATTGCATTGCAGTTTTTTAAGAAGCCCTTATCCACATGCAAAAATTGAACACATTGATACCTCAGCTGCCGCTAAGTTAGAAGGCGTCAAATATATTCTCACCGGAGTTGAGTTGCCTGAAAAGTTCGGCGTGCTGCCTATTTCGCAGGATGAAACCGCATTGGCAGTTGATAAGGTTAGATACATTGGCGAAGTGGTGGCTGCAGTGGCTGCCGAAACTGAAGCCATTGCAAAAGAAGCCTGCAATCTCATCCGGGTTAAATATAAACCACTGAAACCTTTTTTTGAAATTGAGGAATCATTGAATGATATTGGTTCGGAAGAAAAGATTCATGAACATGTGAAGTTCAATAACAATGTTCACAAAAAAGCGGAGTTGCGTTTTGGTAACCAGGAAGAAGGTTTTCAGCACGCAGCATTTAAAAGCAAAATGAATTTTGAATTTGGAGGAATATCGCATGGTTTCACCGAACCACATGCCGCCATTGCTTATTGGGACGAAAACGGTTTAATGATCACCACTGCTACACAGGTACCGCACTATCTTCACCGGGCTCTGAGCAAAGTTTTGAAGTTGCCTTTGAGCAGGGTTCGGGTTATCAAACCTTATGTGGGAGGTGGTTTTGGCGGCAAGAGCGATCCATTTCCGCATGAAATTATTGTAGCATACCTCGCTATAAAAACAGGACGGCCGGTGAAAGTGCGTTTCAGCCGTGAAGAAGTTTTTATCAGCAATCATGGAAGGCATCCCACAAAAATGACCATGGAAATCGGTTCGGATAAATCGGGAAATTTCTGTGCTCTCGATGCGGATATTGCCATTGATGGTGGCGCTTACGGAAGTTTTGGCGTTGTAACCACTTATTACAATGGGGTGTTGCTGCAGGCACCCTATAAAGTTGAAAACTTCGGGTTCAAAACGTTCAGGGTTTATACGAACAAACCGCAATGCGGTGCCATGCGTGGACATGGTGCCGTGAATTCACGATTTGCCATTGAAACACTGATTGATGATTTGGCGCAACAATTGAAAATGGATCCCTGCGAATTGCGATTAAAAAATTTCATGCCCTCCAATACACTTACTGCGGGGCAATACCGCATTACATCAAACGGCAGCCGTGAATCCCTGTTGAAGGTGATGGAGCAATCGCAATGGAAAGAGCGGTATGGGAAACTTCCTTTCGGGCATGGGCTTGGTGTAGGTTGCGGATTTTTCATAAGTGGCAGCGCATTGCCCATTATTCGCAATGAATTGCCTCAATCGGTTGTGCATTTAAAAGTAGATTTCGACGGACGGGTATTGGTTACTTCAGGTGCAAGCGACATTGGCCAGGGAAGCGATACGATGCTCGCCATGATTGTTGCCGAAGTGTTGGGCATTTCAATGGATAAAATTTTTGTTCTGGCTGCTGATACGTTACTTACGCCTGTTGACCTCGGCAGTTATTCAAGCCGGGTAACTTTTATGGCTGGTAATGCAGCAAAGATGGCAGCGGAAAATCTAAAAAATGAAATTCTATTCTCAGTGGCTGCACGAAAAGAAATAGCAGCAGAGGAATTGAATCTTACTGATAACCGCATCTTTTCAAACGATAGAAAAATTGAACTGACCTGGAATGAGGCTATTGAAATTACAATTGCGAATCGAGGCGCCATCAGCGTAAGTGGAAAATATATTTCACCAAAACTCGGTGGCGATTTTAAAGGTTCCGGTGCAGGTCTGAGCCCTTCTTATAGCTTCGGAGCGGTAGTTACGGAAGTAAAAGTTGATCCTGAAACCGGGGCAGTGAAGCTGGTGAATATTTGGGGTGCACACGATTGCGGAAAAGCAATTAATCCGTTGGCAGTAGAGGGTCAATTAGAAGGTTCGTGGCACATGGGATTGGGTCAGGCAATGAGCGAACAAGTAAAATATTTCAACGGCTTATTGATTAATGGCAATTTCTTGGATTATAAAATTCCAACTTCGCTCGATACGCCTCCTATTCATACCAACATCATTGAAACAGCAGATCCTGAGGGCCCTTTTGGCGCAAAAGAATGTGGTGAAGGAGCCATTCACCCTATAATTCCTGCAGTGGCAAATGCCGTTTACGATGCCGTGGGAGTAAGAATTACAAAATTGCCCATTAGCCCTGAAGATGTTTTACAGAAAATAAAAAACCGTTCAACTTCAAATGTCGCACAGGTAAATGTATAAGAATGAAAATGGCAGAAAATAAAAAATATTTAAAACCTGTTTCCGTACATGAAGCAGTAACCATGGCCACTGAGGCTGGAAATGATTTTCGTTACCTGGCGGGCGCAACGGATGTGATGGTTAACCGCAGGCAGGGAAATGAAGAATCGTTTTGCCTGATTGATTTATGTGGCATTGATGAATTGAAGCAAGTTGCCGTAAAAGATAATTTTCTTTCTATAGGCTCACTGGTAAGGTTAGATAAATTAAAGAAACATAGAGCCATCGTAAAAGAATTTCCTGTTTTAATAGAGGCAGCTGATACCGTAGGTTCGCCTCTCATCAGGAAATCTGCTACATTAGGCGGAAATATTTTATGCGAAAACCGTTGTATTTATTACAACCAATCGGAGTGGTGGCGTGATGCTGTGGGGTATTGCCTGAAATGCGAAGGCCATATCTGTATCGCAACAGGCAGTAAAAAATTGTGTTATTCTGAATTTGTTTCTGACACTGCACCTGCATTAATCAGCATGGATGCACAAATTGAAGTGGCAGGTCATAATGGAGAATACATCCTGAAACTTGAAGACATTTATACCGGGGATGGCGTATGTCCACGTAATCTTGAAAAATCGGCTGTTATCAAATCAATTTTATTGCCACTTCAACGTGAGTTCCGTTCTTCATTCCATAAACTTCGGCAAAGGCAAAGCCTGGATTTTACTTCACTTACAGTTGCCGTTTCAATGGATAAAAACAAAAAACTAAAAGCCGTGCTCGGTGGAGTAGATCCCAAACCGGTAGTGGTAGAAGGCAACAGCAACAGCAAGGTTGAAGAAATAATCAAACTGGCTTTAAGGAGTTCCCGTGCTATTGACAATGAATTGTTCTCACGCAATTACCGCAGATCTATGATAAGTGTTTTTCTGAAAAGGAGCTTTCAGCAATTGATCGATAATGAAATTATTTTTTAGGGTAAGTAATTTTGATTTAACCTGGAAGAGCTGGTATCTGCTTTTTACTAAAACAAATATAAAGTACTCATTCCTAAAGCGGGCAGGAAGGTTTTATTCGTAAAGGCCAAAGGGTTAACAACAGTTTTATTTTCTATCTTTCTTTGTTAAACAATACTATAATGTTATCAGCACTAAAAATTCAGCCCGTTTCTTGTTATTCTTTTTATTTATATTTCAACTGTTAATTGCTGTGGTTCTCTTTTAGTTTCCTCATCAGGAGTCTTACGGCTTGCTTAGTGTCATCATTATATGAATTTGTAAAAATAATGTATGCTTTACCCTTAATTCTATCAATATGTACAAGAGTATAGTAAGAGCCTGCGGTGCCTGAATGAGTAGAAAGTTCTTTGCTGTTTTCATAAATATTATACCAGCCCATTGAATAATGCTCAATTCCTTTATGAATAAAGGTATAAGTTTGGGCTTTTAAGTAATTATCCTGGCCTTTTAGCCCTTGTAAATTGAGTTGAATAAATTTGATGTAGTCTTTAATGTTAATGTTTAAATCACCTGAAGGTTCCGTATAATCTAAATGGTAATCAGGAGTGTTTGAAGGTATGGGTATTAATTTACCATTTTCAAAAATATGTCCCCAGGTGCCTTTTTGTTTTTGATTTTCGGGCCAATGGAATTTTACATTTAGTTTCAATTCTTTATTAAATATTTTTTCAATTAATTGCTCCCAGCTTTTTCCGGTTACTTTTTCTAACATTAAAGTAGCCAATGTATAACCTGCATTTGAATAAACAAATTTATTCAGTGTATCTAATTGTACGGGTTCTGTAGATAAAACAAATTGACCAAACAGGTTTCTTTTCTCTTGTTTAGTTCCTTTGAAGTTTGGAATTACCGGGTCGTTTTCTCCTTGAAATGGTTGAATTTTTGCTTTGTGCGAAAGTAAGTCCTGAAGTGAAATATTGAAATATTCGGGTTTAGATTTATTTTTCCATCCGGGAAAAATATCAAAAAATTTTGTGCCCCATTTTAATTTTCCTTTTTCTACATATTTGGTAATTATAAATGCAGTCATAGCCTTAGTATTAGAACCAAGATGAAATCTGTCATTTAGGGTTGCCGTATCTGTTAACTCAACCGAATGTTTCCCAATTGCTTGAATTTCTAAAATTGAGTTGCCTGTAATTACAGCATAACTTAATTCAGGTATATTACTCAATTTTCTGATTGAGTCAGCAAATTGAAGTGTATTTTGTCCAAAGACAAATACTGTAAATAATAGTAAAAGAGTAGTAAGTGTTTGTCTAATTTTCACCGGTTTTATCATTCTGTTAAAATTACTGCTATCAGGCAATAATAAAATGATTCTCCACCTTATTCTTAATAACAAGTATTGATTATCAATGTCTTGGTATAAAGTATTTTGTTCCTTCTGCCATTAGGCCTGCGGTTTTTAGTACATAATTTTTTTAAAAGGTTGATTAAATTAACCGGTTGCCTTGCATTTGTTCCATACAAGAGTTTATTAAATCTTTAAAATTTCGCCTATAATTATCCTTTGGCCGGCAGCCTTTTATTTCCTGCTTTCAAACCTAAAAAAAATCCCCCGTTAAAAATTACGGGGGACACAGTTGGTTTAGGTAAACAAAACAGGTATTTGAACCTAAAAATCATTGGTAAACGATGTTCAAATAGCTTGCAGCCCTAAAGCCGCCAACCCTTCTTTGACAATCTATTTGTTTCTTATGCTGCACAGGAGGTAAGATTTTTGCTGCCAGAAAAGGCTCATTAGCTTGTTAAATAGTAACTTGCACGCAATTTTTAAACTATGTGGAGCCTCTGTAAAAAGGATTTTAGCCAGTTTTTCAGCAGCCTTACCGGCTATATTGCCATTGTATTGTTTTTGCTGGTTTGCGGTATTTTTTTATTTGTACTTAAAGACAGTAATGTTTTTGACTATGGGTATGCCACAGCCGATAAGCTTTTTGAGCTGGCTCCATGGGTATTGGTTTTCCTGGTGCCGGCCATTGGTATGAAGTTGTTTTCCGAAGAACTAAAAACCGGCACATTTGAAATTTTAAGAACCAAGCCCCTGGGCGACTGGCAAATTGTACTGGGCAAATATTTTTCTATTTTGATGGTATTGCTCATTGTAATAATGCCCACTTTTATTTATATCGCCAGCATTAAATCGTTGAGTACATCGGGTTCTATTGACGGAGGAGGTATACTGGGTAGCTATATCGGTTTATACCTGCTGGGGGCTGTGTTTGCAGCTATAAGTTTATGTTGCAGTAGCTTTTCGGGCAATGCGGTTGTTGCCTTTTTAGTGAGCGTTTTTGCCTGCCTGCTCTTATATTACGGTTTTAGCGCCATAAGTAAAATACCCGTTTTTAGCGGCAATGCCGATTATTATATTGAAATGATGGGTATTGATTTCCATTACAAAAGCATCAGCCGTGGCGTGCTGGACAGCAGGGATATTGTATATTTTGCCAGCATCATTTTACTCTTTTTATTTATTACTGTTCGAAACATCCGTAATAAATAATAACCATCAACCATTCCCTTCATGATAAAAAAAATCTTTAGCAGTAAACTTGGGTTGCCGGTTATGATCATTTTATTGGCAGGTATAAATTGGGCGGCATCCGTTTGGCATTCCCGTATTGACCTTACCAACGAAAACCGGTTTACGCTTAGTGATGCATCGGTAAAGCTCTTGCGAAAATTAAATGAGCCGGTTACGGTTGAAGTTTTTCTTAAAGGCCATTATCCCAGCGGTTTTAGAAAACTCAGCGCTTCAACCCAGGATGTTTTAAGGGAGTTTAAAGAAGTGGCCGGCACTAAAATTCAATACCGCTTTATTTCTCCCGACGAAACCCTGCCCGGAACCAGTGTGAAGTACGGCGATACGCTTGCAGGCATTGGATTGTTTCCAATCAACCTCACTTCCCAGGTGGAGCAGGGCCAGCAGCAACAATTTGTTTACCCGTTTGCCCTGGTGCATTATAAAGAAAAATCCATCCCGGTTACGCTCTACCAGGGTAAAACGCCATTAATAAATTTCCAGGAGTTATCCGGCGCAGAAGCCTTGCTGGAATATAACTTCATTAATGCCATTTCAAAAGTTACCCAACTCACTAAGCCAACCGTAGCTTATGCAATGGGAAATGGAGAACCCAACGATATTAGGATTTATGATTTGATGGAACGCTATTTGAAAGCCGATTATGATTTGCAGGCCTGCAACCTGGTTGACGATCCTTTTATACCCGGGGATTTTAAAGTGCTGCTGGTTGTAAAACCCACCCTGCCGTTTACCGAGGCCCAAAAACTAAAACTGGATCAATATGTGATGAATGGGGGAAAGATCCTGTGGTTTATAGACCGGCTCAATGCAGAAATGGACAGCCTACAATTAAAAAACGAGGTAATTGCTTATGACAGGGATTTGCAGCTGAACGATTTGTTTTTTAAATATGGGGTTCGTCAAAATGCCGACCTGGTGATGGATTTGCAATGCGATTATTTACCCTTTGATGTAAATGGAAATGGCCAGTTTGAATTCTTGCCCTGGAATTATTTCCCGGTGTTTGAAGGGAATAATAATCATCCCATCAATAAAAACCTTGGCTTTGTAGTGGGCAGGTTTGTAAACTCTATTGATACGGTAGAGGCTGAAGGAATTTCAAAAACCATCCTGCTGTCTTCATCTGCCAATTCAAGAACCATTTCCACCCCGGCATTAATCAGCGGAAAAGAAAATGTAAATGCGCCTGAAGATGCCAAATTCAATAAAACCCATATACCCGTGGCCGTATTGCTGGAAGGAAAATTTATTTCATTATACCGCAACAGGCTTTCGCAGGCCATGCGAGACAGCCTTGCCCGGTATGATCAGCCCTATTTACCCCAAAATGTATCCGGTACCAAAATGATCGTGGTGTCTGATGGGGATATGGTGCTCAATTCGGTGTTTAAAAACAACCCCTTGCCCATGGGCGCCAACCCGTTTACCTATGGCTCACAAAGGGATATCCCTTTTGCCAATGGAAATTTTTTGGAAAACTGTATGGAGTACCTGGTAAATGAAAATAATTTAATGGAGGCTAAGTCCAAAGAGTATGTGGTTCGGCTGCTGGATAGTAAAAAAGTAAAACAAGAAAAAACAACCTTGCAGATCATCAATATTATTGTGCCCGTTTTAACGGTAATCTTGTTTGCTTTGCTTTTTGGCTGGCTAAGAAAACGAAAATATTCCCGATAAAATAAACAACCTTTAGTGATGGATAAAACCCAACTTACTTATATTGTATTTGCCGCTGTGGTTTTTTTAGCCTTATTGTTCGACCTCGGGTTGTTAAGTAAAAAAAATAAAGAAATCACCCTGGAAAAGGCATTGCTTCAAACGGCTTTTTGGGTATTACTTTCCTTTGCCTTTTGTGGCTTTGTATGGTATGAAAATATTGGGGGTAATGGGCAGGAAGATGCCATACAATATATTTCGGCTTATTTACTGGAATGGTCATTAAGTATTGATAATATTTTTGTATTTGTAATCATCTTTACTTATTTTAAGGTTAAGTCCGAAAATTATTCCAGGATTTTGTTGCTGGGGATTTTAATGGCCATTGTTTTTCGCATTGCATTTATTGCACTGGGCAGTGAGCTGGTAGCACGGTTTGGCTGGATCATGTTTGTATTCGGTGTTTTCCTGGTGTTTACCGGTGTTAAAATGTTTGGCCAGGCCGATGAAGAAGAGTTTAACCCATCCGAAAACTGGGCGTATCGCTTTATTAAACGATTTTTGCGTACCACGGATGAGGAGCCTAATGGGAGGTTAACCATAACAAGGGCAGGCAAAACCTATTTTACGTCTCTTTTTATTGTGGTGATAATGCTTGGGCTAATAGATATTGTGTTTGCCATTGATTCCATACCTGCGGTATTTTCCATTATTCCCGACCCCAGTAAAAAAATGCTCATCTATTCTTCAAATATATTTGCCGTACTGGGGTTGAGGAGTTTGTTTTTCCTGCTGCGTGGCGCTGCCGGAAAGTTTGATTATTTGCAACAAGGCATTGGGGTGGTGCTGGTTTTTATTGGCGTTAAAATGTTGCTGCCCTTGTTGCAATATGCCGGTATTGATAAAGAAAAGTTGCATTTACCGGTTTGGGTTTCGCTGGTAGTTATTGTAGCTTGTATTTTAATTTCAATTTTGTATTCCATTTATCATAAACGAAGGGGCATTGAGGATGAAAATCCGGGCGAAAATTTGTAAACCGTTCAAGTGGCATATCCTTTAAATAAAATTGCAGGCATTATAAAAGCCGAAACCCAAGGGCCGTTGCCCGGGGTGGAAATTTCAAGGCTTTTAACGGATAGCAGAAAATTAGTTTTTCCGGAGCAAACCTTGTTTTTTGCTTTACCCGGCATTACCCATAACGGCGCATTTTTTATAAATGAATTATATCAAAACGGGGTACGGTCATTTGTGGTGCATACGTCATTTGTCCCCCATGCAAATTATCCTGCTGCAACATTTTTAAAAGTAGATGATGTGTTGATTGCTTTACAGCAATTAGCAGGTTATCACCGGCAGCAGTTTAATATTCCGGTGATAGGTATTACGGGCAGTAACGGAAAAACCATTGTAAAAGAGTGGTTAAATCATTTACTGGCACCGGAATTTGATATTGTACGCAGCCCTAAAAGTTATAACTCTCAAATAGGAGTGCCGTTGAGTGTATGGCAGATGAACCCTAACCATACCCTGGGCATTTTTGAAGCCGGGATTTCCAGGCCCGGGGAAATGGATAAACTGGAAAAAATAATACAACCCCAGTGGGGTGTTTTTACCTTTATGGGCGAAGCTCATGCCGAAGGTTTTGAGAACATGCTTCAAAAGGCAGAAGAAAAACTCCGGCTGTTTAAAAATTCACAACTGCTGTTTTACTGTGAAGATGAGGAAGTGATTGCACAGGCTGTAAAAAAATTTATTTCAGAAACGAATCATTCCCTGGAAACCTTTACCTGGGGAAAAAGCAGCCGGGCTACCGTTCAGGTAAAGGAAATTCAATTAGAAAACACGGTTGCTCATATTAGCCTGCTGTATCATCAACAACCCCTGGCCATTACCATTCCGTTTAGAGACGAAGCTTCGGTGCATAATGCCATAACTTGTTTATGTGTATTATTACATTTTAAAATAGCACACGGGCTTATAAAAGAACGAATGAAAACCCTGCGTACCGTAGAAATGAGGCTGGAGTTAAAACAAGGGATCAATAATTGTGCTATTATAAACGATAGCTATAGTGCCGACCTTAACTCTTTTAGCATTGCGCTTGATTTTCTGCAACAGCAGGAGCAGTATCACCGGCGTACAGTAGTCTTAAGCGACTTGTTACAGTCCGGCCGGGAAGCCACGGCCCTGTACACCGAAATTGCCGGTTTGCTGGCGGGCAAAAATTTATACCGCTTTATTGGTATTGGCCCGCAAATACAAAAAAACGCAAAAGTTTTTTCAGCTATTACCAATAAAAAATTCTATAACACTACCGAAGATTTTATTGAAGAGTTACCCATTCTGCAGTTGCATAATGAAACCATATTGCTTAAAGGCGCAAGAGTTTTCCGGTTTGAGAAAATCAGCAGAGCGTTGGAACAAAAGCAACACGAAACCGTGTTGGAAATTAACTTAAATGCGCTTCGGCATAATTATAATATCTATAAACAGCAATTATTGCCTGGTGTAAAACTTATGGCCATGGTAAAAGCTTTTGGCTACGGGGCAGGCAGTTACGAAGTGGCTGCATTATTGCAACATGCCGGCGCCAATTATCTTGGGGTGGCTTATGCCGATGAAGGTGTGGAGTTGAGAAAAGAAGGAATTGTTTTGCCCATCATGGTCATGAATACCGAAGAAGCCGGTTTTGACCATATTGTAAAATATAACCTTGAGCCGGAAATTTATTCGTTTAGAATTTTTCAGTCATTTAAAAATTATTTGCTGCAGCATCAAATTTCATCGTATAAGGTGCATATCAAGCTGGATACCGGTATGAACCGCCTTGGCTTTAAACAAGAGGATTTGCCAGGGCTCATAGAAGCTATTCAAAAAACACCACAGTTTCATATCCAATCGGTATTTTCTCATTTAGTGGCCAGTGAGGATCCTTTACTGGATCAATTTACTTTAAAGCAATTTGAGTTATATAAAAAAATGGCCGGGGAGATAGCTAAAACCTGTGGCTATCCTTTCATTCAGCATTTAGGAAACAGCTCGGCAATCAGTCGCTTTAAATCCATGCAATTGGATATGGTGCGGTTGGGTATTGGCTTATACGGTATTGATGCTAATTGGGAAATACAAAAACAATTACAAAATGTAACTACATTAAAAACTACCATCTCTCAAATTAGAAAAGCAAAGGCAGGCGAAACCGTAGGGTATAACCGAAAGGCTGTATTAACCGGGGATTCTTTAATTGCTACAGTGCGTATTGGGTATGCCGATGGCTATTTTCGGCTTTTGGGCAATGGCAATGGTAAAATGCTGGTAAATGGAAAACTGGCGCCGGTAATTGGAAATGTTTGTATGGATATGGTTATGCTGGATATTACGGGTATAAATGCCGAAGAAGAAGATCCGGTTATTGTATTTGGGGAAGATTTGCCGGTGACCCAGGTTGCCGAATGGGCAGGTACAATACCCTATGAAATATTATGTGGGGTCTCCCAAAGAGTGCGCAGGGTTTATTTTGAAGAATAGGTTAAGTTTTTTATTTTTTGGATGGCTATTTAACAGCTTTGGGTTTAGCCATAAAGTGATACCGCTTATCTTTGCGACCTGTTATGAAAAAGATTAATGTTGTACTGCTCATTGCACTTATCCTCATTGTTGACCAGGTGTTTAAAATTTATATAAAAACCAGTTTTCCCCTGGATTCAACACGATATGTGGCAGGGGATTGGTTTCAATTGTATTTTGTAGAAAACCCGGGTATGGCTTATGGGTGGAAGTTTGGTGGAAACTGGGGTAAACTTGCCCTTACCCTTTTTAGGATTATAGCCGTTGTGTTTGGCACCTGGTATTTGGGAAATATTATAAAGAAAGGCTACCACAAAGGATTGATTATTTGTGCGGCGCTCATTTATGCCGGGGCCCTGGGCAATCTCATCGACTCCTGTTTTTATGGTCTTATTTTTGATAAAGGGATGCTGTACGATGCACAACTTAATCACTATATTGGTTATGAGGGCATTGCGCAGTTTTCTACCAGGGGCTATGCCGGGTTTTTACACGGTAATGTAGTGGATATGCTTTACTTCCCAATTATTGAATGGAGGTTTCCCGACTGGTTTCCATTTTGGGGCGGCGAAGATTTTGTATTTTTCAGACCTATATTTAATATTGCAGATGCATCAATAAGTAGCGGTGTAATTGCAATATTGCTTTTTCAAAAACGTTTCCTTAAGCAGCGGAATCAAAAAGAAGAAGGCGCTACTGTGGAAACGGCCGCCGTTGTAAATGATGAAACCCAAGTATTATAATCATAAAAACATATCTTTAGCTATAAAATTGAATCAATGAAATTATTTAAAGCCATAATTTTTGTAGCCTTAATCGGCGCCCTATTTGTTAGTTGTGAAAAGGAAACCAGTTACGAAGGTGGCGCCACCTCATTATCAAGCGGTAGCCTTAAATCCGGAGGCTCCGGTGATTGCCTGCCCAGCAATGTAAACGGAATTTATAAAACGGGAGTAACCTTAAACAGCTCCAATTATATTGATGTTACCATAAATGTTACCACAGCCGGCTCATACGTTGTAAAATCCGATACCGTAAACGGAATGTCTTTTAGAGGGGTAGGAGTATTTCAGGCAACGGGCAACCAGGTAGTGCGTTTAACCGGAGCGGGCAGGCCTACCTTAGCCCAATTAAATTTATTTACCATAAAATACGAAGGCAGCAGTTGTAAAATAGGGATTAACTCAGTTGACCAGGCAACCCCCGCCGCAGAGTTTCAATTGAATGGAAGCCCGGCTAATTGTACCGGTTACACCGTTAATGGCAATTATGTTGCCGGCACTACACTTACTGCAGCCAATACCTTATCCTTTATGGTGAATGTAACGGTAATAGGCACTTATGCGCTTTCTGTACCCAGTGTAAACGGCGTGTTGTTTACCGGTAGCGGATATTTTGCTACACTGGGCCCCCAAACAGTTACCTTGAGTGGTTTTGGAACTCCGGCTCAACCCGGTGTTGTATCCACTGATGTTTCTACCATAAACGCTTCCACCAAATGCAGTTTTATTTATACCGTTATTCCTTCGGGAGGTAATTTAAACGCTGTATTTACTATGGGAGGCGCAGGAGGCAGTTGTGCCAACTTTTCCACCGCAGGCACTTATACTTCCGGCACAGCAATGAATGGTTCTAATACGGCAACAGTAGATGCAATTGTAACCGGAACCGGCATATATACGGTATCCAGTAACACTGTGAATGGGGTTACTTTTGTGGCTTCAGGTTCATTTACCCAAACCGGAACAAGGGCGGTTACATTAACGGCAATAGGCACTCCTGCAGCAGCAGGTACATTTACTTTTTCGGTAACAGGAGGCAGTACAACCTGTACTTTTGATTTAACCTTTAATTAATAAGCAATTAAAAAAAAGGCGGTTAAATTTTAACCGCCTTTTTTATCGTTTCTCTTTTATATTTTCCCAACCATTTTTGACGGTACTACCCATTCATCAAATTCTTTTTCGGTAAGGTATCCCAGCTTTAAAGCCATTTGTTTTAGAGTGGTTCCTTCTTTATGGGCCTTTTGGGCTATTTCGGCCGCTTTATAATAACCAATTTTAGGGTTTAATGCAGTTACCAGCATTAATGAATTATCTACATGCTTTTTGATATTGGCTTTAATGGGTTCTATACCTACGGCGCATTTGTCGTTAAATGATATACAGCCTTCTCCAATGAGCCTTGCACTATGAAGAAAATTATAAATCATCACCGGTTTAAATACATTGAGTTCAAAATGTCCATTGCTTCCTCCAATGCTTATGGTTACATCATTACCCATCACCTGTGCTGCTATCATCGTCAATGCCTCGCATTGGGTGGGGTTAACTTTGCCGGGCATAATGGACGACCCGGGCTCATTATCGGGAATAAATAGTTCTCCAATTCCGCTGCGTGGCCCACTGCTTAAAAACCTGATATCATTTGCAATTTTCATTAAGCTCACCGCCACCATTTTTAATGCCCCATGGGCTTCTACGATGGCATCATGTGCAGCTAATGCTTCAAATTTATTTTCGGCGGTTTTAAAAGGTAAACCGGTGAGTTTGGCAATATGCCGGGCCACATTCACATCATATTTGGGTGGGGTGTTAATACCGGTACCCACGGCAGTGCCACCCAATGCCAATTCACTTAAATGGGCCAGCGTATTTTTTATAGCCTTTATTCCATGATCAAGCTGGGAAACATAGCCGCTGAACTCCTGGCCTAAAGTGAGTGGCGTGGCATCCATAAAATGGGTGCGGCCTATTTTTACAATTTTTTTAAATGCCGTTGATTTTTTTTGCAGGGTGTTCCGTAGCCGGGTTATTCCCGGAAGGGTGTTTTCCATTAATACGGTATAGGCGGCAATATGCATTGCAGTGGGAAAGGTATCGTTACTGCTCTGGCTCTTATTCACATCATCATTTGGATGAAGGTATTTTTCTTTGTCGGTAAGCTTTCCCCCGTTGATTACATGGCCCCTGTAAGCAATAACTTCATTCACATTCATGTTACTTTGTGTACCACTACCGGTTTGCCAAACTACCAGGGGAAAATAATCGTTAAGCTTGCCGTCTAAAATTTCTTTACACACTTTACCGATAAGATCAGATTTCTTTTTGGGCAATATGCCGGCTTCGTAATTGGTGATTGCTGCGGCATGTTTTAAGTGGGCAAATGCCCGAATAATTTCACGGGGCATTTTATTGATGTCCTGTGCAATTTTAAAATTATCAATACTGCGCTGGGTTTGTGCACCATAATAGGCATTTACCGGTACTTTTACCTCGCCCATGGTATCTTTTTCTATCCTGTATTCCATAAAAAAATGTTGAAAATATTTAGCTGCTGCAAATATACGCTGAAATAAAATTTTATCTTAAACGGGCCATACTTCCACTCATTTTCTAAATACCTTTTTTCCGGAGCAGGTATTTTAACAAGTTTTATATAAACCCTACTCCAAAAAAGCGTTCTTACCTTTTATTAAAGCCTGTTAATTTTGTAATCATGAACGTTAAGTTTTTTTTAGTTTTCCTCATCGTTGCCGGTATGTTGTTAATGAGCTGCAACAGTTCAAAAAAAGCAGCTTCCGCCCCAACGCCGGCTACAGCAGGAAAAATTTCCCCTAATGCCAGGGTGTTTATTAAGCCGTTAAATATTGACCGGAATGAATTGGTGCGATATGCTAAATCCTATTTGGGTACACCCTATAAGTATGGCTCTGTTAACCCCAGTAAAGGGTTGGATTGTTCAGGATTTATATACCTGGTATTTAAAAATTTTAAGGTAACGCCACCCCGGGTATCAAAAGATTATACCCACGAAGGAATGGAAGTTCGGTTAAAAGATGCAAGGCCCGGAGATCTTATTTTATTTACCGGCTCAAATCATTCATCGGGGGTTGTTGGTCATATGGGCATTATTACAGAGAATAAAAGAAAAATAAAATTTATTCACTCGGCCAGTGGAAAAAATTTGGGAGTTATGATCAGCGATTTTGAAGGGTATTATAAAAAGCATTTTGTAAAAGTGATCCGGGTGCTGATCTAATTGAACCGCTTAGAACTATGAATTTGCATTTGAAGGCATGGATGCATTTACCGCATGGCTCATTTTTTGTAAAAAATGATGTAACTCCTGCATAGTGCTGATGTCGCTTACGATGAGTATGCCGTTTTTACCCACTTGTTTTAAGTGGGCTTTATTGGTTCCGGTTTGTAAAAAATGCAGTATCCCGTTAAATGTTTCGCTTTGAAAATACGGGCTTTCGGGGTTGCCCACAAAAAAGCCTTTAAGGATATTATTTCTCAAAAGCAATTTTTCAAATCCTAAATCAACTGCCAACTTACGGCTGCGTACCGTAGTGAATAAATCTTCTGTTTGCGGGGGTACGGGCCCAAAGCGATCGGTAAGCTCTCCGTGAAATGCATTGAGGTCTTCTTCGGTATCGCAATTATCCAACCGGGAGTACAAGCTGAGCCGTTCGGTAATACTTTCAACATAATGGTCGGGAATTAATATTTCCAAATCGGTATCAATGCTGCAGTCCGACACAAAATTATCCTGTTGCTGAATTTCTTCTTTAAAAAGTTCCCTGAATTCTTTTCGCTTTAATTCCTTTATGGCTTCGTCCAGTATTTTATGGTACATTTCAAAACCTATTTCGGTAATAAAACCACTTTGCTCCCCACCCAATAAATTTCCGGCGCCACGTATATCAAGGTCTCTCATGGCAATTTGAAAACCACTGCCCAATTCGCTGTATTGTTCCAGGGTAGTTAATCGTTTCCGGCTGTCTTGCGGCAGCGTACTCATGGGGGGCGCTACTAAATAACAAAAGGCTTTTTTATTGCTACGCCCCACACGGCCCCTTAGCTGGTGTAAATCACTTAGCCCAAATTGATGGGCATTGTTTACAATAATGGTATTTACATTGGGAATGTCCACGCCACTTTCAACAATATTGGTGCAAATCAATACATCATATTTATGGTCTATAAAATCCAGGATGGTGTCTTCCAGGGTATTGTTTTCTTTGCCTGAACCATCCCGGGCGCTCATTTGGCCGTGGGCATAAGCAATGCTTAAATCCGGGCAAAGGCCTTGGATCAGTGTTTTCATTTCGGCTAAACCTTTTACCCGGTTATGAATAAAAAAAACCTGGCCCCCCCTTTCGGTTTCATAATAAATCAGATCTCTTATGGCATCTTCATTAAATACCATCACTTCGGTTTGTATTGGCTGCCGGTTGGGTGGAGGGGTATTGATAATACTTAAATCCCTTGCTCCCATTAAACTAAATTGCAAGGTCCTGGGAATTGGGGTTGCAGTAAGGGTGAGTGAATCAACGGTGGTGCGTATTTGTTTCAGTTTTTCTTTTGCGGCAACTCCAAACTTTTGTTCTTCATCAATAATCATTACGCCCAGGTTTTTGAATTTAACCTCTTTGCCAAGCAAGGCGTGGGTTCCAATGATGATGTCCACTTTTCCTTCTTCCAGTTTTTTTAGGGTTTCTTTTTTTTCTTTTGAAGATTTAAAGCGGTTAATAAAATCCACCGTTGCCGGAAAATCAGCCAGGCGCTCACTAAAGGTTTTATAATGCTGGTAAGCCAAAATGGTGGTAGGCACCAGTACGGCTGCCTGCCTGCTATCGCATACGGTTTTAAATGCCGACCGGATGGCAATTTCGGTTTTGCCAAAACCCACATCGCCGCAAATGAGCCGATCCATTGGCGCTTCTTTTTCCATATCTTTTTTTACATCTTCGGTGGCCTTGGCCTGGTCGGGGGTATCTTCAAAAATAAAACTCGCTTCTAACTCGGTTTGCAGGTAATTATCCGGGCTATGGGCAAAGCCTGTTTGGCTTTTTCGCTGGGCATATAATTTAATAAGGTCGGCTGCTATGTCTTTTACCTGTTTTTTGGTTTTTTCTTTCAGTTTGTTCCACACATCGCTGCCCAGCTTATTCATTTTGGGTATGCTTCCTTCTTTGCCGCTAAACTTACTTATTTTATGCAGGGAAGAAATATTTACATAGAGCAGGTCGCCATCTTTGTATTGGATGCGAACAGCTTCCTGCCACCTGCCATTGGCATCTATTTTTTGCAAGCCGCTATATACCCCTACACCATGGTCAATGTGAGTGATATAATCACCGGGCTGTAATTCCCTTAAGGTTTTTAAAGTGAGGGCTTTGTTTTTACTAAACGCCTGTTTTACTTTGTATTTGTGATAGCGTTGAAAAATTTGATGATCGGTATAGCAAACCAGTTTGAGCTGATGATCCACAAAACCTTCATGAATGGATACTGGTATAGGGGTAAGTTGGATATTGGCTTTTAAGTCGTTGAAGATGCTGTGCAATCGTTCCAGTTGCCGGGCCTGTTCTGCAAAAATGAAAATATTATATTGATTTTTTTCATGCTCCTGTAAATCCCGGATCAGGAGAGAAAAATTTCGGTTAAAAGCCGGTTGTGGAGCCGTATTAAAGATCAATTTTTGAGCAGGGCCTGCAAAGGAAGGCGTTTTTCCAAACGAAATGATGTGTTTTTGACTTAAGGGTAATTCTAAATCGGCAGCCCGGATAAAATCTTGTTTTTGGGGTTGAAGTTTTTGAGAATAGTCATAGGGTTCTCTACCATAATTTTGACCTGGGGATGCATCGGTTTTGACCGATAAAAAAATCTCCAGGTCTTCTTCCATTTGCACTAACCGTTCTTTTACAAAACTCCAGTCTTCTAACCATACTGTGGTATTGGCCGGCAAAAATTCCAGGAGTGAAACTTTTTCCGTGGATTGAAACTGGGTATCAATGTTGGGAATAATATTTACCTGCAGTAGTTTTCGTTCACTCAGTTGGGTTTCGGGGTCAAAAATGCGGATGCTATCCACTTCTTTCCCAAAAAGCTCAATGCGGTAGGGCTTTTCATTGCCAAAGGAATAAATATCTATAATACCGCCACGCAGGGCAAACTGCCCCGGCTCGTAAACAAAATCGGTTTTTTCAAAACCATAATTAACGCATTTTTCTATGAGCAAATCCACATCCAGCTCATCGGCCTGTTTGATATGCAGGGTTTTTTCAAACAGCGTTTTAGATAACACCACTTTTTCAAATAATGCATCGGCATGAGTGATTAAAATTTTTTTATTGCCGCCGGCAGCAATTTTTGTAAGCGCTTCGGTCCGCAGCATCACATGGCTGCTGTTGACCAGGGAAAAATTCTTTTTGTTTTTGAACGTAGATGGAAAATAAAAAATTTCCAAAGCGCCGGTAATATTTTGGAGGCTGTTTTGAAAATATGCGGCATCTTCTCCTTCATTTAAAATTACCAGGTGGTTTTGAGGCGTGGAGGTATTTTCAAAAACCGAGGCTAAAATAAATTGAGCAGCGCTGCCATAAATTCCGGAAATTTGAAAGTGTTGGGTTTGGGGCAATACAATCCCGTTCGCTATTTGTAAACAGCGGGGGTCGTTCCTGTAATAATTCATCAACACACCCAGGTTCATGCAAGGGCAAAGATAAGCATTGATGAAAATAATTTAAGAGGCTTAAAAATCAAACCTATTCCTGTTTTTGAGCAGTATTTTAGCCTTTTTAGGGTAAAAGGATAAAGATTTGACTTTAAAAGGCTTTTTATTGATTGATTTTTTATGGCTATTGAGTTCAATTTATTAATACGGCTTTTTTTGTTATCTTTGTATTTACAATTACATGAAACAGTATTTATATAAGCCGACGATCGTTACTGCAACCCAGGGTTGTTGCGGCTTGCTGTTTTCATTTATTACCTGCAGTAAAGCCTTCATTTAGTAAGCCCTCCGTTTTTTTGTTTTAGGTTGAAACGGGGGGAATCGTTATCATTTCCTATTTTTTTTAACCGGGCTGTAAAAGTTCAATATTTAGGTATGCCTACCCTAAAAATTGAGATTTTACACTCCAAAAATTTTATTAACATGAAACCAATTATCGGAGCTTCTGACTACAAAGCACTTAAAACATTAATTGCCAATTGCCCGGCGGAATTAAAAACCATCGAAATAGGCAAATTATATGCGGAGATTGAAAGAGCCGAAAAAGTAGAAGATCATGAGCTTGGGCTTGATATTATCAGGCTAAACTCCAAGTTTGAAGTAGAAGACACTGCAGCAAAAAAAGCCTGGTCGTTAAAACTTACTTTGCCCCAGGATGCCGATGTAAGGCAACAAAAATTATCCGTATTTTCACCTTTAGGTGTAGCTTTATTAGGATTTAAAAAAGGGATGACCATACAATGGGAGTTACCCGGTGGTTTAAAAAACTTAAAAATCCTTAATGTTGTCAATTCATAACAGAAAAAAATGAGACGCAGCTTTATTGTTTTTTCTTCATTGCTTTTGGTAGCTACCGTAATTTTTGCCCTTTATTTATCCCGAAACTGGTTTGTGGTAACGGGTGTGATATTTTTATTAACCCTGCTGGGCTATTACGATATGTTTCAAAAAAAACATTCGGTAATGCGTATTTACCCGGTATTTGGACGGTTACGCTATTTAATGGAAGAACTTAGGCCAAAAATTTACCAGTATTTTATTGAGTCGGATATTGATGGCCGGCCGATAAACCGCATAGACCGTGCAACCATCTATCAACGGTCGAAGCAGGAAAATGATACCATGCCATTTGGCACCCAACTGGATGTTTATTCCGATGGGTATGAATGGGTGTGTCATTCAATGGCGCCCAAGGATTTTAAAAACCTGGACCAGGACCCCAGGGTGTTGGTAGGTAACAGCAAATGCAGCCAACCCTACTCTTGCAGTATTTATAATATATCTGCAATGAGTTATGGCGCTTTAAGCGCCAACGCTGTTGAAGCGATGAATGCAGGTGCAAAAATTGGCGGCTTTGCACACAATACCGGTGAGGGTGGCATAAGCAACCATCATCTTAAACATGAGGGTGATATTATTTGGCAAATAGGAACCGGGTATTTTGGATGCAGAACCGAAGACGGGAATTTTAGCGATGAGCTGTTTAAGCAAAAAGCGCAATTGCCACAGGTGAAAATGATCGAAATAAAAATATCGCAGGGCGCCAAACCCGGGCATGGTGGAATATTGCCGGCATCTAAAAATTCGCCGGAAATAGCGGCCATACGACATATTAAACCCCATACTTTAGTAGAGTCGCCGCCCTATCACAAGGCCTTTAGCACACCCAAAGAACTCATCCGGTTTATTGAAAGGCTCCGTTCACTATCCGGCGGCAAACCCGTGGGTTTTAAATTGTGTATTGGCCATAAAAGCGAGTTTATTGCCATTTGTAAAGCTATGATGGAGTTAAACAGCTATCCCGATTTTATTACCGTAGATGGCGCCGAAGGTGGCACCGGTGCAGCGCCGCAGGAGTTTTCAAACTATGTGGGCGCCCCATTATTAGATGGGCTGGATTTTGTTCATAATATTTTAACCGGGTTGGATATTCGAAAGCATATTAAAATTTTAGCTTCAGGAAAAATAACCAGCGGGTTTCATATCATTAGGGCCATGGCTTTGGGCGCCGATGCCTGCTATACGGCAAGGGCCATGATGATGGCCGTGGGATGCATCCAGGCGCTGCTTTGCAATACCAATAAATGCCCGGTTGGTGTGGCTACCCAGGATCCCAGGCTTACCGTAGGCTTAGTTGTAGAAGATAAAAAACACCGGGTGGCCAATTTTCATCGCAATACCATAAAAAGTGTAGTGGAATTATTGGGGGCATCGGGTTTGGAACGAAAAGAAAATATCACCCGTTCTCATATTTACCGCAGGGTGTCTTTTAAATCAATGGCTACCTATGAAGAAATTTTTCCTTCTTATAAGGCCGGGTCATTTTTAGCAGATGTACCGGAGCGGTATAAACAAGACTTTGCCGTTGCCAGCGCCGATTACTGGGGTTTCCCAAATATTGGAAGCTGGAGCCATCAATAAAATGTAATGGTTATCGGTAATTCCACTCAAACGACTCCCACAACCCAAAAAAGAATATTTAACTTTGCATTAGTGAACAATAGTTTAAGAAAATATTCGGCTTTATTCCTTTTTTTACTGTTCCTTTTCCCGACAGTAAGTGAAATTGTACACGATTATATTCACAAAGACGATGTTCGCTGTACTCAAACAGGATTACATTTTCATCAAACCGAACATCATTGTGCCATTGATGATTTTGTTCCTTTCGTTTCAGACATTCCACCTTTTCAGCAATGCCCAATTCTTGTACCTAAAATACAATTCAAATTTGTTTCTTTCTACAAAACCCCTCACGTTTCAGAAACAAATAAATGTCATTTCCCTTTAAGAGGCCCCCCAATTGTTGCTTAATATCTCAATTAAATCTCAACAACCTTTAGTTTGTATGGGAATGGTCTGTCATTCAGACAAGATAAATATTAAACAACAATTCTCTTAATAATAGAATAATGAAAAAAATAATCTTTTTAATGTTCGCTATTTTAGCGACAGCAATGAGCGTTTATGCTCAAAAGAACACTTCTTTAAGTGGAAAAATAACCTTGCAAAAAAACGGTGAAGCCCTTATAGGAGCATCTATATACTTTCCTGATTTAAAAATTGGCGGAATGACCGACACAGCAGGATACTATCAAATAAATAATTTACCAAAGGCAACGCTTTTAATAGAAATTACTTATGCTGGATATCAGCAGATAGTACAACAAATAGACTTGGAAACTACTTCAACACAAAATTTTGTAATGAAAGACGAAGTTACCGAATTAGGAGAAGTAGTGATAACTGGACTTTCAAAAGCAGCACAAAGAAACCGAACTCCGTCTCCAATATCAGTAATAACAGCAATCCAATTAAAACAATCATCGGCAACCAACATTATTGACGCTTTAGCAACTCAACCCGGCATTTCACAAATTACCACAGGTTCGAGTATTTCCAAACCCGTCATCAGAGGTTTAGGATACAATAGAGTTGTTGTAGTGAACGATGGTATTCGGCAAGAGGGGCAACAATGGGGCGATGAACATGGGATTGAAATAGACCAGTATAGTGTAAATCGGGTGGAGGTATTAAAAGGTCCTGCGAGTTTAGCGTATGGAAGTGATGCAATGGCGGGCGTTATTAATATGCTTCCTGCACCTACCCTACCAGAAGGCACAATTAAAGGTAATGCTTTGGCAAATTATCAAACCAACAATGGATTAATTGGCGGTTCATTAAATTTAGGAGGAAACCAAAAAGGATTTGTTTGGGATATGCGATATAGCCAAAAAGCAGCACACGCCTATCAAAACAAGTATGACGGGTATGTTTTCAATTCTGGTTTTAAAGAGAATAATTTAGGTGGAATGTTAGGTGTAAATAAGTCGTGGGGTTATTCTCACCTGAATTTCAGTTTGTACAACCTGACACCCGGAATAATTGAGGGTGAAAGAGACCCTCTCACTGGTCAATTTGTAAAGCCAATCTCTATTAACGACACCATGGCAGATGAAGTGATTGCCTCTAACTCGGACTTCAAATCTTACAAGCCGTTTGTTCTTTATCAAAAGATATATCACTACAAAGTAGTATCCAGCAATAATTTTTATCTTGATAAAGGTTCTTTGAAAGCAACTTTGGGTTGGCAACAAAACAAACGTCAGGAATATAAGGAAGTTTTAGACCCCAATGAATACGGATTGTATTTTTATATGAATACAATTAATTACGATGTCCGTTACAACTTTACAACTGAAAACAATATTGACCTAACTATTGGATCAAACGGAATGTATCAAAACTCTCAAAATAAAGGTTCGGAGTTTTTAATTCCTGATTATGATTTATTTGATTTTGGTCTATACGCTATAGCAAAAAAATCGTGGGATAAATGGACATTGAGTGGAGGTTTGCGATATGATTTACGTAATGAACACGGTAAGGATTTATGGTTAGACACTAATGATGTAAGAACAAACGTTCCGGATGCTAGCTCTGAACAATTATTTACAGCTTTTTATTCTAAATTTCAAGGCATATCGGGAAGCATCGGTGCAACTTATCAAATCAATGATATACTATACACAAAACTTAATCTTTCAAAAGGTTTCAGGGCACCAAACATTGCAGAAATATCAGCAAATGGCGTACACGAGGGTACATCACAATATTTAATAGGTTCACCCAACTTAAAAACTGAAAACAGTTATCAGGTTGATTATGCTTTTGGCGTCAATTCTGAACACATTACATTGGAGACAGATTTGTTTTACAACCATATCAGCAACTATACCTTCTTAGAGAAAATGAAAAACCCTGATGGTACAGACTTACTTATAGAAGGTAATCAGACATTCAAATATACTCAAGGAAACGCCGATTTGTATGGTGGAGAAATAACCCTGGACATACATCCACATCCTTTAGACTGGCTACATTTTGAAAACAGTTTTTCGTATGTACAATCGGTTCAAGCTAATCAACCTGACAGTATGAGATACCTCCCTTTTACACCTGCTCCAAAACTACATTCGGTACTTCGTGCTAATGCAAAAAATTTAGGAAAGTTTCTTGCTAATTCGTATTTAAAAATAGGCGTGGACAATTATTTTAACCAAAACCATTTTTATGAGGCGTTTGGTACAGAAACCGTAACGGCGGGTTACACTTTGTTAAATGCAGGAATAGGAGCTGATATTGTAACAAAAAATAAAACTTTATTTTCAATCAGTATTAGTGCCAATAACTTGACGAACGTAGCTTACCAAAGCCACTTAAGTAGGCTAAAATATTTAGCTGAAAATAATGCAACTGGGCGTACGGGAGTGTATAATATGGGAAGAAACATAAGTTTTAAACTCATTGTGCCGATAGGCATTAAGAACTAATGAAAACAGATTAACGATGATAAGGAACTACCGAAAATAAACTTAATTGCAAAAGCACGGCGGACGGAGGTAATTGAACTATTGTACTACTAACAACTATTGAGCATATATTCGACTGACGGTTTTCAAATGCCGTGTCTTCACAAATATGGCGGGAGAAGAAAGAATATATTTTACTGTGTTTTCTAATTCATATTCAATATTAATTTCACAACTATCTTTGCTATATGCCTTCTGACGATGCTTTAAACAACAGTTCAATTGCCCAGGCCACAATACGCCAATTATTTTTACAACATGTTGGTCAAACATCACCGGCTCCTCTTGCGCTGCATATCACAAAAGCCAGGGGGGCTAAAATGTGGGATGCAAACGGAAAGGAATATATTGATCTTATTGGTGGCATTAGCGTATGCAATGTGGGCCATTGCCACCCCAAGGTGGTGGAAGCTATAAAAAAACAGGCGGATGATTATTTGCATATCATGGTATATGGTGAACTTATTGAAAGCCCCCAGGTACAATATGCTCATTTGCTTACCCAATATTTGCCCTTATCCTTAAATGCTGTTTTTTTTACAGCTAGCGGAACCGAAGCCACCGAAGGAGCCATGAAACTGGCCAAACGGGCTACCGGCCGAACCCAAATCATCTCCTTTAAAAACTCCTACCACGGCAGTACGCAAGGCGCTTTGAGTTTAATGGGAAGTGAATACTGGCAACAGGCATTTAGGCCATTACTGCCGGGTGTACTGCAATTGCGCTATAATGTTTTTGAGGATTTGGAAAATATTAATGAACAAACGGCCTGCGTGGTGGCCGAAACTATACAGGCGGAAGCAGGCGTAAATGTTCCCGATAAAAAATGGATGCAGGCCTTAAGAAATAAATGCACCGAAACAGGCGCCTTACTGGTGCTGGATGAAATTCAATGTGGCTTTGGCCGCAATGGCAGCTTATGGGCTTTTGAACAATTTAATATAGTGCCCGATATTTTACTTTTAGGAAAAGCATTAGGCGGCGGTATGCCACTGGGTGCATTTATTGCCGATAAAAAATTAATGGATTGCTTTACGAACAACCCGGTGCTGGGCCATATCAACACATTTGGCGGCCACCCGGTTTGCTGCGCTGCCGGTATGGCAGCCATGCAGGTGTTAGTAACTGAAAAACTTTGGGAAACGGTTGCTGAAAAAGAACAACTATTTAAAAAACGCCTGGTACACCCTTTAATTAAAAAGATAAATAGCTGTGGGTTAATGATGGCTTTGTATTTTGAGGATTTTAACAACAATAAAAAAATTATTGATGCCTGTATTGCCCATGGCTTGTTTACCGATTGGTTTTTATTTGCACCGGAAGCTTTACGCATTGTGCCCCCGCTGAAAATTTCTAATGAGGAAATTGAAACCGCCTGTAAAATAATATGGAAGGTTTTAGACGTTTAAAAAAGCATTTGGTACAGTTCCTCCACTTTTCCCAATGCCAATACTTCTATTCCCGGGTTAAGTTTATTTAAATTTTTAGCGCTGTACCTGCTCACAATTATTTTTTCAAATCCCAGTTTTTCCGCTTCGGCAATACGTTGTTCAATCCGGTTAACGGCACGTATTTCACCGCTAAGCCCCACTTCGCCTGCAAAACAAATATTTTGTGGTAAAGGCACATCTTCATAACTGCTGAGCAAAGCGCTTACAATGGCAAGATCAATACTGGGGTCTTCTGCTTTTATGCCCCCGGCAATATTTACAAAAACATCTTTTACGCCAAAATGAAAGCCCCCTCTTTTTTCCAAAACGGCCAGGAGCAATTGCAGCCTTCTTAAATCAAAGCCGCTTACCGTACGCTGAGGCGTACCATACACACTTTGTGTAACCAGCGCCTGGGTTTCTATTAATAAAGGCCTTATCCCTTCAATAGTTGCTGCTATGGCAATGCCGCTTAAGGCTTCTTCCTTTTGCGTAATTAATATTTCACTGGGGTTTTGTACGGGCCGCATTCCCGTTCCCGTCATTTCATAAATACCCAGTTCGGACGAAGATCCAAACCGGTTTTTTAATGTTCTTAAAATACGGTAGGCGTAATGCCTGTCGCCTTCAAATTGCAAAACGGTATCTACCATATGCTCCAATATTTTTGGCCCGGCTATATTGCCCTCCTTGGTAATATGGCCTATAAGAAATACTGGAGTATGGGTTTCTTTAGCATAGCGCTGTAATTCAGCAGCGGTTTCCCTAATTTGGCTAATGCTTCCCGGCGAGGATTCCACAAAAGGCGTGTGTAAGGTTTGTATGGAATCTACAATAACCAGCCGGGGTTTCAGCTTTTTTATTTCCTGGAAAATTTTTTGGGTATCGGTTTCAACCAAAAGATAAAATTCATCAGATGCTTTGCCAATACGATTGGCCCGCATTTTAATTTGCTGTTCACTTTCTTCTCCGCTGATATACAGGGTGCGGATATCTTTAAGCTGCAACCCGTTTTGTAAAAACAGGGTACTTTTCCCTATGCCCGGTTCACCTGCTACCAATACAATACTACCCGGTACAATACCACCTCCCAATACACGGTTAAGTTCATTATCGGGGGTAATGATCCTTTCTTCTTCTGCACTATTCACATCGTTTAATGAAATTATTTTGGAGGTAGCGCCCCCGTTATAATCTTTCCATAAATCTTTAGGGTCTTTGGAGCCGGATTTATGGATTATTTCTTCTACAAAAGTATTCCACTCATTGCAAGAGGGGCATTTACCCAGCCATTTTGCACTTTCATATCCACAGTTCTGGCAAAAAAATGCCGATTTGGTTTTACTCATGCAGTAAAGTTATAGTAAACCCATTTAAAAACAGGTTGAACAATCCTACCTGCAATTGCTTTAGTTCACCGTTACAACCTATTGATTATTCATGCTGTAATTAGAAGTAATAAAGCGGGGGCCAGGGTATTGATAAAAATGGGAGAGAATATTGCTTTAAACTTTTTGATTGAAAAATTGAATCCTTAAAACCGGTAGCAAAATTTGCACAACCTTAAAGCCATTTTAAAAAATAGAGTTCTTAATTTATCGTCGGAATTTTAAAAAGTAAAAGGGTCAACATTGCTGATGACCCTTTATACTTACTAACCCATTAAATTCTATTGCTAAATTACAAATTGAGGCGACAAAAAAAAATAATTTTTGCCATTGTTGATAATTTTATCCCTATTAAAATTTATGATAATTTATCGTTTTATAAGTAATAATATACTGATAATCAAATAAATAGAAAAATACTCTTTTAATAGAGTATCTTAGAATTTGAGTAAGCAAAGGATGAAGAAAAATTTATTTGGTTTATTTTATAAACTACTTTATGTTTGTGTAATAATTGGAAATAAATGAGAATATTTTTTCTACTTTGGGGTTTACTAACGGCTTTTTTGGTTGCCGGTCAGGTAAAAATTAGCGGCCATGTAAAAAATCAAAATGGAAAGCCTGTTTCCGGGGTAAGTATCTTATTAAAAGGAACCTATGATGGAACCACATCCGATTCTTTAGGGAATTTTAGTTTTGAAACCAGCGAAAAAGGCAACCAGCAATTGGAAGCTTCCAGTACAGGCTACACTACATATAACACAATTATTCAAATTGAAAATAAAAATATTATTAATGATATATTATTAAAACAGTCCATAACAGATTTAGAGGCTGTTGTGATTACTGCCGGAAGCTTTGAAGCCAGCGATAAGAAAAAAGGAACAGTACTTACATCCTTAGATATTGTAACAACGGCAGGAGCTGATGGTGATATTACAGGAGCTTTAAAAACCTTACCGGGTACCCAACAGGTAGGCGAAACCGGCGGCTTATTTGTAAGGGGCGGTACGGCTTCTGAAAGTAATATATATATGGATGGCGCTTTGGTTCATAACTTTTTCTACAGCAGTACCCCGGGTATTGCTTCAAGGGGAAGATTTAATCCATTTTTATTTAAAGGAACCATTTTTAGTACAGGGGGCTACTCGGCTTTATACGGGCAGGCTCTTTCTTCGGCACTAATATTAGAAAGCAACGATTTGCCCGAAAAAACCGAAGCCAGCTTTTCGGCACATATTATCGGTATTGGAGGGGGCTTGCAAAAACTGGCAAAAAATAAAAAATCATCGTATGGGTTTACCTATAATTTTACCCACCTGGGTTTGGCATTTGCCATAATAAAGCAAAAGCAGGATTATTTTCAAAATCCTGTTTATCACGAGGGCGATATTAATTTTCGTATTAAAACCCCTAAAAACGGGATGGTAAAATATTATGGCTACTTCAGTACCGGTAAAGTAGGTTACCGTGTGGCCGATATTGATTCTGCAAATTTGAAAAATGCATTGCATTTAAAAAATCCCAATACCTATCACAATATCAATTGGCGGCAAAATTTAAATAACGGTTGGAAGTTGTTTACCGCCCTAAGCATTTCATACAATAAAACCGAATTTGGGCAGCAATTACAAAATAGCGCCAATCAGCAGTTGATATTTCAATACCCCGTGGGTTATGAGTTTAAAAATTTTGATATAAACAGCACGCAAATGTTTACACAGGCAAGAGTAGTGGCAGATAAAAAATTAGGTGGCTTAAGCGCCTTTCGTTTTGGCGCCGATTATTTTTATAGCCATGAGAAATCTACTTTTACACTGTATAATGGCAGCACTTACAATGGCGCCATTAAAGATAATTTAATAGCCAATTTTGCCGAAACCGATATTTACCTTTCCAATAAACTCGCCCTTAAAATTGGGTTGAGGGCCGAACATTCTGCCCTAATGGATAAATGGAACCTTGCCCCGAGGGTTTCCCTGGCCTATAAGTTAAAACATAAAGATCAGCTTTCATTTGCCTATGGTGATTTTTATCAAAAGCCCGAAGCGGAATATTTGCCGGCTGCACAAAGTATAGGTTATGCAAAAGCCACTCATTATATTTTGCAATATCAAAAAATGACTTCTTTCAGAACGTTTAGAACAGAACTGTTTTATAAAAATTACGACCATCTTTTTAAAACCGGGTTAAATGCAAATGGAAAACCGCAGGTAACAGGCAACAATGGCAATGGGTATGCCCGTGGCATTGAAATGTTCCTGAGAGATAAAAAGACCATTAAAAATGCCGACTTCTGGATTTCATATTCTTATTTGGATACCGAAAGAGATTTTTTAAATTTTCCTTACCGTATGGCGCCCAATTTTGCTGCAAAGCATTCGGCCTCATTGGTGTTGAAAAAATTTATTACCCGGCTCAAGGTAAATTTTAATATGAGCTACAGTTTTGCTTCGGGCAGGCCCTACTATAATATTGAGTTTGATGCCGGCCAAAATAAATATATGGTTACCGATAAAGGACAAACCATTAATTACAATAACCTTAGCTTAAGCTTTAATTACCTGCCCAATATTGGAAAAAAAGATGCCAAAACCTTTGGGGTATTGGTTTTGTCGGTTAATAATATTTTGGGCCAAAAGCAGGTATTTAATTATGAGTATGGAACAATTACCGGTAATAAACAAGCCATTGGCCCTACATCAAAACGATTTGTTTTTATCGGATATTTTTTAAGTTTTGGAACGGATAGAACAGAAGATGCCATTAATTTAAATCTTTAATATTTAAAACAATACCATTATGTCGAAGTATAACAACACTCCCGAAGGCAAAGACCCTGAGCTTTGGGAAATAGCAAAAAAAAGGGCAAGCTTTAAAACCCATTTAATTACCTATGTACTGGTAAATGCCTTTTTATGGGCCATTTGGTTTTTTAGTAAAGAAAATGTTCATTCAGTAGAGTATCCCTGGCCCATTTGGACAACCATTGGCTGGGGCATTGGGCTGGCCATGCATTATGCCAGCGCTTATATTTTTCCCCGCATTAACTCCGTAGAGCAGGAGTATAATAAACTTAAAAACAAACCATAACGACTAAACTAAATAACAATGAAAAAGATTTTATTTTTTGTAATGATCTGCAGCTTTGCCCTTACGGCAACGGCACAGCAAAACGACAAATACACAGCAGCTATGCAAAAAAATATTTCGGGGTTAGACTCGGCTTTTAAAAACCCGGATGCCATGTTGGCCCTGGCCAATAATTTTAACCGTATTGGCGAGGCCGAGAAAACACAATGGCTCCCCTTTTATTATGCTGCATTTTGCCAGGTAAGTTATGGTTATATGCAGTTAGAAAAAAACAAAGACCTGGTGGATGACATTGCCGCAAAAGCCACGGAGTATTTAAATAAAGCCGATGCCTTAAACCCAAAAAACTCTGAAATAAGCTGTGTGAAGAGTATGATCGCTACCAGTATTTTTTTGGTAAACCCCATGGTGCGGTATAATGAATACGGACCTCAAAGCCAGCAATATCTTGAAGATGCCAAGCAACAGGATACCACTAATCCAAGGCCTTATTTTTTAATTGGCCAGGGATTGCGATATACCCCGGAGCAATTTGGTGGTGGCTGCAGTGCGGCCTTGCCCATTTTGGAAGAAGCCGCTAAAAAATATGAAACCTTTGTACCCGCTTCGGGTATAGCGCCTAACTGGGGAAAAGAGGTGAACAGCCAATTGATCAAAGGTTGCCAAAATAATTAATGGGCAACACTTATATAATATGCATGCCAACTTATTAATATTGATACAAAATGGAAGATAAAGAAATAACCTATGAAGAAGGTTTTCAACTGATACGCTCCATGATTGTAAGCGCAAGAGAATCGTATCACTCCACAGGTATTGGAGCAATGATGTGGGGAATTGTAATTGCCGTTTGCTCCCTGGTAAGTTTTTTGGAATTGCAATACCAGTTTAAACTTCCATTTGATATTTTTTGGTTGGCCTTAGTGGCAATTATTCCGCAAATATTAATTTCCCGTAAGGAGAGCAGGGAAAAGAAAATGAAAGCCCATGACGACCGCTTTATTAAGTATTTGTGGATAGCATTTGGTATTTGTATTTTTTTATTGATTCATTCCATCAATCTAGTTTTTATAAACTGGGCGCCGGTTTCTAAAGAATACACGGCGTTATCGGGCCATGCCCCATCGTTTAGGTTTAGCGAGTTTACCGCTTCTCTTTTTTTAATGCTTTATGGGCTGCCCACATTTGTTACCGGCGCTGCATGCAGGTTTAAGCCCATGCTATGGGGTGGTGTTTTATGTTGGGGCTGTGCTGTAATTACAGCCTATACCCCGGTAAAGGTTGATTTATTGCTAATGGCATTTTCGGCAATTGTAGCCTGGTTTATTCCCGGTTTAATCATGGAAAAAGTTTACCGGCTGGCTAAAAAGGAAGAAACATTGCATGTTTAAGGAACTGGACCCCATATTGCATTCGCAACTGAGGCTTGCGGTAATCAGCTTATTAATTAGCGTTAAGGAGGCTGAGTTTACGTTTGTTAAAGAAAAAACCAACGCTACCGCAGGTAACCTTAGTGTGCAGTTGAACAAACTCAAAGAGGCCGGTTACCTTTCCATACATAAACAATTTAAAGATAATTACCCACAAACTATTTGTAAAATAACGGCAAAAGGCATTAATGCTTTTGAGGATTATGTGAATGCATTACAATCTTATATGACCATGAGAAAAGAGGAAGGCTAAACGCTATTCGCTTTCGTCCATGGGAATATTTTCATCTACGGCATTTTTTAATACCGAAGAACTGGTTTTCTTTAAAGGGTTTTTATACTGCTGTTTATGTTCGCTCCTGTTGTAAATAATATCCAGGCAGGTAAACAGGGCAGCTTTAAATGAAGCATCATCGGCAATGCCTTTTCCTGCAATGTCAAATGCGGTGCCGTGGTCGGGTGAAGTGCGAACGGCAGTAAGGCCGGCCGTGAAATTTACCCCTTCTCCTATAGAAAGGGATTTAAAAGGGATCAGCCCCTGGTCGTGATACAAGGCCAGTACGGCATCAAACTTTTCATATTGGCCCCGTGCAAAAAAGGCATCGGCGCTGTAAGGTCCAAAGCAAAAAATATCTTTATTTTGTTTGGCTTCTTTTACGGCGGGTTTAATGATTTCCATTTCTTCTTTTCCCACCAATCCGTCATCACCGGCATGTGGATTTAAGCCCAATACTGCAATTTTGGGCTTGGTAATCCCAAAGTCTTTTTTAAGCGATTCATTAATAACGGTGAGTTTACTAATGATGGCATCTTTAGAAATATTTGCTGCAATTTCTTTTACCGGAACATGCTCGGTAAGCAGGGCAATCCTCATGTTTTCTCCTACCATCATCATGGCCACATCTTTTGCTCCAAATAATTGTTTTAAATATGGCGTATGGCCGGTAAAATTGAAAGATGGGGACTGGATATTTTTTTTGTGTATGGGAGCAGTAACTAAACCATTAATTTTTCCTTCTTTCAAGGCTTCTGCAGCGGTGGTAAGGCTTAGTGCCGCATATTTTCCACCGGTTTCATTTATTATCCCGGGAGTTATCGCAACTTCTTCTTCCCAGCAATGATATACATTTACCTGCTTGGGATTTATTCGGGTGGCATCCTTAATGATGGAAAAATTAAAATGGTTTTCCGGAAGGCTTTTTCTATAAAAGTTTAAGGTTTTATTGTTTGCAAAAACTACCGGGGTACAAAATTCTAAAATCCTGTTATCACTTAAGGTTTTAATAATTAATTCCGGGCCAATTCCATTAATATCACCGCAGGTAAATCCAATAATCGGTTTGTTATCATTCAAATTCATAATAGATCTTGTTTGTTGTAAAATTACATTTTCGGGTTCTAATACCATTATTTACTTTGCTGGCAGGTAAAATTGCTAAGTAAACTTACGATAAGTGTGTAAATAGAAAAATAACTGTGGTATTTATACAATAATAAGCTCATCTCTGCGTAATTGTACTAATTAATTATAATTGGGTATTGCCATGCCGGTACTTTATTATATTAATTAGGCAACCAAACCTTACATTCAAAGCCAATATTATGAAAATAATTACACGTTTGGGTCTCATCACTTTTTCATTAATTATTTTGACATTATCAATAGTTAATGCACAATGTCCTTCGGGATACAACCAATACCGGTTGGATTGGGATTCACATGATTTTATACCCAATACCGGTTCTTATGTTGCGCCAACACCCTATGTTACTTTGGCACAATCGCAAACCCAACGATTTGTTTTTGGTACTCAAAAGGTAACAATCACGCATAATTATGCCGGCGCCAGAGATCCGGGGGATAATACCACTAATACGGCTGCGGGTATTTCTTATGGTAACGGCGCAGATGTGGAATTTGTGGGTAATGGCCAAATTACGGTAACTTTTGACCAGCCGGTACAGAATGTACAATTTTCACTTTATGATATTGATAGAAACCAAAGAGCAGTCGTTACGGCGCTTAATGGTGTTGTACCGGTAGTGATTACCAACATGATAAGGGTTTCAGGCACTACTTTAACCATTGTTGGAGCCGGAACTCCTACGGCAACAGCTTCTGCAAATAATACCACAGTAGCCAATAACAATACTAATGCTGCTGTAAATGTAGATATTGCCGGCCCGGTTACTTCTTTTACTATTACTATTACCAATACAGGCACCTGCTCAAGTAGCTGCGGAACGGGAGGAAATGAAAATGGAGCATTTTGGCTTTCGGATATTATTGGCTGCTATACCGGAAACTTTCCCATGAACTATTATGCAGTATCCACTCCCTTTACCGGCCAGCCCGCCTATGTACTTGCAGTAAAAGACGATTCGGTTTTTTACGTAAACCCTGCTAATGGTGTGGCACGTTTTTTATTTTGGGATAATAGCAATAATAATATTAACTCCATGGCTTATGATCCATATAACCACATGGTTTATTATACTTACAGCCTTACCGGCCCGGGTGGTACCATTAACCCTAATCAAAGAACTTTACATAGATATGATTATGAAATGGATACATTAGGTATTGTGGAAGCTGATGTTCGTAATTTAGGCGTTCCTTTATTTGACCAGGGTGTGGAATCCGGTGCTGCGGCTTTTTATAATGGTTCTCTCTACCTGGGTATTGAAGCCGGTACTTCTGTATCTGACAGGGAGGCCATGATTTGGAAAATTGATTTTGATCCCAGCTTTGCTGCGTTAGGCGATGCTACCCAGGTTTACGGTACACAATCCAATATACATGACTGGGGCGACTTTGGAATTTATGATGGTATTTTATATGATTTTGACGGAAGAACCGGTGGTAACGAAGATTTTTATCATAAAAATATGAGTGATGGGTTAACGGTACAGTTTAATAATAACCCCAGCTCTTTGGTTCCAAGGCAGGTAGGCATAGATTATACCGGTCAAGTTTATAACATAGGTTCACCTAATACCATAAGTTCCGGTACAATAGTACCCTATAATTATAATGGTTCTGTAAATGTACCCTTAACCAGAAATTTATACTATAACGGCTATAACCCGGTGGGTAGCTGGGGCGATGCAGCAGAAGCGTTTAAACCCAAAACAGATTTTGGTGATGCACCCGCATCATACGACCCTGCAGGGAATGACCCGGGTACGCATGAAAGAAACGACAGTATTCGCCTGGGCGCAACAATAGGAATTGAGTGGAACAAAAAGCCACCATTTGATGCTACTGGCGATGGCGCCGAAGAAGACGCTATTGCGGGCATACAAATTATTCCTACAGGTATTTCAAACTTTAACGTTAATGCCGATGTGTATAATAACACCGGCAGAAATGCAGATTTACTGGCTTGGATAGACGCCAATGGAAATGGACTCTTTGATGCAACGGAGGGAATTGCCGTAACCGTTCCCAGTTCTGCCTTAATGCAAACCATTACTTTAACATGGACGGGAATTAATGTTTTATTGCCGCCATCTACTACTACATATATGCGGCTGCGGTTGGCTACTGCCGACCAGGGATTAAATACATCCCGCCCTAACGGTTATGCTGATAATGGTGAAATTGAAGACTACCAGGTTTCTGTTGTAAGGGTTTTGGATGATAAAAAAATATCGCTTACAGCTCAAAAAACTGATGTACAAAAAGTTTCATTGGTTTGGAACGTAAATGAAGAAATGGGCCTGGCAAATTATGAATTGCAAAAAAGTGTTGATGGGATAAACTGGACGGTTCTGGCTACAAGAACGGCAAATGGTTTAAACCCCAATACAGCTCAATATTCTTCAATAGACGAAAACCCATTTGTGCCTGTAACTTATTTTAGGGTAAAAGCCAATACCAGGGATGGTAAAGTTTTTTATAGTGATACCAAAAAAGTGGATTTTGGCAGCAAATATTCCCTGGCAGTTTCGCCAAATCCGGCAAAAAATTTAGCAAAGTTATCCATTGCTTCCACTAATGCCGGCACTGTTCTAATTAGTATGTTTGACTACAGTGGAAGAAAGGTAATGCATACAAAAGCCAGTGTTAACAAAGGAAACAACAGTTTTGATTTAGCAGGCATGGAAAAACTACCCAATGGAGTTTATGTGATTAAAGTGGTGCTCAATGATGAAGTGTTGCAAACCTCACTCATAATAGCGAGGTAAAAATTCAAAAAATCTTTTAATAAATCCTAATAAACCAACAATCCAATGACCGGTAAAAAACAATGGCTAATGCTTTTATCTGCCTGCCTTTTTTCAATCTTTTCCATGGCGCAGGAAAAATACAGTAAAGTAAAATTGCCTATAACTTCAGAAGCAATAAGAGAGTTTGCTTTTAATAAATTAAATATTGACCATTTTAATTACGAGGGTAATGCAATGGTGCTGGTATTAAACAGCGAAGAGTTACAAACCTTAAAAAACGCCCACTTTCCGTATCAACTTTTAGTGGATGACGTGGTAAAGGCAACTATTGAAGAAAACAGGAATATTGTGCCGGAGGCTTCAACCGGGAGAGCTCCACTGCAAGGCAACGGCGCTCAACGAATTGCCGATATTATTGCCACGCCATCATTATTCGGTACCGGAGGCTCTTTAAGGCTTGGTGCTTCGGCAGGAAACCCCGGTTATTTTACTTATGCTGAGATGGTGGCAAAAATGCAGGAACTGGCTACCAATTATCCCAATTTAGTTTCGGTATATTCCATAGGTACAACAGCAGTAGCTGCAGATGGTGCACCTGCACAAACCATTTATGGTGTAAAAATTTCTGATAATGTTTCGGTAGATGAAAATGAACCCGAAGTATTATATACCGGTATGCAACATGCCAGGGAAGCCATTGGCGGTACCAGCTTGATTTTCTTTATGCAATACCTGGCAGAAAATTACAGCAACCCCGATAATGTAATAAAAGAATTACTGGATAACCGTGAAATTTTTATTGTTCCTTGTGTAAATCCGCAGGGATACATGTTTAACTATAGTGGCGCAAGTGGTTACCCGGTTACCGGTGGCGGTTTATGGCGTAAAAACCGGAGGCATACCGGAGGTGGGGCATCTAATATAGGTGTGGATCTTAACCGTAATTATAGTGTGGATTTTGCAAACTGTGCCGGCGCTTCTTCATCCTGCGGTTCTACTAATCCAACAAGTGATACTTATTTTGGGCCTTCGGCTTTTTCTGAACCCGAAACCCGTGCAATAAGAGATTTCGTTTACGGAAGAAATTTTGTGAACTCCATTGACCAGCATTGCTATGGTCCTTATTATTCTTTGCCTTATGGAAGGCCGTCTTTGCACTCACCCTATAACCATGCCGATTCTCAATACTACAGGGCCATACCTGCTTTAATGGGTTTTTATAATGGCCACAGGGCCGGCAACAGCCCCGAAACGGTAAATTATGAAGTGGCCGGTGGTATTAAAGACTGGTTGCTATTGGGCGATATTGGCGTAGGTTCAAAAGGGAAAATATATGGGATGACCGGTGAAGCAGGTGGTGGAAACTTTTGGGCCCCCGTAAGTCAAATTGTACAACTGTGTAAAGAAAATTGTTTTCAAAATTTGCAATTGGCTTATGCAGCCGGCGCTTATTACGATGTACAGGATTTGGATGATATAGCCATACCCTCCGGTAATATAACCGGTAACTTAAGCTGCCGTATTCGTAAAATTGGCCTGGGTAACGGGCAGGTAACGGTTTCATTAATTCCTTTATTAAATATTTCTACCTCAACGCCCCCGGTTACTACAACTATTTCAAACTATTTTGATACTTACGATGCCAGCTTTAACTATACATTACCGGGAACCATAGCTGCCGGGCATAGAATTGAATTTGTTTGGAAGGTAGAAGCTGACGGTATTGCCGTTTATGATACGGTTACCAAATTTTATTCTCCCGTTACGTTGTTAAATGATAACATGGAAGGTAGTTTTGCTACCAACTGGACGTCAAATCCTACAGGATCATCAAACTGGAACTTTACTACATTATCTGCTTTTGGCGGTACACATTCTATGACAGAATCTCCACTAGGTAATTATACAACAAGCTCTACCCGTACAGCTACCTGCAATTCATCCTTTAATTTGGGCGATGCAACAGAAGCCTATATCAATTTTTGGGTATGGCACCGTGCCGAAAATTTTAGAGATAAATTACAACTGCAGCTTTCTACAAATGGTTCTACCTGGACGGCAGTAAGCGGCTCTACAACCGTAATGGAAAACAATACCACCAATGGCGGTTCGCTTGGCGGCCAGCCTGCGCTTACCGGCATTCGCAATGAATGGACAAGAGAAACCTATGATATCAGCGCTTTTATCGGGAATCCTAATGTACGATTCAGATTTGTGTTTACTTCCGATAATGATGCCAGTGCATTTGCATTTGAAAGAGATAATGGATTTTTTATTGATAATGTTAAGTTGATAAAATCTACCGTACTCACTCCATTGGCCGTTGCGTTTATTGACCTGGATGGTAAACTATTGCCGGGTAAAGTAGTTCAGCTCGACTGGGAATCTACCCTAGATGATGATTTTGACCATTTTGATATTGAAAAATCGGTTGATGGAGGTATAACTTTTACTTCTATTGGACAAGTAACCAATATTACAGCCCCTTTCCGTTTCTTTGATCAAAACCCGGTTGCCGGTAATAATTATTACCGAATTAAAAAAGTAGATCATAATGGTAATTATATGTTCAGCAGAACCGTACGTATCATGAACAACCTGACCCTCTATTCAGTTAATATATATCCAAACCCTGTTGTGGATTTGATGAAAATAAAGTTCCATAATACATTGACAACCGAACCAATAACGGTAACCATCATCGATGCTGCCGGACGTAAGGTGCTGGTTCAAAAATCCACTATGGCAGTAGGATCAAATGAAATGGTGCTTAACCTTAAAGGGTTCGTACCGGGTATGTATTTTATTAAGATTATGAATAAAAACAATGAAGTCTTCTGTAACCAGAAGTTCATAAAAGAATAAAAATTTTATTAGTAATAAACTTGAAAAGCCCCTTGCCAAAAGGGGCTTTTTTATATTACTTTTGTCCGGATGATTACACTTAAAAAATCGCTGGGCCAACATTTTTTGAAAGACGAATCCGTTATTACAGATATCATAAGTGCTTTAACACAGGAACCGTTTACCCAATTACTGGAAGTAGGACCTGGGGCCGGTGCACTCACCAGGCATTTATTAAAGCTACCCCATGTAAATTTTAAAGCGGTAGAATTGGATGATGAAAAAGTAATTTACCTGCACCATACCTACCCGGCTTTAAAGGACAAAATTATTCATCAAAGCTTTTTAGACATTGAGAAACCTTTTAAGGATTCTTTTGTAGTAATTGGTAATTTCCCTTATAATATTTCTTCTCAAATTCTTTTTAAATTACTGGATTGGAAAGATGAAGTGCCATATATCATTGGCATGTTTCAAAAAGAAGTGGCAGAAAGAGTGGCGGCAAAACCGGGCAATAAAGTGTATGGGGTTACCAGTGCACTCATTCAACCCTTTTATCAAATTGATTATTTGTTTGATGTGCCACCCGAAAAATTTAACCCGCCGCCAAAAGTAATGAGTGCGGTAATTAAACTTTCCCGAAAAAAAGAGGCGCTGGAAATGAAGTCGGAAAAAGCCTATAAAAACCTCGTTAAAACAGCCTTTAATCAACGGCGTAAAACCTTGCGAAATGCCGTTAAGGGATTATTTAGCGCCGACGAATTAAAGGATAAAATTTTTGATAAAAGGGCCGAGCAGCTAAGTATTAACGATTTTGCTTCACTTAGTTTTAAAATGCTTTAAAGATGAAAAACTTTATTGCATTTTGTTTGCTATTAATTATTGCCGGCTGTTATACGCCAAGGTATGTATATAGCCCGCCTGCCCAAAATGTTGCTACACTCACACAAAAAGGCGAATCAAAACTGGCTATATTGTATTCTACCAACATGGGGTCAAATAATGACGTTGAGCAACATGGTAATGCATATTCAAGCGGGATAGATATACATACCGCTTACGCAATAAGCAACCACATCATCTCTCAATTCAATTTTTATTATCGTAGTGAACAAAATAGTAACGACAACAGCAACAATACCAGCCCCGAGATTATCCGTTATAAAAGAAATTTATGTGAATTTGCCTTTGGATATTTTACCGCTATGAACGCCAGTAAAAAATCCTATTTTTATATTTTAGGCGGGGCAGGCATGGGAAATTTCCGGTTTAAAGATTATGGCTTTAATGGAAATGCAACGTACTTCCGAAATTTTCACGAAGCCCCCGTATTTAAATTCAGCATACAGCCGGCATTATTTTATAAACTGGGTAAACGGTTTAGCCAATCCTTTGCATCCAAATTTAGTTTCCTGGATTTCAAAAATATTAAAACAAGTTACAACGAGCAGGAGCTGGACCTTTATAAATTAAAAGATTTGGAAAAGGGCCTTGTTTCATTTTGGGAGCCTGCGCTGGTTTTAAATTACCATTTTAAAAAATTGCCCTACCTGCAATTGGAGGGCCAGCTTGGCGCTTCGTTTTTGCTTAATCAAAAATTTGTAGATACCCGTACTTTTAATGCTTCTATTGGCGTATCGGCAGATATAGCCCGATGGATTCTACGAAAACCCGAACAAAAGAAATAACCCATTAGTTGTAAATTTGCCAATGGTAGCCCGCTGCCATGGATTGCTTCATATTTATTTAATACCATTATGAGTTTTTCTACCCAAAATAAAGTGCGTATTGTTACCGCTGCTTCTCTTTTTGACGGCCACGATGCTGCCATCAATATCATGCGCCGCATCTTACAAAGCAAAGGCGCCGAAATTATTCATCTGGGCCATAACCGGAGCGTGGCCGAAATTGTGGAATGTGCCATAGAAGAAGATGTACAGGGCATTGCTATTACCAGTTACCAGGGCGGCCACGTGGAATTTTTTAAGTACATGAAAGACCTGCTTAACGAAAATGGCTGCGGGCATATTAAAATATTTGGTGGCGGTGGCGGCACTATTTTGCCTGCCGAAATTGAAGAATTACACGCCTACGGCATCACCCGTATTTACAGCCCCGATGATGGACGTAAAATGGGCCTGGAAGGTATGATTGAGGACGTGGTAAAACAATGTGATTTCAGCCTTAATGGAAATGGCAACTATTCAAGCCCGATGACATTGGGCGAGTTTAAAGATGTAAGGAGCATAGCCCGCAAAATAACCAATGTAGAAAACGGGCTAAAAATTGATCAACCGGCTTTTGATAAAAAGATACCCGTGCTGGGCATTACCGGCACCGGTGGGGCAGGTAAATCTTCGGTTACGGATGAAATTGTACGCAGGTTTTTAAATAATTATACCGATAAAACCATTGCCGTAATTTCTGTTGACCCAAGCAAAAAGAAAACCGGCGGCGCTTTATTGGGCGACCGCATCCGCATGAATGCCATCTCTTCTCCACGGGCTTATATGCGCTCCCTCGCCACAAGAGAAAGTGATGTGGCCTTAAGCCAGTATGTGCAGGAAGCTATTGATATTTGCCGGGCCGCAGCTTTTGATTTTATTATTTTGGAAAGTGCCGGTGTGGGACAAAGCGATGCATCAATTTTGGATTATTGCAATATCAGCATGTATGTAATGACGCCGGAATATGGCGCACCATCGCAACTGGAAAAAATAAATATGCTCGATTATGCCGATGTAATTTGCCTGAATAAATTTGATAAAGCGGGCGCTTTTGATGCCTTGCATGATATTCGCAAGCAATACAAGCGCAACCATGCTTTATGGAATGCAAAAGATGATGAACTCCCTGTTGTAGGCACTATTGCCGCCCAATTTAACGATGCCGGGGTAAATGAATTGTTTGAACGGCTGATGGAAAAACTGGAAGAAAAAACCGGCGTTACTTTTAAAGGCCATGTGGAACACCATACCCACAGCAAAGATACCAGTAACCAATCTACCATAATACCGCCCAAAAGGGTAAGGTATCTTGCCGAAATTGCCGAAACCATTGATGGCTATGATAGTTGGGCAAATGAACAGGCAGCCATTGCAAGGCAATGCTACCATTTATTTGGTGCAGGTAGTTTGCTTTCTGCAACGGCAAAAGAAGAAATTGAAAAACTGCGAAAAACTTTAGAAGAAAAATTGCAGCCCGAAAACAAAAAATTGTTGGATAACTGGAATGCTACAAAAGAAAGATACAGTAAAGAATATTATGAGTTTAAAGTAAGGGATAAAATAATTAAGCAGCCGCTTACATATAAAAGTTTGTCGGGTACAATTTTACCTAAGGTATTATTGCCAAAGTATCACGATTGGGGCGATATTTTGAAATGGCAGTTGCAGGAAAATGTTCCGGGAGAATTTCCATTTACGGCAGGTGTATTTCCTTTAAAACGGGAAGGCGAAGACCCTACCCGAATGTTTGCCGGCGAAGGCGGCCCCGAAAGAACCAACAGGCGTTTTCACTATGTAAGCCTTGGCCAGCCTGCAAAACGCCTTAGCACGGCTTTTGACAGTGTAACGCTTTATGGCGAAGACCCGGCCTATCGTCCAGATATTTATGGAAAGGTTGGCAACAGCGGCGTAAGCATTGCCACGGTAGATGATGCCAAAAAATTATACAGTGGTTTTGATTTGTGTGATGCAAAAACCTCGGTAAGCATGACCATTAACGGGCCGGCTCCAATTATACTGGCCTTTTTTATGAATGCCGCCATTGACCAGCTTTGTGAAAAATATATTATTGAAAATAATTTAAAGGAAGAGGTTAATAAAACGGTCGAGTCAAAATACCGTGTAGAAGAATTACCCAGGTACCTGGGAGCCGACGGGCAGCCGGTAATTGCAGAAAAAGGAGAACTGAAAGGAAGCTTGCCGGGAGAAAGTACCGGGCTGGGTTTACGATTGCTTGGGTTAAGCGGCAAAGATGTTTTACCCCAGGAAATTTATGATCAAATAAAAGCAAAAGCGCTTAGTACAGTTCGGGGAACCGTGCAGGCTGATATATTAAAAGAAGACCAGGCGCAAAACACCTGTATTTTTTCCACCGAGTTTGCATTAAAACTCATGGGAGATGTACAGCAATATTTTATTAACCATAAAGTGCAGAATTTTTACAGCGTAAGCATTAGCGGCTACCATATTGCAGAAGCCGGGGCTAACCCGGTAACTCAATTGGCCTTTACACTGGCTAATGGATTTACTTATGTAGAGTATTATCTCAGCCGGGGAATGCATATAGATGATTTTGCCCCCAATCTTTCTTTTTTCTTCAGCAATGGTATGGACCCGGAGTATAGTGTTATTGGCCGTGTGGCCAGACGTATTTGGGCAAAAGCCATGAAACATAAATACAAAGGCAATGACAGGAGCCAAAAATTAAAATATCATATTCAAACCAGTGGCCGTTCTTTGCATGCACAGGAAATTGACTTTAATGATATACGCACTACGTTACAGGCATTGTATGCCATTTATGATAATTGCAATTCACTTCACACCAATGCTTACGATGAGGCGATCACCACGCCTACCGAAGAAAGTGTACGCCGGGCAATGGCCATTCAATTAATTATAAACCGGGAACTGGGTACGGCTAAAAACGAAAACCCCAATCAGGGATCTTTTTTAATTGAAGAACTTACCGACCTGGTGGAACAGGCCGTACTGCATGAGTTTAACCGCATTACAGACAGGGGCGGTGTATTAGGCGCCATGGAGCGCATGTACCAGCGCAATAAAATCCAGGAAGAAAGCCTGTATTATGAAACCTTAAAACATACGGGTGAGTATCCATTGGTGGGTGTAAATACTTTTTTAAGCAAGCAGGGTTCACCTACCATTTTACCGCAGGAAGTAATCCGCAGCACTACCGAAGAAAAAGAATTTCAAATTAAAACCCTCGAAGCTTTTCATGAAAGGCATAAAAATAAAAGCGCTGAAATGCTTGCCCGGTTACAACAAACAGCCGTTAACAATGGCAACCTGTTTGAAGAACTGATGGAAACCGTAAAGTTTTGTTCGCTGGGCCAAATCACCAATGCCCTTTACCAGGTAGGCGGGCAATACCGGAGAAATATGTAAACCTATTTTCTCTTTCTCCATTTTTTAAACTCTAAGTAATCCAGGAAGTAAATTATTTTTAAAGACAGGTTATTATTCTGATCGGCCTTTATGGTATTGCCTAAATTGTGGAAATAGCCTTTTTCGGTATCGTTCTTAAAATCAAAAATTGCATTCTTCCATACCAGGTTCAAAAAACTTCCGGGGGCAAACTGCCAGGTATATACCCAATCCATGTTAAAGAAGTTTACATTTTGATTTTCATTTTGATTGTATGCACTATTGCTCGCCAAAGTGCCGTCATTTTGAAGGGTAAAAAATTCATTATATTTTACCTTGCTCCAATAATGCCGTATGCGGGTATTGATACCCGATTTTGCATTAAAATTATATTTGAAATTTAAGCTGTTTTCAATTTCATTGCGATACCTTTTACCAAAAATAATATCATTGCCATCAATATTGGCAAAGCCAATGTTGCGCACCTGTGGCTCTATGCTTAACTCATGCGAAATGGAGAATTTATCACTAAAACGGTAGCGTTGAAAATACTCAACTTCAAACATATACCCTTTGAACATACTCCGCGTTACATAAAATAAATTAAAATTGGCCATATACTTTTTAGCTCCGTTGGATTCAAACCAGAGATTACCATAGAGGCTTTCCCAGCCTTTAAAAAACCTGCCCTCCACTCTTGGTTCATTAAAATCATTATATACCGGCTCATAACCAATTAAGGCGCCGATGGTCCATAAATTTTTTAGCTGGGTATTGGCATTTACATTAACAAATGCATTACGGTATTTACCCGGTGTTAACTGCCTGGAGTAACCTGCGTTAAAATTCAGGAAAAATTTATTATACCAGTTTGTAGGTTTAAGCCAATTATAACCTATATATAAACTGTGGTTTAAAAAATTATTAAACGTAAAATAGCCCATATCATTGGTATTGTATTTATCATCACTTAACGCCTGGTTTAGATTAAATGTAAACCGGCCACTGGATTTTCCGAAATACAGTTTGTGAGAATAACCTGAAATGGTTTTACCGTTTGTTCCGGCGCCCAATAACCGGCTGTTAAAAAAATCTCCCCCATAATTCCACCGGTTACTTTTGTTATTAAAGTCGAAAAGAGTGCCCGTTACATTGGCGTCATAGGTTTTGCCGTTCCTCCATACATTAGTGTTTACGAGGCTAATGCTGGAGTTGTTTTTAAGGGATTGATTTAATACAAGAATATTATAGTTGGTAAGCGGGCTGGTTTCAATTTTTCGTTGCTGAAACTTGTCGTCTTCAGCAATGGCGTATTGCGGAGCGGTAAGGGCATTAAAAAAACCAATGCCCAATCCTTTTGGCGTGCGGCCGGAAATTTTAGTGGCGTTAATTAATTTGGTTTCAATAGGGTTTTTCACCAAATGCTCATTGGGCAAAAGCTGATCTTGTGCCGCAAAGTAATTTACCGGAAAGCCGCCAATGCGCCGGCTATAAAATAAATTTCCTTTACCAAAAAGTTCTGTTCCTTCTGTAAAAAACGGTCGGTTTTCGGCATATTTTATTTCAAATGGGGTTAAATTAAGTTCCAGATTATCGCTTTGTACCTGGCCAAAATCCGGTATAAGGGTAAGGTCTAAAGTAAATGCCTGGTTAAGGCCGTATTTTACATCCATACCACCGTTTACGGATGAAGTCCAGCTTTTTACTGCAGGGTCCGTTGATGGAAAATGATTGATGTATGAAGAAAAGTAAGGAGAAAACTGGAGCCTTATGGGAGGTTTGCCAATGGTAAGCCCTTTCCACACGGCTTCCTGGGTGAGAAAACCGTTTATCCTGGTGTCTATTGGGTACCAGGTGTATTGCTCTTCACTGGTTCTTCTTCGGCGTGTAATATTAAAACCCCAGTCTTGTACCTCTTTTTTTCCAAATCGTATTGCCGAAAAAGGGATAAACATTTCCACGCTCCAGCCATCATTATGTATTACTGCATTACTTTCCCAAACGGCGTTCCAGGAAAAATCTTCTGATTCGGAGTTGGGCGCCGGCGGAGACATTTTTGCATCCCATTGTTCGCCAAGTGGAGTTACAAAATATTCAAAACCGTTAAGGTGGTCATGATAGGTGTCAAAAGTGATGCCCAAATAATCATTGGTGCCAAAGCCATCCCTGCCGGCGAGTTCGGTGGCAATACTATCTTTACTGCCTTCGTAGCAGTATGCACCAAAATAGATCCCCACATCGGAGTACATCAGGTAACCGATGGTACGGTTGGCAAAACGTTCTTTAGAGCCGGGGTTCCTGCGGAATTCCGTAAAATCTTTTATCATCGCAGCATCTTTCCAGGCTTCATCATTCAGTAAGCCGTCAATTTTAATGTGTTTTGCAGTTTTTATTGCAGCAAGTTCAAAAGCGGTATTTGGCTGTGCAAAAGCCACTGAAGAAAAAAGGAGCAACAGTGAAGACAGTAGCGCTTTTTTTAAATTCATAAACTGTTTTTATTTGGCTATAGAAAAATTCTATAACGAAAATAGATTTGTTCATTATAATTTTTTTGCCGCTCATCATATTGGTGAAGTTTTTTGAAACCCTTAACAAGAGTGGTTTTCGGAGGTTAGGTGTAAAAAAAAACGGGCTGTAATAATACAACCCGTTGAAGAATATTTAGTTAATGATTTATTGAAAATCCACAGCACTTACTCCTTCGTTAAATTTAATATCGGTTACTTTAAAGGTAACTTCCTGTTCATCACGGGTTTTTGAAATTTCGTACGGCAGGGTAATGTTGCCGGCTTTACGGTAATCTTTATATAAGGATATTTCCACTTCGCCTTTTGCATTGGTGGCTTCTTCCTGTAATAATAAACCCGTTTTTATGGAATATTGCTGAATGGCTGTTTTGCCGCTGGGCATTACCACTTTTAAGCGGTAAGTGGGTTCGTTATTGTAATTGCCTGCCCCAAGATAATCCAGTTTATACCCGCTGCTTAAATAATTCAGTTGAGGAAAAATACCGGTTTCATCTTTCATTTCTTTGGTTTCATCTTCATCTAAATCCTTTTTTTGAGGCCCTTGTTGCTGGTAACCGCTGGTGCCATTAAATACCTGTTTAAAAATAGTCATTGTGCCCATCTTTAATTCCATTGCGGTAGAGTTGGGTAACATCTTTTTTTCGGTACCCTCAAAGCTGCGGCCCATTACTTCCATCGAAAGGGTGGTTGAGCTGCTGTTTATTTTTTTCAATTCATCTTTACCGCCAATGGCTTTTAGGTAGCCTTCTACAATATCAAATGCAGAAACTTTATCGGTTGTTTTTACCGATGCATCGGCCTTTACTTCTTTTACTTCTTCCACTACCGGGTCGGCAAACTTGTCGTACTTTTTAATGGGGAATCCATACTTAAGCAACCCGGGAACAATTTTATCGGCATTGCCGGCAATTAAAATCCTGGAGTTGTTTTCACTAAAATATTGTTGTGATACCCGTTTAATGTCTTCTAATGTTACTGCATTAATTTTTTGAAGAAAAGTGCGGTAAAAATCTTTTTCCAAGCCGTTAATAAGAATATTGCTGGCATAGGTGGCGGTTTTTGCAGGGTCTTCCATACCTAAGGCAAAACTGCCGTTAAATAATGCCTTGGCATTGGCAAGGTCTTCTGCTGTTACTTTTCCATCTCTCATGGCCAGTATTTCCTTAAAAATTTCTGCTGAAGCGCTATCCACTTTTTCAGTTCTTACGGCTGCAGTTGCAGTAAATAATGAGGGGAACCTGCCGTTGCCAACACTGGAGTAACTGCCATACGTAAACCCGTGTTTTTCCCTTAGGTTCATGAATAATTTTGATTCTGCACCGCCGCCTAAAATATAATTAGCTAAAAGTAACGCATGGTAATCGGGGTTGCTTAAAGGGTTATTTACAATATTACCCACCCTTATTTCGGCCTGTACCGCCGTGGGGATATTTACAAAATCAATTTCGGTTTTTACCGGGTTTTCTACAGTGGGCGCTGTGGGTACGGGTAATTTTCTTCCATTCCATTTGCCCAAATATTTTTCGGTAAGCAATTTTGCAGCGGCTGCTGTAATATCGCCAACAAACGTTAAATAAGACCTTGAAGGTGTGATATAATCTTTATACGAAGCCTTAACATCATCTAATGTTATTTTTTTTACGGATTCTTCTGTGGTAAATTCACCTTGAGCCGTGTGCTTGCCATAACTTAAGGCTTTATAAACTCTTGAGGCAATTTGCGGTGTACTTTTTTCTTCGGTTTTTAAACCGGTAATGGTCATTGATTTTAATTTGTCGAACGACTCCTGGGTAAATGCCGGATGCTGTAAACCTTCGGCCATTAAGCTAAAAGCATTTTCAAAGTAACGGGTTAGCGAACCTGCGGATGCACCGCTGGCAGAAAAATTTACATCGGCGCCAATGAGATCTACGGCTTCGTCAAATTTTTCTTTTGACCTTTTAGTGGTTCCCTCGGCAAGCATACCCCCAACAAGGTCAAGCGTACCGGCTTTTTCTCCTTCAAAAACGGGCCCGTAATCTACAAAGAAGCTTGCCCTTACTTTTGGCAGTTTATGGTTTTCCACTACTAAAAGTGTAATACCATTGGGTAAATTATAAATTACGGGGTCTTTAAGCGTAATTACCGGTGCAGGCCCGGGTTTGGGCCTTTTGCTGCGATCTATTGCCGTTATTGGTTTACCGGTGAATTGTACTTTCTTAACGGTTTTCTTTTTGGAGGAGCTTGTTTTTTTTACCTGGGCCATTCCCATATTCAAACAAAACAATCCTATTAAAAGTGGAATAATTTTTTTCATTTTTGATAGTATTTAATAAAACGTATTAAATAATGATGGGTTATTATTTTTTGGGCAGGTAATATAATACCAGCCGTTGATTTTTATTGAGGTATTTTTTGGCAACATTTTGTATGTCCTGCCTTGTAACTTTCCTTATTTCATCCAGCTCCATATTAATTTCATTGGTATTCTTAAAAAAGGTATATCCGTTTGCCAGGTTTTCGGCCACACCCAGCATTTTGCTGTTGGTACTTACATAGCTGTTTTCAAATTGGTTTTGAAGTTTGGTGTATTCCGTTTCGCTAATTAACGAATCCTGGATTTTTGCAACTTCTTCATCAATGTCTTTCAATAAAGTATCTAAAGGCGTATTGTTATTGGGAATGGCAAACGTAAAGTAAGCGCCATAGTCTTCTAATGCGTAATTAAAAGAACCTGCGGCAAGGGCATTTTTTTTGGTATCAACCATTTTTTTATAGAGCCGGCTGCTTTGGCCCTGGCTGAGTACGGCAGATACCATCTCCAGCGCTTTGGATTCTTTATCCGTCATTCCGGGAGTACGCCATGCACATAAAATGGCCGGTATTTGGATATTGCTATCGTAAGCGGTATCTATGATTTCTTTGGTAATGGGGTCTTCCGTTATTTTATTTCTGCTGATCCTTTGGCCCGAAGGAATGTCTTCAAAATATTGTTTTACCCAAAGCTCAGTTTTTGCAAGATCTATATCGCCGGCAATTACCAGTACGGCATTATTGGGGATATAATATTTTTTATTGAAGGCCTGGAACTCCGCTAAGGTTGCAGCATCTAAATCGGCCATGCTGCCAATGGGTGTCCAACGATAGGGGTGTTTGGTAAATAGTTTTTCGAAGGCTGAGCTTATGATATTGCCATAGGGGCGGTTATCGTAACTCAATCTTTTCTCTTCTTTCACCACTTCATTTTGTGTTTTAACGCCAATTTCATTAATTACCGGGTGAAGCATACGTTCGCTTTCCAGCCAGAGGCCGGTAGCCAGTTGGTTTGAAGGGAATACTTCATAATAAAAAGTGCGGTCCTGGGTGGTATTGGCGTTATTTTGGCCGCCATTACTGCTTACAATTTTCATAAATTCACCCCGCTTTATGTTTTCGCTTCCTTCAAATAACAGGTGTTCAAAAAAGTGGGCAAAACCGGTACGGTTGGGTTGCTCATCTTTACTGCCTACATGGTACATTACACTCACGGCTACAACGGGAGCTGATTTGTCCTGGTGAAGCACCACATGCAATCCATTTTTTAAATCATACTCCGTAAATTTTACTTTTTGTGCCATAGCAGGTAATGCTGTACACAAAATCAAAACATTAAAAAGAATTTTATTCATGATAAAAAATTAAGTTTACAAATGTAGGATAATTGAAATAGACGAGTTTAAGATTTCGGTCATATTAGATCAGGGGATAAAAGCAGGGTTGAACGGTTAAAGGATGAATAATTTTTTATATTTTAATAATAAAATACCTGTTGCTTCGTACCTTTCCGCACAAAAATTGTTTAAGCATGGCTACCCAGGACGAATTTATTCAGCTTATAAAAAACGGATATACTTTTAAAGGCGAAAGTGTACAAATTGGCGCAGGTATTTTAAATGGCGAAGTGATAAACGATGCGGGTGTTTTTCTACCCTTTAAAACCATGAACAGGCATGGCTTAATTGCCGGGGCTACCGGTACCGGTAAAACCAAAACCCTGCAGGTGATCAGCGAGTATTTAAGTGATGCCAGTGTGCCGGTTTTACTCATGGACATTAAAGGCGACCTTAGCGGTATTGCAGCAAAAGGGGAAGCCAACGATAAAATAAATGAACGGTACCAAAAACTTAAACTGGCTTATACGCCAGCACAGTTTCCTGCAGAACTGCTCACCCTTACCGGTAAAGACGGTGTTAAACTCCGGGCAACCGTAAGTGAATTTGGCCCGGTATTGCTGAGTAAAATTCTTGGTTTAAATGATACTCAAGGCGGCCTGGTTGCCATTATTTTTAAATATTGCGACGACAACCAAATGCCGTTGCTGGATCTCAAAGATTTTATAAAGGTACTGCAATACATAGGCGCAGAAGGTAAAGCAGAAATTGAAAAGGAATACGGAAAAATTTCCACCACATCTACAGGAACTATTTTAAGAAAAGTGATCGAACTGCAACAACAAGGGGCCGATATTTTCTTTGGGGAAAAAAGTTTTGAAGTGGAAGATCTTTTACACATTGATGATACCGGGAGAGGCGTTATCAATATTTTAAGAGTTACGGATATACAGGATAAGCCCAAAATGTTCAGCACCTTTATGCTGCAAATGCTGGCCGAACTTTATGCTACCATGCCCGAAGAAGGCGATTTGGATAAACCCAAGCTGGTGATGTTTATTGATGAAGCACACCTGATTTTCCAGGAAGCCAGCCAGGCCTTGCTGGAGCAACTGGAAACCATTATTAAACTTATACGGAGTAAAGGCATTGGAATTTTCTTTTGTACTCAAAACCCTATGGATGTGCCGGCAAGCATACTGGGCCAACTCGGTTTAAAAGTGCAACATGCCCTGAGGGCTTTTACAGCAGCCGACAGAAAAACCATTAAGCAAACTGCAGATAATTATCCCGAAACGCCATTTTATAAAACCGAAGATTTAATTACGCAATTAGGTATTGGTGAAGCATTGGTTACCCTGCTCAATGAAAAAGGAATTCCCACGCCATTAGTGCATATAATGCTTTGCAGCCCCAGGAGCCGAATGGATATTTTAACTGAAACAGAAATTTCATCTATAAACGCCAAAAGCAAACTCATTGCAAAGTACAATGCCGATACCGACAGCAAAAGCGCCTATGAAATACTTACCGAAAAATTAAAAATTGCTGCCGAAGAAGCACCTGCCGAAAACTCAAAACCAGGCAAAGAAGACCCATCAACCCTGGAGAAAGTGGCCAACAACTCCGTGGTAAAAAGCATGATGAGAACTGCGGGAAATACTATCGTACGTTCTCTTTTGGGTTCATTAGGTTTAGGTGGTAGTACCCGAAGACGTAAAAAAGGATTGTTTTTTTAATAACGCATTAATAATAGCAGTAATAAATGTGTAATTTTTTTTCTATAAGTAATGATTTTTTTCAATATTTTAAGTAGTTGATAATGAGCAATATAAAATAAATTTGTAAAAATGTGGATAAATTTGTAGTACATATTCTACAAAAAATGTAAAAAAAGCTTGGTTTATTATAAAACTGCCAATATATTTGCCTTGGTTTTTCATAGGATATTGGATTTTAAAGCGGGACTAGATTTCTATCTTGGTCCCTTTTTTATTTTATATACCGTTTACTTTTTTAGCGCTATTATTTCATTTCCAGGTTCTTTTGTAATCATTCCTTCTGCCAGCATATAATCTATAACCTGCCATATTTCGGTATGGGGGAGCGGTTTAAGTATAAGTAAAAGCTGCTTTACCGGTTGCGGATTTTGTAGTAATATTTCGATTACTTTGCCAGATAATTGACGGAACTTTTCATGTGAAAGCCCGCTTTTGCTTTTATTGTTGAGGCAATTATCACAAATTCCGCAGGAATACACTTTTTCATTACTGCCCAGGTAACCAGCTATAAAATTGTTTCTGCAATCCTTCACATTATCAATATAGGCAATCATAAACTCCAGCCTTTCCAAATAATGTTTCCTTAAAGTTTCAGTTCGCTGGCTGTCAATTTTAAAATCATCCCGGTACATACGGTTTTGTAAAAGGGTTATTTGCTGCTTATCGGGCTGGGCAATATATTGTACAATTTGATAGTGCTGCAGAGCATTTAAATGTTTTTCTACTTCGGTTTTTGTCATTTTTAAAAATCGGGAAAGCGCATTTTCAAATATGGTTACCGGGTAATCAAAAATACCTTCGTAAGATCGCAGCAGGCCTTTAATGATGGTTTCGGAACCCGGGTGCAATTTTAAAAAATCTTCCAAATCTTCTTTACTGCAGGTAAACACCAGTGTAGAAAAATTATAACCCGTTTCATTATATGCAATAATGCCCTGCCTGCCCAGCAACTCAATTACACTGGCTGATAAAAAATTATCTAAACTAAATTTTTGAGAAAAATCGGCAAGGTCAAAGGGGTAGCTTATCCCTTCGCCGGAGCCTGCAGGCACCTGCAGGTAATTCATTAATGCGGTATATACTTTCTTTACCTCTTCCGGGGCCGGGAATTTTATTTGTGCTTTAAGTTGCAATGCATCGGTTTCGCCGAAATTATAAAGCATTACGGCGTAAGACCGCTTGCCATCTCTTCCGGCTCGGCCCGCTTCCTGGTAATAATTTTCGAGGCAATCGGGTACATCGTAATGCACCACCAGCCTCACATCGGGCTTATCTATACCCATACCAAATGCATTGGTGCAAACCATAATGCGGATATTATTTTTTATCCATTGCTCTTGCTTTTTATTTCGTTCCTTGTTGCTCATACCGGCATGGTAAAAGTTTGCCGAAAGCTTGTGCAGTTGCAGCATTTCTGCAATTTGCTGCGTTTGTTTCCTGCTTTTGCAATACACTAATGTACTACCACGGGTGTTGTTGAGTATTTCCAGCAACTTTGTTTGCTTTGCAGTAGGGTTAAAAACACTGTACGATAAATTTGGACGTTCAAATGATTGTTGAAATTTTTTATAATTTTTTGGAAAGAGCAGTTTTTCACAAATATCGTCCTGTACCTTTGGCGTTGCCGTAGCGGTTAATGCTATTATGGGAACATTGGGCAGTTCTTCCCTTATTTCGGCAATGCGTAAATACGATGGTCTGAAATCGTAACCCCACTGTGAAATGCAATGTGCTTCATCCACTACTATTAATGTAGGTTTTATGGCCGGCAGGTACTCCAGGAAAAGTTGGGTTTGCAGCCTTTCCGGCGACAGGTATAAAAATTTATAATTGCCATAAGCCGCATTTTGCAAGGTTTTTTTTATTTCGGTAAAATGCATGCCGGAGTAAATGGCCAAAGTATTGATGCCTTTTTGCTGCAGGGTTTCTACCTGGTCTTTTATTAAGGCTATAAGCGGGCTTATCACCAGGCAAATGCCTTCCATTGCCATTGCCGGCACCTGGAAGCATAAAGATTTGCCACCGCCTGTAGGCATCAGCGCAAGCACATCATTTTTTTGGAGTACGGCTTCTATAATATCCTGCTGTAAGGGCCTGAAACTGCTAAAACCCCAGTATTTTTTTAATATGAGATGGATATCCTGCACGGCTTAAAATTACAGGAAAGCGGGACAAATTTGGAGAGAAGTTTTTATGGCGCCTGCAACAGCCAAGCATATCAAAGCGTTAAGTAATTTCGGCCGGTAAGGATACCGGCCGATAGGAAATATTGATCCTTTTTATTGCCCTTGTTTCGTGTGCCACGAACCAAGGTTGGGTCAAAAACTGTATACAAGTTATGCAAAAAGCCAAACTCATCCAGATTGGCATCATAAAACCTTGCTGATGAATAATAATAGTCCAAATCGTTTTTTGATAATTTCCATGTCTTATTTACGGGGTTAAAATGGATATAATCTAACTTTTGTTTTGCTACTGCTTTGCTTTGTTGGCACAGATACGCCAACACACATTTGCAGGGCTGCATATCTGCGCCAGTATGAAAAGTCAGGATATTCTATAAATTGCTTTAATATCCTAAATCTTTTAAATGCTTTTCATGAGTAATAGAATCTGCTTTATATTTTGAATAATAAAAATTGGCAATAGAATCTAATTCTTTGCTTACCCTGAATTCTAATGCTCGACCAATTATTACTGGCCTTTTTTCAATGAAAAGATTAAAATAAGGTGTATTACATTTGACAATTGCAATTTCTTTTATCTTTTCGATATAAAATGAATCATAGTTTAAAATATCGTGTATTCCTCCAATTGTAATATCTCCTTGAAAAATGGTATAAAGTTCTTTTTTGTATTTTATTTCCAGTATATTATATACTATACCATTTTTGAAAGCAGCAATCCATTGATTTTCCGATAAACAAATGCTGTTGGTTTGATTAAATTTATTGATTTTTTTGCCTGGTGTACAACAAAAAAAAGAAGTAAAAACAACTATAATTAAAAATATTCTTTTCATATCTGAAGTTTTTTTATTCAAGTTTCCATATATCAATATATACTAAGCCTTGTTCATCGAAATAACATCCATTGTCACAAGTTTGGTTGGAATATAGGATATCTGCATGACCAGTATATATTGAACTGCTCCAAACCATTGAATAAATTCCTTGTGCATTTCCAATTAACCCGGGAATATTAGCTCCATTTGTGCCTGCCTGTTGTTTGGTAATATGAATGCTGCTTGCATTAAAAAATTCTCCTATGGCAGTATTGGGGTTAGCGCATCCAAAAGTTTTTCGCATCCACTTATTTAGCGCTTTTGCGTTCACAAAATAGTAGTTTCCGTCACCTCCTAAAAAAGTATTTGCCGTAGGTGGGCCAGGGAGCAGATACGCCTACACACATTTGCATGGCTGCATATCTGCGCCAGTATGAACACTTGTGCCAGTGTGAAAATTATTTAGAGTAAACAATGTTTTTGAATACAATAGTACTGTCAGAAAGTAAGTGAAAATCAACGGATTCGAATTGGGGTCTTCCAGTTAAATCCTGGTAATTCCCTGCATCAATTACTTTTCCATTTTTAAGGAAAACAGTAACCCCAATTCGACAATCATGATTATTTAAAATAACCTTATCCCAATTGATTGTTTTATTTCCCTTCTTTTTTTGGGGCCAATCTAAGTATTCGCTATAACCATTAATGCCAACAATTATTTTTTCTGGGATAATATCTGACTCATTTATAAAGTTGAACCTGGTACTTTTTTGCTCGCATGCAATAAAAGACAGTGAAAGCAATAAATATATGGTAATAAAATTCATTACTATAAATTTGTTGGGATAATTGAAGTATTTGAATTAATACCATGGGTTGCAGAATGTGGTGTACCATCAGGGCCAATATGATAAAAAGGATCTCCATTAGGATTTATTTCAACTCCTAAATTATTATATTTGGGTAATAATAATGGAGCTAAATACATTAATGTACCAGTTGTTACCATCTGCATTACAGCATCAGCAATAATTATATCAGTTATTGCTGGTGTACAAGTTTGGCAATAATTTATTCCTTGTGTGTTATTATGTATGTCCATTTGTTTTTCTTTAAGTAATTGGGTAGGGACTTCACTTTCATGAGCATTTGCAAACATAGTCACAATTTGAACTGCTGATAAAGGAGTAATAACAATTGGTGACGGAGGAGCTACTGCATATCTTGGAGTAACATCACGAGTATTTATTGCTTGGAAAAATGCATGGCGGAATGCATCTTTTTTGTCGTTTAGCCCCTCAAAAGGAGGGTAATTACCAAATTTGTTCTGTGACATTGTAAATGCCGTTTCTATGTTTTGCTTTATTTCCCAGGCCTGTACCGGAAGGTTTGAGATAAGGGCTTTTTCTTCTGCCGTTAATTCGTCATATTGACTGTTTGCATTTTCAATATTAAGAGTAAAATTATTTGGGTTACTAAGCCACATTTCATTTTCCCACCACATACCTGTGTTTAAGTTATTGTCATAAAAATTAATAAATGTAAAATATTCATAATTGTTTATCATTTTAATTATATGTTCACGTGCAATCACATCTTTTTGAAGGTTATTACTTAGCTCTAAATAATTAATTATATTTTGTGCAATTGTGGTATGATTTTCTAACCATTGCGACTGATAAATATCTAGACCTAATTGTTGTGTAAGATTCACTGGTTCATCCCACCACGGTATCCATCCATCGCCTTCACCCGGCACGGGGCAGTTGTTTTGTGTGCCTTGGCAGGGGTAAACATAAGGAATTTCTCCACCGCCGCCGTTGTCGCCACCGCCGCCATCACCACCACCTGGCCCTAAATCAGGCAAGTCAATTGTATAACAATTCGTTTGGATTGTAGTACTAAGATAACACACTCCCGTAGGACAAGGTAAGGTTGCATCACACCCGCCCCTTTCTTTACAATAATCTCGGGTTCCACAGACTGTCGAAGTAAAAGTGGTGTTTGAACAAAGTATTACATACCTGTATGCGCCGCTGTCTGCAAAACTAATATTAAAGCTTTCAATGTTAATTGTATTTGTTAACACATGCCCTGTATCGGAGCTTAAAATTTTGGGGTTCGTAATTTTATAGGAATCTTCATTAAATACTATTTTATTGAGTACCATACTCAGCATGGCAAATGCCGATGATGCGGTTTTGGAATTATCTAATTTTTCTTCATAAGCCTTATAATCTTTGGCAAGGGAATAACTCAGGCTCACACTGTCATTAAGCGTTGCTTTAATAAAGCCTTTTACGCTAAATTCTCCTTCCATTACAAAGGGTATTAAAATAGTGGTATCGGTAACCCCATCGAGGTTGTTGCCTGCCAGGCTTGCATTGGCATAATGCTTTTGGGATGTACCCATAAGTACCTTGTTCCATACCGGGTAGCCGTTGGTTGCGGCAAATTTTGTTACAAATTCACTGCGGCTATTTCGTTTTTTAATTTCATCCATTATTCTTAATACCTGTGCACTGGTGCCTGAAGGTACGGTAAAGAATTTTTCAGATACACTCAGTTTTGGCAAAAAAGTATCTACTTTTTTACAATTTAACTGAAAAAAAACCAGTAAAGCCAATAGGACTAAAAAAATCGGGGGGGGGTAAATTTAATTTTCATCTTCGGCAGGTTTAAGGTTAAAATTTATTTGTACAAATATAAAGGGTTACTACCCTTACAAAAAATACCTCGAAAGAGGTATTTTTTAATTCTTTATTGAAGTAATACAAAAAACCAAGCGCCTTAAACCACTTTTTTTACAAACAACCTCACGGAGTTTATAATAAGCACTACATCGCTAAAGCCCATGGCCAGTGCAGCAAAAGTGGGCGTTAATAATCCAAAAAATGCAATGGGTATGGCCACAATATTGTAGGCAAATGCCCAAAAAAGGTTTTGCTTAATGGTAGTAAAAGTTTGCCTGCCCAGGCCCAATGCATAAGGCAGGTTTTTTAAACCATTGTTCATTAATATTACATCGGCGCTTTGCATGGCTAAGTGGGAGGCATCACTTAATGAAATACCCAATGTGGCTTTTGCTAATGCCGGCGCATCATTTACGCCATCGCCCACCATTGCCGTTGGCGTTTCATTGTTAAGCGCTGCAATTTTATCTAATTTTTGTTGAGGGCTGTATTCGGCATATACTTCTTCAATGCCTAATTTTTGTGCAAGCGCTTCGCATTTTTCTTTTCGGTCGCCACTGAGTAAAATGGTTTTTAAGTTTTTGACTTTTAACCAGCTAATAATATTTGCCGCTTCGGGCCTTATTTCATCTTCAAGGTCTATCCAGCCCAAAAATTCATCATTCTTGGTTACAAAAATATTATGGTTTGTATCGGAAAAGTTTTTGGGTAAAATATTAAAGGAGCCGGCCTGGTAAATATTTCCTTCTGCATCTGTAGCTTTAATACCCAGGCCTTTTATTTCTTCAATGCTTTTCCATTTTATTTCTTCATTGGTTTTCCATTGTTGTGCAATGGATTTGCCTAAAGGATGATTGGAATATTTCTCCAGCGAAAAAACAATTTCTTTAAACCGGTTTTCATCTATTACGGTTTTAAAGCCGGCAAGAATAAAATTGCCTGTGGTTAATGTGCCGGTTTTATCAAATACAATTTGTTTAATGCTTTTAAATGATTCTAATGCAGATGCATTTTTGAATAACATGCCGTTTTTGGCAGCCCTTCCCAATCCTACGGCAATGGCGGCAGGTGTGGCAAGGCCCATTGCACAAGGACAGGATATTACCAGTACCGCAACAGACCGCATAAGCGCTACTCCTGCGGTTTTATCAAAAGCAAAAAAGTTTACCAAAAATGTAAGAACGGCAATGCCCAAAATTAAGGGTACAAAAACGGCGCTTATTTTATCGGCCAGTTTTTGCATGGGTGGTTTTTCGGCCTGTGCATCTTCCATCATTTTTACAATGCCGGCCATTACGGTATCCTTTCCTGCCGCAGTTACCTGTGCTTTTACGGTTCCGGTTTCCAATAAACTGCCCCCAATTAACAGATCTTTTTTTTGCCGGCTTTCGGGCAGGCTTTCGCCGGTAAGTATGGCCTCATTTACCGTACACTCGCCCCAAAGTATTTTGCAATCGGCGGGTACCTGCTCACCTGCTTTTATCAGTACAAGATCTCCCACTCTTAAAGCGCTGTTTTCTACCTGGAAAACCTGTTCTTTATGTTCGGCGTCAAAGGCAATCATATTGGCCATTACCTTTTGGCTTTTGGCTAAAGATTTTACGGCTTTTTGTGTGGATTGAATGGTGGTTTCTTCCAGGTAATTACCCATTAAAACCAGGGTAATGATGGATGCCGTGGTTTCAAAGAATAAATAATCGTGGCCCAGGTTTAGGATTGCCCCGGTAAGGCTGTACACAAATGATGCAATGGCGCCTATAGTGATCAGTACATCCATATTGGGTACGCCAACGGTTACACTTTTATATGCGCTTTTACCAAATGCCCACATACCCACAATAAAAACCGGCAGGCAAAGTGCCAACTGTATCCAGGGATTCATGAGCCAGTGAATATGCCACCACTTATCCAGCATGTGCAGCATAAGCACCAGGGTAAACGGCAGGCAAAAAAGGAATTTCTTTTTGCTGCTGCCTAAAAATGAAGCGACGTTACTTTCATGGGCATGATGATGGCCATGGTGGCTGGCAGCTTTTTCATCATCTTCCGAAACTACTTTATAACCCAGCGATTTTATTCCTGTTTTTAGTTTGGGCAGTACATCGGTTTCATTACTGGTAAAACTTACCGCCCCGCTAATAGGGTTTACTTTTACATCCTGCATCCCTTCATTTTTAAGGTATTTGGTTACACTTAAAGCGCAGTTACTACAGGTCATTCCGTCAACTTTCCAGTCTATTTTTTCCATAGTGCAAAATTACCATTTCGCTATGCTAATTAATTTCTAAAACAGGTATTTATCTTTGCATCATGGATGTAATTTTTGAGTTGGAAACCCTTAATGATGCCGTACAACAATTTATGCATACTACCCAAAAGCATAAAGTATTTGCTTTTCATGGAGAAATGGGCGTGGGCAAAACCACATTTATACAGGCGGTATGCCATGCAAAGGGCGTAACCGGCACTATGGGCAGCCCCACGTTTTCTATCATTAACGAATATAAAACCCTGCAGGGCGAAATTATTTTTCATATTGATTTATACCGGCTGCAAAACGGGCAGGAGGCGGTGAATGCCGGTGTGGAAGATTGCCTTTACAGCGGAAATACCTGCTTTGTGGAATGGCCCGAAAGGGCAGCAGGTATTTTTCCAGGAGACACGGTGCATTGTTATCTCCATACGGAAGAAAATAATCGCAGAAAGCTCAAAATAAATTTGTAATTTGTAGGTCTCAACAAACGTATTCATGCTTTAACCCACTTGCCTTTGGCCATAGAATGTTTAAACATTCCGGCTTTAAGGAAGGCATACTATAGAATTTACTATGGCCACTTCAAAACCATTTGTATCCCCTTCGCTCACTTACGAAACCATGGAAGAGATGCTGGATGTAAAACCCAGGCAGGAGCAACTGTTCATTGGCATACCCCGGGAAGATTCGTTTAATGAAAACCGCATTGCCCTTTCGCCGGAAGCGGTAGGAGTAATTGTGGCCAATGGCCATGATGTAGTGATGGAAACAAAGGCTGGAGAAGGCGCCAATTATAGCGATAAGGATTATAGTGATGCAGGGGCAAAAATTGTTTATGATAAAAAAGAAGTGTATAAAGCCGATGTGATTGTAAAAAGCGCACCGGTAAGCGATGAAGAATGTGAATTGCTGAAGCAAAATCAATATATCATTTCGCCCATACATGTGTCGGTAATGAAAAAAAGCATCATTGAAAAAATGATGAATAAAAAAATTACGGCATTGAGTTTTGAAAATTTAAAAGACGGTAGCGGGCACAACCCCATTGTGCGCAGTATGAGTGAAATTGCCGGTAGCGCCGTAATCTTAATTGCCGGGCAATACCTGAGCAATGCCAATAATGGCAAGGGGGTGTTGCTGGGCGGTATCAGCGGCATTCCGCCAACTAAAGTTATTATTATTGGCGCTGGTATTGTGGGGGAATATGCCGCAAGAACAGCATTAGCCATGGGGGCAAGCGTAAAAGTTTTTGACAATAGTATTTACCGCCTAAAGCGTATGCAAAACAATATTGGCGTAAGGCTTTGGACGAGTGTGATTGAACCCAAAATACTGGCCAAGCAATTAAAAACCTGCGATGTTGCGGTAGGCGCTTTAAGTGCGGATGGCGGGCAAACACCCATGGTGGTAACAGAAGAAATGGTAAGTGATATGCGGCCCGGCAGCGTAATTGTGGATGTAAGTATTGACCATGGCGGATGTTTTGAAACCAGTATGGTTACCACGCATAAAAAACCGGTTTTTAAAAAGTATGATGTCATTCATTATTGCGTACCCAATATTCCCAGCGGTTTTGCCCGTACAGCTTCGCAGGCCATTAGCAATGTTCTAATGAGCTTATTGCTGGAAACCGCAGATGCAGGCGGGGTGGATAACCTGATTTGGCATCAACTCAATATACGCACCGGTATCTACATGTTTAAAGGCGCCTTAACCAATTTTTACCTCAGTGAAAAGTTTGATATTAAATATACCGACCTTAATTTATTAATTGCCAGCAGGAGATAATTTTTTTTCATTATGCAATCAAAAGCAACAACGGTAGAGCAGTATATACAAGAACTGCCTGCCGACCGGAAGAAAATAATCCAAAACCTTAGAAAAGAAATTAACCGCAATATTCCCAAAGGGTTTAAAGAAGAGATGAGCTATGGTTTTATTGGCTGGGTTATTCCGCATAGTCTTTATCCGCAGGGTTATCATTGCAATCCCAAACTGCCCTTGCCATTTGTAAATATTGCATCACAAAAAAATTTTATTGCATTGTATCACATGGGTATTTATGCCGACCCCAAACTTATGGATTGGTTTACCGAAGCCTATACCAGGCAATTTTCTAAAAAACCCGATATGGGTAAAAGCTGCATTCGATTTAAAAAGGAAGAAGAAATACCTTATAAACTTATTGGCGAGTTAATGAAAAAAATTACGCCAAAGGGCTGGATTGAAACTTACGAAAAACAATATAAAAAAGTCTAAGTACTAAGTACTCAGTACTTAGTACTTAGACCGGCCCCAGCTTCTTTGTAGTCTTCCATTTTTAATACATTGTTACAAAACTCGTACTCGTTTTTATCGTTACTGCTGATGATTACTATTCTGCCGGCGCTATTTTTTTTAATAAGTTGGTGATACAGTGCAATTCCATTTGCATCCAGGTTGCTGGTAGGCTCATCGAGCAATAAAGCAGGTGTATGGCTAAAAAAGGCAATGCCCAATTTTAAACGTTGTTTCATTCCGCTGCTATAATACCGGATTTGTTTTTGGGCCGATGCTGATAAATCTACGGTATGCAGTATTTCATCGGCAGGGAGCGTAAGCGCTACAAATGATTGGTGGAATTGTAGCAATTCCAGGGCTGTCATTTCCTCTATCAATTCTAAATAAGGAGCAGCAATGGAAAATTGGCTATGTATTTCTTCTTCGGGTATTTGCTTTTCAGCCCGGGTATAAATGGCTTCACCTTCACTCTTCAGTATAGCTCCGCTGATGATTTGTAAAAGGGTGCTTTTCCCGGATCCGTTGTTGCCGGTTATAGCATAAGAAGAACCGGTTTCAAAATAACCATTAAATTTTCTAAAAATCCATTCCCGGTTGTACCGCTTGCCGGTATTTACCAGTTTTATTTGCATGGGAGGCAGTGCAGTTGTAAAGCTGATGTTATTCTTCATCAATGGAGCCTTTTCCATATTTTTTAATAATGCCCCGCCCGCTTTCCTGGATAAAGGTTACAATTTCATCCCTTTCATCTGTTGCCGGTAATTCCTCTTCAATATAATGCAATGCCTGGGTGGTATTGAGGCCACGGTTATAAATAATGCGGTACACATCCAATATTTGATTAATACGGCTTACGGTAAAGCCCCTGCGTTTTAATCCTACAGAATTAACTCCTGCATAACTCAAAGGGGTGCGCCCGGCCTTAATATAAGGCGGCACATCTTTGCTTACCAACGATCCGCCGGCAATAAATGCATGCTGGCCTATTTTTACAAACTGGTGAATGGCGCACATGCCGGCAAGTATGGCATGATCACCCATTTCCACATGGCCGGCCATTTGGGTATTATTGCTCATGATGCAGTAATCGCCCACTTTACAATCGTGTGCAATATGGCTATAGGCCATAATGAGGCAATTGCTGCCCACCTGGGTTACCCATCTGTCTTTACTGCCCCGGTTGATGGTTACAAATTCCCGGATGGTAGTATTGTCGCCTATTTCAACGGTGGTTACTTCGCCTTCATATTTTAAATCCTGTGGGATGGCCGATATTACCGCACCCGGAAAAATGCGGCAATTTTTACCTATTCTTGCGCCATCCATTATGGTTACATTGCTGCCTATCCAGGTACCTTCCCCAATTTCCACATTGGAATGTATTACACTAAAAGGATCAACTTTTACATTTGTAGCCAGCTTAGCGCTGGGGTGAATGTAAGTATGGGGATGTATCATATAAAGTATGGCTTGAGGTTACAGCGCTTTTTTTGCATTGCAAAAAAACTAAACTTCCGGAAAATAATATGCAATTATTTATTAATTTCTGATTTTTTTATGAAAAATCCCATTCATCTTAACTTCTCTTAACGAGTTGGGCCGTAAATTCTCCTTCCGTACAGAGTTTATTACCTACATATACGCTGCCTCTCATTACGCAAATTCCTCTTCTGATGGGTTCAATAAGTTCCATTTTAAGGATCATAGTATCGCCGGGTACCACTTTTTGCTTAAACTTACAGTTATCTACTTTTAAAAAATAAGTGTCATACTGGCCTTCAGGCATACTGTTTATGCATAAAATTCCGCCGGTTTGTGCCAGCGCCTCTATTTGCAGTACGCCGGGCATTACCGGGTTGCCGGGAAAATGGCCCTGGAAAAAATACTCATTAAAGGTTACATTTTTGATGCCAACAATTTGGGTATCGCTCAGCTGAATGATTTTATCCACCAATAAAAAAGGGAAGCGGTGGGGCAGGGTTTTTTCAATTTGCTCAAGCGTAAAAATGGGTTGTTGGCTGGGGTCGTAAACCGGTATGTCTTTGGTGTGCTTGTTTTTTTTGATGTATTGCTTGATTAATTGGGCAAATTTTACATTGCTGCTATGGCCGGGGCGATTGGCAATAATATGGGCTTTAATAGGAACACCAATAAGCGCCAGGTCGCCCACTACATCTAAAAGTTTATGCCTGGCAGGCTCATTGGGAAAACGCAGTTCCAGGTTATTTAAATAACCTTCGCTTTTAATTTCCACTTTTTTTCTGCCAAAAGCTTTTGCCAGCCGGTCCATTTCTTCTGAAGTTACCGGTTTATCTACCACCACTATGGCATTATTGATATCACCTCCTTTAATGAGGTTGTTATCCAGGAGCATTTCCAGTTCATGTAAAAAACAAAAAGTGCGGCAGGGCGCAATTTCCATTTTAAAGTCTTTCATTAATTTCAGGCTGGCATGTTGGGTACCTAAAACCGGGCTGTTAAAATCTATTAAGGTGGTTAAATGATAACTGGTAGATGGCAATGCCGTCATTTCCACTCTTTTGGCATCATCATAAAATGAAATATTGGTATCAATGCTGTACCAAATTTTTGCCGCTTCCTGTTCTGCGACCCCGGTTTCTTCTATAATATCGGTAAAGGGTTTACTGCTACCATCTATAATGGGTATTTCGGGGCCGTTAATTTCTACCAGGCAATTATCTACACCCATGCCTACAAGTGCGGCCAGCAAATGTTCTACCGTACTTACTTTTACATCACCCTGCTCTAATGTAGTGCCCCGGCTGGTGTCGGTTACCAGGTCGCAATCCGCTTTTATAACGGGTTTGCCGGGTAAATCCATTCGTTGAAATTGAAAACCAAATCCTGCATTGGCAGGTTTCAGAGTCATATCTACATTAATACCGGTGTGCAAACCGGTTCCGGAAATACTTACACTTTTAGCTAACGTATGCTGTTTATCGGCGTTAAAATTTTTGTCCATTCCTATAAATAAGGTTTTGGCAAAGGTATTTTAAAATTTAGAGATTGCTGTACCCGGGTGAAAATTGGAGGCAATAGCCCGGTTGAAGAAAGTTGAGGGCAAAAAATAAATGGTTGCCTTGCTGGAAAATTTAGGTGGCGGTATTTTCCATCCCGGATAATTTTTTTACCAGTTCCTCCAATTCCTTAAGCCTTTTTTCTATTTCGGGGAGGTTTCTAAATACGGCCTGGCACCGAAGGGCAGAGGTATAATCAAATGCCGGGGAGCCTGTAACGGCGCTATTGGGTTCTTTTAAGGATTTGCTTACTCCACTTTGTGCATTTATTTTACTTCCGTCGGCAATTTGTATATGGCCCACAATACCTGCCTGCCCGCCAATCATTACATTTTTTCCAATTTTGGTGCTTCCGCTTATGCCGGTTTGAGCGGCAATTACACTATTGCTGCCAATTTCTACATTATGAGCTACCTGCAACAAGTTATCTAATTTTACACCGGCCCTAATGCAGGTACTTCCAATAGTGGCCCGGTCAATGGTAGTATTGGCGCCAATTTCTACATGATCTTCTATGACTACATTTCCAATTTGAGGTACTTTTTTAAGGTTGCCATCGGCTTGTGGGGCATATCCAAAACCATCGCTGCCAATTACGGTGCCGGCATGAATGGATACGTTTTTTCCAATAATGGTATCATGATATATTTTAACGCCGGCGTGTATGATGCTGTTTTCATCAATACTTACATTGTTGCCGATGAAGCAGCCGGGAAAAATCTTTACATGATTTCCTATAATGGCATTTTCTCCAATATATACAAATGCGCCCAGGTAAACATTTTCGCCAATTTTAGCGGTAGGGTGCATAAAAACAGGATCCTGTATGCCGGAAAGCTGGCTTGTTTTGAGTTGAAGTGATTTGTCTAAAAGCAGGGCAAAGGCGCTGTAGGCATCCGGCACTCGTATTAAAGTGGCGGCAACCGGCTGCTTAAGTTGTAAAGCGTTATTTATAATTACCACAGAGGCTTTGGTGGTATATAAAAAATCTTCGTATTTGGGATTGGCCAAAAAAGAAAGTTGCCCTTCTTTAGCTTCTTCAATTTTACCAAAAGATGCAACGGAAATAGCGGATTCACCCTCTAATTTCCCATTTATCATTTGGGCTATTTCTGCTGCGCTGAATTGCATTGGATGGTTTAAAATTTTGTAAGCTAAAAACGAATATAACAAAAATAATGTTTTTTCACTTCCGGCCGCAGGTTTTCATTAATGAGGGCATTGTCCACTTCGGTAATATCTTTTACGGAGCCATCTTTAAATAATATATGAATGGGTTCGTTTTCAAAGTTGTAGGTACTGCTTACGGCCACCCCGGTAAATACCAGCCAGTTTACTTCTTCGGCATTTAAATCCAGGCTTTGCATTACGGCTTTACGTTTTTGATCAATTAAATCTTCATCAACGGCATGGGAAAAATATTGAACCTTAAAAAGTTTCCGGTCAATGATACCATTACATAATAACGCCAAAACCTTATCGGGATACGTGCGCCAGTTTTTTATGGCCATCAATACATCGGTATCGTCAATACTGCAAAATTGGTCCAGGGTAATATCCTGTAATGGCCCGTTAATGAAATTATGCAGGGGTTGCTGGCAGGCTGCGCCAATATGTTTTGCCCGTTTAATGATGCGTTGCAACATTTGTTCGGCGCTTAACACTGTTTTATGGAGGTACACCTGCCAGTACATGAGCCTGCGGGCCACTAAAAACTTTTCAATGGAGTAAATGCCTTTTTCTTCCACCATTAATTCGCCGTTATGAACGGTGAGCATTTTTAATATACGGTCGTAACCAATAACGCCTTCATATACGCCGGTAAAAAAACTGTCCCGGTTCAGGTAATCCATCCGGTCCACATCCAGTTGCCCGCTGATGAGCTGGTATAAATATTTTTTTGGATAGTTATTCATGAAGATATCCATCGCCATTTGCAAGGTTCCGCCAAACCTGGAGTTGAGTTCCTTAATGATAAGAATTGAAATTTCTTCATGATGGAGGTTTTCCGTAAGCACCTGTTCCAGGGCATGAGAAAAAGGACCATGGCCAATATCATGCAATAAAATGGCAATTTTTGCCGCTTGTTGCTCTTCGGGTGTAATATTTATTCCTTTACTGCAGAGTTCAATTAAGGCGTTACGCATTAAATGGTAAGCGCCAAGGGAGTGGTGCAGCCGGGTATGAACGGCCCCGGGATATACGAGGTGTGCCATCGCCATTTGATGAATGCGCCTCAGGCGCTGGTAGTAAGGGTGTGCAATGATTTCGGCAATGAGCGGATCGTCAATGGTTATAAATCCATAAACCGGGTCGTTAATAATTTTATGAAAGGCCATGCCGCTGCTTTTAATTTTGTTAAATGTAATAAAATTGACACAAAGCTAATGGCTTATGTAGTAATTTGCCCGTGCCGTAATATTGAGATTAAATTTTTAGGCAGAAATATTTTTAATTATGAGTGTAGCAAAAATTCTTTGGGTGGATGACGAAATTGAAAGCCTTACTTCACAAATCATGTTTTTAGAAAACAAGGGGTATGAAGTAGCGGTTAAAACCAATGGTTTTGATGCGGTAGAGTATGTAAAAGAAAATATTGTGGATGTAGTATTACTGGATGAAACCATGCCCGGCATTACGGGCCTGCAAACCCTGCAACAAATTAAAGAAGTAAATACCACCATGCCCGTTGTGCTGATCACAAAAAACGAAGCCGAAAACCTGATGGATGAAGCCATTGGCAGCCAAATAAGTGATTATCTCATTAAGCCTGTAAACCCCAACCAGGTTTGGCTCAGCTTAAAAAAACTCATTGACAACAAAAGGCTGGTAGCCGAAAAAACAACTACCGCATACCAGCAGGAATTTAGAAACCTGTTTATGGCGCTCAACAACAACCCGGATTATAATGAGTGGATGGAACTGTACAAAAAACTCGTGTATTGGGAGCTTGAAATGAAGAAAAGCGACAGCCCCGAAATGCAGGAGGTGTTTCATACCCAGAAGCAGGAAGCCAACACTGAATTTTTTAAGTTTATTTCTAAAAATTACGCTTCATGGGTATCGCCCAAAAGTGTTGACGGACCTATAATGAGTAACACCCTTTTAAAATACAAAGTGTTTCCCCACCTTGAAAAAGGCACACCCTTGTTTTTTGTATTGATCGATAATTTGCGTTTTGATCAATGGAAAGCCATTCAGCCCATTTTTGCGGAAAGCTTTCGCATATTGGATGAAGATACGTTTTATGCTATTTTACCTACGGCCACACAATATGCCCGTAATGCCATATTTGCCGGCATGCTGCCTATAGATATTGAAAAAAACTTTAGCAACCAATGGAAAAACGATGATGAGGAAGGCGGTAAAAATCTTCATGAAGAAGAATTCTTAAAAGAGCAGTTGAAGCGTAACCGAATGGGTGACCTCAAGTTTTCCTACACTAAAATCACCAATAACAGCGATGGCCAAAAACTGGTGGAGAATATGCATAACCTCCTTCAAAACGACTTTAATGTAATTGTGTACAACTTTGTAGATATGCTTAGCCATGCCCGTACCGAAATGGAAGTGCTTAAAGAACTGGCAGGAGATGAAACCAGCTACCGTAGCATAACCCGGAGTTGGTTTGAACACAGCCCATTGCACCAGGCCTTAAAAAAAATTGCCGATAAAAATATCCATCTCATCATTGCTACCGACCATGGAAGCACCAGGGTAAAAACCCCGGTAAAAGTTATTGGCGATAAGCAAACCACGGCCAATTTACGCTATAAGCATGGCCGTAACCTTAATTATGAAGAAAAAGATGTGCTGGCTTTTCGTAACCCCAAAGATGCCGGCCTTCCTGTACCAACGGTAAATTCATCTTTTATTTTTGCCAAGGGCGATTTATTCCTTTGCTACCCCAATAATTACAACCATTTTGTTCATTACTATAAAAATACCTTTCAACATGGCGGTATCAGTCTTGAAGAAATGATTGTTCCCATAGTGCGGATGTCCGGCAAATAATCTTTTTGCAATAAAACGCTTCACCCTTAATTTTGCCCCCGAATAGGTTCTTCCTCTTAACAGAGAAGATGAAAAGGGAAATCAGTCCAATGCTGATGCTATCCCCGTAGCTGTAGGCTCTAATGAGGTTGTTTGTAACCATTTGCCACTGTTCCTTAAGGGATCGGGAAGGCCGCAAACAATAGAGCAAGCCAGAAGACCTGCCTAATCAGGATAATTTTTTTCAATGCTTTCGGGTGAAAGGCTTGAGGATTTAAGAATGTAGGGCATTCTTTTATTTTCTCTCTTACACGAAAGTAGTCACACAAAACTTTTTAAAATGAGAAAAACATTTTTTGTGCTGGCTGCTATTGTTTTCAGTAACAGTATAAAGGCACAGCAAGACAGCGCATCACTTGATGAAGTAGTGATTACCGCAAACAAGTACCCCAACAAAACTTCTTTAACCGGTAAAGTGGTAACCATTATTACCAAAGACCAACTGGAAAAAAACGGCGGTAAAGATTTAGCGCAACTTTTAACCGGGCAAACCGGTGTATATATTGGCGGGGCCAATAGCAATATGGGCAAGGACAAAAGCATTTACCTGCGTGGCGCATCCGTTCAATACACATTGATTACAATAGACGGGGTGCCGGTTTATGATGCCAGCGGTATAGGCAGTAATTTTGATTTGCGAAATATATCGGTAGATCAAATTGAACGCATAGAAATTTTGAAAGGCAGCCAGTCAACCTTATACGGCAGCGATGCCCTGGCCGGCGTTATTAATATCATCACCAAAAAAGATTTTACCAAAAAAATTGAAGCCAAAGGATTGCTCAGTTACGGCAGTAATCATTCTTTTAAAGTAAATGCCGAAGTTGGAGGCAAAAGCGGCGCTGTTGACTATTCTGCCGGTCATTCTTATTTTCATACCAAAGGGATCAATGAAACCATAAGTTCCATAGCCAATGCCGATAAAGATGGATATACCCAAAACAGTACCCGGCTTTCCCTGGGTATCCGGGCGGCAAAGAATATTCGTTTTCAACCCTATGTACGTTATGCGGATATTAAAGGCGATATGGACCAGGGTGCATTTGTTGATGAACTGGATTATACATACCGGCAAAAAAATCTTCAATTAGGATTTAAAAATGAATGGAAGTTTTCAAAATCCAGCCTCAACATCCTTTATAGTTTTAGCACCATAAAGCGGTTGTATATTGATGATTCTGTGAAAAGCCAAAATGGTTTTGATACCTATTCCAAAGGGGATTATGAAGGGAAGGAACATTTTGCAGATGCCTACATCACCACAGCACTTAACAAGTTATTGAAGCTAACCGCAGGAGCCGATTTTCGGGCCTCTGCCTCCAACCAGGAATTTATTTCCATAAGCTCATGGCCGTTTCATACCCAGTATGGGTGGGACAGTTTAAAGCAACAGCAAACCGGTTTATATACCGCTTTAAATATCAATACGGCAAAAGGGTTTAACGTAGAACTGGGTAACCGGTTGAATTTCCATTCCAAATACGGTTCAAATGATGTGTTTAATATTAACCCGTCTTACCTGGTAAAAAATACGGTAAAACTTTTTGCAAACTTCTCAACCGCTTACCGAACCCCATCGCTCTACCAGTTGTTTTCAGAGTTTGGTAATAAAGATTTAAAACCTGAAACCGCAGCAACAACCGAATTGGGTGTGCAGTATTTTTCAAAAGATCATCGCTTTTCCGGAAGGGTAACCGGTTTTTTTCGAACGATTAAGGATATGATGTTTTTTTATACCAATCCTTCTACATTTAAATCACAATACATTAACCAGGATAAACAAAAAGATCATGGCGCAGAATTGGAGCTGCAGTACAAACCGGGTAAGCATATTTCTTTGAAAGGGTTTTACAGTTTTGCAGATGGTAAAATTAATACGGTGGTAAATGGAAAAGATACCAGCTATTTTAATTTACTGCGCCGCCCTAAAAACAGTATGGGAATAAATGCCGGTATTGCCATCAATAAAAATTTATTTGTAAGCACCAGTTTTTCCTGGTTTGATAAAAGAAAAGATGCGTATTTTGATAACACTACTTTTCAAACGGTAAATGTGAGCTTAAGCAGCTATGCCTTATGGGATGTGTACATGGAATATTGTTTTGAAAAACTGAAATGCAAAGTATTTGCCGACTTTAGAAATATAACCAACAGCAAATACAATGAAACGGCGGGTTACCGTACATTGGGTTTTAATGCCTATGCTGGTTTGCGTTTCAGTCTTTAGGCTGTGTAATTTCTTTTTTATATTTTGTTACCATAAGTGGCCTCCTGCCTTGTGACTGGTATAATTATTAATTATTTGCACGGTAAATAATGGTTATTTTTACTTAAGGTATTGTAAAATATTCAAATGCTGAATGCGTTATGTTTAAGTAAAAAAAATTTATGAAATACCTGCTGGTAGCGTTATGGATTGGGAGTGGTTTTTATGCCAGGGCGCAGTTTACGTTTAAGGGAATTGTGGAAGATGAAAACGGCAAGCCGGTGCCATCGGTAAGTATTGAAGTGAGCAAAGGATTGTTCCGTACATCTTCCGATAGCCTGGGTAATTTTGTAATTAACACTTCCGGTAATATTTTTACACTCCAGTTGAGCCATATTGGCTATGCTTCAAAAAGTATTCATGTAAAAGATCATTTTCCGCAAAAAATAATTTTATATTTTTCCCCCGAAACCATTGCAGAAGCTGTTGTTCAGGCTTTTGAAAGAAATACGGGTAATAAAAACAGTGCGGTATCTGTGGGTATGATCAGCGCCTATCATATAAACCGGGTAAGTGCAGAAACCATATTACCGGCGGTAAATAATATTCCCGGTGTAAAAATGGATGAGCGGAGCCCCGGAAGTTATCGCTTAAGTATTCGGGGAAATTTATTGCGCTCTACATTTGGTGTGCGAAACGTAAAAATGTATTGGAACGGGATGCCCTTTACCGATGCCAGTGGGGTAACCAATTTAAATGCAATTGCGCCATCCTTACTTTCTTCAATGGAAATTATAAAAGGGCCATCGGGAAGTATGTATGGTGCCGGTACCGGCGGAGTGGTATTATTAAAATCAGGTATTTCTGCTTTTCCGGGTCAAAATAAATTTTCGGTTGCTGCAACGGCTGGTAGTTATGGCTTGCTATCGGTAAATACCCAACTGTTGTTGTCAAAAAAAAATACCACATCAATTTCCCTGTCGCACCAGCAGTATGGCGGGTACCGGGTACATTCCGAAATGAAGAGAGATGCCTTACTTTACACCGGCATGTATCCGCTGGGTGCTAAAAGAACATTGAATACCCTGTTTTTTTTGAGCCATTTATTTTATGAAACGCCGGGTGGATTAACAAAGGCAGAGATGGATGTAAACCCAAAGCAGGCAAGGCCTGCAGCCGGATCTTTCCAGGGAGCGGAAACTCAAAAAGCTTCCATAAACCTGCATATGGCTTATGCCTCCATTTGGCAGGAGTGGTTGATCACTAAAAGGATTAAAAATATTACCGGTGTTTTTGGCTCATATACCGATTTTGAGAATCCCACCATTCGTAATTATGAAGATAAGTATGACCGTGGGGCAGGAGCAAGAACTGTTTTTTTATACAACCGGAAAAATTTTGATGCTGTTCTTGGCGCTGAGGTTCAAAAAGGTTTTTTTAGTGCATCGGTATTTGGCAACAATACCGGCCATAAAACACAGCTTCAGTACCGGGACCATATTCGTTCACTGCAGGCCAATGTTTTTGTGCAGGCCGGGTATATGTTTAAACAAAACCTTCAGCTACTTGCCGGCCTCAGTGTTAATTATTTTACGATGGACTATGTGCGAAAGACCGATAACCCACTAATCAAAGATTTGACCCGTTTTTCACCCCAATACATTCCCCGGGTTTCTTTAATGAAAAATTGGAAACCGGTTTCTGTTTATGCAACAGTAAGCAAGGGGTTTTCAGCGCCAAGTATTGATGAAGTGCATGCCGGAAACGACCTTTTTAATAAAGCATTGCAAGCAGAAAAATCACTGAACTATGAATTAGGGTTTAAAGCAAGGCTGCTTCAAAATACCCTTTGGCTCCAGGCTTCAGGCTATTTTTTCAAACTAAAGAATACGATTGTGAGCCGCAGGGATTCCTCCGGAGGGGATTATTATTTAAATGCCGGATCTACCCGTCAATCAGGCCTGGAAGCCACCTTGAATTTTCAGCCGGTAATGAAGGCACCTGGCCTTTTTAAAACGGTGCTCATCAGTATAAACTATAGTTCTATTAAAGCCCTTTTTGTAAACTATCAGCAGGGGTTTACAAAATACGATGGAAATAAAATGACGGGCACAGTGCCCAACGTAATATCGTTAAATGCAGATTTTGTTTTCAGCAATAATATCTACTTTAACAGTTCCTGGTCTTATACCGGTAAAATACCACTAAATGATGCCAATACCGTATTTGCAGCATCCTATAATTTAGTAATGACAAAAATTGGGTATAAATGTAAAATCGTTAATAATGATTCGGATATTTTTCTTTCCATTTCGCACTCATTGAACAGGCCCTATGGCTTGGGTAATGATTTAAATGCAGCCGGAATGCGCTATTTTAACCCATCTGCACCTTTAAATGTAAGTGCAGGTATTAAAATGAACATCGGTTTGTAATTGCCCGTAATAATTGCTTTGGTACGGTATTTATTTCTTGAACCTTTGTGATTTCCCTTTTATCTTTGCAAAAAAATTTTAATGTTTCAGTTTGGTAACTTTTCGTTCCAGGAGGTATTAACCATAACGTTTACTCTTTTTGCGGTAATTGATATTTTGGGTTCAATACCTATTTTGGTATCGTTGAGAGATAAAATGGGCGGTAAAATAAAGGCCAACCTGGCCACCCTGGCCTCCGGCGGTTTAATGATCGTTTTTCTTTTTTTAGGAAAACAGTTTTTAAGTCTTTTGGGCCTTGATGTAAAATCTTTTGCAGTAGCCGGTAGTATCGTCATATTTATACTTGGGCTGGAAATGGTTTTGGGCATCGAGTTTTTTAAGCCGGAAAAAGATGCTAAAAGTGGGAGCGTAGTACCCATCGCATTTCCACTCATTGCCGGTTCCGGAACCCTTACCACCATTATGTCATTAAAGGCCAATTATGCAGATGTAAATATACTTATAGGCGTATTGATAAATTGTATCGCCATTTTTTTGGTATTGCATTCTTTAAAATGGATTGAAAAAGTACTTGGCCCCAATGGGCTTTCGGTAATGAGAAAATTTTTTGGCGTAATATTGCTCGCCATTGCCGTAAAAATGTTTGCAGTAAATGCCAGGGGATTATTGTAATAAGCCCATTTTATGGCCTGATAGTCCCGACAATGCAAGGCATGTCGGGATGCCGACCGAAAGCGTCGGCATACAATGGATAGTATAATCCCGGCTGAGCCGGGACGAAGCTCCTTGAAAAGGAAAACCTAAGAAGAAGAAATAATATTATGGCCTGATAGTCCCGACGATGCAAGGCATGTCGGGATGCCGACCGAAAGCGTCGGCATACAATGGATAGTATAATCCCGGCTGAGCCGAGACGAAGCTCCTTGAAAAGAAAACCTAAGAAGAAGAAATAATATTATGGCCTCGTAGTCCCGACGATGCAAGGCATGTCGGGATGCCGACCGAAAGCGTCGGCATACAATGGATATTATAATCCCGGCTGAGCCGAGACGAAGCTCCTTGAAAAGAAAACCTAAGAAGAAGAAATAATATTATGGCCTCGTAGTCCCGACGATGCAAAGCATGTCGGGATGCCGACTGAAAGCGTCGGCATACAATGGATAGTATAATCTCGGCTGAGCCGAGACGAAGCTCCTTGAAAAGAAAACCTAAGAAGAAGAAATAATATTTTGGCCTCGTAGTACAATGGATAGTATAAGAGTTTCCGAAGCTCCAGATACAGGTTCGATTCCTGTCGAGGCTACAAAAAAATTAATTAAGTTTTAGTGGCGCCTGCACTTCAAAGGCGGGTATAGATACGGAAAAGGTATTGCGGTTATGAATATTTTCCACTAAATAACTGCCATGCATTTTTCCAATTTCACTGCGTAGGTTGCAGCCACTTACATACTGGTAATGATTGCCGGGCTTAATAACCGGTTGTACACCCACCACGCCTTCGCCCTCAACTTCACGGTACGTGCCATTGCTGTCGAAGATATACCAGTGGCGGCTTAATACTTTTATGGGAAAATTATTGTGGTTCTCAATTTTAATACGGTAGGCAAACATAAATTCACCATTTACCGGGTTGCTGTATTCCGGCTGATAGTAGGTTTCTACGGTAATGGTTACGCCATTGGAGATTTTGCTTACCATACCCAAATTTAATTAATAATATTTTTTTGTGCAAGCTTATTATACCAGCCGAGCCTTGGTAAAGCCATTTTTATGCAGCCACTGTAATACCTTGCTTCGGTTATCCCCTTGTATAAGTATTTCCCCGTCTTTAACCGATCCCCCGGTGCCGCAATAGGTTTTCAATTTTTTACCCAGGTCTTCTTTATCTTTTGTACTGCCCACAAAGTTTTCGATGAGCGTTACGGCTTTACCGGCCCGGTGCTTGGTTTCCAGCCTTACTTTTATGAATTGATTAGCCGGGGGTATCGTTTCCTGTTCCGGTTCATCCGGTTGCTCAAATGAAAATTGAGGATCGGTGGAGTAAACAATAGGATTAAAGGGTTTGTTTTTCTTTGACATGATTAAAGGGGTATTGCTTTTAAACTCAAATCGAGGCTTACGGCCTGGTGAATAATGGCTCCGCTTGAAATAAAATCCACACCGGTTGCTGCATAGGCTTCAAGATTATCTAAATGAATGCCCCCGCTGGCCTCCGTTTCATATTTGCCGTTAATAACCTTAAGCGCTTCAGTAATTAATTCGGGGGTAAAATTATCCAGCATAATGCGGTCAACTTTCCCGGTTTGCATTACTTTTTGCACATCGGCAACAGACCGGGTTTCCACTTCTATTTTAATATTCAAATGATGAGCTTGTACATAATCATAGGCTTTGATAATTGCTTTTTCAATTCCACCGCAATAATCAATGTGGTTATCTTTAAGCATAATCATATCATACAGGCCAAAGCGATGGTTGCAGCCGCCGCCAATAGCAACGGCTTCTTTTTCAAGCAGCCGAAAATTGGGTGTGGTTTTACGTGTGTCTAATAAACGGGTTTTGTAACCTTTTAATTTTTGGGTGTATTTACGGGTGAGCGTAGCAATACCGCTCATGCGTTGCATACAATTTAATACCAACCTTTCGGCCTGTAATATGGTATGAATTTTTGCGGTTACTTCAAATGCTGTTTCACCATAGGCCATGGCATCGCCGTCTTTTTTTTTGGCGGCAAATTCAATATCGGGTTGCAGGTACCTAAAAATTTTTTCAGCCACCTGCATACCGGCCAAAACACCATCCTGTTTTATTTTTAAAACAGCTTTGCCCATTGCATTAGCATCAATTGTGGAAAGGGTTGAATAATCTCCGGGGCCAATATCTTCGGCCAAAGCATTTTTAATGAGCAGGTTCAGTTGTTCGTTGTAGGTCATGATTTTTGATGCGTAATTACTGCAACTTATTGTTTTGTTGGTGCCGCTGGCTGTCCCGGCTGGATTTTTTTTCAAAATTTTTTTTCAATGCGTCGGTTAAATCTACCCCGGTTTGGTTGGCAAGGCAAAGGAGCACCCAAAGTACATCGGCCATTTCATCTGCAAGTTCCTTTCCTTGGTCGGTTTCTTTAAAGGATTGTTCGCCGTATTTTCTTACCATTATACGGGAAAGTTCGCCCACTTCTTCCATTAATATGCCCAGGTTCGTGAGCTCATTAAAATATCGTACTCCAATGCTGTTTATCCATTGGTCCACCTGTTGTTGCGCTTGCAGGATCGTCATGGTTATGCTTTTTTCTGTAAATGGTTGGGTTCAAAATTAACTATAAAACAGGTTGCTTGAATTAAGGCCCTTTCCATAGTTGTTTTAGAAAGAAATAAGGAGCAAAGCCGGTTTTTTCCTGTTTTCAAAGCTATTCTTTGTTTTGCGTATCAATAATAATGGTTACCGGCCCGTCGTTCACTAACGCTACTTTCATATCGGCGCCAAAGCGGCCGGTAAAAATTTTTTTACCCGAATCGGCCTGTAATTGTGCAATCATTTTTTCATATAGCGGTATGGCAAAACCGGGCTTACTGGCTTTTAGGTATGAAGGCCTGTTGCCTTTTTTTGTACTGGCATGCAGGGTAAACTGGCTTACCACTAAAATATCCCCATCTATATCTTTTACCGAAATGTTTGGAATTAAATTTTCATCATCAAAAATCCTGAGGTTCACAATTTTACTGCTCAGCCATTCAATATCGGTTTGGGTATCGGCATCTTCAATGCCTAATAACACTAACAGGCCTTTTTGAATAGAAGCCAGGCAAACGCCATTAACCGTAACGGATGCATTGCTTACTCTTTGAATCACTGCTTTCATAATTATTCTTTTTATGGATTACGCTGTTTATTTCCGGGTATTGAAACGCTGAAACCAAGCGGATAAAAACAGCCCATCCCCTTATCCATCAACTTTTATGCATTTTAAACCTTTCTACCAAAAATATACCATACAAAAAAATAAATTCTATCCACAAAAAGTGAAAAACTCGGCAAATGCAATAGAGGGGAGCGGTTTGAAATTTTACACATCATTTTTCCACAACTGTTAATATTTATAAATGGTTTTGTTGGGTTACAAAAGATATTTTCGTCTTCTCGCTTAACTTTTTTTGGAACAGGTTTAGCGAGATTCTTTTTTAACTTACTAACTATAAATATTTATTCTTCATGCCTGCTAAAAAAATGCCTGCCTCGCCACTTCAGTTTTCCCGTCAGTTTACCCAGGATGCGGTTAGTCCCTTTGATATGTTTGAATACGATTATCGTACATCGGCTATCAAAAACCCTTCGGGTGAAATTGTATTCCTCATGGAAAATGTGGAAGTACCAAAACAGTGGAGCCAGATTGCTACGGATATTTTGGCACAAAAATATTTTCGTAAAGCAGGGGTGCCACAGCCCGACGGAAGCACAGGCCGGGAAACCAGTGTAAAACAAGTGGCTCACCGTATGGCGCATTGCTGGAGAGCATGGGGCGAACGCTATCATTATTTTGCCTCAGAAAAAGACGCACAAATTTTTTACGATGAGTTAGTGTATAGCATCTTAAACCAGGCCTGTGTACCCAACAGCCCGCAATGGTTTAATACGGGCCTGTTTGAAGTGTATGGCATTTCAGGAAAACCACAAGGCCATTATTTTGTAGATCCACAATCGGGTTTATTACAAAGATCAACATCGGCTTACGAACGCCCACAACCCCATGCCTGTTTTATATTAAGTGTAGATGATGATTTGGTAAACGAAGGAGGCATTATGGATTTGTGGGTAAGAGAAGCCCGGATTTTTAAATACGGAAGTGGCGTAGGTACCAATTATAGCAGCATTAGGGGAGAAGGAGAAAAATTAAGCGGCGGCGGCTCATCCAGCGGATTGATGAGCTTTTTGAAAATTGGCGACCGTGCTGCGGGGGCCATAAAAAGCGGGGGTACAACAAGGCGTGCCGCAAAAATGGTTTGCCTGGATTTAGACCATCCTGAAATAGTGGATTTTGTGAACTGGAAAGTGGAAGAAGAAAAAAAGGTAGCCGCTTTAATTGCCGCCGGTTATCCCAGCGATTACGAAGGGGAAGCCTATCGTACCGTAAGTGGACAAAACAGCAATAACTCGGTAAGGGTTCCCAATAGTTTCTTTAAAACCCTGGATGAAAACGGGGACTGGGAATTAAAAGCCCGCAGTGATGGCCGCACCATGAAAACGGTGAAAGCCCGGGCCTTATGGGATCAAATAAATTATGCCGCATGGCGCTGTGCCGATCCCGGAACCCAGTACGATACCACTATTAATGAGTGGCATACCTGCCCCGAAGGTGGCCCAATAAGGGCAAGTAACCCTTGCAGTGAATATATGTTTTTGGATAATACGGCCTGCAACCTGGCCAGTGTAAACCTGCGGAGATTTTTTGATGAACAAAATAACCTGTTTGATGTAAAAGGATTTGAATATACATGCAGGCTATGGACGGTGGTGCTGGAAATATCAGTTTTAATGGCACAGTTTCCATCAAAAGAAGTGGCACAACTTTCTTATGATTACAGGACGCTGGGCTTAGGATATGCCAACCTGGGCTCTATGCTCATGGTTAGCGGTATTGCTTATGATAGCGATGAAGCCCGTGCTATTGCAGGAGCGATCACCGCAATTATGACCGGCGTGTCCTATACCACATCGGCAGAAATGGCTTCGTTTTTAGGCGCTTTTGATAAATACGAGTTAAATAAAGAGCACATGCTTCGGGTAATGCGTAACCACCGTGCTGCAGCTTACGATGCTATGGATGCCTATGAAGGGCTGGAAATAAAACCACAAGGCATTAGTGCCAAATATTGCCCGGATTATTTACTTAAAGCCGCAACTAAAGCCTGGGATAATGCTGTACAATTAGGGGAGAAGCATGGCTACCGTAATGCACAAACCACCGTTATTGCACCTACCGGTACTATTGGCCTGGTGATGGATTGCGATACCACGGGTGTAGAACCTGACTTTGCCCTGGTGAAATTTAAAAAATTGAGCGGTGGCGGATATTTTAAAATCATAAACCAAAGTGTACCCCAGGCTTTACGTAATTTAAAATACAGCGAAGCCGAACTGGAAGAAATCGTAAATTATGCCAAAGGACATGCAACCCTAAAAGGTGCTCCGCATATTAATGAAACCTCCTTAATTGAAAAAGGATTTTTACCCGCCGAAATTGAAAAACTGAATGCGGCAATGGGCAGCGCATTTGAAATAGGATTTGTATTTAACGTGTTTACTTTGGGTGAAGCCTGCCTGCAACGGCTCGGTTTTACAGCAGAGCAATACAATGATTTTGAATGGAGCCTGTTAGAGGCCTTAGGCTTTAGTGAAGAACAAATTGACGCAGCCAATATTTATATCTGCGGAACCATGACGGTGGAGGGCGCTCCTTATTTAAAAGACGAACATCTTCCGGTATTTGATTGTGCCAATAAATGCGGCGCAAATGGAGAACGATTTATACATGCCCACGGCCATATACGCATGATGGCAGCAGCCCAGCCTTTTTTAAGTGGCGCCATAAGTAAAACCATTAATTTACCCAACGAAGCCAACATTGAAGAAATTGCCGATGCCTACCGGTTAAGCTGGGAGCTTGGGTTAAAAGCCTGTGCTTTATACCGGGATGGTTCAAAATTAAGCCAGCCCCTGAGCAATAAAAGTGATAAAAAGAAAAAAGAAGATAGTACAACTAATGAAGCGGTAGCAGAAACTGCGGCCAGCCTGCCTACCATTCTCAATATGGCAAACCTTACTAACGAGGAGTTGCTGGATGAAGTGAACAAAAGAGTGCAAAGCAGCGCCGATACTGCACTTAAGCGCCAGTTGGCTATGATTGTAGAGCGTAGGAGCCTGCCGGCAAAACGCCGTGGCTTTAATCAAAAAGCAAAAATTAGCGGGCAAACACTTTTCCTGCGTACCGGTGAGTATAGCGATGGAACGCTGGGAGAAATTTTTATTGATATGGCCAAGGAAGGCGCCACCATGCGCAGCATGTTAAACTGTTTTGCTATTGCGGTATCCATCGGCCTGCAATATGGCGTACCCCTGGAAGAGTTTGTGGAAAAATTTGTTTTCACCCGCTTTGAACCCAGCGGTATGGTAGATCATCCGAATATTAAAACCACTACTTCAATTGTTGACTTTATGTTCCGCTCCCTGGCTTATGAATATTTGGGCCGTACCGACCTGGTGCATGTTTTGGATAAACCTGAAATTCAAAACACCGGAAATGAAGATTGGGACATGAATACACCTACCATTGGTGAACGGGTGCCGGAATTAAGTGAAGTAAGGGTATTAAATACCGCTGCAGCAAGTATTAAACCCGCTGCGGTAAAACCGGTGAATGAAATGAATGCCGTAAACCATGCCAATAAACAAATGCAGGGCGATGCCCCGGCTTGTAATGTTTGCGGGCATATCACTGTAAGAAGCGGCACTTGTTATAAATGCCTCAATTGTGGCAATAGCCTTGGGTGCAGCTAAATGTTTACTTACCATTCTCAATAAAAAAATCCTCCGGAATTTTCCGGGGGTTTTTTGTTACGGCTATCAAAAGATTTTTGGTAATTTCATCACATGAAATTAGATATCACAAAAAAATATACCAATGGTGAAATCACCATTGTGTGGAAACCCGCTTTGTGCATTCATTCCACACTTTGCTTTAGGGGTTTGCCCCAGGTTTTTAACCCCAATATAAGGCCCTGGGTAAAACCAGGCGGAGCAACCACCGGGCAACTCATCAGCCAAATACAAAAATGCCCTTCAGGTGCATTATCTTTTTTTAAAAATAACGATCCGGAAAATGAGGAAATCACCCATGGCGAAACCATTGTAGAAACTATGCCCAACGGGCCTTTGATGGTTTATGGAAATTTGCAGGTTAAAGACAAAGATGGGAATTTGCATCAAAAAAATAAAGTAACGGCATTTTGCCGCTGTGGCGCATCGGGCAATAAACCCTATTGCGATGGAAGCCATAAAAAAATTGGGTTTGTGGGTTAACTATTGATTTTTCTTCGTATCATTAAAATTTCTGAAGGCTTTTTCTGCCTTTAGCTTTTTCATTTACTTTTGCGGCCATGACATACAGCCAAAACCATTTTCAAGACCTTATTGCCCATTGCAAGGAATACGGATATATTTTTCAAAGCAGTGAACTTTACGATGGCCTTAGCGCCGTATATGATTATGGCCAGTTAGGAGCCCAGCTCAAAAAAAACCTTAGGGACGAGTGGTGGAAAAGCATGACGCAATTGCATGAAAATATTGTGGGCATTGATGCCGCAATTTTTATGCATCCCACCGTGTGGAAAGCCAGCGGCCATGTGGACAACTTCAGCGACCCGATGATTGATAATAAGGATAGCAAAAAACGATACCGGGTAGATCACCTCATTGAAAATTTTGCCGATGAGCTGAAAGCAAACGGCCAGGAACAAAAAGCTGAGGACCTGCTCGCTGCGATGGATGCATTATTGGCAAAAGATGATTTTGCCGGATTAAAAAAATTGATTGAAGAAAATGCCATTAAGTGCAGTATAAGCAAAACCTGTAACTGGACCGATGTGCGGCAGTTTAACCTCATGTTTAAAACCGAGTTTGGCGCTATTGCAACCGATAACCCCGACGATAATATCGTTTACCTGAGGCCGGAAACCGCACAGGGCATTTTTGTGAATTTTTTGAATGTACAAAAAACAGGCCGCATGAAAATACCTTTTGGTATTGCCCAAACCGGCAAAGCCTTTAGGAATGAAATTGTGGCCCGGCAATTCATCTTCCGGATGCGGGAATTTGAACAAATGGAAATGCAATATTTCATCAGGCCCGGCTCACAAATGCAATGGTATGAATATTGGAAAGCCGAAAGAAAAAAATGGCATGAAAGCATTGGCATCCCCGGGGGCATGTTGCGCTATCATGACCATGTAAAACTGGCCCACTATGCCGATGCGGCCGTAGATATTGAGTTTGAGTTTCCATTTGGATGGAAAGAGCTGGAAGGCATACACAGCCGCACCGATTTTGACCTGAGCCAGCATGCCAAATACAGCAAAAAGAAAATTCAATATTTTGACAACGACATTGATCCCACCACAAATAAAGCTTATGGTAACTATACGCCTTTTGTTGTGGAAACTTCTGTAGGACTCGATCGGTTGTTTCTTACCATTATCAGCCTTTCTTATGCCGAAGAAAAATGGACCAAAGAAGACGGAACAGAAGACAGCCGTGTGGTAATGCGTATTCCCCCAAAACTTGCCCCAACAAAATTGGCCATACTACCCCTGGTAAAAAAAGACGGCTTGCCTGAACTTGCCCGTGAGCTTATGGAGGATTGTAAAAGCAGCTTTATGTGTTTTTATGAAGAAAAAGACGCCATTGGCAAACGCTACCGCCGTATGGATGCCATTGGCACACCGTTTTGTGTTACCATCGATCATCAAACCAAAGAAGATGGAACTGTAACCATTCGCTATAGGGACGATATGCGCCAGGTGCGCATTGCAATGAGCGCAGTAAAAAATATTGTGATGGATAAAATAGGCTAATACTTACTTAAGCTTTTCCGGTAGTTATTAATTTTATTTTATATTGATTGCTGAATAAATAAGCATAATCCCTGAGTTTAAGTTTTTGCCATAATATATAACAGCCTAATAAATTATACAGTTTATTATTTTTTGCCTGGTAACAGGTATGGGCATTTCTTTTTTGTATTTTATTTGAGCCGACACTTCAATTTTTCACCCATTTTGGGATTGTCCTGGTTTTGACTTCATTTTAAATTTGTATCAGCAATTGTTTATTGCCCTTAGGCAAAAATGGGCCCTTAATTAATAATTACAAAAATCATCAAACATGAATAGAATAGTTATTACAGCTTCCATTTTTATTTTCTTTTTAAAAGCCGCAGCTCAAAATGTAGGCATTGGAACACTTACGCCTCAATTTAAACTCTCTGTACACGATGATTCGCATGGCTATATAAAATTTTCAAACAATACTACTACGCAAAGTAATACTTCCGGTTCTTTTATTGGGGCCTATGAAAATGATTTATATTTCTGGAACAGGCAACCCACCGGCAATATGTTTTTTTATACCGATGGCTCCAGGAGGTTAACGTTGGATTCTGTTGGCAGGCTGGGTATAGGTAAATGGCCCGCTGAAGCAATGGATGTAAAAGGTTCTGTAAGGATTGAATCACCGTCGGCCACAGCCGGTGCCGCAATTAAAATGTATGGGGGAACCACTAATTTGAGTTATATACAATTTTATAAAAATATTACAACACCTACTGCAATGGGTTATATTGGCTTTCATCCAACACAGGATTATGCGGTAATTCAAAGCGGCATTGCCGTTTCAGTAAATAGTACGGGTATGGGCGTTGGCACGGTGAGCCCCGAAACACGCCTGCATGTGCCATTTGGTACAGATGCAGGCCTGCCTGGTACCAACAATGGTTTTCTTATGCTTGGCCAGGGTACTTCATCAAATATTGTCCTGGACAATAATGAAATTATGGCTCGTAATAATGGCGCTGCATCTGGTTTGTATTTACAAAATGATGCAGGAAATATTTATATGTGTGGAGATGGCCTTGGAGCAGTTGGTATTGGGGTTAATACCGGAAATATTCCTGCAGGCTATATGCTTGCCGTGGATGGTAAAATAATAAGTGAAGAATTGAAAGTGCAATTAAGTGGTAATTGGCCTGATTATGTTTTTGCAGATCATTACCATCTAAAACCCTTGAAAGAAGTAGAGAAATATATTGCTACGCATAAGCATTTGCCCAATATCCCTTCTGCATCGGAAGTAGAAAAAAATGGAATTGAAATAGGGGATATGCAAAAAAGATTAATGGAAAAAATTGAAGAGCTCACCCTCTATATTCTCGATTTGCAAAAACAAATTGACGATTTAAAGAAAACAAATAAAAACACATGAAAACATTTTTTCTGATCAGTTTTCTTTCCTTAGTGCTTCATATGCAAGCCCAAACTGTTCGTAAGCTGGATGATTTAACTATGGGGCAGGTAGATGCCATAATCAATGCTGAAATGTTGGTAAATGGATTACCGGGAGTTAATGTGGGTTTAGTGTATAATGGCCGTGTAGCATACACTAAAGCATTTGGGCTGGCAAGCGTAGGCGTGAATGCTACTACATCAACAAAATATCCCATTGCCTCTGTTTCTAAGACCATAACAGCTATGATGGCGATGCGTATGATTGCTGATGGTGATCTTGGCCTCAATACGACAATAGATAACTATGTCCCATTTTATAGTGGTACGAATATTACGATTCGTCATTTACTTTGCCACCAAAGCGGCATTGGCCATTATGCTGATTGCGGCTCAGGTTATAACGGGACATTTAACGCAATCTCAAGCCAGTTTGTTGTACAAACCTGCTCCAGGTGTATGACTCCTCCGGGATCCGGTACAATTTATTCAACTTTTGGAACCACATTGCTTGGATGTATTATTGATGTAGTAGGTCAAAGCGTTTATAACAAAGGTTATATCGCTTTATATAATGAGCGAATCAAAAATGTAGCCGGGCTTACTAATCTTACTGCTGAATCAGGAAATAGTATTCCCGGCCTTGCGCAAGGATATAATTCCGATGGAGACCCGGTTTTTGGGTCATGGAATGATATGGGCTGGAAGTTGCCCGCAGGCGGATTTGTAAGTACAGCTCACGATCTTGCAGCATTTGGTGCCGGAGTAATGAATTACAGCTTTCTTAATTCCACCATAAGCAACAATACCATGTGGGTAAAGCAAACAACAAGCGGAAATCCGGTTAATATGTGTCAATCATCTTTGTCAAGTCCATATGGATTGGGTTTTGTTGTTTCGAGTTCAGGAGATGACCTACGAATTTCACATAACGGCTTGAACGATCATGGTTATTCCTCTTTTCTTTATTTATATCCACCCCAAAAAGCCGGTACTGTGTTATTAACAAATCGTTACGAGGAAACCAGTGAATTAGGGGTTATTAATAATAATATAGAAGGTTTGTTGTTGTGTCCATCTGATAGGGACTTCACTTCTCCCATAAACTGGGGAGGTAATTGGATATACGAAGCAACAAACTCAATTTCTGCCAGCAATGCAATTACTACTACCAACAGTTCCTTCGTATTTGATGCCGGAACTGCAGTAATTTTAAAACCGGGCTTTGAAGCATTAAGCGGCTCAGAGTTTAGGGCACTGGTTGAAGGTTGTGGAGGATTAATAAAACCCTATTAGCTTCACCTTAAAATTGATAGTTAAAATTATAATTTATCCATAAAGTTCCTGGTGAATGCTTTTCCTGTCGTAACCCAAAGCCATAATGCGTTGCTTGGCTTCATCTACCATTTGTTTCCAGCCGCAGAGGTAAAATGTTGCAGGCAAGGGCTGTGGGTAATTTCCTTTTTTGGATTGCACAATAGATTCATACACCTGGTGTACGTATCCTTGATGGATAAATTCCTGCCGGCCCTCCACCTCTTCCCTGGAGAATACCGAGTGAAACTCAATGCCGGGATGCTGGGCTGCAAGCGCTTTTAATTCTTCGGCATAAAGTGCATCATTAAATTTTCTGCATCCAAATACCAGGTAAATATTTTTATGCGGAATACTATGGTTAACGATATGTTGTACCATACTCCGAAAAGGCGCTATGCCCGTACCGGTACAAATAAGATAAATATCTTTTTCTAAATTTTCGGGTAGGGTAAACACCCCTACCGGGCCCCGTAGGGTTAGTTCCGAGCCTTCCTGAACTTCATCAAACAAATAGGGGGTGCCTTTGCCCTCATGGTTTAATACAATACAAAGCTCAAAACGATTACTGCCATTTGGCCAGCTGGCAATGGAATAACTTCTCCAGCGCTTATTGGGTTTTTCGTCAATGGGTAAATCAATGGTTACAAACTGGCCGGGTTTAAAATCAAAAGGGCCGGGTTCCGGGAATTGAAAAATATAACTCCGGGTATTATGCGTGAGCTGTGTTATTTGAACAATTTTGGCTTTTCGCCAGGGTAAAAGCGCCATAGAATGAGTTTTAATGAATGAGTCGCTCTATTGAAGAGAGGGACAAAATTACAATTCAAAATCAATTTTAATGCTGCAGCCTTTGCCTTTGGCGGCATCTATTTTTAATACTGCATTATGTAACTGTACACGGCTGGCAATGTTTTTAAAGCCCAGGCCATAGGTAATGGTTGTTTTTTCAAAACCGATGCCATCATCTTTAATCAGCAGTTTTAAGTTCTTTTTGTTGTGTACAATTTCAATGAGTACATTCCTGGGTTGGGCATATCGTAAAATATTGGTGAGTTGCTCCTGCACAATTCTAAAAATCGTGAGCTTTAATTCTTCATCCTGTATGGCGCTATCATTAAATGCATAATGCTCTTTTATTTTAAATTTATTTACAATAGCAATACTTTCCACAAGCTCCTGCAAGGCCATTTTTAAACCTACCTCACCCAGGGATGGGGGGAGTAATGATTTGGAGAGCTTCCTTATTTCTTCCACAGCCGACAGGATGAGTTTTTTGGATGAGCCTAAAAACTCATGCCCGCTTGCCGGGTTTTGCATACTGTATTCAATGTATAATTTTGCCGTTGCCAGAATTTGATTGATATTGTCGTGCAGCTCCTTTCCCAAATTTTCCCGTTCCCGTTCCTGTGCGGCAATTACGGCATTGGTAATATCATCCTGTTTTTTCTTTTGTTCTTCTGCAAGTTTTTTCTCCAGTTCCAGCACGTCCGAAATATCCCTGGAAGTGCCTACCAGCCTTATTAATTCACCTTTTTCATTACGCATGGCATATCCTTTTTCAGATATATACCGGGTGCTCCCATCATCTCTTAATACTCTGCATTCAAACTGAAATTTTTTAATATCAGGGCGTTTTAAAATATCCTGGATAATTTTTTTTACTTTTTCTTTGTCCCCGGGGTGAATGCGGTTCCACCAACTGTCGGGTTGATTATGTTCGCCTGTTAACCGGCTACCCGTTATTTTTTGCCAGGCTTCCTTGCTTCGAAAAACCCGGTTATTCAATAAATCCCAATCCCATACCATATCATTGGTAGCCTGGCCCACCAGGTAATACCGTTCATTGCTAAATTGCAACTCATTACTGAGGCTTTTTAGGCGAATAGCTCCCATAATGGTTTTTTCTAAAATACCCGGAGACAGGGATGCGGTGCTTAAACTGTCTGTGGCATTGGCTTTTAAGAGCTTTTGATGCATGGCAGCCGTAATATTATCGGCAATAATTAATATTGGGTCGGCAGGTATTTTTTTGCTGAATTCACTTAAGGCCAGTAATTTTTGTTTGTTTAGGGTGTCCAGGAATAGAATAAAGATGCCCGGCCTGGGAATTTTACTTTTTGAAACCCGGAAAAGTGATGGCGCCAACACTATTTTATGCAATGGGAGCTTGCTTTTGGCTAATAGGAGTTGCACCTGTTTTTTAAATGTGGCGCTGCCACCCGAAATAACAATATTCATTTTTTTTGCTGTGTCCATGAAGTAAATATACCTGCACAATTTACTTTATTTGCGGCTCATTGAAGATGGTAAATTCACTCTTGCAGGAGTTTAGGTATTTCTGTAATTTTGCATTCAAATAGTATCGGCAAATCCTCAAATGAAAAACAATGAAGAAGTTTTTGATCATAGACGACCATGTGGTGGTACGATCGGGTATAAAAGGCCTGCTTGCGGAATTATATCAACCCTCAATTACCGAAGAAGCTCATGATGGGGAAAGCGCCCTGGCTTGCTTAAAGCACAATTTTTACGATTTGGTTTTGCTGGATATTCAAATGCCGAATACCGATGCATTGGGCCTTATGGAATATTTTAAGATTAAGTTTCCCGACCTTAAAGTGCTGGTTTTTTCCATGAGCCCGGAAAATATTTATGCAAAACGCTTTTTAAAAGCCGGGGCTAAAGGCTTTATCAGCAAAGATGCCCCGTTACAAGAGTTAAAAACCGCTATTACCAGGGTACTCAACAGCGGGAGGTATATTAGCACCGACCTTGCCGAGTCGCTAGCCATGACGGAAGACCAGCAAAAAGATAATAACATCTTTAACCGCCTTTCTGCAAGGGAGTTTGAAATTGCCAACTTATTACTGGATGGCCAAAACTTAAGCAGTATTGCCAACACCCTGCATTTACGGGTTTCCACTATTGGCACACACAAAGCAAGAATTTTTGAAAAACTCCATATTAAAAACCTGCTGCAATTAAAAGATCTTGCGGTAAGCTACAGGTTATAAAGTCTGCTTTGAATATCATCTGCATTCTTGTTCGCATCCGGTACTAAACCACCGATTAGTTTAGGGCTTGTATTTAGCATCGTTATAGAGTTTTTCGGCATCCATTGCCATAAGATCTTTAATGGGGGTGTCCGGATATTTATCCATATATTTTTTAACGATTTGCCATCCGGCAAAAGAACCGATATTTCCCGGGGCAGACTCCCCTAACTCCTGCGTTTTAGGACTTTCGCCAATATAATTTTTTATAAGGTTGTTGTCAATCGTTTGCAGGAAATTATTTTGTGTAAATAAATTCCAAATAGCAGCTTCGTGTCCATAGGATTCCTTCATTTGTTTTTCCGTATAGCCTATGAGCTGATAGTCTTCTTTTTGGGGTAATAATTTTTGCAGCAGGTACAGCCTTTTTCCTTTTTCCACCATTTGTATCAGCAGGCTTTTATCTTCGGGCCTATCCGGGTACATATCCGAAATAATATTTTTCATGGCATTTATAGAAATATACCCTGGCGTAAATCGTTGAGAAATATAAGCCGGGTAGGTTTGGCTCACCCACTCGGTGCTGTACAAAGAAAAATTTTTGCCTAAATGCTGGTGCAGCCCTACCACAATATGTTCATTATCTAATATATCCCCATAGCCATCCAATGGGCCGATATAAGTGATGATTTTATGAGGTGCTTTATAGTTAGGAAAATAATAGTTAAGGTATTGAAGCGCTTTTTTTAATTCTTTTTCATATGGAGAAAAATCGGCAAAAACTTTTTGTGAAGAATCAAAAACCGGCTTGTAGGCTTTAATAAACCCATAAATATACTGCGTAGCAGAGTCTAACGGCCAGCGGGGATCCACATTTAAAATGGTATAAATAAAATTATTATGAAATGAAGGGTACTTTATGGCAAGTTTACCAAGACCTTCCCTGAGCTGTGCGCTATCCAGGCTAAAAAAATCATTTTCGTACCGTTCGGTAGATAAGGTAATGGCAATGTTGGATACATCGGGTGTTTTGTTTTTGTTTTTACAACCGGCTGTAAGGGTAACCAAAGTAATTACGATAACTATATATTTCATCCGTATTTTTTTACTGTAACTTTACATTTTCAAATGCAGCCCAAATCTAATGGAACTGCTGCAAACAAACGAAAAATACAGGAATTTGGTATTAACATACAGTTAAAGAACGACGGTACGGCATATGAAAATATTTTTAGCACAGCAAAATTATCACATCGGAAACTTTGAAGCCAATACCCAAAAAATTATTACCGCTATTCAGCAGGCTAAACATTCAGGTGGCGATATGATTGTATTTAGCGAATTGTGTGTATGCGGTTACCCGCCCAGGGATTTTTTATATTTTAATGATTTTATCAATAAGTGCAACCAGGCCATAAATACCATAAAGCAGCATGCTGATGGAATTGCTGTTTTAATAGGAGCGCCATCGGTAAATCCATTGCCCCGGGGGAAAGATTTATATAATTCCGCATGGTTTTTGGCCGATAAAGAAGTGGCACAGGTATTTCATAAAACCTGCTTACCTACTTATGATGTTTTTGATGAAGACCGTTATTTTGAGCCCGCTTCTCAATGGGAGCTCTTACTGTATAAGGGTAAAAAAATTGCCGTAACCATTTGTGAAGATATTTGGAACCTGGGCAACAATCCGCTTTATACGGTTTGCCCCATGGATAAGCTTACCCTGCAAAATCCGGATCTAATGATCAACCTGTCGGCTTCTCCATTTGATTACACCCACGATAAAGACCGGGAAGCCATTGTAAAAGCCAATGTGCAACGTTATAACATCCCGGTGTTTTATTGTAATACCATTGGCAGCCAAACCGAAATTGTTTTTGATGGTGCTTCGCTGGTGTTTGACAAAAATGCAAACCTTTGCGCTAGGCTAAAAAGTTTTGAAGAAGATCTCCAGGGCTTTACATTGCTGGATGACGGTAGCATCGACAGCAGCATTTTAATTCCGCACGATCAATTACCCGGCCAGGAGCTTACACCTCTTCAACTCGACGAAAAACTCAATATACCCCTCATCTATGAAGCGCTGGTTTTGGGTATAAAAGATTATTTCAGCAAAATGGGCTTTTCAAAAGCCATACTGGGAAGCAGTGGCGGTATAGACAGCGCTGTTGTTTTAGCACTGGCCTGTGAGGCATTGGGCAGCAGCAATGTTACTGCAGTGCTCATGCCTTCACCTTTTTCAACCGGTCATTCGGTAAGTGATGCAGAGCGGTTAAGCAAGAACCTGCAAAATCCCTATCACGTCATTCCCATTAGAGAGATATACAATAGTATTACAGGAACATTAGAGCCGTTATTTGCAGGACTTCCTTTTAACGTTGCTGAAGAAAACATACAAAGCCGAACACGGGGTAACCTGCTTATGGCCATTGCCAATAAATTCGGCTATATCTTACTCAATACCTCCAATAAAAGCGAATTGGCAACGGGCTATGGCACTTTATATGGCGATATGGCCGGTGGACTTGCGGTTTTAGGCGATTGCTATAAGTTACAGATTTATGAACTGGCAAAATATATCAACAGAAAAAATGAAGTAATTCCAAATCATATTTTGATTAAACCGCCCAGTGCAGAGTTAAGACCGGGTCAAAAAGACAGCGACAGCCTGCCGGACTATTCTATTTTAGATAAAATATTATACCAGTATATTGAGCTTTCCAAAGGGCCGGACGAAATAAAGGCCCTGGGTTTTGAAGCTACCCTGGTGGACAGAATATTAAAACTGGTGAATGTGAATGAATATAAACGCAACCAGTTTTGCCCAATTATCCGTATTTCGCACAAATCATTTGGTATTGGGCGCAGGGTACCCATAGTGGCAAAATACCTTTCTTGATTTTTTATCATATTTATGTAGTTCTGATGATATTTTTCTAAATATTAACCATTCTTTAGTTGTAAAAACCTGGGTGGCAGTATTTTTGATGAGTGTGCAGCGTAATTTGCAGCAGTCTTTTACGTTATAATATTATTAGAACCCATTTTTGCAAAGCCTTCCCAATTTATAGGCATAAATTAAATGATTATATATGTTACAAACCGCAGATGATATAAAAATCCTCAATGAAAAAATTAATTATTCCGCACAGTTTGTTACCCGTATTACGGAAGAGTTGAATAAAACAATTGTAGGCCAAACGGTAATGATAGAACGGTTACTGATTGGCCTGCTCAGCAATGGCCATGTGTTGCTTGAAGGTGTTCCCGGTCTTGCCAAAACATTGGCCATAAAATCCCTCAGCCAAACCATTCATGCCGATTTTAGTCGCATACAGTTTACCCCGGATTTGTTGCCGGCAGACGTTATAGGGACCATGATTTATAACCAGGGTAAAAATGAATTCATGGTACGTAAGGGCCCCATTTTTGCCAACTTTGTTCTTGCCGATGAAATAAACCGTGCCCCGGCTAAAGTGCAAAGTGCATTGCTGGAAGCCATGCAGGAAAGACAATCCACAATAGGCGAAACCAGCTATAAATTACCTGAACCCTTTTTGGTATTAGCTACGCAAAACCCCATTGAACAGGAAGGCACCTATCCATTACCCGAAGCCCAGGTAGATCGCTTTATGTTAAAAGTAATTGTAGGCTATCCTTCAAAAGCTGAAGAATTGCAGATCATCAGGCAAAATACCATTGGCCCTTCAATGCCGGCCATAAATGCCGTAGCCAGCCCCAGCGAAATATTGGAAGCCAAAGAACTGGTAAGAGCGGTGTATATTGATGAAAAAGTAGAAAATTATATCTTAAATATTGTATTTGCCACCCGTTTTCCAGACGAGTACCAGCTGGGTAAATTAAAACCCATTATTAGTTTTGGCGGTAGCCCAAGGGCCAGCATTAACCTGGCCATTGCCGCTAAAGCGTATGCCTACCTTAATAAACGGGCTTATGTAATCCCCGAAGATGTGAGGAATATTTGTAAAGATGTGTTACGGCACAGGATTGGGTTAACGTATGAAGCCGAAGCAGAAAACGTAAATGTGGAAGATGTGATCAATGAAATACTAAAGGCTGTAAATGTTCCATAGTTGATGCAATTATCTACCACAGATATCATTAAAAAAGTAAGGGAGCTTGAAATAAAAAGCAAGATTATTACTTCGCACCTTTTCACCGGTGAGTACCATAGCGCATTTAAGGGCCGTGGAATGAGTTTTAGAGAAGTAAGGGAATATACCCCGGGAGATGATGTGCGCTTTATTGACTGGAATGTAAGCGCACGGTTTTCACATACGTTCACTAAAGAATTTGAAGAGGAGCGGGAGCTTACCCTGATGCTGCTGATTGATAGCAGCACCAGTAATTTATTTGGTACCGTTGGCACAAGAAAAAAAGATCTCATCAACGAAATGGCCGCTGTACTTACCTTTAGCGCCATAAGTAATAATGATAAAGTAGGAGTGATTTTTTTTAGTAACCGTATAGAAAAAATTATACCGCCTAAAAAAGGAAGGGATCATGCCCTGTATATCGTTCGGGAGTTGCTTACCGTGGAGCCGCAGGTTAAAGGAACAAACCTGGATGTGGCCATCCGGTTTTTTAACGGCATTGCCCGTCAAAAAAGCATTGCATTTATTTTAAGCGATTTCCTGGCAACGGATTATGAGAATGATTTAAAAGTAATTGGAAAAAAGCATGATGTGATTGGCTTAAAAGTGTATGATAAAATGGATATGCAGTTGCCCATTGCCGGGTTAATTCAAATGGAAGATGCCGAAACCGGCGAAGTATCTTTAATTGACAGCGGAAGTGTTTTAGTAAGGCATAATTACCAAAAACATTTTTTGAAACAAAGTGAAATCACCAAAAAAACATTTCGAAAAGCCGGCGCCGACCTGCTGCATATCAGAACCGATGAAGATTATGTAAAAATTTTACAAATGTTTTTCCTGAAAAGGCATTAAAGGGCAATGGATAAATTAAAAAGAAAGTATAGAAGGTGTTTATTAGCTTGTTGCATCCTACTGTTCATGCAATTTTTAGCGTTGAGCCTGTTTGCACAAAAGTTGAGCACTTCTGTTGACCGAAAAGATATTTTAATCGGGGAACCCATTCAATATAACATCAACTTTACGTTTCCCAGCTCCGATTACCAGGTGCTGTTTAATATACCCGATTCCATTCCACATTTTTACCTGGTGAATAAATCAAAATCGGATTCTGTGGAAATGGGAAATTACCTGGTGCGTCAAAAAATTATCCTTACCAGTTTTGATTCGGGCAAATGGTCCATACCTTCATTTCCGGTAAGGTTGCAAAAAGGCACATCGGTATATTCACTTAATACCGATCCCGTATTAATTAATGTGCGCTACTCACCCGAAGATACCACCGGCCTTTATGATATTAAACCACCCATAACGGTTTTTGTAGTTGAAAACAGTTGGCTTATTATAGCCGCCTCAATACTTACCCTGTTGGTTCTCGTTTATTTAATCTGGCAGTACATCAACCGAAGAAAAAAGAGGGAAAAACCTTTATTTGATTCACCAAAATCGGCTTACCGGGAAGCCCTGGCAGCCCTGGAGGAGTTAGAAAAAAAATTTGATGGCGACCCATGTATGGTAAAATCATACCATGCAGGCCTTTCGGATATTTTAAAACGCTATGTAAGCCGAATGCAACAAACGAATATGATGACCCGTACAACTGGTGATCTTTTAATGGAGTTTAAAGAAAATAAGTTCCATGCAGAGACACTAACTGTATTGGCGGCTGTATTACGGCAAAATGATGCCGTAAAATTTGCTAAATATATTCCACCCGTGCAGGAAAGTAAAAATGCCCTGCAACAATTGAAGAAACTGGTGGGTTCCTTACAGCAATTTTATCAAACCCAAAACCGACAAGTATAGTTTTGTTATTTGACTATTTTAAAAATATTGAATTTGGGCAACCCTATTTTTTTGTTTTATTTGCCGCCATTCCCCTGTTGATATTGTGGTATTACCGCAGTTTAAATAGTTTCAGCGCATCCATCAAAGTTTCCAGTACCGCTGCGCCCGGCCTTAAAACCTGGAAGTCTGCTGCCCGGCACCTGCCTTTTATATTGAGGCTATTAACCCTGAGTGCCCTAATTTTTACCCTGGCAAAGCCTCAAACCCGAAATGTAGAACAGCGCACCGAAGGCGAAGGAATTGATGTAATACTTTGTATTGATGTAAGCGGTAGTATGACGGCGCAAGACCTTAAACCCAACCGGCTGGAAGCGGCCAAATCAGTAGCCATTGATTTTGTAAACCGGAGGCCTACCGACAGGATTGGCGTAGTGATATTTGCCGGGGAAAGCTTTACGCAATGCCCGCTCACCACCGATTATGCTGTGGTTATTGCCGCAATTAGAAACATTCGAAACGGCTTACTGCTAGATGGAACTGCTATAGGCTCAGGCCTTAGTACCAGCGTGGACCGGATTAGAAACAGCAAGTCAAAGTCAAAAGTAATTATTTTGCTTACGGATGGAGAAAATAACGGAGGGTTAATAGATCCGCAAACCGCAAAGGAAATTGCCAAGGCTTTTGCCATTAAAGTATATACTATTGGCGTGGGTACAATTGGTGAAGCCCCAATGCCCTTTAGAAATCCCGATGGAAGCATAAGCACTATTATGCAAAAAGTAGCCATTGATGAACCGTTAATGAAGCAAATTGCTACGGAAACCGGGGGAAAATATTTTAGGGCCACAGATAATAATTCTCTGTCTGAAATTTATACATCCATTGATCAATTAGAAAAATCCAAGGTTGAAGTAATTAAAAATGTGAAGTTTGAAAATAAATTTCTCCCTTTTGTTGCAGCAGCAATCTTCTTTTTAATGCTTGATATTCTTTTTCGCTACTGGATATTGAGAAAGTTCCCTTAATACACAACGGATATTTTAAAAAAAATAATCCTTTCCATATCTTGCAGTTATGCAGGCATTGGTATATAAATCTACCGGTAACTGGTACCAGGTAAAAGATGAACAAGGCAAGATGTTCGTTGCACGAATTGCCGGGAAACTAAAAACTGAAGATATTACCTCTTCAAACCCAATTGCCGTGGGCGATTTTGTTGAATTAAAAGAAGAGTCTGATGATGAATGTAAAATCATTTCATCGGTAAAGCCCAGGAAAAATTATATTAACCGGGTTTCGCCTCATAATAAAAATCAGCATATCATCATTGCGGCCAACCTGGACCAGGCAATTTTATTTGCCACCTTAAAAGATCCAAAAACATCACTGGGTTTTATTGATCGCTTCCTGGTATCCTCAGAAGCCTATCATGTACCGGTGATATTGGTATTTAATAAATGCGATTTGTATAAGGATAAAGAAAGAGCACAGTTTGAAAAGATCAATGCTATTTATGGAGCCGCAGGGTACAGCGTAATGGCCATAAGTGTTAAAGAAAAAATAGGGATTACCGAGATTCAGGAAATATTAAAAGGAAAAACAACGCTCTTCTCCGGCCATTCCGGCGTTGGAAAGTCTTCTTTTTTAAACGAAATTTTACCCACACAAAACCAAAAAACCAAAGAAGTGAGTAACTGGAGTGGCAAAGGGATGCACACCACTACGTTTGCTGAAATGTTTGATTTGCCCGGGGGAGGAAAAATTATTGATACCCCCGGCATCAGGGAATTGGGTTTGGTGGATATCAGCCGTGAAGAATTATCTCATTATTTTCCGGAAATGCTAAAAACTTTAAACGATTGCAGGTTTAATAATTGCCAGCATTTGGATGAACCCGGCTGTGCCGTAAAAGCAGCGGTGGAAAATCATTCCATAAGTATGGAGCGGTATATGAGTTATTTAACCATTAGGGATACTTTACCCGAAAACAACTGGTCATAGTTCTATTGTACCCTAATTGGAATTGCGCTTAGGATAACGCCATCTTAGTACACTCTTTTTTGAAGAAAGTCGGCCACTTCCATTACATGGTTGGTTTGGTAACCACTGGGAATAATGCTCACCCCGTTAAACATACTAAAGTGAAGGGTAAGCAGTTCATCTTTGTATTTAAAATCCCAGTCCATGTTTTCGGAATCATCTACCTGGTTGAGGAACCTTACCTGCAAATCGGTGGCAAGGGTTTGAGCAATTGCATAAAATTTACTTACTCCGCAATTGTCGTCAATAACGGCCTCGGTGCCGCCATGGGGTGTTTTTAATTTGTAGCACATAAAATGGTTTTATAGAGGGTAATAAATCTATCCGTAAAAAATAGTTTACAACTTTGTTCCGCCTTTATATTTTTTCTTATTGGCTTTGGCATTAATCTGCTCTTCTGTCATACCCCGGGCATCGTTGGGGCAGCCATATTTATCTTTGCGCAACAGGGAACAACTGTTGAGTACAATAATGATGATATTGAGTACCATTACCATCATCACCCCTTTTACTATTCTGTATTTTGTAATCATTTTTTTATGCTGAACTAAAGATATTATTATTTCAATTAAATTAAACGTTAAATAAAAACCGTGTTTATTTAAACCAGCCACTATAGGTAACGTAATTATCGGCTATCCGGTTTATTTCACCGCTAATTAATTCAGCGCTAATGTCTTTTACCTTTTTTGCCGGTACGCCGGCGTAAATACTCCCGGTTTCTACCCGGGTATTTTCCAGTACTACGGCGCCGGCTGCTATAATACAATTGCTGCCTATATGGGCATTATCCATTATTATAGCGCCCATACCAACCAGTACGTTATCATCAATAACGCATCCATGCACAATTGCATTGTGCCCAATGCTTACATTATTTCCAATAATTGTCTTGGTTTTTCCAAAAGTGCAATGAATTACCGCCCCATCCTGTACATTCACCTTATGGCCCATGAGGATGCTGTTTACATCGCCCCGTATTACGGTATTAAACCACACGCTGCATTGGTTACCCATCACCACATCGCCAATAATTGTGGCATTGGGGGCAAAAAAACAATCTGCCCCATATTTTGGGCTTATTTTATTTACGGGAAGAAGTAGTGCCATAGTATTTATCAGTTTCTTTTTTAAAATCCCGGAGGTATGAATATCACTTATATTTCAGGTAGCATCAGCCTTTTTCGTTTAGAATAAATTCGTATCCCTATGATGAGAAACACACACACCGCAATATTAACATTGGTGGAGATTTGGGTTTCTTTAAGGAGTAAATAAATTCCACCGCCTATAGCACAGGCTGTGGCATAAAGCTCCCCTCTTTTAAAAAGATTGGGTACGGCATTGCAAAAAATATCGGCCAGTAAACCTCCAAAAGTTGCCGTCATAACGCCCATAATCAATGCATAAATATCGTTAAGCCCGTTGCGCAAAGCCACTTCAATACCGGTAGTGGTAAACAATCCCAGGCCTACTGCATCGGTAAAAAAAATGGTCCGCCTAAAGCGGTTAACATTGTCTTTGAGTAAAAATGTGATGGCTGTACCGGAAAACACTAAGATAAGCGCCAGGTTATCGTTTATCCAATTTACCGGTTGTATGCCAATAAGCAGGTCTCTTATTGTGCCTCCACCATAGGCAGTGGCAAAAGCTACAACTAAACCACCAAAAATATCCATTCGGTAACTGCGGGCCTTAAAAGCGCCGGTTAAGGCAAATACAAATGTACCCATGTAAATAACAACCTGTAAAAAACTCATAGGCCAAATGTAAACGATTCGGCAACTTTTTCAATATTTAATTTAAAGCATGGCTTTGTAGATGGCATCGTATATTTTCTCTCTTACGTTCATACGGTTAAGCGCCGTGCTTTCATTGGGGTTTACCCTGTTGCTTAAAAAAATATAAATGAGGTTGTATTGCGGATCGGCCCAGGCGCAGGTGCCGGTATAGCCGGTATGGCCAAAGGTAAGTGGCGAAGCAAAAGTAGAAGGATAAGGATATTGTTGTTTTGAAATCTCTTTTTCAGGCTTGTCAAATCCATAGCCCCTGCGGCTAAAGTCTGAATTATAGGCAGTAAACAAATCAATCGTTTCTTTTTTTAAATAGTGCAGTCCATTGTAGGTTCCGCCATTAAGCAGCATTTGCATAATGGCAGCAAGGTCAAAAGCATCGCTAAACAACCCGGCATGACCGGAAACACCGCCAAACATTGCCGCCCCGGGATCATGTACTGTTCCCCGGATGAGTTGTTTCCTGAAAATCTTTTCATCCTGTGTAGGCGCAATTAGGGTTATGGGCATACGCTGTAATGGCCGAAACCCTATTTTTGTTAAAGCCATGGGCTGATAAAATACTTCGGCTACATAGCGCTCCAGTGATTTTAAAGTGATAGCTTCCACTACTTTTCCTAAAAAAATAAAATCATTATCACTATATACATATTTGCTCCAGGGCCCCAAAGGACTTTTGAGTATGCGACTATACATAGTATCGGGCCAATCTCTGCGCAGGTAAAGGTTTTCGGCTACCTTAAGGGGAAAGGTATCTCTCCAGGAGGAAAAGTATAAAGAAGGATTGGGATTTCCATTTATATCCAGGGTTTCTTTGTAAAAAGGAATGTAGGCTACCAACCCGGCCTGGTGCAATAACAAATCTTCAATTTTTAAAAACGCCTTATCACTGCCCTTAACCCATGAAAGATAGGAGCTTAAGTTTTTTTTTAAATCAATTCTTCCTTCTTCATAAAGCTTCATCACGGCAAGCGTGGTTGCCGCAATTTTAGTTACTGAAGCCAGGTCATAAACGGTTTCCGGGCTTACCGGCTGGGTTTGGGAGTAATCGTAAAATCCAAAGGATTTGCAATAAGCAATTTTTCCATCTTTAACCACCATTACCATGCAGCCCGGTGTGGCTTTTCGGGCTATGGCATCTTTGGCAATTGAATCAATTGCAGCCATTTTTTCCGTATCAAAGCCGGGTGTGGGGTTGAGAGGGTCTGGGGAATATTTAAGGGAACTATGTGTGGTTTCGCCAAAACCATAATGAAAATTATCGCATACGGTAACCGGTAAAACGCCTTTGTATTCCAAATTGCCTTTTAAAAACTCCACGGCCGTATTTTGTACTATGGCATCATCTTCATAGCAAACAACCATATTTTTTGCATCGCAGAAATTTTTAGCAGCATAAGCATTGCCAAATAAAAATAAGATGCTTTGGGTTTCATTTTGCAAGCGATTTACAAATTGTATAGCGGCTTTGCTAAGCCCAAAGTTTGAACCCGGGTAGCGGGAAACATTGTGAATGCCTACAATAATTTTTTTGTATTTGCTGCTGAGGGTTTGAAACAATTTTTCGGCATCATCTGCTGTTTTTTGATAATCAAAATAATAGACACCTGCATTGTAATCATTAATCAGGCGATTACAAAATTCATTTGACCTGCCGGTGCCAACGGCCACTATGGCAACATCTCCGGCCTTGTTGTTAGTAGAAACCGAAAGCGGAAAAAACGCTTGCGTTTGCTTTGCCAGGAGGGTAATGGCATTTTCGGCAACGGTTTTCCTCATGTCAGCAATTTTGCTGTTTAAATCTTCCGTAAGGTTTTGAGTGTTTATTACCGGGCTGTTGGTTAAACCCAGCCGGTACTTGGCCAGCAATACTTTTTTGCAATGTTTTTCAATTGTTTCCCAACTTATTTTTTTTTGCTTAATGGCTGTTTTTATTTTTTGGATGCTTAGGGGTATATCACCGGGCAGGCACAGCATATCGTTACCGGCAATGATCGATTGCACAGAGGCCTCCTCATTGGGAAAGAATTTTTTTACCCCTTGCATTTCCAGTGCATCGGTAAACGTAAGGCCATGGTAGTTTAATTGATTGCGTAAAAGATCTTGTATATTATTTTTAGAAAGAGAGGTGGCCCGGTTAGAGGCCGTATCAATGGATGGAATATATAAATGGGCAATCATTACACTGCCTACGCCGGCTTCAAAAATTTTTCTAAAAGGGTAAAGTTCCAATGAATCCAGTTGGGCCATCGTTTTTTGGATAACCGGGAGATCGTAATGTGAATCCACATTCACATCGCCATGACCGGGAAAATGTTTGGCGCAGGCCAGTATGCCATTATCCTGCATCCCTTTCATGTAGGCAATTCCAAAATCTGCCACTTTGTATTTGTCTTCTCCAAAACTTCGGTCGTTAATTACCGGGTTTAAGGGATTGTTATTAATGTCAATTACCGGGGCATAGTTTACCTGGATGCCCATTCGTTTACATTGTTCGGCCACAATGGCGCCGTATTGGTACACAATACCGGCATCCTTCATGGCGCCCAGCATCATTTGCCGGGGTAAGGGTAAAACACTGTCGGTCATCCTCATGCCAAGTCCCCATTCTGCATCTATACACATTAATATCGGGGTTTTGGCCATTACCTGCAATGCATTCATAATAGTCGCCTGTTTTTCCGGGCTGCCCTGGAAAAGACAAATTCCGCCAATGTTGTATTTAGCAACGAGGTCGGCTACCTTTTTATCATAAAAAATTACTTTTTTAGTTTTAGCGTCAATACTACTTAACCGTACCACCATTAATTGGGCAATACGTTCCTCTTTACTGAGGCTGTTATAAACACTATCCACCCAGGCTTTTGAATCCATCTGTGCAAAAAGGGTTGAAGAAGAAAGCAGGATACAGGAAACAAAGGAAAGTATTTTTTTCAAAGGGTGAAAAAGGCGGGATACCCTGCTAATGGTTTGTTTCATAATTAAAATTCCTAATGGGCTAGTTGCGTTAAAGGTCGGAAATTAAGACCTTATTTGCGTTAAAAAAGATAAAAAGTCAATATTAGTTTTTCATATTACATATATCTTGCTTTAAAGACAAAAATGGAAAATAATTTTAAGAGAGAACCCGTTTTTGTTCTATAAAAATTAGCCCTTATCCTGCATGAATGAGCAGCCAGTATGTTAAATTTGCAGATTAAATTTTTGACCATTGCCGGATATCATTCAGTTACTGCCCGATAATATTGCCAACCAAATAGCAGCCGGTGAAGTTATTCAGCGGCCGGCAAGTGCGGTAAAAGAATTATTGGAAAATGCCGTTGATGCCGGCGCCACAGAAATTAAACTCATTGTAAACGATGCCGGAAAATCGCTGATACAGGTTATTGATAATGGAAAAGGCATGAGTGAAACCGATGCAAGAATGGCATTTGAGCGCCATGCCACTTCTAAAATTAAAAGTATTGACGACCTGTTTTGCATTAAAACGATGGGTTTTAGAGGTGAAGCGCTGGCCAGTATTGCAGCGGTTGCCCAGGTAGAACTTAAAACCAAAAGGGCCGAAGATGAAGCCGGAATTTACCTGGAGGTTGAAAACAGCATCGTTAAAAAACAAGAGCCCGTGGCCATGCAAACCGGCTCTTCAATTGCCATGAAAAATTTGTTTTTTAATGTGCCGGCAAGAAGGAATTTTTTAAAAAGCAATGCTGCCGAACTTCGGCATATTATTGAAGAGTTTACCCGGGTAGCCATGAGTTTTCCGGAAATATTTTTTTCGCTTTCCTCAAACGGGCAAGAGGTATTTCATTTAGACAAGGGTTCTTTAAAGCAGCGGGTGGTACAGCTTTTGGGCAACTCCTATAATGCCCGGCTGGTAACGGTAGGAGAAAAAACAGATTATTTAAATATTCATGGTTTTGTTGGTAAGCCCGATACCGCTAAAAAAACCCGGGGCGACCAGTATTTTTTTGTGAACAACCGGTTTATCAAAAGCGCCTACCTGAATCATGCGGTTATGAATGCTTTTGACGCTCTTATTGCAAAAGATAATTTTCCTCTTTACGTTTTATTTATTGAGTTGGATCCCGCCCAGGTGGACATCAACGTACATCCTACAAAACAGGAAATAAAATTTGAAGACGAAAAAATTGTATATGCTTTTGTACAAAGCGCCATTAAGCACGCCCTGGCCCAATTTAGCATTTCTCCTACCCTGGATTTTGAATTAGATGCTCATATCCAAAGCCTTGATGCCGTAAACCAACCGTTTACCGAAGAGAAAAAAGCTACGGCTTCTGCCTCATCTTTGTATAAAACTTTTACGGAGAAAAACCAGGCTCATTTTATTGAGAACAGCAGTGATCTTAAATCCTGGAAAGATTTTTTTGAACCCTCGCCGTCAACCAAAGCCATGCCTTCGGCAAAGTTGCATGCGGTTGACGAGGAATGTACCGCTCACTATTACGAAAATGCCGTACAACTGCATCATAGTTTTATTGTAGTGCAAAACAACGAAGGTTATTTATTGGTACATCAGCAAAATGCCCACGAAAGGATTTTGTATGAAAAATATGCTAATGCCACAACGGGTAAAGCAATACCAACGCAACAAAGCCTTTTTCCTGCCACGGTTCAATTGGCGGCTGCGGATGCCGTATTGATCACAGAATTGCTCCCGGACTTGCAATTGCTGGGCTACCGGCTCGAACCTTTTGGCCCTAATACTTTTATTATTCAAGGGGTGCCGGCTGATGTGATATCGGGAAACGAAGCCTTGGCCATTGAAAAAATCCTGGAGCAATTTAAACATTTCAGTAATGAACTGAAATTTAGTAAAAGAGAAAAATTGCTCCGCTCACTTTCCATTCAACATGCCATTAAAGCGGGTGTTTCATTAACTTCTAAAGAAATCGCTTCATTGCTTTCCGATTTGTTTGCCTGCAATACACCCGGCACAACTGCCAGCGGCAGGCCTACATTTTTGAGTTTTAAAAAAGAGGAACTCACTAAAATTTTTGGGCGCTAATAACGCATCCTTATTTGATGTAAAAACAGTTCTACAGCCCTTTTCACAGGTGTGGCCTTGCCCATATAGTTATTGTTGAGGATGGAAAAAATAAGCAATTTGTTTTTTCGGGTAATCAAATAACCGCTTAAGGAGCTGATATTGCTCAATGTGCCTGTTTTTGCAAAAAGGTACCCGGCGTCCTCGGTAAAATAGTTTTTTAAAGTACCCTGGCCACCGGTAGGTAAAAGTTTTTTCATTCGCTCCAACCCAAATTCGTTCATCATTTTATTTAACAGGTACACAAATGATTGTGGGGTAAACAGGTTGTAACGGCTCAGCCCGCTGCCATCAACCCACTGTGGTTTTTGAGGGATGTCTTTAAAGTCGGTTTGCAATAAACTGTCAATGATTTGTGCTTCATTAAAAGAGTTCCAACGTTTATGGTTGACCATTAATAAGGTTTGCTCAGCAAAAAAATTATCACTGTCGTACATCATGGGAATAAACAAAGAATCAACCGGCCTGGAATATATCGTATAAACTTTTGAGGAATCATATTGCAGGGGTTCGGGCCAATTGTAATAAATTTTTTTTCCCAAGCTGTCCTCAATAAATAAATAGGCCAGGCTGTCGGATGTAATAAAAGGCACAATAATCTTGCTATTTTTTGAATCGTTAAAATAACAGGTATAGCGGTTGCTATAGAAATCTCTTTTCACCTCTTTCAAAAAAGCGCCTTTAGCCAGAGTTTCAAAAAAAGAATAATGAAATAATTTTTCTGCAGCTTTTGGATAAAACTCCATATGATTTTTTATGCCGCTTAGTATGATGTTGTTGCCATATACCGGCAGCGCCGACCTTTCGTTCATAAAGCTTTCATTATAATCATCCCAGCTCCACCCTTTGCCATAGGCTGTAGTAGAAAACACTTGTTTTGGTGCTATTATTTTTTTGGAAGTTGTTGATAAAAAGTCAAAAACGGGCTGGCTGTTAAAATAGGGATGTAAAAGAGTAGGGTCGCCGGTGGGAAATAGTACTATGCTATCAACTGCTTCAACAATATTCAAGCCGGGTAAACTGTCGCCCAGGTATTTGAGCCCGGCATAAAGCGTAAATAATTTTACATTACTTGCCGGTGTAAAGTACTTATCAGCTTGGTATTGGTATAAATATTTTTTAGTGGAAGGGTCGTAAATGCAAATGCCTGTTTCGCCGGTTGCAATAGCGCTTTGCTGTAGGAGCTGTTTTACCTGTTGACCATTGATATTTTTATGAATCGTGCATGAACAAATACTTAATAAGAATAAGGAAGATATAATTTTCATTCTTTATGGTTGAAAAAACGGTACTACCTGCCTGCATGCCTATGCGTTAATTTCGTTCCTGCACCCTCAGCCATCGTTCCGGAATTTGGTTTTGACTGGCTTTTTTATAATCGGAATAGCTGCAGGCAATGAGTTTGTTATTGGGCATTTGCATCCACCAGCGCCCGGTTTTTTTACTTTGTAAAAACAGGGTATCTACTTCGGCAAATGCCGTATGAAATTCTATAAAATTATGCTTGTCTTCGTGGTTTGCTTCATGCAGGCTTTTGTGTTTACCATCAATAAAATACCAAAGGATTTGGGCCGCCTGTTTTGCCGTTAATGCATTGCGGTCAAGCTCGGGCCGGTAACCGTATAAACCAAAGCTGCTTAACCTATCACTCATACCGGCATAACGGGCCAGGGTACAGGCTTCAATGCCGGTAAACCCATTCGGCAAATCGGTATTGGCAGGGGCATCGGCATTTTTAATAGCACAAATGTCAAAACTTATTAAATGTGAGTTGCGTAAAACAGGTTCCATTTCTTCCATTAATTCTAAAACGGTTCCCAGCCGGTAGCAATCAAAACGCAGCTTATCCATTGTTTCTAAAAGCTTGGGGTGTACCAGGTAGCATTGGAAACCCAGGTGATTGTAATGCTTAACCAGGTTGGGGTCCCCGGTTAACATTTCCATGAGAAAGTTATCGCTCCGTATGGGTGTTTCACTTTGTAAATCTATTTTAGCATCAATGCAGGTCGCTTCAATTTGTAGGTTGAGATGGCGGTAGGCATTGTATTGGCCAAGGGTTACATCATGGCTTCCCCCGATGATTATAACGGTTTTTTGTTGTTCAATAAGCGCCGCCACAACGGTTTTTAAAGCCGCATAACTATCGGCTACGGTTTCTCCGGTTTTTACATTGCCCAGGTCGCAAATTTTAATATCGGTATGCCAGTAATGCAACTTGTAGAACTCTTTTCTTATTTCATTTGCAGCATTTTCGGCGCCACCGAGGATGCTTTCGCCACGGGTTTCTTTAGCGCCTATAATTACGATTGATGCAGGGGAAATATCAGGCATGGCTTCCTGGTAAAGGTCTATATGGCGTGCCAGTTGGCCTTCATAATAGCCTTCATCAGCATTGATGGTATGAACCGAAACGGGCTCTAAAAAATCCTGTAAATCCTGCATAGGTAGTTTTTGCAAAACTAAGCAAAGAGAATTATTTCTTTAAAGCCATTTTATATAATACAAATCCCATAAAAGCAAAAAAGGCAACACCAAGAAAATAATAACCGGTTTCACCACCCAGCATTTGGGTTAAGCCATGTTCGGCGCTCCAGGATTTGAGCGTGTTGGCAATGCCTTCATTTACGGAAAGTATGGCAACAATTACGCCGGCAACTGCGCCACCGGCAACTAATCCCGTTGCAAATAAATTTCCTTTACCCAGGTCTTCATCTTCTTCGCTTTTGGCTTCTTGTTTTTTAGATTTTCTCCAATTGGCCAACCCTCTTATTGCACCGCCTATAAAAATGGGAAGCGTAGTGCTTAAGGGTAAATAAATACCAATGGCAAAACTCAGGGCCTTAATACCGCATAATTCTACTACAATGGCAATAGCTGCACCTACCAGCACAAATTGCCAATCCAGGTTAAAGGATAAAATACCTTTAATTAATGTGGCCATTAAAGTACCCTGTGGTGCAGGATAGGTATCGGTTCCAATGGCATGATGGATATTTTGCGCCAGCATTTCCTGGGTAGGGGTATCTAATATTTTTACGGTAAAGCCAATAGCAACCGACGAAACGATTGCGCCTACAAACAAAGCAATTTGCTGGTATTTTGGCGTGGCGCCAACAATGTAGCCGGTTTTTAAATCTTGTGAAGTTGCGCCGGCATTGGCAGCTGCAATACAAATCATACCACCCACAACTAAAGCCATGGGTTCGTAGAGGCTTCCCGTCCAGCCAACGGCAATAAACACAAGGCAGGTGCCCATTAAAGTAGCAATGGTCATTCCGCTAATAGGGTTATTGGAAGAGCCTATTAAACCTACAATACGGGAAGACACTGTTACAAAAAATGCACCGAAAATAATTACCAAAATACCCAGCAATAATTTACTTCCGATATTATCTCCGGGAACCTGTGGCAAAACCGTCATAAGTAAAATCAAGGCCAGGCTGCCGATTCCTACAATTTTCATCGAAAGGTCTCGTTCGGTTCGGGGAATGTCAACTTTTTCACCGGCCTCGCCTTTTTTTAATGAACCCAGGCTTCCTTTAAATGAGGAGATAATGGTAGGTAAGGTTTTAATAAGAGTTATAAAGCCACCGGCAGCAACAGCGCCTGCACCAATTACCCTAATGTACGCCCGGTAAATTGCGGTGGAATAATCGGCAAAAGATTGTGTAACCGGATCCCATCCGCCGGGGCCACCTGCTTTTGAAATATCGGCCAGGTAACCCAGTTTTACCAGTTGTGCGGCAATTATATCTCCCGGAACCAGGGAAGCAAGTAAAGGAATAAATACAAACCAGCTTAGCACGCCACCGGCTACTAAAACACCGGCAATTTTGGGCCCAATAATATAGCCCACGCCCAGGTATTCCGGCGTAATTTCTGAGCTTAATTTTGCTGATGGAAAAAACTTTTGCGATTGCCGGGTCATGAAGGAAGGGGTTTCGGCAATTACATGAAAAATCTTTTGCAGCATGGCATAAATAAAAGCAAACCCAACACCATAAAGTGCGGTTTTTGCCAGGTCGCCGCCTTTTTCCCCCGCTTTGAGTACACTGGCACAAGCCGTGCCTTCAGGATAGGGCAAGGTTTCATGTTCGTTTACAATTAAGGAGCGCCGCAGCGGTATCATCATTAATGTACCCAGTATTCCACCAAATATAGATAGCGTAAGAATAGTGATATAATTGAAAAAATCTGCACTGGCGGGGTTGCTTAAAAACAAAAAACCCGGGAGGGTAAACACCACACCTGCCGCAATACTTTCACCGGCCGATCCTGTGGTTTGAATAATATTATTTTCCAGGATAGTGGTTTTTAAAAATAATTTACCCAGCAATATGGAAATAACGGCAATGGGTATGGAAGCCGATACAGTGAGCCCGGCTTTTAAGGCCAGGTAAACCGTTGAGGCACCAAAAATAATTCCAAAAATCCCACCCATAAGAATAGATTTAAGGGTGAGTTCTTTCATATTGGTTTGAGGAGATACGTACGGATGAAAGTTATTTGGGCTGGCCATAAGCAATGGTTTAAGTTTAGCTGGAAAGATAAATAAAAAAGGTGGTTATATAAACCACCTTTTTTTAAAAATTAAGCGCAAAAAATCAAATGCTGCCGGTTTTATCTTTCACTATTTTATCTAATTCTTTTACTTTGGCAAAAATTAATAATCCACCCAGTATTGCTGCAACAGCTATAATGCCAAAGAAAATCCTTTTGTCGGGCATCTTATCCCAAAAGCTGGCCATAACACCTGCTACTTTTCCACCTATAGAAGTAGAAAGGAACCACCCACCCATCATTAAAGCCGTTAACCTTTGTGGAGCAAGTTTTGATACAAAAGATAACCCAATGGGGCTTAAACAAATTTCGCTCACTGTAAAAATGCCATAGGTTAAAAATAGCCATACAGGGCTGGTTTTATATTGGTAAATGCTGGGTACAGACATAACGGCAAATACCATTACCAGGGCGCTAAGCCCGGATATAATAAGGGCCCATGCAAATTTGCTAGCCGTACTCACCGGTTTCCCTTTTCGGGTTCGCCAGGCAAAAAAAGCAATAAGCAAAGGGGTAAGCGCTACAATAAAAAACGGGTTGATGGATTGAAATAATTCTGTATTTCCAACCTTGGCAACGCCGTCTGCCGGCCATTTATCTTTTGGCATATTGGCAAAATAGGGGTCAGCGCCTGCTATTTTAATAGAATTGCCCGTGTTATCAGTTACTACTCTCATATAACTATCCAGGCTATCTACCTCGTGTGGTTTTGTTTCAAGGTTTTGCAGGGCGTAAACCGCATCGGCAGGTTTTTCCATAAATTGGGGTATGGAACGGTCCGTATGCGACTCTGCCCAAATGGTGAGGCCGGTTGAATTTTGATTATAAATTGTCCAAAAGATAATAGATACAGCAAATACAAACAACAAAGCACCAATTCCTTTTTTATCATCACCTTTTTCTTTTCGCCAGAGGTTTACATAAAAAAAGATTACCGGGATGCAGGCAAAAATAAACGCATCTGCCGAGTCGCTCCCAAATACATTACCCGGTATAATCCATCCCAAAGCTGCAAAAATCAACATAGGAATGAACACAGTGCCCAGGATTTTAGAGGTTGGCATATCGCCGGGTTGCATAGGCTTTCTTACATCAAATTCTTTTACATGTTTAAGGTTAAAAAAGAGGACGATTAAACCAATGATTAACCCAATGCCTGCGGCAGAAAAAGCAGCCTGCCAGCTAATCCTGTTGCGAAGGATGGCCGCAACAAAATTGCAAAAGAAAGCGCCGATATTAATGCCCATATAAAAAATATTATAGGCATTGTCTTTTAAAGGCCGAAGATCTTCCCGGTTGTACATATTGCCCAGTAAAGTGGAGATATTGGGCTTAAAAAAACCATTACCAATAATGATAAGTGCCATGGCAATATATGCGGTGTACTCACCTGGCAGGGCAATAGTAAGGTAGCCTGCAGCCATCAATGTGCCGCCAATAAAAATAGATTTTATATAACCCAGGTAACGATCGGCTATTAACCCACCTATAAATGGCGTTAAGTAAACAAGGGCAATAAAAGTACCCACAACATCGGCGCCCATGGCTTTGGGCAGCCCTTTTCCGGTACTGTTTGTTAAAAATAATAATAGTATCCCTACCATGAGGTAATAACCAAATCTTTCCCACATTTCTGTTAAAAACAAAACATATAGCCCTTTAGGGTGTTTGCCGGTTTTTACTTGATCTGCCATAAATAAAATTTTAGATACAATAAAGTTTATTAAGTAAGATGATTTATCTGCTCAAAGTAATGAATTTTATGGTTATGGCATGAAATGTTCATATAATTTATCACATAAGCTTATGCCACTCATCCATTTAAATTAAAATACTGTATAAAAAATAGGGCACTAAAGATGATTGCTAAGTAAATTGCAAGCCTGTTAAATTCCCAAAACATCCTAAATGAATATCCTGATTATTGGCGCCGGTGGACGAGAGCATACTTTGGCCTGGAAAATTGCCCAAAGCCCTTTGTGTACTTCTTTATTTATTGCCCCCGGAAATGCCGGCTCGGCGCAATGCGGTACCAACCTTCCTATTGCAGTTACCGATTTTGAAAAGATAACACAGGCCTGCCTGCAGCATAAAATTGATTTGGTAGTGGTGGGTCCGGAAGACCCCCTGGTAAAAGGTATTGTAGATTACCTCAAGGCTCAAAAAACCTTTGAAAAAATGCTCATTATCGGTCCTTCACAAACTGCAGCTCAGTTAGAAGGCAGCAAGGCCTTTGCAAAGCGTTTTATGATGGATTATAACATCCCCACTGCAGCTTTTAGGAAATTTTCTATTGAAACGTATGATGATGGGGTTGAATACATCAAACAACATAGCCTGCCCATTGTATTAAAAGCCGATGGCCTTGCTGCAGGTAAGGGTGTGGTCATTTGCCAGAGCCAGGTAGAAGCCCTGGCCGAATTTGACCTGATGCTGCACCGTAGTAAATTTGGTGATGCCGGAAAAACGGTGGTGATTGAAGAATTTTTGGAAGGCCTGGAAATGAGTGTGTTCTTTTTAACCGATGGAAAAAATTATGTATTACTTCCCGAAGCAAAAGATTATAAAAGAATTGGACAAAAAGATACCGGCTTAAATACCGGTGGAATGGGCGCTGTAAGCCCGGTTCCGGGTTTTGATGCCGCATTAAAAGAAAAAGTAATTAAGCAAATAATAGAGCCAACACTAAAAGGCCTCCAAAATGAAAAACTGGAATATAAAGGCTTTGTATTTCTTGGCCTTATGATCAGCCAGGGAAACCCCTATATGATTGAGTATAATTGCCGCATGGGCGATCCTGAAACCGAAGTAGTAATACCCCGTATTAAAAACGACCTGGTAAGTATATTAATGGCAACTGCAAAACAAGAATTGGATAAGCTGCAGATAGAAACCGATGAGAGAACGGCTGTTACCGTTGTGGCAGCTAGTGGCGGCTACCCGGGCAACTTTGAAGCCGGTAAACTCATTGAGGGCCTTAAAGATGCCTTTGTGAATGACAGTATTATTTTTCATGCCGGCACCGAAGAAAAAAATGGTAAAGTATTTTCCAGGGGCGGCAGGGTGCTTGCTGCAACTTCTTTTGGCAATAATATTGCTGATGCGGCGGAACATTCCAACTACCTGCTGGAGCAGGTAAATTTTGAAGGAATGTATTTTCGGAAGGATATTGGCTATGAATTCAAATAATTTCATTTTTTAAACGTTAACCCTCAAATACCGGTTGGCCTCAAATTTGCTCCTGAAACGGATTTTGAAGGATTGTTAAAAAAAATATTTTTACTCTTGATAATCCAATATTTTGCAGCAACTTTGCGCCTAATCAAAATCATAAGAACCCTGCTCAAACAATACCATGGGATTATTTAATTTTTTCACTCAGGAAATTGCCATAGACCTCGGAACGGCCAATACCTTAATCATCCATAATGAAGAAGTAGTCGTAAATGAACCTTCAATTGTTGCGCTGGATCGCAACAATCCAAAAAATTTACTGGCAGTGGGTAAAAAAGCATTAATGATGCATGAAAAAACCCACGAAAGCATCCGTACCGTTAGGCCTTTAAGAGATGGTGTTATTGCCGATTTTAATGCCGCCGAATTGATGATCAGGGAGTTAATAAAACTCGTTTATCCCAAAAAACCCTTATTTGCCCCAAGCTGGCGCATGATGATATGCATACCCAGCAGTATTACCGAGGTGGAAAAGCGTGCCGTAAGAGATAGTGCCGAACAAGCCGGAGCAAAAGAAGTGTATTTAATTCATGAACCCATGGCCGCAGCTTTGGGTATTGGTATTGATGTGGAAGAGCCCGTAGGTAACATGATTATTGATATAGGCGGTGGTACAACAGGTATTACCGTTATTGCACTTGCCGGTATTGTGTGTGATCAAAGCATTCGTGTTGCCGGCGATGAATTTACTGCCGATATTATGGAAGCCCTGCGCCGGTACCATAGCTTATTAATTGGGGAGCGTACGGCTGAACAAATTAAAATTCAGGTAGGCGCTGCCATAAAAGATTTAGATAACCCGCCAGATGATATAGCCGTTAATGGGCGGGATCTTGTAACCGGTATTCCCAAACAGGTAATGGTAAGTTACCAGGAGGTAGCCGAAGCATTGGATAAAAGCATATTTAAAATTGAAGAAGCCATATTAAAAGCGCTGGAAGCCACCCCGCCGGAATTAGCCGCTGATATTTATCGCCGTGGATTGTATATTACCGGGGGAGGTGCATTATTGCGAGGTTTGGATAAAAGGCTGGCGGCTAAAATAAAATTACCGGTGCATGTGGCAGACGATCCGTTGAAAAGTGTGGTAAGAGGTACAGGTATTGCCCTCAAAAACTATGATAAGTATCCGTTTGTGATGCGCTAAAAGTTTTTGCCCCACAATTTTTGAAACATGTATTCCTTTTTTCTTAAAGAATGAGGATTTATTTACATCAAATATTTAATCCACAGTGCGTAATATTTTTCTTTTTATACGCCGCTATATTCACTTGCTAACCTTTCTGCTCCTGCAGGGAATTTGCATCTATCTCATCAGCCGGTACAGTAAGTTTCATAACGCAGCAATCTTAACTGCTGCCAACCGGGTTACCGGAAGTGTTTTTAAAGAATTTGACCGTGTAGAGTATTATTTCCGGTTAAAAAAAACCAATGACTCACTCGTAAAAGCCAACGAAGATTTGCTGAACCGGCTTAAACAAAATTTTATTTTACCGGATACTTCAGAAGTCACCCGTATAGACAGCATAAAAGTGGACTCCCTGCAAAAGTTCCGATCCATCACTTATTTATCCGCCAAAGTGGTATCCAGTTCTATTGCTGCTCAAAATAATTTTTTGGTAATTAACGGGCCAAACGTAAAAAAAATGAGTATTGGCATGGGTGTGGCCGATATCAATTTTGCCGTTACCGGTATTATTACCGATATCAGCGGAGATTATGCCGTGGTGATGAGCCTGTTGCATAAAGACAGCAGGATAAGCGCCAGCCTTAAAAAATCTGGCGAAGCCGGCACCTTACTATGGGATGGCAAACAACCCAATATCATCACGCTAAAAAATATTCCCAAAGGAACGCCGGTATCCAAGGGCGATACGGTGATCTCAAGCGGCTTAAGTACAACCTTTCCCAGGGGGCTGCTGGTGGGCAGGATAAATGAAATTTTTGAAGAAACCGGAACCAGTAATCTCAATATAAAAGTAAAAACGGCAGCCAATTTTTATAACCTGGAGTATGTATATGTAATTGACAATATACAAACCACCCCGGTAAACCAATTATTGGAAAAAGCCAAAAAGCATTTATAGTAATGACGGGCATTGCAAAATATATTGTACGCTTTATTCTTTTAATTTTTGTACAGGTTTTTGTGCTGGACAGGATTCACCTGCACCAAATGGTTACCCCGTATGTGTATTTCCTTTTTATTATTTGGCTGCCTTTTAAAATGCCCAGGATGGCGCTGATGCTCGTGGCCTTTTTTGTGGGCCTTGCAATGGATAGCTTCAGGCACCACCCGGGTTTTCATGCAGCGGCCTGCGTACTTATAGCTTATGTAAAACCCTTTTTAGCAAATTTATTATCACCGCAGCAAGGCAAAGATTTTACTTATGAAGAACCCTCAGTAAAAAGTTTTGGAACCTTTACGGCGTATTTTACGTTTATCACCATGCTTAGCCTTTTGCATAATGCCTGGTTGTTTTTACTGGAAGCCTGGCAATTTGGAAATATCTGGTATTTTATTGTTAAAACTGTTCTTTCCACAGCCATAAGCATCTTGCTGATTCTTATTACCGAATTAATTTTTACCCGTAAGCAAAAATTCAAAACCAATACCGTTTAATTTTTTGAGTACTTTTGGCCGAAACAATAGTGCAGTTTATTTTTTTGTTTCTATACCGTTAAGATAAGAACCTGTGTATAACCAATCAAGAAAAATAATTATAATGCTGGTTTTTATCGGCATGATGCTGGTGATTATTGCCCAGTTGGCCAACCTCCAGCTTTTTTCTGATCAGTATAAAATAATGGCAGATGACCAGGGGAAATTCCGTAAAGTGATTTATCCCGACAGGGGGTTGGTATTTGACCGCAATAAAAAACCCATTTTGCAAAATGCCATTATTTACGATTTAATGATTACGCCCAATAAAATCAAAGGCACGGATACGGCATTACTTTGTAAAATTTTACAAATTGATTCCGCACAGTTTATGAAAAAACTGGTAGAGGTGATCATAAGAAACGGCAGGGCGAGGCCATCGGTTTTTGAGGCCATGCTTACCGATGATAAAATGGCCATGCTGAATGAAAGCATGTACCGCTTTGTTCCCGGCTTTTATTTACAGGAAAGATCCATTCGAAAATTTCCTTACAATGCGGGGGCAAATATTTTGGGCTATACCGCCGAAGTGGATTCTAATTTTTTGCGTAAACATAAAGATGAGGGCTATATGCCGGGTGATTACGCCGGCATGACCGGCCTGGAGCGCTCTTACGAAAAAGTACTCATGGGCCAGCGGGGCATTGAGTTTTGGAAAAGAGATAACAAAAACCGCCTTACCGAAAAACTGGAAGGAGGGAAGTTTGATACATTGCCCATTGCCGGGCAAAATTTATACTCCTCTATTGATATAGAATTGCAGCAACTCGGCGAAAAACTCATGCAAAATAAACTGGGCTCCATTGTGGCGATTGACCCCAAAACCGGCGGCATCCTTTGCATGGTTACTGCGCCTTCTTATGCACCGGGTTATTTAACCGGGGCGCTTCGCCGCAAACATTTTTCAGAGTTGTACCGAAACCCGGCATTACCTTTACTTAACCGGGCGGTAAGCGCTACCTATTCTCCGGGTTCTACATTTAAAACATTGCAGGCGCTTGTGGGCCTGCATGAGGGTGTAATTACTACCGATTTTAGCGTAACCTGCAATGGCGCTTTTTACGGTTGCGGGAGCGGAAGGCCCATGCGTTGCCTTGATTATGGAACCTTTAATTTGCGCCATGCCATTACCCTTTCGGACAATACCTATTTTGCCACCGTAATGCAAAAGGTTATCAACAATCCCAAATATCCTTCCATTGACAGCAGCCTTGCGGTGTGGAACCGCTACATGTATGCCTTTGGCCTTGGCCATAAATTAGGGGTAGATATACCGGCAGAAAAGGCAGGCTTTATCCCTACACCCAAGTATTATGATAAAGCATTTGGCAAAGGCCATTGGAACTATTGCAGTTTTCGTTCGGTAAGTATTGGCCAGGGCGAAGTAGATAATACACCCTTGCAAGTGGCTAATGAAATGGCCTACCTGGCAAATAAAGGCTGGTATATTATTCCACATGTTATTGATTCCATAGCAGGCGGGGATCAATATGGATTATTAGACAGGTTTAAAGTAAAACACCAGGCTATAGATATTGCCGATAGCATTTATGAAGCCGTACATGATGGTATGCAAGGGGTAGTGGATAGGGGAACCGGCGCCGGTGCAAAAGTAAAAGACATTGTTATATGCGGAAAAACCGGAACGGTAGAAAATTATTATAAAGGAGTAAAGCAACCCAATCACTCCTTTTTTGCAGCTTTTGCGCCAAGGGATAATCCAAAAATTGCCATTATGTGTGTAGTGGAAAACAGTGGAAGATTTGGCGGTACCTATGCTGCGCCCATCGTAAGCTTTATGATAGAAAAATATTTAAAAGATTCTATTACCGATAAAGCCCGGCTGGCCCGTATTGAAGCGCTCAGTAATCAAAACCTGATGCCGCCACGCATTTATTCCGAATTGAGAAGAATTGATTCTTTGGATCACATAGGAGACTCGGCTTACCTGGTGCAAAAGGGCTATATTAAAATCATTAAAGATACACTGGAAGCGGAGGATGAACCTGAACTACTCAAGCAATCTGATATGGATAAAGTGAAAAAAGAACTTCTCAACGAAAAAGATAAGAAAGATACCGTAGCCGTTTTTAGAAAAGTTGAAGCAATTTTACCCGATAATAAAGCTGTAGTACCGGAGGAGGACAGCGCCAAAAAAAATAATTAATGAACAGGCAGGTTCCTTCTATATCAAAAGGGGTAGACTGGCTCATGATCTGGCTCTACGCCATCATTGTGACGGTAGGCCTCATTTGCATTTTTTCGGTAGAATACCGCAGTGGCGATGATGTGGTTCAAAGCTTCTTTGGCTTCAAAAAAAATTATAGCAAGCAATTTTACTTCTTCCTGGCTTGCATAGTGCTGGCCATTTTTATATTACTTACCGATAGTAAGTTTTTTACGGCAATGGCTAATCTTTCTTATTTAGTAGGTATTGTACTTATTATTGCCACTTTTGTTATTGGTAAAGAAATTAAAGGCTCAAAAAGCTGGATACCGCTGGGCTTCATGAACCTTCAACCGGTGGAATTATGTAAGATATTTACGTCTTTGGCATTAGCCAAGTATTTATCCCGCCCCGAAATTGATTTTAATAAACCCAGGAACCAGCTCATGGCCGCTGCAATTGCATTTACGCCGGCTGTATTTTCCATACTCCAGGGCGAAACGGGGCTTGCATTGATTTATTTCTCATTTTTAATTCCCATGTACCGTGAAGGCCTGCCTCCGGCCTATCTTGTTGCCGGTATTTTAATGGCCATTTTATTAGTGGTGTCCTTATTGTTTCATACAAAAACCTTGCTCATTGCATTTGCCATACTTGCAGTATTGGTTATTTATTTTAACCGTAGGCAAATTAAACGAAGGGCTTCACTGCTTTGGATCATTCTTGCAGCATGGTTGTTTTGCTCTTTATTTGTAGGGGTAGCGGTTCCCTTTGTTTTTAAGCATGTATTTAAACCCTACCAGGCCAATAGGATTTTTAGTATGGTGGGTGTGGATAATCCCTTTTTAGATAAAAATGTGGTATTAACCCCCGAGGAAATTAAAGAAATGCAAAAAAAAGCACAGGGCCAGAATTATAATGTAAAACAATCAAAAATTGCAATTGGCTCCGGTGGTTTTACCGGCAAAGGTTTTTTAAAAGGCACTCAAACCCAGGGCGATTTTGTGCCCGAGCAGCATACCGATTTTATTTTTACTTCCGTAGGTGAAAATTTTGGTTTCCTGGGAAGTTTAACGGTAATTTTATTGTATCTCACCATGTTGTTACGGATCATCAAGCTTGCAGAAAGGCAGCGAAGTGTTTTTAGCAGGGTATATGCGTATTCCGTTGCGGCCATCCTGTTTTTTCATGTGAGTGTAAATATCTGCGTTACCATTGGGCTGGCCCCGGTAATTGGTATTACGCTTCCGCTGATGAGCTATGGAGGTTCTTCTTTAATTACCTTTACCTTTTTAATTTTTATTTTATTAAAGCTGGATGCCGACCGGCAAATGGTATTGCGTTAGACATAAAGGGTTAGGTTTTTCATCCTTGTTTTTGCCGGAAACAACATAGAGAACAATAACATGATTAAAATTTTTCCGCTTAGTGAAGGGGCTTTTAGTATAGATAGTACAAAAATATTTGTACCCTTTAATAAACAGGGCGATGATATACAGCAACGGCCGGTGGGCAGCCTGCTGGTGGAGGTGCAGCCTTTTTGCGTGGTAACCAATAAAGATGTTTTACTTTTTGATACCGGCCTGGGTTTCACCAACCCCAATGGGATTTTGCAATTGCATCAAAATTTAATGGATATTGGAGTTCAGCCCACTGCGGTTACCAAAGTATTACTAAGCCATTTACATAAAGATCATTCCGGGGGCATTGCCCTTAAAAATGAAAATACCGGGGCAAGTTCACTGAGCTTTCCTTATGCCACTTATTATGTTTTTGAAAAAGAACTGGAGTATGGCATGGAACACAATGGCAAATCTTATGTTGCCGATGATTTTATTCTGTTAAAAAATTCCGGTAATGTAGTATTCCTGGAGGCAGAGGAGGGAACCATTGATGGATATATTCAGTATGCCCATTCCGGCGCACATTCTAAATACCATATTGTTTTTTGGATACAGGAAGGGAGCCAAATATTGTTTTTTGGGGGAGATGAGGCGCCGCAGTTGCAACAAATGAAAAATAAATTTATTGCCAAATATGATTTTAATGGTAAAAAAGCAATGGAACTGCGGCAGCAATGGTGGCAAAAGGGAGCTGAGCATCATTGGACTTTTTTGTTTTATCATGATATTAAAATTCCAAATATCACTCTGTAAAATAAAGAAGGCCTGCCCTAAAAAGAGCTGGCCGTTGCTAACCTATGAAAAACACCTAAAGCAAATTTAGGGGAAAATTTATTACAGCCAACTTTTATTAGTATTTTATTTCAAGTATATAGTACTTGCTCTATAAGTGGTTAAGGATAGTAAAATTTCTACATAAAACCCCGTTAGAACTAACGGGGTTTTATGAAAAAAAACACTCAATTATTTATTATTCCCAATCAGCGCCGGAGTTAAGTTTTTTGTTTTTAAGCTTGCCGCCATTCATGCGCTGTTGACGAAGCTTTTGAAGCCTTTCCACCAGTTTTTTTCTGAATTCTGCATCTACTTTATAAAAATTATTGGTACGGTCGGGGCCTATAATTTTCACAAATCTATCCTGGTATTTTTTCTTGATGTTTAAAACCGCCTGTTGCCTGTCCAGCTCATTCATTTCGGGTTTTACCGCTTTTACTTCATTGTCAAATTCGGTATGAACCGGCCAAAATTTTTGTGCTTCCGCTTCCGTTAGTTTTAATTCCCTTGAAATAAAGGCAATATATAAGGCCTGGATTTTTTGGCCGGGATCGTTTGCGGGCTTATCCCCACCGGGCTGGGCAAATAGGGGTAGCAGCATTCCCAGGAAAAAAATGGATGTAAGTAAAATCTTTTTCATTGGCTTAAGTTTAAATCGAGAGATTAGGGTTATTAATTGCTGTTTAAATTATGGCTGTTTAAAAATTTGTCTAAAGTTTTGTCATCTAAAAAATAATCGCTGGCATCAGGCAGGTTTTCAGCATTCTCCAAAGCGCTGTTGGCTACTAATGCCGCTTGTACATCTTCGCCGGATTTAGAAAGATATTTTTCTATATCCTCGGCGTCAAGCGTTGCAAACTCAGCATCAAAGCTATTGTTTTTAATAATTTTTCTGGCATCGGCAAGCACGCTATTATCCGTTAGGGATGTTTCTTTTTTATCAAAGTAGAAAAAGAGGAGCAAACCCAGTAAGCCTACGAGAACGGCAGCTGCAGCATAGCGTACTACCCAAAAGCGGCTTTGCATTTTTACCAGCCTGGCTTCTTTGGGAAGTGCAGTATTGATGGAATGGCTTAGCGTATTAAAATATCCATCCGGAACCGTAAAGGGATTTTTATTGCCAATAGCGGCAACCGGCGCCGATAATAGTTCCATTTCGGCATTTACCCCTGTTTTTTGGGCAATTGCCATTGCTGAATTTTCGAAATATTTATCGGGTACACTAAAAATATTGCTGTTTCCAATAGAGGCAAGTACAGGTGATAAACCTTGAATTTCTTCTTTTGCGGCAGTTTCAAGGCTTTTTATCTTATCCATAATATTCCCGGCAAGCCCATCAAAATACCCTTGGGGTACGTTGCCGGTAACCGGCATTTCAATTTGTAAAGCCTCCGCCGTATTCATAAAAATGGCTTTGGCAAGCTGGTCAAAATATCCTTCCGGCACGGTAAACACATTTACAAACGGGATACCCGCAACCAAAGGGCTAAGGGTATTTAATTCATTTAATATGTCATTTCTATTGTTCATCACCTGTTTAGATGCTTTTTTACGCAAAAGGTTTAATGATTTAAGATATAATCTTCAATTTTTTTAACCGCATGGTGATAACTGGCTTTTAATGCTCCCTCGCTGGTTTCCAACACTTTACTCATTTCTTCATAGGGCATTTCATTAAAATAACGCAGGTTAAATACGGCCCTTTGTTTTTCGGGGAGTTGTTGTATGGCTAATTGCAGCTTCCATTCTGATTTTTTGCCGTCAAAATTTTTATCGGCCTGGAGCTTATTAGCCAGGTAATTTTCCTCATCTCCACTTATGGAAACCGTACTCCTCTTTTTGGCCTGCTCAATAAATGTAAGGCTTTCGTTGGTGGCAATGCGGTAAAGCCAGGTATAAAGCTGGCTGTCTTCCCTAAAATTGTCCAGGCTTTTCCATACTTTAATAAACATATTTTGAAGCACATCATTAGCATCTTCATGGTCAACCACCATACGGCGAATATGCCAGTACAACTTCTCCTGGTATTTTTTAATAATAGCAGTAAATGCCTTTTCTTTTGTTGCGGGGTCTTTAAACTGCTGCAACAATTCTTTGTCGTCTTGTTGTTGGGCCATAATATTTTTGTGTTTGCAAAAATAACTAAACCAAAATTAGGACTTTACATAACCTCAAAAGTTTAACTTTACGGGCTATACAAGGTAATCCTTGTTTTTTTAAAGGATCTTTATGGTATCGAATTAAAATAAAATGGTATGAAAAAACTGGTTTTTAAGATGGTTTTGTGCTCTTTTTTAGCCTATTTGCCGGTTCAGGCCAATGCCTGGGGTTTGCTGGGGCATCGTATTGTGGCACAAATTGCCGAATCGTATTTATCTAAAAAAGCTAAAAAAGAAATTTATAAAATACTGGGTAACGAAAGCCTGGCCATGGTAAGCAACTGGCCGGATTTTATTAAAAGCGATTCTACTAAAAAATACCTCGATCCCTGGCATTATGTAAACCTGTCACCCGGATTAAGTTACGACTCGGTAAAACATTTTTTGGAAACCGCCACACACGATAATATTTATAATAAAATAAATCTTTTGGTATCGGAATTATATAATAAAAACCTAACGCCTGAGCAAAAGCAATTCAACCTTAAATTTTTGATTCATTTAATTGGCGACCTGCACCAGCCCATGCATGTGGGCCGGCCCGATGACCGTGGCGGAAATTCGGTAAAGGTAAAATGGTTTGGCGCTTCTTCAAACCTGCACCGGGTTTGGGATGAAGACCTTATTGAGTTTCAGCAACTGAGCTATACGGAGTATGCCAAAGCCATAAACTTTTCTACAAAAGAGCAAAGGGAAACGCTTAAAGCTAAAAGCCTGGCTGATTGGGTTTTTAGCAGCTACCAGGTTGCCGGTGAAATTTATGCCGATATATCTGAACCCGATCAAAAACTGTATTACGCATACAATTATAAATACCTTAATGTTTTAAACAGGCAATTACTTGAAGGAGGCATCCACCTGGCAAATGTACTCAACGAAATTTTTGGGTAAAACCGGGCATTCAATTAAAAAAGCCCGGAGCGTTCAACCCGGGCTTTTTTAAAGTATTAGTCATAATCTCTCTTATCTAATCTGGTGGATATATTCGTTATTTAAAAACTGTTTTTTAATGTCATTCAGGTCCCTTAAAATGCTGGCATCTACATAGGTATCGGCCATTTGGAGTGTAAATCCACCAACGAGAGAGTGATCTACACCGGTTTCCAATTCTATGTTTTGCACGCCTGATTCTGCTTTTATTTTATGGATAATTTCCTGTTGGAGATCGGCGCTTAAAGGGTTTGCCGTGGTAAGTTTTACTTTGTGGATACCTTTAAAGGCATTGTATTCGGTAATAAAGGCTTCGGCAATTTCCGGAAGGTTGCCTTCTCTTCCTTTACGTACCAAAAGGCCAATGAATAATTGGGTAAGCTCACTCACTTTGCTGCCGGTTATTGCGCTGATGATTTTCTCTTTTTTATCGGAATTAATTATTGGGCTGCGCAACAATGCCGTAAAATCGGGATTGGTTTTATTTAAGGTTGAAAAAAATTTCATATCACCAATAACGGTTTCCAGCGCATTTTTTTCTCGGGCAAGGCCAATAAGGCTTTTGGCGTATCGTGTGGCTAAACGTGGATTTGTCATAATTCAATTCACCGCTTTAAAAAGCAGGCGCTCGCTTTTTTAGTTTAGTTTCACTTCCTGGGTTAATTGGCGGATGTATGATTCGTATTCCGGTTTGTTGGAAAGTTCTTTACGCAATACTTTTTCACTTACTTCAACCACAAGGTTGCCTACCTGGTTTTTTAAATCGGTCATAGCGGCCATTTTTTGTTGTTCTATAGAGGCGTGGGCATCGGCAACAATTTTAGCCGCTTGCAACTTTGCTTCGTCTTTGGCCTGGCCTATAATTCTATCTTTAGTTTCTTTGGCCTCTTTAAGCATGGCAGCCCTTTCTTCACGGGCGGTAGCCAGCAGGGCTTCGTTTTCGCTTTTTAGCTGCGCCATTTCCTGCCTTACTTTGTCGGCGGTAGCAATGCTGTCGGCAATATTTTGTTCCCGGTCGTTAAGTCCTTTTAAAATAGCCGACCATGCATATTTTTTTAAAATAAAAAATACGATGGCAAAAGCCACTAATGTCCAAAATAATAAACCCAGTGCGGGCAATAAAAGTTCCATATCTATAATATTAAATCTTTTTAAAAATATTACTGCACCTTTTGCCCTTTGCTCCGGGTGCAGTAATGCATTGGTGGTTTAGGCTTTAAGTACAGCCAGCAAGCCTACAATCACAGCAAAAAGAGCAACCCCTTCTACGAATGCTGCGGTAAGGATCATGTTACCACGAATGTCGTTTGATGCTTCCGGTTGACGGGCAATAGCTTCTACTGCACCTTTACCGATTTGACCGATACCGATACCGGCTCCAATTGCAGCCAGGCCAGCGCCTATTGCGCCACCCATGTGCGAAAAACCGATTTCAGCCAACATTGTAATGTTCATCGTTGTTTATTTAAAATTAAAAAATACTAAATGATAACGGCATCTGCATGGCCATCTGTATCATTATGCCCGCCTTCAAATGCCTGGCCAATAAATACGGCGGTTAACACCGTAAAAATATAGGCCTGTATAAATGCTACCAATAATTCTATAAGGTAAATAAATACGGCGAATGCAACAGAAAGGGGTGATACGCTCCAGCCGGCCACAGTAGCCATAGATCCAAATATGAAAATCAGCGTAACAAAACTTAAAATAATAATATGCCCGGCAACCATATTGGCAAACAAACGTATGATTAATGCCGCAGGCTTAATAAAGAAACTGGCAAATTCAATGGGTATTAAAATTAACTTAATTAAAAAAGGAACCCCGGGAGGCCAGAAAATATGCCCCCAAAAATGACTGTTGGTACTAAATAATATTACAAAAAATGAAATAATGCCCAGCACTATTGTAAAAGCTATATTCCCGGTAACATTTGCCGAGCCTGGCAATAAGCCAAAAAGTGTATTAATTAAAATAAAGAAAAATACGGTGAGCAGGTAAGGAAGATATTTTTGCCATTTATGGCCCAGGTTGGGTTTTGCGGCTTCATCTCTTATGAAGGTAATTACCGGCTCCAGCAAACTCTGCCAGCCTTTAGGGGCGCTGGTAACACCCTGGCCCGATTTGTATTTTTTTGCGATACCGGTAAGCAGAACTACCAATAGGATTAATGCCAAAAACATTTGAACTACGTTTTTGGTCAAAGAAAAGTCAAATACTTTGCTGCCGTCTTCAGCAACAATTTTGCCGTGCTCCAGTTTGTACCCATTGTAGGCTTCGTGGCCATGGTGAAACCTGGAAGAAGAAAATAGCGTAAGCCCTTTGGTGGGTGAATAAAGAATCACCGGCAAGGGAATGCTGGCATGAAAATCACCAAAAGAAAAAAAATGCCACTCATGGGCATCTTGTATATGCTCCAGGATAATTTCTGCCGGGTCTAATTTTACTTCTTTTTCCTGTGCGGCTTCCGTTTCATTGTTATTATCATGATTTTGTGCTAAAACAGGAGTAGATAATACCAGGGTAAATATACTGAAAGTGCCTACCAGTAAAGATTTTATACGCTTAAAGGCCATATATTGCGCTTAAATTTTGCCGCAAAGATAAGGGGATTGAAACAGGTGGCAAAGCCTTATTGGGCTAATTATTTTGGCCTTTAAATTTTCCGGTAAAAATGCCTTTAAAAGGGATTTTATACTCCGGCGGCTGCCCCTTTTTCAAACTGCATTTTGTACAAATTAAAATAGGCCCCTTTTTGGCGCATTAACTCCTCATGGTTTCCCATTTCCAGCAATGCTCCTTTATCCAGAACCAATATTTTATCGGCCTTGCGAATGGTGCTTAAACGGTGGGCAATAATAATGGAAGTGCGCCCCGAAACCAGGGTTTCAATGGCTTTTTGGATCAGCATTTCACTTTCAGTATCTACCGAAGATGTGGCTTCGTCTAAAATAAGGATAGATGGATTATACAGTAAGGCACGGGCAAAAGATATAAGCTGGCGCTGGCCGATAGATAGCATGGAACCCCGTTCCATCACATTTTGATTATAGCCATTGGGTAAGCGTTCAATAAAGGGATGCAGCCCAACCCACTTAGCCGCTTCTTCTATTTGTTCCTGGGTTATTTGGTCGTTATGTAACGAAATATTGTCTTTTATAGATCCGCTGAACAAAAATACATCCTGCAGTACAACACCTATGCGGCTTCTTAAAAAGTGCAGGGCATAATCTTCCAAAGGCTTTCCATCGGCCAATATTTGGCCGCTGTTAATAGAATATAACCGGTTTATTAAGTTAATAATTGAGGTTTTGCCGCTGCCGGTATGGCCAACTATGGCCAGGGTTTGGCCGGGGTTTACCGTAAAGGAAATATTTTTTAAAACCGGGTTTCCGGGTGTATAGGCAAAGGATACGTTTTTAAACTCCAGTTTACCCGTTAAATGACCGGATTGAATTTTTCCGTTATCAGGCATTACATTTTCACTATCCAGCACTTTAAATACCCTTTCACTGGCAATGATGCCCATTTGCAGTACGTTAAATTTATCGGCAATAACCCTTAGCGGGCGAAACAACAGGCTGATGCATAGGATAAACGCCGTAATGGTACCGGCAATATGGGAAGCATTTTCCTGGGGAAGTTGCAAGGCATCTTTAGCGCCCCACCATACTAACAAGCTGATGGAAAATGCAGATACCAACTCCACCACAGGAAAAAAAACAGAATAGGCAAAAATGGCTTTAATGTTGGCATTTCGGTGTTCCTTATTTATGGCCCTGAATTTTCCCTGTTCCCTTTTTTCTGCCACAAAGGTTTGTACAATATTCATTCCGGTAATATGCTCCTGCACAAAAGCATTTAAATTGGCCACCGCATTACGCACTTTAATAAAAGATTTGTTTACCGCCTCTTTAAAAAAATAGGTGGCTACCATTAAAATTGGGAATGGCGCAAGGCAGATCAACGTGAGCTTCCAATCGGTCCAAAACATATACGTTAGCACCGATACGATAGACAACAGGTCGGCAATAATAGGAATAAGCCCATCGCTAAAAATATCGTTAATACTTTCTATGTCGTTGATGGTACGGGTGGTTAAGGTTCCAATAGGTGTTTTGTCAAATTCGGATAAATTGAGTTGAGTGATTTTTTTATAGGTGGCAACCCTTAAATCTTTCACTACGCTTTGCCCCATTGAAGCGGTGGTAAATGTAAAATAAAACCGGGCAAGGGTTTCAATAAGTAAAATCAAAACCTGGAGGATAGTGATTTCAATAATAAAACCACCCGGGCCATTGATAAAACGGGAGGCCGTTTCATTTTTTAATCCTTCATTGATGGTTAATTGTATTAAAAGCGGCCTAATGGGGGCAATAAAGGCAAGAAAAACAGCCAGCAGGAGCGAAAGATAAAATTTGTTTTTATAAGGTGCGGTAAATGTAAAAACCCGTTTAAGTACAGAAGCCTTTAATTTTTGTTTTTCGGAAATGCCTACGGTCATAGGTGCAAATGTACTGATGGCACAGCAATTTTTTACAGCGCCTTACAAATGGCCGGCTTCGGTTTTTTTATAAAAGGCTTTAAGGAAAATAGCGCCAAGATTGCGATACGGCGGAATATAATCTTCCCAGCTTTCTTTTACCTCTGCATTATCCCTGTTGAAAATTTTTGAAAGTGACGACCACATGTTTTTCCATACCAGGGTATCGCCGGAAGTAAATACCTGGTTGAGATAATTTAAAATAGGCTGGTTAATATCTCCTTTGCCGATTTCTTTGGTGGAAATGATATGTGCATTGGGGCATATTTCCAAAATGGAATTGAGGTTTTGGTATCCGCCACAAGAACCCAGTACAATTATTTTTGCGGTTTCCGGCAGGCGTTTTATGGTGCCGGGCAACCAATAACTGTGTCCACGGTGCACGGCCATGGTAGGGCTCATGTCCTTAGATTCAAGGTATTTTGCCAGGTGCACTTGTGCCGAGTCGTCCAGGTTGGCATCATAATTCAACGGCTTGTTGGCAAAAACATAAACTTCAGCTTTCCTGGATTTTAATTCCACCCATTCTTTTTTATCGGTTTTAATCCAGTCTTTGCCGGAGAAGGAATTTACAAATGGCGGAAAAAATGCTTTACCGTCTTCGTCGCCGTAAAAGAATACCTGTTGTACAATTCTTCCTTTTTCATCTTTCATGGCCTGCAACGGTACTTCATAGATGGAGGGTATGCCTATTTCTTTTGACAGGTCAATGGCATTATTGTCTGCGGCCATAAAAATAACTTTTAAAAGGCCATAAATGATTGTACCTCTTGCATTGTTATCTTCAATTGCATTTGCTTCGTTTTCTTTTACATAGGTGAGAATGCTGTTTAATAATTTTTTATTGGTAATGCTGCTATACGAGTCGGCAACGTCAACGGCATCTTCAAGGCTTTCGGTTTTGTCCAGGTTGGCCACAAAGGCTTTCATTAATACTTCAGAGTTTTGGGCGGGCATTAATTTTAAAAAAGTATCCAGCTTATTGTAGTTGGCCGCCATTTTAATAAACTTTTTAAAATGGTCAAAGTTTACTTTTAGCAAAAGGGAATCGGTACGGGGATTGCTGCCCATACGCTGTAACATGCGGTTAAAGCTGTGTTTATAGCTGGACGTATAAAGGGTACTTTCTCCCATTACCATCATATAATACAGGTCTTCGGGGGTGAGTGGGTCAATAGCCCTCATGCGTACATTCAAATTGCTTTGATCGTGCAACTCATTTATGGGAGTAATAAAATGCTTATTGGCACGCAGCTTTAAGGTTTCGTACAATCCATTGGCGCCAAACATGGCAATGGGTGTATCTCTCAGGGGCGGGCTTATCCGTTTAAAATAGGCAATGGCTGTTTTTACCAATAATTTGTAATAGCCCACGCTGTCGTACTTATCTCCATTGCCAACCAGTTTTTTGATGTCTTCAATTTTTTGCCTTCCATAGAGGATGTCATCCAGGAACGGAAAATAAAAAAGAGCGTTGGGGGTTTGGCTAAGCTCGGCAATGGTTTGTACCATTTGATTTTGGCTGCGATGAATTAATTTGCCTTCTACCGAAGATTTGGATTGGGCATAGGAATACAGTTGAACCGGCCGTTTCATGCTGGCTAAAATAATAAGGCTATCGGCAAAGGGTTCATTGGCAAAGGGCCTAATGGTGGGTAATATTTTGTCGGGGTTGAGCTGGCAAAATTTTAAGTAAACAATGTTGTTTATCTGCCTTATTTCGGGGTTATCCACTAAAACCTCGCTAATGATTTTTGCTGCGGGGTAGGGTGTGTTTTCAATAAGCGACACAATACTTTTTTTACCGGCCTGGTATTGCAATGCCTGGAAAAACGTTTCTACCAGCATCGGGAAATCCAGGGGGTTAAATTCATGCTTTTTCCAATCGGTTCTAAACCACCGCAGCATATTTTCTATGTAGCGGAGGTATCTTACTTTTTCATTTTTAGCAGGAAGGTCAGGTGTAATTTCCACCCAGTTTTTTATCCGGTTTATACGCCGGTAAAGTACATCGGTAAGTAATAAATGCACTTCATCATTTCCGGTAACTTTTAGCAGTCCATCCTGTTTACCATCGGCTTTATCGGTAAGCTTTTGCTCTTTGGTTACCAGGTCGTGAAAATATTGCCGGTCAATAGGCACTTTGGCAATGCTGTCGTTTTGTGCTGCGGCACAAATGGAACAAAACAGCCCTGGTATAAAAAGTAAATATTTAATCATTTGTGCAGTTCCTGCTATAGTTATTGCAATATACGCACCGTTTTATTAATAGTGCACTAACAAATGTTATTTGTTAGTTGAGCTGTTTGAGATGATATGCAATCATAACAGGCTTTTAACATTCCAATTTTATTAAAGTTTAGCTATTTTTGCCTATTATTTTTATGGCAAACAAAATTTTAATTGCAGATGACGAGCCGGATATTTTAGAGATTTTGCAATACAATCTTCGAAAAGAAGGCTATGAGGTTTTAACAGCAAATAACGGAAATGACGCTATTGAAATAGCCAAAAAAAATCACCCTCATTTAATTATTTTAGATATCATGATGCCTGGTAAATCAGGCATAGAAACCTGTAGTATTTTACGCTTAATGCCGGAGTTTAGTAAAACATTTATTGTTTTTTTAACTGCACTTACTGATGAGGTTACAGAGATAAAAGGGCTGGAAACCGGTGCAGATGATTTTATTGCTAAGCCGGTTAGCCCAAAAGTTTTTATCAGTAAGGTAAACTCCTTTTTTCGCAGAATGCAAACATCCATTCCTGAAAAATTGGTTATTGGAGATTTGGAAATTGATCGGGAACGGTTTATGGTTCGTTATCAAAATAACGAAGTGATATTAGCCCGAAAAGAATTTGAGTTGTTAGCATTGTTAGCGTCAAAAACCGGCAAAGTATTTTTACGAAATGAGATTTTGAATAGAATATGGGGTTCTGAGGTAATAGTAGGTGATAGAACCATTGACGTACATATTAGAAAAATCAGGCAAAAACTAGGGCTCGATTGTATTTTTACCGTAAAAGGCGTTGGGTATAAATTTGATTTGTAAAGTTACGAACCGACGCTATTGATCATTGCATAAAGATTGCCACCTGGAAAAATCAGGAGCCATATATTACGTTGTTGAAGATGTTTAAGTATTATATAAAATGGTAACAACCAAAAATACGTCACCAAAGCAATTAGCCTTTTTTACCTCGTTGGCTTTGTCTGTTCCAATTGCATTAGGTATTTATATTATTAAACCGGTATGGTGGGTGGTTTTGCTAGTTTTTATCCTTGTGTTTTCAGGCAGCTACGGCCTTTTTTTGTACACCCTTCAAAATTTTATTTACCGAAAAATTAAACTCATTTACAAGCTTATTTATAATACTAAAGCCACTAAAAGGGAAGAATTTTATTACAGCAATATTTTGCCTCAAAAAAGCATTGATGAAGTTAGAGAAGATGTGGAAGCCTGGGCAAAGCAAAAAAAATTTGAAATTGATAGCTTAAAGCAGAATGAAAATTTTAGGAAGGAGTTTTTGCAAAACTTAAGTCATGAGCTTAAGACACCAGTTTTTGCAATACAAGGTTATGTTGATACCTTGTTAGATGGCGCATTGCATAATAACGAAGTCAACAAGCCATTTTTGCAAAAAACATCACACAATATTAACAGGCTCATCAATTTATTGGATGACCTGGATCAAATTTCACAATTGGAAACCGGTGCGCTAAAGCTTAAAACCGAACCTTTTGTAATTCAACATTTGTACAAAGAGGCAGTGGATGAATTACAGTTTAAAGCAAGTGAAAAAAATATATCCTGCCTAATTAAAAAAGGCTGTGAAGATGCAGTTACTGTAGTAGCCGATAAAGAAAAGATCAGGCAGGTATTGATTAACTTATTAGCTAATGCCATTAAATACGGCCGAGCCAATGGAATAGTTGAAGCCAGCTTTTATATTATAGAAGGGCAAACCGTATTAATAGAGATTAGTGATGATGGTGGTGGTATTGCCGAAGAACATTTGCCCAGGCTTTTTGAACGGTTTTATCGTGTAGATATAGGCCGCAGCCGAAATGAAGGAGGCAGCGGACTTGGTCTGGCAATTTGCAAACACATTATAGAAGCGCATGGCCAAAGTATTCATGTACGAAGCAAACTCAATGTGGGCACATCGGTAGGTTTTGGATTGCCGGCAAAAATATAAGGTAGTTAATCATCGTTAATAAAAATAAAGCCACTAGTATAAGTACCAATGGCTTTTTGCTTGCTAAGTGTTCTTCTTGTAGCTTCGTTTATGGGGTATGAAAAAGTTTTATAATGCCTGCATTAATTAAATTTAGCCCATCCTTTCCACCAGGTGGCGTATTCACCGGCCGGGGCAATACCACCTCTAAAAGTTACGGTCTTATCAAAAAAAGTATCGTTATTAAACTTAGGATCGGTAAATCCACCTCCGTTTAATATTTTAACATTACCGTTTGATCCGGCAAAAGGAGTAGGATCGGGCATCGCATAGTTAAATGGCTGTATCAATTTTGCTTCAGCAATGCTTGAAAGAAAATCGTTATTGTAAAAAGGATTTGATGCCCAGGTTTGTAAACTGGCATCGTTGATAATAGTTGCACCGGGAGTGCCGGTAAACTTTAAATTAATCGTATTGCCTGCAAATGTTACGTTTCTTATCCTCAGGCTGCTATCTTCAATATTGAGTGCTGTTGATGAGCCAGTACCTGCGTCAATTAAAATACCCTGCGGCCATCCTGAAAATATGGAGTTAAAAATAGATAATGACGAGTTTCTTCTTATTTGAGCACCTGCCCTAAATAAGCTATTGCCAATATTATTGCTGGTTGCACGGGGGCCAAGTACAGTAATATTGCTAAATACAGGGCTTGTTTTAGGCTGTGCCGTTGTGCCACTAGAATTATTGTCGCTTTCAAAGGCTTCAGAAGTTGAAATATCTGCAATTAAAGAATCACGCATAACCAACCCAAATTGTATTTTTCCGCTAAAACCATTGTCGGTGTCAAAATCATCGTCCTGCGTTTTGTAGGCGATCAAAAATTTTGCATTTACCGTACCGCCAAACCATTCGTACGCATCATCTTTTGCATAGGTTACTTGTATATGATCTATTTGTGTTCCACTGCCAACACAAGCCATTGTTAAACTGTTGATCTCTTTATCCGGCTGAAAGGCATAGCCTGCGTATTCAATTCGTACAAAACTCAAAATGCCTGAGTTGTCGTCATTCACCGGTACTGTTGCCACAGCATCGCCAGATCCTGCAAGGCCATCTCCATGGGCGTTGTCAATTCCGCCTTCAACCTGGAACAATCCGGCAATTCCGTTAAAACTAGTGTTGATTGCAGCTTTGCCACATATTATGAGGCCACCCCAATCTCCCGATTGCGGGTTTGGCGAAGCAGAAGTAAATACTATAGGTTCGGCAGCTGTACCTTGTGCATTAATTTTTGATCCACGGGTAATTACCAAAGCAGCCACATCCGTTCCGGCAAAAGAACCTTTAATCACAGTTCCTGCTTCAATCGTCATGGTATGGTTGCCCACCAAATACACAATACCTTTTAAGATGTAGGTATTTGCCTTGCGTAAAACAGTGTCGGAATTAATTCTGCCTTGAAGCGTAATGGTTTGTGCCGTTGGTGTGTTGCCGCCAGGCTGTGTAATTACAATCACTTCTTTTTCTCCATCGGTTTCAATTTTTCGGCAACTTGATAGAGTAAATGCAGAAATCGCAGAAATCAGGAAAATGTACTTTTTCATTTTGTTTAATTTAAGTTGTTGTTTCAATTAATGCACTTGCTGCGGTATTGTTTAAAATTGCATAGCTGCATTATGATGATGTAGTTTGTTTAAGAATTATAATGCGTAATTAACCGTTAAGCCATATGTGGTTCCATACCTTCGTGTAAATCGATATAGATCACTTCCTTTTTGATAGGTAATCTTATCATTTGTATTCTGATAAAAGGTTTGTTTTTTATTGAGGATGTCGGAAACATTTAGCTTAATTTCCATTTTGTTTTTAAGTATTTTTTTACTTACCTGGAAGTCGAGCAAGGGTCTTGGTGCCTCATAAATATCCGGTGATCCTGCTCCGGCAGAAATATCGCCTACGAGGTATATTCTTTCTCCAATTTGGTTAAATAAAAGCGTTGCGGCAGTGCCTGATTTTTCATGATCATACATTAACCCGAGGTTAATAAGGTAGGGCGACTGCCCTTGTAATGTACGGTTAACATTAAATTTTTTATCAGACATTTTGCTGTTGATATATGCACCATTTGCCTGGAAAGTGAAATTTTTTAGAGCTGTTGCAAAAACCAGCTTTTTTCGAAATTCCAGTTCTATACCATAAGCTCTGGCTTTTTTGGGGTTTTGATAAGTAAAGGTGCTGGATCCTCCGGAGCCTTCGTTGTAAAGTTGTTCTATGGGTTTGTCAAAATATTTATAAAAAGCGCCGATGGAAATAGTTTCACCGGCATTTGGATACCGTTCATATCGCAAATCAATATTTGAAATTTTAGTACGTTCAAGGTCCGGGTTACCTTGTACTGATGCATTTAATTCAAAATCGTAAAGGTTAAGCGAGCTTAGCTCACGCAATTCGGGACGAATAACGGTTTGAGAAGCTGAAAACCTAATATTGTTTTTGTTGTTTAATTTTAACGTGGCATTTAATCCGGGTAATACGTCCAATACTTTTGTGTAGGTGTGTCGGGGGTCCCATGTTTTTACACTACCCACCAACTGGTCATAATGTTCAACTCTTGCACCCCATACCAATCGAAAAGAATTGGAAAATTGGTTGTCTATTTGAAAAAAACCGGCATTTAAGATGGTATTGGCCAGGTAGCGGAAGGTGCTTGCTTTAATTGCATCAAAGCCAAATTTATCATCTGATCCATTTCCAAAATTATCTGCTGCAAAGATCAAGTCAGGCGGTAATGATCGTAGCAGGAGGTTATCTTTTCTTAAGTAGTTGGCAAATAATTTTGCATCATACAGCCGGTCTTTAATTTGCAGCATGTATCCGCCTTTCAACGTTTGTTTTTTGTCCAGCCAATTAAAGCTATAACTTAAATCACCGCCTGCAGTATATATATAATCATTAAGGCTTTGAAAAATGCGGCTACCGCTTTGTTGCGATAAGGTGTTGGATATTGCTGCAACCTGTGTGCCATCGTTATTGATATCGTAGAGCAATCTTCTTTGGTCGGGAGAATGGCCATCTAAAATATTAAATGCGCCATACCATTTTAGCTTAACCGGCTTTGATATATTGTGTTCACCATTGGCCTGTACGGTAAAAAATATATGTTGCTTAAAAAACAGTTCGGTGCCTGACACAAAACCTGAAGCCCTATTAGGTTCTGCTCCCTGCCACCTGGTGATATCTTCGCCATAACGTTGCGTAACGCTGCTATTGGTATTGATATTGGCTATAGACTTTAAAGCAATCTTGTTGTTATTGTTCAGCTGAATGGCCAGGCTGCCAAAAACACCAGCAGTAGTGTTTATCCGGTACCGGTCATCATTATATGCGTTTTCAACTGTAATGGTAGAAGATATTTTATTCAGGTAATTTCCAAGGTCAATATAGTTGCCGGTTTTATTGTAGGTTACTCCAAAATTTCCTCCTATTTTTTTATGAAATAATTTTGTGGAAAACCCTCCGTTTACTTGAACGGAAGTATTTAAAGGAGCGCTGCTTGTTGTACCTACCCAGGCATTACGCATGTTTTTGCCAATTGTTGTTTTATCCGCTGCATTTAGCATATCAAATGCCGATTTGGTGCTGTACGTTTTGGGTAATGCCCTGGTGCCATCATCCTTTCCCAGCCATTCTCCTTTTCCGCCTTTATCCTTTAAAAAATTTTTGCCAACGGTTTGCGTATTAAAGCCGGTACCTAACTGAATATTTAAAAAGTTTTTTGCAGGGATATCTTTTGTGTTAACCTGTATTAATCCACCCGCCCATTCACCCGGATATTCCGGAACAAAGGCTTTGTTAATAATAATGTTATCAATCATGGATGAAGGGATAAGATCAAAGGAGAACGTTTTACGGTCGGGCTCAGTGCTGGTAAGTAAAATACCATTTAGCATGGCTTGGTTATACCGGTCGGCCAGTCCACGTATTACAATAAACTTACCTTCTTGTATACTGGCACCAGGTATGCGTTTCAGTACTTCACCGGTATTTTTGTCTGGAGACCGCTTAATCGTTTCGGATGATATTACCGAGGCAACGGTGTTGGTATTTTTTTGAAATGACAGGAGGGCCGCTGCCGATTCTTTTCGGGCATTACTGCTTGCCCGTACAACCACCACTTCTTCGGTTTTAGTTTTTGGGGTAATTACCAGGTTTTGTGTGGTTACTTTTCCGTCTTCAATTTCTATCTCATCTACCTGTTGTGTAACTCCATCATAAGAAAAAATGAGGCTGATGGTTTTTCCAACGGTATGTATTATATACCTACCATCTGAATTGGAAATAACACCTTTGCCGGTATTTTTATCCACTACCGATACGCCACTTAATGGTAAGCCGTTATGGGCATCTGTTATTTTACCTTCAATAGTGCCTTTTTGGGCAAATGCAATGGTTGAAAATAGCAGCAATGTTGTTAGTAAAATTAATGCTCTCATTGATTTTTAATTATGCTGCAAAAGGACAAACAATATGTTAATTCAAAATGTCCTAAAGGTTATGCAATTGTTATGGTAATGTTATGCTAATGTTACCCGTCTATTAAAAGCGCTGTTTAAACAGTATAGCAATGCCATGCAGGAGTAAAATTTGTAAAGCCGAAGTTTAAAGGAGCATGGTGAAGAGTTGCATGTTACGTTATGCGTATAAAAGGGATTAAAAAAAAATTTAACCGGTACTGGTTTTTTAGGAATGGCATAGGTAAGCCAGCAGATGAGTTGAGGTAATAAGCTTAATATACCTTCTTTACTAAAGTAATTTGTAATGAATATTAAGCGAATGTTACTAAATTATTATCATTTATAAAACCATCTTAATATGAATAATAAGGCTATACTTTTGATTAAAATATCTAAACCATGGATTTTAATTCTATTCTTAAGATTTTTCTACCTAAAGACCGGGTTTTTTATCAATTATTTGAAGTAGTGGCTGCCGAGTTGGTAAAAATGGGTGAAGCGCTTAAAGAAGTCGTGCATGAACCCGATTTTGAAAAAAGGGCGGTACTCATCAAAAAAATTGAAGATATGGAGCATGTAAATGACGACCATACCCACCAGATTTTTACCGAACTCAGCCGCAATTTTATTACGCCATTTGACCGGGAAGATATTCATGCCCTTGCCACATCGCTGGATGATATTGCAGATTATATATACGGATCGGCCAAAAAAATAAATTTTTACCGGGTTAACCCCAACGATATCGGCATACAAAAATTTGCCGATCTCATTTCGCTGGGTTGCGTGCAGGTGCATAAAGCCGTTACCGAATTGCGCAACATGAAAAATATGCGCCAGATTACCGATGCATTGGTAGCCATTAATAGTATTGAAAACCAGGGCGACGACATTTTTGATATGAGTATTGAACGATTATTTGCCACCGAGCCCGATGCAAAAGAAGTAATAAAGAAAAGGGAAATTTACCAGATTATGGAAGTGGTAACCGATAAATGCGAAGATGCCGCCAACGTAATAGAGAGTATTATTATTAAATACGCTTAAATCGGTAAACAAAAAATTTTATGGCCACCATTTTAATAGTTGTAATTGCCCTTGCCTTAATCTTTGATTATATCAATGGCTTTCATGATGCAGCCAATTCCATTGCAACCATTGTATCTACAAAAGTGCTTACCCCCTTTCAGGCGGTGGTTTGGGCGGCGTTTTTCAACTTTGTAGCCTTTTTTATTTTTAGCGACCATGCCGTTGCCAATACCGTTGCTAAAACGGTAAAGCCTGAAGTGGTTTCGGGAACCGGTGGTATGGTAATTATCCTGGCGGGTTTAATTGCGGCCATTATTTGGAATTTATTTACCTGGTGGTATGGGCTTCCTTCTTCATCTTCGCATACCCTTATTGGTGGTTTTGCCGGAGCTGCCATTGCTGCGGCCGGTTTTAAAAGCATTGATACAGCCATGATTATGAAAACGGTAATTTTCATATTCCTGGCTCCATTAATTGGAATGTTTATTTCCGTCTTCATTACACTGGTTACCATTCAAAAAAACTTTTGGCTAAAAATTGCCATTATTGTAGCCGTGGTAACCGCTTGTATGCTTTTTGTTCCGTTTAAAAAAGAATTTGAAAAATGGGCGCTCCTGGGTTTAAGTATTGTATTTGTATTGGCCTATTTTATTAATTATTTAAAAGGAGAAACGGCTGCCCGTACCGGCCGAATGTTTAAACGCCTTCAACTGGTTTCTTCGGCGGTATTTAGTATTGGCCATGGCGGAGCCGATGCGCAAAAAGTAATGGGTATTATTACTGCGGCTTTAATTGCAGGGGGAAGTATAACAGAGTTTAGCCAAATGCCCGATTGGGTTCCACTGGCTTGTTATACGGCCATTGGTATTGGTACCATGAGTGGCGGATGGAAAATTGTAAAAACCATGGGCACAAAAATTACAAAAGTTACCCCATTGGAAGGGGTATGTGCCGAAACGGCCGGAGCTATTACCCTCTTTACCGCCACTAATCTTGGAGCGCCGGTAAGCACTACACATACCATTACAGGTTCTATTATGGGAGTGGGCGCCACAAAACGCCTCAGCGCCGTAAGGTGGGGCGTTACGGTTAATCTTATTTGGGCCTGGATACTTACCATTCCTGTTTCTGCAACCCTGGCAGCAGGTATTTACTGCCTTATAAAATTCTTTATTTGATTCCTGCCTGATGTATCTTTCCGGATTATTATTTTTGTTTCTTTGCAGCATGTTGTAATTAGGTCTGCACTGCCAATGATTTTAAATTAGACGTAATGAAGAAAATATTAGTAACGGGGGGCTGTGGTTATATAGGATCGCATACCATTGTGGATTTATTGCAAAACGGCTATACCGTAATTTGTGCCGATAATAATAGCCGTAGCCATGCCCAGGTATTAAAAGGAATTGAAAAAATAACCGGCATTAAAGTAAAAAATTATTGTATTGATCTTTGCAATTTTGATGATACCTGTGCTGTGTTCCAGGAAAATTCCGATATAGCGGGCATCATCCATTTTGCCGCCTATAAAGCCGTTGGCGAAAGTGTGGAGCAGCCGCTGATGTATTATGAAAACAATATCAACTCGCTGATTAATGTTTTAAAATGTGCACTGGAGTTTAAGGTTAGGGATTTTGTTTTTTCCTCTTCCTGTACCGTTTACGGTAACCCCGATGAAATACCCGTAACAGAAGGTACGGCCTGGAAGCCCGCCGAATCGCCCTATGGCAATACCAAACAAATGGGGGAAGAAATAATTATGCATACTACAAAGCGGTATAAAAACCTGAATGCGGTTTTACTCCGTTATTTTAACCCCGTGGGCGCACATCCCAGCATTGAAATTGGAGAAATGCCTTTGGGAAAACCGGCTAACCTGGTACCGGCAATTACGCAAACAGCCATCGGAAAATTAAATCAAATGCAGGTTTGGGGAAGTGATTATCCTACAAGAGATGGGAGCTGTGTAAGAGATTATATTCATGTAAGCGATATTGCCCATGCCCATACCCTGGCCCTGAAGTTTTTAGGAGAAGGAAAAAAAAGCAACAATTGCGAAGTGTTTAATTTGGGTACCGGAAACGGGAACACGGTTTTGGAAGTGATCCATTCTTTTGAAAAAGTAAGCGGACAGAAATTAAACTATAAGATAGGCCCAAGACGCAACGGTGACGTAATTGCCATTTACGCCAATAATGATAAAGCGAAAAATATCCTGGGATGGAAGCCTGTATTTTCACTTGATGAAATGATGGATACCGCATGGAAATGGGAGCTTAAGCTTAAAGAAGATGAAAATTTTTTTGGAACCCATCTTGCAGAGTTTAATTAATTTCCTGCATTCAAATTGTACAAACTAAACCCAACTAGTTTGCCTTCACCAACTATCAATGCCAATACCCGGCTCAACCTTTTCGACTTCACTATGATTATGGTGAGTTTTGTAATTGGTATGGGAATTTTTAGAACACCGGTGAATGTGGCAAAGGCAAGTATTGACCCGGCAGGTTATTTATTTGCCTGGCTTGCCGGTGGGGGCATTGCATTATGCGGTGCATTAACGTATGCCGAAATTGGAAGCAGGTATCCCGTAACCGGCGGCTATTTCAAAGTGTTTTCGTTGGCTTATCATCCGTCTATTGCATTTGCCATAAATGGAATCATCCTTATCAGTAATGCATCTTCGGTTGCAGCGGTTGCATTGGTTGGCGCAGAGTATATTTCGTCTATAATTTTTCCAACGGCACAAAACCTTGTTATTACCAGGGCTGCTATTGCCATTTTTTGCATTTTACTTTTTTATTCCATAAATCTCTTAGGGTTAAAAATGAGCGCTAAAACGCAAAATGCTTTAATGCTGATTAAAATTGGATTGGTACTGTTGTTGATTTTACCCATATTTTTTTCAAACCGGTCGTTCCAGGAAACCATGATGATGAAGCATCAAATTAGCCCGGGCCTGTGGGAATATTTGAAAGCCTTTGGCATTGGGTTGGTGGCCGTTTCCTTTACTTATGGCGGTTACCAGCAGGTGATCAATTTTGGAGAAGAAGTAAAAGAGCCTTCCAAAACCATTCCCAGGGCAGTTTTTTTGGGAATAGGTATCATTGTAGTGCTTTATCTTTTGGTAAACTATGCCTACTTAAATGTTATCGGTTTTGAGCAGTTAAAAAATGCCGAAAATATTTCGGCAATTATGGCCGGCTCTATTTTTGGCGATGCAGCCGGTAAAGTCATTTCCGTTTTACTTTTTTTGTCTGTGTTGTCCTATGTCAATTCGGCTTTATTAAGTAACCCACGGGTAATGCAAGCCATGAGTGAAGAAGGGGTATTGCCCAAGGCCTGCGGTAGAAGAACGGTGAAAAACAATGTGTTGTTTGTTTCGCTTAATTTATTTTCGGCATTGGCCATTCTCATTGTTTTTTGGGCCAAAACCTTTGATAAAATTTTAAGCTTTTCAATTTTCCTGGATTGTTTTGGCATGGCCTTGTCGGCAGCCACCATTTTCAAATTACGCAAACAAACCGCAGCGCTTGACGGAACGGGTATTTATAAAATGAAACTATTTCCGGTGTTTCCTTTGTTGTTTATAGGGGCTTATACCTTTGTAGCCATAAGTATTTTTATAGACCAACCTTTAACGGCAATGCTGGGCCTGGTTATTATGGGCGTATTTATAGGAATTTATTTTTTACGCAAAAAAATGTTGAGCCGGTAAATGCTGTTTTATTTTTTTAAAGCTTCTCTCACTTTTGGGGCAATTTTATCGCCAAATATTTCGATAGACTTCATTAATGAAGCATGAGAAGGCCCGCCCACATCCATGTGTGCCGAAAAACGGGTTAACCCAAATAATTCCTGCATTTGCAAAATTTTATCAATGGCTTCACTGGCGTCTCCAATAATTAAATGGCCGTTTTTGCTACGCCCGGTATCATATTGGTTTTGCGTATAAGCCGGCCATGCACGGGTTTTTCCAATGCGGTTCATTTGGGCGGCATATACCGGGTAATATTCATCGGCTATAGCCTTACTGTTTTCACCAAAAAAGGCATGCATGTGTACGCCCACCTGCATTTGGCTTTCATCGTGTTTACTCAATGCATACACTTTTTTATAATAATCAAAAAGCGGTCTAAATTGTGCCGGGTTGCCACCAATAATGGCAAAAACAACAGGCAGGCCCAGGTTGCCGGCTCTTAAAACACTTTCGGGTGTTCCACCCACGGCAACCCATATATTCAAATGGTCGTTTTTTGCCCGGGGTAAAATAAGCTGGTTGTTCAAAGCGGCCCGGTGTTTTCCTTTCCAGGTAATGGGGTTTTGCTTGTTGATCTTAACTAGTAGTTGCAATTTTTCTTCAAAAAGTTCATCATAATCTTCAAGATGGAAACCGTATATGGGAAAAGATTCAACAAAGCTGCCCCTGCCGGCCATTAACTCGGCACGGCCGTTGGAGATTAAATCTATCATGGAAAAACTTTGATACAGCCGAACGGGGTCGGACGAGCTGATGACATTTACGGCACTGCCCAATTTTATTTTTTTAGTTACCGTTGATGCAGCAGCTAAAATAATTTCGGGTACAGAAACGGCATAATCGGGACGGTGATGCTCGCCAATACCAAAAAAATCGAGGCCAATTGCATCCATGAGTTTGATTTCTTCTATCAATTCTTTAAGCCTGCCTTCTGCAGGTAATGGTTTGCCGTTTTTATCATAATGGTTATCCCCAAACATTCCTATGCCTAATTCCATAATCAATAATTTGTTACAAATATACTTTAGCTATTAATGGTGGAAATTGATGTAGGTTAATTAATGAGTGAAAACGAAATCCTGGCCCGGGATTTTTGTTTTTTGCTATCTTGCGCCTAAATTATTTTATTTTTTATGCTTAATTCAATAGAAGTAACCGGAAAAAAAGACACCCGAAGCGGTTTTGGCGACGGAATATTGGAGGCGGCCCGTTTAAATGAAAATATTGTAGCGCTTACTGCCGATCTTGCCGGGTCTTTAAAGCTGGGCGGTTTTATGAAAGAATTTCCCGAAAGGTATTTTCAATGCGGTATTGCAGAAGCCAATATGATGGGTATAGCCGCAGGTTTAACCATTGGCGGTAAAATACCTTATACCACTACATTTGCCAATTTTAGTACCGGAAGGGTATATGATCAAATAAGGCAAAGTATTGCTTATAGCGGTAAAAATGTAAAAATATGCGCCTCTCATGCAGGCTTAACGCTGGGAGAAGATGGCGCCACCCACCAAATTTTAGAAGATATCGGTTTAATGAAGATGTTGCCGGGAATGAAAGTGGTAGTACCTGCAGATTATAACCAAACAAAAGCCGCAACAAAAGCCATTGCTCACATTGATGGCCCGGTGTATTTACGCTTTGGCCGCCCGGTATGGCCCATTTTTACTAAGGAAGAAGATTTTGTTTTTGGTAAAGCACAAAAGTTAAACGACGGAAAAGATATCAGCATTTTTGCATGTGGCCACCTGGTATGGATTGCCGTTGAAGCTGCTAAAATATTAGAAGGCAGGGGAATTTCAGTTGACCTTATTAATTTGCATACCATCAAGCCCCTGGATGTAGAGGCTATTTTAGCTTCCATACAAAAAACAAAATGCGCTGTAACTGCCGAAGAGCATAATATTATAGGCGGTATGGGAGATAGCGTGGCGCAGGTTGCTGCAACTCATTTTCCTATTCCAATTGAATACGTAGGCACCAACGATACTTTTGGTGAGAGCGGAAAACCGGAAGAATTATTGGTAAAATATGGCCTTACGGCCGAGCATATAGTAGCGGCAGCCGAAAAAGTAATAGCCAGAAAAAAATAAGTTATCCTCACTCAATTGATAAAGAGGCTGTCTCGAAAGTCTGGGACAGCCTCTTTTTATTCGGTAAGGGGATGGAGAAAATTTTTGTTTAAGCGAATCTCAAGGCTTACATTTTACTTTTGATACATCCTCTTTATTGTGTTCAAAGAACTCTCTAAAATTTTATTTTTTGTAAGTGCCGTTCCATACTTTTTTATTTATCGATGTTGGCGTTCTGCGTATAGAGGTCTGCCGGTAATATGGCCAGAAATCGAAGACTGCTGCCGTCAGAGATAATTCCGTCAACTGTTGTAGCGACAGAAGAAAAAACAACAAAGGCAGTAGCGTTTAATGATAATAACATTACTTCAATTTGTTTCTTTACCCAACAAGGGAGTAAGAAAAGCGACCAATTTTGAAAAGAGAACTATAGAAAAATTTTGAAAATTACTGATTTTCAGACAGTAGCTTTTCAAGAGGTACATGAAGTTTGTCTGCAATTAACTTTAGATATGAAATTGACAAATTTATCTGGCCTAGTTCAATTTTATTAATGTAAGCATAATCGATGTCATTACAGGCAAAGGCGAGTTCTTGGAGGGTAATTTTCTTTTGTTTCCTGTGAATACGGATGTTAGCCCCTATTATTTTCATAAACCTTTGATCTTTATAATATTTCCTTCTCCTGGAAACCATTAGCAAAAGGAGAAGTTTATTTTAGTATAAAATATGGGAAATAATACATAATATTGTATTAGTAATACTTTATTAAATTTTAAAAATTAAAACATGAAAAAGTCTATTTTCAATCTTATGACTCTAATTTTGGTGTTACTATTCTGCTCTTGCAAAAAAGAGTATAATCAGCCCAAAACTGAAGATCTGCAGCAAAATGATATTGTTGTTAAAACTGAAGGTTATATAGCTTTTAAGAATCAATCAGTTTTAATTGAGTTTACCAAAAAGTTGATGAACCCGGACTTTGGAAACTCATTTATTGCAGATCTACAAAAAAAAGGCTTCAAGAAAAGGCAAGGAAATACAAATATTTATAACAGGGACCCAAACAGTATTTACAGTTTGATTTTTAATCAGGATGGGCTTCTACAAGTAGATAACATTATCATGAAAATTTCTGAAGATGATAAATTCTTATATACCTTAAAAGAAGATATGGCAGATTCGGCAACCTTTAACAAATTAATTAATGAAATATATGATGGTTTAAAAATGAATAAAATTAGTGTGGATCGAAATCTATCTGAAGAGTTTAGCCTTATTGATTTTACTTCTGAAAACCCATTTGGCAAACTTGAGTCATTATATGGCGGTGATGAAAAAAGGCCTATGTTTGGTACGGTGGTTACTTTCCCTACAATTACCGATCCTCCTTTTTATACTGGTAATGGGAATTGCGAAGTATGCACCCACAGTTATATACAATATACAACATATATTTTTTGGATTGGGTTTCCAGGTTCACCAATTTATACAGGTACTACTTGTGTATCTTCAACAGGTTGTTGATATTAGTTGAATGTATTAAAAAGGTGAACATTATATATTGTTTCAATATTAGTTAAGAAAACACTTTTTTTAAATTAAATATAGTTGTTTAACTTCTATATGTCAAAAGTATTAGGTAATGGGATCGCTTTCAATCCTATAGTCTTGTTATTATTAATTCTATTTTCATTTCCATTATACGCACAAAAAATTGTTAAAGGAAAAGTAATTAATAAAATTACGAGACTTGGGGTACCCTACACCACAATTGGATTGATTAAAGAAAATAAAGGTACGAGTGCAAATAGTGAAGGAGAATTTAAAATATCAGCCAGTTTATATTCAGAAGATAGTTTGAGGTTTTCATCAGTTGGGTATAAAACATTAATCATTTCATTAAATAATATGAGTGAAAATGCGGTTGTTGAACTTGAGGATGAAAGTACAATTCTTAATGAAGTGTTCATTACGAAAGATTATAAAAATGTTGTTTTAAACCAATTTAATGGATGTAGCCTTAACTATTTTAGTCCCGCTTTGATTTCTTTCAGTCAATTAGCCTGTTATTTTAAGACGCCCGAAGAAAATATGAAAGTTAAAGAAATAAATTTATGCAAATTAGCCTCTAATTCATTATTTAGAATTCGGTTTTATCTCTATGACTCAACGTCAAAAGGGCCAGGAAAAGATATATCTGATAAGGTAATAGAAATAAATTCTTCAAAAAGGAAGGTAGAAGAAAATTTAGAAAAGTACAATATTATTATACCGGGCAGGGAATTTTTTGTTGCTATTGAGTGGATATTTACAGACTTTAATGCTTTTAAAATGAAGGCCAAAATTAACAAAAAGCAAATTAAATATATTGCTTATAATCCCAACATATCTTTTAAGGATTTAAAGGAAAACGTAAATGATGCGGAATCCCAAGAGTTTGTATGGGTGTTAAATTTTAATGGCAAATGGGAGTATTTAAATCCTCAATTTAGAAGTAACAATTTTCTTATTTCTTTAAAAATGCAGTAACGCTGTTTTGTCATCTTCCGTCGCTCAAAATGCAAGAAATATCGGCTGTTAATCCAAAAATAAAACAAGCTTAATAAAAGAAAAAGCCTTGCAGTTTTCTGCAAGGCTTTATTGTATTTAAAGAACTCTCTAAAATTTTATTTTTTGTAAGTGCCGTTCCACACTTTTTTGCGTTGTATCCACCTTACAAAATACATAATGGCAACAAACAAGAAAAATAGCGGCCCTAAAAACCCGAGCAATGCTATAAACCGGGTTCCATAAAATTTCTCCATTGGCCTTCTTAACCTTTCTGAAATAATATACATGCTGGGTACCATCATTAAAGTAAGGAAGAAGGCAAAGATGAGCCCGAAAATTATGGTCCAGCTTAGCGGCCCCCAAAAGACCACGCTATCCCCGCCAAAAAATATTTTAGGGTTTAAGTGTTGAAAGAAAGAAGCAAAATTAATATTGAACCCAACGGCTAAAGGCAGCAATCCCAGTATGGTAGCAATGGCGGTGAGCATTACCGGAATAATCCTTATTTTTCCCGCCTGGATGGCCGCTTCTCTTGTACGCAAACCTCTTCCCCTGAGCTCATCCGTAAATTCTATAAGCAATATACCGTTTTTAATTACAATACCTGCAAGGCCTACAATACCTACACCCAGCATAATAGAGGCAATGGTCATACCGGTTAAAGCATAGCCCAGTAATACGCCAATAATGGAGAAGAATATTTCGGTAAGAACAATAAATGGCTTACTGAGTGAATTAAATTGTAATACCAATATTAAAAATATCATGCCCAGTGCAATGGCCAATGCGGTACCTAAAAATTTTGAGGTTTCGGCTTCCTGCTCACCCTGGCCGGTTTGGCGAATGATAACGCCTGCCGGTATATTGTTTTTTGATTTAAATACTTTTATTTTTTCGGCAAGCTGCTGGTTAATTTTTACCGTCATGGAAGGATTGAGTACATTCGACTGAAGCTGAATATTGCGTTTTACGTTTTTACGCATTACTGCGCCGGATGTAGTGGTATAATCAATACTGGCAATGGAGGCTATAGGAACGGATTTTACCCTCATGCTGGACATATCCATAAATGTGATGCGCTTATTCAGGAGGTCGGAAATGTTATTGCGTAACTCACTCGAATACCGCAATTGGATTTTAATTTCATCCTCGCCTTCTTTTATTTTACTGATTTCTTTTCCAAAAACGCCCGTTCTTAACTCTTGCCCTACCTGGCCGGTGCTTATACCTTCCATAGTAGCCTTTTCCCGGTCTATTTTAATGGTTATTTCGGGGCTGTTAAGATCTACATTGAGGTGAAGGTTTTCAATTCCATCTACCCGGTTCCTATCTAAATAATGGAGTAGGGATGTGGCAACTTTTGAAATGGTTTCATAATTTTCACCCTCCACTTCAATATTTACCGGCGGATCAGTTGGGGGGCCTGCGTCTTCCTGGGCCACTTCAATACTTGCGCCGGGAATGCCCTTCATTTGCTTACGGATTTCATCGAGGTAGGGTTTTGTTTTTTTACCATGCCTTTTTTCATACTCCACAAACGATACTTGTATGCGGCCCAAATTGGGTTGAATACTTCGGTTGTTATCCCTGGGGTTGTTAGCGCTATTGGCTACATTGGTAATTACACTTTCTACAATGCTGCCTTCGGTTCCCGGCTTTTCTGCTTCTAATACTTTTAAAACCCTTTTTTCTAAAACTGCGGTAACGCTATCGGTGGTTTCTACCCGGGTGCCTACCGGCATTTTTAAATACACATAAATAAAATGCGGATCGCCGCTGGGGAAAAAAGTGGTATCGTTTCCTCTTAATATTAACAGGATCAATGAAACCGGGAACAGCACGAACAAACTCACCAGGAGCCATGCGGGCCTCCAGCCTTTTAGCGCCCATCGCAGCAGTTTTTCATACCGGGTCATCAAAGCCGGTAATAATTTGTTTTGAAATAAATGAATGATATCTCTTAAAACAAATCGGTTGAATACGGCAAGGAGGTCCATAAAGAACAAAAAGTTGCCTACCCCATGCCAACCGGCAAGATGAAACAATACGCCAAAACCCAGGAATGCCCAAAACCACCACTTTTTAAATAGTTCTTTTTTAGGTTCCTCATGTTCTTTGCCTTCGGGGCGCATAAAACTTACGGCAAAAACAGGGTTGAAGATAAAGGCTACTATTAATGAGGCGGTTAAGGTGAGGATTAAAATTACCGGAAGATAAATCATGAACTTTCCAATAATACCTTTCCAAAAAAGCAAAGGGAAAAAAGGCGCTAAGGTAGTAACCGTACCCGCCATTACAGGAATAAACACTTCGCCGGCTGCTTCTTTGGCGCTCCGAACAATCGGTATTTTTCCATTTTGGTAAATACGGTGTGTGTTTTCTATTACTACTATAGCGTCATCAACAATAATTCCTAAACCAAACAACAACCCAAAGAGAACAATAAAATTTAGCGTTACCGAAGTGCCAACTATAAAATCGGCAACGGGTAAAAACAAAAAGGCAACAAATACACTTAAGGGTACGCTTAGGGCAACAAAAAACGCATTGGTGGCCCCCATAAAAAACATGAGGATCACCAGTACCAAAATAAACCCAATGATGATGGTGTTTACCAGTTCGTTGAATGAGGTTTCGGTGGCTTTGCTGGTATCGCCGGTGATCATTACATTAAGCCCGGGAGGCAATTGCCCCGTTTCTTTCATGTGGGCAACCGTGCCTTTAATTTTTGAAGCGGCTTCAATAAGGTTTTCACCGGCACGCTTTACAATATTTATGGTGATTACATTTTGGCCATTAAGCCGGGCATAACTTTCTTTTTCTTTTACCGTATCTACCACTTCGGCAATATCCCTCAAATAAGCCCATCCGCCCTGTGCGCTGCTGCGCACTATAATATCCTTCATGCTTTTAGCGTCAACAAACTGGCCCTTTACTTTTAAGGTGCGTTCCATTGAGCCTACATCTATTTGGCCTACGGTAATATCGTGGTTCTCCCTGCTTATGGCATTTTCAATATCCATAAAAGAAATCCTTGTGGCTTCCATTTTATAAGGATCTGCATTTACCTGTATTTCCCTTTCGGGTGCACCAATAATATCGGCACGGTTTATTTCAGGATAATTTTCAAATTCATCCTGGAGGTCTTCGGCATATTTTTTTAGTTTGAGGCCATCGTAATCGCCGCTGATGTTTACATACATGATGGGCATTTCGCTAAAGTCAAACTCTTTGGCTACCGGTTCAGAAGTGAGGTCATTGGGTAAATCTGATTTTGCCCGATCAATGGCATCCTGAACTTTTTGTTTGGCTATTTCGGTTTTAATATCGGTGTCAAATTCAATAATTATAAGGCTGTAATCCTGTTGGGAGATGCTGTTAATTTTGTTCACCTTGGCGCCGCTAATGCCTTTCAGTTCTTTTTCAATGGGCTGGGTTACCAGGTTTTCAATGTCTTTGGGTGAGTTGCCTGCATAAATTGTGGTAACGCTGATGGTGGGTACAACAATATCCGGAAATTGCTCTTTGGGTAAGGTATTGAATTTAATGAGGCCGTAAGCGGTAATGATGATGGCAATTACATAAATAGAGATGCGGTTATCCACCGACCAGCTTGTGGGTGAAAATTCTTTAAATTTTTTAGAAATTCCCTCAGTCAGTTTCTTCATAAAATCTTTTTAATCAATTAAAGTTGGTCATTAATTAGAAGCGGTAATTACCTGCTGCCCTTCATATAAATCCTGGTAACCTTCCGTGATTAATTGCTCCCCGGCAGATAAGCCGGTTTTCACTTCCACCATTTCACCAAAGGCTTCGCCAATATTGATGTTTTTTTTGCGTGCAAACAGTTGCCCGTTTGAGGATTTTTGAAGCACATATACATACTTTCCTTTTTCGTCATTTTGCACGGTGTTTACGGGGATTACCAATGCATTAGAGGCCGCATAGTCCTGTATTTTAATAATGGCCGTTTGGTTGGGTTTAAGCGCTGCATCTTTGGGTAATTTTGCTTCGGCCACAAACCCAATCATGTTGTTACCAATGGATTGGCCTATAAAGGAAATGACACTGTTGTAGGTTTTGTTTACATCGGGCAAAGAAATTACAACCGGCGTACCGGTATGTAGCCTTGAAATATAATTTTCAGCAACGTTTGTAACGGCCTTAAGATTGCTGGTATTTACAATTTTAATTTGCGGAACGCCCTGTGCGTTCATACCGCTGAAAATTTCACCTACCCTGATATTGACTTCATCGGCAATACCAGTTACATCACTGATTACATTAGAGGTATTCAATTGCTCCTGCGCCACTTTTATTTGTTCATTGGCTGCACTCAATTGGTTTTCGAGGCTTTCCACATTTGTTTTTGCAGTGATTAATTGTACTTCGGTGCCAATGCCTTTATCCCAAAGGTTTTTTTGGCGCTGGTAAACATTTTTGGCAAAATTCAACTGTGTTTTAATTCCATCGGTTTGCCGGCGTGCCGCTGTTACCGACTGGCGAAGAATGGCATCATCCAGTTTTAATAATAACTGGCCTTTTTTTACCAGCTGCCCTTGCCGTACATATACCGCTTTAACCTGTGCCGGACCCATACGGGGTGTAATGGCTGAAATATTATCGGCATCTATTTTACCCCTTAACTCAATAAAGTGTTGAAAGTTTTGTATGGTAACCGGCGCAATAGCTACGAGTTTTGCATATTTTGCGGAAGCCTCACCCGTATCCAAAATAGCCAATTCATCTTCCAGTTTTTTTATTTCCAACTCATTTTTTTCCTGTGCTTTTTTTAATTTTTCCAGGGCCGTTTTTTTGTCGTTGATGGATGCATTGTTTTCTTTGGGGCTTTTATTGCCGCAAGAGCCTGCAACCAACAATAAAACAACTACGCTTAAAATTTTTGTTGCTTTTTTCATGTGTATGTTTAATTGATACCTTTTAAATTGATGGATTATAATTTGCCGATGGCCTTTAAATAGTCTATTCTTGCAATAATGGCATCATAAATGGCGCTGTAATAATTATTTTGGGCCACTTTAAGCTCTGCCTGGGCATTATAGATTTCCTGCTGGCTTCCCAGCCCCTGTTCAAATTTTAATTTTGTGCTGTTATATACTTTTTCGGCCAGTAGTTTATTTTGTTTTTGCACATCCATAGTGATGAGCGCCGATTTGATTTTTAGCCTTGCCTGTTCCACATCATTGTCAATTGACGCTTTCAATTGCTCAATGCTGTTGTTGGTTTTTTCTAAAGCAAATTTGGCCTGGTTAATTTTACTTCTTTTGGCAAACCCATCAAAAATAGTAAAGGAGATATTAAGCCCCACCATGGATGTGGTGAACCATTTTTTATCCGAGAAAAAATCAAACTTACTGCGTTGTGCATTTTTTTGATAACTGGCAAAAGCGCTCAATGTGGGGATATAGCTTAACCGGTACCGCCGGATGTTGAATTGGTTTAACTCTTTGGAAACATTCAATGCCTGCAACTCCTTACGGTTATTATAATCATAAGCACTGTCTAAAAGATTTTCTTTAAGCATGTCTTCGGTTAAGGTATCGGCGAGCCGTAAACTGTCTTTTTGAGGAATGTTGAGTAAAAATTTTAAGGCCGTATTGCCTGCATTGAGTTGCCATTGGGCTTTTTCTTTTTCGGTAACCATATTGTTGAGCAGAACGGTTACTTTATCCACATCGAGCCTTTCGGCAAACCCGTTATTGAAAATTTCACGGGTGTTATCGAGTAGCTTTTGTGTAGTAAAAATATTGGCATCTATGGAGGTTATTTGCTGTTTTCCTACCACCAGTTGATAATAGATTTTCTCCACATTCACTTTAATTTGCTCTTTGGTTAATTCGGCCTGCAGTCCGGCTAATTTTAATGTGGCATCCCTGGCCTGGAGCCCAACAAATACCTGCCCGTCAAATAAAATCTGGCGTACATCAATACTACCGCTGCTATTGTATTTGGTGCCAAATTGAACAGGCATATAGGTGCCGGGCTGGCCGCCAAAAAATTCGGCAGGAATAAGACTGGTTGGTAATTTTAAATAATCGGTAAACTGGGCGCTGCTGTTTATTTGGGGCAACGCCACCGCTACAATTTCATTATTGGCCTGTTGCTGTATCCTTACATCCAGTAAAGCATTTTTTACCGTTACATTATTTTGCATAGCGTATTCAACCGCCTGCTTTACCGTGAACTCATGCGTTTTTTGGGCCATAAGTGTAGGGCATAAGCCGGCTATCAACAGGGTAAGCAGTACGGCTCTTTTAAAAAATTTCTTCATCATTTGTAACGCTTATTTTTTTTTCTTTTGTTTTTTTTGTTCGGCGAGGTAATGCACCAGTAGTTCGTATCCTTTTGGTGTTACCAACCCAAATAAGAAATTCTTCAATATTTCCAACTGCAGTTCCAGCAGGCTTTCATTAAAGGTTGTTCTAAACTCCGGGTTAAAAAGCAGCATAATGCTTTCCACCCTGAATTTTGCCAGTACGGCTGTATTTATATCCGAACGAAACAGTTTTTCTTTTATACCCCTCAATAAATTAGTATGAAATACATTGTACAAATATTGATCCTTATGCTTTTTAAACTTTATATAAACTTTCGGGTGGTATTTTTGAAGGTCGTTGAGCAGGGATGGGTTTATGGTTGGGATGAGACCTTGCAGCATATCCATTGCCAAAATGATTTCATGAATGGCATTTTCCGAGTCGGAAATATTACAACTGCAATCGGATTCATTGGCCTTGAGCATATCATTAATGATGTCGCCCACAAGCTCCTCTTTATCTTTAAAATGCTGATAAATGGTTTTTTTACTCATGCCCAGATGCGTGGCAATATCATCCATACTCATGCTGCGAAGCCCGTATTTTAAGATGAGCAGGCTCGCTTCGGTTTTTATTCTTTGCCGGGTATCCGGTATCATCAAATTCATGGCGCAAAACTAAGAAAACTTTTTTTGTAAAAATAGTTTCCATCCATTTATTTTGCCATTCATCATTATAATTTTGGGGCAGAAGGGGCTAAATACGCTGTTTTACGTATGGTTTTTGTCGGCTGAGTAATGCGTATTCCTATCTTTGGCTAAATTATGTATTATGGCACAGCGATTCTTTTTATCTAAACTATTGCAATATTTTTTGCAAGGCCTGCTCATTATTGCCCCTCTTGCCATTACGGTGTATGCCTTGTATTTTATTATTAGCACAATTGATAATTGGCTGCCTATTTTTTCTTATACCGATGCAAAAGGCAGGGTTATTGTACAAAATTATGGCCTTGGGTTTGTGATTATATTACTGGCTATTATTGCCATTGGATATTTTAGTTCTTTCTTCTTAACCGGGAGGATCATCAGTTTTATGGATCGGGTAATGGAGCGTACCCCGGGTATTAAACATATTTATACCACCACCCGTGATTTTGTAGAAGCTTTTGCCGGCGACAAAAAAAAATTTACTTATAATGTTTTGGCCAATATTGATGATACCGATGTATGGCGCCTGGGTTTTGTAACCCGTGAAGATATGGCTGATTTTGGTTTTAAGGATTATGTGGCCGTATATATCCCCATGGCCTATTCAGTTGCAGGGCATGTATATGTAATTCCCAAAAGCAGGATTAAGCCCATAACGCATATTACCAGCGCCCAAACTATGAAGTTTGCCGTAAGCGGTGGAGTAACTACGGTAGATGATGCAGAAGTAAAAGTTTCGTAAAAAAAGATTATTTTTAGAGATACTTCACCCAGGATTTAAATGCTTAGAATGAAAAAATTTATTGTTACGGGTTTGCTTACTGTTTTGCTGCTTATGGCTTATTTGCCTTCTTACTGCTGGGGTTTTTGGGCGCATCAAAAAATAAATTATTTCGCCGTTTTTTCACTTCCCCCGGAAATGTTGGTATTGTATAAACCCAACATTAATTTTATAAGCGAGCATGCCGTTGACCCTGATAAAAGAAGATATGCCGTAGCTGCTGAAGGCCCAAGGCATTATATTGATATTGACCATTGGGGAGAATATCCTTATGATTCATTACCCAGGAATTGGAAAGAAGCCGTAGCAAAATATACCCTCGATAGTATTACCACTTATGGCATTGTACCCTGGCACGTTCAGGTAATGTTAAGCCGGCTAACCAATGCTTTTAGGGATAAAAATTTTAGCAGTATATTAAAAAACAGTACGGAACTGGGCCATTATATTGCCGATGCCCATGTGCCTTTGCATACCAACAGCAACCACAATGGGCAATACACCAATCAAAAAGGCATTCATGCATTTTGGGAAAGCCGTGTACCCGAATTACTGGCTGATAAGTATTTTGATTTCTTTGTAGGGAAAGCCCAGTATATTAAAAATCCGGGTGAATATATTTGGGATAGGGTTTTAGAAAGCGCTAAAGCCAGCGACAGTGTTTTGTCTATTGAAAGAGAATTGACCAAACAATTTTCTGAAGACCAGAAATTTTCTTTTGAAGAACGAAACGGGGTAATCATCAGGCAATATTCCACAGCCTTTACCAAAGCGTTTGATGAAAAAATGGACGGCATGGTGGAACGTCGCATGAAGATGGCTATTTTTAGTATTGCTTCTTTTTGGTACACGGCATGGGTGAATGCCGGCCAACCCGATTTAAAGCCCCTCAGTAAACAAAAATTTTCAGAAGCCGATATCAAAGATTTTGAAAAGTTGAACAGTGATTGGGCCCCGGGCAAAAAAATGATTGGCCGGCAGGAAGAAGATTTTTAAATTTTCCCTTTGAAGTTTTAAAGTACCCCCTGCACAATTTTATTCCTTCAATGCCAATAGTTCAATCTATTTTTGCAGGATGAAAATTTTATGGCGCTATCTTAAGCCGCACAAATGGTTGGTAGTGGTAACCCTCTTGCTGGCAGCCATCAATACCGGCTTTTCATTGGCCGACCCTATTTTATTTGGCAAATTGGTTAACCTTGCTGCCGATCACTTTTCGGGCATTGAAGGCTACTCCAATAATCAATTTTTTTGGACCTTTCATAAAATTACCCGTAAAGGGGTGCCGTACTGGGAATTTGGCGTTTTTGTAATTATTATCTTTTCCATATCGGTGGCCATGGTTAGCCGTATTGCAAAAGCCTTCCAGGATTATTTTTTAAATGTAATCATTCAAAAATTTGGCGCCGGTGTTTTTACCGATGGCTTGAAAAAAGCCATGAAACTCCCTTACCAGGATTTTGAAGACCAAATTAGCGGCGAAACCCTTTCTATCCTAACCAAAGTGCGGTCGGATACCGAAAAGTTTATGATCAGTTTTATTAATGTTCTTTTTGGTGTTTTTGTTGGAATTGTGTTTGTATTTGTATATGCGGCCTTATTTATTCACTGGCTGGTGCCGGTGGCCTACCTGGCAGGCATATTCATGCTATCCTTTATTACCGGCAAGCTGAGCAAAAAGGTAAAATTTATACAAAAGAATATTGTGAGCCAAACTACGGCGCTTGCCGGTTCCACTACGGAGTCGTTGCGTAATATTGAGTTGGTGAAAAGCCTTGGGCTTACTACACAGGAAGTGGAAAGGCTCAATAAAAACACTTATAAAATATTGGCGCTGGAGCTTACTAAAGTAAAACGAATCCGCAGTATAAGTTTTGTGCAAGGTACATTGGTGAATACACTCAGGCAGGTGATTCTCTTCATTTTAATGTGGCTAATTTTCCACAACCGGATGGATGCCGGGCAATTGGTAACCATGCAAATTTTTTCATTTTTTGTATTTGGTCCCTTACAGGAAATAGGCAATATTATTTTATCGTACCGGGAAGCCGAAGCCTCTTTGCAAAATTTTGACCGGCTGATGAAGAAGGAACCCGAGCCCGAAGCTGCAAATCCAAAACCATTGGGCGAAATAAGAGAACTGGAATTTTTACAAGTGGGTTTCCAGCATAAAACAGCAGCGCAAAAAGCTATTCATAATATCAGCTTTAAAGTGCATATTGGTGAAACCATTGCTTTTGTGGGCCCAAGCGGAAGCGGAAAATCTACCTTAATGAAATTACTGGTAGGCCTTTACCGGCCTCAGCAGGGAAAAATTTTATACAATGGCCTGGATGAAACCGCCATTCGCTTTGATGATTTGCGCAATCAAATTGGTTTTGTAACCCAGGACACCAATCTTTTTAATGGAACCATACGGGATAATTTAACTTTTGTAAACCCGGGAGCCACAGATGCCGATTTAAATGATGCCCTGCAAAAAGCCGCCTGCACCAACTTAATGGCCCGTGCAGAAAAAGGCCTGGAAACCATGATAGGAGAGGGTGGGCTTAAATTAAGCGGTGGTGAAAAACAACGCTTATCTATTGCCCGTGCCTTGTTGCGTAAACCCAGGATTTTGCTTTTTGATGAAGCGACCTCCGCCCTGGATTCTCTCACTGAAGAGGAAATTACCAACACCATTCGCAGTATTTCCAAATTAAAAAGCCAGGTTACCATTTTAATTGCCCACCGGTTAAGTACCATTATGCATGCCGATAAAATTTATGTACTGGAAAAAGGAGAAGTGGAAGAAATAGGAACCCATGAGGATCTTTTGGAGAATAAAGGTTTGTATTTTGCCATGTGGAGGCAGCAAATTGGGGAACGTAAAAACAGTAATCATCAACCATTAACAACCCACAAATCATCGGTATGACCGCTATTGAAATTTTAGGCCTCGCCGCCGGAACCATTTCTTCCATTACTTTTTTACCACAGGTAACCCGAATTTGGAAAACCAAATCGGCAAAAGATTTATCCATGAATATGTTGTTCTTACTTATTTTAGGCGTAAGTATGTGGTTGGTTTATGGAGTGGTTCAAAAAGATTTAGCCATCATTTATACCAATAGTATGGTGTTAGTGATGAGTGTAATTATGTTTTTCTTTAAAATTAAATTCAGGTAAGCAGTATGGAAGAAAATAGTAAGCCCAGGCCCAACTATTACTGGAGTATTTTTGCAATGACCTGCCCAAGATGCCGGCGGGGGCCTTTATTTGTTTCAAAAAATGCGTATTCAAAAATTACCATGAGTAATATATTAGATATGCCAGAAACCTGCCCCGAATGTGGGCAGCGTTTTCACCTGGAACCCGGCTTTTGGTACGGCACCGGCTATGTGAGTTATGCGCTTACGGTGCTTTTTTCGGCCCTTACATTTATTTTATGGTGGTTGATTGTCGGCTTTTCATTAGACGATTACCGGCTGTTTTACTGGCTGGGTTTTAATGCCATTTTACTCATAGTTCTGCAACCCTGGCTCATGCGCCTCAGCCGGAGTGTTTACCTGAGGTTTTTTATTAAATATGATGAAGATTATGAAAATACCGACCCCAAAACTTATTCCTAATTTTTGGCAATGAAATGAATAGAACTATTCAATGTTTTCTATAATACCCGCAATTCCCTGCCCACCGCCTACACAGGCCGTAACCATTCCATATTTTTTCTTCAGCCTTTTCATGTCATTTATAATTTGAATGCTGAGTTTGCAGCCGGTGCAACCTAAGGGATGACCCAATGCAATAGCGCCGCCGTTTATATTTACTATGGATGGATTAAGTTTTAGCTCCCTTATTACGGCTAAAGATTGCGAGGCAAAAGCCTCATTAAGTTCAATTAAATCGATATCCTGGAGAGACATCCCCGCTTGCTTCAACACTTTGGGTACAGCCGCAATGGGGCCAATACCCATAATGCGTGGGTGAACGCCTGCACATGCTGAATTTACCAGCCTGGCTATAGGTTTTAATCCTAATTCATGGATCATTCTTTCACTCATTACTATTACAAATGCAGCGCCATCACTGGTTTGAGATGAGTTGCCGGCTGTAACTACACCACCTGCTGCAAATGCAGGTTTTAACTTTGCAAGCCCGGCAATTGTGGTGTCCCTTCTTACGCCTTCATCGGTATCCACTACATACGTCCGGGTTTTGCGTTTGTTTTTTTCATCCAGGTACACTTCTTCAACGGTAATGGGTAAAATACCGCTTTTAAAAAAACCTTCATCAATTGCTTTTGCCGCTTTTTCATGGCTGCTAAACGCAAATGCATCCTGGTCTTCACGGCTAATGCTATACTCTTTCGCCACGGCTTCGGCCGTAAGGCCCATACTTAAATAATAATCCGGCTCATCTTTTGCAATTTCATAACTGGGTACGGTTTTCCAGCCTGCCGTAGGTACAAGGCTCATGCTCTCTGTACCGCCTGCAATAATACATTCAGCCATTCCACTCCTTATTTTTGCGGTTGCCATGGCAATACTTTCCAGTCCGCTGGCACAGTAGCGGTTTATAGTGATTCCTGCAGCGTCAAACCCCACGGCTTTTGCGGCAATAATACGGCCAACCTGCAAGCCTTGCTCAGCTTCAGGTACCGCATTTCCTACAATCACATCGTCTATTCTTTTAGCTTCAAGCTGGGGCACTGTAGCCAGCAAGCCTTTTATTACTTCAACCGCTAAATTATCGGGCCTTGTAAACCGAAATCCACCTTTTTTACTTTTGCAAACGGCTGTTCTGTAACCGGCTACGATATACGCTTCCTGCATAAATGTTCTTTTTCTGTTTTAAAGTGTTGCCCGTTCATTTTAATAAAAAATGGTTGTTTATGCAACTTTATAGACCAAAAGTAAGGCAATTATCATAAATAAAAAAGAACGGGATGTTTGAGGATAACGGTGTTTTGCCGGTACTTCCCTTTACCCAATCAGAAGTATTGCTATAACTTTGGCGCATGTATAAAATTTTAAGGGGTATTTTATTTATGATGGATGCCGAACGGGCCCATTATTTTTCCATGAACTCCTTAAAATGGCTCTGCCGGTTTCCTGTTATAAGAAAAATAATTGCCTTATTTTTTAAGCCAATGGATAAACCCCGGGATGTTTTGGGCCTTGCATTTAAAAACCCCGTTGGCCTTGCTGCAGGCTTTGATAAAAATGCTCAATACTTGGAAGCCTTACAAGCATTGGGGTTTAGCCATGTAGAAGTTGGAACGGTTACAGTTTTGCCACAGCAGGGAAATAGCCTGCCGAGATTATTCAGGCTGCCGAAGGATAAAGCGCTTATCAATAGGATGGGGTTTAATAACGATGGGGTAAATGCTATTGCAACCCGGCTTCGGTTATGGAATGAGAAACAAGCCTTAAAAGGGAAATCCAATGCCCAGGGCCGGATGATTATTGGAGGAAATATCGGTAAAAATAAGGCTACGCCAAATGCGCTGGCATGGATGGATTATGAAAAATGTTTTATTGAACTGCATCCTTATGTAGATTATTTTGTGGTGAATGTAAGCAGCCCCAATACACCCGGATTAAGAGAGTTGCAGGAAAAAGAATCATTGCGAAAAATTTTTAGCGTATTGCAATCTTTTAATGCCACACAAGCCGTAAACAAACCCTTGCTGTTAAAGTTAGCGCCGGATTTATCTGACGAACAGGTGGATGATGTAATTGCCCTTACACAGGAAATTAGGATTGATGGTTTAGTAATTAGCAATACTACTTTAGACAGGAGCGCTTTAAGCCCGACCTCTGCTCATAAAGCAGAGCAAATTGGCGCCGGAGGATTAAGCGGAATACCGGTTAAAAACAAAAGCACCACTTTACTAAAATATATTGCCCAAAAAACCAATAGAAAGCTCCCTCTTATTGCCAGTGGAGGAATTTTTACTGCCGATGATGTAAAAGAAAAAATGGATGCAGGCGCTTTGCTGGTACAGGTTTATACAGGGTTTATTTATGAAGGCCCTGCAATAGTGAAAACGATTATAAAAAAAATATGAGTAAATTTGGCTGATTTTTTGAAATACGCTTTTTTAACCAATTAAAATTTATAAAAACATGAACGAAGAAAAAAAAGAAGGTTTTTTTGATAAAGTTAAAAACCAGCTTAGCGACCTTAAAGACAAGGCGGAGGATGCCTGGGAAAAGATTGAAGATAAAGCAGAAGATGTTTGGGATAAGGTAGAAGACAAGGCCGAAGCCGCCTGGGATGCAACAAAAGAAAAAGCGGCTGATTTAAAAGAAGAAATCAAAGACAAATACAATGATTTAACCGGCGATAAGAAAGAAGGAAGCAACGACGCTGCAAAAGCATAATAAAAAAAACCTCACCGGTATGCCATTGATAAAGGTCCGCCCGGTGAGGTTTCTTAAAAAAAGCCATTATTCAATAATTTCCATCTTCATCCTTATATCGCCTAATGGCCTGTCGTGGCTGTCTCTTGGCGCATTGGCAATTTTTCCAATCACTTCAATTCCTTGTTCAACCTCTCCAAACACGGTATAGTTTTGATCCAGAAACGGAGTACCGCCCAAAGTGGTATATATTTTACGTTGCTCCGGGGTATATTTTATACCATAAAATTGTTCAATCTGGTTCAGTTCTGCATCCGAACTAATTTTTCCTTCTACTAAATAAAACTGGCAGGCGCTGCTGGCTTTTTGCGGATTGTTATCCCTTGCTGCGGCCAGCACCCCCTTTTTATGAAATAAAGAAGCTTTGAATTCTGCCGGAATGCGGGACATATCTGCGCCACCATTACCCAGCATGGTTCCGGGAGCTGCATTTTTACTTAATGGATCGCCGCCTTGTATCATAAACTGGGGTATAACCCTATGAAATAAAAGGCTGTCGTAAAAGCCTTCTTTTACCAGCTTTACAAAATTATCCCGGTGCAAGGGGGTGCTATCATATAGTTTTACAATAATAATACCCGAATCGGTGCTGATTTTTACTCTTATGGATTTGTCGCTTCCCATCATTGTTGTTTGATTTTTTTCTGTAGCCATGGATTTGGTTTGTTTTTTAGCTGCAAGAGTTTTTGGGGTTGCCGGCTTTTTTAAAGCAATGGTTTTATTGGCCTGTGCCATTAAAGGAGCCGATAAAAAAAGACCAAAAAGGAGGAATAACGTAATTTTTTTCATGTATATATTTTTAGTTCTCCGAAATCATAATTTTAAGTTTATTCCGGTGGTTAAAAAAATCAGGTCAAATAAAATTTAAAGTTTGAAAATACAGTAACGCATGATCTTTAAGAAAATTTTCCTGTTCAATCATATTAAATTCCGGCAAAGGTTTTAATTGTTTAAAATGCGGCCAGCCTTCTTCATCATTTCCTTCCGGCTGATAATAGCCGCTGGGCATTAAAATAGTGCATACGGCAATATGCATCAGGTCTTGTTTTTCTTCTTTAGTATATTCCCCCGGCCCCTTGCCCAGTTCCTGTATGCCTATTAAAAGCAATACCCCGTTCATGTCGGGTTTAATCCCAAATTTTTCTTTTAGCTTAATCCGTAATTTAAGCCAGCGTACCTGGAGGTCTTCTTCCAAATGTTGCATAGCCTGCAAATGTATAATCTTACGCTTATATATTTAAATGTGTTTGGTAAAAGGAATGATAAATTTAGTTATATAAGGGTGTTGGGGTATTTTTTCTTTAAGAATGGCAGCCACTTTAATAACGGGCATAATCCTATCTTTGCCGCTCTAAAAGTGAATAGATATCCATGTTGCAGATAAATTATTTAAGGCAAAATCCGGAAGACGTAAAGCAAAGGCTGGGGGTAAGAAATTTTTCAAAAATTCATTTGGTGGATGAACTTTTGCAATTAGATGTGGAGCTTCGCAAGCAAAAAGCAGAAAGCGAAAACCTCCAGGCGGCTATGAACAGCGTATCCAAAGAAATTGGCTTACTCATGGGAAAGGGAGAAAAAGAAGCTGCTGAAAAAAAGAAACTTGAGGTTGCACAAAAAAAAGAAGATATAGCCAATGCACGGCTTAAATTAGAGGAATTGGAAAAAAGGACCCATGATCTTTTGGTACAGCTTCCCAATTTACCTCATTCGTCCGTTCCAAAAGGAAACTCGGCCGATGATAATGAAGTGGTGAAAAAAGCCGGCGAGATACCGCAATTAGATCCATCGGCAAAACCACATTGGGAACTCATTAAAGAGTATGACCTCATTGATTTTGAAACCGGTGCAAGGCTTACCGGCAGCGGTTTTCCGGTGTATAAAGGGTTGGGTGCAAAGCTGCAAAGAGCCTTGATACAATTTTTTTTAGACTATAATACCGGCGCAGGATATACCGAGTTTATACCGCCTTTAATGGTAAACGAGGCCACGGCTTACGGCACGGGGCAATTGCCCGATAAAGAAGGGCAGATGTACCATATCACCGAAGATGGGTTTTATTTAATACCCACAGCCGAGGTGCCGGTAACCAATATCTATGCCGATAAAATAATAAAAGAAGAGGAGTTGCCGGTAAAAATGACGGCTTACACCCCATGCTTTAGAAGAGAAGCGGGTAGCTTTGGGGCCGATGTAAGAGGGCTGAACCGGCTTCACCAGTTTGATAAAGTGGAAGTGGTACAACTGGTGCATCCGCAACACAGCTATGCCGTACTGGAACAAATGGTACAACATGTAGAGCAGTTGCTGCTACTCCTTGAGTTGCCTTACCGTATTTTGCGTTTATGTGGCGGAGATATGGGTTTTACATCGGCGCTTACCTACGACTTTGAAGTGTATAGCGCTGCACAGCAAAAATGGCTCGAAGTAAGCTCAGTGAGCAATTTTGAAACGTTTCAAACTAACCGGATGAAAATTCGGTTTAAAAATACCGACGGAAAAACAACCCTGCTTCATTCGCTCAATGGTTCTTCACTTGCCCTCCCCAGGATTGTAGCTGCGCTATTGGAAAACCACCAGGCCGCAGGTTGTATTAACATCCCCAAGGCCTTACAACCCTATTTTGGGGCTTCAAAAATTTTGTTGCCTTAACTATTTTTGAATGTTTTTTTGGCTTTTATAAGTCAAAATTGCATTAGATTTGTCGATACCAAAAAAAGTTTTAATAGTATGAAATTCATTTCGTTTTTACTGATAACCTCATTTATCTTATTTTTTAGTTGTTCTCCTAAAACAACGCCAACCACCTCGGTTCCTAAACTCAGCACAGAAGCTGCTGCAGGTATGGTAATTTATACCGCCAAATGCGGCCGTTGCCACGAGTTGAAAAAAGTAGATAATTATACCGCAGCAGAATGGGTGCCTATATTGGATGCCATGGCGCCTAAAGCCAAGTTAGACAGTACCGAAAAAGCCAATGTACATGCTTATGTACAAGCTTTTGCCAAGGCCGGATAGTTTCCAAAAAACGTTTTTCAGGTAGCCAAAATCTTAATTTCTGTTAAACCTGTGCATTTGTTTTGAGTCAAACTCAAGATAATTGTACTATTGTATTGCAGTAAATAAGTTCAATATGGCTTCCAACCGTACAAAAAACCAACATTTGTTATGGCGGGCCGGCTTTGGGCCAATGGCCGAAAACGCTGCCAGCCTGGATGATTTTCCTACCCAAAAACTTTGGGAACTCTTAATAGAAACTTCCGTTAAAAAGCCAGCAAAAATTGAAGTAGCCAGGAGCCTTTCAGACGGCCTGGTTAAAGGCGTTGGAGAAGTAATAAGGCTGGAGAAAAAATCTCCCGAAAATAAGGACATGAAAAAAAAGCGGCGCATGGAAAACAAGGAAGGCATTGCCAGCCTTAACCTCATGTGGCTCGATACCATGATAAACAGCGAAGCGCAACTAAGGGAAAAAATGAGTTTTTTCTGGCATGGGCATTTTGCAACAAGGGTAATTAACAGTTATTTCCAGCAGGAGCTCCTGCAAATTATTAGGGAAAATGCATTGGGAAATTTTGGAGAGCTGTTAAGGGCGGTAAGTAAGTCGCCCACCATGCTCCAATTTTTAAATAACCAGCAAAATAAAAAAGGCCACCCCAACGAAAACTTTGCCCGGGAAGTTATGGAGCTCTTTACCATGGGGCGTGGCCATTATACCGAAGACGATATTAAAGAAGCGGCCCGTGCTTTTACAGGATGGGGTTTTAATATGCAGGGAGAGTTTGTGTTTAGGCGCCAGGTTCATGATGAGGGAAACAAAACGGTGCTGGGCAAATCTGGCCCGTTTGATGGCGATGATATCCTTGCTATTTTGTTAAGCAAAAAGGAAACCGCCCAATTTATTACCCGAAAAATTTATCGTTTTTTGGTAAACGAAAACATTGATGAAAGCAGGGTGAAGAGTCTTGCCGACGATTTTTATCAAACGGGATATGAAATTTTACCTTTGCTCAATGCCATCTTTACATCCGATTGGTTTTATGATGAAAAAAATATAGGCAGCAAAATAAAATCACCTATCGAGCTGCTGGCAGGCATCCGCCGTTACCTGCCCATGAGCCTGGATAATGATGAAGCGCAAATGCTATTTCAAAAAGTGCTCGGCCAGGTATTGTTTTATCCGCCCAATGTAGCCGGCTGGCCCGGCGGCACATCGTGGATTGATAGCACCAGCCTGATGGTGCGCCTGCAGGTACCACAGGTTTATTCGGCAAAAGAAGCCATTTCTCTCACTCCAAAAATTGACGACGACCTGGCTATGGGAACCAAAATGGAAGAAACCGTACGCATCAATAGAAATAAGGCTTATATAAACCGAGGCGGGGCAGCAGATATTGAATGGGATTTAATTTTCAAAGCTTTTGAAAAAGTGAAAAGGCCCGTGTTGGTGGAGGCCATCAGCCTTTCATTAATTCAATCCCCCAAAACGGTGAGCGAAGATATTATTACCCGTTTTTCCGATGAATCGTCCAGGGAGGCTTTTATTAAAAGCGCCGTAATCAATATTATGAGTACACCGGAGTATCAAATGTGTTAACCGGTTTTAAAATAAATACTACTATGTTGTTTAAAAGAAGAGAATTTATTCAAACAGGGTCATTGGCTTCAGCCTCATTAATGCTGCCAAAATTTCTAAAAGCATTTGAAAACAAACAACTCGTTCCACCCGGCAATAAGGTTATGGTGGTTATTCAATTCAGCGGGGGAAACGATGGTCTTAATACGGTTATTCCTATAAATAACGATATTTATTACAAGGAACGGCCCAGGTTAGGCATACCCGCTGCCAATGCCTTGTCTTTAACTTCCGATGCCGGCTTAAACCCGGCATTAACGGCTTTTAAAGAGTTATATGATAATGGGAATTTATCCATTTTAAATAGTGTAGGTTATCCAAATCCCGATCGTTCGCATTTTAGGAGTATGGATATTTGGCAAAGTGCCAGCAATGCAAACGAGTATGTTAGCACAGGCTGGGTAGGCCGTTACCTTGATGCACAATGTAAGGGTTGCGATAAACCCACACAAGCTGTGGAAATTGATGACATGCTCAGCTTGGCCTTAAAAGGAAATAGCCAAAAAGGATTGGCGTTTACCGACCCTCGCCGCCTGTATTCCAGCAGCAATGAAAATTTTTATAAAGAAATCAGCAACCATCATGAGCAAAGTGAAGCTGCTGTGGACTACCTGTATAAAACCATGAGGGATACGATTAGTAGCGCCAAATATATTTTTGAGCAAAGCAAATTAAGGCCAAGCGCCCAAACCTATCCTTCAACTAAATTGGCGGCAAATCTTAAAACGATTGCTTCACTTATCATGAGCGATATTAATACCAAAGTGTATTATGTTTCGCTGGGAAGTTTTGATACGCATATTAACCAGGCTGCACAGCAAACCCGGCTTTTTACAGAGTTAAATGATGCCATTAAAGCCTTTACGGCCGACTTGAAAAAAAATAACCGCTTTGATGATGTGCTGATTATGACCTTCTCGGAATTTGGAAGAAGGGTTTCTCAAAATGCCAGCAATGGCACCGATCATGGTACGGCCAACAATATGTTTTTTATTGGCGGAAACCTCAAACAAAAAGGATTAATAAATGCAATGCCCAACCTGGGTGATTTAAATAGCGGCGACCTGAAACACCAGGTAGATTTTAAAGCCGTATATGCTACCTTACTCCATAACTGGTTGAATGCCGACGACGAAACCATCCTGGGCAAAAAATACCCTTATCTCGATTTTGTTTAAAGAAAAATCAAAAATTAAAACGACACGTCATCAAATCGGCCGTCGTTCATGCTGCTTTCTTTATTGATGTAAAGTTTAGCCGCATCATCTCCGCCGCCCGAAACGGGTTTCCAGTTTCCTCCTTTTGGCCTGGGGCCGCCGGTGTCATTAGGGTCTGAGTCGTATTCAATAAACTTTTGAATATGTAAAAGGGCTTTCAGTTTTATTAACTCCAGGCTACCGTTACGGTGCTTGGCAATTTTTACATGGGTTTCCCCTTTGTTTTGCTCACCAAATTCATTGGCGGTAATATCATAATATTCCGGGCGGTACAAAAACATTACCATATCGGCATCCTGTTCAATAGCGCCGGATTCACGGAGATCACTCAGTTGCGGCATTTTATTGCCTTCTTTACGTTTTTCCACTTCCCGGCTCAATTGTGATAGGGCAATGATGGGTATTTGTAATTCTTTGGCAAGGCCTTTAAGGTCTCTCGATATTTTACTGATTTCCTGCTCCCGGTTGGCATTTCGTTCTCCACTGCCGCTCATGAGTTGCAGGTAATCAATAATAATTAAGCCTACATTATGTTTGGTTTTTAAACGGCGGCATTTTGCCCTTAATTCAAAAATATTTAATGCGGCGGTATCATCAATAAAAATGGGCGCTTTAGTTAACCGGTTAATGCCTTTGTTATAAAGCTGTTTCATTTCATATTCTTCCAATTGTCCACGGGCAATTTTTTCCAGCCATATTTCACTTTCGGCGCTTAAAATTCTTTGTACCAACTGGCTACTGCTCATTTCAAGGCTAAAAAAACCAACCGCTGTAGGTTTAGTAGGATGCAGCGCTGCATGGCGGGCAAGGTTAAGCGCAAAAGCTGTTTTACCAACGGAAGGGCGTGCAGCCAATACAATCAGGTCGGTGGGCTGCCAACCGTAAGTTACCCGGTCAAGAGATGCAAACCCGGTAGGCACACCGGTAATATCTTCCTGCCGGTTGCGCATATCTTCAATGCGCTTGATGGTTTTTACCAAAACGGTTTCGATCTCATCAAAATTTTTGCGTAAATGGTTGTTGGTGATTTCAAACAATTTACTTTCAGCATCATCCAGCAAATCAAATACATCAATGGTATCTTCATATGCATCGCCTATAATTTCGCCACTGATGCGGATGAGCTCCCTTTGTATAAATTTTTGTAAAACAATCCGGCTATGGGCATCAATGTTGGCCGAGGATACTACGGCATTGGTTAAGCGGGTAACATAAAAAGCGCCGCCAACAAGATCCAGTTCTTCTTTAAATTTAAGCTCTTCAACTACCGTTAATAAATCTATTTGAGAGTTTTTGCCGGCCAGCGATTGCATGGCCTTAAAAATTCTTTGGTGGGCATCTATATAAAAGCATTCCGGTTTCAGTATTTCAATAACGGTATCAAATGCGCCCTTTTCCAGCATGATGGCGCCTAAAATAGCTTCTTCCGCTTCCTTTGCCTGTGGGGGCACTTTCCCAAAAACCATGCTTCCCAGGTCGGTAGTGGTTTTTCTTATTGATTTTCTGTCTTTATTGAGATTTGTAAATTCCATTTTCTTGCTTATCCGATGTTTTTCATTTTAAGTAAAAAATTTAACTCCTTTCACAGCATTCTTTTACTCCGGCGGCTAAGGTAACAGGAGTACGTTAATCTAAAGGATTAAATAGTTATTCACAATGCGGTTTGTACGGTGAATTACGATCTTTTCCACATAAATTCACAATAAAGTTAGTTTATTCACGGGTAATTAACAGGTTATTTCACATCACTTTTGCAATAAGAATCGGCCGGGCTTGCTATTTATTCACAAAATCAAATGGCCAAATTTCTTTTTGTTCACCGGCAGTAGAAAATTATTTTTTTTTGATGTTATGATTATTTCTTACGGCAGATAAGTTTTTGTTGCCGAAAGCTTTTCGGGATCCTAAAATTCGTTATCCCTTCAAAAGGCATTGTTTTATCTTTGCGGCTTAAACCCGCATTACGGTATGACGATTTCATATAATTGGCTTTGTGATTATTTGCCCGAAACGCCTCAGCCGGAAGCATTAAGTAAAATGCTCACGGCAATAGGGCTGGAAGTGGAAAGCCTGGAACATAAAGAAAATATTAAAGGTGGCTTAAAAGGCCTGGTTACCGGCGAGGTGTTGACTTGTGAAAAACATCCCGATGCCGATAAATTAAAATTAACCACGGTAAATACAGGCAATGGCGCACCCTTACAGATTGTATGCGGGGCGCCAAATGTTGCTGCAGGCCAAAAAGTAATTGTAGCGGTAGCCGGCGCTACACTCTACCCCTTAACCGGTGAGCCCTTTACCATTAAAAAAACCAAAATCAGGGGCGCTGCAAGTGAAGGAATGATCTGTGCAGAGGATGAAATTGGGTTAGGTGAAGGCCACCATGGAATAATTGTATTACCGCCCGATACCGCCGTAGGCAAACCGGCGTCAACACTATATTCCATTAACAGCGATTATATTTTTGAAATTGGCCTTACCCCCAACCGCATGGACGCCATGAGCCATTTAGGCGTGGCCAAAGATGTATGCGCTTATTTAACTCATCATAACCGTAAAGAATTAAAACCCAGGCTACCCTTCAACCCATCATTTGTAACCGATGATGATGCCGCTCCCATAAACGTTACCCTGGAGAATAGTACCGATTGTAAACGGTACTCCGGTATTTATTTGCAAAATGTTTCCGTTACGGAAAGCCCTGATTGGTTAAAGCAAAAGCTACAAAGCATCAATGTAAAATCCATTAATAACATTGTGGATATTACCAATTTTATATTACATGAAACCGGGCAACCGCTCCATGCTTTTGATGCCGATAAAATAAGAGGAAATTCCATTGTGGTAAAAAGCGCTAAAGAAGGAGAAAAATTTATAACCCTGGATGGCACTGAACGAAAACTCAGGGCTGCTGATTTATTGATTTGCGATGCAGAAGGACCCATATGTATTGGCGGTGTTTACGGAGGGTTGAATAGTGGCATAACCCAAAGCACTAAAAATATTTTTTTGGAAAGTGCATGGTTCAGCCCGGAAAGCATACGTAGAACATCGTTGGCACATGGGTTAAGAACCGATGCCGCCACAAGATTTGAAAAAGGTGTGGACATCAGCAATACCGTAACGGTGCTCAAGCGTGCAGCAGAGTTAATAAAGGCAGTTTGCGGCGCTTCCATTGGCGCAGTTATTGATATGTATCCGCAGCCGGTGGAGAAAACCATCGTTCAGTTAAAATACCATTACCTCAAAAAACTCAGCGGAAAAAATTATCATAGCGAAGCAGTAAAAAACATTTTAACGGCCCTGGGCTTTGATATTTTTAAAGATGCCATTGATGAATTGTGGGTTCAGGTACCTTATCACAAACCGGATATCAGCATGCCGGCAGATATTGTGGAAGAAATCATGCGCATAGACGGCCTGGATAATATTGAAATACCCGCTGCCATTACGCTGTCACCTGCCATAGAGCTGGAATCGGAAAAAGCTTTTTTTAAAGAAAAAATTGCTGATTATTTAACCGGGCTGGGCTTTAGGGAAATTTTTACCAACAGCCTTACCAATAGCAATTATTATAGCGGGGAGGTTTTACAATCTGCCGTGAAGTTAAAAAACAGTCTGAGTGCAGGCCTGGATATTATGCGCCCTTCCATGCTGGAAACCGGCCTGGAGGTAATGGCCTATAATATTAATCGTAAAAATAACCGGCTAAAATTGTTTGAATTGGGAAAAACTTACCATACCCATGAAACCGGGCTGTATAAGGAACAAAACCATTTGGCGCTTTACATTTGTGGCAACCTTACGGAAACCGGCTGGCAACAAAAACCCATAAAAGCAGATTTTTATTATGTAAAAGCTGTGCTGGAAAAAATAATGGCTTCGGCAGGAGCCAAACGGGTTTCCTATGAACCCGGCAATGAACCGGGTTTTGATGAGTTTATCCTCATTAAACATAAAAATACGGCATTGGGATATGCCGGTAAAATTTCGGCAGCAAAAGCGGCCACTCAGCATATCAGCGAAACGGTTTTTTATGCAAGTTTAAATTGGGATGAAATAGCAAATATTTTACAAAACCATAAAATTGTGTACCAGCCCATTCCAAAATTTCCGGCGGTAGAACGGGATTTGGCATTGCTGGTAGAGAAGAAAATTACCTATCACGACCTGGAAAAAACGGTGGCCGATGCTAAAATTAGCCGCCTGGTATCTGTTAAACTTTTTGATGTTTTTGAAAGCGAAAAACTGGGAGCCAATAAAAAATCCCTGGCAGTAAATTTTACCTTTTCCGATGACACAAAAACACTTACCGACGCAGAAGTGGACGAAATGATGCAGCAAATTGCAGGCTTATATGAACAAAAACTCAATGCAGAGGTAAGAAAGAAATAAGGCCTTTTTTGAACACATAACCAATATGGGTATAAACACACTGGATTATATTAATGCCATTTCTGCCAAGGTACAGCAGTTAATAAAACGGCAGGAATCCCTTAAAAAGGAAAACACCGCTTTGAAGGAAAATTATGAAAAACTGTTAAGGCAGCAGGAAGAGTTAAAACAGCGGGTAGAAGATTTGCGCCAGCAGGAACTCCTGCTCAAAGCAGCTGCAGCGCCACTTAACCCCGATGAAAAAAAGGAAATGATCCAAAAAATAAATGCCTACCTGCGCACTATTGATAAATGTATTTCTTTATTAGGCAAATAATCTATTATGGCAGAAATGATACCTGTAAATATTGTAATTGGCGACCGCACTTATCGCATCAAAACCGAAGCAAAAGATGAGGAAAAGGTACGTAAAACCATAAAACTCATCAACGAAAAAATTATTGAGTTCAAAACCCAGTTTGCCGGAAAAGATATGCAGGATTATATTGCCATGGTAATTATTTGGTATGCCACCCAGGCCCAGGATTCCTCCCCATCCGGTTATGAAAACAGTCAATTCATAGAAAGCCTTAAAAAATTAGAGCTGCTGCTGGACAAATCCCTGTAAACCGGGCCTGATGTGCCGGCCCTTATTTACCTGTACCTTATCCAGGCACACTATATAATAAATTATTGCTATCTCGTTTAAACTTCCTGTAAATTTGTATCTTCGCTAATAACCATCTCACTCTAAATATTTTATGGGTAAAGAAGGGAAGAAACATATTAACAATCAGTTCAAACAGCTAATAATCAATGGATTCAACGATAATTTATATCATCATCGGTGCAGCAGCGCTGCTTGTGGGCATCTTACTGGGTAAGTTAGTTTTTGCCAAAAACACCCAAAAGAAAATTGAAGAAGCCGAAATTCAATCTCAAAAAATCATTGCAGAAGGCCAGTTAAAAGCCGAAACCTTTAAAAAGGAAAAAGAACTGGAAGCCAAGGAAAGGTTTGTTCAGCTAAAAGCCGAACACGATAAAGAAGTGATGCAGCGCAACCAGAAAATTAATGAAGGCGAGAACCGCATCCGGCAAAAAGAGCAAAGCCTTAATTCAAAAGAAGGCAACCTGGAAAAACAACTTAAAGAAAACGATGCCATTCGGGAAAACCTGAACCGGCAAACAGAAATCGTAAACTTAAAGCGTACCGAACTGGAAAAACACCAGGAAGAACATATTCGCCGCCTTGAAAAAGTGGCCGGCTTAAGCGCTGAAGATGCCAAAACCCAACTCATTGAAAGTTTAAAACAAGAAGCCCAAACCAGGGCATTGGCGCTTCAGCAGGATATTATTGAAGAAGCCAGGCAAAAAGCCAATAAAGAGGCCCGCAAAATTGTAATACAAACCATACAACGCACCGCTGCAGAACAGGTGATTGAAAATGCCATTACGGTTTTCAACCTGGAAAGCGATGAAATAAAAGGTTCCATTATTGGGCGTGAAGGCCGAAATATACGAGCCATTGAAGCTGCCACCGGCGTTGATCTGATAGTAGATGATACGCCGGAAGCCATTGTACTTTCTTCATTTGACCCGTTGCGCAGGGAAGTAGCCCGCTTGTCATTACAAAGGCTGGTATCCGATGGCCGTATTCACCCGGCTCGTATTGAAGAAGTGGTGGAAAAAACCCGTCGCCAGCTCGATGACCAGGTAATGGATATTGGCGAAAGAACAGTAATAGAGCTTGGCATACATGGCCTGCATAAAGAACTGGTTCGCATGGTAGGTCGTATGCGTTTCCGGTCTTCTTATGGTCAAAACCTTTTAATGCACAGCCGTGAAACGGCAAACCTTTGTGCTATTATGGCATCGGAACTGGGCTTAAATCCCAAGCTGGCAAAAAGGGCTGGTTTACTGCATGATATTGGTAAAGTACCCGATGAAGAAACTGAATTAAGCCATGCTTTGCTGGGCGCCAAACTTGCAGAAAAATATGGCGAAAACCCGGCCGTGGTAAATGCCATTGGCGCCCACCACGACGAAATGGAAATGCAATATGTAATTTCTCCCATTATACAGGCCTGTGATGCCATTAGCGGCGCAAGGCCGGGTGCAAGGCGTGAAATTATGCAGCAATACATTCAGCGCATTAAAGATTTGGAAAACCTGGCCCTTGGCTATACCGGGGTGGAAAAAGCCTATGCCATACAGGCCGGAAGAGAGCTGAGAGTAATTGTGGAATCCGAAAAAGTAAGCGATGCCGACAGCGATAAACTCAGTTTTGAAATAGCACAGAAAATACAAACGGAAATGACCTTCCCGGGGCAAATTAAAGTAACGGTGATACGGGAAAAAAGAGCTGTGAATATTGCACGCTAAGCTTTAAACTATATTTTTTTTTAAAAGCCTTTGTAGAAGAACAAGGGCTTTTTATTTTATACCCATTGTTGCGTCTATACTTAAATTTTTGATTTAATTTTCATCAATGGATGATCAACTTTTACAACAGGCGGTATCTTTTTACGGAAAACCATTTTCGGTTGCCCATGTTTTTGGAAGCGGTTTAATCAACCATACCTGGAAGTTAAGTGCAGGCGATGAAAATTTTATTTTTCAAAAAATTAATACGGAGGTTTTTAAACAGCCGGGTAAGATTGATGAAAACCTGCAAATACTTTCTGTATTTTTTGCACAGCAGCATCCAGGCTATTTATTTACCGCTCCGTTAAAGGGTAAAAATGGCCATTCGCTCCTGCAAATAAATTATGGTTATTACCGTTGTTTTGTTTTTGTAAAAAATTCGCATACGGTAGATGTTGTTCAAACTACAAGCCAGGCTTATGAAGCGGCAGCACAGTTTGGAAAATTTACTACTCTGCTCAATGATTTTGATGCAAAACGGTTGCATATTACCCTGCCCGATTTTCACAACCTTGCCTTGCGTTACCAGCAATTTGAAACAGCAATGAACAATGGCAATACGCAGCGTATTGCACAAGCTGTTGAAGAAATTAGTTTTTTACAATCTCAAAAAACAATTGTAGAACAATGGCAAAAATTTATAGCATATAAAGAGGCCAGGCAAAGAGTAACACACCACGATACTAAAATTTCCAATGTGCTTTTTGATGAAAACAATAAAGGAATTTGCGTTATAGATTTAGATACCGTGATGCCTGGTTATTACATTAGCGATGTAGGCGATATGCTGCGAACCTATATTTGCCCTTTTTCGGAAGAAGAAAAAGACCTGGATAAAATAACCGTACGGAAAGAATTTGTGCAGGCCGTTCAACAGGGCTATTTTGCCCAAATGCAAAACAACCTCAGCGCCTATGAGCAGGATCATTTTTATTTTTCGGGTGAGTTTATTATTTTTATGCAGGCCTTGCGCTTTTTAACCGATTACCTCAACAACGATGCCTATTATGGCCGTAAATACGAAACGCATAATTGGGTAAGGGCAAAAAACCAGGTGCAATTGTTAAAAGAATTTCAATTTGTGCTTTAATTTTTGCATTTCACACTTGATGTTGATAAAGTGTGCGCAAACAGTCGTTTTTTTTTTTTTTAAAATTTTATGAATGCTATTTTACTTTTGTATTAAAGTTTAATAACTTTTATTTTTTACGCTAGCGACAAAAGTGAAACTAATTTTTAATTTTAAAACTAAAGTACATGAAAAAGATTTTTCTATTGCTTTTGGTTTTTGTTTCTGTCAGCAACATTTCCAAAAGCGAAAAAATTTATCAAAATTTTTTTGATACTAACACTTGTTCAGCTCATACAACTTTTCTTAAACGATATATTATTTCTGGTACATTAACTACATCCATTCAAGGTTGTACTGTTACAATTGGGGTGCAAATATCTTTTAATTGGAATGGCCAACCAGATGGAGAAATAACTGATTTAAGTGTTACGCTAACTGGAATAAGTATAAACTGCCCAGGAAGTGGTATAGAACCAATTCCTGCTAGAATTGCAGCTTATAGCTTTGATCAGGTACAAGAGAGAGTTGAAAATGTTGTATTAGAAAGTATGGATACAGAGGGTAGCAGAGATTATATTATTACAGATCCTCAACTTGCTCATGAAGTGGAAGACTTTGCAACAGGGTTGATAGCAGGTGTTAAAGAATCACAGTAATTCATTTTTGATTTGTGTATTGCATTTCTTGCAATACACAAATCTTTTTATTAAGAAGTAAAATGAAAAAAAAGAATTTCATAATTTGTTTCATTTTTTTTGTTTCTTTTTATAAAGCCTTTTCGCAGGTACCGGAGAATATTCTTTATAAAACAAACTGGCAGTATAGTTTTTTAATTAAAGTAGATACGCTTTGGATTAAATCTGTTCCAATTACAATTGAATACCAAATGACATCTTCAAGGGATTCGTCCATTTCTTTTTTTTCTGATGATAGTGCTATGGATACAAATTCGGTGAAAAATTTAGATAATGCGCAGGTTGATATGAGTCTTGATATTAATATGCCTCAAAAGATAGTATTTAACGGCAAAGACATTATCACTTATCAAAACGGTATTAAAACCATAAAAGAAGCTGCATATAGAGTTTTTAAACCCATCAATGAATATAAAAATATAGAGGGATTTAGATGCAGAAAGTATGAAATTTTAGGTGATAGTATAGGCGTATCTTTTGCATGGATTTGCAAAGATTTACCTGCTACAATAACTCCTGTTGGTTTTTTAAATACCCCAGGTGCAATTTTAGGCTATGAAAACTCACAAAAAAGTATAAATATTATTTTATTGAAAATAAAACTTGAAAGTTTACCCTAGTAGTAAACTTGGACCTCTACAGGTGAAAAGTACCCTTTATAAATTTTAAAATACTTTTAATAATCCTCCTGCCCTGCGCAAAATAAAGGTTTCCTGGTTTTCCATTTGCCTCTTGTAAAATCGGGTATGGTTTGCAATTTGCCGCCCTGTGCAATAGATTTTTCACTCAGCGGGGTAATGGCATACCAGGTGGCCAGGTCATAAATATCCAGCGGAAATTCTGCTTTGCGTTTTATACATTCAATAAAGGCATTGTCAATAAACCAATCCATGCCGCCATGCCCTGCGCCTGCCGCATCGTTGCCGTATTTAACCCATAAAGGATGGTCGTATTGCTTCATATAGCCTTCAGAATTTTCCCAGGTATGCGGCTTGCTTTTATCTTCAAAGTAAATCAGGCCACCGTCAGGTTGTCCGGCATGGGTATCCTGCCAAATACCATTTGTGCCTTGCACCCTAAAGCCCAAATTATATGGCCTTGGCGAAGAGGTATCATGGGTTAACACAATGGTTTCGTTATTGGCCGTTTGAATTTGCGTGGTAACTATATCGCCTAATTTAAAAGTGATTTTTGCATTGGGGTGATCTTTACCGCCTTTGGGATGGTTTACAATATAACGGTGCAATCCCCTTGCTTTTGTTGCAATAGAAGAGAGTTTGGTAAGCCGGTTTCCACGGTTAAGATCTATCATGGTTCCTACGGGGCCCAGGCCATGCGTAGGATAGAGCTCACCATTTTTATCAATAGAATACTGTGTTCTCCATTTGGCTTCGCTCATGGCTTTATCGCCAAACTCCACCCCGCTTCCATAAGGCGTAACGCCATCATTAAATTTTACGGCTCTTAAATCATGTTGGTACCCGCCCTGCAAATGTAAAATCTCACCAAACATACCTTGTTTTACCATATTAAAAACGGCCAGCACATCCCTGCGATAGCAAACGTTTTCCAAAGGCATTACCGGTATGCCGGTTTTTTCGCTGGCATTCACCATATCCCAGCAATCTTTTAAATGAATGGCGCCTGACACCTCCACACCGGGTATTTTTCCGGCATTTAATGCATCAATAGTTTGTGGTGCGTGCCATTCCCAGGGTGTGGCAATTATTACGGCATCTATATCATCTCGCTTCAATAAATTTTGATAGTCGTAATTACCATTGGTAAATTCAACTGGTTTGGGTTTGCCGGCTTTTGCAATAATGTTTTGTGATGTGGCCATCATTTTTAAATCGGGGTCGGCCATGGCAATAATTTCCACATCGGGCCGGGTAGCCATAAGGCGTACATGCTCCTGCCCCCTTAGGCCTACGCCAATTAAACCCACCCGTACTTTATTGTTTTTTTGAGATGATAATGCCTGGATGCTTTCCAGTGATAACGCAACAGATAAACCCGCAAGGCCTGTATTGCGAATAAATTTTCTGCGGTTCATATTATGTGTCATAGCTTCATTTTTTATACTGTGAATGTAAGCATCATTCAGTAATTAATGAAGCAGGGGATAAAAGTTAGGTGGATACCGCAAAAACAACGAATTTTGCAAAAAAATAATTCATGGCAGCAGAAAATAATCAACAACCCAATCAATTAAATATAGAAATTTCCGAAGAAGTTTCAGAAGGACAATATGCCAACCTGGCCATCATTACCCATAGCCATGCCGAGTTTGTATTTGACTTTGTAAATGTAATGCCCGGCACACCTAAAAGCAAAGTAAAAAGCCGGTTGATCATGACGCCCTTTCATGCCAAACGATTTATGAAAGCTATTGTGGAAAATGTGCAAAAATTTGAAGCCAGCCACGGTGAAATAAAAGATATGGAAACGGTAGAAATGCCTTTTAATTTTGGCGGCCCACCTGCGCAGGCTTAGGCGGTATTCCATATTTTCCAGTTTTCTTCTGCTTGTAAGATGAGCATTTCATAACCATTTTTTATACTGCAGCCCTTTGCCTTGCCTTTTTTTAGAAACAAGGTTTCTTCGGGCTTATAAATTAAATCGTAGAGCAAATGGCTGGAGTTGAGGAACTCGTATGGAAGCGAGGGAAATTGAGCATCATTGGGCGCCATACCTACCGGTGTACAATTGATGATGATGGAATATTTATCCAGCAAAATTTTATTTACCGCTTTATACCCAATGCAATTATTTTCTTTTTTTGAAGTGGATACCAGCAAAAAAGGAATAGCTAATTGTTTCAAAACATACTGTACAGCTTTTGAGGCTCCGCCGGTACCCAATATCAATGCTTTTTTGTGATTGAGTTTTAGCAGCGGTTCAAAAGAAGCTTTAAAGCCCAGGGCATCAGTATTATACCCTGTGGTGCTTTGACCATTAATTTTAATACAATTTACGGCTCCAATTGTTTTGGCCGTATCATCCAATTGAGAGAGATAAGATAGAATAGCCTGTTTATACGGAATGGTTACTGCCAGGCCCAGCAGGTTTTGATTTTGTGAAAGGAGGGAAGGGAAAAGGTCAATCTTAGGAATAGGGAATAGCTCAAACAAAGCATCCTTAATGTTTTCTTTTTCAAATTTTTGAGTAAAATATTTTTTTGAAAAAGAAACGGATAGGGGGTAACCCAAAAGTCCGTAAACATTCATCAGGCATTTTCTTTATTGAGATAAAGGTTAAAGGTATCGCCCCTTAAACCGATGCGCATGGCTTCCAGCGCTATAACTTCCGATGGCGCAATATTGCCCAGGTTTACATTGCAACCAATAAGTTCTAAAAAGTAAAGTTGCTGTGCTTTTTGAGGCGCTTCCCAAATAATTTGCTTTTCGGGTATTTGGGTTAAAATTTCCTGCACAAGGCCTTCTCTTACTTCTCCGGTACCCCGGTAAATACCAACGTTACCGGCTTCACGGGCTTCGGCAATTACATAAGATGATCCGGCGCTTAATTCGGCACGCATGAGTTCAATCCATTTATAAGGTGGAATGATGTGGGCGGCATCTTTACTGCCTACCTCGCTCAGCACTACGCCATGTTTGGTAAGTTTTTCTATATAGCCGCATTTTTCAGTGTGGGGAATGGTAATGGAGCCATCGCTTACTTCCATATAACTAATGCCATATTCTTTACAGGTGTTAATATAATCGTCAAATTGGTTTCGGATTAAAAAAGCTTCAAACAAGGTACCGCCAAAATAAACCGGAACATTATAAGAGCGGTACACATCCAGTTTTTCTTTAAAAGTGGTGGTTACATAAGCGGTGCCAAAGCCGAGCTTAACAATATCTACATGCGGCGCCGCCACACTCATAAAATTTTTGGCTTCTTCTACACTCAGGCCTTTGTCCATTACCATGGTAAGGCCGCTAATACGGGGTTTGGCTATCCTGTCGGGAATTTGGGAGAGGTTAAAATTCATAAAATACAATCACTTTGCTTTTGCGTGCAAAGATAAGGGATGCGTATTTTTTACGGCAAAGCAATTATAAGCTCATGGGTGGTTATGCTGCTTTTACGATTTTTTCTTTTTAAAGCGTGCGGCAATTTCCACCACCTGTTGGTGACGAAGCAGGGAGGGTTCTAATTCTATTATTTTCTTAAAACCTTTAGGATAAAGGGCAAAGCCGTTTTCCAGGTAAACCATCGCTTCTTTTGATTTTCCTGCGGCAAACAGAAATAAACTTTTATAAAATAAAAAGATGGGCTTATTATCGGTGCTTTCCAGGGAAAGAGCGGCATAGTCAATTCCATCATTGAATAATTTTCCACGGTACATACACTGTAAAAGTTCCACCCAGCCATTGATGTTTTTAGGCTTCATTTTAACGGCCTGGCCAATAGCGGATATGGCTTCGGGGTATTTGCCCAGTTCCACAAAGCAACGCCCTAAGGCAATATGGTATTCGGCTTGCATGCGGTGCATACTTAGTGCGGTTTGCAGGCATTTTATGGCCGGTTGCCAGGCGCCTTCATTCATATAAGTGCCGGCAATTTTATAATGAAGCTGGCTGTCTTCTGCATTGAGGTGGCTGGCTTTACGGTAATGAAACCGGGCCTGCGAAAAATTTTGCAGTTTATGGTAGCAATAGCCCATGGCTTCATAAATCACATATTCGGGCCGTGAAAGTTCTAATACTTTTTCCAGCGCTTCAATGGCTTCCCGGTATTTTCTTATCCTTATATAAGCATCGCCAAGGTTGCGGTAGGCATAATCAAATTTTTCATCAATAGCCAGTGCATATTGGTAGGCATCTATGGCTTTTTCGTGGAGTTTTAAACCCTGGTAAGCTGCGCCAAGGTTAAACCAGGCAAGTTCATTATAGGGAAACTCTTGTATGATATTTTGGTGCAGCCTGATGCTTTCTTCGTAACGGCCGGTAAAGTCGGTCCAAAAACAAATTTTATAAAGGGCTTCTTCATTATTGGCATCCTGCTCTAAAATCATGATGAGGCAGTCAAACACTTTTTCAAAGTTTTCATAATCGTCATATACGTCGGCCAGTTCAAATAACAAGTCGGTTTTTTCTTCGCCGCTAAAATCGTCAAGGGCCGATTCTAAAATTTCTGCCGCTTTTTCCTGCATATCCAGCGCCAGGCAGGCATCGGTTTTTAAAATATAAAGATCCACATTACGGGCATCGTAAAGGCCGGCTTTTTCCAGGGTTTGAAGCGCATCAACATAAAGCCTGAGCGCTATTTGGAGGCTGGCTTTTTGCAAAAGCAGGTTGCTGGAAAACGGGTATTGCTCAATGGCCAGTTCCGATGCTTCAAGGGCAGCTGCTAATTGCTCTTTTTCGTCAAAATATTCTATAATCCGTTCAAACTCATCTTCTTCAATTAAAGAATGGGATCGGCCCGCTTTGAGATTCTCGTATTGGGTCAGCAAGGCTTTAAGTTCTTCACGGTCTTGTCGGGAAGGGTATTTACTCATACGTTTTTGAGGTAGGTTGCTCTAATATACCGTGTTTTTACGTTAAAGCATACCTTTTTAACATATAAAACTTATAAACATACGTTGAAAACATGGTAAAAAAAATGGATAAACGGTATTGCAAAACCTAATAAAATTTAGTAAGTTTGTAACATATTTTATAAAAGAGTGTTAAAAGCTATTAAAATATCATTTTTATTTTTTCTGCTGATGGGCTTAATGAACCCCATTTTTGCGGACAGGGGCCTTGGCAAAAAGAAAACCAAGATCCTGGTAAAAATTCCCGTAACCGATATGGGTAATAGCAAAATTTCGTTTAACCTTCGTACGGGCCTTACTTATAAAGGTTCTCTTATTGAGAATGATCGTAACGATGCATCAGGAGAAGTAACTACAAAAACCCTGGTTACTTACAAGCAGGGAAATAATGTTTACATATTGCCTTATAAGCAAAAAGTAGTTCAGCCGGAATCCGGTAAAGGGTATGCCGGGCTTAAGTTAATCATACACAGAAGTAATTAAAAACCTCTTCAATTGAAGGGGTTTTTTGTTTATTGCCTATTAAGCCAATTCATCATAAGCAGTAATTTATTTTTCAATCTAGGTTGGTAAGGATACCGACTGATAGAAAAACACCGGCACCGGATGCAGGTTTCTTCTACATACCCTTCGATGTCCGGTCATAAGACCGGCATCGGCGGAATACTCAAAACTCCATGCAGTCTTTTGAGATTTTCAAATAACCAAATCCTCTTTTTTTCTTTATGGCTTCCCAGTCAGTATAAGGCAACCGGTATCTCCAATCAAAAATATATTCTCCCCAGCGCCAGAATTTCAGGGGATTGATTGAAAATAAACGGTAAACAACTGTGTCATTTTGAGGCATTGCTTTACAACCGTAAAAATTGGGTCTGTTCAAAATAAATTCTCCTTTGGGTGGCTTTTTAAACATTCTTCCTTGAATTGGGATTTCCATTACAGTAAAGGTTCCGGAAATATTGCTATACCGGTAATACCAGTCATTGAGGCCGGTAACATTTTTGAAGGCAGGCCAATTTGTAATTAACAGTAAAGTAATAATAATCCAAAATAATATTTTAAACTTTCTTTTCATTATGGGCAGGTCTGACTTTATTGGCACAGATACGCCAACACAGATTTGCAGGGCTGCATATCTGCGCCAGTATGATTCTTTGTCTAAGTACTTAGTACTAAGTACTTAGACAAAGCGTTTCATAAAAATATTCAAATAATTATTAAAAGCAAATTTCACATGAAATACTTTCTAAAGATAATTTTTGGTCTTGTTTAAAGCGATGTTTTCCCATCTCTCAGCGCTTTCTTTTTACCGCTGTTCTTTTTTTCCCATTCTATCATTTCGGGGGTTTTAGGTACTTCTTTCTTTTTGGGCGGATCGCTGGAAACGGTGGTTTCCTTTGGTTTTGGCAGCACTAAATTGTTGTTGAGGTATTCATCGGTACGCAACAGCCTTCCGCCGGGTTCGTAGTATTTCCAGGTTCCGTGTTTTACACTGTAAGGCTCGGCTTTTACTTTTTTCATTTCCAAAATTTCACCGCTCCCGGTTCCATATACGGGAATAAAAATATAGGGCGAGTCGGGGTTAAAACCTTTCCAGTTTTCTTCCCGCTCAATATCACCCAGGTAATTATAGTATTGCTGCAAGCCGTCTTTTCCACCATGTAAATAATTTTCCACGGCAATTAAATCGCCGGTTAAATTGTATTTGCGCCATAGGCCTTCTTTCATGCCTTTGTTATAAACACCTTCTTCTTCAAAGCCCGGTTCTCCCCTTAATTCTTCCACCCGTTCCACCCATTTGCCCTGTTTCAGGTCGTCTTTGGTGATGGCGTTGAGCGTATCGCCTTTGGCATTGAGCTTAAAACTTTTGTATTGCTGGGCAAATGCAAGCCGTGAAATACAAATGGCTAAAACCACAGCTAAAAACTTTAATGATTTATGGAGGTGCATGTATTGAAGGTTTAATAAAGAAATAACTGATTATCTCTAAAAAAATTGTACTCAAAAATAAGACATAACTAAGGCAGGAAATGTTAATTCTGCAAAGCAGGTTTTATTTAAACCAATACGAAATGCCAATGGTGCTGTAAAACCGGTTTGCCTTGCTAAAAATAGCAGTACCAACTGAAGCATCAAATTGTAACTGTGGTTTTAATAAATACAAAAATCCAATATCCATATTATGCTCATCAACTACCTTGGTAAAAGAGGAAAAATACTCGATATAGGTGGATGTTTTTTCGGATGCCGCATAGGAAAGGCCGGCGGTAATATTGAGGCTTTTAAATTGATCGGAAGCGCCTGCATTATAGCCCAGCGAAAATTTATTGGAAATTTCATTTTCCATGGCCAGTTTCAACTCATATTGTACTTCCTCACCTTTAAAATTTTTGCTTGCCCATTTTTCATTACTGATATAGCCTACAAATGAAATGGCCGGCAGGATATTTTTTTGGCTGATGAGCTTTTGTTTAACACTAAAGCTAATGGGCTTAAAGCCGCTACTGCTCCCTTCTTTGCCGGCGTCAATTACCAATCTAATTTCGGTACTGTTGGTAATGCCGTACCGTAAGAGCAGGTTATTGATAAATGTTTGTTTGGCAAAAATTACCCCATTTTCAACCTGCCAGGATTTTTTGGGAATGGTAAAAACGCCATCGCCCTGGTCGGGCCGGTCGGTATTAATGGGATTTTTTTGTGCATAGATTTCAGAAAAAGGAAAACAAAAGAAAAGGTGAAGAATATGTCGTTTTAATAAACTCATAATGGCCCGGCAGTTTTTGCTTTTAGAGAAATGTTTTTAATTTAACCTGCTGAAATCTTCATCGGTTAATGGTGCCAGTACTTCTTCTTCCCGGTTTTGGTTCCATTCAATAATAAAATTATTGCGGCCTTCACCAATAATGATTTGCAGGTATTTTTGCTGCACCAGTTCCAGTAAATTTAAAAAAATGAAAATGGCATGAATGCGGTCCTGGCATACCTCAAATATTTTTTCAAAGCTGAGGGTTTTATTTGCGCTGGATGTGTTGAGAATGTATTCTCTCACATCTTCCATAGTGTAATTATAATGCACTACGGTATGTACAGGCCTGTTGTTGCGTTCCTGTAATTTTTGCACCACTTTTTCAAAAGCCTTCATCAACTTGTACAGGGTTACCGTTTGTATTTCGGTGCCTTCGCCGGCTTCTTCGCCAATGGCATTCAGTTCTTTTTGCAGGTTACCTCTTTTTATCATCTGCATACGTATTTCTTCGAGCCTGCTTAACTGGGTTGCCGCTTCTTTGAATTTTTTATATTCCAGCAGTTTGTCAATGAGCTCCTGCCTTGGGTCAATTTCATTGCCTTCGGCATCGAGCTCTTTCCTGGGTAATAGCATTTTAGCTTTAATGCGCATGAGGGTGCTCACAAACAAAATAAATTCGCTGCTGAGTTCAATATTCAATTGTTCGCTTTCATGAATATGCGTTAAAAAATCGTTGATGATTTTAGTGATGGGTATATTGTAAATATCCAGTTCGTCTCTTTCTATAAAAAAAAGCAGGAGGTCAAAGGGGCCTTCAAATTCTTCTAATTTTATCTGGTAGGTAGATGCAGCCATTACGATTTGTTATTAGCGGGTAAAATTATCAAAAAAGCCTTGCTTCTTATCCGAAACAAGGCTTTTGTGGAAAACTCCTTTGAGTTGTTGAATATTACTTTTTATAATTGGCAAAATTATACGCAAAACCAATGCCCATAAGTTGTAAAATTTGGGGCGCCGGGCCTTTGCCGGGTTTTACATTGGCTACATCATCATCATAAATAATATCTACATTAAGGTTAAAATTGATGTATTTAGTGAGTTTGGCGGTAAGCATATTGGTCCAGTAAATATCAATGTTTTGCGGGTTGCTTTTATAATTGGAAAATAAATCCAGCTTAGTTTTAAACGAAGTGCTGCTGCTTAATGCTTTTTGAAAATTGGCGGAAGCAAAAGCGCCTAATTCATTTTTTACGGTTTTGCCGGGTTTAATGCCATATGCCGGAGCCAGGGTTTTATCACTCACTAACACCCAGCGTGCCGTTGCCGGCGATATAAAAAAGGATAGGTTATCATTGGGTTTATAATCCAGGCCGGGAGATAAAAGGATATAGGCCGGTGCAAAGCCTTTGGAAGTGAGTACGGCGCTATCGGCGCCAGCCGAATTTTTTAAATAGGTATAGCCGTTTGCAAACTGTGTACGGAGGTTGCCCATCAAGGCCAAATTCCATTTTTTGCTGATGGCATAGCCGTATTTGGATAATAAATCAATGCGGTCGGATGCTTTTCTGCTACCGAGGCTGGTGGTTTTTACAATACCATAGGCAAGGTCCAGTGAGTTGTCCCATGATTTTTTGCCCTCTTTGTAAAATGCAAAAAGACTTAATAAAGAATTTATGGATAAGGAAAATTTATCGCCTCCAGCGCTCCAGTTGCTCAAGGTTCCCTGGTTGAGGTTGATACCAAAATTTCCGCCTTTTTTCCATTTAAGGTTTACGGTGTCTTTAGGGTCTTTGGCAATGGTTTTAGAGGCCTCGTTTTTTAGGTCTTTTACCGAAGCATCTTGTGCAGATGCTGCTAATATGGTAAAAGAAAAAAGAGTGAAAATAATTTTTTTCATCATGCTTTGTTTTAAGAGTAAAAGATTTTTGAAAAGTATGAAAGACAAATCCTGCCCCAAAAGAAAAAGAGTTTCCAAATGAAAAAAAGAACAAGAATAATGGAAAAACCTTTTCTCAGGCTGCAAGACTTTTAAAAAGGATTATTTTTTTAAAGAATCCCTTATTTCGGTAAGTAAGGTTTCCGTTGCAGTTGGCGCCGGCGCTGCATTGGGGTCTTTTCTTAAAAGCGCTTTTATTACCCAGTAGCACACTAATGCCACCAGTAAAAACGAAATGGTTTCCATAATAAAATTACCATAACTGAAAACCACGCCGGAGCCGGCAATTTCTTTACCGTCTGCGCCAACCTGTGGCGCTCTCATTACGTATTTTAACTCTTTAAAATTAGTGCCGCCGGTAAGTATGCCTAATATAGGCGAAATAAGATCGTTAATAAATGAACTAACCACTTTTCCAAAAGCAGTACCCATTAAAAAGGCAATGGCCATATCGGGCAGGTTTCCTTTGGTAGCAAAGGTTTTAAAATCTTTAATAAATCCCATTTTTTTAAGTTTTAAGGTGAATGGCAAATATAGAAATTTTGCCTTTATGATTTTATGGGTTTAAGGCTGTTATATATTAAGGATATGTAATTTTGCCCTCTATTGAAATTTCAAACAGGCAACTGGTTTTTATTTATTCTCCTTTCTTTGGTTTGGGGCAGCAGTTTTATCCTTATGAAGGAAGGGATGCTATACCTCAGCGCCTGGCAGGTGGCTTCTATTCGGGTAATTGCTGCCGGGCTGGTATTGGCACCCCTGGCCTTTAGGAGCTTAAAGGAAATTCCAAAAGAAAAAAGGAGCTATGTTCTTATATCCGGCACCCTGGGCAGTTTATTGCCTGCCTATCTTTTTTGTATTGCCGAAGAGCAGGTGAGCAGCGCATTGGCCGGAGTTTTTAATTCTCTCACCCCGGTATTTGTGTTTTTGGTAGGGGCTTTATTTTTTGGTCAAAGTACTAAGTCCACCCAGTTATTGGGCATTGCCGTAGCTTTCTTTGGCTCTGTTTTATTGTTTTTTTCGCAGGATAAGGCAGAGGAAAATAATTTTATTTATGTATTTATTATCATCATTGCTACATTTTGTTATGGGTTAAATGTAAACCTGGTAAACCGGCATTTAAAGAGTATTTCTTCATTAAAAGTAGTATCCGTTGCCCTTAGTTTTAATGCGTTACCGGCAGCAGTGGTATTACTCTCCACCGATTTTTTCTCAAAGCCCTTTAACCAGCATTTTTTATGGAGTACCCTTTGTGCCTGTATTTTAGGTTGGGCAGGCACGGCACTGGCTTCGATGCTTTTTTACAAACTTATTAAACAGGCAGGGATCATTTTTTCTTCAATGGTCACTTACGGTATTCCTGTTGTGGCTATCATTTGGGGAATGATTTATGGCGAAGATGTTGGCATAGCTCAATGGGCTTGCATGCTGGTAATTTTATCGGGAGTGTACCTGGCAACCAAAAAATAAGTTTAGGCTAATTTTTCAAATTGAATTAATTTTATATGCATTGGATGAAAATTCTCAATATTTCGTAGAGAATTTTGATCATAATTGCAGTATAATGCTGATATTTAAGGAAGAAATTTTGAAATTAATGTATTAGTAATTAACGTTAATGGTATAACTTTGCGACTGTTCAATAGTCAACTATTATTTTATGGATTGTGCAGAACTGCCGCAAACTCTTGGATTTATGCTGGTGCATACCGGCAAGCAACTACTAAAAACCATTAATGGTAAGTTTAATGAAATTACCGGGGATATTACCTTTGAACAACTGGGGTTATTATATTATATATCACGTCATAGGAACCGGGAAAACGGGTTAATACAGCAAAACATTGCCGAAGTAATGGAAAAAACAAAATCGGCAATTTTAAGATCAATAGATATACTCGAAGAAAAAGGATTGGTAAAACGGCTTCCCGCTCCCGGTGACAGGCGTAAAAATATTATTGAACTCACTAACTCCGGAAGCTTGATTGCTGAAAAGGTTCATAGCTTTTTTTTGAATTATGATAATTCATTAAAAAAAGACATAGCCCAAAAAGACATCGAAACCTGTATGAGCGTACTGTGCAAAATCCAGGAAAAATGCAAATATTAAAAGGGGAATTATTGGTATAAAAAATAAATAGTATAACCTAAATCAATAAAATGGCTAATTACGCTTTGGGAAATAAAATAGCGGCGTTTAATAAGAAAATAGAGGAGCTAAAATCTGCGGATATTTATCCTTTTTTCAGGCCGCTGGAATCTGACCAGGATACCGAAGTTATTATTAACGGCAAGCGGGTATTGATGTTTGGCTCCAACAGTTACCTGGGTTTGACCAATCATCCTTATATTAAAGAAGCCACCAAAAAAGCAGTGGATAAATACGGAAGTGGATGTGCCGGTTCCCGTTTTTTAAATGGAACGCTCGATTTGCATATTGAACTGGAAAATGCCCTTGCTCAATTTGTAGGTAAAGAAGCGGCCCTGGTTTTCAGTACCGGGTACCAGGTAAACCTTGGGGTTATTTCTGCGTTGGGTGCAAGGGGCGATTATATTTTTTTAGATGAGCTTAACCACGCCTGTATTATAGATGGTGCACGGCTTTCTTTTTCCCGAATATATAAATACGGTCATTCCAATATGGCCCATTTGGAAAAATTACTTGCTGCGGTACCCCATGAATCGTTTAAACTTATTGTTACCGATGGGGTTTTTAGTATGGAAGGTGATATTGCCAAGTTGGCCGAAATTACGGCTTTGGCTAAAAAATATAATGCGGCTGTTTTTGTAGATGATGCCCATTCATTGGGCGTACTGGGCCCTACCGGCAATGGTACGGCAGCCCATTTTAACATCAGCCATGATGTGGATTTAATTATGGCAACATTCAGCAAATCATTGGCTTCAATTGGTGGGTTTATTGCGGCCGATAAAGATGTAATAGAGTATCTGAAACATCATGCCCGCTCCCTTATGTTTAGCGCCAGCATTTCGCCGGCAGCTGCAGCCAGCGCCTTAGCGGCTTTGCATGTTTTAAAAACCGAGCCCGATCGAATTGATAAATTATGGCAAAACACCCGCTATGCCACTGAGATGTTTAGCAATGCCGGGTTTGATATTGGCCCAACAGAATCTCCCATAATTCCATTATTTGTAAGAGATAACGAAAAAACGTTTCTCATGGCAAGGATGCTTATGGACGAAGGCGTTTTTGTGAACCCCGTAGTATCGCCGGCAGTAGCCAGTGAGGCCTCATTAATACGATATTCTTTAATGGCAACTCACACATTCAAACAAATAGATTTTGCTTTTGAAAAAATTAAAAAAGTGGCGTTTAAATTAAAAGTACCCCTGGCAAACACGGTAAACGCAGTAAAAGTATGATGCAGATTAAGAGGGTGGACTCAAAAGCAGAACTGGCAAAATTTATAGATTTTCCGCATGACCTGTATAAAGGAGATGCCAATTATGTTCCCGAGCTGCATATTGCACAAAGGGATTTATTAACCCCGGGAAAACACCCTTTTTATGAACACTCTTCCCTGCAGGCTTTCTTATTATACGATGGGGATAAAATTATTGGAAGAATAGCGGCAATACTGAATAATAATTACAACCGGTTTAATCATTGCAGGGAAGGATTTTTTGGGTTCTTTGATGTGATACAGGATAAACAGGCCGCAAAATTATTATTGGATGCAGCCGAAGAATGGTTAAAAGAGAAAAAAGTCACCACTATACTGGGTCCTGCAAATCCTACCACCAACGATGCAACGGGCTTGCTGATTGATGGTTTTGATTCACCGCCTGTTGCCATGATGACGTATAATAAACCTTATTATTCCAGCTTGCTGGAAGAATTGGGTTACTCAAAGAAAACCGATTTGCTGGCCTATGATTTACCCACAAAAACCGTAGATCAGCGGTCGGTAAAACTTAGGGAAAGCCTGGAGCAAAGGCTACAGCAAAAAGGAATTGTGATAAGGCCCATTAACATGAAGAATTTTAAACATGAAGTGGACCAGTTGTTATTGGTGTACAATGCCGCCTGGGATAAAAACCTGGGTTTTGTTCCCATGACGGAAGCGGAGTTTAGGTATCTGGCCAAAGATCTCAAAATGATTTTAGATAAAGATTTTTGCCTGGTGGCCGAGCATGAGGGCAAAATGGTTGGGTTTGGATTAGCCATTCCCGATATCAACCAACTATTAATAAAAATTAAAAAGGGCCGGCTACTGCCCACCGGGATTTTTAAACTGCTCTTTGGCAAGAAAAAAATAGATTATGTGCGGGTGCTGGCTTTAGGCGTAATAGAACCCTACCGGAAGTTGGGAATTGAAGCCTGCTTTTATGCCAGGATAATAGAAAAAGCAAAGGAAAAAAACATTCGTGGGGGAGAAGCTTCATGGATATTGGAAGATAACGAAATGATGAATAAAGGATTGGAACACCTTAACGCCAAAGTGTATAAACGTTACCGGGTTCTGGAAAAGAATTTATCATGAAAAGGGTATTGATAACAGGGGCCAATGGTTTTTTGGGTTTTCATTTAATACAAAGTGCAATAGCTCAAAATTTTGAGGTATTTGCCGGTATTAGAAAAGGAAGTAATGCCGCTCACCTTGAGCAATGGCCTGTTCAATATAGTTATTTGAATTATGAAAGTGCAGATGAGCTGGCAAAGGAAATAGCCGGTAAAAAAATTAACTACATTATACATGCGGCCGGCACTACCAAAGCCTTAAAGCAGGAAGATTTTGAACAGGTGAATGTAGATTATACCCTTAACCTGGCAAGGGCAGCACAAAAGGCCGGAGGTGATTTTTTGAAAATGGTTTTTATCAGCAGCCTTGCTGCTGTGGGCCCGCTAAAAGAACATGAAGGGACCATTAATGAAATTACTTATCCCAGCCCGCTTACCGCTTATGGAAAAAGTAAGTTATTGGCTGAAAGGAAGCTGTCAGAGTTAGAAATTGCATCAGTAATATTAAGGCCAACAGCCATCTATGGCCCCAGAGAAAAAGAGATCTTTGTAATTATTCAAACCTTGTTAAAAGGGATTGATGCCTATATTGGGTCAAGGCCGCAACAATTAAGTTTTGTATATGCCACCGATGTTGCCGATGCTGCCATCAATGCCTTACAATTACCGGTAAAAGGCATATTTAATATTTCCGACGGGAACCGTTACGGAAAATACGACTTTGCCGATACCTATAAGCGCTTGTTCCATAAAAAGGCCTTAAGGGTACACTTGCCTCAATCAGCAGTTCGATCTTTGGCGTTTAGTTTGGAAAAAATTAACAGGTGGTATCATAAGCCCACAATGCTAAGCCGTGAAAAGTTAAATGAGCTTATGGCCGAGAATTGGATCTGTGATATTAGTAAAGCAAAACAGGAGTTGAATTTTATGCCAAAATATAACCTGGAAACCGGTTTAAAAGAAACCATAGAATGGTACAGGCAAAATAATTGGATTTAATAAGTAGCATAATAATTTTTAAATATAAAAACGAAAAACATGAAAGAACAAATTGCTCCCGCTGAAGGTAAACTGGGCATTCTAATCCCCGGCCTTGGTGCAGTAGCCACAACGTTTATTGCGGGTGTAGAAGCCGTAAAAAAAGGAATTGCCCAGCCCGTAGGGTCATTAACCCAAATGGGTAATATCCGCCTGGGTAAAAGAACAGAAAACAGGAACCCTAAAATAAAAGACTTTGTATCACTGGCCAACCTTAATGATATTGCTTTTGGCGGATGGGATGTTTATGAGGACAATGTTTATGAAGCAGCCGTAAATGCAAAAGTGCTGGAACTTAATTTGCTTAATGCTATTAAGCCTGAGTTGGAAGCCATAAAACCAATGAAGGCCGTTTTTGATAAATCCTACGTAAGCAACCTGGATGGTACCAATGTAAAAACCGGTGCAACCAAATACGACCTTGCACTGCAGGTAATTGAAGATATTGAAAACTTTAAAAAGCAACACAACTGCAACCGTGTAGTGATGGTATGGTGCGGCAGTACCGAAAAGTATATCAGCGAAGCCGATATTCATGGAAGTATCGATAAATTTGAAACCGCTTTAAAGAACAATGAAAGCCTGATAGCGCCCAGCATGATCTATGCTTATGCCGCTTTAAAATGCGGTGTGCCTTATGCAAATGGGGCGCCCAACCTTACCTGCGATATTCCCGCTTTAATAGAACTGTCCAAAAAAACCAACACGCCTATTGGAGGTAAAGATTTTAAAACCGGTCAAACCTTAATGAAAACAATTGTAGCCCCGGGCTTGTTTGCCAGGTCGCTGGGAGTAAGGGGCTGGTTCTCCACCAATATTTTGGGCAACCGGGATGGGTATGTATTGGACCACCCGGATAATTTTAAAACCAAAGAAGTGTCTAAATTGAGTGTGCTGGATGAAATTTTTAAACCCGACAACAACCAGGAACTTTATGGCGAGTTGTACCATAAAGTACGCATCAACTATTATCCGCCTCATGGCGATAATAAGGAAAGTTGGGATAATATTGACATTTTTGGATGGCTCAATTACCCCATGCAAATCAAAATAAACTTCCTTTGCCGGGATTCTATTTTGGCAGCGCCCATTGTTTTAGACCTTGCCCTTTTTCTTGACCTGGCTAAACGTGCCAATATGAGTGGCATACAGGAATGGTTATCCTTTTATTTTAAATCACCGCAAACCCTGGAAGGTTTGCCTCCGGAGCATGATATTTTTAAGCAATTGATGAAGTTGCAAAATACGTTGCGCCATATGATGGGCGAAGATTTAATTACCCACCTGGGCCTCGATTATTACCAGGAGTTGGTAGAATCCTTATAATCCATTGCAAACAGGTTGCCTGTAGAATTAAACCTGCAGGCAACTTTTTTTAAAAATTATAAAATAAACAAAGAGGATGTGACTTTTTTAACCCGGGTTTCATACCGATCAGGATCCTTAGAGGAAAGCATGAGTTTTAAAAAGAGAAAAATAGATGAAAGTAATTTTAAAAACAGGACTGCAATTAATCAGCATCTTGTTATTGGTTGTTGGGTTTAAGGCGCATTCTCAAACAGTGGTAAAGGGCGTGGTGAGAGATGGAATGTCAAAACAGGTACTGCCCATGGTAAGCGTGGTATTCCAGGGCAGCAAAGGTGTTGCCACCAATGAAGACGGCAGTTATTATATACAGTCAGCAAGTAACAGGCATACCACTATTATTTTTTCTTCATCTGGTTATAAAACCCAAAAAAAGACCATAGAAGCCGGTAAGGAGCAGGTATTGAATATAGAGTTGATACCGGACCCCAAAGCTTTGGAAAAGGTTGTGGTTAAATCAAACCGGAAAGCTAAATACAGCAATAAAAATAACCCTGCCGTAGAGCTTATCCGTAAAGTAATAGATAATAAAAGTAAAAACCGCCTGCATGCTTATGATTTTGTGCAATACGAACAATATGAAAAACTCGACCTTGCCCTTACCAATAAGCCCGAGAAACTCATGAAGAGCAAATTGCTCAAAAATTATGCATTTATTATGGATAATGTGGACAGCACGGTATTGGAAGGCCGGTCCATCATCCCCATCTATCTTGAAGAACGGTTAGCGCAAAAATATTTTAGAAAAGAGCCGGTTGAAAATAAAACCTATTTGCTCGGCGAAAAGAAAGTGAATTTCGGAGAATTTTTCGACAGTAAAGGAATTAGCGCCTACCTGGACAAACTCTATGCCGATATTGATATTTACTCCAATAATATTGCCATTTTAGCCACGCAATTTCTTAGCCCAATTGCCGATGCGGCCCCGTCTTTTTACCGGTTTTATATAAGAGATACATCGGTGATTGATGGCGTAAAAGTGGTGCAAATGTATTTTACACCAAGAAACATCAACGACTTGCTTTTTAGGGGAACCCTGTTTATTACGCTGGATGGTAATTATGCCGTGCAAAAAATAAATATGACCATCAGCAAACATGCCAATCTTAACTGGACAAACGAATTGCGTATCAATCAGGATTTTGAGAAGGGCGTTGATGACCGTTACCATGTTTCTAAAAGTGGTATGCTGGCAGAGTTTGCGCTCACCAAAAAATCGGCGGGAAGTATATTGGGCCAGCGAACCGTTTCTTATAAAAATTTTATTATAAACACCCCAGCAGCCGATAGTATTTATAAAGGAAAAGACCTGGTAATTAGTGGCAACCATCAATACGCCGATAGTTTTTGGACATCATCACGCCATGTGCCGCTTACCGTTTCGGAGGCAAAAGCGTATTACAATATTGATAGCCTTCGCAACATGAAATCGTATAATAAACTCATGAAAGTGGCTACGTTGTTGTTTTCTGGGTATTGGGGATTGGGTGGCTTTGATATAGGTAATACCAATACCTTTTACAGCTTTAATGATGTGGAAGGCTTTAGGGCCAGGATAGGGGGCAGAACAACCACTAACTTCAGTAAGAAAATATATTTTGAACAATACCTGGCTTATGGCTTTAAAGACGAAAAATTTAAAGGTTCTGTTTCGGGTACTTTTTCTTTAAATAATAAATCAATCTATACTTATCCCTTAAAATATTTAAGGCTTACTTACCAATATGATACTAAAATACCCGGAAGGGAACTGCAGTATGCATCCGAAGATAATTTCTTTCTTTCTTTTAAAAGAGGTTCTAATAAAATGTATTTGTATAACCGGTCTATAAAAGGGGAATTGGTAAATGAGTTTGGTAAAAATTTTACCCTTACTGCAGGTCTTAAAAACCTTCAGCAAACCCCGGCGGGTAGTATTGCATTCAAAAAGGGGCAGGCCGGTAATGAAACCATTGTAAACCATATTACCACTACCGAACTCTCTGCAGAACTTCGTTGGGCTCCCAATGAAAAATTTTACCAGGGTAAAAATTATCGAACACCCATTATTACCAAGTATCCCATCTTCAGGCTGCGCTATATTGCAGGTATTAAAGGGCTGTTTAAAGGAGAATACAGTTTTCAAAACATCAATCTTAATATTTCCAAGCGCATGTACATGGCGCAGGCCGGCTATACCGATATCATTTTGGATGGCGGGTATGTTTTTGGTAAAGTGCCTTTTCCCTTACTTACCATTCATAAAGCCAACCAAACCTATGCTTACCAGTTAAGCGCCTACAACCTTATGAATTTTATGGAATTTGTAAGTGATAAATATGCAGCGGTAAATTTAGATATGTACCTCAACGGCTTTATATTGAACAGGGTGCCTTTATTGAGGAAACTTAAATTGAGGGAAGTGGCCAGTGTAAAAGTATTATATGGAAGTTTGAGGGATGAAAACAACCCCGAAAAAAACAATGATGCCTTAAATTTTCCGGTGAACGAGAACGGAATATTAACAACCTATAATTTAAACAACGGGCCTTACATTGAAGCCAGTGTAGGTATTGCCAATATTTTTAAATTGGTAAGGGTTGATTTGGTTCGGAGGTTGAGTTATCTCAACCATCCGCAGGTAAGTGAATGGGGCATTAGGTCTCGTATAAGGTTTGATTTTTAACAAAGTATAGTGCTGATCAAAATCAGCTTTATCGTTGAAGCATTAAGTATCTTTGCAACAGCATGCAGGCTGCGTAAAGTGATTTAATTGATGAGTAAATAATTTTTAAAAACAGGGTATGGCAAAAAACTTTATCTCCAATTCAGAAACATCCACAAGGATGTTTAAATACGGCTGGATGGAAGCGCTTTCTAAAGTGCATTTTTCTGTGCCGCTCATTATATATATACCGGTAATAGGGTTTCTTTGCTTTAAAGCCATAAGCAACGGTATTGCTGCATTAGCTTTTTCCGGCTATTTTATAGCTGGCTTTTTGGTTTGGACCATTACCGAGTATCTTTTGCACCGGTATATCTTCCATTATGTTCCTACTTCTAAAATTGGGTTAAGGTTGCATTTTATTTTTCATGGCGTACATCATGATTATCCCAAAGACAAATTGAGGCTGGTGATGCCTCCATCGGCCAGCATTCCTCTTGCACTGTTATTTTATTTTTTATTTTCAATCGTTCTGCATGGCGCTGCACTCTATTCTTTTTTTGCCGCTTTTTTATTGGGTTATTTAACTTATGATATGATGCATTATGCCATGCATCATTATACGTTTAAGAGTGGCTTGATGAAACGAATAAAAAAACATCACATGCTGCATCATTACCAGGATGCATCCAAAGGTTACGGCGTAAGCTCAGCGCTATGGGATAAAGTATTTCATTCAGGTTTTTCCGGTAAAGAAATTTCCGAACAACCCGGTACACAAAACGAACACGCCTAAACCAAGCTGCCTTAAAATGGAATTTGCAATATTAGCTGCAGGAGAGGGGTCGAGGTTGGCCAATGAAGGTTGGGCAACCCCAAAGCCTTTAGTTACGCTTAATGGCATTCCCCTGCTGCAAAGGCTCATCAATATTTTTGAAGCCAATAAGGCCCGCAAGATCCATGTGATCATAAATGCTTATTCACTAACGGTGGCGGAGTTTATTAAAAATATCCGGGGGAATGTTCCTATAAACCTGGTGGTAAAAACCACCGAGAGTTCATTGCATAGTTTTTTTGAATTGCTGCCGCATATTGAAGGCCCAAAAGTTTGCCTTACTACGGTAGATACCGTGTTTAACCCCCGGGAATTTTCTCAATATATCACTGCATTTACGGGAGATGAAAAAACGGATGCTTTAATGGCATCCACCAGCTTTGTAGATGATGAAAAACCCTTGTTTATTCAAACTGCAGCAGAGCACCGCATAACCGGTTTTTTTGATTATAAAGCGCCAAATTGCTCTATGGTTTCCGGTGGAATTTATTGCCTTAAAAGAACCGTATTTCCTATTGTGGTGCAGGCAGTAAACAACGGTGTTTCGAGAATGCGAAACCTGCAGCGTATTTTTGTTGAGGAAGGCCTGGCATTAAAAGCGTACCCGTTTTCAAAAATTTTAGATATTGATCATGTAAAAGATATTGCCGCTGCAGAACATTGGCTTCAGCCAAAACCAACCGATCCATAAACCTTAACCTTATTATTTTTTTGCATGATCCAGTTTGCCGGAATAAAAAGAAATACCGAATTTTCTCCAAACCACAGGGGAAATGACCATGCTATTTTTACATTAACAGCCGATGAATTAATCAAAAAGGGCTGTAGGGTAAATGTGTACAGCGAAGATGAATTTATGGCGATGGATACGGTTCCGGAAGATTGCATTTTTACCATGGCGAGGAACAAACAAACGGTAAAAAAACTTCAGCTTGCAGAGCAAATGGGTAAATATGTGATCAATGGCGGCGCCGGAATAGAAAACTGCTACAGGATTAATATGACCCATGGATTGGTAAATGCCGTCATTCCTTATCCCAAGAGCCTTATTGTTGAAACCGAAAATATCAAGGCCGATCAATTTGCTGCTTTAAAAGGCAGTTCCTACTGGATAAAACGGGGCGATTTTCATGCCATACATAAAGAAGATGTAAGTTTTGCCCGAAACATCAACCATGCTTTGGATATTTTAAAAGAGTACCACTTACGTGGAATTGCCGAAGCGGTTATTTCCGAACATTTGCATGGCGACCTGGTGAAATTTTACGGGGTGAGGGGTACCGACTTTTTTTATTGGTTTTACCCGGTGGAATTCAATCATAGCAAGTTTGATGCAGAAGCGATTAACGGAGCTTCTAATTATTACAGTTTTAAAGAAAACGATTTAAAAAACTTTGGCACAAAGGCGGCCGAAGCATTGGGCATATATATTTATGGGGGCGATGCCATCATTGCCGAAAACGGTACGATGCAGTTTATTGACCTTAACGACTGGCCCAGTTTTGCACCCTGCAGGGACGAAGCCGCAAAACATATTGCCCAATGTATTTATCAGCAGGCCAAACTATTCCTTCAAACGGTTCAATAAAATTATGGAAAACGGAAAAGTAACATTTGAATCCACGCTTAAGTCATCAGATACGGAAGAAATTATTGATATTTATTTTTACCGGCCCATTGGTTTTAGAATTGCTCTTTTTTGCCGTTACCTGGGCATTACCCCCAACCCGGTAACGATTGCCAGCATTTTTATAGGTGTCGCTGCAGGAATATTGTTTTATTATGAAAACTTTACGCTGAGTGTTATTGGAATTGGCTTACTTATTTTTGCCAACTCGCTGGATAGCGCCGATGGGCAACTGGCCCGGATGACCAACAACAAATCCAGGCTGGGCCGCATTCTCGACGGCCTTGCCGGAAGTTTTTGGTTTATTACCATTCATATTGCGCTTTGCCTGAGGTTACAAAACCAGGGTTGGAACGCTGCAATATGGATCCCCGGCGTACTTTCAGGCCTGTCACATATGATACAGTCACAGCAGGCAGATTATTACCGGAATATCCATCTCTTTTTTATAAAAGGAAAAGGCGGTAGCGAACAAGATAATAGCGAAGACCTGAATAAAGAACTCAGCAAATTATCCTGGTCTAAAAATTTCTGGCAAAAATTAATGTTGTCCTTTTACCGGAATTATACCCGGCAGCAGGAACTGCTTTCCCCGCAATTACAAAAATTAATGCGGGTGATTAAAAGCCGGTTTCCGGATGCATTGCCCAACTGGCTGGTTGCGGAGTTCAGGGAAAAGAACAAACCGTTGATGAAGTATACCAATATTGTACAGTTTAATACCAGGGCCATATTTTTATTTTTTTGCCTTATCATCAATAAACTTTACTGGTATTTTTTGTTTGATTTATTTGTACTCAATTCCATAATGCTGTATATGATTTATAAACAAGAGAACGTAAGCAAATATTTTTATCATAAATTACAAAACACCAATAGCTAAAGGCAAATTATTCATGAAGGCAAAAACCTACAATACCCTTTTTTTTGTGCTTGGCCTTTTAACGCTGCTTTATATGGTGTACAAAATAGGGCTTCAGGTAATTTGGGACAATATTGTGCAAACCGGGTTTTGGTTTCTTCCGGTGATTGGTATTTGGTTGATCATCTATATTTTAAATGCGCTCGCTTTTAGGGAAATTATTTTTGAACGTAAACTACCCCATAGCAAATTGCCCTTTTTATCTATATTGAAATTAACGATTTCGGGCTATGCCATTAACTATATTACCCCGTTTATTGCCCTGGGTGGCGAGCCTTACCGGGTGATGTCGCTTCAAAAAAAATTGGATACCAACAAAGCCACTTCGTCGGTGCTGCTGTATAACTTCATCCATATTTTTTCACATATTGTATTTTGGATGGTATCCATTATTTGCATCATTATTGTTTTAAAGCCCGGCACCAAAGCGTTAATAGGATGCATCCTCACTTTTGTGATTTTCTTTTTATTGCTCTATTGGGTTTTTTTAAAGTATAAAAAAGGGCTGCTGATGATTAGCTTCAAACTGCTGGCCCGGATCCCTTTTATAAAAAACAGGATGATGAAGTTTATAGAGAAAAGAAGGGGAAACCTTGAAGAAATAGACCTTCACATCATTGATTTGTTTAGCAAAAGGCGGGGTACATTTTACGCTTCTACGTTTTTTGAATTTGTCGCCCGGGTTATCGGTTGCCTCGAAATTTATTTTATTGCACTGGCCTTAAAAGCGCCCATAGGTTTATTTGATTCTTTTGTTATCAGCTCCGGCTCATCGCTGTTTGCCAACTTAATCTTTTTTTCACCCATGCAACTGGGCGCCCGTGAAGGAGGTTTTATTTTGGCCCTAAAGAGCATCGGCCTAAATGGCGGCATGGGTATTTTTATGAGCCTGGTTACCCGTATCAGGGAATTGGTTTGGATTTTCATCGGACTTATTTTAATGAAAACAAAATCTAAACATTTATAAATTGTACTCAAAATAAGGGCAAATGGTTAAAGGAATTTTAATGGATTACGGGGGCACAATTGATACCAATGGAAAACATTGGGGCGAAGTGTTATGGGAAATGTACCAGCGCCACCAGGTACCGGTTTCAAAAGAGGCGTTCCGGCAGGCTTACGCTTTTGGAGAACGATCATTGGCCTTAAAACCGCTCATACAGCCCGGGCATAATTTTTTAACCTTGCTGGAGCTAAAAGTAAAATGTCAGTTCGACTATTTGTTTTCCGAAGGCCACCTGGATATAAAGGGAGGTAATTTTGCTGATGAAATACAGCAGGTTGCCAGCAGCGCAAATAAGTATGCCCTGCATATGATTAATGCTGCAAAACCTGTGTTGGAGCAAGTTTCCGGTAAATACCCGTTGGTTTTGGTTTCTAATTTTTATGGAAACCTGCAAACCGTTTTAAAAGAGTTTGGCCTTATCCATTTTTTTAAACATATTGTAGAGTCGGCCGTTGTGGGTGTACGAAAACCCAACCCTGCTATTTTTTCAATGGGCGTACAGGCCCTGGGTTTTTTGCCGGGAGAATGTGTGGTAATTGGCGATTCTTACAAAAAAGATATTGAACCCGGCCACCGGGCCGGCTGCAATACCATTTGGTTAAAAGAAACTGGGTGGGGAGATGACCCGGATGATACATCGCTTGCCGATAATGTAATTACAAGTTTTGAAGATATTTTAAAACTTTTATAGGCGGTTCAAAGCAATAAATAAGCATAAAGCTAATTTCAGCAGAGGGGTTCTAAAAAATCAACGGCCTTGAAATTATTTAAAGAAAATGATCTTATTTTCTGTTTTATGAATTACGGCCTTGCTTCCCAGGAGATCGGCGCCTTTTTTATCGTAAAATTTCAGGTAAAGAGTATCGTTTACCAGGTTATACCTTCCGGGAAGGCTGTTGTTTTTCACACTATCAAATAATTGCCGGTAAAACTCACAAAAATTGTTTTCTTTTATAACAAAATAGGCATCATTCATATCTGCCACCGATTTAAAGCTCATGGTTACCGGGCTGTTCTCAAATGCCGTTTTGTCTTTATTAAAAGAACCCATGCTGCTACAGGAAGCAAAGGCAAACGTTACGGTTATAAATAGTAAATGCCGCATCTTTAGTGATTTTTTTGAAGTTTTTTTTCATAAATGCAGCAAATGCTGCACCAAAAAGCCTAAAAGCAGAAAAAGGGGGCCGTTTTTTCTAAAAATCTCCCCCTGCAAATTTTTCTATACAGCCCTGTACCCTTACCTTTGCGGCTCAAAATTAAACCTCATTTTTTTAAATATTTTTTATGGCCAATACAGGTAAAATTAAAGCAATTATCGGCGCTGTTGTGGACGTACAGTTCGATAGCGATTCTAAACTTCCTGAAATTTTTAATGCCCTGGATGTAGAACGTGAGCAAGGCGGCAAGCTGGTACTTGAAGTGCAGCAGCACCTGGGTGAAGACAGTGTTCGCACCATTGCTATGGATGGTACCGAAGGCCTGGTTCGTGGAATGAAAGTGGTGGATACCGGCAAAGCCATTGCCATGCCTACCGGTGATGCTATTCGTGGCCGCCTGTTTAATGTTACCGGCGACCCTATTGACGGGTTACCTGCCGTAAGTAAAGAAAATGGCCGCCCTATTCACGCTAAGCCTCCAATTTTTGAAAACCTCAGTACTGCTTCTGAAGTATTGTTTACCGGTATTAAAGTAATTGACCTTATTGAGCCTTATGCCAAAGGTGGTAAAATCGGTTTATTTGGTGGCGCAGGTGTGGGAAAAACCGTATTGATCCAGGAGTTGATTAATAATATTGCCAAAGCTTATAGTGGTGTATCGGTATTTGCCGGTGTGGGTGAACGTACCCGTGAAGGTAACGACCTGATGAGGGAAATGATTGAAGCCGGTATTATGAACTACGGCGATAAATTTAAACACAGCATGGAAGAAGGCGGCTGGGATTTAGATGCCGTTGATATGAATGGCTTAAAAGATTCTAAAGCAACTTTTGTATTCGGACAAATGAATGAGCCACCCGGAGCCCGTGCCCGTGTGGCTTTAAGTGGATTAACCGTAGCCGAATATTACCGTGATGGCGATGGCCAGGGACAAGGAAAAGACATTTTGTTTTTCGTAGATAATATCTTCCGTTTTACCCAGGCCGGCTCCGAAGTATCGGCGCTGCTGGGTCGTATGCCTTCTGCGGTGGGTTATCAACCTACACTGGCAACCGAAATGGGCCTGATGCAGGAACGTATTACATCAACAAAAAACGGGTCAATTACATCAGTGCAGGCGGTTTATGTGCCTGCGGATGACTTAACCGATCCGGCTCCTGCAACTACATTTGCCCACCTGGATGCTACAACCGTATTGAGCCGTAAAATTGCGGATTTGGGTATTTATCCTGCGGTGGATCCTTTGGATTCTACTTCAAGAATATTAACCCCTGCAATTGTAGGTGACGAACATTATAATTGTGCCAACAGGGTAAAACTTATTTTACAACGCTATAAAGAGTTGCAGGATATAATTGCCATTTTGGGTATGGATGAATTGAGTGATGAAGATAAGCAAGTAGTATCCCGTGCCCGTAAAGTACAGCGTTTCCTTAGCCAGCCGTTCTTTGTGGCCGAAGCATTTACCGGTTTAAAAGGAGTGTTGGTTCCCATTGAAGAAACGATCCGTGGTTTTAATGCCATTATGGATGGTGAAGTAGATGAATATCCCGAAGCAGCTTTTAACCTGGTAGGAACTTTGGACGATGCAATTGAAAAAGGTAAGAAGTTGATGGCAGCAGCGCAGGCCTCGTAGTAAAAAGTACTTAGTACTAAGTATTTAGACAATAACAGCGTTTCCTATGGGGATGCACAATTATAAGGAGTTAAAGATTTGGCAACGTTCTATAAAATTAGCTGAAGATGTGTATGCATTAACTGGTACATTCCCAAAAGAAGAAATTTACGGACTAAGCCAGCAATTGAGAAGAAGCGCAGTATCTGTACCCTCAAATATAGCGGAAGGAGCCGGCAGGGGAAGCAATGCACAGTTTAAGTATTTTTTAGAAATTTCAATGGGTTCATGTAACGAATTACAAACGCAACTTGAACTTGGTTTTAGGTTTAAATATTTTAGTAAAGAAAAAGCAGATGTGATTTTGGATGAGGCTTACCAGGTTTATAAAATGATTTTGGCTTTTTATAACACTCTTCAAAAATAGTCTTAGTACTAAGTACTCAGTACTTAGTACTAAGACAAAAAAATAAATTAAGTAACAATGCAATTAGAAATACTCACCCCCGAACGTAAAGTTTTTAACGGCGATGTATATGGTGTACAGTTGCCGGGTATTGATGGCCTTTTTGAAGTATTAGATAAGCATGCGCCATTGGTAAGTGCCCTCAAAAGTGGTAAAATGAAGATTTTGAAAGATAAAAATACCGGCCAGCAGTATCAAATACAAAGCGGCTTTGTAGAAGTGTTGGCCAATAAAACTACGGTGCTGGTAGAAGGCGCCGAAGAAATTTAATGGAGTTTTTGTTAAAATAATTACCCGGCTAAATGCCGGGTTTTTTATTTTGTATTTTTAGAGAAGATAGTAAAGAGATCGGCCATTCTTTCTCCTAATTTTTTAATGCAAATAAAACTCATGCGGCTCCAATACTTTTCCATACTAAAGGCAGAATAAATCTCAAATGAAGGTATTTATTAAAATAATATTAGCAATAATATATTGTGTAATAACAAATGGGTTATTTGCCCAAAATAAAAAATGTTTTATTGAGTTTAGAATGGATTCATCGGTAACGGCAACGCTCTATCACACTAAAATAAGTATTATACAAAAGGGGTATTTACACAAAATAGGTTTAAATGAGAAAGTTGCTATTGATACCGGCATAAACTGCATCATTGAATTTAGCAACCCCGGCTTTATTATTCCCGGTATAAAAAACCTTAAAATTTACTGCGATACCATAATTTTTATTGGTTATAAAAGGCTTGATGCAGTGGTAGTGGAAGCTAAGAAAACTATAGTGAGGCAAACGCTTAAGGGGTTTGAATATTCTCCTCAAAACGACAGTGTTTTTAAAAATCGCAGCTTGTTGCTGTCCTTGCAAAGGTTGCCTTTTATTATTTTAAAAAATGAAGATGCTGTTGAATATACCGGTGGTAAAATTATGTTCAAAATTAATGGTAGGGAAAAAAAAGGTATTGGCAATAGCTGGAACAGTATATTAAAGGCCATTAATGCCAAAGATATTTATAAAGTAGAAATGATTAGGGAAGTTCCGGCATTTGTAAAAAACCAGGGCTATGATGTAATAATTGATATTTTAACTCTTGATGCCAATTTATACGGCAAAACATTTACTGCGGCTACATTTATTAACACACGGAAAAACATTAATCCCAATGTTGGGTTTACCATGCTGCATAAAAAAGCTGACTTTTCAATTAATGCTGGAAATAATAATGAAAGGCTGTCAACCTTCTTGCATACTAAGGTATTGGAAGGGGAGGATATTATAAACGAAAATAAGATAACTAATAATTACCGTTTCCATGGATATACTCTGAGTTTGGGCTATGGCTTAAGGATTGATTCTGCCAATGATTTTGCGGTTAATGTTTCCATGTACCGAAATGTGGAGGTAAACAATTTTGAAAATCATTATACTTACCCTTTGCCGATAAATAACCAAAACTATACCTTTTTTAATGTAAATGGAAATATAGATATAAGCTATGTGCATAGAAGGTCAAAATTTATTACCAAAAGTTTAATTGCTAAAGCCAATTTTAAAACCCTGGAATTTAATAACCGGCTGGCTTATACACAACCAATGAAAGCTGATAGTATTAACAGGCAATCACAAACAAAGCCGCTGTATTGGATTGTAGAATACAATCATCTTAATACAAAACATGAAACCTATAATATTGAGTACGGTTTGCAGTTTTATAAAAAAAATTATAGCCAGTCATTTTTTTATTATACACTCGACAGCAGCACTAACGACAATGACCAGTTATTTTTTTCGAAAAAGGATTCCATGCTGTTGAATCAATTTGGGATAAGGCCTTATTTTAAGTACGATAAAGATTTCTCACCAAAAAGGAATATTGTTTTGAGTTTAAGCTCAGAGTTTTATTCCATAAGCCCCAATAATTTCAAACGTAAATATTTTTATTTACCTCAAATAGATGTTTCTTATAAAACCCTTTTTAAAAGCAATGCTTCTTTAAAATATTCAATGTACTTTGGTTACTCAAAACCTTCCGAAGATTATTTTACTGGTATGCAAAACAACTATAATACACCTGCTGAAAGCCGACAAGGTTCTGCAGATATAATACCCGGGAAAACAATAGGAGCAGGTGTTGAGTATTTATCGGTGAAAAAGGCAACTTTTTCCAATGAACTATATGTAGGCTATGGGTTCGATAATCCTGATTTTATTACGGCATTTGATTCCATTAGTAAAAAAATAGTAACAAGCTCTAATAATGGTGGTCAAGATTTTGTCGTGGGGTACAAATTAAATTTTCAAAAATTAATAGCAAAAAAACTTAACTTCTCTTTTTACGCAAGCATAGGCTGGTATAACAATAGTAATAATAGTATTCATACGAATACTAGCGGAATCAATTACCGGTTACAGCCAATTATTAATTATTTCATGGGCCGCAAATATGGGAATATTAATTTTTTTGGAATTTTTAATGGTAATAATGTTACCAGCCAGGGAAAAACTACAGGCCCGATGCGGTATTCTTTATCATATGGCAGATCAATTTTTAAGCAAAAATTTTCCATTGTGTTGATATTGGATGAATTCCTTGCTAAAAACAGGGAAACCCAATCATTTAGTGTTTTTAATGGATTAAGCCAGTACAGTACAAAGGGTAAACCTTCTAGGCTTTTAAGCATAAGACTGGCTTATCATTTTTCCAATATAAAGCTCTCAAAATTTGCCCAAAAGAAAACCACTTCTTTAAAAGGAGAAAGTCATATTAACTAATGCTTTGCATTTATTGCTAAAAGCAATAGAGTATTTCAAAATCAAATTTTTTAGAATATAAAGTTATTTCAACTTTATTATCGAAAGGCTCTATGAAACAAAACAGCGTTTTCATTCAGTCATACTAATTAATTTTTATCAATAAAATTTAACGAAATGAAAAAGATTTTTTTCTTGCATTAATCCTGTTCTCGGCGTTTGCTTTAATTGTAAATGGAAAGGGAACCCCGGGTGGAGGTGTTTCTGATTGTCCCGGAGCAAAAAAGGTTGAGGATAACAACGGTCATTGCGTTCCTTATTACAATGAAAATGGTGAAATTTCATCCTATTCCTGCCTTGAAGCTACTGGAGCAGCAGAAAAAGATTGCTTAAGGCCGTAATATAAATACGACAATTTAGGGCTGGTAAAATATCAGCCCTTTTTTACCTGCAAATAACTCCACGCATTAAACGGCATTACCAATAGCATCAGCAAACTGAAAACGCTTCCGCTCAATATATATACCAGCGCTGTAACAAGCAACACATATAAAGGATAACCCAGCATTAAAAAAGCCACCAGTATAGAATCGTAATGGCCATTGTTTTTACCCAGCTTTTGAGCAGTTTTAAGGGCAGGAAGGTATAATAAAGCATGGGTAAGCCAGCCTAATGCAGCAGGTAATGCCAGCGCAGCCTTTTTCCATTTTGGAATATTGCAGTTAAAAATAAATTTTCTTTTTTTAATGTCCGATGCATTGATTTCATACACCAGCGGCTGCAACTCTTTTTGCAAAAGGTTATTAAAGGATAATGCAGCCCGTCCAAAACCATTGCTGTGGTCCACATCTTCTTTGCTGATGATAGTACCAAAAAAAAGATGCACTTCTTTATCGTAACAATGAAACTGCTGGTAATTAATGCCTGTGGGTAAAACTTTTAGCGGAATACCATCATCCCAACTGCTGAGTGCCAGCCTTGCCGTACCTTTTTTAAGCGGTCGCAAATGCCATTCATTTATACATTTGCCTTCACTAAAAATAAGTACAATGCCGTTTTGCTTAAATATTTCTTTGCAGGCAGCAAAGGTGCTGTAATTATGCTCCAGGTTTTCTACGCCCTCGCTGGTACGGTACACCGGCAACATGTTTAATGATTGGAGCAACACTTTGGCAAATTTATTTTTAAACACATCACCACGGGCCAGTGAATAAACTGGCTGCTTAAATATTGAGCAATAAATAATAGCGTCTAAAAAAGAGTTGGGGTGGTTACAGGCCAGTAATAACGGGCCTTTGGCACAAAGCCATTTTTTATCATTAATTTTTAACTGCCTTATATATAAATGCAGGCTAAGTTTTGCCGGAAATTTGAGTAACTGGTACAGTAAATCTTTTTTTTGTGAATATACCAACAAAAAAACGGTTCAATAAAAATTAATGGCTTTTTATAGCAGGCAGCCGGGTGGCCAGCCAGCTTGCTTTTGCCGGTATGATCCACTGCTTTTTGAGTTCCTCAAGGGTGATCACCGTGTTGTTAAAATACAGCGTTTCTTCATTTATAAAACCATTGGTTAATGCATATTCCAGTTGGGAGAGGGGTAAAAGTTCAATTTTATCTTTTATAACAAAAGCCAGCAATTGCCGGTTAAAGAAATCAATTTTAAATTTTTGTTCCAGGGTTTTTATAAACCTTACGGAACTGTCGGTACTGCAGCCGCCAACGCCGGTTTGGGTTTCGTCGGCAATAAGGATGAGAAAACGGCCAAAAAATAAATTAGCAAAGCCCTTTACCTCATCGCCATGGCTTTTCCAATTGCGTACAAAATCTTCAAGTAAGGGTTCCAACTCGAGGGCTTCGGCAAGGGTTAGCATTCGGGAAGCCTGGTAAATCCAAACCCTGCTTTGTGCTGCAAATTCCCGGGGCAAATGTTGCTGGTATTCTAAATTCATAAGTTAAAATATTAAGTAAGTGATGCGGCAACTAATTCTGCAATATCTACTACTTCCACTTTTTCGTTTTCGGCATTTTTTACGCCATCGGTAAGCATGGTATTGCAATAAGGGCATGCTGAGGCAATAATGGCTGCGCCGGTTTCTATAGCTTCATTAGTGCGGTCAATATTAATGCGTACTTCACCCTTCTCTTCTTCTTTAAACATTTGAGCGCCACCGGCGCCACAGCAAAAACCGTTGCTTTTACAGCGTTTCATTTCTACCAGTTCGGCATCCAGGGCTTCTAAAACTTTTCGAGGTGCTTCGTAAATATTATTGGCACGGCCCAGGTAGCAACTATCGTGGTAGGTAATTTTTTTTCCTTTATAGGCGCCGCCATCTTTTAAAGTTATTTTGCCCTCATCAATTAGCTGTTGTAAAAAGCTGGCATGGTGCATTACTTCAAAATTACCGCCAAGCGCCGGGTATTCATTTTTAAAAATATTAAAGCAATGTGGGCAGGTGGTAATAATTTTTTTTATGTTGTAGCCATTAAGGGTTTGTATATTTTGGTAGGCCATCATTTGAAATAAAAATTCATTGCCGGCACGCCTTGCAGGGTCGCCGGTACACATTTCTTCTTTTCCTAAAATGGCATAATTAATCCCCACCTTATCTAAAATGCTAACAAAAGCTTTGGTGATTTTTTGCGCCCGCTGATCAAAACTGCCTGCACAACCCACCCAAAACAATACATCGGGGTTTTGGTTGTTTGCCGCCATTTCTGCCATTACAGGTACATGCATAGTGTATTTTTTGGCAAATTAATCAGAAATTGATAAGGATGTTTACTTGTATGCAAGTATTTTTGTATTTACCTGTTTGAAAAAGTTAATACATAAAATATTTCACTGGGAAGCCTGGCCTTTCAGGCTGCTTTATGCACCACTTACTCCGTTATGGTTAGGGTATATGTTGCGGTCGGGCGCAGTTTGGTTTTTTACTCCCAGTAATCCCAAAATTACTTTTGGCGGCCTGGAGGGAGAGCCTAAGAAAGAAATGTATGATTTATTGCCCATGCATTTATATCCTAAAACCATCTATATTTTAACTGGTGAAAATATTGAATCGCTTTTAAAACGTATTGATGCAGCCGGATTTAAATTTCCATTTGTGGTAAAGCCCGAAGTTGGCTGGCAGGGTGTTTTGTTTAGAAAAATAGATAAAGCCGAAGAGCTGGAGCATTACCACAGTAATATGGTAATGCAATACATGGTGCAGGAGTTGGTGCATTATCCCATGGAAGTAAGCGTGTTTTATATTCGCCACCCTAAAAATAAAAAAGGTACGATTACGGGTTTTTTACACAAGGTTCCACTGCAGGTTACCGGAGATGGCAAGCACAGTTTGGAGGAACTGGTTTTAAAACACCCCAAAGGGAAGAATAGAATGGGAGAGTTGCACAGCAAGCATAAGGAAACCTGGCATTCTATAATTCCTGAAGGCGAAAAATATATGCTGAGTTATGCGGCAAACCACAACCGTGGCGCTCATTTTATTGATTTAAAAGAGCATATTGATGACAAGCTAAGGGCTTTATTTGATGGCCTGAGCAATGATGACAACGGTTTTTATTATGGGCGTTACGATATAATGTGCAATAGCGTGGAAGATTTAAAAGCAGGGAAAAACTTTACTATACTGGAATACAATGGATGCGGGGCCGAGCCCAACCATTTTTACGATACCGGTTACAGCTTGATGGGCGCATACCGTGAAATTTTAAAGCACTGGAAAGCTTTATATACCATTAGTAAGTATAATAGCAAAAATGGGATAAAACCCTGGCCTTTTTTAAAAGGCTGGCGTTTTTTGCAATATTCAAAACGATTGTATAAGCAAATGAAGGAGATAGACGGGAAAATTGGTTAAAATTGATATAATAATGAGGAACTGCTTCATTGGCATTCAATCGGAACTTATTTTGTGTTAATAAATATTAGTTATGAGATATCGTTTACTTTTTGCCTTTCTTTTTGTTACCGCTGCAGCAATGGCGCAACAAAACCTTGTGCCGGACAACGGAAGCAGTAAGGTTAAATTCCAAATTAAGAATTTTGGAATAACCGTAACCGGGTATTTAAGCAGCTTAAAAGGCTCCATTACCCTGGATGCCGGTAATGTGCCACAGGCCATAGACGTAACCTGCGATGTAAAAACCATTGATACCGATAATGAAAGAAGGGATAATCATTTGCGTGAAGATGAATATTTTGGCGCTCAAAAATTTCCGTTAATCAGGATAAAGAGCAAACGTATTCAACCAACAAATACACCGGGTAATTATTATTTATTTGCTTACCTCACTATTAAAGATGTAACCCGTGAAATTCAATTCCCTTTTTCAATGGCGGTTAAAGACGGCGATAAATTATTCACCGGGGAATTTTCCATCAACCGCCTGGATTACCATGTAGGCGGAGAAAGTAATGTAATGGGAGATAATGTAAAAGTGATCCTGAATGTAATGGCAAAATAATTTTGCCGGTAAAAGGCATTGCTTCTGCCTGTATCTTTGAGTTATGTCCAAAATTTTCCGCATTTTTTTATGGGGCCTGCTCATTAGTTTTTTAGGATCGTTGCCCTTAGGCACCCTGAACGTTGCCGCCATGCAAATTGGCATACAGGAAAGTATTAAGGATGCCTTGTTTTTTTCTGCAGGTTCTTTAATGGTGGAAATGGTTTATGTACGGCTATCGCTGGTAGGTATTGATTGGGTACGCAAGCAGGTAAAGCTCATGAAAGCCATGGAGTGGATAACGCTGGGTATTATTCTTGCCCTGGCCATTGGAAGTTTTATGGCGGCTGCAAAAGATGGAGGCGATGCCAAGAATGTTTTTCTTCAAAATAATATGCACCGATTTTTTCTTGGCGCCTTTATGAGCGCCATTAACCCGGTGCAAATTCCTTTTTGGTTTGGCTGGAGTACGGTATTATTTACAAAAAAAATATTGGAACCCTCCAGGCTGCAGTATAATGGCTATATTACTGGCATAGGCCTGGGCACTTTGCTGGGCAATGCCGTTTTTATTTTTGGGGGAAAATGGCTGGTGGCTTCCATTAAAAACAGTTCACAATATATCAATTGGGTGATTGGCGGCGTATTTACCATAACTGCACTTTTGCAATTATGGAAAATGTTGCAAAATAAAAACGCCATCAAAAAAATGGAAAATATAAAAGACGAAGATGTGGACCACCTGAAATTAAAACCACATTAAAACTCTTTGGCCCATTTATCCCTTTCATCCGGGCTAAATTTCCATGGAGCAAAATTATTTTCAATATTGCTGAACATGCCGTTCCATTCCTGCGGAGCATTGCTTTCTTCCATAATAAGGTTGCGGCGCAGCTCAAGTATAATTTGCAATGGGCTGATGCTTACCGGGCATTCCTGAACGCAGGCCTGGCAGGTGGTGCAGGCCCTCAACTCTTCTGTACTGATATATTGATGTAATAGAGTTTTGCCATCATCTTTAAATGATCCATTGGCTTTAATATTTTTTCCAACTTCTTCCAGCCGGTCACGGGTGGCCATCATAATTTTTCTTGGGCTCAGTAACTTTCCGGTTTGGTTTGCCGGGCAGGCAGCGCTGCAACGGCCACATTCGGTACAACTATAGGCATCCAGCAGGCTCTTCCAGCTTAGGTCAAATACATCTTTGGCGCCAAATTTCATGGATGCAGGTTCGCCGGAAGCCGGTGGCGTCAGCTCGGGCTGCATCATGTACTTAACTTCATTTTGTACATTTTCCATATTTTGTATTTCACCCATGGGTTTAAGGCTGGCATAATATGCATTGGGAAAAGCCAGTAAAATATGCAGGTGTTTACTGTAAGGTAAATAATTTAAAAAGGCAAAAATGCCAATAATATGCAGCCACCAGCAGGTTCTTTCAATGCCAATTAATGTGCCTTGAGAAAGATGTTGAAATAGCGGAACCAGTTTGCCCGATACGATAAAACTGCCGGTATCTAAATAATGAGCGGCTCCCTGCAGTTGCAGGGAACGGTCGGTGGCGTTCATGGTAAGAAAAAGGCTCATTAAAATAATCTCGGTAAACAGGATATAATTGGCATCGCTGCGTGGCCATCCGTCTAAATCTTTACTGATAAAACGGCGAAGTTTTATGATATTTCTACGAATTAAAAAAACAGCACAACTAATAATTACCAGCAGCGCCAAAATTTCAAAGCAGTTAATTAATAAAGGATATAAGCTGCCCAGTGGTTTTAAAAAAAGCCGGTGCGTACCCAGCAAACCATCCAATACAATCTCCAATACTTCAATATTGATGATGATAAACCCGGCATAAACAATTAAATGCAAAAAAGCCACCAGCGGGTTCCGGAACATTTTTTTTTGGCCAAAGGCAAGCAAGAGCACATTTTTCCATCTTAAGGATGCATGATCCGATAAGTCTTCTTCTTTGCCCAAAAGAATATTTTTTTTGATTTGAACGATATTTTTGGCAAATAGCCACACCGCTAAACCCGATATAAGGACAAAAAGTACCTGTGGGATAAAATGCATAACGCTTATTTAATGGCTAAGATAAATAATTCTGCTGCCAAATAAATACATTTGTATATGATTTTAGACCAGGAAACCGCTGCAAAAAAAATTTACCGCATGGCCATGGAAATAGCTGAGCGGCATTATAACCAAAAAGAAATTGTGCTCATTGGCATTAAAGAAAATGGTTTTTTTATTGCTCAAAAAATTTCCACCTGCCTGGCAGAAAATTTTAAGGGCGCCATTTTTACCCTGTCGCTTTCCATGAATAAAAAAGATCCCGGCGAAATTAAACTTAGTGACCCAACCGATTTAAAGCAAAAGTGTGTAATATTAATAGATGATGTTGCCAATAGCGGCCGCACCATGTCATTTGCCTTAAAATTACTTTTGGGATTTTCTCCTGCCGAAATTCAAACCCTGGCGCTGGTGGAACGTACGCATAAATTATTTCCGGTTGCTGTGGATTATGTGGGTATTTCGGTATCCAGCGGACGAAACGAGTATATTGAAGTGCTAATTGAAAAGGGGGAAGTACAAGGCGCTGTATTGAAGAGTTGAATATAAAGAGTGCGCTGTATAAAAAAAGCCCGGAAATTTTCCGGGCTTAGGTATGAAGAAGAACCAGAGAAACGTTCTATTGTTTTACAAAGCGGATAGACTCCTGTTTGTTGTAATAGTATATGGATAAGATATAAGTTCCTTTTGCCAAAGCCTGTACGGCTATTTGAGCTTGCTGGTTGCCCGTTACAACTCCTTTGTAAACCAGGCTCCCTTTAGTATCAATAATGCTTAGCTGTACCTTCTCCGAAGGGGCAATACCGCTCATTTTCAAATTAAGCAGGTCTGCCGTTGGGTTGGGAAAAATACTGAAACTGGTTTTGCCCTTATCTGTTACCCTGAGCATTACAATATTGCTGAACTTTTCTTTTCCATCAATATCTTTAATCCGCAGCCGGTAATAATGGTCACCTGGTGATGGATTTACATCTACATAACTGTATGCATTCGTTTGAGCAGTACCGTTACCCTTGGCATTTTGTTGGTTAATCTGCCTGAAGTTTCGGGCATCCATGGCTCGTTCAAGCTGGTAATAGGCAACATTAATTTCGTTGTCTGTTTTCCATTCTAATAAGTGGCCTTCATTCACTTTTTTACCGGTAAAGGCAAGCAAGTCAACCGGTAAAGGATTGAGCGGATAATAAATATTAGCCCAGCCATCTCCCTGCCCGCCCCGGTTTAATGTGCTATCGGTTTGTTGTACATAATTTAATGTTGCAAATCCATCTCCCTGTCCGCCCTGGTTTAATGTACTATCGGTTTGTTGCACATAGTTTAATGTTGCAAACCCGTCTCCCTGCCCGCCATGGTTTAATGTGCCAATAGTGGTTTGTATAAAGCTTTGGGCTGTAAAACCATCGCCACTTCCACCTTTTACCAGGGTACTGCTGCTGGTTTGTGCATAGTTGTTTACTGACAATCCGTCTCCGAAGCCTCCATAAAAAATAAAGGGATTGTTTTGCGCCTGGCTGTAGGTGTAGAGGATCATGCATAGCAGTATGCTTAGAATTTTTTTCATATTCCTGTTTTTAAATGTGAAAAAATTATTCTGCGGTACGCACCCCACGGCCACCACCGCCTGCCAGCCTGCTATTGTTATAATAAGTAAAATAACTCACCCTGTTTGATATTGCTGCATAACTGTAGTAGGCAGGGCTTTGTGCATAATAATCGCCCCGGTATCCATAAAATCCCGGGCTGCCATTAAACCATTCTGCTACATCAAAATTTTGGGAAGCGCCGCCAAGGTAGCCATCTCCATTTTTGCTAATAAAAGTCCGGCCCGGAATATCGGCGCTTACTACCATCTCATATACATTTCCACTCATTTCCATAATGCCATAAAAACTACCACCGCTGCTTTGCCTGCTGGAAGTGCTGGTTGCCAGTGCGCCACAGCGCATGGGAGCCGATTGGTTGTAAGCAATATTTCCGCTAGCCCAGGTTTCTGTGCTTAATCCAAAATCAGTTGGGTTTTGTATAAATTCAATTGTTGTGTTTCCCCAGGCATATTCATTTGGCACAGGCGCCTGGTTTGCGCCCCGGCAGGCTTTTTCATATTCCAGTTCGGTCATTGGCCTTAATGCGCTCCAGTCTAATAAAGAAAGCACATCATCGTTACTCATACCGTTCAAGGCACGCTCCGGCTGGTTGGGTAATAAATTGGGGTGTGTACCCGATGAAAATCCAAATGGTGTACGGGCGGTGGCGGTGGCTGCATCCAAAGTATTTAAAAAATCGGCATATTGCTGCTGGCTGATTTCATATTTCATACACCAAAAACCATTAAACCCTTTGGGGTAGAGGGCAGGGATGGTTCCGTTTTGTAAAGTGCCCGGAGATGCAGAATATAAATTGGAAGCCGAAGCACCTACTGTAATTACGTTTTCGGATGTTACTTCAAAACAAGTGTCTTTATCGCCACGGCGAAAATGATAGGACTCTGTGCCGTTGCTACCTAAGTAAAAAGAGCCTTGCGGAACATACACCATTTCTACGGCAAAAAGTTTAATTTCCACGCTGTCATTATCGGCTACGCCATCTGCATTATAATTCCAGCGCAACTGTGCGCCGGTATAATTTACATTTCCATTACCTACGGCGTTGCGGTAAATAAAAATACCTTTACCATCGGCAGCTGTTTTTATAGTGCTGCCCGAAGGTTCGGTATGGCCCGATGCTGCTGCAGTTCCGGGGCTTACATAGTTAAAAGTGGCATGTTGCCATGCATACGTGTTTTTTTTGCGGAACTTTACAAATACCCAGCAACCATCATAATTGCTTTCGTTAGTTACCGTACGCCATGAGTTTTCCCAAGCAATATCAAATTTTACCATACTGTAGTGCAGCGCAGTATTTTGGCTGCCCAAAGAAACGTTGGCGGTGGTTACATTATTTGCTTTGCAAAAATGTGCCGCCATTACAAATGAGATTAAGGTCAATAGCTTCTTCATACATTATTTTTTTGAAAATACCGCCATTGTGGCGATATGGGTTAGAGTATTTCAGGTGTTATGCAACTGATTTTTACAAATCAAAATTCTCCTAAATCAATGGCAAATACAATGGGCTAAGCAGCCCAATTTTTAAAAGTAAAAAGAGGTATGAAATGATGAAGCAATGATCCCAGCCCAAAAAATAAGGGAATTATTTTACAGTAAACCTTCCCTTCTTGCTTTTTCAATTAAATCAATACGGTTTTGGGCCTGGAGTTTTTTGTAAATATTTTCTATATGTCGTTTAACCGTAAAGGGGGAAATAAATAATTTTTCTGCTATATTTTTATTGGTCATTCCTTTGCTGAGTTGTTCCAGTATTTCGGTTTCCCGGTCGGAAAGGAGAAGCGTTTCCTGCTTTGCCGAAGTTTTTATATGGGCTGCACCCTTTAATAATTGCAATGCCTTTATGGCAATAGATGGCGACATTACGGAACCCCCATTTAAGGTATCGGTAAGTGTTTCGTAAATTTTTTCGGCCCGGGTATCTTTGAGGATATAGCTATCAGCACCGGCTTTTATGGCGTTAAAAATATATTCATCATCATCGTAAATGGTAATCATCACAATTTTTATTTGAGGGTACAGTTCTTTAATTTTTGCTGTAGCCTCAATGCCGTTCATTACGGGCATTTCAATATCCATGAGTATAAGATCTATAAGCAGGTTTTGTTTTAAATTTTCAAGAATTTCGCTGCCATTTTTTGCGGTATGTTTAACCAGGATATCATTAAAGCCGGCAAGTTTTTCTTCCAGGGATTTTAATGCAAGGGCATTGTCTTCGGTAATGGCGATGCGTATCATGTGTTATAATTGGGTTTCAATATTGAATCGGGTGCCCCGGTTTACAGCGGTTTCCACTTTTAGTTTTCCGTTTATTTCATCAACCCGGTTTTGGATGTTGGTAAGGCCGTATGAGCTTGTTTTTACTTGGTCATAATCAAAGCCAATACCATCATCCGCAATGCTCATCTTTAGTAATTTTTCCTGCTGTGATATATGGATCTCTATTTTTTTTGCAGCCGAATATTTGATGGCATTATTTACCACTTCCTGTATGATTCTAAAAAGATTAATGGCCTGCCTGGAGCTGAGTGGTGCATCTCGGGTTAGGTCGAAAGTAAAGTGAAAACGGATCGTGTCTTTTACTTCGGCTGCTTTATTGATAAAATTGAGTGTTTTTGCTTTTAAATCCGATAAATTAAGGTTATTGGAATGGAGTACCCACAAGGTATTGCGTAATTCGGCAATGGCGTTTTCGGAAAAATTGGAAAGGGAGTTTATTTTTAGGTTTATTTTTTCGTCCAGTTGTGGGGCTGAGTTTTTCAACCCGTCTAAAGTGGAGTTTACAAAAGTGAGCTGAGCACCCAGGCTGTCGTGCAGGTCACGGGAAATTTGAAGCCGTTGTTGCTGTATTTGAGAATGGGCCTGCTCCTGGATGAGTTGATTTTCTAATTGTAATTTCTTTTTGGTAAAATGGGCTTTTACGGCCTGGTTTCGGATAAAGATCAAACCGATAAGAATTGCTGATGCTAAAGCCATTAACCAAATATTTTTTTGCTTTGACGCTAATTTGTTTTGAGCAATTTGAAGGTTTGCATGGGATAATTCTTTTTCTTTTTTATGGGTTTCAAACAGGATGTTATATTCGGCAAAGGATTGTTCGCTTTTTTCGTTTAATGATTTTTTATATTGCTGTAAGTAGATTTCTTTAGCTTCGAGGGCCTTTTGAAGTTTACCCTGTTGTTGATACAAGGCAGCTAATGCCTGGTAACCCTTCAAAGCATTATTCAATTGTTTGCTTTCGGTAAAAATGTTAATGGCGTTCTTTAAATATTTTTCTGCTTCCTCAAATTTGCCTTCGGCGGTATAGGTTTCTGCCAGGTTGATATAAGTGTCTGCAATCCACGACGGGTTATTCAGTTGTTTATCTATTTTAAGGTTTTCATTAAAATAATATTTGGCCTTTTCATAATCTTTTAGGTAATATAAATGGCACCTTGCCAGGTTGTCCTGGAAACTGGTTTTAAGCGCTGCGTTGCCTATTTTTTCTGTAATGAGGATACCTTTTTTATCAATTTCAATAGCCTGCGTAAAATTTCCCGATTGGGCTTCTACATTGGCCAGGGTATGGAGGGAAATGAGATAGGGGTGGGAACTGTCGTTGTTTTTCATTAAATTAAAAACATGATGAATGGTTTCTCTTGCCCCGGCAAAGTCTTCTTTTTCCTGGTAGAGCTGGGCCAGTTTTGCATAAGTGGAGGCCAGCCGAAGGGTATCTTTGCGGGTTTCATTATTGGTAATGGATTGCTGAAAGAACGTTAACGATTTAGGAAAATTGCCTAAGCTTTTATAACAGCTTCCTAAGCCATATAAGGCATAATCTGCCAGTAAAGATGTGGTATCCGTAAGCTTTAATGCATTTTCATACTTCTCTATGGCTATTTGATAATTTGCTTTTTTAAAATAATAATTTCCTGCGATGATATTGCTTTGGGCCTGTATATCTTTTTTATTGGTATGGAGCTTATCCAGCAAAGGCAATAGCTGCTGCATACTGTCCATAGTGATTTTTTTTTGTACAATAAATTGTTCAAAAAAGTGATTAATTTGTTTTTCATCTTTTGTGAGCGGGTAAGGTTTGCCATCATTTTCGGCTTGATCCACGCAGGAAAACAGGATGAGTACATTTATCAACAACAGCCAATTGGGTTTTGGCATTTTTTAAGGCGTTTTTTTGTATAACAATACTACTCAATTTTTTTTACTTATCGGCCGGTTGGTAATAACGAATTTAGTATTGCATTTTTTAAATATGCAAATTTCATTTGCCCCTCTTTCTTTGCCGGTATTTGTGTATCTTTAAGTAATTGGATATAAAAAGCATTCATTATGGATACCTGGTTAACTTCTTTAATTACGGCCACCCCACAGGAGGGCTTTGAGCTGGCCATTACGCTTTCCCGCCGTGGCGTTAAATATACCCAACCCGATGCTGAAGTGTTGCATCAATTACGGCCCCAATATGCCAATGACCCAAATGCACTCACAGCGGCATCCCAGGTAATTGCCATAAATTTTCAAACGATAGCCGCTGCAAACAATTATTGGAAAAAATAATTTGTAAAACTCATCAGTTGTTTTAAGGCTTTGTGTTATTGGATTCACCGGTATTATTTTTAGTTCTCCGGATGATTTCGGCAATCAGCCCGGTCCAACCGGTTTGATGGGATGCGCCAATGCCTCTTCCATTTTCGCCGTGAAAGTATTCATAAAATAAAACCAAATTTTTAAAATAGGGGTCCTGGTTAAAGAGGGTATAGGTTCCGTTAATTTTTCGCTTGCCCTCAGGGTTAAAAACAAAATTAGCCATAAGCCTTTGGCTCAATTCTACGGCCACTTTTTTTAGAGTGACGTACCGGCCGGAGTGTGAGGGAAATTCTACCTGGAGGTTATTATTAAAAAAGCAATCGTATTTGATTAAAGCCGATACCATAAGGAAATTGATGGGCATCCAAACCGGTCCACGCCAGTTGGAATTTCCGCCAAATAATGCCGTTTGGGATTCTCCCGGCTCATAGCAAAGGCCAAATTCTTTGCCATCAATTTGAATGAAATAAGGTTTCTCATGTATTTTAGATAGTGAACGGATACCCCCTGGAGATAAAAATTCATTCTCATCCAGCAACGCTTTTAAAATTTTTTCCAATCTTTTTTGGGGCGCTAAAGAAAGCAGGATATCGCCTTTGCTATTGGTTTCAATGGCCAGGAAGTGATCGTTTTTTTGCTGGTAGGTTACAAACCATTTGAGCCGTTGGTAAAATTGGGGCACTTTTGAAAGTAAGGATTGATCAATAACATGAACTGCAAATAAAGAAGTGAGGCCTACTAAGGAACGTACTTTTAAAGGAATAATACGGTTGTTGGGTAATTTTAAAACGTCATAAAAAAATTCATCTTCTTCATCCCATGCCCCACCGGCCCCGGTATGTATCTGGTTGATGGATTCGGCAATATAGGTAAAGTGTTCAAAAAATTTTGTGGCTAAGTCTTCATACGCTTTATTGGTTTGCGCCAGCTCCAGCGCTATTTCCATCATATCCAGGCAAAACATACCCATCCAGGCAGTGCCGTCGGCCTGCTCCAAAATACCGCCTTCGGGTATATTATTCCGGTCAAAAACACCAATATTATCCAGGCCTAAAAACCCGCCTTCAAATACATTATTATCCTGCCTGTCCTTACGGTTTACCCACCAGGTAAAATTGATGAGCAATTTTTGAAAAACCCGTTCTAAAAATACCGTATCTCCACGGCCCGTATTTTCTTTTTCAATTTTATACACCTGCATACAGGCCCATGCTTGTACCGGTGGGTTTACATCACTAAAATTCCATTCATAAGCCGGTATTTGCCCATAAGGGTTCATATACCATTCCCTGAGCAATAAGATTAATTGGTCTTTGGCAAAATCAGGATCTAATGAGGCAAAGGGAATACAATGAAAAGGCAGATCCCATGCGGCATACCAGGGGTACTCCCATTTGTCGGGCATAGAAATAATATCTTCATTATTGAGCGTGAGCCATTTGCTGTTGCGGCCGTTGAGGCGCTCCCGGGACGGTGGGGGCTGGCCGGCATCTCCTTTTAGCCAGGAGGGGATATCAATGTAATAAAATTGTTTGTTCCAAAGCATTCCGGCATAGGCCTGCCGCTGAATGTTTTTTAGATCGTCGTTAGTGGTAGTTAAAAGTTGATCATAAAATTCATTGGCTTCTTTCAGCCGAAGATCAAAGGTTGCTTCAAAATCGTTACCTAAAGGATTTTGAACTTTGGTTTTACTTAACCGTAATTTAATACTGGCCTTTCCTAAGCCTGGTATGTTAAAACGGTAAAGTGGGGAAAATTTGGTTCCGCTTTTTTTATTTTCTAAAAATTCAAAATTACCGTTGATCACCGCTTTATGAAAAATATCTTTTACAAAAGGGTTCTTATTGGGTACATTATAGAGGCGTTCCGTATTGGTTTCGTTCTCGGTAAATAATAACCTTTCGGGTTTTTGAAAATAAAATTGATAGTCGCCCAGCTTGGGGGTATAAATAAAAGCTTCACCGGTATCGTTTGTCTCAGGAATGAGTTCTATAACCGGTTTTTCGGTTTCCAGTTCAAATGTCCAAAGATTGCGCATCCATAAGGTAGGTAATAGGATAAGCGGCGCCTGGGACCGGCTGCGGTTATAAGCGGTTATTTTAATGCAAATATCTTCTTCATTGTTTTTGGCATATTCAACAACAACGTCAAAATAATTTCCGTTATTGAAAATACCGGTATCAATGATTTCGTATTCTTCCTGGTGCCTGCTGCGGTTCTTATTTTCTTCTTCCAGCTTTTCGTAAGGAAAAGCCTGTTGCGGATATTTGTACAAATATTTCATGTACGAATGAGTGGGGGTGTTATCGAGATGGTAGTACAACTCTTTAACATCTTCACCATGGTTTCCGTTTGCCGGGGTAAGGCCAAAAAGCCGTTCTTTTAAAATGGCGTCATGGCCATTCCAAAGTGCAAGTGCAAAACAAATGCGTTGTTTGTCGTCTGAAATTCCTGCAATGCCGTCTTCGCCCCATCGGTAGGTTTTAGAGCGGGCCATATCATGCGAAATATAATTCCAGGCATCGCCATTGGGGCTATAATCTTCCCGTACGGTTGCCCATTGCCGTTCCGATAAATAGGGCCCCCATTTGAGCCATTTATTGTTGCCGTAATAATTATCTTTTAATCTTTTTTGTTCTTCAGAAAAAAAATTTGCCATGGAGCAGGTATTTGCAAAATGCTTGAAACGATCCAAAGTTAAATTTACGCAACTTTTAGCTGTAATGGCCGGCGTAAATCATAATACAGCGCTATACTATTCATTCGTATTACCCATATATTAAAACCTGCAGAAAGAATGGAAATTTAAAAAGCTTCCTTAATTATATATTCATTTTTTATCCCCAATGAAGCAAGGTGCTTTTCCATTGCGGCCATCATTGGTGGAGGGCCGCAGAGATAATAAAAAGAATTTTCCCCGGAATGTTTTTGTATCAGCCCGGCCGATATAAAACCATGTTCAAAGCCATCTATTTTTTCATCGGACAGGATATTGATAAAATTTTCCCCCAGTATTGAAAAAAGTTTTTCTTTATTAATGATGTCTGCACGGGTTTTGTTGGCAAACAGGAGTTTGTTGTTGCCAATTTTCTTTTCCTTTTCCAATTGTTTTAAAATGGCTATGAATGGCGTTACGCCTGCGCCGCCTGCAATAAAAACCCCTTCTCCTTTATAAGCAATATCACCAAAAACATCGCCAATCAGTAATTCATCCCCTGCTTTAAGTGATAATAATTGATGGGTAACCCCATTATGGGAAGGATAGGTTTTTATAATAAATTCTATTTGGTCATCTGTGGGCAGGGAGGTAAAGGTAAAAGGCCTTAATTCTTTTTCCCAGCCGGCTTTGTTTATGGAAACATCTACGGCCTGGCCGGTATGGTATTGAAGGCCCTCCGGTTTTTGGGCTACAATATGCAATACATCATGTGTTATTTTTTCTATGGATTTTATTTTTACTGCAGTTGCCATAAAAATTATTTTTTGTTGTACACGTAAGTTAAAAATTCCTGCTGGGTTGCGGTATTTTCAAAACGGCCGGAGTAGCAGGCTGTAACCGTTTGGCTTTTGGTATCTTTTATTCCCCTTGAAGCAACGCATAAATGATCGGCTTCAATTAGCACGGCTACATCATCATGCTGTAATATGCCTTTTAGGGCTTCTGAAATTTGAATGGTTAGGCGCTCCTGTACCTGCGGCCTTTTGGCATAATATTGTACCAGCCGGTTAATTTTTGATAAGCCAATTACCTGCTGGTGAGGAATGTAGGCTACATGGGCTTTTCCTATGATAGGTACAAAATGATGCTCGCAGGAGGAAAATAGAGTGATGTCTTTTTCTACCAGCATTTTTTTATATCCGTATTTGTTTTCAAAGAGGCTTATTTGCGGTTTATTATCGGGGTTTAGGCCGCTGAATAATTCTTTTACATACATTTTAGCCACACGGTTTGGTGTGTCTTTAAGGCTGTCATCATTAAGGTCGAGACCAAGCGTTTGCATTATTTTTTCAAAGTGGCCGGCAATAATTGATATTTTTTCATGATCGGTTAAATCATGCAAATTTTTGATCAGTTGCGTTTCTGCTATTTTTTTTATCCTGTCGAGATTTACAATTGCTTCCATTTTTCTATTTTTTATAAGGCATTGATTGTTTGCATAACATTCATTACTATAGCATCACAATACACAAGGTTAAACTCGTAAAGTTCTACATCGGAGTAGGCAAGTTCAATTTTATTTCGGAGCATGGTTTTTGCCCTGTTGAGCCTCACTTTCACATTGGTTTCGGTTATGCTCAATAATTCTGCAGTTTCGGCGGTACTCAAGCCATTTATTTCTCTTAATGAAAAAACCATACGGTAGTCTTGTGGTAAAGATGACAGGGCCTTTTCAATAATATACCCAAGTTCCCGGTTTTGAATTTTATTTACGGTATTATTTTGCGAATTGTTAAACATGGGCTTTGCATTTTCATTAATATCGGTTACTAATTCATTTTTAAAACTGGATTTTTCTTTTTTCCGGTAGCAGTTATTGAGCATAATGCGAATAAGCCAGGTTTTAAAGTTAGCACGGCCTTCAAACTGTTGCAGGTTTTTATAGGCGTCAATAAAAGTATCCTGCATGAGATCCTGTGTATCCTGGTGGTTGTAATTGTAAGATCGTCCAATTTTATAAAGGGTTGGGTTGAACCTCCTAACTATGAGTTCATAAAGCGCCTTTTCACCGCCTATAACCCGGTTTATTATTTCTGCTTCTGCTATACTGTTTTGTAAAATCATAGTTAAACTGCTATTTTAGATAATTTAGCCATGGAAAAGGCAGCAATTGCCATTACGAAGTCCCGTACGGCTACATCAAAATATTCCAATTTCAGCAATAAGGAAAAGCCAATTATAGTTAACCATGCTGCAACTATATAGCCACCAAGTTCGGGCTTTTTCCATACAATTATGCCTGCCATTATTTCAATTACTCCCACTATCATCATAAATGTGGCCGTTGAAAAGGGCAAAATATTTGCAATTGATGGATTTATATATTGTTCCCAGTTTGCAAGGATGTTTGTGAATTTATCGGCCCCGGCTACTATTGGCACTATTATAAATGTATAGTTTAGTAACTGGTAAGGTAATTGAACCATTGAGTTTAAATTTTTTTCCATATTTCTTTATTTAATTGGAGTGGTTGAAGTAAAAAAAGGTTACAAAATTTTGTAACCTTTTAATTTTTTATTTTGCTCCCGTTTTTTTTCGGCAGTAAGTAACTTTTCTTGAATGATATATATATTATTTTTTTGGCAACTGCATTTTGTGCCAACATCAGCTTAAAATTTCTCCGGGAATTGTTTGGCAATCCCTTCGGCAAGTATATCGGCAAGCATCATCATGTGGTCATAAGCATGCTGGAAGTTCATAATGGATTGGTCATAATTTTCCTGTAATAAATCAACGGCATAAGTAGTGGTGGAACTAATATGTTCCTGCATCATCGGCTCTGTAGCAGATGTGGGCCAGTTTTGCGGGTTGGCTGCAGAGAGAAAATCTGCTATATCTTTAGCATTGGCATTCCAGTTTGCCAAAGCAACATCAAGTGCAGTTTGATCTCCGTTTTGAGCGGCTGTTAATACAGGAACCGCCAATTGAATATGTGTGGTAAGCAATGCGGCAAGTGTATCTCCTGCTGCCTGTCCATAATACGGTTTTATGGCATTTCCAATATCTTGTTGGTTTTGAAGCAGGCGGTTAAGATTGGCATTTAATTGATTGGGTGCATGATAGAATGCATCCACTGTTGCGTATGTCCAGTTCATGTGATCGGACCATAAGGTACGCATATCAGCTTTTAAGGTTATATACTTTTGGCTTTGCAAGGGGGACAAGGGTTCATCTTTGTTGCAACTTTGTAAAGCCATTGTGGAAATTAACATCATTGCCAGCATTCCATATTTATGCTGATGCAATACCTGTAGTATTCTCTTTTTCATTATAATCAATTTTGGTGATGAATAATAAAATAGAGAATGAGATACGAAGAAAGGTTACAAAAAGTTTATTTTTTTTAAAGCTGTTGGTTCTTTAATAAAATGTTTTAACCCCATATGACTTCTTTAACCGAAGGGTTTTCTTTAAGTTGCTGTAAAACAGGCTGTAAGATTTTTGCCTCGGTTTTTTCAATTTCTAATATAAAAATGAGTTCATTATTTTCTCTCCTGATGCTAAAATTTTGTATGGAAATGTCTTTAACATCAAGCAATATTTTGAATAAATCATTAGTTGCCGGTGATTGACTTGCCGTTATTTGCAAGGTTTTTTGGTTGGACTTTTTGAAATAAAGCCTTTCGAGGGGCTTTAATGCCCAAAGAATTATTAAAGCAATAAAAGTGGTTATACCTGCGGCAAAATACATACCTCCGCCGGTGGCCAAACCAATTGCCGCTACAGTCCACAGGCCCGAAGCCGTGGTTAAGCCACGTATTGTTCCCTGTTTTAACAGCAAAATTGCTCCAGCACCAATAAACCCAATGCCACTTATTACCTGGGCAGCTATACGGGAAGGGTCAAGTACAATATGATTGCCACCAATAATATCTGAAAATCCAAATGCCGAAACAATCATTACAAGGCAGGAGCCAACACATACCATCATGTGTGTTCTTAACCCTGCGGCCCAATGCCTTCGTTCTCTTTCTAAACCAATGAGCGCCCCAAATAAAAATGCCAGCGATAATCGTAAAACTATTTCAGCCCAACTTATCATAATATATACCTGTATGTTTTTTGCCGGTTAACAGAAGCGTATGCTCCTTAAAGTTACGCAATAAGCTGATTAACGGGCCCATTGTTTTATGTTGTTATATATCAATTAATTAATTGTAATTTTTTTACGGGTATTTAACGCATCTGGGTATAAGGTAAAACTCGTATGTAAAAAAGTGTTGAAAATCAACCTGTTCATTTTTTGGCCCACTCATTATTATGATGATAAACAGGAGCAAACATGATGGAGGTTATTTATTGCGGCCCCTATTAAAGGATATATTTGTCTTTAACTATCGAATTTGGGAATTTTTTGATGAATTCAATTGCCATTAGAATGTAAATAAGACAAGAGCGGGGAAATAACCTTTAATAAACTGGTAAATACAAAGTTGTATGAAAATAACCCTTCACTACGTTTTGGTAACATTAATAATGCATGTTTTTACTTTCTCCAATACGCTTGCACAAGATAGTGACAGCGCCACATTTAAAAGTGTTTGTGCTGCCTGCCATACTATTGGCGGAGGTAAATTAATTGGCCCCGACCTGGTTAATGTTCAGGACCGCCATACGGAAGAATGGATTGTTAAATTCGTAAAATCCTCACAATCAGTTATAAAAGCGGGAGATAAATATGCTGATTCGATCTATAAAGCCTATAACCAGGTACTCATGCCTGACCATCCCAACTTAACCGATGCGCAGGTAAAAGGGCTGATTGCTTTTATTAAAACTCAAAGTGCATTACCTCCAACAACCATTGCCAAAACAGAGTTACCACAGGGAAATAGCAACAGGGGAAGGGAGTTGTTTGTGGGTAATATCCGCTTTATGAACAATGGAGCAGCCTGCAACTCATGTCATAATGTAAATATAAAGGGCTATATGAGTGGAGGGGCATTAGCCAAAGATCTTACTCATGCGGTATCCCGTTTATCGGCTGAGGGTGTTTCGGGTGTGATATCAGGGCTTCCCTTTCCACAAATGAAAGAAAGCTATGCGGCTCACCCGGTTACCGAACAGGAAACAGCCGACTTAACCGCATTTTTGGTTAAGGTAGATAAAGAAACGCCACTTACGGCTACCAGCAAGGTGGGTAGTTATTTACTTATTGGAGGTATTACGGGGCTGGTTATTCTTCTTATACTGTATTCTTTCTTTTGGATTAAGCGAAAAAAACGACCGGTAAATTTCCCGGTATTTAAACGCCAGATAAAATCAGATTAAAAATAAGACCATAGCTAATTAAAAATAATTTGTTCATCATTAATTAATACACCATGAGTTGGATCAAAGATATTATTTCGCCACAAACCCGTAAGTGGGAAGAGTTTTATCGTAACCGTTTTCAACACGATCGTATTGTTCGCAGTACTCATGGAGTAAATTGTACCGGTGGCTGTTCCTGGGCCGTTCATGTTAAAGAAGGCATCGTAGTGTTTGAAACCCAGCAGTTGGATTACCCGTTAATTGACGATACCATTCCACCTTATGAACCCCGGGGTTGCCAAAGAGGTATTTCCTATTCCTGGTATTTATACAGCCCGCTTCGTATAAAATATCCATTAATTCGGGGAACCTTATTGGATGCTTATAAGGAAGAAAAACAAAAAGCCGGTGGCAATCCCCTTGTAGCCTGGGAAAACCTGCAACAAAACAAAGAGAAAAGAAAAAAATATCAAAACTCCAGGGGAAAGGGTGGTTTCAGGCGTACATCCTGGCAGGAGGTGTTGGAAATAATGGCTGCGGCAAATATTTATACCGCAAAAAAATATGGGCCCGACAGGGTTATAGGATTTTCTCCCATACCCGCCATGTCTATGCTCAGTTATGCATCCGGCGCCCGGTTTTTGCAGCTTTTTGGCGGCGTAAATCTAAGTTTTTACGACTGGTATTGTGATTTACCCCCGGCATTTCCCGAACTATGGGGCGAGCAAACCGATGTATGTGAAAGCGCAGATTGGTATAATGCCAAAATGATAGCCGATATGGGTACCAATCTCAACATGACCCGTACACCCGATTGCCACTTTTTTGCTGAGTCTCGCCATAACGGCACAAAAGCCGTTGTTTTTTCGCCGGATTTTAGCCAGTTGTGTAAATATGCCGATCAATGGATACCGCTACATGCCGGGAGCGACGGCGCTTTTTGGATGGCCGTAACTCATGTAATTCTAAAAGAATACCATTACGGGAAACAAACAGCTTATTTTATTGATTATGTAAAAAGATATACGGACAGCCCCATGCTGGTACATTTAGACAAAACCAACGAAGGCTACACCGCAGGAAGAATGGTAAGAGCCAATGAAATATCTAAATGGGAATCTATTGAAAACGGCGACTGGAAATTTTTATCCATTGATGAAAAAACAAATGAACTGGTAGTTCCCAAAGGTACCATGGGCTACCGCTGGGATAAAAACGGCGGTAAATGGAACATGAAATATGAATGTGGCGAAACCGATAAAAGCTTTGATCCTGTACTAACTCTTTTAAACAAAAAAGACGAAGTGCTCCAGGTTGAGTTTACGGAGTTTGGGCTTTCAAAAAAAGCCCTGCGTGGGGTTCCGGTTAAATGGCTAGAAACAAAAGATGGAAAAATTCCGGTTACCACCATTTATGACTTAATGATGGCCCAATATGGAGTGGACCGGGGCTTGGGAGGTCAGTATCCAAAAGATTATACCGATCCTGATGCGGCTTACACCCCGGCCTGGCAGGAAATTTTTACCGGCATTGATTCAAAAACACTTTTACAATTTGCCCGTGAGTGGGCCGATACTGCCCATACAACCGAAGGTAAATGTATGATATTGGTGGGTGCAGGCGTAAACCACTGGTATCACCAAAACCTTACCTACCGTGCCGGTGCAATGGCGCTCATGGTTTGCGGATGTGTAGGTAAAAATGGCGGCGGACTAAACCACTATGTAGGCCAGGAAAAACTGGCTCCGGTGGACTCCTGGGGCTCGGTAGCATTTGCCAAAGACTGGGTTCCCGTGAGCCGGTTGCAACAAGCGCCGCTTTGGCATTATATCAATACCTGTCAATACCGGTATGATGGGCACCATTCCAATTATAATACCCTGCATAAAAATAAATGGACCGATAAGCATGTGGCCGATACCATTTTTACTTCGGTGCGGAACGGTTGGATGCCTTTTTATCCGCAGTTTAACGAAAATTCATTGGAGCTTTCAAAACAAGCCATGGCTCAGGGCGCAAAAAATGATGAGGATATTAAAGCCTACGTTTTGGAAAAACTTAAATCAAAACAATTGAAATATTCCGTTAGCGAGCCTGAAGAAGAAGTGAATTATCCCAGGGTATGGTACATCTGGAGGGGCAATGCTATTGTGGGCAGTATGAAAGGCCATGAGTATGCGCTAAAACATTACCTCGGTACACACAGCAATGTAATTGCAAAAGATGTGGATGAAAAACCCGAAGAAGTGAAATGGCATGATATAGCTCCCGTGGGTAAAATGGATTTGGTGGTTGACCTGAATTTCCGCATGGATTCTTCGGCCCTTTATTCCGATATTGTTCTGCCGGCAGCATCCTGGTATGAAAAGGCCGATTTAAACAGTACGGATTTACATTCCTTCATTCATCCGCTCGGGCAGGCTGTTGCCCCAGTGTGGGAATCAAAAACCGATTGGGATATTTTTAAGCACCTTGCCAAAGCAACCAGTGAATTAGCCAAACAATATTTTAATGAAGTGCAGAAAGATGTGGTGGCTACGCCCTTATCACATGATAGCGCTGATGAAATCACCCAACCCACTATTAAAGATTGGTACCTGGGCGAATGTGAAGCCGTACCGGGAAAATCCATGCATAAAATAAGTGTGGTGGAAAGAGATTATACGGAACTATATGAAAAGTTCATCACCCTGGGAGAAGGCATCCGGGAAAAAGGTTTAAGCGCACATGGCAACCATTACCAGTGTAAAGAAGAGTATGATGAAATGTGTAACTCACAGCATTTTCACCAGCGAAAATTTAAAGATAAAAAACTGCCCTCCATCCAGGAAGACGAATGGGCAGCCAATGCCGTTTTACACCTATCATCCCTTACCAATGGCAAGCTCACCAAAAAAGCCTACGAGTACATGGAAAAGAAAACAGGTTTACAACTTGTAGATCTTTCCGATGATTATTTAGGCGTACGGATACGGTATGCCGATTTGCTGGCAAAGCCGCACCGCTATAACACTTCACCGGTTTGGTCGGGCCTAATGAATGGCGGTAGGGCCTATTCAGCATACACCTATAATGTAGAAAGGCTGGTTCCCTGGAGAACACTTACCGGCCGGCAACATTTTTATCTTGACCAGGAAATGTACATTGCCTATGGCGAACACCTGCCTACATTTAAACCGGCGCCAAGCCCCGAAGTATATGGCGATTTAAGAGAAACCTGGAAGAATGGCAAAGCCAAAGCGCTAAACTATCTCACTCCGCATGGCAAATGGCATATTCACTCAACGTACATGGAAAATTTAAGAATGCTTACCCTTTCAAGAGGTATTGAGCCCTGCTGGCTGAGTGAAGTGGATGCGGCTGAATTGGGTATTAAAGACAATGATTGGGTGGAAGTGCATAACGACCATGGCGTATATGTAACCCGTGCCTGTGTAAGCTCCAGGATTCCGCCGGGGGTATGCATTGTGTATCACGTGCCGGAAAGAACGGTGGGTATTCCAAAATCTCAATTAAGAGGAAACCGAAGAGGAGGAGGGCATAACAGTGTTACCCGAATTCACCTTAAGCCTAATTATCTTAATGGAGGTTATGGCCAGTTTTCTTACCATTTTAATTATTGGGGGCCGGTAGCGCCGCAAAGAGATACGCATGTTATAGTTAAAAAGATGGAAAAGCTGGTTTGGTAAGGTATAATTTATGATTTATTAATTATTATTTATAAATCAAGGCAAGAGTTAAAATATGGATAGAATTTTTTTGGAGCCCGGCTGTATAGTTTCATGGCATCGGCTGTTGCGTCGCACTCTTCGGGGTTCTGTTCGCAACCAGGCAACGGAGGATTTATTATTTATGAGTTATTAATTATTATTGAGGCAGATATTGCTGCGAAAGAAGAAAATTAATAAATAATCAATCATAAATAATAAATAATAAATCATGACCAAGGAGGTACTAAAAGGTAGAACAAAGGAATTTTCTCACAGGTGTGTGAAGTTAGCCCTGAGTTTGCCGGATACAATTTTAGGAAGGCATCTGCAGGGTCAGTTGATAAGGGCATCGAGTTCTGTGGCTGCAAATTACAGGGCGGCCTGTATTGCACAGTCAAAAGCAGGCTTTACGGCGAAACTGAGTATTGTAATAGAAGAAGCTGATGAATCATTGTTCTGGCTGGAATTTATTTAAGAAGAAGACTTGATTAAGAAAGAACGAATTGGTTCATTAATTAAAGAAGCAGGAGAACTAACAGCGATTTTCATTGCGTCAAGAAAAACAATTCAAAGTAATGCTAAAACAAATAATAAATAATAATTCATAAATAATAAATCATGGACGTTCGATCACAAATTGCAATGGTTTTTCATTTAGATAAATGTATTGGATGCCATACCTGCTCTATTGCCTGTAAAAATATTTGGACTGACAGGAAAGGCGCCGAGTATATGTGGTGGAATAATGTAGAAACCAAACCCGGAACCGGATATCCCACAAAATGGGAAGACCAGGGAATTTATAAAGGGGGCTGGGAAAAAAAATGGGATGGGGGAATAGACCTGAAAGGAGCCGGTAAAAGACGTGGCCTTACCAATATTTTTTATAATCCCAACCTTCCGGTAATTGATGATTACTATGAACCCTTTACCTATAAATATTTAGACCTCATTGAATCACCCGAGGGTGAAGATCAACCTACGGCAAGGCCGGTTTCTTTAATAACCGGCGAGCCTATTGATATAAAAATGGGCCCCAACTGGGATGATGACCTGAGCGGCACACCCGATTATGCCCGAAACGATCCCAACTTCTCCAACATTTCACAAGAAGAACAGGAAGTGATGTTTCAACTGGAAAAGATGGCTTTGTTTTATCTTCCCAGGATTTGTAATCATTGCCTCAACCCGGCCTGTGTGGCATCCTGCCCTTCGGGCGCCATTTATAAACGGGGAGAAGATGGGGTGGTACTCATCAACCAGGAAGTGTGCCGGGCCTGGAGAATGTGTGTAACAGCCTGCCCTTATAAAAAATCGTATTACAACTGGCATACCGGCAAATCAGAAAAATGCATTCTCTGCTACCCCCGTATTGAAGCCGGTTTGGCTCCTGCCTGCATGCACTCCTGCGTAGGCCGAATCAGGTATTTGGGAGTATTGCTGTATGATGCATCCCGTATAGAAGACGCCGCTTGTGCGGATGACAATAATTTAATCAACAGTCAACTGGATATTATATTAGATCCGTTTGATGAAGAAGTAATCAAAGCTGCACGTAAAAACGGTGTTGCCGACTCTACCCTTCATGCCGCACAAAACTCACCCATTTACAAATTTGTAAAAGAGTGGAAACTGGCCTTGCCTTTACATCCGGAGTTTAGAACATTACCCATGCTTTTTTATGTGCCACCCTTGTTGCCGGTAATGGCTACCGTAAAGAAAACCGACCAAAGCGAGCAAATGGACAAAATGCATCCCATTGCCAAAAAATGGGAAGATAATTGGTTGTATGATACCAGTACCGAAGAACTATGGGGAACATTAGATCAAATCCGTTTTCCATTAAAATACATCGCTAATTTATTCAGCGCCGGGGATGAAGAACTTATTAAAGAAAAATGGAAAAAATTAATGGCGGTTCGTATTCATAGAAGAAAAGTAACGGTTGGCGATATTAGCGATGAAAAAGTGGCCACAACGCTTAGAGATGCAGGTATCACAGCCGAAGAAGCAGATGCCATTTACGTATTAACCTCTTTGCCAAAATTTGAAGAACGTTTTGTTATTCCCGCCGCTCATAGAGAACAGGCCATTGAAATGATGGATTTTACCGGGGATACTAAAGGAGATGCCGGTTTTGGTTTTAAAAAGCCGGTTCAAAGAGGTATTTAAATCCCTACTTAAGAAAAAAAACTCAGCAATGGAAAATACACAATCTACCGGCATCATCAACCCAAGGGCTAAGGCCCGTAAGTTAGCAAATTACGGGTTGCTTGCCGGTTTGTTTGCCTACCCTCAAAATGATTCTTATAAAAATTCGGTGACCCAAACCTATGAATATTTAGAAAACGGTTTCCCCGAAGCGGCAATTACCCTGCAACCTTTTGTGGAGTTTGTTTCCTCCGCTTCAATTAAAGATCTTCAGGAGCTTTACCTGAGAACTTTTGATGTGCAGTCTATAACAACCCTGGATATTGGCTTTGTATTATTCGGTGAAGATTATAAGCGTGGAAAACTACTGGTGCATCTTAATGAAGAGCATAAAAAAGCCGGTAACCTTTGTGAAACCGAACTCGCCGATCACCTGCCTAATTTGCTTCGGCTGCTTCCCAAAATTGAGGAAGATGAAATACAAACCGAAATTGCTGAATTACTGCTTTTGCCTGCCGTAGAAAAAATGGTGAGTGAGTTTTTGCCGGGTAAGTTAGAAAAAAAAGATAGCGTATATAAAAAGCACCAGAAAGTATTGCTGGATTATTCTCAAAATTACAGAACCATATTTCAATATAGCCTTATGGCTTTATTTATGGTGATGCAAAGAGATTTTGATTATAATCAACAGCCGGCTCAGCCTGGCACCCGGGATTCCGGCAACCCGGCATCGGGCAACCACTCTACCGAAGTGAAAGATTTTAGCCAGAATATTGAAACCGAAATGCTCACGGAAAAATAATGAAAGTTGATTTATATACATTTAAAATAAACGGCTATGAGTTATATAGATAATTTTATACTGATTGTACTTCCCTATTTGGCCCTGGCAACTTTTTTAATTGGCTCTATTTACCGGTACCGCAGCAGGAAATTCCAAGTGTCTTCCCTTTCCTCTCAATTCCTGGAAGGCAGAAAATTATTCTATGGCTCAGTTCCCTTTCACTGGGGCGTGCTATTTATTTTTTTGGGGCACCTGGTTGCTTTTTTGGTACCCAAAGGGGTGCTGGCCTGGAACAGCCAGCCGGTCCGGCTCCTGGTATTGGAAATCACTGCTTTTATTTTCGGTATCAGCATGCTTGTTGGCCTGGTCAATCTTTTTATTAGGCGCTATACCACTCCACGGCTTTACCCGGTTACTAACAAAATGGATTTTGTGGTATATGTTTTATTGATCTTGCAAACTTTTGCCGGTTTATGGATTGCGTATAATTTTCGCTGGGGCTCATCCTGGTTCTCAACTTTATTAAGCCCTTATTTAAATTCCATATTTAAACTCAACCCCGATATCACTGCGGTTGTTTTATTGCCCTGGCCGGTAAAACTTCATATAGCCGGCGCATATATTATTATTGGCATTTTGCCATTTTCAAGGCTCATTCATATGCTGGTGCTTCCTTTAAATTATATCTGGCGCCCCTACCAGCAGGTAATGTGGTATTGGGATAGAAAGAAAGTGAGAAGCCGTAGAACGCCCTGGTCGTTACAGCGTCCAAAAAATACTTAATCATGTGGCTCAATATTGTAACGGATGATCAGTTGCTGGCCAGTCAAATTGTAAAAACAATCCTGTTACTGGTGATTTCAGGAGGCATCCTTTTCAATATTTACCGGTTGGTCAAGTTCGTTTCAAAAAGAAAAAGAGCCATCAACCTGTCTATCTTAATTATACTTTGCCTGGCATTGATTTTTGTGGTGAGGGTTTACCTTATTGAATTTGCATTACTCAAGAGCCCGGTTTATGTTACCGGTACCACTATTGGTAACTGCAACGTTTTTGCAGAAGGCCGTGGGATTGAATTTGAGTATGAAGTGAACGGAAAAAAATACAGGAACTGTAATACATTTCACCCGGTATCACCGGATAGTATTAAAGTGCCGGGGGGCCGGTATTGGGTACGGACCAGTAATCGTTTTCCGGACAAAGGAAGAATGGATTTTAATAAAAGGGCCAATTAATAAATACCTGCAGCAATCATCATGAGTACTTCATCAAATAACATATCCGGGCGAATACTTTTACTCAGCACCCTTGCCTTCACGGTGTGCTTTGCTGCCTGGATGATCAATGGTGTATTAGTTACCTTCCTGGTGAATAATGGAGTGTACAAATGGAACCCGGTACAAATAGGGTGGTTGCTTGGAGTGCCGGTGCTGGTAGGGGCAATTTTCCGGTTACCCTTAGGTATTTTAACGGATAAATTTGGAGGGAAAAGCATGATGGTATTTCTATTGTTTTTTTGTGCCATCCCGATGTATTTTTTATCTCATGCAAATAGTTTTATATCATTTCTATTGTTGAGTTTTGGATTTGGACTGGCAGGAACCAGTTTTGCAGTGGGTGTTGCTTATACTTCATTATGGTATCCCAGGCAAAAGCAGGGCACAGCCCTCGGAATTTTTGGAATGGGAACAATTGGAGCAGCTTTAACAACTCTGTTTGCCCCATCTATATTGGATACACTTACGCAGCAGGGAAAAAATCTTGAAGCCTGGAGGATGTTGCCTAAGTTATATGCCGGGTTGCTCATACTTGTAGGGATTATTTTTCTTTTCGGAACTCAGAATAAAAAGCCCGGCGAGGCAAAATCAATGGCTCAACGATTGTCGCCTTTAAAAGAAATAAGGGTATGGCGGTTTGGGTTATATTATTTCTTTGTATTTGGTAGTTTTGTTGCATTAGCCCAGTGGCTCATTCCATATTATGTGAATGTTTATTCCATGTCCATTGTATCGGCGGGATTTATGGCTACTGCTTTTAACCTGCCGGTGGCATTAATGAGGGCTGTAGGAGGCTGGCTTTCTGATAAAGCTGGCGCCCGTATTGTTTTATTATGGGTATTTGGCGTGTGCATAGTTTGCCTGTTCTTTCTTTTTATACCCCGAATGGATATCCAGGCGCCGGGCCAGGGTATTATGGCTTCAAAAAATGGAATAGTGAAATCTGTTTCTGACCGTGAAATAGTAGTGGATGAAAATACCTATTCTCTCCAAAATAATTCTGGTGATACTTCACAGGTTTCAATTCGTGTAGGTATTCATAATGATGATGAAGGTTTTTTACTGCTCCCAACAACGTCCTTTCAACATGATGTTGTTGTAGCTCCCGGAGATACCATAAGCAAGGGCCAGTTACTTGCAAAAGGAGTCACTCATATTTATTTCCAGGCCAATAAATGGATTTTTTCCGGATTAATCCTGCTTATTGGAATCATGATGGGATTTGGGGGCGCTGCGGTTTATAAGCATATTTCAGATTACTATCCTAACTCTATTGGCACCGTTGGTGGAATAGTAGGGGTATTAGGCGGACTGGGAGGATTTTTTGGCCCGCTTCTATTTAGTTATTTATTAAAAGTTACGGGAGTATGGACCACATGCTGGATGTTGCTGGCTGTAATTGCCGCCATTTGTATTGTTTTGCAACGACTGGCTATTAAAGCAGTAATTAAAAAAGAAGGCAATTTGTAAGCATTATTATTTGGGTTTGTAAAAAAAATAATCATTGAGTTGAGATAAAAACAAGGCAACTCAACTTCTATATACCAGCCTGGCTATGTGTAGATAAATTGTGACCGAATAAGAAATCAGAAGAAATAAATTTCAAACGGTATCAATAGCGTAATAAATTTTGGAAACAAGTGCTAAAATAACGGCCGATCCGGGGGAGCATTTTATCAATGTGAGCTATAAATCACACATCAGGAATCTTTCACCTGCCAATTTTGCATTGGTAATGGCTACCGGTATCATTTCCATAGCGGCGCATTTAATGGAAATGAAGTTTATTTCCAATTTATTATTCCTTCTAAATAATGTATTTTATTTGGTTTTATGGGTACTTACTATTCTTCGGCTTATTTGGTTTCCTAAAGAAGTTACCATGGACATGACCAGTCACATGAAATGTCCTGGTTTTTTTACCATAGTTGCCGGAACCTGCGTATTGGGAAGTCAATATATTATTCTATACGATCATTTTTTAATCGCATTTGCACTTTTAGTTTTCGGTATTTTGCTCTGGGTATTTTTAACGTACCTCATTTTTACCACGCTCACCATTAAGCAGGATAAGCCGTCATTGGATAAAGGCATCACTGGTGCCTGGCTTACGGCAATTGTTGCCACGCAATCTGTTTCAATTCTTAGCGCTTTAATATCATCTCATTTAAAACAGCCTTATCGTGTAGAAGTAAATTTTTTTGCACTATCCATGTGGCTTTGGGGCGGGATGTTTTATATATGGATGATTTCCCTGATTTTTTACCGTTATACTTTTTTTAAATTTTCACCTGATGATTTGGCTCCTCCTTATTGGATTAATATGGGAGCAATGGCTATTTCAACCCTCGCTGGGTCTGTATTAATATTAAATGCTCCCCATGCCCCATTTATTCAAACATTGCTTCCGTTCATGAAGGGATTTACTGTATTTTACTGGGCTACCGGCACATGGTGGATACCCATGTTAATCATCCTGGCTATCTGGCGGCACATTTATAAAAAATATCCGGTAAAATACGATCCGCTATATTGGGGTGCAGTTTTTCCACAGGGTATGTATACCGTTTGCACCTTTAGAATGGCGCATGCGCTGCACCTTCCTTTCCTTTATCCTATTGCCAATGTATTTGTGTATATCGCATTATTTGCCTGGTTAATTACATTTGTTGGCTTACTCCGTAGTATAAAATTTACAAAATATTTTTTCAAATCTAATTAATAGGGGTAACTTGAATGCCCCGGGGTCTGATTAGAATCAGTAGCAAAACCTATAGTACTCATGTTAAAAACATGACTTTGGAGATAAATTTGAAAAAGTTATTAAGTCATTATAAATTATAAAAATATGAATAATATATTTGAGAATAAACCTGATAAAGAGGCAGATTATATAAAAAGATTTGTGGAGAAAGATCAGGAGAGCGACCCGGTTTACTCGCCCATGAGTCCGCCGGATGCCTATAAACCTCAAGGCATAGAACCCGTGCCTTATAGCGATTTACACCCGGTGATGCAGTTATTTATGGATGAACATCAAACAACAAATAAGCAAATAGATCAACTGGAGCAAACTTTAATACAAATTAAAAAAGAAGGCATTAGCAGGGAAAGAAATAAAATACTGGGCGAATTTTTTGCTTACCTGGATGAAAAAATTGTGCTGCACAATTTAAAAGAAGAGCGAATTTTATTTCCATTTATTCACGACAGGATGATTGATAATGGTGAGCACGGCACCGGGCCTATACCGGATACCGCCGTGGATATGCTCGAAAACGACCACATTAAAATGATGGAGTTATCTACCCTGGTGTTTAGCCTAATGGGTATCTGCTCTCGTATAACCGACCCTGTTTCCCGTGCCCTGCTTATGGATACCGCAATAGAACAGGGCCTTTCATTGGTTGAATTGTTGCGCCTGCATATTTTTAGGGAAGATAATGTAGTATTTCCCCTGGCACATAAGTATTTAACGCAAAGCGACTATGAAAAAATTACCCATAAAATGAAAAAATATTTTTCTGTTGATCTTTCGTTAAATACGCCTTAAACGTTGAAGCCATGCTGAAAGACCAATTTAACCGTGTGCATAACTACCTTAGAATTTCACTTACTGAAAAGTGTAATTTAAGGTGTACCTATTGCAACCCGGTTGATTTACCCAAAGGCTATTTCGCTCATTTTGACAAAATGCTGCCCCATGAAATTGAGCAAATTGCTGCTGTGTTTGTACAAAATGGCATTACTAAAATACGCCTTACCGGAGGGGAGCCGCTGGTAAGAAAAGATGCGGCCGACATTATTTTAAGGCTCTCAAAATTACCGGTAAAACTGGCCATTACTACCAATGGCGTTTTTGTGCATGATTTTCTAGATACTTTTAAAAAAGCCGGAATCCGCTCTGTAAATGTAAGTCTTGATTCTTTAAAAAGTACACGCAATCATCTTATAACCGGCAGGGATGTGCATAGCGGTGTAGTTCAAAATATTCAACTGCTCTTAAAAAATAATTTTGAAGTGAAAGTTAATGTAGTGGTTATGAAAAATGTGAACGAAGATGAAATCGTGGATTTTGTGGCTTGGACAAAAGAGGAACCAATCCAGGTGCGCTTTATTGAATTTATGCCCTTTGCCGGTAATCATTGGAGTAGTGATAAAGTATTTTCCTACAAAGAAATATTAGAAAAAGTGGATGAAAAATTTACCTATTATCAATTGCCACACCAAAAGCAGGATACCGCATTAAAGTTTAAGGCAAACGGCCACCGGGGAACTTTTGCCATCATAAGCACCATGAGCCAGCCTTTTTGCAGTGGCTGTAACCGCCTGCGTTTAACAACAGATGGAAAAATGAAAAACTGTCTTTTTTCAAAAACGGAAGTGGATATTTTAGGCGCATTAAGAAAAGGAGAGGATATTCTTCCTTTAATATCACAATGCGTTTGGGATAAGCAAGAATCCCTTGGAGGCCAGTTTACTTCAGTAAACGGTAAGCCCGATGTAAGGCATATCGAAAACCGGAGTATGATTCATATTGGCGGATAAATCTATTTTATGAAAATTCTTCTTACCGGGGCTAACGGATATATTGGCATGAGGTTATTGCCCGTTCTTGTTGAATCGGGGCATGAGGTAACCTGTGTGGTAAGGGATATCAACAGGTTTAAGCCTTCCCCGGATCTTTTGGATAAAGTGGAAATTATTGAGTTTGATTTTTTAAAGCCGGAGGATGCCGTACAAAATTTTAATAACCGGCAATTTGATGTAGCCTATTATCTCATCCATTCACTGGCCGATACTAAGAACACCCTTAAAGAGTATGAATTAAGGGCGGCAGGTTGCTTTGTGCTGGTATCGCTCCTTACCAAGGTAAAGCAAATTGTTTATTTAAGCGGCATAAGCAATGATGAGCATCTTTCCAGCCATTTAACGGCCCGTAAAGTGGTGAAAGATGTTTTTGTAAAATCAGGCATTGCCTATACGATTTTTGAAGCGGGTATCATTGTAGGATCGGGCAGTATTTCGTTTGAAATCATAAGGGATCTTACCGAAAAACTTCCCTTAATGATTGTACCCCGTTGGTTAAATTCCAAATGCCAGCCTATTGCCATTAGAAATGTAATCTATTACCTTCAGAATTGCATGGGGAATGAAAAAACGTATTTTAAAACTTTTGAAATTGGCGGGCCCGATGTATTAACATATAAGCAAATGCTATTGGGGTTTGCAAAAGAAAGAGGATATAAAAGGATTATTCTCACCTTGCCGGTACTTTTTCCCGGGCTATCGGTATATTGGCTCAACCTTACCACATCGGCCAACTTTACCATTGCACGGCAATTGGTAAAAAGCATGAAAAATGATGTGGTATGTAAAGAGTTTTCCATAAGGGAAATCATACCACAGTACCTTATTCCATATAAAGAAGCTTTACAAATGGCTTTTGAAAGAATTGAGCAGAATATGGTTGTTTCCAGTTGGACCGATTCGGCATCCAGCAGCCTCAACCGCCTGGATGTGAGCCAATATATTGAGGTGCCGGTGAACGGATGTTTTAAAGACAGGAAGTGGACAGAAATCCCCAAAGACCAGGTAGAAACCGTAGCCAATCGTTTTTTTAGCATTGGGGGTGAGCATGGATGGTATTATGCAGATATGCTTTGGCGGATAAGGGGCGTGCTGGATAAAATTATAGGTGGCGTGGGATTGAGCCGGGGGCGAAGAAGTAAGGTGGATATTGAAGCCGGTGATACCATTGATTTTTGGCGGGTAATTTTAGCCGACCGGAAAAATCATCGTTTACTTTTATTTGCAGAAATGAAACTGCCCGGCGAAGCCTGGCTGGAGTTTGCCATTGTTACCAACAATAACCGCTCCATACTTAAACAAACAGCCACTTTTAGGCCCAAAGGAATTATGGGCAGAAATTACTGGTATGCCATGCTGCCTTTCCATTTTTTTATTTTCAGAAATATGCTCAAACGCATTGCCGGTAAAAAGTAATATCTGTAAAAAAATAATACACATGATTTCGGTTACCGAAGCCAGGAATAAAATAGTTAAACACTGCCCTGCTCCAACCATAAAGCAGGTTCCATTAACAGAAGCCTGTGGCCTCGTATTGGCCGAAAATATATTTGCCCCATTTGCCGTTCCTCATTTTAACCAGTCTGCAATGGATGGTTATGCATTTGCTTTTAATGAATGGAACAAGCAATCGGCCTTAAACGTTATTGGAGAAGTGCAGGCAGGAAATACCTTTTCCCAAAAATTAGAACCCTCGCAGGCCCTGCGTATTTTTACCGGTGCAGCATTACCGGACAGCGCCGATACTGTAGTAATCCAGGAAAAAGTTACTTTGCAAAACAATAAAATAACCATCCGGGATCCCCAGCTCTCTAAAGGAAGTAATGTTAGGCCCGCCGGGTCGCAATCTCAAAAAAATGAACAGGTTTTATCAAAAGGTCATTTGCTTACACCGGCCTCCCTGGCGCTTCTTGCTGGTTTTGGAATAGGCGCTGTACCAGTTTTTGCAACGCCATCGGTAAGCATTATTGCTACCGGCAAAGAATTATTAAAGCCCGGTGAGCAACTTGCCGATGGTAAAGTTTATGAGTCAAATTCTGTTTCTCTTATTGCAGCGCTGCATCAATTAGGCATTAGCCCTGCCTCCATTCAAATGGTTGACGATAATGAAGCGGCTATTGAGGGGGCAATTCGCAATCAACTTCATACCGATCTGTTAATTCTCACCGGGGGCGTTTCCGTTGGGGATTATGATTTTGTAATTGCTGCACTTGAAAAATGTGGCGTAAACAAAGTATTTCATAAAGTAAAACAGAAACCGGGGAAGCCCTTGTTTTTTGGTACCATCAATAAAACCCTGGTATTTGGTTTACCCGGTAACCCGGCATCGGCGCTTACCTGCTATTATGAGTATGTGGCAATGGTTATCGGGCGGTTTACCCAAAAAGAATATTTCAAAAAAACAGAAGCATGGTTGGCAAACGATTGTGTCAAGAAGCAGGGGCTTACTTTTTTTCTTAAAGGAAAAATTCAGGAAGGCGTGGTGGCTGTTTTAAATGACCAGGAAAGTTATAAGATGAATTCTTTTGCTATTGCAAACTGTCTTATAGAACTGGATGAAGGCCGGGAGTATTATAAAAAATCAGAAAAAGTTTCGATACGGATGATAGGATCATAAACCTATTGAAATTAAAACATTAAAATGAGTAAAATTAAAACGCTGCTAAACGGTATTATGGTTGTTATGATATTTAGTGGTTGTGCTAATATTGCGCATCCGGATGATGAGCATACTTTGTCCGGAAAAGTAAAGCCCCACAACCATTTAACTCCATTATCGGCAACAGACAGTGCCGGATTTGTAAGTAAAAATATTGTGGTAAAGGGTGAGGTAGAGCATGTATTAACTCTTACTGTAGATTCTTTAAGAAGAATGAAAACCTATACATTAGATACATTCAATGTGGTATGTATGTTTGAAGGGAATGATTCTTCGGTTGCCGGAAAAAAACCGGTAAACACCAGAACGGGGGTTTTGTTAAAGGATATTTTGGAAAAAGCTAAAATAAAACAGTTGAATCACAAAGACCGTAACTTTTATATTGTGGCCCGGGCTGCGGATGACTATAAAGCTACCTTTTCCTGGGCCGAACTGTTCAATAATAAAACAGGAGAGCACACTTATGTTCTTTTTGAAGAAAATGGGAAGCCCTTAAAAAACCGTGGAGAAATGATATTGATTTGTGCTAATGATATTAAAACAGGGCCAAGGCATGTTATTTGGCTAAAGAGTATTGAAGTTACCCGGGTTAATTAATTACAAAATATCTCAATGGATTTAGAACTCATTAATTTTCTTTTTTTCCCGTTGCTTTTTTTTGTAGCATTTATGTATGCAGCAGTAGGGCATGGAGGAGCCAGCGGATACCTGGCCTTGATGGCTTTTTTTTCCTTTGCTCCGGAAGTGATGCGGCCCACGGCTTTAATACTGAATATTTTTGTGTCCCTTACTTCTTTCATTCAGTATTACCGTGGCGGCCATTTTCGTTTGAATTTGTTTTGGCCTTTTGCTGTGGCTTCCGTTCCTTCAGCCTTTTTAGGCGGCTTAATCAGCATAGATGCAAAATGGTATAAAATTATTTTAGGCATCCTGTTGCTATTTTCTGTGATACGGCTCATGGGTTTAAGGTTTTCTGAACGGGATGAACAAAAGCGCCAAAGTTTGATAGGGTCTTTGGGTATCGGCGCCATTATAGGATTGTTTTCGGGTATGATTGGTATTGGCGGCGGAATTATTTTAAGCCCGGTAATTTTATTATTGCATTGGGGCAATTTAAAACAAACGGCAGCGGTTTCTGCATTATTCATTTTGGTAAATTCCATATCCGGTATGGCAGGGTTAATTACAAAAGGCATAGTGGTAAGCCCTAATATGATTTGGATGATTTTGATTGCATTTGCCGGTGGGCTTTGTGGCTCATACTTAGGCGCTATAAAAGCGGGTAATTACTTTTTGAAAACATTGCTGGCGATTGTATTGTTTTTGGCGTCTGTAAAATTATTGATTACATAATTTATGGTTATGGCCAATTGCTTAAACGCATATATAATTGCGGGTGGTAAAAGCTCAAGAATGGGTACGGATAAAGGCCTGCTTGCCCTCCGGGATAAAATGTTAATTGAATGGGTTATAGATGAATTGCGTTTGATTTTTAAAGAGATTACTATTGTTTCCAATAATGCAGCATACCGGCAATTGGGGTTGGAAGTGATGGAAGATGAAATTAAAGGTCTTGGTCCGGCGGGAGGTATTTATACGGCCTTAAAACACAGTTCGGCTGAAAAATTTTTTGTGGTAAGTTGCGATATGCCTTTTATAACGTTACCTGCCATTCAATATGTGGTGGACCATTCTGCCGGTATGCAAATTACCGTACCGGTTTATCGGCAAAAAGTACAACCCCTGTTTGCGGTATATACCAAAAGTTGCTTACCGGTTTGGACCCGGCTCATTCATGAAAAAATGATTAAATTACAGGAAATGCTTGAGTACTTTAATTTATGTAAACTCGATGTGGATGCTGTTGCCATTTTTACGGATAAAATGATGATGAATATAAACGATAAGAGCGACCTTGAACAGGGATATAATTTTTTAAAAAATGAAAATTAATATTTTATCATTTGGGCAGGTGGCAGAAGCGTTAAATGCAGATCAGCTCCTGTTATCGGATATGGACAATACAGACCGGGTTTTAGACTATTTAAAATCTGTATATCCACAATTGCAAACAATGGAGTTTACCCTTGCCGTAAACAAACAATTAATTCATGGCAATACGGCTTTAAAGGATGACGATACCTTAGCCCTGCTACCGCCATTTTCCGGGGGATGAAATGAAACCGTTACATTCATACGAAAGATACCAGCGGCAAATCCTTTTAAAAGAATTTGGTGAAACGGCACAGCAAAAATTACTCCTTGCAAGTGTATTAGTAATTGGAGCAGGCGGCCTGGGCTGCCCGGCATTACAATATCTTGTTGCAGCCGGTGTGGGTAATATCGGCATTATAGATTTTGATGTGGTGGAGTTATCCAACCTTCAGCGACAAACCTTGTTTTCCGTTGATGATATTGGAAAGCCTAAAGCAACGGTTGCGGCACAAAAACTTCACCGCATTAACCCCGAAATTAACATTGAAGTGTACCGGGAGAAATTGACGAATAAAAATGCATGGGATATCCTCAGCAGGTACCAAACCATAATTGACGGCTCCGATAATTTTTCAACCCGGTACATGGTTAATGACGCATGTGTGTTGTTGAAAAAACCATTGGTATTTGGCGCTGTGCTTCGTTTTGAAGGCCAGGTGGCGGTGTTCAATAATCCAGCTGAACCACAGCATCCCGTTACCAGTTACAGGGATTTGTTTCCCAATCCGCCATCGGCCCACCAGGCGCCATCCTGCAATGAAGCGGGGGTAATTGGGGTGCTTCCGGGTATTATTGGAACCCTGCAGGCGGCAGAAGCCATCAAAATAATTACCGGTATCGGCGAGCCATTAAACAATCAAATGCTTACTTATAATGTAAACAATAACAGTTTTTTTAAATTTCTTATTACCCCTTCAAACAACCGTTCAGTAACGGTTCCAACGAATAAAATGGAATTTGAAAACTTTGATTACGACTGGCATTGCGGTATTGTAAAAAACCGGGAGGAAGTTACGGCAGATGAGTTTGATGAACTCAGAAGAGAGGGCGATGTTTTAGTAATTGATGTAAGAGAAATTGGGGAATTACCTGCGGTAGTGGAGTTTCCGTTTTTACATATCCCGTTAAGTGTAATAGACCAAAAGATGAATGAAATAAGTAACAGCCCTAAAATTGTGTTTTTTTGCCAGTCCGGTAAACGGAGCAGGCTGGCAATTCAAAAAATGCAGGGTATGGGGGGAACAACGGAATGCTTTAGCCTGCAAGGCGGAATAGAAGCCTGGAAAAAAAACCAGGCAGAAAAAACTTTTAATAAAGCATAATAGAATGATCCAAAAAAATAAAAAAGTTTTTGTTGAAGGCGCCATACAACCGGCATTTATCGGTGATGAAATTTTGAAGCATCAAACTAAAAAAAACATTGGGGCACACCAACTGTTTTTAGGCCAGGTGCGTAATGATCTTATTCAAGGGCAGGAGGTAATTGCTATTGACTATTCGGCGTACCTGGAGATGGCTGATGAAAAATTTCATGAAATAAGAGAAGCTATCTTTAAAAAGTATCCATTGGTTTGCCTGCACATTTACCATAGCCTGGGTAGGGTTAAAGCCGGTGAAATCAGTTTGTTTGTATTGGTTTCGGCGGTGCATCGTAAAGAGGCCATACAGGCCTGCGCAGAAATAGTAGAACGAATAAAAAAAGAAGCGCCAATTTGGGGTAAAGAAATTTTTGGGGATGAAAGTACGCAATGGAAAAAAAACACTTAAATACTTATGGTTGATATTACGTCAAAAATTAAAACGCACCGTATTGCCCTTGCACAGGCTACCGTAACGGTGAGCAGGCCGGAAACGATTGAGGCCATTAAGAACAAAACGGTGCCTAAGGGGGATGTGCTGGAAGCCAGCAGGGTAGCAGGTTTGCTGGGCATAAAAAAAACCAGTGATTTAATTCCCGATTGCCATCCATTACCCATTGAGTTTGCTCAAATCCATCACAATATAGAAGGTTTCGATATCGTCATTCAGGTGGAAGTGCATGCCATCTATCGAACAGGGGTTGAAGTGGAAGCCATGCATGGCGCTTCAGTTGTGGCTTTAACCTTGTACGATATGCTTAAGCCCATTGATAAGGGAGTGGAAATAAGAAATATCAAACTCCTGAAAAAGAAAGGGGGAAAATCGCAGTATGCCGAAAAACTTTCCCGGAAAATATCTGCTGCGGTAATCGTATGCTCCGATAGCATTGCCGCCGACAAAAAGCAGGACAGCGCCGGAAAAGCAATTATCACCAAACTTGAAAAATGCGGTATTGAAAACAATGCGTACTGTATTATTCCTGATGAAGTAAAAACCATTCAACAAAAAGTACAATTTTATTGCAGCCGGCAAGCCGATATGATTATACTTACCGGGGGTACGGGATTATCTCCCCGGGATGTAACGCCTGAAGCCATTCGGCCCCTGCTCGATAGGGAAATACCCGGTATTGGTGAGGCGGCACGGAGCTTTGGGCAGGAGATCACTCCTTATAGTATGCTTTCCCGCAGCCTTGGCGGATTAATTGGAAAAACCCTGGTATTGGCGCTCCCCGGCTCTACTAAGGGCGCTTCAGAAAGTATGGATGCCCTTTTCCCTTACATCCTTCACCTGTTTAAGGTAATGGAGCAAATCCGGCACAATGATGATGAAGGCAATTAATGCTGTTTTGTAAATAGTTGTTCGCCTTTTTTGTAAAAAGCAGCCATTTCGTCTTTGGGTACTAAGGCTCCGCCGGTGGCCCATGCAATATGAGTAATAAGCTCAGGATTTATATGATGCGCCTGAAGGTAGCCGGATTTTGCAATCTCGTAAGGCCCAATTAACCCGGCAGTTGCTGATGGTTCCACAAAAATATTTTCCGATTTTCCCAGCATATACAACAAGCGGAAAAGCTCAGCATCTTCGAGTGTATAAATGCCGCTAATGAGCAGGCTGCTAATAGATGAAGCAAATGCTGAAGGGCGCCCAACTGCCAAACCATCTGCTTCTGTAATATTATCAATGCCAAAATCATGCACACTCACTTTATGCATCTTCCCGGTAAGTAAACCAATTAATACAGAGGGAGAATGAGTAGGCTCTGCAAAAAAACAATGCACATTCTTTCCAAAAATTTGCCTCAGCCCAAAAGCAATTCCACCCGGTGATCCGCCTACACCACAGGGAGAATACACAAACAATGGGTGCTTTTCATCAATACGGATGTGGAGGGCATCCAATTGATTTTTTAAACGTATGGCTGCAACACTATAACCCAGGAACAGGAGTTTTGAATTTTCATCATCAACAAAATATCCTTTGGGGTTGGCAAGGGTAGCTGTTCTCCCGGCAGTAATGGCTTCGCTAAAATCGCCGGAAAATTCCAGTACGGTGGCACCAATGGATCTTAATAAGTCTTTTTTCCATTTTTTGGCTTCGGCAGACATATATACCGAAACATTAAAGCCAAGCTTTGCACTAATAAGGCCAATACTTAAACCCAGGTTGCCGGTAGAGCCTACTCCTATTGTATAGCTGGAAAATAATTTCTTAAACCTTTCTTCTTTCAACACAGTATAACTTTCTTCGGGTTTCAGTAACCCGCTTTGTAAGGCTAATTGCTCCGCATAGTGCAATACTTCAAAAATTCCGCCCCTTGCCTTTATGGATCCGGCTATTGGCAATTCATTATCACACTTCAATAATAATTTTCCCGGAAGCGTTAAACCCAATTGTTTATTGCACATTTCCTGCATATACGGAATGGCTTTCAATGGCGACTCAATTATACCGGAGGATGGTACGGTTTCCGGAAAGGATTGTGCCAGGTATGAAGCAAATCTTTCCCAAAGTTTTTCGGCATCCTGTAAATCCTGTCGGCTTACCGGTAAAACGGGATTATGTTCCGTTTCATCCCGGGAGGGATTGAGCCAGGTTACGGGCTTTAACCGGGTAATTTCTTCCAATAAAGGGAATGCCGTTTTCCAGGTATTAATATCAATAAAAGGCATGGCTGTAGATTATAAGCAATGGTACTGAAAAGGTATGCTTTTTAAAGCAGCAATCATTTTATAAATGAAATTTATACAGATTATTACCGTTTTAGTAAATGGTTTTTTTGATATACGTTAAAAAGATTAAACAGGAGAAATAATAAAGGATAAAAATATCTTTTATGGGTATAAATGAACTAATTTTGCGGCGGAAAAACAATACCGCAGTTTGATGCGGGAAATTTTACCGGTTTAAATCTCAAAAAATAAAACCAATGGCCAAAATTCCAAAGCGCTCCTGGGCTGAGCCCTACCGTATAAAAATGGTTGAACTTTTAAAAGTAACCACTAAGCCACAACGCATAAAAGCATTGAAAGAAGCCGGGTTCAATACTTTTTTATTGCCTGCAGAAGATGTATATATTGATTTATTAACCGATAGCGGCACTAACGCCATGAGTGACCAGCAATGGGCGGCATTTATGACCGGCGATGAAGCCTATGCCGGAAGTAAGAGTTATTATAAAATGGAAAAAGCCATAAAGGATTTCTATGGCTATAAATACATAGTGCCCACACACCAGGGCCGTGGTGCAGAGCATTTGCTCTCTCAAATTTTAATTAAAAAAGGCGATTATGTACCGGGCAATATGTATTTCACTACCACACGCTTGCACCAGGAGCTTGCAGGAGGAAAATTTGTAGATATTATTATTGATGAAGCCCACGATCCCAACAGTGAATTTCTTTTTAAAGGAAACGTGGATTTAAATAAGCTGGACAGCCTTGTAAAAAAAGTGGGCGCTTCAAAAATATCTTATATCTGCCTGGCCACAAATGTAAATATGGCCGGGGGCCAGCCGGTAAGTATGGCTAATTTAAAAGAGTTGAGAAAATATACCCAAAAGCACGGTATAAAAATTATACACGATATGACCCGTGTTGCCGAAAATGCCTATTTTATTCAGCAGCGGGAAAAAGGATATGAAAAAACTAAAATAAAAGATATTGTAAAAGAAATTTGCTCCTTAACCGATGGAGCAACCATGAGTGCAAAAAAGGATGCACTGGTGAATATTGGCGGGTTTTTGGCCATTAATGATTGGGATGTATTTGAAGAAGCCCGTAACCTTGTGGTGGCGTATGAAGGGCTGCATACTTATGGAGGAATTGCCGGCCGTGATATGGAGGCTATTGCCGTTGGTATTATGGAAAGTATGAATGATGCACACCAGGCAGCAAGGGTTGGACAGGTAGCGTATTTAGGAAAAAAAATGCAGGATTATGGTATTCCTATTGTAAAGCCAATTGGGGGCCATGGTGTTTTTGTAGATGCAAAAGCCTTTTTACCGCATCTTACCCAAAATGAATTTCCGGCACAAACCCTGGCCGGGGAAGTATAAATTGATTCCGGTGTACGTACCATGGAGCGGGGTATTGTATCTGCCGGCAGAAAACCTAATGGCGAAAATTACAAACCTAAGTTAGAGCTGGTGCGCTTTACATTGCCCCGGCGAGTTTATACACAGGCACACATGGATGTTGTAGCCGAATCGGTGGCCCTGGTGCATGAAAGAAGAAAAACGATTAAAGGTTTGAAAATGATTTATGAACCTAAATATTTACGGTTTTTCCAGGCACGGTTTGAACAACTGAAATAATTTTTTACTCATTTACTTTAATAATATTTACCGGGCAGGCTTTAGCAACCTTTTTGGCATTTTCTGATAAGGAATGATTAATAGGCAAAACGCTTACCTGCTTTTTTATACTTCCGTTTAACAGCGTGGCCTTACCATCTTTTTTAGACATACGCCAAATACCGGGCATCATTTCAAAGCAAATGCCACAACCAATGCATTTATTGCGGTATTGTACAATATTAGGCATTTGAGGTTTTAACGAGTTTATACAATTTATCTTTTGCCGAAATTTTTCTTTCGCAGGCCAGGGTCACCAAATCGCCTTTTACGGCTTCTGATGAAACTGTGCCATTTACCATAAGCTCTTTCACCGTTTCTTTAATGATTCCAAATTCCGGGCTGGTAATCAGCAAGTGGTCCCCGGTTTTTAAGCTGCCTGATTCAATGATAAATTCTCCAACTTTTATTTTTGAAAAATATTTTCTGCCTTTACCTACATAAATTTTTTTCTCAGTTGCTGCCGATCCGGGGTCGGCTGTCCATTCACCTAATTTCCTGCCTAAATAATAACCTTCCCAAAATCCACGGTTATACACGGTTTCCAGTTCTTTTTTCCAACGTTCAATTTTCTCTTTTGTATAGGTTTTGTTTTCCAATGCCCGTAGTGCTTCTTTATAGATTTTGGTAACCGTATAAACATATTCCGGGCCTTTTCCCCGGCCTTCAATTTTTAAAATGGTAGCCCCGCTTTCTACAACCTGGTTGAGAAGATCAATGGTACACAGGTCTTTGGGCGACATGATATATTCATTGTCTATCAGCAGCTCTTCGCTGGTTTCTTTATCGGTTACCGTATAAGCATGACGGCAATTTTGCGTGCAGGCGCCCCTGTTTGCAGAGGCGTTTTGTGTGTGAAGGCTTAAATAACATTTGCCCGAAACAGCCATACATAGTGCGCCATGAATAAATATTTCAATACGCATTAAATTACCTGAAACACCTTTTATTTTCTTGCGGCTAATTTCGTTGGTTATTTGCTTTACCTGTTTTAAAGTAAGCTCTCTGGCCAGCACCACTGCATCGGAAAACGTGGAGAAAAACATTACGGATTCAATATTGCTCACATTGGCCTGGGTGGAAATATGAACCGGAATATTTAACTGCCGGCAATATTGTAAAACCGCAAAGTCGGAAGCAATTACCGCATCAATTTTATGCTTCTTTACTTCGTACAAAATAGTTTTCAGCAGTTGCATATCATGCTCATACATTACCGTATTTAGGGTAATATAGGTTTTTATATTTTGTGATGCACAAGCAGCCTGTATCTGCGGTAAATCCCCTATGGAAAACGAGTTGATGGATTTTGCCCTCATGTTTAATTGCTCTACGCCAAAATAGATGGCATCTGCGCCGGCTTGTACTGCTGCGTGCAAACTTTCAAATGAACCCGCAGGAGCCAATAATTCAATTTTTGGATTCATTTTAATATAGTATAAATTTATAACGGTGATTCTGCAAATAATTTTTCATCGGATAAAATCTTTTGTGCTATTTGTTCCATAATTTCAGAAGCCTGTTGAAGGTCAAAGTCCACATGGTTCCTTTTCTTTACACCATATTGTGTTAACTCTATATGCAAATCGGGTTTTACATTGTGGTTGTTTAAACAGGCTTTTGCACAGGATAGCGGGCAGCCATCAATGGCAATGATCCTCCTGCCGGAAGTAGCCGTTTTGACTAATTTTTTTACATTGCCGCCAACACCGGCAATGCAGGACATTTCGGCAATTGCCTTTCTGTCAATTTTTATGGCTATATAATTAGCCATTTGTGCAGCGCTGGAACAGCCTGAGCAGGAGTAAATAAGTGGTTTTTCCATGTTTAAGCCGGTAATCCTTTTTATTTCGGCAGGCAAAGTTGATGAATAAAAGACAATAAAATCCTTTAATTGGGTAATTTTTTAAAAAATCACACGCTGCAAGTTCATATGCCCCTATTCATCATGAAGCTGTTTATATGTTTTTTCTTTGTTAATCAATAGGATAGCAATAAATTTACAGCATCGTTTTACTCTTAATTATAGTATAATGAATAAACCCTTACATACCTTTTTTACAAAAGATCATCACCGGCTGGAAGCCTTGCTGAACAGGGCAACAGAAAAACCTGGTGCCATTCAAATGGATTTCTACCATCAATTTAGAACAGGTTTGTTGCGGCATATCAAAATGGAAGAAAAAACCTTGTTTCCTGCTGCAATAAGTGTAAATAAAGAGGTCATGCAAAAAATTGTTCCACGTTTTAAGCTGGAGCATGGCGCTTTAACGGCATTGCTGGTGCCGCCACCCACTTTATCTATCATTAAAGCCATCAGGCATATTTTAGAAAAACACGATTTGGCAGAAGAAGAAAATGGCGGATTATATGATGTATGCGAAGCTTTAACCTTAAACCAAACAGAAGCCTTACTGGATGCTTTGGCAAAAGTGGAAGAAGTTCCGGTGCATCCGCCCAACCCGGCGCCTATAGCCCTGGAAGCTGCAAAGCGGGCCTTACTGCGTGCAGGCTACGATTTTGATGAAATAAAATAGGGAGTTATCGGCAATTTATCAGACACCGCATTATGAGATACAAAAACAATGTTAAGCCGGAAGACTACGACAATAAAAATCGAGAACTCCACGCAAGAATTGACAAAGGCGAACAATTGACTATAGACGAGCAAGCATTTGTTTGCCACTGCCTTCGGTTTGACAATTTATTACTTCATTCTTTTTGCCTTGACGAGTTCTATTCAAGGAGTTTCATTTTTAGAAACTCTGAAACTCCACCAGGAATGTATCCATTAAAAGAAAGACACCATATTTATTATGTAAGTTTAGTAAAAGAATGGGAAAAAGAAGTTTTCAAAACCAATCATTCCAACCAGTTAATTCAAATTGCAGCAAAAGAGACAAGAGACGAACTAAAGATTTTAAGAAAAAAATACACAGCATTACATCGGACATTTTCATCTGCTGAATATCAACGTAGAAAGTTCAAGTTAATTGAATGGTCTAAGTATCGCTATATAATGATTAAAGAAGTTTTTGAATTAATAATAAAATCAGACCACTATAAACTTTATCTAAATGGGCAGGAAATAATTTTTGACTATTATTCGTTAACACATATCCTGTCAAGACACTATGGACACATTATGAAGGTTTACGAGACAGAGAAAAGCCATTTTACTAAAAATATTCATCACGAAGAAGTACATTTACAACTTGAAACAATATTCAAACAAATAGACGATTCCAATTTATACAAAAATAACTCGGTAGAAGAAGTGAATATTAGATTCAACGGCACCCTTTATAAAATATTTAGTGACTTTGAAACAAAAGATTCAACAAAAGTTTTGAGACTTAACTCTTTCTTTCCGACAGAGAATATACAAATGCTTGACAGGCTTAAAAATGAATTTGAAGAGAAAGTAATTAGCAACAACCTTTCAGTATTCGTGAAAATCGTTAGCTAATATTCCTACTCTACATATCAAATTGTTGACGGGCGGACATTAATTGGTATAGTCCTATTTTTATATTTCCTTCCCAGCCAAAGCATAGGCCTAAATTTCTCCTGTACGGAAACTACACTTTTATTTTAATCACTCTCACCTTCCATTCTTCGGGGCCTTTTATTAAGTATTCCCATTTAAACGGGTCCTTACTTTCGGCTTCCATTTGGTAATAAAGGGGTAAGGGATCATGGTCGTTATAAAATTCAAATGCTTCTCCCGGTTTTATTTCGGCAAAAGCTTCATAAAACATTTCGTGGCGCTGTGCCGGCGGATAGGGGCGTAAATCGTATTCATTTACCACAGAAAAACCATCATCACCTAAACCACTTTTTACTTTTTTGGTTATATGCACAACCACTTCTGCCGGATCCTGTTTTTTGTAAATCCAGGAATGCTGGCCTTCAAATTTTTGCATAAAAATTCCGTGAATTTCTTTGGGGTCTTCGGCAGCAATAATTTCCATAGTATCTCCCTGTTCCATCATGCCGTAACGGTGAAATACAATTTGTTTCCACTCATCTTTGCCAGCTTTTCTCAGGTCGAGCAGTGTAGAAATATCGGTAAATTCCCTGCCTTGTGAAGCTTCGGTACGGGTTACTTTTACTTTCCATTCCCTACCGCCACGGTTAAGATATTCCCAGCCTACCACATCTCCGTAAATAGAACGAAATTCATAATAAAGCGGTATGGGATCATGGTCGTTTATAAACACAAAACTTTCTGCAACGGGTAATTCTTTAAATAATGCAATGAGTTTTTTATGCCGTTCAATAGGAATGAGTACTCTCATATCCAGTTCTTCCTGCTCTGTGGTTTGTTGTTTATTATTCATAATGAAAATTATGCTGCAAAGATACTTGTTATCTGTTGCAGAAAGAGTAGAGATTTGTAATGATACGGTCATAAAAAAAGTATGATTTAACTCATACTTTTTTTAAACATTTTGATGCTCATTTTTAACAAGAGCCCACACATCAATATGTTATCTTAAAAACAATATTTCCCGGTATTTAGGTAAGGTCCAGTAAGTGTCGTCTACCAACAGTTCCAGCTTATCAACATGGTAACGTATAACATCAAAGTATTTTCCTTTAATATCATCGCAATAGGCAATAGCTTTTTTACGGGTGTTGGAAATTTTGTTGGCTTTTTTACGGGCCTCAATCATTTTTTCCACGCTGTCGCTCATGATGCTGGTATGATGGCTTATTTTTTCCAGCACCTGCACCTGGTTGGCATAGGCATGGGGTTTAAGGCCGGCTTCTTTAAGGCCTTTAATATTTTGCACTAAAATATTTTGGTATTTAATTGCAGAGGGTAATACAAAAGTGGTGGCCAGGTCGCCCATAACCCTGGCTTCAATTTGTATTTTTTTAATGTACTCTTCCAGCATAATTTCATGGCGGGCTTCCAGCTCAGCATGGCTGAAGATATGGTTGTTTTCAAACAAGGCTTTTGCCTTATCGGCTGCGTAGGCATCCAAGGCTAAAGGTGTATTTTTAACATTGGCCAATCCTCTTTTTTGGGCTTCTTTTTCCCATTCTTCACTGTAGCCATCACCTTCAAACAATACTTTCTTGCTGGCAACTATATATTTTTGCAGTACATGCATGATGGCCACTTCTTTCTTTTCGCCCTGTTCTATTAATTCATCTACTTCTTTTTTAAATGATTTTAGTGTATCGGCCATAATGGTATTCAAAACCGTCATGGCAAGGGCGCAATTTGCAGAAGAGCCTACGGCACGGAATTCAAATTTATTGCCGGTAAAAGCAAAAGGAGAAGTGCGGTTACGGTCGGTATTGTCGAGCATCAGTTCCGGTATGCTTTTGTGAATGTCTAATTTTAAGAGGGCTTCATCGGTTTCATCAAAATTACTGCCCACTCTTATTTCCACTTCTTTTAACACATCGGTTAAATATTTACCGATAAAAATTGAAATAATTGCAGGGGGCGCTTCATTGGCTCCCAGGCGATGGTCGTTACCTGCGCTGGCAATAGAAGCCCTTAGCAGCTCTGCATAATCATGCACGGCTTTAATGATGTTAATAAAAAAGGTGAGAAACATTAAATTGGTTTTGGGCGTTTTACCAGGCGCCAACAGGTTTACGCCGGTATCTGTAGCCAGGCTCCAGTTATTATGTTTTCCACTACCGTTAATTCCTGCAAAAGGTTTTTCATGAAGCAAAACCTTAAGGTTATGGCGCTTGGCCACCCGGTTCATAATATCCATCAATAAGGTATTATGGTCCACTGCCAGGTTGGTTTCTTCATAAATGGGTGCACATTCAAATTGCCCGGGGGCCACTTCATTATGGCGGGTACGCAATGGAATGCCGAGTTTATAGGATTCTTTTTCAAAGTCGCACATAAAGGCATAAAAGCGTTCCGGTATGGCGCCAAAATAATGGTCTTCCAGTTGTTGTCCCTTGGCTGGGGCATGCCCAAAAACAGTACGGCCTGTCATGAGTAAATCGGGGCGAGCATTGGCAAGGCCGGCATCCACTAAAAAATATTCCTGCTCCCAACCCAGTGTGGGCGTTACCCGGGTTACATTTTTATCAAAATACTGGCATACATCTACGGCAGCTTTTTCAATAGCAACCAGGGCTTTCAATAATGGTGTTTTGGCATCGAGGGATTCGCCGGTGTATGAAACAAAAATAGTGGGAATGCAAAGGGTTTTACCATTTCCTATTTCCATAATAAACGCCGGGGAAGAAGGATCCCATGCGGTATATCCCCGGGCTTCAAAAGTAGCCCTTAATCCACCGCTTGGAAAAGAAGAGGCATCCGGCTCTTGCTGAATCAATGCGCCGCCATCAAATTCTTCAATGGGCGTTCCGTCACTTTTTATGGTAAAAAAGGAATCATGCTTTTCGGCAGATGCCCCGGTTAACGGTTGAAACCAATGGGTAAAATGGGTTACGTTTTTACTTTGCGCCCAGGCCCGCAGTCCATTGGCAATTTGATTGCCCATATTACGGTCTATTTTATTGCCGCTTTTTGTAGAGGCAACCAGGCTTTTATACGCTTCATCGCTTAAAAATTGCCGGGCTGTATCCAGGGTAAATACATTTTCTCCAAAATAAGTGGTTATGGCGCCGGTGTTTTCAATTTCGGTTTCGGCTTCTCTTTGGGTAAAGTTTGAAATGGCAGTAAAACGTAACGAATTCATATAGTTTTAAAATTTAAGTCACAAAAAAACATATATTTATTCAAATAATCTAAATTAATTTCTTCTAAAACTAAAAAAATGACAATAATCTATAAAATAAATTATATATTTTTATATATAATGTGTTTTAGATTGATCATGTTTATTATAGGAATAAGTAAGAATGGGAGAAAAATGCTTCTATAGCGAATGATGGCGCCGTATGCGGGCACAATGTACCCAATAAGCAACAGAACGGAGAGGCTAAATATAACGGTGCAGAGCACAAAAGGATGAATTTGTGTAAATTTTTCAGGGTATTTGTAAATACAAAATATCAATAGAAACAGGTAGCAGCATATTTCCAATGCAAAAAAAATGCTGTCTGCAGCGGCTTTTTCCCATAAATACGGCCTTAAAAAAACATGATTAACTGCCGATGGAAAACTACCCAAATAATCTTTGACGGTATAATGCAAACTGTCTGTAGTGAGTTGGGTATTCACTTCTCCTATTTCCAAAAATTCTTTTTGTTTATTACTGATAATTTTTGCGGCATTTAATTCCGGGTTAATAAAAGAAATTAATATTAAAATTGCCCCGGTAGCCAGGTAGGCCCATACAAAAGTTTTTACTTTTTGGGTAGAATAGAACTTATGTACCCAATACGCAAATAATGCAGGAACCAGCGCTGCAGCTACATAATTCCGGATAACCAAAAGGCAAAAAAAGCAAAGGATGATAAAGATCAGTTTACCGGCTCCAAAAAATTTCTTATTGGAAAAATAAAAACCGTAAAGGATCCCGGCAAGGGCCATAAACATCACATTGTCTTTTAGAATGGTGGAAGAAAAGATGAGAAACGAGGGCAATAAAAAGCAGCCCACTATAGCGGCAAACTTATTGGAAGAGTAGAGATGGGCGTAAACCCGGTACAAAGCAATATGGGCAAAAAAACTGATACTGTTGAAAAACAGGGAATTGATATAAATGTTATTAATACTGGCCAGGTTAAACAGGGCAAGTACCTTAATAATTCCATTATTATTTAGGATATATAAAACATCATAAATTTTGCCTGCAGGGCCTGCCCGCCAGGGATAATTGCTGAATATATTCGTAAAAAAATCACCCGGCGACTTTAATAACACATTGGTTTCAAGCTGCGAATCCCTGAAGAGGGAAAGCATATCGTTATGCGGGTTGTAATAGTGTATAGAAAGCCAGCAATACAAGCATCCAATTACTATTTTAAGGAAAAAAAGCAAACGGGCCTCGCCTTTTTTTAAGCCCGATTTTTGAATAAAAGGGATTTTGGGTAAAAGCCAGGAGAGTAAGCCCAGGTATATAAAAAACAATAAATAATGCAAGTGTTTTTTTTTGGATGTGGGAAGTTAGTTAAAATTATTTGTTGTTGCCGGGGTACATGATAAAGAGAGCATGTACTTTTGCAATTCAAAATAAGCCCTTTTTTTCATGGAAATTACAGCATCCACCGCAGCACAACTCAGGATTACCGAAGAAGAATTTGAATTAATAAAAATTAAACTGGGCCGTACCCCAAACTTTACTGAACTGTGTGCGTTTAGCGGCATGTGGAGTGAACATTGCAGCTATAAAAATTCCATCAAATGGTTAAAAAAACTACCCCGGGAAGGAAAGAAAATGCTGGTGAAGGCCGGGGAAGAAAATGCCGGGTTAATGGATATAGGAGACGGTTATGGTGTGGTGTTTAAAATAGAATCGCACAATCACCCTTCTGCTATTGAGCCTTTTCAAGGTGCCGCAACCGGCGTGGGAGGTATAAACCGGGATATATTTACTATGGGGGCAAGGCCCATTGCTTCCCTCAACTCCCTTCGTTTTGGAAAATTATCCGAAGCCAAAACACAGCATTTACTTTCGGGGGTAGTACATGGTATTGGCCATTATGGAAATTGCTTTGGCGTACCCACCGTTGGCGGTGAAATTTATTTTGAATCCTGCTATCATACCAATCCATTGGTGAATGCCATGAGTGTGGGTATAGTTAAAAATGGCGAAACCGTATCTGCAACGGCCGAAGGTAAAGGAAACCCGGTATTTTTTGTAGGCAGTGCAACCGGAAAAGATGGAATTGGTGGCGCCAGTTTTGCCAGTGCAGAAATTACAAAAGATAGTGCCGAAGAACTGCCTGCTGTTCAAGTGGGCGATCCGTTCCAGGAAAAAAAATTATTGGAAGCCTGCCTTGAAGTGATAAAAACCGGCGCTGTAGTGGGCATGCAGGATATGGGTGCAGCCGGTATCATTTGTTCTACATCGGAAATGAGCGCCAAAAGCGGCGCCGGCATGATCGTTCATTTGGATAAAGTGCCTACCCGGCAAAAAGGGATGAAGGCCTGGGAACTCCTTTTGAGTGAAAGCCAGGAACGGATGCTGATGGTAGTGGAAAAGGGAAAAGAAAACCTGGTATTGAATGTTTTTGAAAAATGGGACTTACCCTGCAGCCAAATTGGTGAAGTAACCGAAGACGGCATATTGCAATTTTATATGAAAGGATCATTGGAAGCGGAGTTGCCTGCCAACGAATTGGTATTGGGCGGAGGTGCGCCGCAGTACGACCGGGAAGTAAAACGGCCGGGTTATTTTGATAAAATTGCCGCATTCAATATAGCATCGGTTCAAAGAAGATCGGATATAAAAGCAATAGCGGAAGAACTCATTGCCCTGCCCAATATTGCCAGTAAAAAATGGGTGTATGAACAATATGATAGCATGGTGGGCACGGGCCTGGTAAGCACCAATGCACCCAGTGATGCCGCAGTGGTAATAGCCAAGCCTACTCAAAAAGCTCTTGCATTAACAACCGATTGCAATAGCCGTTATGTATTTGCCGATCCATATACCGGCGCAATGATAGCTGTGGCAGAAGCGGCCCGAAATATTGTTTGCAGTGGTGCTGAACCGCTTGGTGTAACCAATTGCCTCAACTTTGGTAACCCCTACGACCCGGAAGTGTATTTTCAATTTACACAAGCGATTACAGGTATGGGTGATGCCTGCCGAAAATTTGATACGCCGGTTACCGGCGGAAATGTGAGTTTTTATAACCAGTCACCGGATGGGCCGGTATATCCAACGCCAACCATTGGAATGGTAGGGCTTTTAAACCGTGTAACCGATAAAATGACGTTGAATTTCAAAGCTGCCGGTGATCGTATTTATTTGCTGGGCATTAGCCGTAATGATATTCATTCATCCGAATACCTGCATAAATTATTGCAGGTAGAGCACAGCCCATGTCCTTATTTTAATTTAGATGAAGAGTACAATTTGCAGCAATTGATCCGTCAATTGATTCAAAAAAAATTAATTGCATCGGCCCATGATGTAAGCGAAGGCGGCCTTGCCATTACACTCCTGGAAAGTGCATTTACCCTTTCATTGGGTTTTGATGTAAGGCAAGATGATGACGGCATAGCAAAAGATGCTTACTGGTTTGGCGAAGCCCAAAGCAGGATAGTGGTTTCCGTTAAAGAAAATATGCTGAATGAGTTTGAAGAAATAGTGAAATTATCCGGCATTCATTTTTCAAATATCGGAACCGTGTCGCCGGGTGAAATAGTGGTAGATGGAGAAGCCTGGGGAAATATCGGCAAATGGAAAGATTTGTATGATAATGCCATTGGCAGTTTTTTACAAAACCTTGAAGGCGAAGGCGCCCTGAACATGATTTAAGGCTTACACTTTATTCTACAACAAAGGCGGTTTGATAAAAATTATTTACGGCTGCTACCGGTTTAAGCTTAATATAAAAGTTGCTGGTGAATTCATGAAAAGCTTTAAACTCATGCATGGGTACACTAAACTCATCAAATGTAATAATATCATCTTTTTTTAAAAAAGGGTATAGCATGGGCAGCACAAATGCCGTTGCCGAATATAAATCGGCATCCATGTGAACCACTAATCTTTTTGGCGAAGCCAGTATATCTTTTTGTTTTTTTATAAACCCGTTTAAGGTATCCTGGAAAAGGCCTTTAATAAATTGAGCCCGGTTATCATCAACCGCTGGTATTGCCGAACTCATATCGCCTTTTTTATAAAAACTTCCCCAGTTTTCAGGTAAGCCTTCGAATGTGTCAAACCCAAAAAATTGGGAGCCTTGATGACTGTTGTTTTGCAGCCACCATTTAAAAGAGGCTCCGGAGGCTACTCCATATTCGAGATAGGTAAGCGGTTCGTCCTTCAATTTAAAATGGTCGAGTAAAAACCGGTAGAGTTGAAACCGTTTTTCATAATTGCGTAGCGGTGTGTAAAAGTCGGAGTAAAGCAGTATAGCTTTGTTTTTGCGCACCCATAAGCTGAGTTTATTGAAATACGATAGGGTTAAAAACAATTTGGAAAAGGGCTGAAACAGTAAGGTTACCGGGAAGGCCAGGAGGCCGTCTTTAACGAATTTTACGAGTTTTATCATGCTGCTAAGATAAGTTTTATGTAAAATGCATGATGATCTTAATGTAAATTGTAATTATTTTGTTCCATAAATCATAGATATGAAAATTACCATTATTGGCGGCGGAAACCTCGGTGTGGCTATTGCCGAAGGTTTGTTAAAAAGTAAATTTTGCAAAGCCACGGAACTTACGGTAACCCGAAGAAATACCGCAATTTTAAAAGATATTGCTGCAAAAGGCGTAACCATAACCGACAATAATTTAGAGGCAGTAAAAAGGGCTGATATCATTATTTTGGCGGTTAAACCCTTCCAGGCAGCGGAGGTGATTAAGGGTTTTAAAGCAGCGCTAAATGCAAAGCAGGTATTTGTTTCTGTAATTACGGGTGTTTCAATTAGCGAAATAAAAGAAATGATGGGGAAGTCCCTTCCGGTTTTCAGGGCAATGCCCAATACCGCAATTGCCATTCAGCAAAGTATGACCTGTATCAGTTTCAGCAATGCTTCAACGCAGCAGGCCCGGTTGGTAGGCCAGCTTTTTGAAACCCTGGGTAAAGTAGCGGTAATAGATGAAAAACTGATGGATGCTGCAACGGTATTAGGCGCTTGCGGCACAGCTTATGCCATGCGGTATATAAGAGCCAATATACAAGGGGGTATAGAAATTGGCTTTGATGCAAAAATCGCAAGTCTTATTGCTGCACAAACCGTACTGGGTGCGGCAGAATTGTTGCTTCAAAACGGGTCGCACCCGGAGCAGGAAATTGATAAAGTGACTACCCCTAAAGGTTGCACCATAGCCGGTTTAAACGAAATGGAACACCGGGGGTTCAGTTCATCATTAATAAGGGGAATTACCGTGAGCTATAATAAAATATTTAAAAGCTGAGAAGTTCATTTCAAAAATTGAAGGGGACCATTTTTCACCTGTTTATACATCGGCAATAAAAAGTTTTGCGATGCAGTATGCAGCCGATCCGGTAAAAAGCCCCAAAAATATATTTCGTAATGCTCCAATTACCGATTGGGCTGTATTTTGCCCGTTGCCCCAATAACCGCACAGTAGTAAAAAAAATCCGGTAAGGAACATAGAAATGCTTAATGCAGGTTTTGTAGCCGTTAAAAAAAAATAAGGCAGTGATGTGATTACGCTTCCGGCCAGGTAAGCTATAAAATTGTATGCAGCATTTTTTGATGGGGAAGTTTTATATTCTTCATTAAGAGGAAGTGATGCATATTCATTTCGGATGTCTGTTAAGGCTTGTTGCTGATAACTTTTATCCAGCCCAATGCTTTCATAGATTTTTTGAATTTTTTTTATTTCGTTTTCGGGGTTATAGGTTGACTTTGCAGCATTATACCCTGCAATACCCATTAAGAGGCCGCCGGTGATACCGGCCAGTATTACCCATTGAAATATGATAACCGGTTGCATACCGGCTGATGCCAATGCGGTACCCAGGGCAAAGGGTACTAATAGCCCGTCTCTTAACCCTGAGAGGATTTCTGCTTTGCCATTAAAATTGCTATACATATTGATAGGGCAAAGATAGAATTTGTAAACTGCTGTTAAAAACCTTTTGAATAAAACCTTGCCCAATAATTTACCGTAAATTGTAGGAAACATAAAAATGAAATCGCATTCGTTTATCGTTGCCTGCATCATAATATCACTATCGGCATGCGCTCAAAAAAAATCTGTAATTTCAACACAATCCAATCAAAAAATGACCACAATCAATATTAAAAAAAGCAGCACGGAGTGGAATAAACTTACGGCAAAAGAAGAAAATGTAATTGTGCACAAAGGCACCGAATATCCCGGTACCGGCGAATTGCTGCATAACAAACAAAAGGGCACTTATATCTGCCGCAGGTGTGATGCGCCTTTGTATAATTCCGACAGCAAATTTGAAAGCCATTGCGGATGGCCCAGCTTTGATGATGAAATTGCCGGAGCGGTAAAACGCATTCCTGATGCTGATGGCCAGCGTACCGAAATTGTATGCGCCAACTGTGGGGCACATTTAGGCCATGTATTTTTGGGAGAAGGGTTTACGGCAAAAAATACCCGGCATTGTGTAAATTCCATTTCTATGAAATTTGTACCTGCCGAATAAAAATCAATCCAAAGGCCGCTATTCTTTTTTTCTCAAAAAAGAACCTAATCCTTTGCCTATTCTTTGAACCGCTTCAATCCCTTTGTTAAGGGGCTCTGAAGAAAATTCATTATAGGGTTCGGCATTAAAATTTTCTTCAAACTCCTGGGGGTAAATTACAAACCTGCTATTGTTGTTAAAATACTTTTTAAGTTTAGAAGGAATATTATCCAGTACACCCATATACGAAGTAGCGCCTTTTCTTGCAGATACCAGTACAAACAAATCATCGTCATTCACAGACCTTGACAGCACTAAAAAATCTTCCCAATCGCTAAAAGCATTATAATTTACTACGGCGCTTGTCTTGCCCTTATCCAATAATTTTTCTATAGTTTTTTGAGTAGCTTCATTACAAAATATCAATACCGGGATGCTGAGCTCCTGTGCCAGTTTGGAAAATTTAGTGAGCCATAGTGCAAAGCCATTTTCGTGTTCGGTAAGCGGAGGGGCTGCAATTACAATTCGTTTATGCAGTACGAGGGGTTTCACCAGGTGTGTAATAAAGATGGTTTTATTGGTGTTTTCCAGGATGCTGTCAATTTTTTCCCCAATTAATAATTTATCAAAAAAACCGGTACGTTGTGGCCAGCCTAAGATGATGATATCGGCCATTATTTCCCTTGAAATACGGGTAATACCGCTTGCGGCATTATGATCCAGCGTAGTGATGATGTTCACTTTGGTTTCGGAAGCAGAGGCCTGCTTAACAAATTCTTCCAGTTTGTTGCGGGTTTTGAGCAGGTTTATTTCGGCTTCTTCGTTATTGGAAACCACCGAAAGCAATGAAACCGGGTTGGCCGACTTTTTATCTTTTATTAAAATGGCAAACTCCAATAATTTTTCAATATTGGAAATATTGGAAATGGGCAGGAGCAGGTGCTCCGATTCGGCTCCGCTGGATTTTAAAAGACTTTCGGAATCATCCTCCGTTTCAAGTACAATTTGTTTTGCCGCCTTTTCGGTGGCAAAGGAAGCCACGATGCAGGTAATTAAAATTAAAATGATGGTTCCGTTTAAAATATTTTCATCTAAAATACCGGCATTAAATCCCACTAAAATTACGGCAAGGGTTGCAGCAGCATGCGCCCCACTCAACCCAAAAATCAACTGTCCCTGTGCTTTGGTATATTTAAATACCACTCTTGTTAAAAATGCGGCCAACCATTTCCCCAATATGGCCACCACCGATAAAGTAAGGGCAATAATTATAGCCATGGGCCCTTTTAAAAGTACACTCACATCAACCAGCATGCCCACACTAATTAAAAAAAACGGGATGAACAAGGAGTTGCCGATAAATTCAATGCGGTTCATTAATGCAGACGAATGGGGGATTAATTTGTTTAACGCAAGCCCGGCCACAAAGGCGCCAATTATGGGTTCCACTCCTGCAACCTCGGCCAAAAAAGCGGCAAAAAACACTACAGAAAGTACAAAAATATAGTGCGAATGTTTTTCGCTTTCCAGTTTCCGGAAAAACCATTTGGCAATTCTTGGGATGATTAAAAACATAATGGCCGAAAAGATGGCTAAAGATATGCCCAGCTTAATCCAAAACTCCTGCGTTAAACTTCCCTGGTGATTGCCCATAATTACGGCCAGGATAATCAGTACGGCGGTATCGGTAAGTATGGTGCCGCCAACGGTAATGGCAACGGCCTGGTTTTTAGAAACACCAAATTTGCTTACAATCGGGTAGGCAACAAGGGTATGCGTGGCAAACATACTTGCGGTAAGAAAACTGGTGTTGAAATTGTAATTCAATAAATAAAAACACACCGGGAATCCGATGCCAAGCGGGATGATAAAAGTGAAGAAACCGAATAATATACTTTTGTTACGATGGGATTTAAATTCATTTAAATCCAACTCCAGGCCCGCAATAAACATGATGTAGAGCAGGCCAATAGTGGAAAAAAGATCTACTGCAGAATTTTTGGCCAAAATATTCAGCCCATGCGGACCAATAACCACACCGGCTATAATTAATCCAATAATGCCGGGAATATTGATTCGTTTCAATAACAGTGGAGATAATAGAATAATAAAGAGGATCAATGAAAAAATCAACACCGGGTTTTTCAAGGGTAACTCTATCTCCGACATAAAATGCCTAAAAAATTCAATCATGCTTTTCCTGTTAAGGGGTTCTGAATTTTCTAATGTACTTTATTTTTCCGGTTTTTGATTCAATTGTTTGCTGCTATAATAAAAAGTAGTTATTTGAAATTTACTGAATACACCGGTTTTCATCCCCAAAACATAAGGACCGGAATGTGCAAAATGAGTAATTGCAGTGAGTAACAGTAGAAACCGTTGCAGGGAAAATAATTATTTAGTAATGCGGTTAAATGCCGAAACCATTTGCTTTCCTCTTAACATAATTTTCAATCCTTTTCTTTTTAATGAAATAGCCGGGCTCTTTTTCTCATGCTCTTCAAGGCTGTATTTATAGGTGGCAATAATATCTTTATAGGATAAAATACCGATTACAGTCGCATTTTCATTAGATATTACCGGTAATACATCTATATTTTCTTTGGCCATAGTTTCTACGGCGTTTTTAAGAGAATCGTTAAGGCTGATGTGAATTTTATTTCGTTTTATGAGGCCGCCAACAAGATTGGTTTCGGGATGAATGTGGCTGTATAAATTGGAAGCACTGAGTATTCCCCGGTACTCGCCTTCGTTGCTGGAAATAATAAAGTAGTTGAGTTTATAATCCGGCTCGGCATCCAGCCATTCTCTTACTTCTTTAATGGTATTTTCTTCGCTGATGATGATGCCGTTGTCGGTTAGTATTTGTTCAACCGAAAGTTTTTCTAAAATATCCGGCTCAAAAGAGTTGGGCGTATTAATTCCACGGCGGGCAATTTTTTCCGTCATTATAGTATTGTCCATAATAAAATACGATAGAAAATAGGCGCCGGTGCAACTGGCTAATAACGGCAATAAAGCATTGGATTGACCGGTGGTTTCCAGGGCAAAAACAATGGAAGTTATAAACGCCCTTGAAGCGCCGGCAAACATCGCAGCCATTCCTACAAGCGCTGCCAAAGAAATTGAGATGCCCGATTGTGGAAAATAATGATTAATCAAATGTCCAAAAATGGCCCCTGCTGCACCGCCAATAGTAAGTAGTGGGGCTAAAGTTCCGCCGGATGTGCCGCTGCCTAACGAAATAGACCAGGAAATAAATTTTAAGATACACAGCGAAAGTAAAAGTTGCATGGAAAGGGAGCCGGAAAGAATATCGGTAATATTGTTATACCCAACGCCTAAGGTTTTAGGTGAAAAATAACCCACAATACCTACGGCAATGCCGCCAATCATAGGCCACCAGGCCCAGTGTACCGGTAGTTTTTCAAAACCATCTTCAATAAAATAAACAATTTTAGTAACCAGCACCGAAAGTAAACCCACAATAATACCTAAAGCGCTGTACCAGGCAATAGCATTATTTGAGGCGGGTTGAAGCGTTTCGGCAATGGGAAAAACAACACCCGGTTCAAATAAAAAATGATGACCGGCAGCGCCGGTAATACAAGCCAGTGAAACCGGTATTATAGAGCGGGGCGAAAATTCAAACAACAATAATTCAATGGCCAAAAATATTCCGGCAATGGGGCTTCCAAAAATGGCCGACATGCCGGCCGTAGCGCCGGCAGCCAATAAAATTTTACGCTCGTTGTTGGAAATTTTAAGGAGTTGCCCAATGGTAGAACCCAAAGCGCCACCCGATGCAATAATGGGCCCTTCGGCACCAAAAGGCCCTCCGGTACCAATTGAGATGGCGGCAGAAACAGGTTTTAAATAAGTTATGGTGGGTTTAATTTTACTCTTGTTGGTTAATATTTGTTCCATGGCTTCGGGTATGCCGTGGCCACGAATAGCTTTGGATCCGTAAAAAGCCATCAATCCAATTATTAAACCCCCAATTACCGGTATGGCAATTACCCATAAGCCTAATTGATTATTGGCGGGGCTACCTGCTGCAAAAGAAAAATTTCCGTAAAAAGAAATATTGGTGATTAAATCAATGAGATGAACCAACAGTTTTGCAATAATACTTACGCCAATGGCAATGCCAACAGCCGAGAGAGAAATGAACAGTAACCTTTTTTTGTTGAATGATTTTTTAGGAGATGGATTTTCGCTTTCTAAAGAGGGGTTTAACGATATGGAAATAGGGATGGATGAATTGTGTAAGTTATTGCTTGTCATTGTTGTCATTCATTCATTGCGAAACAAGATCGTTCGCAAAAAGTTTTTTTGAAGTTTGGCAAACCCTGCTTAGTGAATTTAAATGGTTTTACCGGAAGTGAAATAACGGCAAAAGTACAAAAGGAAAGGTAAAAATGAACATTTGTTTGCTCTGCAAAGATTATTAGAGATCGGTAGCTCCAAAAAAATTAAAATGAAACCGATTTTATTGTTTCCTGGCAAACAATAATATTTAAAGTACTCAATTCTGAATTTACTGCCGGGCCTCCCGGGGTTGTATAACTATAAAAACCTACCGTATGTGTACCCGGTTGTACATGAAGCGTATCCGATGTAAGGCCAAGAGGCAATTCTTTGTAATAGACATCAAATCCAACAGAAAATAAAACGGAATGATATACGGTAGCATCTGCAAAATTCACTTTTAAAATGCCGTAGTTGTTTATTTGGCAATCGGAGTTATTGCTTTCAGATTTTTTACAGTTATTAAAGAAAATTATGATGGCCAAAAATAAAAGTAGAGCTTTCATTTTTTTAGATTTATGATGAAAAAATTTTCATCATACTTGCTGCACTCTTTGTATTCAAAGATACAATTTTAAAATAGATTTAATTTTTCAAAAAAGTAAGCAGATGTTATGCTGCTGCGATTGGTTCATCCGGAATTCTTATTGAGTTGGATTTCAATTCGTTTATCGGGTATAAGCCATATAAAGGCAACAATGCTATAGCAAACTAAACTGAGCTGTGGGATATAGAATGCCAAAAAAATGGCCAGTATAAATAGGGCGGCTGAAGCGTACTCTTTCATTTTGTTTTCCAATGCCTTTGCAAGGGTAGAGTCTTTGCCGGCCTGGGTGATGGCAATTTTTTCCATAATGGTATAGGCAATGGCACAGCATAAATGGTTAATGCCGTAAAGAATGATCGGGGTTTTTTGTAATAAATTGGCGCCCATCCATTCGGTTGTAAAAGGTAAAAGAGAAAGAAAAAAAAGCAGGATTAAATTGGCCCAAAGTATTTTACCGTTTACTTTTTCCAGGGCTTGAAAAAAATGATGATGGTTGTTCCAATAAATACCTACAAAAGTAAAACTGAGTGAGTAGGATATAAAAGCCGGCAATACTTCTTTTAAGTCGGCAAACCCGGCGCCCTTAGGCACTTTCATACTCAAAACCATTATGGTAATGATAATGGCCAGTACGCCATCGCTAAATGCTTCTAACCTTCCTTTTTTCATACCACAATTTATCTTTTAGTTTCTTTTTACTTTTAAATACTCAGCAAAGCCCAAAATATCCCAAAAAATGTTGCCGGTAAGTTTTCCTTTTTTAAATAAGGATACCAAAATACGTAACGGCATGGCTAAAATATAATAAACATTTCTTCTTGTACCCGATTGGAAAACCGTACAACCATTTTTTTCAAAAACTTTTTTTAGTTCGTTAATGGAATATAGCCTCACATGGGTAGGGTCGTCTTTAAAATTGAGCGTTCCATACATTGATGGCAATGACATGCTTTTTTTGCCAGGATATTCTATATAAAAATATCCACCTGGTTTTAATTTTTGTACCAATAAAGGTAAAACCTCATCGCCATTATGCAAATGTTCAATTACATGCGCCATCATTATGGCATCAAAAAAAATGTCGGGTATGGATGAATAATCCAATTGGGTAAGGTCAAGTTCATAAAATTTTTCCATAGCATTAAAATCTTCTTCGCTATTGGAATAACTTTTACTAATATCAAGACCATAGTATTTGCAATGGGGAAATAAGGATTTTGTACGAGTGGCAGAATTATTGCCGGCGCCCACATCCAGCAACTTAAATTCTTCATTTTTAAAACAGCGGTTTAAAAACTTAAACTTTAGATTCACCTCTCTTTTTAGGGCTTTCAGCATATGGCCAGGTATTGATCCATTAATTTTTTGAAAATCAAATTTATGCAATATGCAAAACTTTGGATTAAGGTAAACAAAAGATCACAAATGCTTTTCCTTTTTTCGGTGTCGGCCAATAATGGTAATGCTTCTTTGGTTACCGCCATACCCACATGATTTTTACTGTAATGGCGGATTGCATCCCGGTGTAAAAGCGTTAACTACGCAATATTTTTTCCATCTTCCTTCCTTTTGCCAATTCATCTACAAGCTTATCTAAATACCTTGCCTTTTTAGTTAACGGATTTGCAATTTCTTCTATCCGGTAGCCGCAAATAACGCCCGTAATTAATTTTGCATTGGGGTTCAGTTTAGCTTCTTTAAAAAATGTTTCAATCGTTACCCTTTGCTCAATTAGGGCCAGTAATTTTTTTTCGTTAAAGCCGGTTAGCCATTTTATTACCTGGTGCAACTCCTGCTTTGTTCTTCCTTTACTTTCTACTTTGGAAACATAAAAAGGGTAAACCGATCCAAATATCATTTTGGCAATTCGTTCATCATGGTTTAATGCGGCGCACATTGTAAAAATTTTATATTAATTTATTTCAGGCGAATTAATTTTCCTTTTCTTTTTACGATATTCTTATAATCCCATTGTATATTCCGAGCCTTTTTAAGCCAACGATCCAGGTCGGGTTTTTGAATTTCATTTATAGAGCTGTAAAATACTGAAGCGTCTTTAAATTTTGACCCTCGTACATTTAATTTTTCTTCACTAAAATCTGCACCGCTCCAAAACATAAGGCGCCATCCGGCTTTTTGTTTACTGTAACCGGCAATTGGATTTCCATCTAAAAACCAAACGGGATGGCCATGCCATATTTCATTTTCTGCATCCGGCAGGGCCCGGGTAATTTCCCTGGCTAATAAATTACAGAGATTTTTGTCGTTGCCCTGGTTAAGGTTGTACTTTAAAATGGCTGAATTTAAGGTATTTGATTTTTTAGTTGATTTGGGTTGGTTAAAAACTGCGTCTTCTTCAACCCGGTATTGTACTATTTTTTTAATCAATGATAAGGGCAAGGGTTTGTTTAGTGGAAATTGCACGGCGCCTTTTGAAGTTTTAAAGTTTTCTAATTCTTTTTTAAAAACGATAATGGGTTTGGGAGTGGGATAAAAACCGATATGGTCTTTGCATACCGCATAGTAAACAAGGGTTTTGTTTTTTTTAAATGCCGGCATCCCATAGCTAATGGTTTCTGTAGCTCCCGGCGCCGCCTGCTTAATAACTTTTCGGAGCTGTTGTAAAAGCTTTTGAAATTTAAGTGGATATTGGGCATGGTAGGTATCAATATCTTTCCATTTTAATGCAGGTTTGTTCATTTTTATTTTGTTGACTTGGAATCAATAAAGCTGGAAGACAATTTTATAAAATCACAATCTATTGTATTCGTATATACCAATGCGCTTGTATAACGCCGGCCAGGTTTACACCGGGGTATTCCACTCTTCCGTTGGTAATTTTGTTTTCTTCGCTTGGCCAGGGATCCCTTACTACAATAGATTGTATATAGGGCCCGTATTCGGTTGGTATATAACTGCAGGCGGTAATCACAACGGCATGGCCTGAATTTGGCCCCGACTTGTACCCGATTAATACCGGGTGTTGCGCTTCCAGTTCCTGTATGAGGTAGGCCGGCGTAGGCGCACCCATATTTACCATTGCCGATACGGCATATTGCCTTCCATTGTTGTCTACATTCCAGTTGTTAAGGTTTGAAGTAATCACTTCAAAATTACCCGTCCAGTTGGGTAATTCACCATTTGGATCGGTGCCATAGCTGCGTTGCACAATTTGCTCCTGGGTAATATTTACATTGTAGTAATTAAAAATCATTTGAAGCGATGCGGCCCAGCACCAGTTGGAATTACGCTGGCTGGAAACAAAGAAATTGAATTTTTCGCTGGGTATGCCTACATAGGTTAATTGCTGGCTAAACGCCGCCTGCCCCAAACTTAAAGAAACCAGGAGTGTTATTAAAAACTTACGGAACCTGTTCATAAAACATTTTTTTAGGTTACTAACCCGATGGAGAGAACCGGTAGGGGAAGCCGGACAATAAAGCTATAACAAAAATTTCTTAAATATACTCCTGTTGAGATTTTTAATTTAAAGCCTCTTATGAAATTTCTATTTATTACTTAGGCTTGCTGTAAATTCTTAACGCTATAATTTGCTTTTTTACTCAACCGTGCAAAAGTTAAATAATTTTACAGCCAGGTTATTAAAAGAAACTTTATTTTGTCTTTGGAATATACTGTAGGGTTTCTGGCGCTTTTTGCATGGTTACAAGCATAAATAGAATAACAACAATAAGTAACAATATAATATAACCCAATATTACCAACCCAAGTACCGCCAAAACTTTTAAAATAACGGCCTTTACTGGCTTTTCCTTATAAAACACCTTAAAAAACCAAACTAAAATTAACGGTATTAAAAAAAGTGAATAAAATGTAATGGCCATCATTGTGGCAGGAGAACTATGCTTGAAAATAAACATTATGGGGTAAACAATAATAATGCTGATTATTGTGTAATACGATAAAATATAAGCATTCATTACAATGTGCTCATAATAATTATGTCCCCATTTTTTAAATGCAATTTTAGTGGTTAATGCAAAAAAGGGGATAAGCATAAGCATAATTAGCGTGCTATAACTGGAAAAAAAGCTCATGATATCAGCAGTAGCCTTGGCGCCTATATTTTTTTCCCTGTAAAATGCACTCATTATTTCTGCAAACCCCAAAACTTTATAGGTTAAAAAAGTGGCAATACCGCTTAACACAAAGGTCATTAAAATGGGTTTGTAATGCCTTACCCTTTTACCATCAATAAACTCCCGTGCCGTTTTACCGGGGTTTTTGAGGATGTTTTTTAGGGAATACAAAAACCCTTTGTTGGTATGCAGGATGGTATATTGCAGCTCTTCCCAAATATAGGATTTGTCTATACGTTTGTATTTTTTTTGGCCACATTGGCTGCAAAAATTTCCGGTTATGATTTCGTTACAGTTTTTACAGTTTTCGGACATTGTTTTAGAGGGGTTTGTTTTAGCTAAGATAGCCATTTGTACAATAGCCAAAGAGCAAATATATTGAAAAGGCAAAAGCGGTTCCAGGCCAATCAATGAGGTAGTACACCAAGTTTTTTGATTTTTATAAAAGGTTTTGCAGCTTGGGTTAAAGGGTTAATTTAGGCGGGTTATTTTAGCTTTTTTGCCAATTTGATAGAATGTTTTAAAGAGTTGATATTATGCCAATCACTATGTGATACAATAATGAATTTTGGTTTTTTGCATTTACGCTGTACTTTTTTTAATGTAGTTTCATAAGCAGCCGTATTGGCATCACCTAAAAAACCCAGGTTTTCTGCTTCAGAGCCTTTAATTAAACAACCTCCGTAAAGAATTTTTTCTTTTTTAAACCAAATAATAATATTGTCAGCAGTATGCCCCGGGCCTGGGTAATAGGTTTCAAAAGAGTAATTTCCTATATTGAAAACCGTATCTTTTGTCATTAAAAACGCTGCTCTTTTTTTATCGTTCTTTCTGCTTAATTCATCGGTTAGTTTGGTAGTATAGGTTTTAATGCCTTTTTGTTTGTAATATTCCAGCCCGGCTGTTTTATCACTGTGCCAATGTGTGGCAATACATAAGGTTACCGGTAGTTGATGTTTTTTTTGAATACTGTCTAATAGGGGTTGAAACTGTGTAGTATCCCAGGGTGTGTCAAATAATACCACAGCATCCTTAGCTACAAGATACATCCCGGTTGCGGGAATTTTATTTTCCTCATAAGTATTATAGGTAGTGTAAATATAAAAGTTGCCGGTTAGGTGAGCTATGGTAAGTTTTGAATTTTCCGGTTGTGCAAATACGGGTGAAAATAGCAGGCCTTGAATAAACATCAGAAAAACGCAACGTATCAAAATAACTGAAGGAGGGAAAAGAGTGCTGAGCATTTTTAAAAGTACTTAAAAAGTGTTATACTATGAATTTGTCCAATGTACCCGCTGTTATGGATACCGGTTAAAGGGTATCTTTCAACCTTATACTCCCTCATAATAGCCCGGTTTTCTCTTAATGAAGATCGGGGATTGGCCTAAAGAACAGTTGTAACTCTATTACTGTGTTGAACAGGTGGATGATAATTTAATTCTTAATGAAATGAAAAAAAGCTAACCAAAGTTTCTTTTTTACAGTCAACCCATTATTTTTGCAGCAATGAAAGTTAATGCTTTTGCCTTATTGCTGATCTTCATGTCATTTGTTACTTTACCTTCTATTGTGAGTAATGTATGCAAAGATGTGGATATATCCAGCGTTTTTAACTTTACCGAGGAAAAAGAGGAAAAGCATAAAAGCGGTATCGAAAAAAATAGTGAGTTAAATTCCTGCTTTAATGATTGGGCGTTTTTTAGTCTTCTGGATGAGAATATTACCGCTGAGATTTTGCAAAAGCATATTAATTCCAGTCTCGAAATCTTTCTCCCGCCTCCCGAACGTAATATCGCTTAAGTCCACAGTTTTTTATAGCTGTGTTGTAACGTGATGAACAATCGTTCATCCCTGCCTGCCCGTATCTATCCTGCAGGTGTCCGTCACTATTTATTTACTTTATTAAAATGTATATGACAAAAAATAAACTTTTTGCCACATTGCGGTTTGATTTTTCTTCCGGATTGGTGGTGTTTTTAATTGCGCTTCCTTTATGCCTGGGCATTGCTATGGCCTCTGGTGCACCCTTGTTTTCCGGTATCATTTCGGGCATTATTGGGGGCATTCTAATAGGGAGTATTTCTAATTCCCATATCAGCGTTTCCGGTCCGGCAGCCGGGCTTTCGGCAATAGTACTTGCGGCTATTGTTTCCCTGGGTTCGTTTGAAGTTTTTTTAACGGCCGTTTTCCTGGCCGGGCTTATTCAGTTGCTGTTGGGTTTTTTAAAAGCGGGAGCCATATCCAACTATTTTCCCAATAATGTAATTGAAGGCATGCTGGCCGGTATTGGCATTATTATTTTTTTAAAACAAATTCCCAAGGCTTTAGGCTCCAATGTAGAAGTGGGTAATGGGTTTGAAATTTTTTCAGATTTGGCAAAATCATTTTCCCGGATTCAACCCGGTGTAATAGTCATCACGGCTATTTGCCTGTCCATTCTTATTGTTTGGGATAAAATCCCTTTTCTAAAAAAACTAAAATTATTGCCTGCTGCATTGTTTGCAGTTATTATTGGTACGGCAATTAATGAGTTGTTTAAAGTATCCGGTAGTGATTTGGCGGTAACCTCCTCAAATTACCTGGTAACCTTACCGGTTGTTTCCAGTTTTGAGGATTTTAAAAGCATTTTTATCTTACCCTCATTTTTGGATTTTTCAAATGGGCTTTCTCAATCGGCGCTTTTGAGTAAAGAAGTATGGACGATAGCATTTACCATTGCCATAGTAGCTTCGGTTGAAACGCTGTTGTGTATTGAAGCATCGGACCGGCTTGATCCTCAAAAAAGGCTTACCGATACCAACCTGGAACTTAAAGCTCAAGGCGCCGGAAATATTGTAAGTGCATTAATTGGTGGCTTGCCCATTACTTCGGTGGCCGTGCGCTCTTCTGCCAATGCCAACGCCGGGGCTAAAACTAAATTATCTACTATTACCCATGGTGGCTTATTGCTGGTATGTGTACTTACCATCCCTTTTTTATTGAATAAAATTCCATTGGCAACTTTGGCTGCCATATTGCTGGTTATTGGATATAAGCTGGCTAAGCCTGCGGTATTTAAACATTTCTATCATAGGGGAAAATACCAGTTTATACCTTTTATTGTAACGGTGGTTGCCGTTGTTTTCAAAGATTTGTTAATTGGTGTGGCACTGGGAATGATGGTAAGTATTTTTTCCATTTTAAGGGGAAATATGAAGAGGGCTTATTATTTCCGTAAAGAAGAATATGAAAATGGGGATGTTATCCATATTCATCTTGCCCAGGAAGTATCTTTTTTAAATAAAGCTGCCATTCTTTTTACTCTTGATGCCATTCCTGAAAATTCTAAAGTAATCATAAATGCATCGGATACCGTATATATTGCCCACGATATTTTAGACAGTTTAAAGGAGTTTAAAGAAATAAGGGCCCCGTTACGAAGGGTAGAAGTTACCCTGGTAGGCTTTAAAGACGAGTACAACCTGGAAAATACCAATACCGATATCCGCCAGGTTTCTATAGAACACGATATGCTCATAAAACACAGAAACGGGATGAAAACCTCCAGCCAGGTCATTGAAGAAATGAAGGCGATTGGCTTTGAATAAAATTTCTGGAAAAACTGATTTAGGATGGCTCATGCAATATGAAAACAGCAACGCACAATTTTAGTCAACAAATAAAACGTAATAAACAATGCCGGATTTTTATAATAATATCATCGAAAACAACAGGAAATGGGTGGAAAGCAATTTAGCGAATGACCCCGATTTTTTTAACCGTTTAAAAGATACGCAAAGCCCGCCGCTGTTATGGATTGGCTGCTCCGATAGCCGGGTGCCGGCCAATGAAATTATAGGCGCCCAACCCGGCGAAGTTTTTGTACACCGTAATATTGCCAACATGGTTATTCATACCGATATGAATATGCTGAGTGTACTGGACTATTCGGTAAATGTATTAAAAGTTAAACACATCATCGTTTGCGGCCATTATGGCTGCGGTGGTGTAAAAGCTGCAATGGGTAAAGCGCCGGTAGGGATAATAGATAATTGGATTCGTCATATTAAAGACAGTTATCGTTTTCGCAAAAACGAAATTGAATCCATTACAGATGAAAAGGAGAAATTTGACCGCTTTGTAGAATGGAATATCAAGCAGCAGGTACTCAACCTTGCCGTTACATCAATAGTGCAGCAGGCCTGGAGCAAGGGTCAAACCCTGGCCATACATGGATGGGTTTATGGCCTCGATACAGGGTTAATAAAAGATTTGGATGTTAGCTTCAGTTCGCATAATGATATCAGGAACAACAGCGTGTATAAATTAGATTTTGAATAATTTCTCAACAATTAGTCAGGCATGCGATAACCGGTTTATCGTATGCCTTTTATTTTTGCTAAATTTTTTTGTAGGAAAAAAATTGAATATACATACATTAAATAAAAGCCCAATATCTACTCCAAAGTAATTATTTTTTGGCATTGGAGGTTCTGTAATTTTAAGCAAGAAAATTATGTTATGAAAAGAAATCTACTTTTTACCTTGTTTTTTTTCGGTACTTTTTCCGGGTTTGCCCAAACCGTACCGTTTTATTATTATGGCAATCAAAAAATACCATTAAAAAATAGTTCACAAAAGATTTTTTTGCGTTTGCCCGTAGGCGAAACCGGCAAAGCCCAAAATTTTTTAAAAACCGGCTACCAGTTGCAGGATAAAGACATCAAGCCCCTGGCAACAGAAAATATAATGGTAATTGATTTGGGAAAAGAAGATGCAGTAATGTTACAGCAAGCCATCACGGGTATTAAGGCATTGGGCGGTGTAGAATCGGTAAAGCCGGCTATTATTGCGCCGGATGGTAAAACGGTAGTGATTGACGATGGTTTTTATGTGAAACTTAAGCAAGGGGTAAGCGTACTTCAATTACAAAACCTGGTTGCAGAAAAAAATTGCATTTTGCAAAAAAGATATGGGTATGATGACCGCACGTTTATTTTAAAAGCAGGCGCTGCCAATGATTATGACGGCATGGCAATGGCCAATTTGTTCTATCAAACCGGCTTGTTTGAATATGCCGAGCCCGATTTCCAGGTAGTGGATAAAATGAATGGGGAATCACCGAAGAAAAATTCTACCCGTAATTTAAACGGCAAGGGTAAGCAAAATACGCAGTTTAAAACATTCTCCACACCCAACGATCCCTTGTATAATTATCAATGGTGGGCCAAAAATGATGGTTCGCCTTTGCAATACAACGGTGTTGTAGGTGCCGATATTGATTTGGATGAAGCCTGGGATATTACACAGGGTAGCTCTTCCATTCGGGTAGCGGTAATTGATGAAGGCGTGGACCGGGCCCATCCCGATTTAATTAATAATATAGATCCCCTTGGTTTTGGAATAATGGCATCGGTGGCTACAACCGGCGATATAGTATCCAGTAGTTTATCTCATGGCACCAGTTGTGCCGGCATAGTAGCCGCACAGGCCAATAATAGTATTGGTGTGGCGGGTGTGGCGCCAATGTGCAAAATTATTCCGGTAAGTGTAGTAGTGAATACTTCAGGCAATTATGGCTCTTCTGCTCAACTTGCCCAGTGTATTGACTGGGCATGGGATAATGGTAGCGCAGATGTATTGAGCAACTCATGGGGAGGTGGTTTGGCATCTTCTTTAATACACGATGCTATAATAAGAGCGGTTACGCTGGGCAGGGCTGGTAAAGGAGCCGTAGTGGTATTTTGCACCCAAAATTATGATGCAGGAATCACCAGTCCCTCATGTTTTAAAGAAACCATAGCTGTGGGCGCCATGAGTATGTGTGAACAAAGAAAAGCGCCCGCTTCCTGTGATGGAGAATATTGGTGGGGTGCAAATTATGGGTTGGGCTTGGACATTTCTGCGCCGGGAGTAAAAATTGCCACAACGGCAAATGTGGGTACAGAAGCACTGCCAGATGAAGATTATAACCTCACGTTTAATGGTACGTCATCGGCTACTCCAATGGTGTCGGGCGTAGCAGCATTAATTTTAAGCCTTAACTCTAATTTTACCCAGCAGCAGGTAAGGCAAATTATTGAACAGTCTGCCAGGAAAGTTCCGGGCTTTAGTTACAGTAATGTGGAAGGCCAACCCTATAACACCTGGAATGCTGAAATTGGCTATGGCATGTTGAATGCAAAAAATGCATTACTCCTGGCCCAAAGCCCTGTACTTTGTAATGTAGATGTTAACCTGCCAAATACTTTGCAGGCATGCAGCGGTGGAAGCATAAGTTTGCAGGTAACCAATGCTAATGCAGGCGATAGTTATCAATGGCGAAAAGATGATGCCGTTGTTGCCAGCGGTACAAGCTATGCCGCAACACAGTCTGGCAATTACGATGTAGTGCTTACCACTGCAGGTGGGTGTAAGGACACTTCATATAAACTCTCTGTAAACATATCATTGCCCGATGGTCCGCTGGCAGCCCATGCAGGTGCAGATACCAGCATTGTACCGAATGCAAAAATATTTTTAGGCGGTGGGCCGGCAGCCTCCGGTGGAACCGGTATTTTACATCCAATGCGTGGAATGCTTATGGATATCAGCTATAATCGTTTTCTGAGATTTGATCCCAACCAGCCCGGAGAAAGGTCTAAAATTATAAAGAACAATTTCATTTCCAATCCGCAAACCAACCAGTTTTATTGTGGCGCTGCCGTTACCCCTTACGGATTATATATGATGGACAGGTATAGCTACCAGCTTGTTAAAGTAGATACGGCAACAGGTACAACTTATACTATTGGCGCTGCAACGAATACCCAACAATTAAACGGTATGTGTTACGACCCGGTAACAGGAAAAATATTTGCCGTAGGTAAAGTTACTTCAGGCAATAATGGCCTTTTTGAAGTAAACAGAAAAACAGGCGAAATAACTTTTATTGCAGAAATTACAAATGCCAGCTTAGGCACAAAAACGCTGATCAGTTTAAGCGCCAATAATAGCGGCCAACTGTTTGCAGTTAACTTATCAACAACTGATAATGTGAGCGCATTATTATTTTCTATTAATAAAACAACAGGCTCGGCAATGATGGAAGGAGCCTTAGGGTTTTTAATGAACTATGCCCAGGATGGTGCATTTGATCTTTTAAATAACCAGTTATACCAGGCCGCAAATACAGGGCCATTGCCTTATAATAACGGAATAGTGGGCAGAGGTTTATGGAAAATTAATGGCCCACTTATTTCTTCTACTTTAGTTGGTTCAATAGGGGAACCCACTTTTACTTCGGACGCTTTATGCTTTGCCAATAAAGAGTATAAATATCAATGGAGCCCGGCTACCTTTTTAAGCAACCCCAATGATGCCAACCCCCAGTTTAGCACCGCTACACCTGGCACTTACCCCTATACCCTTACCGTTACCGATTTGTGTGGAAATACCAACACCGACCAGGTAGTGGTTACCGTATCGGTAACTGCACCGGTAACCCTGCTGAGCTTTAATGGGGTAATGCAAAACAAATCCAGCCTGCTAAAATGGATTGTTCAAAATGAAATTAATTTTGATAAGTATGAAGTGGAACGGAGTGTGGATGGGTTACGGTTTACTAAAATAGGTGAGAAAAAAGCCCTGGGATCAACGGTTTCTTCAAGCTATAAATTTACGGACAATAATTTGCCACAGGAAGAAATGGTGTATTACCGTTTGAAAATGCTTGATATGGACGGCCAATTTACCTACAGTGATGTCATTAAGTTATCAAAAGAAAAAGTAAACAAAAACAGGTTAATGGCCATAGGCCCCAACCCATTTAATAAAAACCTTTCCATACAATATGAAAGTGCCGTGAATGAAATGATTCAATTGGTATTTTATAACAGCAAAGGACAGGAGCTGTTAAGGCAAAACCACGGCATCAATAAAGGCATCAACCAAATTTATTTAACGCTACCTCAATGGTCTTCCGGCTTATATTTTATACGCTTGAAAACCGCAACAGAAAATATTGTGCAAAAAGTGTTGAAGCTGTAAAATGTTCACACTTTTACTTAGCCGGCTTTAGGGGAAGCCGGCTTTTTTTTGTTTATTGAAGCAATTTCAAATATCCTTGAAACTTTGTGAGTTTTAAAATAAAATCAGTTTCACTACCCTGGTTTTTAAAATTAAATATAGTTACCAGTTTTCTTTTTTTTTTAAGGGTAAGCCGGTTGTTTTCGTCTGCCAATAGGTAAAGAAGCGCAAGGCTTTCGTTTTGGGTTTGTAGTTTAAGTTGTTTTTGTATTTTACGGTAACCTTCCTTTATGGCTGCATTTCGGTTACTAAAAAAATGCCTGTTAATATGGTTACTTATGGCAATGCTAATTTCTGAAGCTAATAAAGGAATTTCCTTTTGGTAATTTAATGATAATACAACCGGGCATTTTGTGAATTTTTTAAGGGTTTCAATTGTGGATCGGTAGTTATTATTTTTTTTAATACGGTTCCATTCCATTTTAGCCAGGCCATTAATGTCTTGCTGTGCAGGCCTGAATCCCATCCGGTAGTAAAACCAAAATGCGCCACTCTTTATACCCTCGGGGTTACCTTTTCCAAATTGGTAAGGATTTACATAAAAACTGTTTACCTTAAATTGATGCCGGTACAGGCAAAGTGTTTGACTAAATATCCATGCGGATTCCCCTCTGCGAAATGCCGGAAAAATATTTACCCCAATTTTGCATTGGTCGCCCAAAATCCATCCTCCGCCATAGGAAACCGGGATGCCGTTTTTAAAAGCCATATAGCCCACATAACATTCCAGCGATAGCCTTTTTTCTTTTTGCATGTACGTTAAAGCAATGCTTAAACCACGCCCCATTTGAAACAACTGTACGGCCTTTTCTTCCATATAAGTAACCGGATCTGTTTCACGGCTTAGTAATGCCAATGTTGTTTTTATGGTATTGCAAAGCTGTGTTTTTTGCGCTGGTAAAAGTAATTGTTCTGTATATCGTCCTTTATTGATGATAGATTTGGCATTTGGTTTTTTTAATAACTTTTTCGAGTAGTAGATCTTTTCGGTATGCCGGTTTAAAAAGCTCCTGCTGAAATAGGGCTTATTTATTTTCCATAATACAAAAACCTGCAATTGGCGGTATAATTCTTCTTTGATGTTTAAGGGTAATTTACTTTCTTCAAAACAACTGAGGAGCCATCGTAATTGGTTTTGTGGATTTTTAATTCCGGAAACTTCAGCCATCCTTTTTCCCAGGTTTAGTTCTCCCTGCGTGGTTTTTTCAAATTCAATAAACGGGCATAAAAGCTGGATTGTATTTTTTACTGTTTCTGTAGTTGCCGAAGAGGAGTGAAAATATACCGACTCGGGAAATTGTTGCGTAAGCCACCGGGTAAGGCTTAAACTGTAGCTACAAATAATTTCTGTATGTATCATGCCATCTCCACTTAGTGAATGATATACATTCTGTCCGGCTTGTTTAAGGGCTAAAGCTATTCGTTCTGTTTCATTCTGCGCTGCAACCCATAAGTTTTTATTATATGGAAATGCTTTTAAAAACAATAACTGTTCATGATACTCCCTAATGAACGAAGGCCGGTTTAACGGAAAGGCAGATAATTTTTGTATTATGGATAAAACCGTTAAAGGATCTTTGGCCTCCTTTAATTGGGCAATTAATTTTCGACTTGTTGAGGTTTCCATTTTACAAGATTACAAAATGCATGTTGATTAGTTTATGATTGCAATCAACAAAACAAATAACCAAAACCACCCGGCTATTTTTTATTGGACGCTTTAATATGGATAAAGACAAATAAGGCCGATATTAAAACGAACATTACCGTAATGCTTAAGCTGTTTATCATTACCTGGTTAAAACCTAAAATCTCTATATTTAAAAACGGGTAAGGATAAAAGTTTGAAAATTGACCCCGTATGAGCACATAAACCAGGTAAACCAATGGAAAAATAAGCCAGGAGGAGATTTGGCTAAAACGCAATTTTCCTGTTTTTATACTCAATACCCAAAATAGTATAACCAGCACAGGGTTTACCGAATGCAGCAGTTCATCCACAATTTTTTGTAACCCGGTAGGGCTCCAGGTTTGCCTTAAAATTAACTGGTAAACCAAGCCAACAATAGTAATATAAACCGTTATTGCCGTTAGCAGCCCAAAATGGAAAGAAGCTTTTTTATTGGGAATAAAAAATTTTAAGCTTAGGGAAATAAAGTAAAGGGCTACCAGTGAATTGCTTAATATGGTAAAAAAACTAAAGAAACGTATGCTGGTTTCCCACAAGGATGCCGAACTGTTTTTCAACATTAAATAATATTGAACCACCACACTCAGTAATGCCAGGATGGCAATACATATTGATAAACCTTTTTTCATGTTTTGCTATTAATATAGGACCTGTTTCTGTGCTGTGAAATTAGCCTGTTTTTTAAAATAGACAATAGGGTTGCGTATTGGCAGCTTAAAAGAGATTCACCGGGTAAGGGCGTGAATTACATTTGCAATAAATTTTTTTTCTGCCTTAATGGGTTAAGGATTTTGCAAGTGGGCAAAAGGTAAATTTCTTTTCCACAAAAAGAAACGGTATGTGCAAAATTGGAAATTTTATTTGTGGACAATTTTAAGTAAAAACTAATAATTTTATTATACAAAATTTTTACTATGAAAAAATTAGTTGCCCTGCTTTTTATCTTTCCGTTTTGCTTAACAAGTGTTGCTCAAAACGTGGGTATTGGTAACCCGTCTCCTGCAGAAAAATTAGATGTAACCGGTAACATTAATGTAACCGGAACCATAAAAGCTAATGGCGTAGATGGCACCCCCAACCAGGTTTTGATGAAGAATAACAGTGGCACCCTGGCATGGGGTGATATTTGTGACTATAAAAATATGGCCACATTTTCAAATTCGTCTGGTAGCTGGGCGGTGCCTGCTGGTGTAACAAAGGTTTGGGTTGAGTTATGGGGTGCAGGAGGAGGGGGTAATGTTTATGCAGGAGGAGGAGGTGGTGCTTATATTAGTGCAATATTTGAGGTAACGCCATCAAGCCTTGTTTATTATTCGTCCGGGGCAGGAGGAGCGGGGGCCACTCTAAATGCTGTGGCTGGAGCGTATAGTAACATTTCTTATCCCACAGCTTCAATTAATCTGGTTGCATATGGCGGGCAGGCTGCCCTATTTAGTAACCCCTATTATTTACAAGGATCCAGTGGTGGCTCATTTAGTATTTCTTCAGGCTTTACCTCTTATATTGGTATTCCGGGAAACTCCGGCCGTAGTTCGGTTGCCACTACCCTGCAATCTTCAGCTACCAATTTTTATGAAGTTATTTCTGATGGAGTAGGCGGTGATGCCGGAAATACCACGGCAACGGGGGGGTTAGGCTCTTATGTAACGATAAATTTAAACCCGGTTTCAGTTACCCGGTTAAAATTTGCTAAACCTGGGAATTTGCCGGGTGGCGGTGGGGGTGCAGGATATTTTGGAACTACTACATCTGGTGCAGGTAGCGCTGGTGGAGAATCCGGCGGTAATGGGATGGTAATCATCCATTATTAATCTTTAATCAATTTTATGGGTTCCCCAATAGGGTGTGCGGCTTTAAAGGTAAAACCCAATAGCTGTGCAATGGTTTGTGCAAATTGTTTTTGATATAACTGCATAGGTTCTTTTATCTCTCCTAAGTTCTTAATGCCAGGCCCCAATACTGCAAACCATATTTCATAACAATCGGCAATGCTGCTGCCATGGCTGGTCCATTCTTCTTTCTTTTTATCGCCACGGCCATGATCTACGGTAATCAATAAAGCGGTTTTATTTTTGTATTGCGGATTGCTTTGAACATAATCCCAAATTTTTTTTATCCAATGATCTACCTGTTGTGCGGCATCTAAATAAAAACGGTATTTGCCGGCATGTGCCCATTCGTCGGTTTCACCATAAGCAATATACAATACCCTCGGTTTATTTTTTTTGAGGTATTCCATTGCGGCATAATGGGTAAATACATCCAGGCATTCTTCATGGTGCCAGGGCTTATAAGAGTCTTGCAGCATAGCATTGATGAGTTGCTCGTTGTTGGAGGGTTGTTTACCTCCAATTACATCATAAGCCGAAAAAACCGGTATGCCACTTCTTTGTTCGTTTAAAATCCGGTCAAACGCATCCCAGGCGCCAAAAGCGGCTATTTTTCCTTTAAATCCTTTTTGTTGGTTTAAAAATTCCAGTACGGTGGTATTGGGGTTGGGTTTATAATCATTGCTGTTTACGGCGGTATCGGGGTAGCCCGTAAAAATTTCACTATAACCCGGGTAAGAAAACCAGTAGGGATTGGCCACATCCACCTTGTTATTAAATGCCCTGTTGCCATAAATTTGGCCCTGGCTTTCTATTGTGCTCCACAGGAAAGGCATTAATAACTTTCGCCTTTGCTGTTCATTGCTGTTCCAATATTGTTTATACAGGTAGGCGCTGTCCCATTGGTTAAATTTGGAGTTATTGGCAATAGACGTATCCAATCCTTTAAAAACTTCCTGCCAGCGTAGCCCATCGGTAGTGATGATGATGATATTTTCAATTTTGTTTTGTGCAAATGAGTAGTTGGTTAATGTAAATACCAGTAATATAATACTACTGAAAAATTTTTCTTTCATGATTATTGTTTTAATAATGCCATTTGCACTAAAAAAATTAATGTTAAGGAGGATCATTGTACGTGCTGATATGAACCGGAAATGTGCGTGTATTTGATCAAAGACAGGCTTATATGTTTTTGCCCATTACATGTTTTATTCAGTTCTAATAAATTCAAAAATTTGTTATCTAAAAATGCAATACAATAAAAATATATACCCACCAATTAACTTATTTATTCCTTAATCTAATTTAATATCGGCAGATTGCCAGGCTTTATCAAAAGCCGTTTTTACTACCTGAGCTTCTTTGTTTTTTTTCTGCATTGCTAATGATTTATACAGTCCCATCAATGCCCAGCCGTTGTTCTTCCAGGTTTTTAAATCCTGCCGGTATATTTCTTCCGCTTCGGCGGGTTTGCCTGCCTGAAGCAGAATTTTACCCAAATGATGCCTTACGGAAAAAAACCAATCCGGCGGCTCATTATAATTAAGATTATCTTCTATGGCAATAGCCTCTTTTAGCAGGAGGATGGCCTCATTGTACAGGTTTTTCTTAGCCGCAATTTCTGCAGATAAGATCTTTAGTGCAATCTGAGACAGGTCTGCGGTGTTATTTATGTTCCATATTGTTAGATGCTGTAACGACGTGTCAGCCGACAAAAAAGCTAAGCGGTCTAATTCGTTTTGTGCCTTTGGCAAATCTTTTTTACCCAAAAAGGCCATGCCCTTTGCATAATGCCAGATCACTTCCGGATAGATAAGATTTTTTTCCGGACGTGGAAGAGTTAGTATGGTATCCCACATGGAAAGTTTTACGGCAATATAATAAGGTATGCTATAATAGTGCTGCAGGGTGCCCCATTCGGGCTGGGTCATCAGGTCTTTTGCCGTATGTTGCTGTAATTTTGTGGAGGCCATCCAGGCTAAACCGGCATTGCCTTCCAACGTGGCCGTAGCAGCTAAAAAATGATAGTTGTGAGGATAGTAAGCCAGCGGGTAAACACCCTGAGCATGGCACGCTGTAGAATATATGCTATCCATTTCTATTGCTTTAAGATTGGATTGAGAGCCGAGGTGGTAGTGGCCGGTATTAATATAAATATGTGAAGGCATATGCAACAAGTGGCCTGAGCCCGGAACCATTTTATCAAGTAATGCCGCACTTGCCAATGCTTTTTCAGGATAGGAGGAGGCTTCTAAAGCATGAATATAAAAATGGTGAGCTCCGGGATGTTTTGGGTTGTTTTTAATAAGCTTTTCTAAAACGTCAATTAGTTCCGGAGTCCAGACCCTGGGTTTTTTACTTTGCTTTTCAAATAAATCCCAGGGATGTAGATTCATTAATGCCTCTGCATAAAGAGCGCCAACGTCTGCATCAGTAGGAAATTGATTGTAAACTTTTTTCATTGCTTCTGCATAAGCCTTATCCAATGCACTCCTGTCTTTTGGCGCCTGGGCAGTGTACCTGGTGGCTAATGCATTGATTAACGACCGCTCTTTTGCTGTACTTTTTTTTGAGAGTGATTGAGCTTTTTGTACGGCATTGAAAGCTCGTTGATAATTATCTTCTTCCATCCCACCGTTATAATTTGGCCCCAGTACATAGGCAAAGCCCCAATAAGCCATGGCACAACCGGAATCCAACTTTATTGCTTCATAAAAAGACCTGGCTGCTTCCGCATGATTAAACCCATAGGAAAGCATCATGCCCTGATTGAAATATTCCTGCGCTTCTTTACTGGGTGTAGAAATGGTGAAGTGGATGCCTTCAAGCCCTTTAAATTTGGGAGCCTTTTTACCGGAGTTGTACCATTCTTTATCATTGGTAATGGAGTTGTAGCATCCTGGACTTACTGAAATGGTCTCTTTAATTCCTTCTATATCAGTATTGGACATTTTAGTATTGTTGTTACATGCCGAAAGCAATAATATTACTGCTGAATAAAAAGATTTCAATGTCATAATAAATGAGATTTATTGATTTCTTACGGCCTGAATAATCCAGGCTCTTTTTTTGGGTTTTCGAATTTATCAAATAACAAGAAATTTACCAAGAGGAGAGATACAAAGAGCCTGTTTTCATTATCGGTATTCAGGGGTTAAATATTTAGATAGGGCAACCTTGGGCACCAGTAAATTTATTTCGCCTTCGGCAAAGGATTTTAATTCATAGGTAGGGTATAAAAACCCTATTCCGGTGCTGGTAACGTAAAAGTTTTCCGTTGCTTTAATTTGGTTAACAAAAAAGCCATTTTCATCTAAGGGTTTTTTATTGTTAATGCTAAATTGTTGCCGGGCCACTTTATCGAGCAGCGAGGGAAGCAGTTTAAGGCCTTCGGCCGAAAGCACATCTTTTAACTGCAATTTTTTACCTGTATTTTTGGATATCGTAATGAGCGAGGTATAGTAATTGTTATGGGCACCGCCGGAATAAGTGGAAATATAATTAGCCAGTGTAAGGGTTTTCTCATCTTCGTACATCACCATAATATTTTGGTCCTGTGAAGCGCTAAGTGAAAGGCCCATATCGGCAGCATCTTTGGCTGTGAGCTTGCTGTTGTCTTTTTGCCAGCCGGTCATGAATTTATTTTTTTCGATCTTCATAATTTCCAAAGGATTATTTACTGGCACTTTACTATTAAGCGCTATACCGATTTGCTTTTTTAATGATGTGGTAAATGCAGTATTCGTTACGGGCCAAACTGCTGCGGAGGAAAAATCGCAGGTAGATTCATTTTTTAATTTGGGCGGAAGTGAGGCCGTGCCGCCGGTATAGAAATATTGAAAAGCCGTATAATTGCCACTTTTATTTTCCTGCAGTGAAAAATGCACTTCTTTTGAGGTAACATTATCTTTTTGTAAATGACCATGGCCGTCAAAAATAAAATTATTAATTTTAAATAAACCCGTTAGGTTTAAAAACAAGGGGCTGTTTCCGGCAGAAAGCTGTATGCTGTCGGGGTATTCCGGAGACGGCGATCCGTAAACCGGCATGGGCCATTGCTGTTGGGTGAACCAAATATAAATATAACCGCTATAGCTGTTGCTATGCCTGCACAAATGTAAAGTAGCATCTGAGTTGCCAAATTTACCCGTATAAACCTTATACCAAACCGTATCGCTTTGTGAAAAGCCCGATAATGAAATACCTAGAAATAATGCAATAAACACAAACTTTTTCATGAGTGATGCTTTTAAAATCAAGTAAAAAATCAAACCGGCAAATCTGCTGTTTAAAACCTCATTTTATTCGGTTAAATGGCTCAGGGAAAGTAATCGCCATTAAAGAGAATGAAGGGCTAAGCCGGTATTGGCAGTATAAATTTATGAAAGTTTAAGCAGAATTCCGGGTTAAATACAAGTTCATAATTAGATAAATTACTGATGAAGCGAGCTTCTCTGCGGTATGGATGTGTAATAAAAAATGTATATTGCTCTTATGAACTAAAAGCGAGTAACCCTCATTTCTAAATCCTTAATACAACAAACAATGAAAAAATTAATTACTGAGTTTATTGGTACATTTTTTTTAATACTCACCATTGGCCTGGCAGTTTTGGGCGGCGCCGGCGCTATGGCGCCTGTTGCTATTGGGCTTGCACTAATGGTAATGGTTTATGCCGGCGGGCATATTTCCGGGGCGCATTTTAACCCTGCGGTTACCCTGGGTATTTTAATCAGGGGAAAAATTACCGTGGCCGATGCAGTGCCCTATATGATAGTGCAGGTAGTAGCCGGGGCCATTGCTGCTTTTGTGGTTCAATACCTGCTGGGTTCCGATAAAGTAACGGCGCTTGCTGCCGCTGCAAACCCCAATGCTGTTAAAGCGCTGGTTGCAGAAATACTGGGCACTTTTGCCCTGGTTTTTGTGGTGCTTAATGTAGCCACATCAAAAGCTACGGCGGGCAACAGTTATTTCGGTTTGGCCATTGGGCTTACGGTTACCGCAATGGCTTATGCTTTGGGCGGTATTTCAGGCGGGGCTTTTAATCCTGCTGTGGCCGTGGGGATCAGCGTAATGAAAATGGCACAATGGGCCGATATTTGGTTTTACCTGGTTGGTGGATTTGGCGGGGCTGTTTTAGCTGCGCTGTTGTTTAAGCATTGCAATCCGGATGATCTTTAATTAAACCGGGAACTTAGTTCCCGGTTTTTTCTTTATCCTTTAATCCCTTTACTCATTTTTATTGCCTGGAGTAAATTCCAGGATATCACCCGGCTGGCATTCCAATGCTTTGCAAATAGCTTCTAAGGTGCTAAAACGTATAGCTTTTGCTTTACCTGTTTTTAATATGGATAGGTTGGATAGGGTTAAATCCACCCTTTCGGAAAGTTCATTGAGCGAAACTTTTCGTTTGGCCATCATTACATCTAAGTTTACAATTATGGGCATAGCTTATACGGTTAAGTCGTTTTCATTCTGGAGCTCAACGCCTTTATTGAATATGGCCGCAATTACAAAAATTACCGCAGCCATTAAAATAAATGCTTCACTATCTACCCAAAAACGGTTCAGTACCGTAGTATCAAAGCCATAATGCAGTAAACTTTTTGCAACCTGCCGGGCTATTAAACTTATAATGCCTATGGCAAAAGTGCAATAACTCAATTGGGTAATTTGTTGCGATACAAAATGGTTAAAAGGTTTACTGAGATTTAATTTTTGCAGCAGCCTGATTACAATAAAAAATAAACAGGCTTTTAAAAGGGCTACAAAAAGTATAAAGCCGTACAGGCCAAAAAAGGCCCATTTGCTTTGGGTATAGATGGCGCTTAAGTCTAATTTTTCATAAAGTTTTGAAACCATTTGTGGATTAAAAATGCTGAAAATAAAATTTACCAGCAGGCCACCGGCTTCAATACAAAGCCCCACAAAAATGATCCAGGCTATAATTTGAAGGCCTATAAATACCAGGTTTTTGCTTTTAACAGTCATGTGTTTTTGTTTTAAATGATGCAGCAAAGCTAAACATTATTTATTGATAAACAATAAATATTTAATAAATTTCATAAAATATTTTACTTTAAATAAAAGATTGAATTTTTGGCATTGCTTTACCTTATTAATACAATGAGGCTCAGGGAGCAGTATTAATCAAATTTGCATTTTTGCTCATATTTATTTATTTTGTTATCATATTTTATTAACCAAAACCCTAAAGCCATATGACTTCTTCCCTCTATCTTGCCGATTTAGATAAAGTAAGCCTGGGTGATATTGACCAGGTGGGCGGTAAAAATGCATCGCTGGGTGAAATGCTCCAAAACCTTACCCCTTTAGGAATACAGGTACCAACCGGTTTTGTCATAACAGTTGCAGCCTACCGGGAATTTTTGAAATACAATAACCTGGATGAAGCCATCAAAGAAATCATTAATAGTATAAAGTTTGATGATATTGAATCGCTTCGAAGAGGCGGATTGCAGGCAAGGCAATTGCTGAAGAATGCAAAATTTCCAAGAGATTTAAGCGAAGCCATTATTAATAAGTATTACGAGTTGAGTAATAAATACGGGCAGGATATTACAGATGTAGCCGTTCGTTCCTCTGCCACGGCTGAAGATTTGCCCGATGCTTCTTTTGCCGGTCAGCAGGAAACCTATTTGAATGTAAGAGGGCCTGCCCCGCTGATGAATGCGGTGAGAAACTGTTTTGCTTCAATTTTTACCGACCGTGCCATCAGCTACCGCCATAGTTTTGGGTATGATCATTTTAGCATCGGTCTTTCGGTTTGCGTGCAAAAAATGGTGCGAAGTGATTTGGGTGCATCCGGTGTTGCCTTTTCTTTAGATACAGAAAGTGGTTTTAAAAATGTAGTGGTGATCAATGCTTCTTTTGGATTGGGAGAAATGATTGTGCAGGGATCCGTATCGCCGGATGAATACATTGTTTTTAAACCTACATTGAAAGAAAATTTTTTACCCATCATTGAAAAAAAATTAGGTGTAAAAGATAAAATGATGGTGTATGGTGACGACCCGGATGAACGGGTAAAAATTATTCCAACCGAAAAAAGCCTTAGAGAACGTTTTTGCCTTACCGATGAAACCATCATCAAACTATCGAAATGGGTGCAGCAGATTGAAGAATATTATACATCCAAAAAACAAAAATGGACACCCATGGATGTGGAATGGGCGATAGACGGCTTAAGTAAAGATCTATTTATCGTTCAGGCAAGGCCTGAAACGATACACTCACAGAAAAATCACCGGATTATCACAGAATATAAAATTGCTGATGCCAACCGTGCTGAAAAAATTATTTTGAAAGGAATTGCGGTGGGCGACAAAATTGCTTCCGGAAAAGTGAATATTTTGTATTCATTGGATAAAAGAGTAACGGAAGGGCATGAGTTTAAAACAGGCGATGTACTGGTAACGGATATGACGGATCCGGATTGGGAGCCCATCATGAAAAAAGCATCTGCCATCATTACGAATAAAGGCGGCCGTACCTGCCATGCAGCCATTGTGGCAAGAGAGTTAGGCGTGCCGGCCATTGTGGGTACGCTTCATGGCACAGAGTTATTAGATAGCGGGCAATTAGTAACGGTATCCTGCGGCGAAGGCGATGAAGGGATTGTTTACAGGGGAGCTATTGAATTTAAAAAAGAAGAATATAACCTTGATGATTTGCCCCAGGTAAAAACAGCATTGATGCTGAACGTAGCTTCGCCTTCCATGGCGTTTAATTTTTCTCACCTGCCCAATAAAGGCGTTGGCCTTGCACGGGAAGAATTTATCATTAACAATTATATACAGATTCATCCACTTGCATTGCTACGTCACAGGAGTATGAATGATGAGGCCTTAACCGCCATCATTGAAAAAAGAATTCGTGGATTTGAGAATGAGGAAGATTTTTTTATCAAAAAACTTTCTTACGGTATTGCCAAGATTGCGGCAGCCTTCTATCCCAATAAAGTTATCGTTCGTTTTTCTGATTTTAAAAGCAACGAATATTTTAACCTATTGGGAGGAAATTATTTTGAGCCTGAGGAAGAAAACCCGATGATTGGCTGGCGGGGAGCAAGCCGCTACTATTCTCCGGAGTACAAAGAAGCATTTGGCCTGGAATGTAAAGCCATTAAAAAAGTAAGGGAAGAAATGGGATTAAAAAATGTGGTGGTTATGATCCCCTTTTGCAGAACGGTAACGGAATTAAAAAAAGTGCATGAGGTAATGCAGGAGTATGGTTTAAAACGTGGAGAAGCAGGGCTCGAATTATTTTTAATGGCCGAGCTTCCATCCAACGTTTTAATGGCCGATGAATTTGCCAAACATATTGACGGATTTTCCATCGGCTCCAACGACCTTACGCAGCTTACACTTGGCCTCGACAGGGATTCATCTCTTGTGGCCCATATTTATGATGAACGGAATGAAGCGGTGAAGCGAACCATCAGCATGCTCATTGAAACGGCCAATAAACACAAAGTAAAAGTAGGTATCTGCGGGCAGGGGCCTTCTGATTTTCCTGATTTTGCACAATTCCTCGTTGACCTGGGCATTGACAGTATTTCCGTAACGCCGGATTCATTGGTTAAAACCGTAAAAGCCATAAGTGCGGTGGAAAAAAAGTAAGGAGCCAATTGGAGCAATGTTTTTTTAAATTGGTGGAGTTATACTTTAATGTAAATTTTCTTCCTATGGAGCAGCCAGGCAAAGAACCACATCATAGCAATAAAGCAGAGTGCATAAATTAAAGAGCCAATCCTGGGGTCGGAGGGGATTATAGGCTTACAGAGGTTTTCATAAAACCAGTTGAGGGCATTACGGTAAATGGGTTTGTTTTCGTGATCCACTCCATTCCTGATGCGGATGAGCCAAAGTATGTTGGGGATAAGGGCGCTCATAGCATAAATGAACAATGCATTTTTTCCAAACACGTCAAAGAAGTGGGTCCAGCACCCTTTTCTGCCTTTAAATTCTATAAGGTAGATCATTACGGATAACGTTATTATTGCAAGCCCGGTGGTATAAACGGTATAGCTGCTGGTCCATATTTTTTTGTTGATGGGGAAAACCATATTCCAGCATAAGCCGGTAAAGATCAATACTACGCCGGCAACAAATAGCCCATTCAGCATTTCGGGGGTTTTGCCTTTTTGTAAAATATAATTCCCAGCCAGGTAGCCGAGTATTACCTGCACAATGGGGGCAAAGCTGCTCATCAGTCCTTCGGGGTCAAAAGCCACGCCTTCACCATGGTACATATGAGATTCGCCAAGCAGGGCTTTGTCCAAATTTGTTCCAAACCATCCCTGCAAACTAAACGGATCGGATGGATTGGCGGCTACGCATAAAAACCAATAACCCAGTAAAATAAAAGCACCCATCACAAAAGAACCCCTCACTTTAAAAAAGTGAATAATCACCGATGCAAAAAAATAAGCCACTGCAATGCGTTGTAATACGCCAAAAATGCGAAGGTTTGCCAAGGGCCTGGCCACAAAATGGCCGGCTTCATCGTATTTAATAAAAGGGAACCCGTTTAGAAAAACCCCAATAAAAAAAATCAACAGGCTGCGTTTTATAATCTTAAACCAAAAACGGCTTTTGCCGGCAGCTTCTAATTTTGGCATCACAAAAGCCATGGCATTGCCTACTGCAAATAAAAAAAAAGGAAACACCAGGTCGGTGGGGGTGAGGCCATGCCAGCTAGCATGCTCCAGCGGCGGAAAAATATGTGCCCAGGTGCCGGGATTGTTAACCAGTATCATCAAGGCAACGGTTGCACCACGAAAAACATCGAGTGAGTAGAAGCGTTGGTTCATAAACAGGAAGATAAAGTGCGGAGGGAAGATAATTCATTTCTTTCACTTCATTCAAGCTGCCGGTTTCTTTTTCAATACCGGGATGTGTTGTGCAATAAAGGAAGCACTTGTTATTGTGGAAATTTGGAAAGGTATGGAACTGCGGAGATATTGGCTGTAGGAGCCCTATCGTTTACAGTCAGGGCGGCAGACGAATTCCACTGAAGCTGGAATGTCGTGTAACGCATTGAGGCCTGGCGAAGGGTGTGGGATTTTTAGCACAAAAGCTGTTGTGAAGAATGAAAGTTGAATTTTGCATAAACCTACCTGCCGGCCGGCAGGTGTCCAATCGAAACTCTTCAGACTCGCTTTTTGCAAAAAATTGTTATGCGCTTCCTTGCTGTCTATTTAGTGTATTGCCGTTACATTTACTTTTTCAATTCCAATCAGGTGCAACTCAATGTGCCTGTTGTGTGCCTTAGCTTCATATTCGCTTATGATTTCAAGAATGTCGTAGTCAATAAAATTACAATCGCTGCCGTCAATAGTTAGCTTACTGTATTCGGCAACTTCGTCTAATGATTTACGCAAACTTACTTTGTTCAGGAATGTAACATTGCTGTTAAGTTTGATATATTCTGTTTCAATGCCATTCAATACCCTTTTAGTGATTTTATACTCTGCTTTAAAATTATTGCGAACAATAAAGTAAGTAGAAAGTAATAACCCGATGCTCACGCCAATTAACAAATCGGTGGCAAGAATGATGATAATGGTGAGCATAAATGGAAGAAACTGTTTCCATCCTAAACTCCACATGTTGCGATACAATTTTGGTTTTGTAAGGTTGTACCCGGTGATAATAAGAATGGCTGCAAGAGAAGCATAAGGGATTTTATTGAGCAAAAAAGGTACAAGCAATACTGCAAGCAAAAGAAAAAGCCCGTGTGTGAATGCAGAAAGTTTTGTTCTTGCCCCGGCATCAACATTGGCTGACCCTCTTACAACAACTGCGGTTATTGGGATTGCACCCAATAGCCCGCAAGTCATATTGCCTATGCCCTGTGCTACTAATTCCCGGTTTACAGGAGTAATACGGTTGCGCCTGTCCAACTTGTCAATGGCTTCTATGCAAAGTAATGTTTCAAGAGTTGCCAGCAACCCGATTACTATTCCGTCTTTCCATATTTCTGAGTTGCTGAATAATTTTGTGAAGTCAGGGAATGAAATGTTTGCAAAAACGTTTGAAGGAATATTTACCAACTGAGTCTGTTTGAGTGAATAATTGGTAGCTATATTAGAAAAAATACTGTTAAGAATTATACCCAGCACCACAACCAGCAAAGGCGCTGGAATTATTTTCAGCCTTTTTGATGACGGAAGTTGAAGTAGGTAAAGAACTGCAAGCGAAATAAGGGTAATTAATATTGCGCCTCTTGTAAGGTGATGATTTAAGTTATCAAGATTACCTAAAAAATGTTCTGTCGAAAAGAGATTGAGGAACTTGCTTATTCCAAAATCCGGCTCATCATAACCCAGGGCTATGGGTATTTGTTTTAAAATTAGGAGAAGACCGATAGCAGCCAACATTCCTTTAATTACCGATGAGGGGAAATAATTTGCAATAACCCCGAGTTTCAGAAGTCCGAGCAAGAGTTGAAATAAGCCTGCTACGATAACTGTAAGCAGAAAAATTTTATAGTCGCCAAGCGAAACGATTGAGGCCGCAACCAAAGTTGTCAAACCAGCGGCAGGCCCCGAAACGGCAAGTTGTGAACCGCTTATAAATGAAACCACAAGCCCGCCAATAATACCCGATAAAAGCCCTGCATAAAGTGGGGCACCCGAGGCCAATGCAATTCCCAAACAAAGTGGAAGTGCAACAAGGAAAACCGAAAGTCCTGCGGGTAAATCGTGTTTAAGCCAAATTAATCGGTAGTATTTGATTCTTCTTTTCATTCTTATCTTATCGTCATTTTCTGTCGTGCAAAGTTAGACGTTTGAGGATTGCTCCTTCGTAAAAGGTTGCGCATTGGACTATACTTTTTTTGGATGATGAAGCCTGGAATTGTGCCAGCCAACGTATTGCTACAGGTGTACTACTGGCCAATAGCTACCTGTATTAATATGCGGTTCCATTAAGATTCCCCGGGAATAGCTAACATCAAACCATTTGATTTGCGTTGAGCCTATTTTTTAGGTTAATACATTGGCACAGGAGAAGGATTTTATGAGTTTGGCCTTTTTATGACTCCGGTTTTGGGCTTTTTGAAATGATTAATCTCATTAGGCCCGGAAACCACCTTTGTAACCACACAAATATTCTGCCATGACCTGTAAAAACATAATTTCTTTTTCTTTTTAAAATGGCTTTCACCATTACTTTCGCAGCTTTATCCGTTGGCCACAATAAATTCGCAGGGCGTGGATCCGGTCGTTCAGGATGCCAAATGCCATCATTGTCTATTTTTGCAATTTCAGAAACTATAAATCCGGGATGCAGGGTAGTGCTACTTACACCGGTGCCCATTAATTCAACTTGTAACGTCAGGCCAATTGAATGTACAGCAGCTTTTGATGCACCATACGCACCTAAATTAGGATTGGGAAGATAAGCACCCACACTCCCTACTAAGCCTATTCGACCCGTAGTTTTCTTTAAATAAGGTAGGGCATATTTTACCGTTAAGGCCAGGCCTGTTACATTGCCCTGTAGTTGCCTGTTCCAATCTTTGGCCGACAGCTTTTCTAAACTGCCAAAAACGCCAAAACCGGCATTGGCTACTACAACATCCAATTGACCCCATGTGCTGATAATTTGTTGAACCGCATTTTGAATGGCGGTTTCTTCCATAATATCACATGGAACCACCAAAGCGTCAGCACCGGCTTGACTCATCTCATGGGCTATTGTATCTAATAATTCTTTACGCCTTGAAGACAGGGCTACTTTATATCCTAACCTTGCCCACTCAAAGGCCATTGCTTTGCCAATGCCAGACGAGGCGCCTGTTACCCAGGCAACTTTTTCATTAGTATTTATCATTAAAAGGCAATTATAATTTAATATTTATGCAATGTGAGTAACGGTAAACAGCTTGGTAATGTAACTGTATTTAAATAGCAGCACATCGAATCGAATTATTAATGATGAAGATAGGTACAAAAGTTGAAAGATGCACTTCCGTTGATACAAAGCCATTCAGCATGCCTATTGCTAATACGATATTGTAGGCTGGTTTGGTTTAGTCGCCTTTCGGTTTCTTCTTGGTTCTTAAGGCACTCCAATATTTTCCCGGACGAGGACTTCCTGTCAAAATTTCAACCACATTAGTAACAGAAAAATGCCATTTTTCCTGATCCTCGTCTCATTAGTACGGACTTGTTTTTACTCAAATATTTTGATGGCATTTTCTCTGCTTATATTTCAAATTGTTCCATAGCAAAAACAACAAAAAATGCTTTGCGGTATAAAAAACAAAGCCTTATACAGACAAAATGAAAGCAGCATTTGTATTTTTGCTTTTTAGTGTTTTGTATAAACAATATACAGCAACCAAAGCAGAGAAACTACCATTCCGATAACCAAAAGTGATGGAATAATTTTGTTTCTTTTTTTATGATCTTTTTTAATAAAAAGCCATATTGCCAAACTTGCTATACCAAAAGGCAACGCATAAATGATATTGGCATAATACACCCATACCCAACCCACCGCAACGAACCAAACAGCAAACAATACGGCTACGATAAAGAGAATGTCGTTTCGGGTTATTTTCATTTTATTTCTTTTCCTGTTTTATTTGTCGCTTACTTCACCGTGATGGTCAGCATCTTAGCCGCAGGCGGGCCGCCGGTGCCATGGCAAGCGGTGCATTTGGTAAAAGTGGGAGCGGTATTGATGGTGTGTGTCTCGTACACAGGTGTACGGGTTACGCTCACAGTGCCACTCACAATGGAGCTGTTGCGGGTTTCGATATAGCGCCCGGTGGCTACCTGGTAGGTATAACCACCGCCGGACTTGATCCAACCATCGCCGTGGCATACTTTGCATACATCACGGTGGTATTCAAAATCGAAATTGTAGTCCCTGTTCATAAATACATAATGATAACCTGCCTTTAAATCATAAGGGCGTCCATCTGAAATGGCGACGACAAAATCTTTTCTATCAGGATGATAATAAAAGTCACCCATTTGTAACTCTTCGGGCTGTACCAGCGTGAGCCACGCTGTAGCAGTAGTAGAGGCCACATAAGAATTTCTGGGGTTGATATTGTCTATACCAATGCCACGTACAGTAAACTTTGGCCGCCTGTTGAGCACTGCCCACTGCTGCTGTATCATGGCAAGCTCTGCCTTGTTTTCTTTATCTATCGCCACAGCTCTATCGTATTGCTCTTTTGTCTTGGGGATTAAGTACTCCTGCTGCCAGTGGGGGCTTACTACGGCATAGTTGGTAAAGTCTGTAATAAATGGATACTTTAGCTGGTAATAGGCCTTCAGCGTACTCGGAAACCCGACGTCGGCCCTGTCTTTTTTAGCAGCATTGAGGTAGTGCGACATTGCGAGCATTTTATCGGTTTCCAGTCCATTTTTTTTGTACTTATCCTCAAAAGCCTTGCCGAGATAAAATTCTGACAGGCGATCAAAGTAGGGCACTTTGTATTGCTGTGCCAGGTCAGCTGCCATCGTGTAAAACACAACCGTTGCTTCGGGGTCCTTATCGAGGCGCCTGATGTTGCCCATTTCAAAATAGGCTTCGGTAAGGTCGCTGCAAATGTCTTGTAGTTTTTCTTTGTCTTTTCGTTTCATTTTTTCCAAATCCTTACCGTCGTATTTTTTCAGTTCTTTCGTCTTGGCATCAGCTATGGCGTTCCAAAGCCTGAAATCTTCCGCACGTTGCTGCGCTGCCAGCTTTATTTCTTCCTGTGTCATTGCTTCATTTATGATGAGCCGTCTGAAGCCAATGCTCATTTCTCCACTCACGTAAAGACCAAAGTTGCTCAATCCATCAAAGGGTTGGAAAGGTGCGGAAAACAGTAACTGCAGACTGTCTTCCTTAGCAGCATCATAAAAATAGATGCTGTTGCCGCTGCGCCGGATTTCGATAGTATATTCTTTTTTGTTGTTTTGGGGCACAGGCTTTTGCAATATCAGCCTTACTTCGCCTTTATCGTTCCACACGGTGTATTCGGCCAAAGGTTTATCGTAGCGAAAATATAACACCTGCATATTGCGGTAGGGTGCCGAGCCTCCCCAGGCAAAACCTGCGCCGGACACGCCGCCGACTGGTTTTTTTATCAGCGGCTTCATCAAGCTAAAACTTGTCTTGACCACAAAATTGCAATTGGAGTTGTGTTGCCACTTAGGCAGTAGGTTTACCAAAGATTGGTCCTGTTTGCTGTTGCTAAGTGAGAAGTAACCTCCCTGTGAACTAAGGTAGGTGCGTGAGTCTTCGTTGCTCCAGAGGTTCCAGCCGTTGCGGTTATCGGCAAGAAACCTTTCGTCAATAACGAGACGGGTGGTATCGTTGGGGTCGGCCAGCGGAGAGTAGGTGCGCTGTGCCTGTAATACTATTGTGCTAAAAAGCATAAAGCAGAGCGTGATGATGGCTTTTGATTTCATCAATTCCTTTTTTTGAAAAGTTATTTTAATTACTGTTTTCTTAATTCTGCTAGTACGGTATTCTATATGTCAAAGTTCGATTTGTTTTGCACCGTTGTCAATATTATTAACCCCTTTAAAAATTTTGGGTGTTTGAGACAGCCCTTGCATTGCTGTAAAAAGCAGCAGAAGAAGAATGCCGGGCATCATGAATTTTGGGTTAATGTGTTTACTGTTTAAAAAGTCAACTTTTTTAAACCAAAATATAAAAAAAACTTTATTTACACAAGCTTATAGTGGGTATTTTTCCTTTATGAAGCCGGGGAATAGATAGCTTATTATGGGTTATTAACCGTATGTTACCCTATTTATTTCTAAGATTCCTAACGCCAAAATACAACGTCGCCAGCCCTACTAGCGCAACTAAACCAGCCGTGCCGGTTTTACCAAATGTATTCAGCCACCAATTTAAATGCTGCACACGAGATGAGTCAGAATCGGGAAAGGTTTTATCTATATAAAAATAAATAAAGAGTGCAGATATTATAAATGCGAATCCGGAAATTAGTAATAACAATGCTTCAATTTTTTTGTTTTTCATCCTTTAAAAATTTAAATCCTGCGTTCTAAAATAACTTTGTTGACAAAATACAGCGAAACAAAAACCCCTGTCAGAAACAATAAAATATATATGAAGGGCATAAGTGCAGATGAATTAAAAAAATCAAAAATTATTTTCTTATCACTTATCAGGAACAGGGGTAGCCCGGCTAACACAATAGAAGTACCAAGACTAAAGGCGGAAGCTGTTGCAGGATGAAAAGGCAAGGTTCTGCCCATCATCAACAGGGTAACGGGTACAGAACTTTGTAAAAAGGCAATACCGGCACAGAGCATATAAATATTTTCTCTCCCAAACTGGAATAAAAGCAGAGATGTTAAGAGGGTGAAATAAATAAATCTTTTTATTCCAATTTTATCCGCCACAATGCCCCCTATTATTTTTCCAATAAAAGCACTAATGCCGATATACAGCAAGCCATCTTCATAGTTCTCGGCAACATAGTTCACCACATCAAATAAAAAAGAACGGAAACACATAAACAATAAAATTAACAGCATGATCAGGTCATGACTGTCTAATTCGCTTTCCTTTTTATCAGGCGTTTGGTAATGAGGCAAAGGGGTTCCAAAAATTACAGCAGCTATTAACAACGAAGCAACCAACAATAGTATGGGCAAAATAAACTTATCACTACCAAGAAGACCGCCGATAGTAAGACCAAGAACACCGGGAGCCGTAAATAAACCCAGGGGGCCTGATTTGTTTTCATGCACCTGCAGGCAAATAGTTCCACCGGTAACATGAACGAAGGCCGAAGCCATACCGGAACTGATAATGGCAGCTTCAGCAGAAACAAAAAAAAGCAATACTGATAAAGGCAATAAGAACAATGAGATTTTTGCAAAAAACCTGATTTCTTTCTTTTTATCCAGCCAAAACCCAACAGGCAACTGGCCGCCAAAACCTAAAATGGCATAGAGGCTGATAAACAAAAAACTATCGCTATAATTATGGGTAAGTGTGTAGCCGGCCAATAAAAAACCTGCCACAAGGTCATTAATTCCATGCAATATTCCCCAGTAAAAAGGCTGCCTGCTCTTAATTTGCGTACTCATCATAGAAAGTAATTATTAATTAAAATGCCGGCACCATAACTTATCCCGTTGGCAACAAACGATGCAGCAAATGATTTTTTCGAACTGCATTTCATTAATAACTTATAGCCAATCATCTCCGTAGTTGCCACTCCCAGCTCTAACAAAGGAACCGGCAAATCAGTTGTTAGAAGAAAATAATGAAGTAACGGCCAGGTAAAAAGGTTTAACAATAAAAAAGGAATGACGACTTCGTTCCACCGGTCCCGAAAAAATAAAAAGATAACCGGTAATTCAATTAACAGGGTTAAACCAAAATACCACCAGGCATTCATTATTTATTTTGTTTGCCTTTTTTATTTCTCCAAACAAAATAAATGATCAACCCCGCCAATGCAACCAGAGAAATTATAATGAGGGTGCTATGGCTTTTAAGCTTTTCTCCAAATGTTAGATCGGGAACTACATCTAATAAACATTGAATCATATGACCAGTTTTAAAATAAACAGTATTCAATACAGATAATAAAAATAGTATAGCAATCAAATTACCAATACGGGATGCCGTTATAGCTTACCATAATGTTGGCTGGACTTTAAACTATAATAAGAACGCAGCCAGCCGGAGCATATATACTGCATCGTCCTGTGGTTATGGGCTTGTTGTAGTGGCGGCTATGCAGCATAACCGCTGATACGAAGCACCATAGTTCAAATTTAGGAAAAAGTTTTATACATAGCTCTTTGCCCGCCATTTCGGCAAACCCTGTTAGCGTTTCGTTTTTTTTTTGTTCTTCATGACAATCTGCATTATGGCTTAGACTTTTCGTTAAGAAATTTCTCAATTAATGGAACAATAAAGTCACTCGTTTTATAGTCAGGATTTAAAGTTGTTATTTCCCCGATATATGCTCCATGTCCACCCGGGATAATTGCCAGTTTACAGTTCGGAATTAGTTTGGACATAGCCACAATGTGTTCGGAGGTTGCAACATCGCGGTCGCCATTAATAAGTAATACCGGTGCTGTTATTGATTTTATTTGTTCGTCTGTAAAGTCTTTTAGGTTTAGTACCCGGTCGGCACATTTTTGATACATTGTTATAAGTTTTGTGCTGTCGGGATTTACTTTCATAAATGCCTCTTTATATTGCTGGGGCATTTGGTCAAAGGTTCCATTTTTCATAAACTCCCAAAACTGTGGTACTGTACCGTTGCGTTTTAATAAAACCGAGCCGGCAATTATTTTGTTACAAACCTCCGGGTGCCTGATTGCAATTTGTAATGCGGTGTTGCCTCCATTGCTAAAACCGAAAATGTCTGCTTTGTTAATGTTTAGATTTTTAAGTAAAGCAGCAACATCGTCTGCATCCTGTTCAAATGAAATAGGAGTATTACGGTCTCCTGTTCGTCCGTGTGCCTGTAGTTCAACGCAAATGAGTTGTCGGTCATTTGAGAACAGTGGTATTACCCTGCCGAAAGTTGTCTGAATGGTAGAACCACCACCGTGAATGAGAACAAGAGGTTTGCCTTGCCCATAGATTTCGTAATACATTTTAATGCCATTCACTTTTGAATAGCCGCTCGTCATAGTTTGCTTCGTTGTTTCTACTGTCGTCATATTACTTTTTGTTCCCGTTTTGTTGTCGTTGCACGCTGTCAACGTCAAAATTGTCAGCACGATGTATGTAACTCTTCCTTTCATTCTGTTGTCTTACTTAAGGTTGGGTAGCCGTTCTACAATAGTCGCCAATGCGGCGCTTGACGAAGTTCCGGACCATTTTTCATTTTTTATTTATTCTTTTGTAAACAAATATTCACCACCGCCTTGTTCAAGAATAACCGTTTTCTTTTCGGTATTAAATTTCAGGACAATCCCTGCTTTATCAAAAGAAAACACGTCTTTATCCGTTGCTTCAAGAGGCAATTGCTGTTGTCCTGTTGCCTGTGCAATAAGGGTTGCACCCTTTTTGGTTATGGTTAATTTCAAGGGTAGAGCGTCTGTAATATAAGTTCCCAAATATTTATCCAAATCCTCTGTTGTAACTGCGAAGGACTTAAATTCCGGAATATTATACGGTTTATGAAATACTTCACTCAAAACTGTAATGGCAATTTGGTTGTTGCTGTAATTATTTCCATTAGAGAGCAAAGCAAACGTTACACCGCTTTCCGGATAGAAAGATAGCATTGAACTAAAGCCGTCAATTGCTCCTGTATGTCCAAACCCTTCTTTTTCATAAAATGGCAATTTGAAAAGACCCATACCGTAACCGTCTTTGATATTTGTCATTTGTGTATAACTCTTCTTTGATATTATTTTTCCTGAAAAAAGTGCATTGCCAAATTTGACCATATCTGTCGGTGAAGAAACAATTCCTCCTGCACCCATTGGAATTGACATATCGGTTTCAGTTTCTTTCTCCCACTTCCCTGAAAATGAGTAAGAATAACATTCGTTGTTTTGTGCGTTAATTGCACTACCGAAATATGTGTGATTTAATCCAAGGGGAAGCACTATTTTTTCTCGTACGATCTCTGCATAGGTTTTATTGTAAATTTTTTGCAGAATAAATGAAAGCAAAATATAATTGGGGTTGCTGTATTTAAATGTGCTGTCCGGTTTAAATTCACTGTTCCCTTTACTGATAATATCCAATAATTCTTCTTCACTTTTAGGTTGCGTATTCCACGTTTCATAATCTTCGTCATCTGTAAAACTGTGAATACCGCTTCGGTGCCGCAATAATTGCTCTACCGTTATCATGTCCGCATTCTTAATGGAAGGGTAGAAATCAGCAAGTTTTTTATCCAATGTGATTTTACCTTCTTCGACCGCTTTCAGAATTAAAGTGGCGGTAATGGTTTTGCTAATAGAGCCAATCCTGTATTTTGAGTTTTCGGTTGCTTTGATATGGTTTTCATAATCAGAAAAGCCTGCTGATCTTGTGTAAATTATTTGGCCATTTTGAAAAACGGCAACACTTCCCATAAACTTGTTATTTTTTTCAAGTGTGTTGAAATAGGTGTCTAACCTGGTTTTGTCAAACTTTTGTGCAAAAGTCGCTGTACAAACGATTGTGCAGATTACTGCTATAAAAAATGTTTTCATTGTTTTGAATAAAATTATTTTTTCTGTTTTTTTAAGTAGGAGAAATAAGCAAAATAACTTGCCCCTATGCTAAATGCCATAATAGCCAGGGAGTGAAGGTGCAAAGGCATTGTATAATAAGTAATCAATACCCCGATCCCTATGCCACAAAACAAAATTGCCAATTTTACAGCTTCATCAATTCTATTATTGCTATCCTTCGCAAGAATGCTGGTTGATAATTGTTCGGAAATCCCCTTATTTACAATTTTATTTTTCAACCGAAAGTCCAGGATGTATTTTGTTATAGACAGGATTAAATAAATCAGAAGCACTACAACAAGGATTGGTGCAATAAGTGCTTTACTTTCGGCTTGATGAACCAACACCGTTTTTTCTTGTGCAAAGACAAGGGAGGTTGACGAAAAACCTACGATACTTAAAATTATCTTTTTCATTTTTTAATATTTTGATGTTATATGATTAGACCGGGATTTAAAATTTCGGTTGCAAAATTTATTGCAAAAGCAATAGTTCCTTTTGTTTAAATTTCATCAAAATATCAACAAATAAGAACATCAAAACACCTATTGTGGATACTATTATAAAAGCATTACCCAAAAAATCTAAGGACCAAAACGGTTGGAAAATTGGTTTTATAATGGGAAAACTAAATAGGATTACACTTAAAATAAAAACACCCAATAGGATCATTAAGGTATAATCCCCAAGAATTGTTTTTTTGGTTTCTGTTGCTTCGATTTTTTGTAAAACCAATTCAGTGACATCAAAAGAAAATAGTTCAGGTTCCAATTTGTTTATCCTGTTTAACAAAGCCTGATATGATTTCAGTTTGGCTTTACAGTCAGCACATTCAGAAATATGTAAAGTAATCTGACTGTCAGATATATCTTCTAAAATATAGGCTTGTAGGGATTCGTCTGTCAGGTGATTAGTGTTCATATGGATTGATTTTATAATTATTTTCAATATTGTCTTTTAATATTTTTCTTGCCCTGTATAAATAGCTTTTTATTGTTCCTTCGGGTAAATTGGTGATTTCAGCAATTTCCTTATTGGGCAATTCTTCAATGTGATAAAGCGATATTAAAGTTTTGTATAAAGGAGGAAGCTTGTTTATTTCGTTGTTAAGCTGTTGTGTAGTTTCTTTTTTGGAAATTTCTTTTTCTGCATTTTCGGAATGGGCAAATTTGTTTTCGGTTATTAAGTCAATTTCATACAGGAGAATTTTCTTTTTTTCAAGATAGTTGATTGTGGTATTGTAGGCAATCGTTCCAATCCAGGTTGATAATTTAGACTGGAATTTAAATGATGAAATGTTTTGATATGCTTTAAGAAAAATATCCTGGACAAGGTCTTTCTGGTCTTCTTCGTTATCAGCCATCTTCCGAACAATTTGGGCCACTAACCTTTCTGTGTTTTTTACTATCATAGCAAAAGCCTGAGTGTTCCCACTCAACACTTTTTCTACTAATAGTTTATCAGAAAAGGAGTAGCTTTCATTGCCCATATTTCAAATCAGACAGGAAAATTTATTGTTGGTTGCAAAAATTGAGAAATTTTTCGAAATATTCTTTGTGGTAACGGTCGTTCGTTACTTTCCACACTGCGGCGCTTAACGAAGTCCCGGACTGAGGGCGATACGGTACGAGCTTGCTCGCCTCCGCAGAGAAGCACGCAAGGCCGGGTACCCGATTTCGTCAAACGCATGTTGAACTAAACCTACGGTAGCCTTCCACACTATCCGTAACTTTAGTCCATAACAAAACTTTAAATTATGACAACGAAAAAAAATCGCCGGAAGCATTAAGGTACAATAAGTACCTCAATCGTGCCTGTCGTGAAGTTAATGGATTTACGGAACTGCTGCAACGCTTTGAACGTAATATTTCTATCCTGGGTCGCAGCCCCCGCACTTTTGACAATTACAGCCGGCATGTAGCAGCCCTTGCGTTACACTTCGGATGTCTGCCCACAGAATTGGATCCCGAACAGGTGAAGGACTACCTCTACGAACTGCAACGGCGTAGTAAAACTCCTTCCCAAACCTACTTTAAGCACACTGTTTACGGACTCCGGTTTCTTTTAAAAACAGAAGGGCTGCCTTATGAACACCTGCATCTTCCTGCTATTAAAAAAGATAAAAAGCTGCCTGTTATCCTCAGCAGAGAAGAGCTATGGCAAATGCTGCAAAAAGCTGTCCTTTTAAAACACAAAATACTCATTGGGTTACTTTATGGCTGCGGGTTACGTTGCATGGAAGTGCGCAATCTTCGTTTGCGTGACCTTGATTTTGACCGAAAGTTGCTGCATATTGTACAGAGTAAGGGAAATAAGGATCGTTATGTGCCGCTCTCTGCACATCTCATCAGAGGTATAAAAAAGTATATCAGTATTGAGCATCCCAAAAATTATCTATTTGAAGGCAGTGGTAATCCTGAAGGCAAAGGTTTTGACGGCAGATACAGCCAAAGAGGCGTACAGTGGGCTGTGAAGGCGGTAGCTAAACAAGCAGGCATTTTAAAGGAAGTGCACACCCACATGATGCGTCACAGTTACGCCACCCATTTGCTGGAAGATGGCGTGAACATCATTGCCGTTCAAAAGCTATTGGGTCATGCCAACATAGAAAACACGATGGTGTATCTGCATGTATGTACACCACCGGATCAGTTGCCTGTTAGCCCATTGGATAAAGTATTTGCTTTATGCAGCCGAGGTGTGAAGTAGCAGATGTATTGCGTTATAGCGACCTGTCATCCTGCGGCTTTACAGTTCATCAGCAAAAGACTTTACGAGCATTGCAGCAATGCCGTACAGCAGTGCTGGGCGGTCATGTGGATGTATGTACCGGCTGTGGCGTAATACATATCTCCTACAATAGTTGCCGTAACCGTCATTGTCCCAAATGCCAGGGTCACAAAAAAGAAGAATGGATACAAAAAAGGGAGGCAGATTTATTACCCTGTGCATACTACCATGTAGTGTTCACGCTGCCTCGTGAGCTGAACAGCCTTGCTTTACATCAGCCCAAACTGGTGTATGATGCCTTGTTTAGCACCGTATGGCAAACGATAAACCAGTTTGGAAAAACCGAAGGGTTACAATTAGGTATGATAGCGGTATTGCACACCTGGGGACAAAACCTGAGCCTTCACCCGCACCTGCACTGCATAGTACCGGGTGGGGGTATTGATAAGCAGGGCAAATGGCAAAGACAATTGCGTAGCAACAAATATCTGTTCCCGGTAAAAGCGCTGAGCAAAGTGTTCAGGGCAAAATATGTACATCAGTTAAGAGCGTCTGGTATAAAAGACCAGGCGCTTACAGACAGCTTATTTACAAAAGACTGGGTGGTGTATGCCAAGCGTCCTTTTGGCGGACCCAAACAGGTAATTGAATACTTAGGCAGGTACACCCATAAAGTAGCCATCAGCAATCACCGTATACAGGAAGTAACCCCGGCGGAAGTAACCTTTAGTTATAAGGACTACCGCAATGGCAGCAGCCAAAAGCAGATGACCTTAAGCAATGTTGAGTTTACAAGACGGTTTGCGCAGCATATACTTCCGCCAGGATTTGTACGCATGCGGCATTATGGCATACTGAGCAGTACCTGGAAACGAGGTAAACTACAACACCTGCAACAGCAGTTGAAGATAACGGTTAAACATCCACCGGCAGCTAAAACACTGCTGCATTGCTGTCCCTGTTGCAAAACCGGTATACTGGTTACCATTGAGGTGTTTGGCAAACGGGGACCGCCGGCACACTATTTACCGGAAAAACAACCTGTTCCTGTAAGTTAAGTTTTACGGGTAAGGGATTTTATATGCCTGTACCAAAAGAAATTGACAAACACTGTCCCTGAACTACCTCAATATAAAAGCAGACCCTGCCCGGTCTGCAAAATAACTCCACCTCAAAGAACGGCAACTCCATAATGCAAAAGCGGCAACCGTAGGTTTCGTTCAACAGCGCTTTCATTGTTCGTCCTACGGACGCAACGAAAGCTTAGTTATTAGCGGAAGTGTTGGTCACCCCGGCTTAGTTAACAGTGCCATTCTTTCTTTTAGAGTTTGAATCAAAATTGACGGTGTCGGCAATTTCAATTTCTTAGCGATTTCACTGTCAGGAATTCCCTCACGTATCATTATTAATGCAACAACGGTATGTGCTGTTGATTTTATACTTGGCTTTCTATTTTTTAAATGCGGCTCTACAACGATTAAAGACTTTTTTGTCCCAACATTTTGAATTGCGTACAGTAGATACTGAATATCGTCTTTGTTATCCGTAGTTCTGAGTTTATCAATTAAAAAATCTTCAACCTTGTTTTCAGTGTTGGTCAATGCCGCAAATGATAATCCTCTTACATGCCAGTTTCGATTCGACATCAGTTTGTAAATTGGTGATAGGTCAATTTCTAAAGGTTTAAATAAGTCAGGCAATAAATTTAGGATAGTGACTAAAGTATTTTTGTCCTTCTCCTTTGTCAATGCTTGCACCAAATATTTTGTAGCCTTTAAATCTTTTAGGTTTTTAGCAATATTGCCGATAATATAATATGCATGTTGTCTTTTGGTGCTGTCACTTTCCACGTCCAGAAACGAGTACAAATCATTGAGCAAGTCGCCTTGACTCAAATGCCTTACTTCCTCGTATGCTTCTGCATAAACAGTCTTGTCGCTTTCAAACAACCCGTCAACTTTTGATTGTCCTGGTCGATATGAGTCGTCCGACATTCTTGATATTAGGTTAAGAATCGTGGAGTTCATAAAACATTTCCGCTAACGGTTCTCGGCTTTGCGAGGTAGCGGATTTTAAGCACTAACTTTTATACGAAGCCGACACTCCAAATATAGCAAAAAATTTCAAACGAAGCACTTCGCCCGCTATCTTGCAAAACCGATGTTATAGCCAGTGGTTCTTGTCCGATGTCCTTGCAAACTATTGTAAATACTATCTTTCTCTGCCTTTGTCGTATTGGTCTGTGTGGTTGTGTATTTTTTTATTTTTGAAGGGAAGGATTTTTTTAATTCAATCTTTGTCAGCGTTGGAGAGGTGAAAGCTCTTTTGCAAGCTTTGGTCTGAGCTCGGACTTGTGCGGCTTGCAAATGTGCTTTCACCTATGCTTGGCTTACATATAAATCACTTTTACTTTAATTTCTTTGTCTTGAAACAAATCAAAACTTGCTTTTCTAAAATTAGGACGATTGGTTAATCCAATAGATGAATAGTTTGAAAAGCCAATTCCCTATTTGGGCAAGATTAAACCTTTGTCAATTTTGCCATTTTTGTTTTCATCGTGTAAAATGTTTATAGCATATTTTCCTTTCGGGAGATTTTTAAAAGTAATCTCGGCTTTTCCTTTTTCAATATTTGTAGTCTGAATTTTGTAATAGTTTTTGTACTGTTCATCTGGAATTGAGCCGTCTTTGTTGTATAAAGCTACTTGTAAAACACCTTTTGAATTGCGTAAGTTTTCTACTTCAATAGTTAAACTGTATTCTTCTTTTGTATTTGAGAATGAAGAAAGGATTAAGAGTGCTGAAAACACAATAAGTATTTGTTTCATTTTAATTTGTTTTTTTGATACTGAATTTCTCCTTCACTCTATCTACTCCGTAATACACCATTGGAACTAAGAAAATTGTTAAAACCAATGAAGAAAGTAAGCCTCCGATAATTACCCACGCCAATCCGTTTTTCCATTCAGCAGAAGTTCCTGTGGCTAATGCAATAGGTAACATTCCGATTGCCATTGATAAAGTTGTCATTAAAATGGGTCGCATTCTGCCTTTACTTGCTTCGATGATGGCTTGACGATAAGGCTTTCCTTCTGCTTTTAATTGATTGGTAAAATCAACAATTAAAATGGAGTTCTTGGTTACTAATCCCATTAACATAATCAAACCTAATAACGCAAATAAACTTAAATGACTTAACGATAAATTCAAGGCTAAAAATGCACCGATAGCTGCAACAGGAATTGCAAACAAGGCTACAAATGGATAGATATAGCTATCATACAAAGCAACCATAATGAGATAAATCAGAATAAATGATATTATCAGTACAGAACCCAATGCTCCAAAGCTGTCGTTTTGCCTTTTTATATCGCTTCCCCAAGTCATTTCAATGCCAGTAGGTAAAGGATTATTTTTTACATAAGCTACAACTTCATCGGCAACTGTTCCCGAAGGACGACCCAAAGCATCGGCAGTTAAGGTAACGGCTGGTTGTCGGTCTTTTCGTTCTAAAAGCGAAGGCGAATTATCTCTTTCAATAGTTGCAAACTGTGAAACTTCAATCGGAATGCCCATTGGATTTATAATGTTGAGTTGGTTTACATCATCATAATTTTTACGGCTGAATTTATCCAACCAAATCCGTACAGGATACTCTGTTCCATTTTCAGTTAATGTAGCATCGTCATTTCCAGAAAATGCAGTACGCAAATTCATTCCCACATAAGCAGTATTCAAACCTAAGCGTTGCATTTTATCTCTATCTGGCATTACTTTTAACTCCGGGCTTCCTGCTTCAACAGATAAGCGAACATTATCTGCGCCGGGTATTTTTTCAATTACTGATTTTAAATTTTGTGCTGTTTGCATTACCTCATTTAACTCTGAACCACTCAATGTAATTTCAATGGGTGCTGTTTTGGGAATTAAACCTAAGGCACTAATCGAATAATTAATACCTGAGAATTTTGTTTGCAAATCCTCACGCAAATCAGTCATAAACTTTTCGGTAGAAAGATGATTGATTTCCTTTTTTGGTTTTAATTGAATAGTAAATTCCGATTTATTCGCAGAACCTACACCCAAACTTCCAATGCCAGTACTCGGTCCGCCAACATTACTAAACAAAGTGGCTACTTCGGGTTTCTGTAATATGTAAGTTTCAATTTTTTCTGAAATCAAATTGTTTTGTTGGATAGAAGTGTTTTTATCGAACTCTAAAGCTAAACGAAATTTCCCTTGGTCGCCTGTGGCAATAAGTTCTTTACCAATAATTCCCTGTTTCATCATAACGGCAGTTCCAATAAAAAGAAAAATCACGAAGCCTGTAAAAATGAGTTTATGTTTTAAAATCCAATCTAATTTACCGCCATACCAAACAATAAATTTATCTAACTGATGTTCAAACCAAAGTAAAAATCGGTTAAAGAAATTAGTTGCTTGTAAGTTTTCTTTCTCTCCAATTCGAGAGGCTAGCCAAGGGGTAAGTGTAAACCCAACTAACAAACTCGTTAATACCGTTACAATAATTACAACAGAAAATTGTTTGAGCATATCTGCTACAAAAACCTGTAGAAATAAAATAGGGACAAAAACAACCACATCAACCAAAGTGATGGACAAAGCGGAATAGCCAATTTCCATTCTTCCATCCATTGCTGCTTTTCGCTTGTCTTTCCCCATATCCAAATGGCGTTGAATATTTTCTAAAACTACCGTGGCATCATCCACCAAAACGCCAATTACTAAAGACATCGCAAGAAGTGTCATCAAATTAAGTGTGTAACCCAACAACCACATAGTCCCAAAAGCAGTGATGAGCGAAGTAGGAATGGCAACAGCCACAATCAAAGAATTTCGGTAGCTTCTTAAAAACAAAAGCATTACGATAGAAACCAAAATAACAGCAAGAATTAAATCGAATACCACCGAATTTACGGCAGCAATGGTATTGTCCGTACTGTCGTCTGTAACTACAAATTTTACATTCTTAGAAGCATTGCTTTTTTCAATGGTTTGAAATTGTGCTTTGATTAATTTGGAAACATCAACAGCATTACCATCGCTTTGTTTTTTGATTAAAAGCCCGATGCCATTTTTACCGTTATATCTACTAATAGAACTTGTTTCTTTAATGCCGTCCACAACATTTGCAATGTCTTTTACATAAACAGGACTACCTGGCATTGGCATTGCGACTTGCACATTTTGAATACTACTAAGGTCATTGAATTTCCCCACTAACCGCACCGAACTGTTTTCTTGGTCGGTTTGAACTTTTCCGGCAGGTAAATCAATTCCCGAACGGTTAATGGCTTCTACAACCTGATACAAAGAAATCTTATAAAGTTTCAATTTATCTTTGTCCACCTTTACTTGAATTTCCCGTTCTTCTCCACCAAGGATGGTAATTTCTGCTACTCCTTTTAGTTTCTGAATTTGAGGAAGATAATCATCCTTCATTTTTTGATAAAATTCAGTCGGATTTAAATCGCTTGTAGCACTTACTGACATTATCGGTAAATCGTTTGGCGAAACCTTGCTCATTACCGGATTTTGAATATCTTTTGGTAAATCCTTTTTGATATTGTCAATGTAGCGTTGAGCATCCTGCATTGTTTTGTCCAAATCTGTCCCATATTTTAGATTGGCAATAATGATTGAAGCATTGGGCAATGATTTCGTTACCAGATAATCTACACCCTCTAAATTGGAAAGTGCATCTTCAATTTTTCGGGAAACAGAAGTTTCTACTTCATTGGGTTCTGCTCCGGGATAAACTGTTTTAATTACCACAACAGGCTGGTTAAAATCGGGCATTAATTCGTAACTCAAATTTTTGTAGCCGATAATTCCCAACAGGGTAAACACGCTGAAAAGAACAATTATCAGCGAAGGGCGTTTGATTGATATTTCTGTGATATTCATCTTGTTCAATTACGAATTAAAAATTACGAATTACGGGACTTGAGAGTAATCTGGATTTTGCCCAATATTTTACAGATTTCTTCTGCGTCATTGTGCAAAGAATTAAATTCCTTTTCTGAAATATAGTGTGTAGCATGAAGTAGTTTTAACCAATAAATTGTTTCCCTTGCTTCTTTGTAGGAGATGGTTAATTTATGTAAGAAATCTTTATCAGAAGCACCTCCGATAGACTCTTCGATGTTTGCTCCGATACTTGTACCGGAACGAAGTATTTGTTTGGATAAGACAAATTCTTTCTTTTCGTTTTGCAAAAATTTAAACAGTTCTACAATTCTTATTGCAAATGCGAAACTCTTTTGTTGTATGATATTCTCTTTCATTTCAAAGATTTTTAATTCGTAGTTCTTAATTTTTAATTGAAATATTTGCTCCGTCAAAAAGATTGATAAATCCGTTCGTAACGATGATATCGTTTTCATTCAAGCCACTTGAAACAAGCGTTTTGTTCCCAATAGTTTTTGAAGTTGTAATAGCTTGCAATACGGCTTTTCCGTTTTTTATGACATAAACTTTTGCAATTCCATTTTCTTCAATAATGGCAGATGTGGGAATAAGAATACCTTGTTCTTGTTTGGTTTCAGAAAGACTTACTTTCCCAAACATTCCTGATTTAATACTTAGATTTTTGGTGTTTGCAACTTGAAATTGAATTGGAAAACTGTTGCCCATATTGGCTTTGCTTCCTATCATTGATATTTTGCCCGAAAGGGAAATGTCAGGAAAAACATCAGTACTAATTTTGTAGGATTGATTGCTTTGAAATTGAACCAAATCACTTTCGGGAATATTGATGGTAAAGCGTAAAGTACTTATATCCGTTATTTGCAACAAAGGAGCTCCCGGAGCTGCAAAACCGCCTTCTTCATTGAGTTTAGCAGTTACTACACCGTTGAAAGGAGCTTTAACAGAAGTTTTGTTGATTTGCTCTAACAAAGTTGCTCTCTGAACTTTTGCGGATTTCAAACCTAATCTTGCTTTTTCCAACTGTACACCTTGAACGGCATCAGCTTCCGTTAAAATGGTGTATCGTTTTACATCATCTTCCAATCCCTCAATTTGGACTTCAACCGTTTGCAGTTGTAGTTTCAATAGTGAATTATCCAACTGAATAAGTGTTTGCCCTTTGCTTACATAACTGCCTACATCTACCAAAACCGCATTGATTTTTCCTTGGATGTCTGCGCTTATTTTTGTTTCCTTATTCGGCTCAAAAGTGCCTGTATAGTTGCCAGCATATACAAAATTTTGTAATCGGATTGTATCAACACTTACCGAAATTGGCTTTTCTTTATCGTATTGATATACTCTGTTTTCAGTAGTTTTTTTGTTACTTAAAAGCTTGAATATCATCAAACCAACTACAGCAACTCCAGCTATTATCCAAATTATTTTTTTCATTTTCTCTATTTTTAATTCGTAATTTTTAATTTTTAATTGAAGTAATTGACCCCGTTAGCTTTTTAAGTTCTAAATCTGCTTTCAGAAAATCAATGACTGCATTCAGGTAATTTTGTTGTGCTTCACGAAGTGCATTGTCTGCTAACAAAACATCTGTAAGGCTTGCTGTACCTTGTTTTTGTTGCAAAACAGTTTGATCATAAATCGTTTTGGCTAAAGCAATTTGACTTTCGGTATTCGTGATGGTGGATTGTGCAATTGTTTTTTGTCGGATAGCACTTTCAACTTCCATATCATTCTTTTCCGTAATCAATTTTGATTGCAACTCATTGTTGGTAATCTCCAATTTCTTTTGATTGATTTTTCGCTGTGTAACCGTTCCATTAAAAAGAGGGTAGCTTAGTTGTATTCCTGCAAAACCAATCGGATAGAATTTCAGAAAATTGTTAGGCTTTTTGTCATAACCAAAACCAGTTGTTCCGTAGGAAGCAACTAAGTTGAGCGAAGGCAAAAATCTTGATTGGATCAATGTTTTTAAATCACTATGAAGCAGTTGATTTTGCTTTTGAATAATTTTCAGTTCTAATACATTTCTTGTATTACTTTCTAAAGAAACTTCTTGCTGGATTTCAAAAACAACAGTAATATTCTGCTCAAATGAAATCCCCATATTCAATTTGAGTGCATTCAAAACCTGAATGAGTTTGTTGTTTACATTTTGTCTTTGTGTGTTGAGCTGTTCAGCTTGAAGTTTTACTTTGCTCACATCGCTACCTTTTGCCAAAAGTTGGTCTTTGAGTAGCTGCATATTCTTGAGTAGCTTTTCGGTATTAACAATATTGCTATCCAAAAAAGCCAATTGATGCACGATGATTTGAGCATTGTAATAGAGTGTGGTAATATCAAACAAAACCTGTTCTTCTGTTTTTTGAAATTGCAATTCTGTAAGTTCTTTGGCTATTTGTGTGCTTTGTATTGCACCATAAACTTGTGGATTATACAAGGGCATGGCCAATTGTACATTTGCGTTGATGTTGTGTGGCACGCCAAATTGCAAATCCCTGAATTGTCCTTCGGGAGCTTGCGGATTGAGTGCATTCATCGGCATTAGCTGTGTAGGCAATTCCAGAAAATACTTGTAATCCGTATTGGCAGTAACTTTCGGAATGAGATTAGCTTGTGCTTCTTTTTTTCGTTGTTCGCTGATGGATATGTTATTGCGATTAATTTGCAAAGTTTTGTTATGAACTTGTGCTGTATCAATACATTGCTTCAAAGTCCAAACTTCTTGTGCTTGGGCTACATTCCAACCTGATAAAACTATCAAGCTAAATATAAGTTTGCGAGTGTTCACTAACATAATGAGATAAATTTTTTTATTTCTGTTTATTGATTGAAAAATAAGCAATAGCCGTAAAAGCTATGGTAACACCAATTCTGAATATCATTGCGAAAAATGTTTTTGTTTCATAGATACCACCCGAATTTATATGAACAAGCAATCCTAAAAACGCAATAATCAAAATGACTGTAGAAGCAGAAAGCAATTTAAAAGTCCAATTTTCGGATTTTAGAAAGCCATAGGCTGAAAAAAGATAAAGCACACTGCTGATAAAATTTGCCCAAACCACAAACAAGACATAGTTGCCTTCTTTGGCTCTTATACCAAACCAGTCAAAAATAACGGAAGAACTAAGAAATATAGTTAGTAACCCGAATCCTGTTAAAATAAGAGAAGATATATATGGAAGGAATTTTTTCATAAGTGCAATTTATAAATCAACTAATTTTTCTGTTTTCAAGAAGGATACGCCTAACCATACTACCGATGCTGTTATTGATATCGCACCTATCAACACAAAAATTGGAGGTAATCCTAAATACACTTCTAATAATATCCCTATAGGCATTAATAATCCTGCGAGGGCTAATCCAGAAATTACTTTTATGTGTTTCAGTTTATTTCTAAATTGAATTAATAAGGAGCCAATCAAAATATTTATAAAAGCAAATAAGTTGCCGTGCACATGAGCAAGTCTTGCCTCAAAATGTTTACCAATATTATATGATTCTGCCCATTCTTTGGCGTTAGGTGCAAAATCACGGAGATAAATCAATAGAAATCCGTATAGCATAAAAAAGCCCATTGTTAAAAATCCTATTGCTATGTTGTTTTTACCGTTCATGATAATAGTGTTTTATTCAATCCTGTTTTATCATTGTAAGCAACATTTTAAAGCGTTCAATAGCTTTCAATGCGTGAGGAATATTTGCCGGCATGATGATACAATCACCTTTTTTTAGATGGTACGATTTAGCGTTTATCGTTACTTCTGCTTCACCATCTAATATTTGCACAATTGCATCAAAAGGTGTTTTATGTTCTGATAAACCTTGCTCTTTGTCAAATGAAAACAAAGTCAAATTTCCACCTTTGTCTTTAGTTATCTGTTTGCTGATGACGCCCCCATTTGTATATTCAATCATTTCTTCAAGATTGAATACTGTTTCTTTTTCAAATGTTGCCATACTATAATATTTTATGTTAGTTAGTGTTCACTCGCAAAAGTAAGACTAATATTTTGATAGTGCAAATTGTTTTTGAAAAAAAATGGTTTAGCTTCTTCTTTTCACCCATTTATACCCTTCAAACCACAATACAGCTATTGTTGAGAGCGGCAATGATTCCTTCAAGATATCTAATAGCATCTTAACCCAAGTGTTTTTATGGGTTGTATTTATTGAGTTGTAGCCATACTGCTTTTGAGAAGTGAGTACTTCTTTATCATTAAGCCCATTCAAATGACCGGGAAAATTATACTTCATATTTTAGAATGATTTTGAAATACTATTGAATTTCATTTTTAATATTCTTGACCCACGCCTCAATGTCTTGTTTATCACTTTCGGACAATTTAGCATCACCATGAATAAGGGTATAAGATTTTAAGGGCATTTCATTGTCTCTGATGGTTTCAATGACTTCGTCTAATTTATGTAATTTCTTTTTGGTGGTATAAGCATTAAATTCATCAAAGTTGAGTTTTGCTTTGCCTTCATTTACATGGTCTGCCAACCACCATTTTATCGGTTGTACTTTGCTATACCAGGGATAAACTGTGTTATTAGAATGACAGTCATAACAACTTATTTTTAAAATCTTTTGAATATTTTCAGGCACATCATAATGCTGTGTAATAGCGTTTTCAGATACCTGAATGCTTTTGTTTTCTTTGGTTTTAAAGAATTGGATAGCTACCAAAAGAACGATTACCATAATCGTAGCTTTTTTTAAAATTGACTTTTTCATTATTTTGAATTTTTAAGATGAATTACTTGAATATTTATTGCTTATTCTTTTCCCTTATTTTTCATCGCCATCAATAGGGTATAGGCTCCTTGTTGAACGATTTTGCTGTTTTTCAAATTATCGGCATTGAGGATTTCTGTAAAACCGTCTCCGCTGCTTCCCACTTCTACCGCTATCATTTCAAAGTTGGCAGTATCTTTTTGTTTAAAAACGAAATGCTTCCCTTCAAAAGAAACGATACACTCATCGGGCAGTGCTAAATTTTGTGTTTTAGGAATTTCGATTTCCGCATTCATATACATTCCCGGAATTAAACGAGCATCATAGTTGTCAAAATGGGCGTGCACCTCAACAGCTCTGTCTTCTGATATGTTTTTACCAATAAGAATAATTTTTCCGGAATACTTTTTATCGGGTTGGTTATTGGTGTAACTGACCACCGGCATTCCGATTTGAATTTTATCCCAATCTTTTTCAAAAACTTTCAAATTCAAATGAATATCTCTTGGATCTACCAATTCAAATAACACATCTGTGGGACTCACATACTTACCAATATTGACCATTACTTTGGTTACATATCCATCAAAAGGGGCGTAAATATTAGATGTTCGCTTGATATTATTGACGCTTATCTGATTGGAATTGATATGAATGAGTTGTAGTTTTTGTTCCAACGCAGCCAGTGAAGCTTCCAAAATCCGATAATCTGCCTGTGCTTGTTGGAAAACCTTATCGCTGCTGGCTTTGCTTTGATTAAGCTCCTTTTGACGGTTGTATTCTTCTCTTGCATTTTGCAATTGTGCTTTCGTGGTCAGATAATCCTGTTGCAACTGGATATACTGATTGTCTTCTAATGTGACCAATATTTCGCCTTTTCTAAAATGCATCCCGGGCAATAGTTTGGTGGATTGTACCCTGCCTCCTAAAGCACTGCTGACAGAAACTAAATTTTGTGGTGGCACATCTATGGTGCCATTCAGTTTCAGAGTGTGATGGATATTTTTTTCTTGCAACTCCGTGGTACTTAATTGAAAATTTTGAAGTTGCTCTTTGGTCAATGAAATGAGATTTTCATTGACTGAATTGGGCTGTTTTTCTTGTTCTTGTTGGCTGTTTTTACACCCAAAAACAACTAAACTCAATAGAATGATAATTATATTTTTCATTGTTATTTTATTTTGAAATGAGATAAAGAATAGTGATGGCTGTTTGATTTAACTGGGCTACAGCCTGATAATAGTTGGTTTGAATTTGTGTCGCCTGATTATTCAAAAGCACCCAATCCAAATAGTTGATTTCTCCATTGGCAAATTGCTCTTTTGCCGTTTTGAAAATCTGTTCCGCTTGTGGCAGTTGCTTGTTTTGAAAATTCTCAACAATGGATTTTTGGGTTTGATAGGCATTCAAAGCCGACCGATATTCCGTTTCTAACTGTGCCTTTTTGACCTGTTGCTCGTTTTCGTAAAATGCAATTTTTTGTTGTTCGGCTTTTATGTTGGCTTTTTGTCCGCTTGCAAAAATGGGAATGCCAATGCCAATGGCAACAACATTGTAACGGTGAGGGTCAATATCTCTAAAACTTTGGTTGTAATAAGATAATGACAAATCAGGCAGAAGTTTGGACTTCTCTAATTGTACCTGCAATTTGGATTGCTCAATTTCCTGTTGGGATAGCTCAATCAAAGGATGATTTTCTGTTGAAATATCATTAGACAGTAATCCTACATCAATGATAAAATTATCGGCTGTCGGTTCATTTCTAATATCTGAATTGAGTAGCCATTGCAATTGAATTTTTGCCAAATCAATTTCATTTTCTAACCATTTTAATTGATTGGAAATATTCTCAAATTGAATTTCGGCAGTCGTTTTTTCCAAGATATTTCCAGCCCCTTTTTCAAACCGCAATTTGCTTTTTTCTAAAAATTCCGCATAGAGCGTATCGGTTCTGCTAAGAATAGTCTTCTGTTCATTTAGCAATAAAATCTGATAAAAAACCTGTGTAACCAATTTTCTTGTTTCTATTTTGGAAAGCTTTGTCTGAGTAATTGCTTTTTGCCATTCCTGTTCCAAAACCTTTTTTTGATTGCTGTAAACCGTAGGAAAATTGATATTTTGTGTAAGCCCAAATTTATTATCAAATGTAGCCGTGTTAATTTGACCTAATTCTGTTGTGAGATTGGTTTGCGGAATGTTGAGATAAGATGCTTTTTTCTTTGACTGATAGCTTTCTAACAGCTCATTGCTTTTGATGGAAAGATTGTTTTTATCTGCCATTTCCAAAGCCTGTTCTAATGAAATATTTTGTGCAAAAAGCGGAATTTGGAACAACAAAACAATGAGCGTTGCAATTGATTTTTTAGACATTTTAATTTTCTTAAAATTGATTTTTTCAAACTGAATAAATAGGGTAGGCAAAACAAACAGTGTTAGGAAAGTAGCAATCAACAATCCGCCAATCACCACCGTTGCCAAAGGTTTTTGCACTTCGGCTCCAGCACCTTTACTCAATGCCATTGGTAAAAAACCTAATGATGCCACAAAGGCGGTCATCAATACCGGTCGTAATCTGGTTTTTGTGCCGTTTAGAACTACTTTTTCTAAATCTTGTTCTCCTGATTTTTTAAGGCGATTAAATTCTGCTATCAACACAATTCCATTTAAAACTGCAACGCCAAACAAAGCAATAAATCCAATGCCGGCACTGATGCTGAAAGGCATTCCTCGCAGTGCCAGCAGAAAAATACCACCAATGGCAGAAAGCGGAATAGCAGTATAAATCAATAAACTTTCTTTAATGGAATGGAACGCAAAAAACAACAATATGAAAATCAAAGCCAAGGATACCGGTACGGCAATCATTAAGCGGTCTTTTGCTTGATTTAAATTTTCAAAAGCTCCTCCGTAAGTGATGTAATACCCAGGTGAAAATTGTAGTTGCTGCTCTGCTTTTTTACTCAATTCATTCACGATGCTTTGTACATCTCTACCCCGTATATTAAAACCGATGACGATTCTTCGTTTGGCGTCTTCTCTCTGTATCTGAGCCGGACCGGTGATGATGTCCACCTCCGCTACTTGATACAAAGGTATTTGAGTACCTTTGGGCGTTGGTATGAGCAGATTGCGAATGTCATTTAGGTTTTCTCTTTGCTTTTCGTCCAATCGAACGACCAAATCAAACCGTTTTTCTCCTTCATAAACTTTACCTGTACTTTGTCCTGCAAAAGCAGTGTTCACCACTTTATTGACCTCTTTAATATTCAGTCCAAACTGTGCCATTTCGGCTCGGTTGTACTTGACTACCACCTGCGACATTCCGGTTACAGGTTCTATGTACAAATCCTCTGCTCCTTTTACGGTTTTGATGATAGTACCCAATTGTGTGGCATAATGTGTGAGGCTGTCTAAGTCCTCCCCAAAAATCTTACAAACCACATCTTGTCGTGCACCGGTCATTAATTCATTAAAACGCATTTGTACGGGATACTGAAAACCTGTGCTGATGCCGGGTACAGCTTCTAAAGATTTACCCATTTTCTCTGCCAATTCGGGGAATGTTTTAGCGGAAGTCCATTCTTTTTTGTTTTTTAAAATGACCATCATATCGCTGGCTTCCATTGGCATAGGGTCGGTGGGCACTTCGCCACTTCCAATTTTTGTAACTACTTTTTCCACTTCCGGATATTGTGATTTCAAAATATGAGCAGCTTTTTGGGTATATTCAATGGTGGTGTTTAAATTACTACCAGTTAAAACTCTGGTGTCCACTGCAAAATCTCCTTCTTCTAATGAGGGAATAAATTCTCCGCCCAATCTGGAAAGAATAAATAGCGCAATGACAAAAAGTATTGCGACTGATGCAATGACTGTTTTGGGAAAATGAATTACTTTTTTCAATAAATTTTGATGTGCGTTGGCAATTTTATCCATCACTCTGTCCGACAGATTGGGTTTGTGTTTCAGTTTTTTACTCAATACCAAGGCACTCATCATTGGGATATAAGTGAGCGAAAGAATAAAAGCCCCAATCAACGCAAAAGAAACTGTTTGCGCCATCGGTTTAAACATTTTACCCTCGATACCTTGTAAACTGAAAATAGGCAAGTAAACAATCAAAATAATTATCTGACCGAATACAGCACTATTCACCATTTTAGATGCTGAACTTTGAACTTCTTTGTTCATTTCCGATTGACTGATTTTGGGCAAGATTTCATATTTTTTACCGTGATGCAACTGATGCAAAACGGCTTCGACAATAATCACTGCACCATCTACAATCAAACCGAAATCCAAAGCTCCCAAGCTCATCAAATTGCCGCTCACGCCAAAAACATTCATCATAATGATGGCAAAGAGCATAGAAAGAGGAATAACAGATGCTACCAACAATCCGGCTCTTAAATTACCCAAGAACAACACCAGCACAAAAATGACTATCAAAGCACCTTCTGCCAAATTGGTTTCAATAGTCCGAATGGCATTGTTGACCATTTTAGTTCTGTCTAAAAAAGGTTCTATCACGACACCTTCGGGCAATGTTTTTTCGATGAGTGCAATTCTTTCTTTCACATTTTTGATGACATCATTGCTATTCGCTCCTTTCAACATCATTACTATGGCTCCGGCTACTTCGCCTTCATCGTTATAGGTCATTGCTCCAAAACGAGTAGCATAGCCGATATTCAATGTAGCTACATCTTTCAGCAAAACAGGAATCCCATCTGAAGTAGATTTTACGGCAATATTTTCAATATCCTCTTTGTTTCCAATCAACCCCTCGCTTCGGATAAATAAAACAGTCGGACCTTTTTCAATATAAGCTCCTCCTGTATTTTGATTGTTGTTTTCCAAAGCCTGAAAAATATCATTGATAGTGAGATTAAAGGATTGTAACTTTTGAGCATTCACCGCAATTTCATATTGCTTTAGCTTGCCACCAAAACTGCTGACTTCTGCCACGCCTTTTACCCCCAATAATTGTCTTCTTACAATCCAATCCTGAATCGTGCGTAGTTCAGTCACATCATATTTATTTTCAAAACCCGATTTTGTCCGAACCATATATTGATAAATTTCACCCAATCCGGTGGAAATAGGTCCTAATTCAGGATTGCCAACACCTTCCGGAATTTCATCTTTTACAGATTGCAATCTTTCGCTTACCTGTTGCCTCGCCCAATACACATCTATATTATCGTCAAAAACAATAGTAACTAAGGACAAGCCAAACCGAGAAAAACTCCTGATTTCGTGAATACCGGCAATATTACTGCTCGCTTGTTCAATAGGGAATGTAACCAATCGCTCAATGTCGGTAGCTCCCAAAGCAGGAGCCACGGTGATTACTTGCACCTGATTATTGGTAATATCGGGAACGGCATCAATAGGCAGTTTGGTGGTTTCATACACACCAAAAATGACAAGGGCAGCCGTAAACAGCCCTATGATGAGTTTATTCCTTACGGAAAACTCAATGATTTTATTAAGCATATTTTTTGAATTAATCATTAAATTAAATTTTGAAACTTGCCCGAAATTCAGGCGCAACAATAGAAAGGCATATTAGCCTCCTTCAATAAAAAATGATTAACCCAAGCGGGGTGGTTGCCAGATTTGGCTGAGGTAGTTATTGATAAAATTCCCTTCCTGATAAAGAGGAATTGCAGATTGAATACTTTCAATAAAAGCTGTACTAACTACATTAAAAGTTGGAATAGGTACTACAAGCGATGTTGAATGAGCTGTGAGTGTTTTTAAAGGAAGATTATCGTGATGGTGATGCGGAATATCGGGATGAGAGCTTGGATTGGTATAGTGTTCTTTTAAAAAATTAATGAAAGAAATATCGCCTTGCAAGTCCTCATGCTCCAAATAATGTTGTATCAATGCCGGCAATTTTATCACCTCTCCAAACATGGTATTTGCAGAAAGAAAGGTGAATAAAAAGAATATGGCAATGGTACGCTTCATGGATACAAAATTACAATTTTCAATTAAAATAATGATGATATTGCTGATATGAATGTTGTAGTTGCAAAACAATTTCATTTGCTTTTGAAGCATCTGCTTCATCTTCTAATGCTTTCACAATTTCAAGGTGCGGATGCAGCCATTTGTGCAGTTCATCGTGGCTTTTTCCGTCCATTGTGCAGCTTTTTATGAGCTGGCTGTTTTGGTCTTTTACCTGTTGAGCTAATGCTTTATAATCTGTGTGATTATTTTGGATATAAGCATTTACCAATTCTTCGCCTTTCATCACAAATGGCTTCATTTCTTCATTCACCAACCATTTCTCCCCATTGTTGAGTTCAATAGCTTCAGAACTTTCATCGTGTTGATGTTCTTCGTGGTTTTCTGTTGCCTGCTTTTCCGTTGATTTTTCGGTGGTATTATTACAACTCCACAAAAACAAAATGCTAATTCCTAAAACAAAAACTTTCTTCATATTTCTAATTTTTAATTCGTAATTTTTAATTTTTTTCAATCATTTTCAATATTCCATCTAAGACCGTTTTCCCGTCCTTGACAAGATTTGATTTATGTCCTGATAATTTCCATTTCAGCACGGTCATTCTCATTCCTCCAATAATTATGGTGGTCAAGGTAGAAGCTCCAATCAATTTATTGTATTGACCTTGTTCTTGCCCTTGTTTGATGTTTTTAGAAACATAATCTTGCATCATATCCATAATTTCAGCTACTTTATTACTCAAACTTTCATCAAAATGGAAAATGCTTTCTGCAAAAATAACACTCACTATTGCCGGTTTGTTTGTAAAAGTTTGTAGCTGGGAATTAAAAATTGCTCTTAATTCATCAGCACTTGTATCAGTCGGTTTAAATGAAATAGACTGAATACGATTTTTCATTTCTTTTTTAAAATATTCCAGCAAGCTCAATAAAATTTCATTTTTGCTTTTGAAATGTCTGTACAATGCAGGCTCGGACAAACCTATATCTTCTGCCAATGTCTTAATTGTCAGATTCTGAATACCATATTTTGAAATACGGTTGGTAGCCGCTTCCATTATTTCTATTTGTCTGTCTGTAAATTCTTGCATACTTGTCTAATTTATTTTTATGTTAGTTAGTATTCACTCGCAAAAATAGAAACTAATTTTTTATTGGGCAAATTAAATTCAAAAAAAGTTTTGATTTACTGTTTACTCAATCCTGTGAGTGGAAAAAAAGTGGCTCTTTTGGTTTTGTGAAGTGTTGGCTTATGTGTCGGACAAAACCAAATGTGCCACTTGAGAGGTGGGAATAAAATTACTCATTTGCTTAATTTTTCTTTCAGCGGTGTTCGTGAATCGCTTCGCTTATTTGAATTAAAAAAAGTGCGTTGGGAAAAATAAAAAATACAGAAGGGTCGGTCCCGAAAGCATTCGGGATTGGCTTGCTCGTTGTATAATTGTCAAAATGGTTTGCTTTCTGTTTATGTTTTGGTCGTCTGTTCAATGTTCGGAGTGTCGTCTTACCATTGGCTATAACGTCCGGTTTGGGTATTGCCGAAGGCGGGGAGGTTTAGCACTAAAGTTCAATCGAAGCCGTTCAGCCCCGCTTTTGGCAATACCTTGTTGGACGATGTTTTGTTCGATACCCAGCTTCGGTGGGTTGAGAAATCGGGTCAAGCGCCGCATTGGACGACATTTGTTTTGGATGCAGGAGATCCGACTGTAAACGTCGGATCGGCAGACAAAACTCCACCGAAGGTGGAATGTCGTCCAACGTCCGGCGGCTTTGCGATGGTGCGGCCATAGCGAACCGTCAGACGAGTTTTGTACTAAAGATAAAACAGAAATACTGAAAGTTCAGCATTTGTTCATCACCCCGCACTATTGCAAAACCGCTCGTTGCACGCTGTGGCTTGTAACCGGGCATCAAAAAATGGCAGGTCAGAACAACCCGGCAGCAACGGTCAACCGAAAGAATAGGAGGGAAGAATTCTTTTTTTTGTCAACCGAAGTACGGCAAAAAATCGGAGCAGCAAGGCCTGCTGAGGCAAACCGTGTCCGGGACAAGCATGCACGGAATATGTCTGTTTACCATTGTCTGTAAAACATGAAATAAAAAAAACGGTCGTTTTCCCGTGTCCATATAAAGCGGTACAAAAGACTGCAACCATTTTCCTTGTCAACCCGTGTCCAGGCAGCGCAGGCAAAGTCCATGGATTTACAAAGGTTCAATAGCCTGCCATTTTTTCAACGTTCTACCGAAGACTGCCCGCAAATTATTTTTTTAAAAAACGGCCATTTTATTCATGTTTCGAGTCCACTGGAAAACAGATAACGGCGGGCAGTAAGTGAAGATGTCTTGCGCAGAAGCTGTCAAGGTATTGCGTGCAACGTCCGGCGGCTTTGCGATGGTGCGGCCATAGCGAACCGTCGGATGAGTTTTGTACTAAAGATAAAACAGAAATCCTGAAAGTACAGCATATATTCGTCACCCCGCACTATTGCAAAACCGCTCGTTGCACGCTGTGGCTTGTAACCGGGCATCAAAAAATGGCAGGTCAGCACAACCCTGCAGCAATGGTCAACTGAAACGATAGGGAAGTAGAAGTCGCGTTTTTTGTCAACCGAAATACGGTAAGAAAAGAAGGAGCAGCAAGGCCTGCTGAGTCAAACCGTGTCCGGGCCAAGAATGCACGGAATATGTCTGTTTACCATTGTCTGTAAAACATGAAATAAAAAAACGGTCGTTTTCCTGTGTCCATATAAAGCGCTACAAAAGACTGCAACCATTTTCCTTGTCAACCCGTGTCCAGGCAGCGCAGGCTAAGTCTATGGATTTACAAAAGTTCAATAACCTGCCATTTTTCCAACGTTCTACCGACGACTGCCCGCAAATTATTTTTTTAAAAAACGGTCATTTTATTCATGTTTCAAGTCCACTGGAAAACAGATAACGGCGGGCAGTAAGTGAAGGTGTCTTGCGCAGAAGCTGTCAAGACAATTGCGTGCAACGGTAAAGCATTGGCGATGGCAGGGCATTTGAAAATCGTCTGCCCGAACCGAAGCTGAATAGAATTACCGATGATGAAGATATACACAAAAGCTAAATTATTGACGGCAAGCTGGAACTGAAGCTGATAGCGAACAAAAAGCTGAGATTATATTCGTCGCCCCCTGCTATTGCCAATGCACCTGTTGGTAGCAGTGTTACTTTGTCATTTCAGCTATTGCTTCAAGTTTCTCTGTTAATTCAATTATCTCAACAATGGTATCTCTACTTTTGATACTGAAATTAGTCATGTCAGTTACTCTTATTGCTGTCCCAGCCATACAAACCATTAGCATATTTGTGGTTCCAGAACCAATTTCGTTAAAGTCAATGTCAGTTGATATTACGGCATTTCCTCCTGCTCTTACACATTGAACTCTTAAATCTGCTTTACATAGGTTTGTCGCTCTTAATATTTTTTGGTTAGTAGCATTTGAACCTGTTCCAAAAAAGTCATTAAACGACCTTGATAATTCTGTAGCAAAGCCTGTACCTGACGTTGTTTGCGCTGAAACCATTCCAATTACTTCGTAGTCCCATTTTACTGGTGCAGGACTGGAAATAACAGGAATAAAATGTATTATTTGTTGAAGTCTCTTTTCTATTTCACCTTTTTGTTGTTTAAAATTCTGAGCAATTTTATTCAATAATGATTTTGAACAGCTTGAGCAATACGCTTCTTGATTTTGGTTAAGGTTCTTATTAATGAAATCCACTTTGGATTGAAGTAAGAGGTCTGCACTTAAAAAGCCATGTAAGGACTTGCCGCAATTTGGACATTTGTCGTAGTTCATAATTTTAGTTGGGATAAGTGTTTTTAAACTTTTTTGTATTAGGTTATTTTGTTTCAATTTTTACCGTCCAAGTTTCAATTTTACTTTTGTCAAGTTTTAATGAAGTGGAAAAATTGTCGTTGCTACTTTCAAATTCCTTGCCTTTATCAATTGCTTCAATTAGTCCTTGTGGAATTTCCAAAGAAAGGCTCTTAAAGGTTGCGGTCGCAACATCTTTAAACTTTGCTATTGCTTCTTTCTTTTCGCTTTTGTTATTAATGTTTAAAGTGAGTTTTGCAGTTTGAATATAGCTTTCGTCTTGGCTCTCCAAATAATAAGCAATGTTATTTTGGGGCATTCCGTCACCAAACTGATAATAGTTAGTGATACTCATAAAGCCTCCCATTTGGTCGCTTTTCCAATCGCCTAAATCACCAATTCCGTTTCCTGAAAGTGCTTGCCTTGTTTTGGAAATGTCGTTAAAGATGGTAAGCTTGGCTTTTTCAGATGCCGTCTTTGGTGTTGTGGTCTCCGTGGTCGTTTGATTGTTGTCTGTTGAAGTTGAACTTCCGCAACTTGTCAAGATGATTCCCGCTGTAAATGTCAAAGCAGTCAATTGTTTTAGTTTCATTTTTCTGTTTGTTTATAGTTAGTCAAAGTTTGAGGATGGTTTGTCGCTACATTGCTACCAACGTTCGAGTATTTGCGAAGGCAGGGAATTCATTGATTGTCCAGCCCGGTACAAATGCCCAATTGAAAATATGCTGTTGAAGTTATGAACTAAAGCTGAACATTGAAAGTCGAGCCCGAACTGCTGCTGATGCTTGCACATAGTTGATGTTACAATGTCCAGCCCTGCTTTTGCAAATACTTTTGTTGAACTAAACCTACGGTAGCCTTCCACACTATCCGTAACTTTAGTCCATAACAAAACTTTAAATTATGACAACGAAAAAAAATCGCCGGAAGCATTAAGGTACAATAAGTACCTCAATCGTGCCTGTCGTGAAGTTAATGGATTTACGGAACTGCTGCAACGCTTTGAACGTAATATTTCTATCCTGGGTCGCAGCCCCCGCACTTTTGACAATTACAGCCGGCATGTAGCAGCCCTTGCGTTACACTTCGGATGTCTGCCCACAGAATTGGATCCCGAACAGGTGAAGGACTACCTCTACGAACTGCAACGGCGTAGTAAAACTCCTTCCCAAACCTACTTTAAGCACACTGTTTACGGACTCCGGTTTCTTTTAAAAACAGAAGGGCTGCCTTATGAACACCTGCATCTTCCTGCTATTAAAAAAGATAAAAAGCTGCCTGTTATCCTCAGCAGAGAAGAGCTATGGCAAATGCTGCAAAAAGCTGTCCTTTTAAAACACAAAATACTCATTGGGTTACTTTATGGCTGCGGGTTACGTTGCATGGAAGTGCGCAATCTTCGTTTGCGTGACCTTGATTTTGACCGAAAGTTGCTGCATATTGTACAGAGTAAGGGAAATAAGGATCGTTATGTGCCGCTCTCTGCACATCTCATCAGAGGTATAAAAAAGTATATCAGTATTGAGCATCCCAAAAATTATCTATTTGAAGGCAGTGGTAATCCTGAAGGCAAAGGTTTTGACGGCAGATACAGCCAAAGAGGCGTACAGTGGGCTGTGAAGGCGGTAGCTAAACAAGCAGGCATTTTAAAGGAAGTGCACACCCACATGATGCGTCACAGTTACGCCACCCATTTGCTGGAAGATGGCGTGAACATCATTGCCGTTCAAAAGCTATTGGGTCATGCCAACATAGAAAACACGATGGTGTATCTGCATGTATGTACACCACCGGATCAGTTGCCTGTTAGCCCATTGGATAAAGTATTTGCTTTATGCAGCCGAGGTGTGAAGTAGCAGATGTATTGCGTTATAGCGACCTGTCATCCTGCGGCTTTACAGTTCATCAGCAAAAGACTTTACGAGCATTGCAGCAATGCCGTACAGCAGTGCTGGGCGGTCATGTGGATGTATGTACCGGCTGTGGCGTAATACATATCTCCTACAATAGTTGCCGTAACCGTCATTGTCCCAAATGCCAGGGTCACAAAAAAGAAGAATGGATACAAAAAAGGGAGGCAGATTTATTACCCTGTGCATACTACCATGTAGTGTTCACGCTGCCTCGTGAGCTGAACAGCCTTGCTTTACATCAGCCCAAACTGGTGTATGATGCCTTGTTTAGCACCGTATGGCAAACGATAAACCAGTTTGGAAAAACCGAAGGGTTACAATTAGGTATGATAGCGGTATTGCACACCTGGGGACAAAACCTGAGCCTTCACCCGCACCTGCACTGCATAGTACCGGGTGGGGGTATTGATAAGCAGGGCAAATGGCAAAGACAATTGCGTAGCAACAAATATCTGTTCCCGGTAAAAGCGCTGAGCAAAGTGTTCAGGGCAAAATATGTACATCAGTTAAGAGCGTCTGGTATAAAAGACCAGGCGCTTACAGACAGCTTATTTACAAAAGACTGGGTGGTGTATGCCAAGCGTCCTTTTGGCGGACCCAAACAGGTAATTGAATACTTAGGCAGGTACACCCATAAAGTAGCCATCAGCAATCACCGTATACAGGAAGTAACCCCGGCGGAAGTAACCTTTAGTTATAAGGACTACCGCAATGGCAGCAGCCAAAAGCAGATGACCTTAAGCAATGTTGAGTTTACAAGACGGTTTGCGCAGCATATACTTCCGCCAGGATTTGTACGCATGCGGCATTATGGCATACTGAGCAGTACCTGGAAACGAGGTAAACTACAACACCTGCAACAGCAGTTGAAGATAACGGTTAAACATCCACCGGCAGCTAAAACACTGCTGCATTGCTGTCCCTGTTGCAAAACCGGTATACTGGTTACCATTGAGGTGTTTGGCAAACGGGGACCGCCGGCACACTATTTACCGGAAAAACAACCTGTTCCTGTAAGTTAAGTTTTACGGGTAAGGGATTTTATATGCCTGTACCAAAAGAAATTGACAAACACTGTCCCTGAACTACCTCAATATAAAAGCAGACCCTGCCCGGTCTGCAAAATAACTCCACCTCAAAGAACGGCAACTCCATAATGCAAAAGCGGCAACCGTAGGTTTCGTTCAACAGCGCTTTCATTGTTCGTCCTACGGACGCAACGAAAGCTTAGTTATTGGCAGAAGTAAAATTAATTAAACAAGCGGTAACTATTAGTAAGTCACCGCTTGTTAATTTGTTACTTTTTATATTTTTTATAAATCCAAATTATAATTGCCCTTCCTACTAATCCCCCAACAACCCCTAAAATTATCGCTTGAATAAATTCACTTGTTGTCATAGAAAGAATATTTAGAAAAGTGAAGCAATCCATTTTCCAACCTTCCCAACTATTCCGGTAGAGCCTGTTACCGCTCCGATAACTGCTCCTGTACCTACTGCACTCCAACTTATAGAGCCATTATTAATGTAGTTATTGAGTGCTACAGCTCCAGCCGATACAAGCGCCCCTGCGGCATCCATTGCTGCGACAGGAACTACATAGGGGCTGCTTTCGTCGAGAAAATTGGACGATGGTCCACCTTTGCCACCTAAAGATTTTGGCTCGTCTGCCGCATTCGGATTTTTGCGCCACCATTCACAACTTAATAAGCTGATTGTGACAATTTCTCCGATTAAATCTCTACCTAAATTGTCGCCATTATTTTCAAAATTATTGTAAATATCTACAATCTTTTTTTCGAATAAATCATTGCTAAGATTACCTATTAGATTCGATTTCATGGCATCAGATATTTCTGCGAAAACCATTTTATTTTTGTCTCCAAGTATCGGATATTTACTTAGTTGACTTCCAATACCGTCTATCGAATTTGGATTATTTGTATCAAGAAGTTGTTCCTTAAAAGTCTTTTTATTAACGTAGTATTTCCGAATTTGAAATTCAGAACTAATTTGTTTTGTATCAAAATAAGTCGACGATTTTGCAACTGATGTCAAATACGTCTGATTATAGTCGGCAATATAGCTCACCGCATTTTCATAATTAAACCTATCCGGAATAGGCATATTCAAGTAGCAGTTTTCAAGTACTTTGTTATGCAAACTCCCGATATTACCGTACTTATTGTCAAGTGCTGTGTAATTGCCGAAAACTATTTGTGACTTTGCAGTATTAAATGTCAAAATACAAATAGCAATGACTAAAAGCGTTTTCATAATCGTTTTATTTTAACGTGATTCTTACCTTCAGAATTTAGGTGCTGTGTCAGATAATTCCACCTTTTGCAGACAGTTATCGCACTTTCATATTCTTTCGAGATACATTAAAAGTTTCAGGGTTTCTTAATGTCCTGATTTTGTACACCCGAAGTTTGAACTGTTACGAGTTATTTCTGCCAACGTGCCGCGTATTGGCGATGGGCGGGAATTTTAGCACTGAAGTTGATACAAAGAACAGAAGTTGAATTTTGTACTTCCGTTGATACGAAGCCGTTCAGCCCGCCTATTGCCAATACGATGTTATAGGCAGCCAAGTTAATCATTTTTCATTTTCAATTTATCGGGTTCTTGAATTGTGTCGTATTCTTTCTTGTGTATTTTCTTGCTTGTGATGTCAATTTTTACAGTCGAAATAAACTCTTTAAAGTCTGTGTTCATTGTCAGCTTGTTGATTGTTTCCCAATCGAGTGTTTCTCGGTAATTTGCTGGGAAAACAATTTCAGAAGCGTCTGGGTCTTCCGTGTTTAACTGAATTACGCCAATGCCGAAAGAAGTTGAAAGTCGAGAAAGTTCGTCTCTAAATTCTTGTTCTTTTGAAATGTCAGCCGCAACCAAATAGCTTTCGTTTGCCCAAGAAGAATTTGAAACTGTCTGAAAGAAACTTTCACGCAAATTGCTAAAACTAAGTTCACGTTTAAGTTCAAATGAAAAAAGTCGAATTGTCGTGTTGCCGATTGAAGAACTTAGGTCGTAAACCTCGTTTTTCCATTCGTCAAATGGAAAATAGCAACCAACAATGTCTGGGTGAACCCACTCACCAAATTCTTTTTTCGGTGAATGTGAATGGCTTATTGTCTTTGTATAGCAACGTAAATGATAATAAGCAAAATACGTCAAAAATGGGTGCAAGTCTTTTTCTAAAAACTCAAATTTCCTTTTCCTAATTATCAGTGTTGCGATTTCAACCGTTGCAGTATCTGTTAGGTCAATTTGTGTTGATTGTGATTTTAAATAAAATTTTTTTGGTCTGCTGTCTGTCTGTGCAAAAAGTGTTTTCGGATTATCTTTTGCATTTACATAGATTTGAGCACCAAGTGTCGCCCAAGGTGTTTTGCCTTCGCTGTTAAGTCTTTTGTTATAACCTTTGGTTTCTGCAATCGTCCATATTTCTGTTGCGGTTAAAGGTCGTTTCTCGTCTTTTAAAACCTGTTCAGCTAATTCTAAAAATGTCATTCTATGTCTAATTTTCGTTCGTTTGGTGTCGTCTGTTTTGGTTGCCTATAACGGACAGGTATTGCCGAAGTGCAGGGAATAGAATTCCGTCCGCCCCGGCTGACCGCTGCTGCGTAAAGATAAAAAAGATGATGATATGCACATAGCTAAATAGATAAGGTCAAGCTGGATATGTGGCTGAACAGTGTTACAAAAGTTGAAACACGGCTTCCGTCAGCCTGCATTTTGGCAATACCCCTGTTGTGCGGTCGTGCTTCTCATCTGTCGAATTGTGTCTACCTACGAATCGCATGGTGTGGCCCTGTGCGTAGCAAAGAAAGCTCTTTTGCAAGGTTGGCTTTGTGTCAAGGTTTGTGTGCCTTGCAAATGTGCTTGCTTTTGCGTGGGTTAATGAACTATTGCATTTATTCTTTTTTGTAATTCCTGAATCCGTTTTATCAATTTGTCAAAGTTTAATGGGTCGCCGTAAATCATATTCTGTGTCATTGCCTGATAATCCTTTTCCCATTCTTTGATTACTGTGTCTGGCGGAATGATTTTTATTTTACTTGGTATATGGTTGGAATAGTCAAGTCCTCGTAATGGATTAAACTTTTCTCTGTGTGTTACTATGCCCTTGTATAATTCTGTGTCTTTGATGGCGGCCTTTCCATGCTCTGTGTCCATTAATTTCTCTAAATCATACAAGTGTCTCGATGACCTGTCAATGCGAATTTTTGAAGTGTCCTGCGAAAACTCCTCGTGCAATAAAAATATCTTTTCTAAAAATGTTCTTTGCGGCAACACTGTCGAAATACTGAAAGCTTCTGTTGCAAATGCTTGGTCTGGAAATGCAACACTAAGAATTGAATTAATTTCTCTGTTTTTACTTGGTTCCATCAATGAACGGGAACTGACTTCTATTAAAACCCTTTGCGGTAAATAATCTGATTTGTCAAATACAGAATTGTAATGGATTTCAATTACCTGTGGGTCTTTGTCAGAATCAACAATCGGTTGAGCATTTAGCTTGCATTCATCAATTACTTTCCATTCGGTAAATTTCTTTGTTAAATCTTCTAAGAAATTGGTCGAAATAAACTCGCAGGATGTTTTTCTTAAGTTTTTGATTTGACTTTTGCTGATGTCGCCCTCAAAACCAAAGAACTTTCTGTCTATTGCTAAATCAATATCCTCTGAAAAGCGTTCTATCAGATGCCAGCCTTTACTCAATGAAGTGCCACCCTTAAAAACAATACTTGGCGAATACTTCAATTCAAAGGAAGCCTTTAATGCTAATGTAACCCACCAATCTTTTTCAATGGCGATTTCAGGTAAGCCTGTTAATTCGGTTGCCTGATTTAGCAACTCCATTCTTCTTTCTTTTGATAATGTCAGCCATGTAGTATTCATCTGATTGCTTGCATTAGTATTTTATTTATCCAGGCGGGTGCAAGCTTTGCATCATGCAGGATATTTTCCTTTCTTTCTTTTTCCAGAATAGCATTCAATTTCTTCAAAACATCATCATCCACCTTATTTTGCCCGATTGTTTTTAATGCCTGAATTGCCAAACTGCTTATTTCACCTTTGGGCAACAGGTTTTTAGGGCTGGTTTTTTTGAAAGTGATGGTTCGATTTCCGACTTTGATACTTCTTGCTGCTCCATCAGTCAGGAAAACCACTTTCATTGGAATTTGTGTTGATAATCCTAATTTATTTAATGCCTGAACGCCTGTCGGGACAATTCTCGATTTGTCCCGTCTGGCAATCGCTTTGGCAATTTCTTCGGTGGAAGGGAATAGAATACCAAGCTCCTTATCAGTTTTGGGATGCAGGTAAATGCCGTGAGCCAAGCGAACCAGCAACCCTTTCTCTTTCAAACGCAATAAGGCTTTCTTGATACTTTCGGGGCTACCATAGTCCAGAAAGTCGTCTACAAAAAGAACAGTTCCTTTAGGTAGTATTTCCAGCTTTGCAGCGACTTTTGCCTCGATTACAGGTCTTTCCATTGCTTTAATTTCGTCCCAAATTTAGTAAATATTTGGGACGGGGAACAGTAGGTCTAAAATTATTTTGCTTTGGGCTTTATGAAAAGAGAAAGGATAAGTCCGATACCAACAATTACATCTACAATATTCCAGATTTCTCTGCCTAAAGCAATTTTAAATAAAGGCTGAAATAGTATTGCCAAACAAACGTAAATGATAGCTTCTGTTTTCTGTCCTTGTTCATTTGCGTTATAGGCGAGTATTGCAAAGCCAACCAGAGCCACAAATCGAACCAATTGGTAATAGCCGTATGGCATATCCAAGAGACAAAGAAAGAACAAAACGGCTAACGCAATTTTTAAACCTGTAATCATTTTAGTATCTGGTTGTACTTATGTAAAATGTTGAGCCATATTCACCATATAGGCTTTCTGTTCCGGCATAGTTTGCACCACAAGCGGAAGCTGCAATTTTATAACTTCCGCTGGATAAATAAACTGTTCTTGTGCCACCCGAAGGAATTGTAATCATTTCTGCATCCGGGCCACTATAACGAACAGTAAGTTCACATTCTGTGCTATTTGTTATTGCAACAGACGAGTTTGAAGAATAGCTTGAATTATATTGATTAAAAGAAGGAATTTGACCGGTTTCTCTGTCGCCTGAAATTTCATCTACTTCCAAACGGATTATTTTTTTGCGTATTGAAGCCGCTTCATCATGATTTGGATAATCTTCAAGAAAATTTTTCCAGCCGTATGATGTGTTTTGATTAAGAGCTGCATCATACGTCTTTTGCATGTTCAAGACTTTTAATTCGCTACGCCTCGAAACTGCTTTGCCAATATATTTTCCTCTTGGGTATTTTGATATATAGCTTTCAGCATAAGAAATATCATCTGATGTACTGGCATTATTCCAGAGTTCTTCTTCATCAATATTTGAAAGATATTTTTTTGCTTCAATGGATTGAGGCATATCGGGATGTTTGTCCAAAAGCATTTGAAATTTCTGTCTTGACTGTGTGAAGTCTTTAGCATCATAAAATTTCTTTCCATCAGCCAATAGATTTGGAGCACCGAATTTTATGTCTTCCAATTCCTGTTTGAATTTGTCTCGTTCTTGGGCAATCGCATCTTTTTCGGAAAATATTTTATCATGTTCGGATTGAGAAACACAAGAATAGAACAATGCAGAAATAGTAAGTGCTAAAAAAATAATTTTTCTCATAAAGGTTTAGTTTAATGATAAAAAGGAATTTGAACATTAGGCATAAATGTCCTTAGTATAATCTCAAAAACAGGTAAAAGGCAAAACATAAACCCGATAATCAAAATACCTTTAATCAAAAAGTAAGAAACATTATCAGTCTCAATCTCATTTTGGTCTTTCCTGTTACCAAGAATAGTTACGGATAGCAAGTTGGCAACGAAATACCAAACTATAAACCAAAACGCAGATAACCCAATAAACAGGGAAGCCGTTTTTGCAACCTCGCTGGTTATGTTTGTTGAGATGTTTTTATAAATATTGTCAATAGCTTCACCTAAAATGGTAATGGTTCTTCCCATTGTAATTGTGGCTGCGATAAATAATGTGGCGAACCATACGCCATAGGAATTTTTCAACCTGCCTTCCTGTTCAGATTTCGTTTTTAGTTTTCGTAAAAGCAATTGAATCACGAGGAGCATGATGACAATTGCAACAATACCGACAATTGTGAGTGTAACAGTTTTTGATGTGTTCATATTATTTTGATTTTAATGATATTCTCCAGTAATTGATATTTGAAATTTCATTTGGCAAAATGCCGGGTTTAATATTTGGTGCCGTTGTTTCCCAAAGTATATAGCGTTGGGTATTGTATTGATATGCAATTCCATCATACGGCAAATTAATGCCGATGATCGAATGGTTATAATATTCACTACTCAACAGAGCAACGTCATAGCCATAATGAGAAAGAAAAGTATAGATTAATAATGTTCTTGTATCGCAATCGCCTTGTAAGGTTGCCATAAATTCAACAGGAGTATTGATGCCGAATTTTTCGTAACCATCGCACTTTGCATCAGAGGACAATAAGTAATTTCTGATAAAATCATCGGCATACAAACTGGGGTCGCAAGCATTTGGCAATACAACACTATATGGAATATCCTGAACAAAGGAAACTATCATTTCTGCAAACCCACTTGTGGATAAATTGCTAGCAGCTTTCAAGGAATCAAATAAATTATAGACACCTGGCAAGTTGTTTTTGTCATTTTCTTTTAGTCGAAAAATTATTTCGTCGTAATTCCTTTCGTTGTTTTCAATTATGCTCAAATTGCTTTTATAGTTTTGGGCATTGAGTAAAGCACTTTTCCTTATCCAAAATTTTCCTTCATAATTGTTTCCGGTATAATCATGCCAGTTACGGTAATGAGTAATTAAAGTGTCCTGAAGGATTGTATTATTTGTTGTGTCTGCAACTGGATTGTATTGTGGTTTTCTTTCCTCCGGTTTGTCCTGAGCAATTGGATTAGGGATATATGTTCTTGTTGAATGGCTAAGACTATTAATAAGTGAAACTATAAAAGCAATTAAAAGGAAGCCTCCAATGATTCTGAAAATCCATGTCCATGCTCCCGGGGGAATAAACCTGAATATTAAAGCTATCAACAGAAACGGAAGAATGAAAGCCAGTCTTGGTAGTAATAGCAAAAGAAACGCAATGCCAATAATAACTCCGATAATTCCTAATCCTGAGGAAAGGCAACCTTCGGTTGATGACGTTTTTATCGGTCTTGTGTATTTCCACTTGCCCCAATATTTGGTTTTATAGTCAGAGTAATAGTATTCTGTTCTTTGGTAACCGCTTTTATATTCTACATTTCCTGTTGGCACTAATGTTTCGGAAAGCTTGGTTTGCCCGGTTACAGGTTTCGGTACTTGTGTGCCAGTATTATCGACTACATATTCTCTTTCAATATATTCTTCTATTGTAAAGTCAAGAATATAGCCGGTTATTTCGGCTTCAATTGTTCCAAAAATCTCTGTGCCTTCATCCTGGTGTAATTTCCTGCTGAACTTAACGTCTCTAACCTGTGGTTCATGAATAACTATTGAATATTCTCCGCTATTCCCTTTTATAGAAATGGTACAAGGAATGGCTGGTGGTAGTTTTTCCTTTGGGAAAGTTGTATCTGGTTTGAAATCGAATTGTCCTTCTGATTCAGTGTGAAATCCATCGCAGACCGACTTCTCTGATGTTATACAAGTACATGTTTTATTTACCGATTTTGTTTTTACTTCGGCTTCGTAAATGTTAAAATCGTAAAACCTAAGCCGCTCATATTCTTCCTCTTTTAAAGTGTCTATTTCTCCCCAATATTTACCGTGAAGCGTACCATACAAGTATGTTTTACGTGGTATCTCTCTTGTCTTGTTTATATTCTTATATTTTAAGCCGTTTTCATCAATAAATATTTCTTCTTCCGGTTCTTCTACTTTTGGCTCTTCAATTATTTCAACATTCTCAACTGTAGCCCGGTTAGTTTGGCTAATTATATCCTTACTGTCCTTCTCCTTTCGGGAAAAAAACCAGTATATAACTATAATGATAAGTGCTATAATGATAAATGCTGTCAAATCGTATCAGGGTAAATTGTTTTTATGAAGTCTTTCTCTGATAATAGTTGTTTGGAAGATTGTTTTCGCTTCGTTCTAAAAGGTGGGTCAGCCCAATACTCGTATTTTGAAACGTGTTCATCTGTTATTTCCTTTTTAAGCTGTTGGCTCATATCAGAAAACTTCTCCAGATTTATTTTTTCTATTTTATTGAGCAGATGCATGGCTGTTACCCATGTTTGCCTGTTATATTCTCTGAGTTTTGTTTCAAATATTTTAGAATAGGTGCTTTTAAAGTCATTATAATCATCATGTACAATTTTGTTTTCGATATGCTTTTTTTTCTCGTAGAAACCTCCATGATTACGAATAGAAAACTTCCAATATATTGGGAGAAGAAATATTCCACAAACAATAATGGTAATTATCCATGATACCGGATTTTCCGATATAAGAATTTGAATTTTTTTTACATAAAAGTTGCTTTTCTCAAGCAATTCATTCAGACGAGCATAGTTTTCTATTTTTGCCTCAATAGTCTTCTTTAATGAAGCCCTGTATCTTTCAAAATCAGATTGAAGTCTTTTATCTGTAAATTGAATGCTATCTATCTCTGAGACAAAAGCATCATCGCTTTTAAGTTCTTCATCTAATAATGTTGATAAAATTATTCTTACGCTATCACTCTTTTGTTTGCTTTTTGTAAAAGGGGATTTGTTCCATTTTAAAAGACTATCCAATAGCATTTTCGATTGAACTAAAAAGTTTTGATCATTTGCTACTTTGGCGTTAAGGATTTGAACATTGTTGGCGACAGTTATAGAATCAGATACATGGATTTTTGTAATTAAATTCTGGTAAAATTCTGTTTGATTTTGCACTTCCTGTTTAATGAGGGAACTGTCTGCCACAATCATCATGTTTATCCGATATTCAGTTTTGTGGTTTGCAAGGCTTTTTTCAAAGAAAGAAGATAGTAGCAAGACATTAAGAGGCTGGGCGATAATAATAGCCAGCAAGGAAATAAAAAGAATTCTAAAAAGCAACGAAGGGGTAAATTCCGATTTCTTATTTTCATTAGGAGTTTCAATTACAAATTTTCTTTTCTTCCCTTTTCCAGTGTTCTTTCTTGCTACGGGTAAAAGTGTTGGAGAAACTGTATAGAGTAAGAGTAAATACATATTCGCTACTAATAATGCCCAAATGATTCCAATGGGAATGCTTAACCACTTGCCACTTCCTTCAAATAATTCTGACATAAAGGATGAAGCACTTACCCAACATCCAGCAAAAACTATCAATACAAATAACCCGATGAGAGCAAAAGAGATTTGGATTCGTGGTTTACATTCCCGAATAATATAGTCATCTTCCCCCGAAAAGGTGCAAAAGAAAAGTCGAAACCAGTTGATTGCTCTATTCATTATTAACTTTCTTTATCTTGGTCATTGCCCTCACCGGTGGTATCATTATTATTTGAGTCACCCCTTTTTTTGTCATCGTCCTTTTCATCATTGGCTTTCTTGTTTTTGTCCTTATTTTCATCTTCGTTCGAAGATTTATCGTTTTTTTCGTCATTAGTATCAATTCCTTTGATATAATCATCAAGGTTCTCATCAATTTTTTTCTTTTCCCGATTTTTATATTGTTCTATGGCATAATCGGTCAATTCCTTTTGAATTTCCGTTACCTTAATTTTTTCATAAACTAATCTGTCAGCTTCATGATTTATGATAAGATGCCTTTCCTGGCCTACTTTGTCTTTATAGTAATCATATCGAACCTCAATCCCATTTTCGGCTTTTATCAATTCATCCCTGTTTTCAGCTAAGTAATCATAAGGGGTTTTGATAAGCATCAGTTTAAAGAAAACCGGCGTTAGTTCAATTGCCATAAATAAAAGTGTGATAAAAAGTGTTATCACGCCTCCTGCAACTTCATGTGATATTTTTATTCTTTCCAAAAGCCCATCCAAGCCATTTGCAACTGTTTCATTCTTGCTTCGTTCGGTTTCTTTTTCGGCTCTTAGTTTCTCTTGCTTTTGTTTTAAGTCGTCAAACTGCTTTTTATTTGTCTGGTCAAATTTTTCAAGTTCATAGTTAAGGGCATCCAGTTGACTTTTTAATGCTTTTGATAAAGGCCCATTTCCAGCACCTGCTGCACCTGTCCTTCCCTGAAGCTGGTCTGTATATTCCTGTTCAGCTTTAGTGATTCTTTCTATTAAACTTTTCCTTTCAACTATTAGTTTGCCCATGTCGGCTTCTAATAATTTTTCTCTGTCCTCAAATGTCTTGTCAACTTTTGCCTGATATGTGGCTTGTTGCTCAAGTTGCTTTTCCCGGAGTTTAATGTCAATTTCGGTTTTAAACATTCGTATTTCAACCGGTTTTGAAATTGTGAGTGCTATTATTGCCCCCATTATAATTCGTGGAATAGCACTTTTTAATTCGCCCCAAGTAATAGCTTCTGTGCCATCACCCTTGCCTGTGCTTGTTACAATGAAGCGGTCAATATTAAAAATGATTAACCCCCAGATGATTCCAAAGACTATTGATAGCAATGTTGTTGTTAGACTGGTAGTGTATTCAATAGCTGAACCTCTTGGTTCGAATATGGTATAAAAAGCATATCCACCAGCAAGGCCAGCCATAGCACCTGTTGCAAATACAATTCCTCCAAGGCACATGTATTTTATCTGGTCACTGTAAGTGGCTCTTTCTAATAAATACCTGTCTCCCCCGGCGGCTTTCCATAAGAAACGCATCACAGCAGTTGATTTGGGGAGTTTATAATAATCTCTTTCTTTCATAAAAAGTCAGTTTGGTTGTATAATGGTTGTTTGATTTGAATTTCCGAATGATTTAGTTTGATTTTGGGAAGCGTAGGTGTTGGCTTTATTTCTTTTAATATAATCGGCTTGCTATAAATTTCAATTTCATTAATTCCTTTAATTGCTGTTTTAAAGGAATTGTTCTGTAAGGTACTTTCGGGTGTAACCGAAATATGAAAGGTCTTACTTCTAAAAAAACCATAAGCCGTCAACTCAATTGGTATTACCGGCACATTCTTTAGATTCAAAACAATTATTTTCTTCTCTGTTGTTTTCTTAATATTTTTAAAGTTGTAGCAGAGTGCATTCCTGAATCTATAACGGATAATCAAGTAACTGTTGTCAAACTGATATTTTTTTGCATAGTCAAGACGTAAAAGTTTTATGCCTTTTCTCCATCTGAAAAGAATTATAAAAAAACGTCCGCAAACGATAAGTAAGAATCGTATCTTTTTTGCTATTGATTTTATGTGGTCAGAAAAATAAAGGAGGTTAGTCATTACTGGTGGAGCGGGTTTAAGGCTTGTCGAATATTAGGGTGTTGCCGTGTGTCGGGGCGAAAACAAATGTGCTGCAAATGTGTGTCGGCTCATGTGCGTTGGCTTTGCAACTCTTTTGTTTTTGCGAAGCGTGGGGTGTTTGAATTTTCATCTTAGTTGGTTTTGGTGGTCGCCTAAGTTACGGACTGTCGCTCATAGCATGCCGCACAACGAGCAGGGCTTTATGCAGGTTGGGAATTAGTATTCCGTCTGCCCACAACTGCTGCTGATTGAAAATATAAAGTTGAATTTAAGAACTAAAGTTGAAAGTTGTTTGTCCAGCCCGAACCACAGCCTGGATTTGCAATTTGTTGATGTTTGCTGGTCACGCCCAACTTGCATAAAACCCAATGTTGTATGTTCGCCCTTCGTCTTGGTGACTTGAATTGAAAGTCTGTGTCTACCGAAGTAGGGTGTGTCCCGGAAGCGTGGGAACAAGGCAGGCTCTTTTGCAAGGTTGGCTTTTGTGTGTCGGCTTTGTGTGCCTTGCAAATGTGCCTGACTTGGTGCGTTGGCTCTTAAACTCCTTTTATTGTGTCATTATATAGCTCTCTCAAAAACGAAAGCTCTTTATACTCATTGTTTATTAATAACCTCCAAAATGTCCACCCATTAACACTTAATTTTACCACCGCTCTTGCTGCTCCACTTGGAGAATGAAAAACCTTGTCTTGTCTATTTAAGGGCAAAGTGATAGAGCCATCACTATTAATTTTACCCCTTACTTCTGGCTGCGACGATGAATATATGAAAGTGCCTGGCTCAATTATGCCTGAGTCAAGAATCATTTTTAAAGTTATATTGGTATATTCAATGAAACCCATGCCTTTATTTTTCCTTCATTGTTACTCTGTCATGAACTGAAGATAAAAGTATTTGATACAAGCTGATTAAAATTGAATCGTTAATTCCAAATGCCTTCAAAACCGTTTTGTCAAATTTTATTCTGTCTGCTTGTCTCACTTCCTCAAAAATGGTTTTAATGTTTCTTGCTTTTAATGGTTGGAAAGCCTTCTTTATTTCTTTGATTGCACTTGCTGAAAGTAAGTCAGGGTTTAAAACACGAAGGGTTTTGAAATAATTTGCATTGAGGTCTAATGCTCCCAAATTTCTTGATGTGCCTCTCATTTCCATTGTCAAGAAAGTTACAACTGAATTGAGTAGTGCTGCAATAAGCTCAACATCGTACTTTTTATTCACCGTGATTGCTACAAGTCTTTGGTCTATCGTAAACGGAATTTCAGAGAATGAAAAGAAAAACCTTTCGTAGGGATTTATGGCAGTTACAATGTGTGCTTGCTTTGGTCGCAAAGAATACCAAAAGGGTCTATGACCTTTGCAAGCGGATTGAATTGTTTCTGTTCCGTTTTTGTTCTTTGCATTCTTGAATTTCTTTATCCAACTGTTAGCTCCTGGAAAACCTTTTTTTAATTCTGCTTCTGTCTTATCACAAACAAAAAGAAAGTTGTTGTAAGTGCCGCCAAATTCAAGAGTGTCAAACTCTGTCGGGCTTTTCACATACGGGACTAAGAACTTTTTCTCAACGCCTGATTGTTTTACTTCGGCTGCTGGAATTACAAACATTGGGTTCCAACCTGTTCTTTCTCCCCTGAAGGCATCAATAACTTTTGGGTAAATTTCTGTACAATGCTTTTCAATTTTCTCAAATAAGTTCGCCGAAATAAAATAGGTGTCCCAATTTTCTTGTGCTGCAAGTGAATCATCAAGTTTTTGTTTTGCAACCACACTAACACTAATTGCACCACTTACATGATGAAACAAGTTTCCAAAGGCTGTATCTGCTTTCCAATTTTTATTTCTGCTATCAGTGCATGAATCAATGTCAGCGTAAAAGTTTTCAATCTGCTTTAGCTGATTAGAAATATTTTCTTGGTCAAATGTTTCATCCAGTTTGAAATTGATGGTAACAAATTTTGTTGGTTCTTTACTTTGCCCATGTTGCAATACAGAAAAAATTGTAGAAACTTTTGAATCACTAAACCAATGTTCAGCATTGCTTCTTACAACATACTTAATATGAAAATTGTCAAGCAAAAACTTTTTGAATTGAAAACCATATTCTTTGCCAAGCCATGCGTTTGAAGTGATTGTTGAAAGTAATCCGTCCTTCTTTAAGAAGCGAATTGAATTATAAACGCAGTAAGTAAAATAATCTGAGCGTTCATTTATTTTAAACGAATTGTCTTTGAGGAATGCTTTTTGTTTTGCTTCAAATTTGCCTCTGAAAAAAGTTGTTAGCACATCGTTTGGAATATCTTCTTGCTGGATAAAGGGAAAGTTGCTTATAACTGCATCAAACATTGGGATTGGCTGCTCAATTTGCTTGGTGTAATCATTTGAATCAGGAAATACAACTTTCTTCTTTGGTTCAAGATTGAAGTAATCATCTCTCGTTACTCTCGGAAAATTATCTGTTTGATTTTTGATGCGTTGTTTGTAAAGGTTAATTACAGAAAGTATCGCTGGGAAATGTGAAATGTCGTTGCCCCAAATTTGATTCAACAACTGAACATGGTTTGTATTTCCATGATATTTTAAAATCTGATAGAATGAATTTAGAAATGTTCCTGTGCCAGATGTTGGGTCAAAAACAAAATCATTTGCTGTCTGAATTGCTGGAAATGCGACAAGGTTTGCAAGTGTCTCAGGGGTAAAGTATTGTCCGAACTTTTGTTTCTCTTCTTGGGGAACAAGATTTTCAAGAATTGTTCCGATTACATCAGTAGGTAAAACTTTAAAGTCAAACTCTGTGATTGTTTTGAATAATTCAAACAAAGTTTCATTCACAGGCTTGCTGAATTCTACTTTGTCTGTAAAGTATGGTTGATAAACTGCTTGATAATCTATTCGGCTCGCCGCATCAAAATAATTCTGCAATACTTGCTTTACATTTTTAGCACTTTTCAAATCAAGTTTCTGTAAGCTGCCAGAAAGATTTTCTGAAAGTGTTAAGTAGAAAAGGATTTTGCCAATGAGATTGTAAAAAGTGAATTTTGCCAATACTTCTTCTTCAATTAGATTTTCAGGTCGTCTTGAAGAAGATGCCAGTATTTTGAGAGTGGAACTTTCATAAATCTTCCATTGGTTAAACTCTTTACGAAAAGAAGCATTAGCACCTTTAAGCTTTATTATTTCATCTTTGAACTGTGGTAAAATTATTTCTGCTGCCGCTCTTACAGCGGTTACAAAATTTCCTGAAATGTTTATCGCTTGTTTAAGCTCGCCACTTTGATAAAGGTGTTCAAGGTCGTGAAGAATGTCTGAAAGCCGCCTCCGTAATGCTGCTTCGTTTTGTCTGTATTTTTTTGGGTCTGCTAAATCATCTCGGCTGTTTATATTTTTCTCTTTTGGATATTCTTTGACTTTTGAAATGCTGTCAAGCGAATATTTTCCGTTATTTATTTTCCAAATGATTGCTTCTGTCCCGTTCCATGTTACGAAGGAATCTGATTTTATTCTTTCGGCTTTCTCAAGAGCATTTAAAAGCATTTCATTGTCGTCTGCTTCCGTATCTGGAAACTTCAATTCCCAGCCGTTAAAAATGATACCCGAAACTTTATCCGTAAATAAAAGTACATCGGGGAATTTTGTTTTCCCCGATTCAAGTTTTATCCCTGCATCATTGGTAGCATCTTGAAAAATAGTTCTTCCTTCCCGAATCTCCTCCTGAATCCAACTAATAAGCTGCCCCGCCCATGACCTTTCGTTGAGTTTTGACTGCATAATTTAAAGTATGGTATCTTGCTAATGGCTCTTTGAAAAGTGACAATGTTGATTCTTCAATTTCTTTTCTTTTCAAGACCTCTTTAATTCTATCTGTACATATTTTTATATAATCCACTGGATGTACTTTATGTAATAGTACATCTTCATTTTTTTCAATTCCAATGAACTTTCTTCCCTCTAAAATTGCAGAAAGTAAAAAGCTTCCAGAACCACAAGCATTATCCAATACAACATCACCAGGTTTTGTATATGTCCTAATTAAATACCTGCCTAATTCAATTGGCTTTTGTGTTGGGTGAACAACTTTTCCCTCGGATTCGGCTGTTTTTATGTAAACAAAGTCATCAACATTCTGTTCTTCAAATGCGATAACATCATTAGGGTATCTACCGCCATTACTCTTTACATGTCTTGGCTTAAAATCTCCATAGCTTCCTGTGTATTGGTCCTTACGAATTCCTTTGTCATATGGCTCGCCATCAGTCATTTGAGGATTGTATGTAGGCTGTTTCTTGTAAAAAATACAAATGTCTTCATGTTTTCTCAGCGGTTGAATTTTCGCATTGAGAAAATTAGTCGGTTTGGATTTTATCCAGATGACTTTGTACTTGAAAAGTTTTTCATTGCTTAAAATAAGTTTTGCAGTAAATATGCCCTGAGATGTTAAGGCGATGCATCCAGTATCCTTTATTATTCGCTCATATTCTACCCACAATTTTTGAAGGTCTATAACAGAGTCCCATTTATTTTGAGTAGTTCCATAAGGCAAATCGCAAAGAATCATATCAATTGAATTATCTGGAAGTTTTTTCATTTCATCCAAACAATCTCCTTGAATTACCTTATTGATGAAATCATCAATTTTTTTTGCTGTCTTTTTTTCTTGAAAAACTTGAACATTGTATTGCTGTCCATTGAGTTTTATTTTTTCTTCTGCAACCTGCATAGCAGACAAAGCCAAATCTTCATCTTGCATTTCATAGACAATTTTGTCGCTCAGCCATTGAATGATGATTTCGTTTTTTTGAGCCTTATAGTATTTGCAAAGAAGATTTACTTGGTCTCTCGTTGGCATTCGGTTATTAGTTTCTATTCGGCTTAGTAAGGTTTTATTAATGCCCGTCTTTTTTGCAACGTCTTGTAATAGAAGTTTATTTTCCTCTCTTATTGTCTTTAATGTAGAACCTATTGTTGTTTGCATATGTTGAGTTGCCAAATTTTGTCAAATTTAGGCATTCAAATTAATTTGCCAATTTTTTTAGCTAAAATATTTAGGATTGAATTTCGTTCGTTGGGTTTTTATTTGATGTTGATATGACATTGTCAAGCTGATTAGAATTACGTCAGCCGGGGTGGGTGGGCAGTGCGTTGGCATTTTTAGCTCTTTGCAAGGTTGGCTTTTGTGTGTCGGCTTTGTGTGCCTTGCAATGTGCCAAAAATTGTGTGGGGTAGCTTGGCAAAGTGATGTTAGTTTGAATTTTAGTAGGATGCTCGTTTAGGGTGACATACAACGTCCGGCAGCTTGGCGATGTGGCGGCAATTTAGTACAAAAGTTTAATAGAAGTACTATCGCTCAACCTTGCACTTCTGCTTAATAGCAGCACTTCACCCGCCATATTGCCAAACTGCTTGTTACCTGCACACCCTTTTAAGATTGTTTATTGAATACTTTGCGGAACAACTAATTTTTATCAAGTTCAACCAATTTAATATTATTCGTACTTAATTTTTGAATTAACCATTTTTTGAGTTTTAAAGTATCTATTTCTTCTTTCTCTTGATGATGAAATAGCACTACTGTTTCAATCTTAGCACTATCAGAATTAGGAAATAGTAGAAATTTTCCAATTGATACGTTTTTAGCTTCAGGAAAAAGAATTCCTATCTCTTTGTAGGTTTCTGTATCATCGAACTTAAATTCTTTTATTTCATTCTGCAAATTGTTAATAATAATGTCCTTTTCGCTGAGTGCCTTGTTTTGAGTACCTAATTCGTTTAATATTTCTTTTTTCAAATCCTGCGTACCTTGTTTAATTATTAGTGAAGTATTGAAAATTTGATACTGATTTAAACGATGGTTCAATTGCTTTTCTTCCTCATTACTGAACCTTTTTGATAAAAAAGCCAGCTCTATTTTTTTAGGACTTGTATTATATTTTATTTCTTTGAAGATAATGGGATAACCATTAGCCGTAAATTCATTTTCAATAAATTTTGAAACATTATCATGAAACTGTTTTTCTTTCAGTAAGTTATAGGCTAAATAAAAACTAGGAACTATCATCAATACGAGAAGGAAAGAAATCCCGTATCTTATTTGTTTTTCAAATCTTATGTTCTTAAACTGAACCGGTGTGTATTTTAGATATCGAACAATAAAATAAGTGGCAATACATATGAAAAAACAATTAATACTGTATAAATAAAATGCACCAAAGAAATAGGAAAAATTACCCATTGCTAAACCATATCCAGCCGTACAGAGCGGTGGCATTAATGCAGTAGCAATCGCTACCCCTGGAATAGGATTTCCTTTTTCTACCCTTGTCAAAGCTATTACACCGACTAACCCACCAAAAAAAGCAATTAACACATCATAAATAGTTGGTGATGTTCTGGCTAACAATTCCGGTTGAGCGTCTTTGAATGGGCTGATAAAAAAATAAATAGCAGAAACCACTAAACTGACTATGGTTGCAATTAATAAATTTTTACCACATCTTTTAAGAAGTTCAAAATCAAATACAGCTAAGGCGAATCCGGCACCTACTATTGGTCCCATTAAAGGCGAAATAAGCATGGCGCCAATTACAACTGCTGTTGAATTAACATTTAAACCAACGGATGCGATAACTATCGCACATGCCAATATCCACAAGTTTGAACCCCTGAAAGAAATACTCTGCTTTATATTTTCTAAAACGGATTCTCTTTTTTCTTCGCCTTGATGCAGGCTGATGAAATCAAACATTTTATTACTCATCTTGTGAAATAGTATTGGTTAGCGTTATCTTTAAAAAAAAGTATCCTATCGTCCCGGCTATAAACGATGACATCAGAATAACTAATTTGGAATTATTTATGACTGTGTCATTGTCGAAAGCAAGCAAAGAAATGAAAATGGACATTGTAAATCCAATGCCTGCTAAAAGTCCTACACCAAAAATTGATTTCCAATTTAGGTCTGTCGGGAGTTTGCAAAGTCCCAATGAAACAGCTAAAAATGTCAAAAGGAAAATTCCCAATGGTTTACCTACAATTAGTCCCAGTGCAATACCTAAACTATTGTTTTCAGTCAAGGTTTGGGCTATGTCGCCACTAAAAACTATGGCTGTGTTTGCTAATGCGAAAATGGGTAAAATTATAAAAGCAACTGGTTTGTGTAAAAAGTGTTGCAAAATGTATGAAGTTGATTTTTCGCCTCCGTTGCCAAATGGAATTGCAAAAGCCAAAAGCACACCTGTAATTGTGGCGTGAACGCCTGAATGAAGCATAAAATACCACATTGCAACCCCACCAATTAAGTATGGAATTAAGTTTCTTACTTTCAGTCTGTTAAAAACCAAAAGCAAAGCAAAAATTCCTAATGCAATGAATAAGTTTGACCATAACAGCGTTTTGGTGTAGAAAATAGCAATGATGATGATTGCTCCCAAATCGTCAATAACAGCAAGTGCTGTTAAAAATACTTTTAGAGAAGTCGGCACTCTGTTGCCTAATAAAGATAAAATGCCCAAAGCAAAAGCAATGTCTGTCGCCATTGGAATACCTGCACCTGATTGTGTAGCAGTTCCATAGTTGAAAAGCAGGAAAAGTCCGGCTGGTACAAACATTCCACCAATTGCTCCAAAAATTGGCAGTAAAGCGTCTTTAAGTTTTGAAAGTTCGCCAATGTAAATTTCTCGTTCCAATTCTAAGCCAATGAGTAAAAAGAAAATTACCATTAGTCCGTCATTTACCCAATGTTCAATGCTGTGTCCTTGAAATTGTGTTTGCCAAAAATGGTGGTAGTCTGTCCCAAAAGTTGAGTTGGCAACTACCAAAGAAATAATAGTGCAAGCAATTAAAACAAGCCCGCCTGATTTTTCACTGTCAAAAAAGTCCTTAAATAATTTTGTTACTCTCATTTATTTTGTCTGTCTGTTGAATATTTGCAGGGTGTTTGTTAGGGTTGCAGGTAACGGTTTGCGGCTTGGCGTAGTGGCGGATTTTCAGCACAAAAGTTCAATCGAAGAACTGCACTTGAATCTACCACGAAACTGTCATACGAAGAACTGAACCCGCCATTACGCCAAACCGCTGTTAGGTGCTGCCCTTCTTTTCTGTCGTGTTGTTGTCTGTCCATTGTTGCAGTGTTTTGGTGCGTTTGCTTGGTAGCTCTTTTGCATTTTTTGATTGGCTTTGTGCGTTGATAAAAATGCAAATGTGCTACCAAATGGGTTGGCTAAATAAATTTCCAAATGTCTTCAATAAGCAAATTGTCAAACGTTTTTATGTGGTCTTTCAATATCGCTTCCGTTCTCATATTCGGTCTGATGTCGCAGTAGTAAACTCCGTCAAGTGGATTGAGTTTGACTGTGTAACCTTTAAAGTGTCCCGGAAGAAAAGTAGCGTTGATGCCATACTCGTTTTCTTTCTTGCTATTTTTTCTCTGAACATCATTTAGGAAAATAGCAATGTGTGGCGTTGCTTTCTCGGTCAATTTGTTGTAAAGGAATTTGTCAATGAAAATCTTGTCAATGCGGTCTTTGCTTGATGTTTTGATAGAACCGATTACTTTGATGTCACTTTCTTTTTCTATGATTAAGTCGTGTTGATAGCTCATATTAAAAGTCGGCTGACCGTCAAGAATTACTGGAACTTGGATAGTTCCGGCTTTACAGTCAATACCGATTTCTCGTATGATTAAGCGAATGAAATGTTCAAACAAATCACCGTTTAGTTTTCTTGCTGTGTTTGATTGTCCAGCTGGTAAACCGTCCAAAGCAGAGCCAACCGATTGTTGAATAGTGTAAGTCGCATTATTCAAAATGTTACGCACTGCTTCATCTTTCTTGTTAATCGTTTTGATGTTGCGTAACACTTTCAAAAATTCTTTCGATGCTTTCGTAAAACTTTTTGCGTCATACATCAAATTTGAATTGATTGGTCGTGTGATTTGAAAATTACCTTCCTTCTTGTATTGGTAGAAGCGATAATGATTTTCGTTTTGAGAAACGATTGTCGCTTGAAGGTTGTCGCTGATGTAATTCAAGTATTCATCGCAGAATGCGATGTATGCTTTCAAGTCAACGAAGTTGCTTTTGTCTTTTGCTTTGTTTACGAGTTGTTTTAAATTCATCTGATTGAGTTTCTTCTTCGTTGGTTATCAAAATCGTATTTAATCCATTTTTCAATGCTCCAATCTTCTACAAGTTCAATTCGGTTGGATGCCCAATCCAAATATTCTGGTGAAAGGTCGCAAGCCATCCATTTTCTTTGAAGTTGTTGAGAACAAACAGGTGTTGTTCCGCTTCCACAAAATGGGTCAATAATTGTATCGCCAATATTTGATGAAGCTAAAATCAACTTCCTTAAAAGTTCTTCCGGTTTTTGTGTGGGATGTGGCGTTTTTTCGTGCATTCCGTTGCAAGTTGTCGGAACTTCAATAATGTCTTGCGGAATTTCTAAAACGTCTTTTGGCTTTGCACCAAGCGGATTTGGTTCCCAAATGTGATTTCCATTTTTTCCATTCCCGTATTGACTTGTTTCTGCTTGTGGGTGGCTCGGATATTTTAATGTATGCTCTCCATACGGAATACGAATTTCGTCAATGTTGAAAGTGAAATTTTTTGTTTTGCGAAAATGCAAAATACTTTCGTGGCTTCTTCCCCAATCTTTTCCAAGGTTTGCTTTGTTCTTGTAATGCCAAATAATCCAACGACACGATTTGAAAAGTTTTGAAGCCGGATGTTTTAAGTCGGCAAGAATTTCAGAGAAGCCACAAATGAAAAGCGTTCCGGTTGGTTTTAATACTCTTGCAGCTTGCTCAATCCACTGCATTGAAAATTTTATGTATTCTTCTTGACTTTCAAAAGTGTCCCAGTCCGCTTTTTTTATGTTGTATGGAGGGTCGGCAAAAACCATATCAACACTTTCGTCAGGAAGTGATTTAAGCCATTCTATGCTGTCGCCTTGCCACAACTGTCCTTGCGGATGCTGATAAAAGAGGGTCGGTTTAATATTATTTTCAAAGTCTGATTGTAGGCGTTCTCCTTTGATTTGAACTTCTCCGAAAAATGTCGGGAGTTCTTTATTTCTGGTCATAGTTTTACCCATTGCGTTTAGTTTTTAAGTAAGACACTTTTTTTTCAGCAACTTTCAGAATTGCTAAGTCGGCTTCTTCGTCTAAAATCTTGTAAGCGATTTGGTCACTCAAAAAATCGTTTTGTAACTCTTTCTCGTCTGCTTTGAAATAGTCAGCAACTGCCTTAATAAGTTGTTTGGTCGGCTGTCTTTCGTTGCGTTCAATCTTTGCAAGTAGTGAAGGGTCTATGTCAAGATGTGATGCCACTTCTCTTAGAGATTGTTCCGTTTCCACTCTCAATGCTCTGAGATGCTCTCCGAAAGTTGAAAATTTTTGTTTGGTTGTTGCCATCAGGACAATTTTTGTCCAAAGTTAGGATTTTCATTTTTATGGACAATGAAAGTCCACAAAAGTTATTCACAATGACCGAACTGTCGTTGTGCGTTGGGGCAAAATAAAATGTGCTGCAAGTGTTGGCTTGTGTGTAGGGTTGCAGCTCTTTTTATTTTGCGAAGCGTTGGCATATTGTCGGTCGTTTTACTGTTCGGTTGTGTCGTCATTTAGGGTTGCACCTAACGTCCAGCAGCTTGGCGATGTGGCGGCAATTTAGCACAAAAGTTCAATAGAATTACTATCGTTCAACATTGCACTTCTGCTCAATAGTAGCAATTCACCCGCCATATTGCCAAACTGCTTGTTGTGCGTTCGGTGTTTTGTTTGTCATTAAATATTGTCTCAATTCTTCTTCATTTGCGTTCATTGTTCTAATATATTCTTTAAAATTTTCTGTCGTCTGTGGAATTGCAAGTCCAATTTTTTTTAGTGTTCCGTCAGTATCTTTTATACGGTAAGTTTCAAAGAAACTCGTGTCCTGTCTTGGAAAGATTAAAAAACCATTTTTTGAACTAAAGCGATACATATACGCAATTGTCTTGTAGTATATGCTTATGGCTTTTTCAGAATTTTCTGAATACGATTGTTGTCTGTCAAGTGGAATATACTTTGCGTCACCAACTGATTTTGGCTCATCTTTACTTATAAAGTCGGGATAAATCGGTTGAAAATTTTCAAAAAGTAAATTCCTATGTTTACCTGTTTTATTTTCTGGGTGAATGAAGTTTGCTTTTAGAATTATGTTAAGATACTCTTCCCAAAGCCAAGCACCATCAAACAACAAACCGTAAACTTTATCTTTTTCTTTACCAAATGTAATTTTCTCGTGTCTAAGAATTTTCAAGCAGATTTTTTGCAAGGCGGAATATTCCGTAAAATATGGATGAGAAATTGGCTTTAAATTGGCTGTAATAATCTTATGTCTTGAATTAGCATTGTATGTCTCATTAGTTACAAAAATAAATTTACTCACAATGCCTCTCAGTTCACTGTCACCCGTTAGCACACCACTGCCAAAAGAGTGGGTTCTGATGAACTCAATTGTATGCCTAATCAGTTGTGTTAGATTATTATTATAGCTGTGTTCTCTTGTAGTGTAAGCTATTTTTCCTGTAAACGGAATGTTTCTAAGTATGTGGCGTTTAACATCAATACTGCCCTTAACATTTGTATCGTTGTATTCTTCCTTTTTATAAGCTTTGTAGATTCCTTGTGAATAGGCTTTTTTTAGATAGAATGGGAAAAGGTATAAAAGAAAATCCCAGATATTCTCTTTATTGGGTGTTTGGTCAAATTTTAAAAGGTTAATCGAGAAGACTTTTTGCAACATATAATGCAAAAAATAGTCGTTATTTTCATCTTTTACAAAACGAGATGATATTGTAAGTTGTGTTGAATTTCGGCCAACAAAACCCATTAAATTATATGTTGTCAGGTTTTCATTGTCTAGTGAGAATATATGAGGTTTTTCAACATCATCTTGATATTGGCCAAATGAATGAGGAAAAACAAGCAAATCAGGATTTTCCATTTGTAAATCCAAAAGGTTTCTATTTGCAATAGCTGATAAGTCATTAATGTTTAAAATGTCGAATTTATCAATGCTTTTTCCTCCATTATTGTCGGTTGTTCTCATTAGGCTGTAAAGGCATTTTTCAAAAGTTCAGTTTTATCAATGCTATCAGGCATTCCTCTCAAATATTCTTTCAGAAGTGGCTCGATTCGTAAATTCCAAATGTTGTCAATATCTTGGCTTGCATTACCATTTGAATCTAAGAAGTAAGCTGCCCCAATGTGGTAAGAAGAATTAAGTCCATCTGTATTAGAAATTTGCTTGTTTAAGTTCAACATTTTTTCTTTAATGTCTTGTGGCAAATTCATATTATCTGCACTTTGCTCTGACGTTATTTCAATCCAAGTAAAACGTCTTCTCATTGCAAAATCAAAGCTTTCAACACTTCGGTCAATGTCGTTCATTGAGCCAATTATGAAAACATTTTCAGGCACATAAAAAACTTCATTTTCATCATTGTGCAAGTTTGAATATTGCGTCTTAACTGAACCTTTTTTGCCTCTATAACTTGGGTCAATGGAAAAGAAGAGTTCCCCAAATATTTTTGAAATTTCACCTCTGTTAATTTCGTCAATGACAAAAACATAGTTTTTGATGCCATTATTTGAATTTTCTTTTTCGTTTACAAATTCTACTAATCCAAAATTGTCTTTTAGATATTGCACAACATCCTCCATATCTTTTTGGAATGCACCTGATGGTCTTGCTTGCTTTCCTTGGTAGGAATCGTATACATTCTTTTTGGTGATAGTAAAATTGTATTGAGAAGGCGTGTTTACAGAAGAATATTTCAATGAGTCTTTTGAAGATAAACCGTAATCCCAAGAACCAATAGTTGTTAATGCCCCTTGAGCAATATTATTTCTTACTGCCGTCAATAGACTTTCCCAAGCCACATCAAAATTGTCAACTATTTCGGAAAATTTTGCTTCTGAAGCTTTTTGGCAAAACGATTTGAAAATACCGTCTTTAATTTCAAAGCCAATTATTCCGTTTTCATCAGGTGGTGTCGGTCTGAGACCTTCAACAAAGTCTGTGTAGTCATAAGAAGGGTGAAATTGCACAAAATCAAATTGTCCGCTTTCTTCTAATTCTTCATCGGTTTTTACACCAATAAGTTGTTTTGCAATTTGTTTTGCTAAAAATGTTTTACCTGTCCCTGGTGCTCCAGTTAAGATGATGTTTTTTGAAGATTTGAGTAAATCTATATATGGTTGAATTTGCTTCATTCCTTGTGTACTTTTTTGTTCTTCATTCCATTGAATTATAAGTTCGTTAAACCGGTCAAAAAATGCTTTGAGATTTTCATTTGGAGGATTATTATCAAGTAATCCTAAATCTTGAATAGAATAGCTTAAAACATCCTTTGCATTACTTATAGGATAACTGTCTTTTACGATTTTTAATCCAACAATTGTGTCATTACTCCAAAGAGCATTGACATTAATTGCTGTGTCTTCCCAATTTAGATAACAACCTCTCCCTTTGTAAACAGTCGGATTTATGTTAATGCAAATGTCACCATTTGTGTATGACTCCCATTCTTTTATTTGATTTTGAATATTCTGTCCTTTATGTCCTTGTCCACTTCTATTGAAATGTTTAATGTCTTTAATGTATCTATTATAACCGTCTCCAACTTTCTGGTCAGTTACACAGAATTCAAGGTGTGCTACAAAATATTCTAGAAGCTTTTTAAACTTTTCTTGTTCGGTCATTCAATTAATATGTTTTTGTAATTCACTCTTATTCGTGTCGCTTTACACTGACGCACAACGGTTTGGGTATTGCCGAAGGCGGGGATTTTTAGCACAAAAGTTCAATAGAATTACTGCTGTTGAACTTTGCAAAAATGTCCAATCGAAGCCGTTCAGCCCCGCTTTTGGCAATACCTTGTTAGCGGTTCGGGCTTACTGTTTTTTAAGAACAAACTCAACTCTTCTGTTATTTGCTTTTCCTTCTGCCGTGTTATTGTTGTCCACAGGTTTTGCCTCTCCTTCGCCATCTGTTAATAATCTCGACCCTACAATTTCAAAGTTTTTTGTCAAAAACAATTTGACCGCTTCGGCACGTTTTTTTGATAATGTGAGATTGTCTGCATCATTACCATCACTATCTGTATGTCCAATAATTTTTATAGTTCCTTGTACTGATTTTATAGCACTTGCAGCTTGTTTTAATGCAGGCCAGGATTCTGGTTTGATAATCGCTGAATTTACATTGAAGTAAATAGCGTTAGTAACAAAACTACTTTCATTATCTATTTTTATTGCTTTTGATTCAAGTTCGGCAACTTTAAAATTTGTAAAATACAATCCATCTCCCCACATATTTGTTGCCAATATCAAAGTATAAGATGTTTTTACAGGCAAGCCATTAGGGAGGTCAATAAATTTCTTATCACCAACGTAAACTTTAATGTGTGTTCCATTTCTCGAAATGGATATTCTATGAATCTTTCCTGATTTCCATCCATTTTTTATGTCTTTCCTGTCTAAAAGTCTTTCTCCATCATAATTTTCTTTGGTGGCTAAACAATAGAGAAGCTCTTGAGATGGGTGTATGTCTATTTGTATTTGAGGGTTTTCATCAAATGCAGTACTATATTCATCTCTATTTACTTTGTTTCCAACTATGGATATTATCAAACCACTTTCCATTTCACTCATTTTCTCGGAGTCAACCCACATATCAAATTCGATGGTAAATTGTTCTGGTAGCGTTTTTAAATTTAAAGGATAAAAAATTCCCCGTCTTGGCGTTTTCAACCAATTATAGTTTTCGCTTGCAATTTTCTTTATGCTAGGTTTTTCTACTTCATCTGACTGGTCATATTCAATAATCTTCCATTTTTTTAGCCCAGAAAAGAAGTCATCATAAAAAAAAGTTTTAGTACCTGCGGTAAAGTCAAAATTGCTGTAGGCTTTGTTATCAGCACTATTTATATCGTCCTCTTGGGCATAAGCTAACTGGCTTATTGAAACAACACTAATTAATAGGAGTACTAATTTTATTTTTTTCATTCTTATTCTCTGTTTAATCATAATATACTTTTCTGCTTTTTTTTAGCCTGACCGCTAACGTTTGCCTCGCTTGGCGAAGGCGGCACATTTTACCACTAAACTTCAACCGAAGACGAGAACGTAAATTTAGCAAAAAATTTTCAATCGAAGACGTTTATTGCCGCTTTTGCCAAACGAGCTGTTACCTGCTGTATTTTTTCAGAGTTCAATCGTCCGTTCAACATTTACTTGCTCTAAAAACGTTTCATCGTGCGACACAACAATCAGCGTTCCTCTATATTCATTAATTGCCATTGTTAATATTTCCACATTCTGAATATCTAAATTATTCGTTGGTTCATCAAGAATAATGATGTCAGGCGATTTGCTGTTAATGGTCAAACAGCATAACAACAAACGCATTCTTTCTCCACCGCTCAATGCAATACAAGGTTTATCCCAATCGTTTTTGGTAAACAAAAAACGAGTTAAGCGGATTTTGATTTCGTGTTCTTGCAATGCGGAACTATTGAATTGTTGGGCTTGTTCATAAACTTTCAGCGTGTTGTCGAGCAAAGAATAATCTTGGTCAATATAAACTGATTTATTGTCCGCTCTGTAAATTGTTCCTGTTTGCGGTTCTAAATTTCCTAAAATCAGGTTGATTAAAGTTGTTTTTCCTGAACCATTTTTCCCTTTCAAGGCAATGCGTTCGCCACTTGTCATTTGGAAAGCCAAGTTGTTTTTCCAAAGCGGTTTGTTATCATAACCAAAGTTGATGTCCGTTGCAGTAAACAAAACTTTCCCTTTATGCAAGGCTGAGTTGTCAAAGCCGAATTTCATTTTGTCAATGTCAGGTAACGAAGAGCGAAGTTCTTGTAAATCTTGCGAAAGTCCACCAATTTTTTCTGCGTGAACACTTTTTAGTTTTGAAGTGCTGTTTTCTGCATTGTTTCGCAAAGTATTCATCATTATTCGCGCAACGCCAGATTTTTCTTGTTTGCCTTTACCACGACTGTCTAATTTTTGTTGTCGTTCCATAGTTTCCCGTTCTTTCTCTTTGGCTTTTCGCAATGCTTTTTCTTTACTTTGTATGTCTTGGCTCAAAGCATTATTTTCTATTTGTTTTTGCTCTTTGTAAAAGTCGTAATTGCCGCCATAAGCTTTAATTCCATTTTTGTTCAATTCGCAAACGCTGGTTAACAGATTTAATAACTTTCTGTCGTGGCTTACAATGATTAAAGTGCTTTTTGTGTTCTGAACAAAGTCATATAAAAGTTGTCGGCTTGCGATATCCAAATGATTACTTGGTTCGTCTAATAAAATCAATTCGGGTTGATGAATGGAAATCCCGGCAAGGAAAACTTTGGTTTTTTGTCCACCACTCAGCGCTTCCATTTTTTGTGATAAATCCAAATCGTTGAGTTGCCAATAGCTCAATGCTTCGGTACAACGGTCTTCGATTGTCCAATCGTCATTCAACAAATTGAAATTTTCTTCGCTTGTGTTTCCTTTTAAAATTTCTTTCAAAGCGTTCAATTTGTCTTCAATTCGCAACGCTTGTGCGATAGTCAAATGATTGAACTGCCCGAAAATTTGCGGAACATAATACGGCTCAATTTCTACGCAAATTTGTCCATTGGTTGGTTGGAGTTCTCCTGCAATAATTTTAAGCAGAGTAGATTTTCCTACTCCGTTGTTGCCGATTAACGTAGTCTTTTCGTGATTGTTTACTGCCAGATTGATGTCGCTAAACAGTAAATCTTTGTTTGGGTGTGTATATGAAATGTTTTGTAAAGTAAGCATAATTCCTTTCTTTAAAGATGAAACAATACAGCAACCGCTTTGCGGTTATTGTTCTGATTTGTCTGAAAGAAATTATATTTTACATTTCGTTTTATTTAAATTAATGTGTTTGCAAATGTACGAAATTTTCTTTTAGCACGGTCTTTTGTAATATAGCAGGTAACGTTTTCGGGCTTTGCGTTCGGGCGGGATTCGGAGCACAAAGTTTCAATTTTTTACTTAAGTTAATTAGAAGCACAAAGCTCCAAGTTTGCACGTCAGCCCGCCTGACGCAAAACCCGTGTTACCAGTAGTGCTTTCTTGTCCGATGTCGCTGTGTCTGTCCATTTTACTGCTTTCTTGGTGCGTTGGCTTGGTGGCTCTTTTGGATTTTTTTAGCGTTGGTCTGTGCATTGAAAAAAAATACAAATGTGCCGCCAAATGCGTTGGGTCATTCTACTTTCAAGATTTCATAATAGAGTTCCAACATTCCTAACTGACAAGATTCTCCTTCTGTTCTATTCATAATAGCAACTGCTAACGGTGCTTTTTCATACACAGTAATCATTCCGTTGCTGTCTGGTTTTACATTCTGTGTTGCTTGTGTCTTGCTGAACTTTACTTTTAAAATTTTTCCTTCGGGATTTTTCACTGTTACTGTTGAAGTAAAAGTTACTTTTCGTTTTGTCTCTGGTCGCAAAGTGATTGGAACTATTTCATTCACTTTAAGAACTTCGTCAAGCGGAAGATCATCTTCTTGTTTTTCATCTTTGTCAATTTGTGAAATGAAGGCAACAAGTTTTTTCAATTCCTTCTCTGATGAATACCACCAATTAGTTGACCATATTCTATAAAAAGTAAAACCTTGTTCTTCAAGTCGGGATTGTCTGAACATATCCCAAGCATACGCTTCATTGCTGCTGTGATACTTTGCTCCGTCACATTCAATGGCAATAAAGGGTTTGCCTGTAATTTTTGATTTCACAACTAAGTCGATTCTAAAACCACCGATTTTGTATTGCTGTTGCAGACGGTCTTGTCCAACTTTTTCTGCAAGGCGGTAGTAAACTTCTTCTTCAAATGGTGATTCAGAACCGTAAACATCATGGTCAATCTCAAAAGTTTTTGATTCGCAATTTTCGTAGAGTTGCTTTAACAAAGACTCTCTTGTTTCAAAATTATTTTCGCTTACTGATTTGGCATAAGCCAAATAAGAATAGAAAATGGCTCTGCCATTATTCTTCATCTGCTGTAACAAAGTTGAGTAAGAGTTGTAATGCTCTTGCGGAATTGAAGTGCACACATAAACTTTATATTTTGCTCTTGTTACAATTACGTTCAAAAGTTTGTAGCCGTTGCGTTGCAAGATTGGTCCAAACTGCTGACGAAAAGAACCGTCACTTCTTTTACCAAAAGTTGTTGAAAGAATTATGATGTCTCTTTCATCACCTTGAATGTTCTCCAAATTCTTTACGAACAAATCAGAACCTAAGTCCGCAATCTTTTTATCGTATTCGGGTTTCTGTTGTCTTGCTTTTGTAATTTCTTCAAGGATTAAATTTCGTTGATACAAATTGAAAGTTGCAATACCAACGGAAGGATATTTTCCTTTCTTAAATGGCTTGATATGATTCAATAAAATGTCAACTACTTGCCTTGCTTCATCTCTATTTACTTGGTCTTCGTAAAGTCCGTTCACTTCAATAAACTGAATGGGTTTGTATTCCTGTTTTGCAGGCATTGGAATAAGTCGCTTGCCGTAAAAAGCATGATTAGAAAAGTCAATCAACTGTGGATGCTGTGAACGGTAGTGAACCTTCAAATACGATTGTTTGTAATTGCAGTTCTCGGCATAAACCAAAAGTGATTCGCTGTCGGCAAGTTCTAGCGAATTGTTTGCGTTACGATTTGAAGTTGGCGTTTGTGATTCACTTGCTGTTTGTTCTTCTTCGTAATCTTCTTCTGTCGGACTAAGTAAAGCTGTTCCACCTTGAAAGAAATTTGACGGTGGCATTTGTTGACTGTCGCCTGAAACAACTTTTATTTTTCCTCTAAGCAAAGCAGGGAATGTATCTTCTAATCTCAACTGACTTGCTTCGTCAAAAATCACAACATCAAAAATTGCTTCCTCTAATGGTATTACAGAACTACAAACTGTGGGGCTTAACATCACAACTGGAAAAAAATCAGTGAACAGTTGAAAATCTGTTGTGATAATTTTTCTCAATGAGTTTCTTCTTTCGCCTCTGCTTCCTCTTTTGTTGAATAAACTGATTGGATTTACTCCCTTGCTCTGTGCTTGTCTTGCTGACTGTGCTTGTCGGATTGACCAGTTGCTTATGATGCTTTTTATTTGAAATTTTTTCAATTGCTCTTTTGATTCAACTAACTCAACAATTTTATCATCACTCTTTGGCAAACCTTTCAAATTACTTTCTGCTATTGCAAGCAACCAATGGTAATACCAACTTTCAAAAGTTGTTTCCCAATTCTTGCAGTTTATTTCAATGATTGACTTTACAACTGTTCGTTGCAATGGAGTAAGTTCAATGTAGAATTTCCTCCAATCAAAATACTCTCTAAAATCTACAAGGTTTTCAGAAATGGTCTTCATTTCTGATTGCAAAATTTCCGTTTCGGAAATTTTAAGATTGTGATTAGAAAAGTCCGAAAAGTTTCTTCTTAATAATTTCTCCTGATTGAGATTAGAAATAATTTGTTCAAACTTTCTCTCTGTGTTTTGCAAACATGCTTTGTCTGTGAAAAGGGGATGCAAATAGGTTGAAGAAAAGTTTTGCAAATAATCATGCTTTACTTTCTCGTTGTTCTTAAACCAATCTTCTGTGTGTTTGCTTAATTTATCAATGTTGTCAACGAAAACTTTTAGAGTAGGTGTGTGGTTGCCTTCAATGTAACTGTGTTCAAAATATTTCAGTGTTTGATGAACCTGTTTTATTTCATCAACCTGATTCACTAAAGTAATTCTGTTTCCCTTTAATGTCTTGTAGCGTTTGGAAACAATACTTAAAGTTTGGATTCTGAATTTTGTAAAGCCATCATTTTTGAAAAACAATTCTCCAAACTCTTCGTGATTGGAAACAACAAATTCTTTGTAGTCGGTAATTTGCTTCTTGACCGCAAAATAATAATCACCAAAGTGGCTGTCAAGCCACTTTTGGTATTCTGTTATTTCCTTTTGAAGTTCTGCTTTTGCTTCTTCAAGTTGCTTGGCTGTTTCCTTTGATAGTTCTTCCAACTTTAGTTGAACTGCTCTCGGATTATCTTCTTTGAAGATTGCATCATTCAAAATTTCAAGCGGATGGTCAAGCCGTTTTACATCAGCATAAAGTTTCTTCGCTGTTTTTATTTTGCTGACAATTTCAGCAAGTTCTTTTTCATCATTTGCAAACTTGAATTGTTTGTAATCAAGTTTTGGTTTCAATGTTTCAAAGTCCGCAACCTTTTGTCTTTTCAAAAACTCACCAACTAATTCAGTCCATGATTTACCCAAATAAATTTTCTTGTCAAGCTGCTTGTGTTGGTTATTGAGTTCTTCGGCTTTTGCTTCAACTGTTTCACGAACTGTTATGTAATTCGTTTGATTGAAACTTGCGTATTGTGAAAGATTGCCTAACCTGTCACGAACTGAATTTACAATTCCGTCTCTGTCTTTATTGATGTCTTCAATAACTGCCGCCAATGCCCCTAACTGGTCGTTCTCTTTGTGCAAATTGTTTTTGATCACATCAAGTGCAGTTTTCTTTTCGCAAACTACAAGACATTTCAAATTGTTTGCTAAAGCATTTGTGATAAGTGCTGTAAGCGATTGGCTTTTTCCCGTTCCAGGTGGACCCTGAATTATTTTCTTTGGTTCAATTCCCAATGTTGTGAGAATTTCTTGTTGGCTTGGGTCTGTTTCAACTGCACTGTGGGAAGTTCCTGAAAAATTCTCGACCTCTAAATTTTCAAAATCAAAATCATCAAATTTCTCAATGATTTTATCAATGTCAGTAATGATGCTTTCCTTTTGTGTTCGGAATAATCCGAACACTCCGCCAAAATGTATCCAAGGAATATTTCCTGAAACTGATTCCAAATTTCCTGCATCGGGAATATTGTTAAGTGGCTCTCTGAATTTCGCCAACAAACTTTCTTTGATGTTGGTTGTTGCGTTTGTGTTAAGTGCTTTTAGCACTTTGTAACATTCGTCAATCAATTCCTTTTGGTCAATTACAGCATCTTCCAAAAGTTCTTCGTTGATTTGGGGCACAACAATATTCTCGTCTGTTTTTAAAAATGAGAGTAGCACTTCATTCAGTCCAACAGAGTGAATTTCCTCGTCAACAATTTTTCCGTTCTCATTCCTTGTCTTGTTGCGAAGGATTGACCATGTGTTTACTTTGTTTGTCGCCTTTACAATTTCTAACTGCCAAATGAAAAGCGGAGCTTTAATAATTTTCTTCGGGTCTTGCTTTGATGGTTTAATAAGAATAGGGAAACCAAAACCGAAGGTTTTGATTCCATGTTCTTTGTAGTTGTCCTCGTTCTCAATGTTCAAAGAGTTCAACCGCTTTGATAAAAGTCCAAGTCGTTTTTGTTCGTCTGACTGAATGGAGTTTAAATCAATTCCGTCAAAAGAAATTTTGAATTCAAAACAAGCGTTGGTCAAAAGTTGGTCAAGAAATTTTTTCGCAAAGTCGGGGCGGATGTAATTGAGATTAGCTAAGTCAAGCCGTGTCGCAAACCGTCCTGGCAACACATTCAAATGAATTGACCGTGTGTTCCCACCTTTGAGTTTGTCCCTTAATGCTTTTAAAAAAACTAAATCTGTCATATTACAAGGTTACTAAATTTTATAGTGCGTTGGAGCAAAATCAAATGTGCTGCAAGTGGGTCGCTTGTGGGTGGGGTTGCAGCTCTTTTGATTTTGCTGAAGCGTTGGCTCGTCTATTCATTTTTTGTCTGTCGTTGATGGTCTGCACTGTCGTCATAGCATTACTGGTAACGGTTTCGGGCTTTGCGTTCGGGCGGGTTTCGGAGCACAAAACTGTCAACCTGCACTGAACTTAAATAGAAGCACAAAGCTCCAAGTTTGCACGTCACCCCGCCTGACGCAAAACCCGTGTTACCAGCAGTTTTTCTTTTCATTCGTGTTAGTAGTAACTGTTTTTAAATGTTGTCAACTGTTGAAACAAGTCGTCAAGTTTGTCTCTGTGAACATAGTTGTTTTGTTTCTTTTTTATTTCTTCTTCTGTTGTTTCTAAACGGTCTTCGCTGTCCGGGTGTGTGCTGAGATAAGCAGGAACATTTTTACCTTCTGATATTTTTTCCATTCTCTTAAATAATTCAGTCATTCCGTTAATGTCAATGCGATTTTGCTCTAACAATTCAAGTCCGCCTTTGTCTGCTTCGGTTTCAAAGTCCCTTGAATTTTTCAAAGTCAGAAGTTTGTTTGAGTTACTAATAAATTTGTCGGAGTTGTCACCACCTGTTAAAACTGCGGTTAGAAGTTCTCTTGATAACGAATGTGCAAGAGTTTTCATTCCGTGTCTGTTCTTGATATGTATGTATTCGTGTCCGAGAAGTGCAGCCAATTCTGGATAAGATTTTACTTCTCTAAGAACTTGGTCAAAAACGAAGATTGAATTGTCAGGCAAAGCGAAAGCGTTAAACTCTTTTGCTTTAACCACATAAACTTTTGTTTTGCTGTCGTAACCAAGTTCTGAATAAAATGCAGATAGAAGTTCTGTTTTTTCTTCGTCAATGGGGGCTGACCTTAAAATTTCACGTCTTAATTCTCTGCCTACTTCTTTGTCAACCGATGTAGGAATTTGCTCTACAACATAATTGGAAACAGCAGGCACACCGTCAACATAAAAGTATATTGAACCCCAGATTAACAAAAAGACGATAAAGAAAAAGGTCAGAACAAATAGGAAACAACCCCTAAAAAATTTCTTTATCGTGCCTACTTTTTTTTTACAACATAGGTTTTAACTACTTTGTCATAAAGATTTTGCCTGTTGTCGTCCCACAACAACCAAACCACTGGAATAAATACTAAACTGAAAACAGATTTAAGGGCTTCTCTAATTGCTCCTGTCTTTGCATTGCTTTGAATTTCTCCGTTTTCTGCTGAAATAACTTTTAAGCCCATTATCTTGTGTCCGAGATTACCGCCCCACATTGGATAGAAAATTGCTCCAAGTATTGCTGATAAAATCGCACCGCCAACAATTGAACCAAAACTATAAGGGTCGCTGTCGCTAACACTGTCGCCAAATAGTAATAAAATTGGAACTGCAATTATTATGGCTTCAATAATGGTTGCAAATAATCTTTCTCGCCTGCGAGCCAAGTCGTAACCAAAATATTTGTCGTTAGCGATTGGTGGTGGAGTTGGTGTCGGTGGTGGTGGAACTTGTTGATTAGTTGTTTTCGTCTCCGTGTTTGGAAGTGGTGGCGGTGTCGCCCGTAAAACTTCTTTTAAAAGCGGAATGTGTTCTGCTTTTGTCCAGTTGTCAAGACCTTCAGTCCAAACGAGAGTGTCTCGCTGAATGTTTTTTGATTTAAGGTCATCAATCGTAAACGGTCCAGTTTGTTGTCCATTTACAGCTATGTAAAATTGTTCGCTCATTGGTGTTTTGATTTATGTCAAAAGTATAATTTTATTGTGTCGTTCTAAAATTGCTGGTAACACATAAATATACGATACTTCCTCACCCTTTTGAAAAAAAATTAGTGCTGAAAATCAATGTTTTAGTATTATGCATTTTGGATTGTTATTAGTACAATCCGAATTAAAAAAAATTACCATTTGATCTGCTCTGTCTTCCATAAATCATCAAACGGGCTTTTAATATTTACAAGTTCCCGCCGGCTTACATGCAAATACCTTTCTGTGGTTTTTATATTAAAATGGCCTAATAAATCTTTAATATACCTTATATCCGTTCCTTTTTCCAGCAAATGAGTGGCAAAGCTATGCCTTAAACTATGCATGCCTATTTCTTTTTTAATGCCGGCTTTCTCTTTGGCATTGTAAAATATTTGCTGCACCGTTCGTATCGGGTAGGCTTCTCCTGTTGTTTCCGATTCAAATAAATACTTTTTAGGCCTGGGTTTATACTCTTTTATATAACTCCTTAATATATCTAATACGATCGGGCTTAAGGGTACATACCGGTCTTTTTTTCCTTTTGCTCTTTCTATAAAAATTTGCATCCGCCGGCTGTCAATATCCGTTAATTTTAATGCGGCAATTTCGCTCACCCTTAATCCTGCACTATAGGCCGTAAACAACATCGCTTTATGTTTTTTGTTGTTTAAGGCATTAAATAATCGGGTTATTTCGGTTTCATTCAATAACCTCGGTAATTGCAAATGTTTTTTTGGCCTGGGAAAAGCTAAAAAAAATTTATCTTTTCTAAGTACCTGTTCATAATAAAACTTTATGGCATTTAACCGGCTGTGCAACGTGTTTTCTTTTAATCCGCATTTTTCTTTACAATAAACCATATACCGCCTAAGGTTCTCTACCGATAAATGATCGGCATTGATATGCTTTAACAATACCAGTAGCTGTGTAATTTCATTTACATAAGTTTTTATGGTGGAGGCGCTGTAGGCCTTTAGTTGAAGGGTTTCAACTAATGCAGGCAATACATGGGCATTTTCGGGTTCAATGAAAGTATGTGCATTTGTAAGTGTGGAAGATTTTCGGGGTACAGGTAAATGCTTTATCTCTCTTGTTTTTTGGGGTAATAATAGAGCTGGAGCATCGGTTTTTATCTCAACTTTATTTTTTAAAACCGCTTTTAATTTTTTATAACTTTCGACATTGTAAGGTATATACCAGCATTTATGGCTTTTGCTCCAGTTGGCGCCTGTTTCTTTTTGTAAAAGGCTTTTTATTTCCGGGTCGTAATCAAAAATAATAGCAATGCAATTTTTATTCCTATGAAATAAAGGGCGTAAATACAATGTTTTCATTCCTGGGAAATATTATAATTAGGTACACAACTTCGTAACCCTCAGTCACATGGCCAGGGTAACAGGACTGCTTAAAATTACTTAAAAATTTTATTTTGAAAGCCGGGGGCGGAGCTATTTATTTTGGATTACGATGCACCGTTACGGGGAATTTTTTTAAAACGAAAGTTTTATGATTGCAAGCATATTTTCAAGCATAAAAACGGCATGCGGGCAAAAAAAATCAGCAGGGTTATTTAACGCCTGCTGAAATTTTAAAAGTTAAGAGTAAATTGTTGTTAAGCGCCTTCAAATCTTTCGGCTACCCTGGCCCAGTTTACCAGGTTCCAAAAAGCAGCCAGGTAATCGCCACGTTTGTTCTGATATTTTAAATAATAGGCATGCTCCCATACATCTACGCCAAGTATTGGCGTGCCTTTTGTTTCGGCTACGTCCATTAAAGGGTTATCCTGGTTGGGGGTTGAAGATACTTCAAGCTTGCCGTCTTTTACGATAAGCCAGGCCCATCCGCTGCCAAAACGGGTTAAACCGGCCTGGGCAAATTTTTCTTTAAAACTGTCAAAGGAGCCAAAAGAGGAATGGATTGCATCGGCAAGTTTTCCCGTAGGGGCGCCGCCTCCGCCGGGTGTAAGACTTTCCCAAAAAAAACTGTGATTCCAGTGCCCACCCCCATTATTGCGCACTGCAGGGCTTATTTTTCCTGCATTTTTTACCAGCTCTTCCAGCGATTTGTTTTCGTTTTCAGATCCGGCAATGGCTTTATTCAGGTTGTCCACATAAGCCTGGTGGTGTTTGCCATGGTGTATTTGCATAGTTAAGCTGTCAATATGAGGTTCTAATGCATCGTATGCGTAAGGTAATGCTGCTAATGTAAATGCCATAATAGTAAATTTTATCGTTTCTTAAATATTATTCGAACCGCAAATTTACTGTTTCCGTACTATAAAAACCCGGGGTGCATGTTAAACTTCCCAATTTCGGAAACTCATCTTTTGGATTTAAAAAAAGAACTGATTAAAGCGCTGCATTCATCTTTTAATACACCGCCGGTTATTTTTGTTTTGGGATGAAAGGGATTTTTTTTCCCGGTATATTTTTGAAACCCGTTTTTTTCATCATAAGCGCCAAATACCACACGGCCTATTTTGCTCCAGTATAAAGCGCCGCAACACATCAGGCAGGGCTCCAAGGTAACATAGAGCGTGGCTTCGGGCAGGTACTTACTGCCTAAATAATTATAGGCAGATGTGAGGGCAATGATTTCGGCGTGGGCCGTGCTGTCGTTCAGTAATTCTACCTGGTTCCATCCCTTGCTGATGATGTTGTTTTGTAAAACTACAATTGCCCCAATGGGTACTTCGTCTTTTTCCAGCGCCTTTTGCGCTTCTTTTAATGCCAGTTTCATATAGTGCTCGTCTGTCATTGAAAAAAATTAACTTTAAACAAATTTAATGCATGTCTTATCTACAACAGGTAAATTCACTCAGGCAATTTTATAAAACCGGGCAAACCAAACCTTATTTTTTTCGTAAAGAACAATTACTTAAACTCAAAAATGCCATTATAAAGTATGAACAGGAAATTTATGAAGCGCTTTATGCCGATTTGAAAAAGTGCCCGGAGGAATGTTGGGTAACCGAAAACGGCCTGGTATTGTCTGAAATGAACCACTGCTTACGCAACCTGGAAAAATGGATGCGGCCCAAAAGAAAAAAAACCAACCTGGTTAATTTCCTGTCTTCCAGTTTTGTGATAAGGGAACCGTTGGGCGTAGTATTGGTAATTGCACCATGGAATTATCCGTTTCAATTACTGATGAAGCCGTTGGTTGCGGCCATTGCCGGCGGAAATTGTGTGGTGCTTAAGCCATCGGAGCATGCCCCGGCTACGGCTGCTGTAATGAAAACGATCATAGAAGAAATATTTCCTCCCCATTATATTTTGTTTGCCGAAGGCGAAGGCAGGCAGGTAGTGCCGGAGTTAATGCAACAGTTTACTTTTGATCATGTATTTTTTACCGGTGGGCCGGTAGTGGGAAAAGAAGTGTATAAAATGGCGGCCGAAAAACTCGTGCCGGTTACGCTGGAGCTGGGTGGTAAAAGCCCATGTGTGGTAGAAGCCGATGCGGATATAGAAACTACGGCAAAAAGAATTGCAATAACCAAATTTACCAATGCCGGGCAAATGTGTGTGGCGCCGGATTATATTTTAGTGCATCGTTCTAAAAAAGAGGCCTTAATCGAAGAGCTGAAAAAATATATCGTCCGGTTTTTTGGTGACGATGCTTCCACTCATTATAATTATTGCAAAATAATTAATGAAAACCAGTTTGATCGTTTGATCAAATACCTCGATGAAGGCAGGGTTATCATGGGAGGGCAACACCAGCGCAGCAGTTTATATATTCAACCTACATTATTAGATGGAGTGGATGAAAACAGCCGAATTATGAAAGAAGAAATTTTTGGCCCTGTTTTACCGGTCATTAGTTTTGAAAATAAGCAAGAGGCTTTGAATATTATTGAAGCCAATAAAAATCCGCTGGCCTTTTATATTTTTACCGGTAATAAATCCCTGGGCAGGCAATGGATAAACGATGTGGCCTTTGGTGGTGGCTGCATCAATAATGCCAGTTGGCATTTTGCCAATCATTACCTTCCTGCTGGCGGCAGGGGAAATAGCGGCATAGGCAATTATCATGGCAAATACGGTTTTGAAACATTTACTCATGCAAAAGGCATCATGTCGTCCCCGCTATGGTTCGATCCAAAGTTAAAATATCCGCCATTTAAAGGAAGGTTAAACCTGTTTAAAAAAATCATCAGGTAATTTATGACGCTAAAGCAAAAACTTGTCATCTTTGCTTATCCTTTGCTCCGTAAATTTATGCGAGGCATGGGAAAAAATAAATTCTTACAATCTACAATAATGGCTCCGGATTCTTTTTATAAACTGCAGGCTATATTAAATAATGGTACGGTACTTGATTTTTCTGCCTTAAAAGGTAAAAAAGTGTTGCTGGTCAATACGGCTTCCGATTGCGGCTATACGCCACAGTATAAAGGCTTGCAGGAGTTGTATGAAAAATTTAAAAACAATTTAACCATAATCGGTTTCCCCTCAAATGAATTTGGGGAGCAGGAAAAAGGCAGCGATGCCGAAATTGAACATTTTTGTAAAGTAAATTATGGCGTTGATTTTCCCATGATTAAAAAAACAGGGGTAAAAAAATCAGCACAGCAGCATGAAGTGTATCAATGGCTCACCCGGGAAGAACAAAACGGATGGAACAGCAAAAGCCCCGACTGGAACTTTTGCAAATACCTGGTTGACGAAAACGGCAACCTTACGCATTTTTTTCCTTCTGCAGTAGATCCTATGGATAATGAAATCCTGCAATATTTATAAAATACCGGCATCGGTAATTCAATAAAGCTTTTGTACACATGTTTTCAAAAACCGACATTGAAAAATATTTCCTGACAGAAAAAAATGCCGCCCTGTTTTTTTTGATCCTTGGTATTATTGCTGTGCTGCTTTCGGCGCTTTTGTTTTTAATGTTTAAAACCAATTGGTACAAAGGTTTTGTGATTCCCGTTTTTGTTGTGGGCGTTATCCAGGGGTTAGTGGGTTACCAGGTACATAAATCAGCAGATGCTTATCGTAAAGACGCTGTGTTTTCCTACGACCTGAATCCTTCAAAACTGGAAACTAAAGAATATGTAAGAATGCAAAAGGTAAACCGGCAGTTAACGGTTTTGCTTATTGCCGAAGCCCTGTTGCTTATGGCAGCCGTTTTGATGGTTATACTGTTAAAAAATAAAGCCGATACAGCATTTTGGCGTGGGCTGGCTTTGGGGTTGCTTTTACAGGCGGCGCTTTCTTTTGGATTTGACGGGTTGGCCAAAAACAGGGCAGGGGTTTATCTTAACGGCCTGCGCTCGTTTATTACAAACCATTTTAAAAGCCCATAGCATTTGAAAAATTTTGGTAATTATTTAAGTTTAAGTATCAGCAGGTTAAAACCCTGGCAACGGCTGGCGGTATCCGCTTTTTGTGCGGCGCTGGTTTTTTTCCTTTTGAAAAATTATGGGTATGCGCTCAATAGTTATGTGGTATTACTCATTACCTGGGATGTTTTTGCATTTGTTTACCTGGTCTGTTGCTGGGCGGTGTTTATTTTTATGCGTCTTTCGGTTTTAAAACATATTGCCACGCAGGAAGATGGTGGAAAATGGATGGTATTCATCCTCGTTATTCTTTTTTCCATTGCCGGCCTGGTAATTATTATGCTGTTGCTTAGCAAAAATATTGTAACGGTGCCCAGGTTGCCGCTTACCATAGCTGCGGTATTGGGTATGTTTTTTAGCTGGCTCATTGTACATACCATTTTTTCTTTTCATTATGCCCATTTGTATTATAAGAACAATATGAATAGCGGGGGCCTTGCATTTCCCGGAAACCAGGAGCCCGATTACCTTGACTTTGCCTATTTCTCCATTGTTATCGGCTGCACCTTCCAGGTATCGGATGTGGAAATCACTTCAAAAAAAATTCGCCACCTGGTGTTGTTGCACGGCTTGCTGGCTTTTATGCTCAATACTTTTGTAGTAGCCCTAAGTATAAATATTATGCTGGGTTTTATACAGCATGCATAAAAAAAGCCCGAAATTTTTCGGGCTAATATTTTAAAAAGGGGCTATTATTGTTTTACCGCTTCTTTTGCTTTTTCGGTACCTTCTTTTACCACTTCTTTGGCTTTATCCATTCCTTTTTTAGCGCCTTCCACAACGGTTGCTCCTACCTCTTTGGCGCCTTCTGCTACGGTATTGGCTGCATCTTTGGCATTTTCAACCACTGTTGTGCCGGTTTGTTTTGCAGCATCTACTACATTACTTACGGCCGAGTCAACTTTTGTAGCCATTGTTGAGCTGTCGGTAGCGGGCATTGTACTTGAATCCATTGCCGGGGTTTCCGTTTTTGTTTCATTTTTTGCTTCGTTGCAGGCAACTAATACCGTTGCTAAAGCCGCAACAACCATAATTTTTTTCATTGTTAAATTTTAATCAGTTTAATAATTTAGAGTAATGGCCTAAACGTATAAGTATTTCATTGTATTTTACCCACTGCTAACTTTTTAACAATTTCAATTAAAAAAATCAATATCCGTCATTGTTTTCGGCTAAAATGGCAGCATTTTTACACGGAATAGTTTTTGCAACAGGGCCTCAATATTAAATTTTAAAAAAAATGACAACGTCAATTCTTTTGGTTTCAGTGGTTTTTATGGTGATTGGTATGATTGTTCAGGGCAGGTTGCGTAGTAAGTTTGCCCAATACAGTAAAATGCCGGTAACCGGTGGGCTTAGCGGTGCAGAAGTAGCAGAAAAAATGCTCAGGGAAAATGGAATTTACGATGTGCAAATTATTTCGGTTCAGGGTCAGCTTACCGACCACTACAATCCCATGAATAAAACGGTGAATTTAAGCGCCGATGTTTATAACGGCAGGAGTGTGGCCGCTTCTGCCGTTGCTGCACACGAGTGTGGCCATGCGGTACAACATGCTACAGCCTATTCTATGCTTACTTTAAGAAGTAAGCTGGTGCCGTTGGTACAGGTAAGCAGTAGCTTTAGCCAATGGGTAATCCTGGCCGGTTTAGGCTTGGGCTTTGGCTCGGGAAATAATACCATTTTATTAATTGGTATTGCTTTATTTGCCCTGTCCACATTATTTGCTTTAATAACCCTGCCGGTAGAGTTTGATGCTTCTAACCGGGCGCTGGCCTGGATGCAAACGGCCAATATCACTACTGCAAGCGAGCAGGAAGGGGCAAAAGATGCCTTAAAATGGGCGGCATTAACCTATGTGGTGGCGGCTTTGGCGTCCATTGCCATGTTGTTGCAATATGTTATGATATTTTTGGGCCGAAGAGATGATTAAGTTACGCTGCATCTTTTTAAGAATGGAATTATAAAATTACATTTGGAACTTTTATTTATCTTACAATCTTTAATAAGTAAATATGAACCTGCAAAAAGAATTTGAAAAGTATGCCGTAAAGCACAAAGGCATTAGCGGCAATACCCTGCATAGTTATCAAACCAAAAGCGCAGCGGCGCTCCATACCGGCGCTAATCCCTATATTATTACCGGCCTTACGCCCAATATTATTGAAGAACGGCCCATGAATGTGGCGGTAATGGATGTGTACAGCAGGCTGATGATGGACCGTATTATTTTCCTGGGTTATCCCATAAGCGATGAAGTGGCAAATATTGTAACGGCCCAGCTTTTATTTTTAGAAAGTACCGACCGTTCCAAAGATATTCAAATGTACATCAACAGCCCCGGGGGCAGTGTTCATGCCGGTTTAGGCATGTATGATACCATGCAGTTTATATCACCGGATGTGGCCACCATTTGTATTGGCATTGCAGCAAGTATGGCCCAGGTACTCATGTGTGCCGGCACTAAGGGAAAACGTACCGCATTAAAACACAGCCGTATTATGATGCACCAGCCCAGCGCCGGAGCCGGCGGCCAGGCATCCGATATTGAAATTACCGTAAACCAAATACGTACACTTAAAAAAGAACTTTACGAAATTATTGCATTGCACACCGGCAAGTCGGTAGATAAAGTGGCCCAGGATTGCGATAGGGATAAATGGCTTACGGCCATAGAAGCCAAAGAATACGGCCTGGTAGATGAAGTGCTGCTCACCAATCCTAAAAAAGAAAAAAAATAAATTCAACCATTCACCTGCAAAATATATGATCATGAACACACGGTTTGAAGAAGAAGAAACCCCGGAAATAACCGCACCGGAAAACCCCATGGAAAAAATGATAGGCGGATGGCGCTTTGATAAAAAATTTATTGAGCAACGCAAAATATTTTTATGGGGCCCCGTAGAGGATAAAAGCGCCAAAGATATTACCGACAGGCTGCTTTACCTTGAGGCCTTTAGCCCTGGCAAAGAAATTACGTTTTATATCAATAGCCCCGGTGGCGTGATTACCAGCGGCATGGTGATTTACGATACCATGCAAATGATTTCATCACCGGTAAGCACGGTATGCATGGGTATGGCGGCAAGTATGGGCAGTATATTATTGAGTGGTGGTGCAAAAGGCAGGCGTTTTATTTTTCCGCATGGTGAAGTGATGATCCATCAACCCAGCGGTGGAGGCCGGGGCACCAGCGCCGACCTGGAAATAATGGCCGTTCAAATGCAAAAAGCCAAAGAGATGGGCGCCAAAATACTTGCCGAAAACTGCGGCCAAAGCGTTGAAAAAATTATGAAAGACTTTGACCGGGATTATTGGATGGATGCAAAAGAAAGTGTTGCCTACGGTATTGTAGATAAAGTGCTGGATAAAATTTAATTAGTGTTAGTTACGGTTTTATTTCATTCCGCTATCTAATAATATAAGCTGGGTAATTTCCAGGGGGTTAAAATTATTATCGCTTATTACCAGCAACGATCGGTTGCCGTTCCTGAGCCTTGGTCCAAAACAAATTCCTTCCAGGTTATCTATCCGTATTTTTAAGGAAGAAAAATTAAATAATAATTTTTTTGTAATGAGCTGCAAAGGCGGTTTTTCTATGAGGGAGCTATCGTCTTTTACATTTGTAGCCTGCCTTAAGTCGGCTAAATAGAGTTTTACAACCAGGGCATTTTCATAACCAGTGGAAAACGACCGTTCCAATACCAGCAATTCGTGTTCATTTATGGCCAGTATGGAAGATATACCGTTCACCATAAAGCTGCCGGCTTTTTTGGGCTTTTGAGCTACAGGGTCTAACGGGTAAGTGTATTGGGCCGTATTTTCTTTAGTGGCCCAATCGTATTTTAAAATACGGCACCAGTAATCTTTTTTTTCCAATCCGGCCTCTTCTCCATCGTTATAAAGAGGGCCCTCCGTACTGATAAATACCGTGGAGTAATTTTGGGCAAATGAAATACCTTCAAAAACAGCATTATTCCTTGGCCCCTTTTCCACAGGCCTCATAATATATAAATCCGGAATAGGTAATTGGTATTGTAATTTACCTGTGGTATCGGCAATATTAATGGAAGGATTTTGTAAAATGTTTTTGGTTTTGCCAATTATTCTTGTACCCTCACTAGTCCAAACCAGGTTGTTCTGCACCGGGTTATAGCGCAACTCTTCCGGGTCGGGTGCATTATCGGCATCTACCTTTGTGCCCGGGTAAATCCGGCCATCTTCATATCTAAAGGTATCCACAGCCGACAAACGGAAGTTTTCAATTTTATTATTTTGAATATCAAAACGGGCTTTGTAAAAACGGGCGGGGTTCAATTTCCCTTTATCATCACAAATTATATAATACTGGTTATGTACCGAATCATAATCAATACTGGAAAAACCTCCGGCAAATGTGCTTTGAAACGGGGTGAAATAAGGCAGGATATATTGGTCTAAATAACGAACCCCATTGGATGGTTTGCCGCCGCTTTTTTTCTTTTGTGCAGCAGCGCTTACGGGCAAAAGAAGCAGTATAATCCAAAGTATGCGGTTATTAGAGAAAATATTCAATTTCATTTTTATGCGGTATTAGTGCAAATATAAAATATTGCAGAAAGAAGGTTTGTTAACATTCCCGGCCCGGCTTTTACGGTATTTTTTGGCCGGGCAATACTTCCTGTTTTTTATTTTATACTTCCTTACCTTTGAAGCAAGCTAACATTTTATTTCTATGGCAGAGCAATCAGAATTAATACATGAGGTAGTGATCAAGTTTGCAGGAGATAGTGGAGATGGCATGCAACTTACCGGCAGCCAGTTTACCAATAATTCAGCATTATTGGGTTTAGATCTTGCCACGTTTCCCGATTTTCCGGCCGAGATACGGGCCCCAATCGGTACTTTACCCGGGGTAAGTGGTTATCAACTGCGTTTTAGCAGCGACCGCATTTTTACACCTGGCGATGCCTATGATGTGCTCGTGGCCATGAATGCGGCGGCATTAAAGGTAAACCTTAAGTCGCTTAAAAAAGGCGCTAAAATTATTGCCAATATTGATGGCTTTGATCAAAAAAATTTAAGGCTGGCCAATTATGCCGAAGGCGCCAATCCACTGGAAGACGGAACGCTGGATGGCTACCATGTGATTAAAATGGATGTTACCAAAATGACCCGTGAAGCGCTGAAAGAGATCACCATGGGCGTAAAGGAAAAAGACCGGGCCAAAAATATGTTTGTACTCGGTTTTTTATATTGGATGTATAACCGGGAAATGGATTATACCCTCAACTTTTTAAAAGAAAAGTTTTCTAAAAAACCCGAAATCCTGGAAAGTAACGTAAAAGTATTGCAGGCCGGTTATCATTTTGGTGAAACCACCGAAACCCATTCCGGCAGGTATATTGTACAAAAAGCCAAAATGGATTCCGGCGTTTACCGATCCATTATGGGCAACCAGGCCCTGGCTTACGGGTTAATAGCCGCAGCCGAAAAAAGCGGTTTGCAATTGTTCCTGGGCTCTTATCCCATTACACCCGCTTCGGATATTTTACATGAATTGAGCCGTCATAAAAACTTTGCGGTTAAAACCTTCCAGGCCGAAGATGAAATTGCAGCCGTGGCATCTGCCATTGGCGCAAGCTATGGCGGGGCATTGGGCGTTACCACCACCAGCGGGCCGGGTATGGCCCTAAAGGCAGAAGCTATGGGCCTTGCCGTGATGCTTGAAATTCCCCTGGTGATTATTGATGTGCAGCGTGGCGGCCCCAGTACCGGCCTGCCCACAAAAACCGAACAAAGTGATTTATTACAGGCCTACTATGGCCGTAATGGCGAATGCCCCATGCCGGTAATTGCCAGCAGCAAACCCAGCGATTGTTTTGAAGTGGCTTTTGAAGCAGTGCGTATTGCAGTGCAGCACATGACGCCGGTTATTCTTTTAAGTGACGGATACATTGCCAATGGCGCCGAACCCTGGAAATTTCCTCAAAGCGCCAACCTGCCTGAAATTAAAGTGCAGTTTAAAAAAGCGCTTGAAGAAAATGAAGAAAAATTTCAGCCTTACCAAAGAGATGAAAAATTAGTGCGGCCCTGGGTAATTCCCGGAACCCCCGCTCTGGAACATCGCATTGGCGGTATTGAAAAACAAAATATTACCGGTAATATCAGCTACGATCCCGAAAACCATCAACTCATGGTAAAAATCAGGCAACAAAAAGTTGATGAAATAGCTAACTATGTGCCCCAGCAACAGCTTGACAGTGGCCCCGAAAAAGGAAAAGTGTTGGTAATAGGTTGGGGTAGCACTTACGGTGCTATTAAAACAGCCTGCGAAGAACTACAGGCCCAGGGTAAAAAAGTGGCCCATGCACATCTTCGTTACATCAGGCCTTTTCCTAAAAACCTGGGTGCAATCATTGCAAATTTTGACACGGTGCTGGTACCTGAATTGAATAACGGGCAATTGGTAAAAATTCTTAGGGACCAGTATTTTGTAGATGCAAAAGCCTATAATAAAATTATGGGTATTCCCTTTACCAAAGCTGAACTGGTGGATGAGATCAGTAAATTGCTTTAATGTTTTATACGGCCTTAAAGCCTAATAAGAGATTTACCGCAATAATGTTTAATTGAAACTATGCAGCTGCCGTACTACCTTAAGAATGTTCTGCATCTTTTTTATCCGCACCAATGCTGTGGCTGCGGGTCAGATATCTTACCGGGCAATGATTTACTATGCCTTAAATGTACGGCCCTTTTGCCGTTTACTCAATTTGAAACCATTGCAGGCAATACCGTGGAAAAAATTTTTTACGGCAGGGTGAAACTGTCATCGGCATTCAGCCTCTTCTATTTTTCCAGGCACCAGTTAGTGCAGCGCCTTATACACCAGTTTAAGTATGGAGGTAATATTAAATTGGGCGAGTACCTGGGTAAACTGATGGGAAACGCCTTGCAGAATAACCCACGTTTTACAGGCCTTGATGTATTGGTGCCTTTACCCTTGCACGCCAAAAAAATTTATAAAAGAGGATTTAACCAGGCCGAAATTCTTTGCAGGGGAATCATGCAGGTTACCGGCCTGCCTGTTGTTGACCATCTTTCTGTAATCCGGGAAAAATTTACCGAAACGCAAACGCATAAACACCGGGTGGAACGATGGGAAAACGTAGTAGAAAGCTTTGCGGTTCAACAACCCGAATTTTTAAAAAACAAGCATGTACTCATTGTGGATGATGTAGTTACAACCGGCGCTACGCTGGAGTCTTGCGTAATGGCCCTGCAGCATATTGAAGGCATTGAATTAAGTATTGCCACCCTTGCCCTGGCAAATAAATAACATTAAGTATATTGTGCAATGGGATTTACCACAGCAATGAAGCAAACCACAAATAAAATTTTACCGCTCCTGATTTCCGTAGCGGTTTTATTTACTGTAATTTCCTGTTCTAAAGATTCACTGTCTTTTGACCGTGGCGTGTATATAACCTCTGATACCTTGTTTTTTGATACGGTATTTACCGGGGCAGGTTCCGTAACCCGCTCATTCAAAATTATTAATGGAAATTCTTCCAAAGCCTTGCTCTCGTCCGTTAAAGTAATGGGTGGAAACGCCTCTTCTTTTAAAATAAATATCAATGGTATCCCGGGGCCGGAGCAAACCGGCATTGCCATTCCGGCTAATGATAGTATTTATGTTTTTGTATCGGCATTAATAAATCCCAACGCTGCATCGGCGCCCTTTATAGAAAGAGATAGTATTGCTTATACTTTTGAAGGCGCTACACATTTTGTGCAATTACAGGCCTACGGCCGCAATGCCAATTTTTTGGTAAATGAATCCATCGCTGCCAATACTTTTTGGAACAGCCCTTTGCCTTATGTGATTATAGGCGGGCTTACGGTAAATGAAAATATAGCCCTAAGCCTGGCCGAGGGCGTAAGGGTGTATTGTGCATCTAATGCAGAAATCACAGTGAATGGAACCTTGCAGGTAAACGGAACAAAAGATGCGCCGGTTATTTTTGCCGGCGACCGGTTGGATGAACCCTATAGCCACTATCCTGCAGGCTGGAAAGGAATCCGGTTTACCGATAACAGTAAAGACAATAGCCTGGTTTTTGCCCAGGTTAAAAATACAGTAAACGCCATTTCGGTTATTAACCCTTCTGTGAATGCCAACCCAAAACTTACACTGCAACAAACCATCATTCACAATGCCTATGAATCCGGCCTATACGCAAAGAATAGTTTTGTAAACATTAATAATTCTTTAATCAGCAATTGCAAAAAAAACCTGCGTATAGAAAAAGGCGGAACGTATTTTTTCACCAACTGTACGGTGGCCGCTTATCCTACCGTTTATATTTCCCATACCGAGCCGGGTACGGTTTTGCAGGACTTTGCCGTAGAAAACAACAGTACCGTTTATGCCACAATGGATGCAAACTTTACCAATTGTATTTTTTGGGGAAGCGAAACTAATGTATTGAATGAATTTGAGGCAGCCAAAGAGGGAAATTTACCGTTTAACATAAACATGGTGAATAGTATTTTTAAAGGTAACGAGCCACAGTATTGTACGCTTACTGCCTGTCTGCCCAATGCTGATCCTGTTTTTGCAGTTACTGAAATTGCCGATAATGTATTTGATTTTCATTTATCGGATGGGTCCCCGGCAATAGATACCGGCACCGGCACCTCGTTTGGAGCCGATTTGGATAATAATAACCGGAGCATTGGCGCTACCGATATCGGCTGTTACGAAAAACAGTAAAAACCACCAGGAACGGGTTAAACTATAAATTTTTATGAAAACAAGTATTATTGTTTTGGCTTTTATAATGTCTGCCTGCAATCAACAGGCTGGAAACGCCGTTGCCACAACAGCGCAAAAACAACAGGAAAAATCCTCAGCATCTGTTTACCAATTTTCGGTACCGGCTTTAGAGGGGGGCAACATTCATTTTTCTGATTTCAAAGGAAAAAAAATCCTCATTGTGAATACCGCTTCAAAGTGCGGTTATACGCCACAGTATAAAGAGCTGGAAGAACTTTATGAAAAATATAAAGACAAGTTGGTGATCGTGGGCTTCCCCGCCAACAATTTTATGAACCAGGAGCCGGGCAGCAATACAGAAATAAAAGCATTCTGCACCCAAAATTATGGCGTTACATTTCCTATGGCCCAAAAAATATCGGTAAAAGGCGATGATATTGCGCCCATTTATTTATGGCTCACCCATAAAGAAAAAAATCATGTTTTGGATGCGGAAGTGAGTTGGAACTTCAATAAGTTTTTACTGGATGAAGAAGGGAAACTCCTTGCTCATTTTGGAAGCAAGGTTACACCCATGGATCCTGCAATTCTGTCAAAATTATAATTCGTTATTTGTGCCAATCCTTTATTAACATCCACTCATTTTAATTTGCAGGGCATTTAAAAAATGCTCAATTTGCAGCTATGCAATTTTCTGCTATTATCGGTCAAAAAGAGGTTTCAGATCAACTGGTAAAAATGGTGCATCAAAACCGGCTGGGTCATGCACTGTTGTTTTTGGGAAGAGAGGGCTGCGGTGCTTTAAATTTGGCACAGGCTTTTGCTCAATATATCGTTTGCGAAAAAGTAAACGGTAAGCCAGGAGCCTCACAGGCGCCGTCATTATTTGCCGAAGACCCCCAACCATCAACCGGCCACAATAACAATGAACCGCTTAATGATTCTTGCGGCATTTGCCCGGCTTGTATCAAATCTTCAAAATTGATCCATCCCGATATCCATTTTTGCTATCCCGTAGTAACCAAAAAACCAGGCGAGCAACCGCTCAGCACCGATTATATCACAGAATGGCGGAATTTTATTGTTGAAAAACCATATGGCAACGCTTACGACTGGTTGCAATTTATTGGGGCAGAAAATAAGCAGGGAAATATTACGGCCAAAGAGTGCAATGAAATAGTGCATAAAATGAGCCTTAAAAGTTTTGAGGCCGGTTATAAAATTCTAATTCTTTGGATGCCTGAATACCTGGGCGCTGAAGGAAACAAACTGCTCAAGCTTATTGAAGAACCCCCTCCAAACACCGTTTTTATTTTTGTGGCAGAAAACGATGCCTTAATCCTGCCTACAATACTTAGTCGCTTGCAATTAATAAAGTTACCACCGCTACAAGACGGCGCTATTGCCCGGGCGCTTGAAAGCCAATTTGAAGATTTATCCCCGGATAAGGCCTTGCAATTAGCTTCTATAAGTGACGGAAATTTTAGAGAAGCTTTGCTGCATGTACAAAATTCAGGTGAAGATGATTGGGAAGGTTTGCTGAGAGATGGGTTAAATGCAATAGTAAAATCCGGCCCGGTAGCACAGGTAAAATGGGTGGAAGAAGCCGCAAAACTGGGCAGGGAAAAACAAAAACAATTCTTAAAATACTTTTTGAGATTATTGGAAGAAGCGGTAAGGATTGAAGTGCTGGGCCCACAGGGCTTCAATGCTGACGAAACCCTCACTTCAACCTTTGAAATGGCTGTTAAGCTCAATAAAATTTGTTCCCTGGATCAAAAAGAAGCCATAATGAACGAACTGGACCATGCCAGCTATTATATTGAACGAAATGCTAATGCAAAAATCCTTTTTCATGCACTTACCATTAAGTTATCGCACATCATTCGCAATAAATCATTAATTTTGGTCAACTGAGGGATGAATGGGCAGTGAGGTGGTTATTATTTTAAGATGTAAGTAAGCTTTCAACTCTATATTCTCAAATAGCAGGCCTTAAAGGTTATTTTTTAAAATTGAGGCTGGGTAAGTGTTTTTACCCCTATAAGTTGGGCTTAGTGTACGCTTTATTTCGGCTCCATCCCATCCTTCTCAGTTAAATTTTAACGAAAGAACAAACCCGTTTGTTCATAATTTTTAAGTCAACGATATTATTATATGGCTTGTGGTTCCTGTGGTTCGGGTAAAAATGGCGGATGCAACAGCTTGGGCGGTTGTTCGAGCGGGGGTTGCAATAGGCTTAATGCATTTGATTGGCTGGCCAATTTGCCGTTTAGCGACCCGGAGAGCAACTGTAAAATAATTGAACTCAGCTTTAATAACGGTAGCCGTAAAGATTTCTTCAGAAATACCACTTTGCACTATTATGATAAAGGCGATTTACTTACCGTAGAAGGCGTTAACGGCTTCGACATTGGTACCGTAAACCTCACTGGCGAACTGGTGCGCCTGCAATTGAAGAAAAATAATCTGGATGAAAAAAGCCCGGATATTAAAAAAGTATTGCGAAGGGCCAACGATACCGATTTGGCAAAACTAAAAGAGAACAAAGCAAGGGAAAAGCAAGTGCTTATTCGGAGCCGGGCCATTGCCAGGCAATTAAAGCTGGAGTTAAAAATGGCCGAAGTGGAAATACAGGCCGATGGTAAAAAAGCAACTTTTTTTTATATAGCCGATGACCGGGTGGATTTTAGAGAACTCATAAAATTGTATGCCGGCGAGTTTAAAGTAAAAGTGGAAATGCGCCAAATAGGTGCAAGGCAGGAGGCCGGCAAAGTGGGTGGTATAGGCAGTTGCGGCAGGGAGCTTTGTTGCAGTACCTGGCTTACCGATTTTAAAAGTGTAAACACCAATGCGGCCCGGTATCAAAATTTAAGTATTAACCAGGCTAAATTAAGCGGCCAGTGCGGGCGGTTAAAGTGTTGCCTTAATTATGAGTTAGATACCTATTTGGATGCCTTGCAATTTTTTCCAAATGATGCCGATATGCTGGAACTGGCAAAAGGAAGAGCTTTTTTAGCAAAGAAAGATATTTTTAAAAACCTGATGTGGTACACCATGGCAGATAGTAATATACAATATCCACTGGCCATAGAAACGGTAAAACGGATTAAGCAGCAAAACCGGGAGGGCATCAGGCCCGAAGAATTAGAAACCGCAGAAGTGGTTTCGGGAAAACCCAAAGAAGTGGAGCCTGAGTATGCCGATCTTGTTGGGCAAATAAGCCTCAGGAGCCTGGAAAAAAATAGTCGTAAACGCAGGGATAAAGAGCGCAGCCGGCAGCAACAGCCCCAAAACAAAAACCGAAGGCCCGATCAAAAAACTTCCGGCCAGCCCAATCAGCAAAAAGGGCAGCAAAAACCAGCAAGCCCTCAAAGCGGCCGCCCCAACCGAGGCCCGCAAGGCGGAAACCCCAATTTTAACCGTAGAAGGAATAAACCCGGCGATAAGCCATAAGATTTAAGCAAAGGCTTAGGAATACCTCAACCCTATTTACCGTATTTTTAAGTATAAATTGTATTATGTCCATTACCGTTCAGCACCTTTCTAAAAATTACGGAAAGCAGAAAGCCGTAGATGATATTTCGTTCCGGGTTAATAAAGGGGAAATTGTAGGTTTTTTAGGCCCCAACGGCGCAGGTAAATCCACCACTATGAAAATGATTACCGGCTATTTGGCTGCTGATGCCGGCGAAATAAAAGTAAGTGAAATACCGGTTTCGGAAAACGGGATAGAAAGCAAGAAAAAAATTGGCTACCTGCCCGAAGCCAATCCCTTGTATTTTGACATGTATGTGAAAGAATACCTGAATTTTATAGCCGGTATCCATCAACTGCCCCATCCCAAAAAACGAATAGATGAAGTGCTGCTTACGGTAGGCCTTACCCCCGAAGCACACAAAAAAATAGGGCAACTAAGTAAAGGATATAAGCAGCGTGTAGGCCTTGCTGCCGCCTTATTGCATAATCCCGATGTATTGATTTTAGATGAACCCACCAGCGGACTGGACCCCAATCAAATTTTGGAAATACGCAATGTAATTAAGCAATTAGCCTCAGAAAAAACCATTTTATTTTCCACCCATATAATGCAGGAAGTTGAGGCTATATGTAGCCGGGTAATTATTATTAACAAAGGAAAAATTGTGGCCGATGATTCTATTGCAAATTTGCAAAATAAAAAGGGCAGCGGGCAAATGGTGCTGGTTGAATTTTCGGCTATGGCCCCTACCGGCCATTTTGAAAAACTACCCGGCGTAACGGAGGTTACAGCCGAAGAAAATCACCGTTACCGAATTGCCTGTGATAATGCCGAGCAGGTAAAAAAACAATTGCTGCAATGGAGTATCGAAAATAAAGTGGATGTGCTATCCTTGCAAACCATTGAACAAAGCCTGGAAAGTATATTCCGAAGTTTTACACAATAAGAACAGCCGTTTTTTAACAGTATGTACTAACTTTTCTTTTTGTTTCGTTCTATCTTCAACGTTTAATTTTTTGGATGGATATGAATACGGCTTCTCGTAAAATAGTGATCGGTTTCTTTTTTTTGCAGCTTACGGTAATGCAAGGCTTTGCCCAATGGTACAACCCCGATAAAGTGAACAAAAAAGCCCAACAGCTAAATGAAGAAGCTTATGAAGCCGCACAGGAAGGGAATTATACAGGGGCCATCACCCTCTTAGATAAGGCACTGCAGGCCGATCCCAAATTTTTAGATGCCATTCTTTCCAAAGCCGGTATTTATGGCAACCTTAAAAATTACCCTTTATCAGTAAAAGAATATGAAAATGCTTTTAAGCTGGATGCTCAGTATTCCGATGTGTATTTATTGCCCTATTCCATTTCATTGGCCGGTACCGGCAATTTCTCCAAAGCGCTGGAAGCGGTAAATAAGTTTTTGCAAAATCCCACACTTAATGCACAAAGTAAAAAAGCCGGAAATTTTCGTAAAAGCACTTATAAGTTTGCCCTGGATTATGCGGTTTTGCATCCGGAAGCCGCCGCAGCGCCGGCGCCTCAAAACTTAGGCGATAGCATTAATACCATACACCTGGAATATTTTCCCTCGTTAACCATTGATGGTAAGAGCATGGTTTTTACCCGACGGATTAACAGCGATGAAGATTTTTATGTAAGCAATTTTATCAACGGCTCCTGGAGCAAAGCCAGGCCCATTGAAGGCAGGGTAAATACCAATCTCAATGAAGGGGCGCAAAACATATCGCAGGATGGAGAATGGCTGGTGTTTACCGGCTGCAATTATCCCGAAGGGCTGGGAAGCTGCGACCTGTATATATCCTATAAAACAAAAAGCGGTAAATGGACCGAGCCCCAAAATCTTCCCGGTGTAATCAATTCGGAATTCTGGGAGTCCTCGCCCTGTTTATCTCCCGATAAAAGAGATTTATATTTTTCCAGCAACCGCACCGGTGGTTTTGGAGGAAAAGATATTTGGGTAAGCCATCAAAATGCCAATGGCCGTTGGACCGAGCCGGTTAACCTTGGGCCGGTTATTAATACATCATCTGATGAAGGTTGCCCATTTATTCATGCCGATAATCAAACCTTATATTTTAACAGCAATGGACATGCAGGATACGGCGCTACCGATTTGTTCCTGAGCCGTAAAAAAGATGATTTCAACTGGTCAACACCCCAAAACCTCGGCTACCCCATTAATACCATTGATGATGAGGGCTCACTTATTGTAGCCAGTAATGGAAAAACGGCCTACTATGCCAGCGATGGCGCCGATACCAAAGGGGGACTGGATATATACAGTTATCAATTACCGGATAGTAGCAGGGCTGCAAAAACCCTTTGGGTGAATGGGAAAGTATTTGATAAAAAAACAGGCGAGGGCCTTCCGTCTTTGGTGGAGTTATTTGAAGTAAATTCAAGCCGGATGGTCTCCAGGCTCCAAACAGATGAAAACGGGCATTATCTCATCACGTTACCGGTTGGTAAAGATTATGTATTAAATGTAAACCGTAAGAATTACCTGTTTTATTCGGATCATTTTTCATTGCCCTCCAACCAGGTTGATACTTCTTTTTATGTAGATATTCCTTTGCAACCCATTGAAACCGGCGCAAGCATTGTTCTTAAAAATATTTTCTTCGACTCTAAAAAGTGGGAACTAAAACCCGGGTCTCAAACAGAATTAAATAAAGTAGTGCAATTGCTCAATGATAACCCGGCGCTAAAAATTGAAATAACCGGCCATACGGATAATATCGGCAACCCGGCCGATAACCTTATTTTATCAGAAAACAGGGCAAAATCCGTAGTGAAATATCTTATTGCCAATGGTATTGCCCCCGGCAGGCTGATGTCAAAAGGGTATGGAGAAACCAGGCCTATAGCGCCAAACAACAGCGAAGAAAACCGGGCGCAAAACCGAAGAACAGAACTAAAGGTACTGGGCCATTAAATTACCAGCTAAACCCGGCAGACACACCGGCCACCGGCACAAAATACAATACCCATGATTTGGGTGTATTCGGGAGGTATTCATATCCGTCTTTATCCCTATAGGTTGAGAATAATTTTTGTGCCCCGCAAAATATATCCAGCATAATACCATTGGAAAACCGCTGCTGGTAACCATAGTAATGAGCTAAGGCAAAACCGCTGGCATCATAATCTCTGCGGTACGTTGCCGTAGGGGTAGTGAATGAAGTATAAAAAGAAAATTTTTCAACACCCATACCCAATGCCCCATAGAAACCCAGGGGAGCTTTTTTCTTTTTAGAGAAATACCAGCGGTAATCGGCCCTGGCCGCAAGAATTTTAAATTCGTTGCCATAAGCTTTGCCCGCTATTGCATTCAATTGTATAGCTGATTTGCCCGTAATTCTTTTTTCAAAAGAAGCGCTGCCCGATAACAGGAAATAGCCCGGGATATTCAATTTTAAAGTATTCTTTAAACCGGGTTGGCCTAAAGCGGGTAATACCTGTAAAAAAATACAGCACAAAAGGGTAAGTTTTAACATGCTAAGATGAATTAAAGGTTATTCAGATCCATCTAAAAGGTTACCTAATCCACCCAGGATGCTGCCTTCTTCTTTTCTTTTGCCCTGGGCGTATTGTAAAATTTTTCCGGCCAGCCGGCTAATGGGCAACGATTGTATCCACACTTTTCCGGGACCCTTTAATAATGCAAAAAACAAGCCTTCACCGCCAAACACCCAGTTTTTGACCCCTCGCAACATTTCAATATCAAAATCTACGGTAGCTGTATAGGCTACGATGCAGCCGGTATCTATTTTTAAAATTTCACCGGGCTGCAATTCCCTTTCTGTTATATATCCGCCGGCATGGGCAAAAGCCAGGCCATTACCTTCCAGCTTTTCCATAATAAAACCTTCACCGCCAAAAATTCCTGTACCTAATTTTCGCTGAAACTCAATGCCGATGCTTACCCCTTTTGCCGCACATAAAAAAGCATCTTTTTGAGCTATGATTTTTCCACCAAGTTGTGATAAATCGAATGCAATAATTTTACCGGTATAGGGTGCTGCAAAACTTACTTTTTTCTTGCCCTGCCCCATATTGGTAAAGGTGGTCATAAATAAACTTTCTCCTACAAGCAACCGCTTGCCCGCATTCAGGAGTTTTCCAAACATACCCGCTCCCTGTTGGGGGCTTCCATCGCCAAAAATGGTTTGCATCTCTATGCCATTTTCCATCATCATAAACCCGCCGCTTTCTGCAATAGCCGTCTCCCCGGGGTCAAGCTCTATTTCCACATATTGTAATTCTTCGCCATAAATTTTATAATCAATGTCATGCGTTGTCATAATAAATGTGTTTTGATAAAAATACAATTTTTTAAAGTATGGATTCTGTATTTTTACAACACTTCAAAAGAGTATTACATCCTTTTTTAAATTTATCTACTCATCATGAAAAAATACGTTTTAATTTTTGGTTTTGTGAGCCTGGCTTTATGTACAATTGGGCAGGCAACCCTGGTTGAAAAAATTTCCAAAACAGGCAATGAGGTGATTATTCCTTATGAAAAATACAGCTTGCCAAATGGCCTTACCATTTTATTACATGAAGACCACAGCGACCCTGTAGTGCATGTGGACGTAACCTATCATGTAGGCAGCGCCAGGGAAGAAATTGGCAAAAGCGGCTTTGCCCATTTTTTTGAACACATGATGTTCCAGGGCAGCGATCATGTGGCCGATGAGCAGCATTTTAAAATTATATCTGAATCCGGTGGAACCCTTAATGGTTCTACAAACCAGGATAGAACCAATTATTACGAAACAGTTCCCAGCAACCAATTGGAAAAAATGCTTTGGCTGGAAGCCGATCGTATGGGGTTTTTGCTGGATGCCGTAACGCAAAAAAAGTTTGAGATACAACGCAGTACGGTAAAAAATGAACGGGGCCAAAATTATGATAACCGCCCTTACGGGCTGTTGGGCGAAACTGCCAGCAAAAATTTATATCCGTATGGTCATCCTTACAGTTGGCTCACCATTGGCTATATTGAAGACTTAAACCGTGTAGATGTAACTGATTTAAAAAACTTTTTTTTAAGATGGTATGGACCCAATAATGCCACAATAACCATTGGTGGCGATATCAACCCGGCTACTACACTAAAATGGATCGAAAAATATTTTGGGCCCATTCCACGTGGACCCGAAGTATCCAAAACTGTTTTACCGCCTGTACAACTTTCATCAGACCGGTATGTGAGTTATGTTGATAACTATGCAAAAGTGCCTACCCTGCAAAAAACATATCCAACTGTACCCAATTATGATAAAGACATGGCAGCGCTGACCTGCCTTGCACAAATCATTGGGCAGGGAAAAAATTCGGTGCTTTATCAGCAATTGGTAAAACCACAAAAAGCCGTTTCCGCATCCGCTTTCAGCCGCCTGTCGGAATTGGCAGGTGAATTTAGCATAAGAGTTACGCCATTTGCCGGCCACAGCCTTTCTGAAGCAGATAGTTTAATTGCCGAGTCCTTTAAGGCATTTGAAAAAAGAGGCGTTACCGATGATGATTTGGAGAAGTTTAAGGGAAGTATTGAATCGCAATACATTTATGGCCTTCAAAGTGTAAGCGGAAAAGTGAGCCAGCTTGCCGCATTTCAAACATATACCGGCAATGCGAATATGATGGGGCAACTGCTTACTCAATATCTTGCCCTTACAAAAGATGCCGTATGGAATGCCTACGAAAAATATATTAAAAACAAGCACAGCGTTACCATTAGTGTACTTACCCAATCGGGTAAAATAGCAGCGGCAAAACCCGATAATTATACCATTGATACTACCGGCTATATAAAACCCGATTATGGTTATAACGGATTGACATATCAAAAGGCCAAAGACAATTTTGACCGTTCTAAAATGCCATTACCCGGCGCTAATCCCGAGTTGAAAGTGCCCGAAGTGTGGAAAAAATCATTGCCTGGAGGCATTTCAGTAATGGGCTCAGTGTATGATGAACTGCCGATTGTAAACCTTCAAATTAAAATACCCGGTGGCCATCTTGCCATGGCAAACGATACGGCTAAATTAGGGTTGCAGGGTATTGTGGCGGATATGCTTAACGAAGACAGTAAAAATTATACTGCCGAAGCAATGGCTATAGAACTGCAAAAATTAGGCAGTTCAATATCGGTATCGGATAATATTGATGGCATAACCTATAGCCTGCAATCGCTTAAAAAAAACCTGGCGCCCACATTGGCGCTTTTGCAGGAAAAATTATTACAGCCGCTTTTTACCGAGGAGGCTTTTAGCCGAATTAAGAAACAAACCCTGGAATCATTCCGGCAGCGTAAATCTCAGCCTTCAGTCATCGCAAACGAAGTAATCGATAAATTGAATTTTGGCCCAAATAATATTTTAGGCATGAACGCCGGTGGAACCGAAAATACCGTTAAGCAGATTACCCTTGAAGATGTCAAAAACTATTATCATAAATATTTTACCACGCAGGGAACCCATGTGACCATAATAGGGGATGTGAAAGAAAATGAAATAATACCGATGATTGGATTTTTAAATAATTTACCCGATAAAAAAATTACGATTCCTGCGCCGGGAGCTGCTCCCGCTGTTAGCCAAACAAAAATATATTTAGTGGATGTGCCCAATGCAGCTCAAACAGAGTTTAGAGTTGGCAAGGCCACAAATTTAAAGTATGATGCTACCGGGGAATATTACCTGGCCGGTTTAATGAATTACACCCTTGGTGGTGATTTTAACAGCAGGTTAAATATTAATTTGCGTGAAAATAAAGGGTATACTTATGGAGCAAGGTCGAACTTTAGCAGCGGAAAGTATAACGGCGATTTTGTGTTTAGCAGCGGTATCCGGGCCGACGCCACAGACAGCGCTTTAACGGAAGTGCTAAACGAAATTAGCCAGTATCAGAAAAATGGAATAAAGCCGGATGAATTGACTTTTATGAAAAGTTCTATTGGGCAACGGGATGCAAGATTGTACGAAACCCCGGGTCAAAAAGCAGGGTTTATCAATCGTATGCTGGAGTATAACCTGCCTTCAAACTTTGTGAAACAACAAAATACGATTTTAAATAATCTTACAAAGGCCCGTGTGGACGGGCTTGCCCATAAATGGCTTGATCTTTCAAAAATGAATATTTTACTCGTTGGGGATAAGAAAAAAATTCTCCCCGGCCTTAAAAAATTTGGCTTTGAAATTATAGAATTGGATACCGACGGAAATTTAAAATAATACCGGTAAACCTTAAAGATTTAGCAGCCTAAATGGCTGCTATTCTTATTAGTAACCCTGCACTCATGAAGTTGCAGGCTATAAATTACCCTTTAAGTAAATTATTTTTTGTAATTTTTACCACTATATTGAAGTTGTATGGAAAGTAAAATTACCGATGCAAGAATAAGGTGGATATTCATTATTGCTTTTGTTACCATTAGCGCATTCCTGCTGTTTACCTTTTACAATATGAATAAAGCGGAAACCTCCAGCGGAAGTGTGAAAAGTTCGCTGGATTTTTTACTGCAACTGGAACGAACCAGTATTGATTTAAACGCCATGGAAACCAGCCAAAACGCTTTTGCCGCTTCCGATGGAAAATTACTGGCCCCTTTCTATGATAATTTTAATAAACTCCGGAGAGATACGACGTTATTAGCCGATTTGGATTTTAAAGATGAAGTTTCATTAAATTATCAGTATCAGTTGTTGGTGCTCCTTAATAATAAAATGCTTCATTCCAAAGAGTATGTTGAAATTTTTAAACTCTATGGCGCCGATTCTGCAAATCACTATATGAACCTGGGAAGAGGAAAAATGCAGTTTGATAATACCATTGGCTTGATTGATCAAATTGAAAAAACTAAAAGGTTTGAGTTGGAACAATCAAACCAAAATTTGAAAAATTATGCCAGCCGTATTTCCTGGGAGTTTTTTGCCCTGGTGTTGTTATTTCTTGGAATTTTATTCTATAGCTTTAAAACCATCAATAGGGAGTTTAAAAAATGGGAAGAAAATGACCATGCCCTGCGTTTTAATGCCTCCGTTGTGCAAAACATGTCCGACCCGGTAATCACCATTGATCGCAATTACAAAATCACCAATTGGAATAAACATGCTGAAGAATTATACGGTTATACCGAAGAGGAAGTTACAGGGCGCCATGTAGGGGATGTATTGAAAACAAAATTTTCAATCACCATTGACGAGTTGGGGCATCATGTTCAAACTTATGGCAACTGGAAGGGGGAAGTGATACACCATCACAAAAACGGTACAACCATTTTTGCAGAGATTACCATTTCTGAAATTAAAAATGAAATGGGCGAAGTTTTGGGTATTGTTGAAGTGGTGAGAGACAGCACGGAGCGAAAAAAACTGCAAGAGGAACTGCAACGTTTAAACCAAAACCTGGAGCAGCAGGTAAAAGTAAAAGCAGCCGAACTTACCGCTGTTTTTGAAAGGATTACCGATGCCTTTATTGCCCTTGACAACAACTGGAATTATACCTATTTAAATAAAATGGCCGCTATAATGCATAACCGGGAAGAGGGTGACCTAGAAGGAAAGAATATATGGACCGAATACCCTGAGTTGATTGATGGCGAGTTTTACCATTATTTACAACTAGCAAAGGAAACCCAGCAACCCCAAAGGGTACAATTATACTACGATAAGGATGCCAAATGGTACGAAGACTTAATTTATCCTACAAAAGATGGGATATCGGTTTATTACCATGATATTACGGAACGCAGGGAAGCCGAAATTGCCCTGGAAAAAATACATGAACGATTGCAATATCATATCAATAATACGCCTATGGCCTTTATTGAAATGGACAGCCATCCACGGGTAATACAGGGCAACGAAAATGTGGAAAAGGTATTTGGATGGACTGAAGATGAATTGTTGAAAAATCCACAAAGCTTTTGGGAACTGTTTTATAAAGACGATTTGCCTTTTGTGAAGGATTCCATCACCCAATTAGTATCCCAGGGCAGCAGCAAAAATATTTTTACAGCAAGGAGCATTACTAAAAACGGCAAAATTATTTTTTGCGAATGGTATAATTCCGTATTGAAAGATAAGGCCGGTACAGTGATTGGAATTATGAGTCTTGTGCTGGATATTACGGAACGGAAAAAATCCCTGGAGCAATTGGAGCTTTCTGAAAAAGCCCTGCAAAAATCCAACGAAAGGTTCACCCTTGTAGCCCGTGCCACCAATGATGCGGTGTGGGATTGGGATTTTTCTACCGGCAAAATTTGGGGTAACGACAGCTATTGTGAAATTTTTGACCTGAAGGACACCAATGAATACAGCTTTGAAAAATTCCTGGAACATTTGCATCCCGGCGATAAGGATCTAATGATGAATAGGTTTAGGGACACCTTAAAGCAGCGAAATAGTTTAATTACCGAAGAGTATCGGCTAAAAACAGCTAAAGGTCAGTGGCTTACTTTTTATAACCGGGCCTATATTTTATACAACAGCGAGGGTAAAGGGTATCGTATGCTGGGCGCCATGCAGGATATTACCGAGTTACGAAAGTCGGCAAGGCAGCTTACTTTTGAAAAAGAATTATCCGATTCCATTATTAACAGCCTCCCGGGCATTTTTTACCTTATGGATAATAAGGGATCTATTTTTAGGTGGAACAACAACCTGGTAAAAGTAACCGGTTATTCTGCCGAAGAAATAAAAACCATGAATGTAGTGGATTTCTTTATTGATAAGGAGGTGGCTTATCATAAAATCCAGTCTGCTTTTACCGAGGGAGAAAGCCAGCAAGAGGCGCACCTGGTATTAAAAAACGGCAATTGGATTCCTTATTATTTTACCGGTATAGCCATAATGTACGAGGGCGAAGAATGCCTGATGGGTGTAGGCATTGATGTTTCGGAAAGAGTGAAATCACAAAAAGAGCTTAAAAAAAGTGAAGAGCACTTTAGAACCCTGATAGAGCAGGCTTCTGATGGTATATTTATTTGCGATAAATATCTTCAATACCTGGATGTAAATACCAGCGCTACCCTTCTTACCGGTTATACCAAAGAAGAATTGCTGCAAATGAATATTTTTGACCAGGTTATTTCCGTTGATCCGGAAAGTGAAAATGCGTTGCTCATGGAGGATTTATTTAATGGCAATGTAGTGATCAGAGAACGGCAAATACGCCGCAAAAACGGCAGCATCATTGATGTGGAAATAAGCGCCAAGCTCTTGCCCGATGGAAAGTTCCAGGGCATTGTAAGGGATATCACTGCCCGCAAAGCCGCAGCCGAATCCCTACGGTTATCTGAAAATAAATACCGGTTGTTATTTAACCAAAATCCCATGCCCATGTGGATGCTTTCGTTACCCGAAAACAGTTTTGTGGATGTAAACCCGGCTGCACTTAGCTTTTACGGATATTCTAAAGAAGCCTTTTTACAAATGCACGAAAACGATTTGGAGCATAGCCCTGCACAACACAATTCGGCATCACTATCGGGCAATGCTGATGTGGGGATAAGGGAACATCGTAAAAAAGATGGCACCCTGGTTAAAGTAAATATCATTGCTCATGATATTATTTATGAAGAGAAGCCCTGTAAGCTGGTATTGGCCAATGACGTAACCGATAAACTGGCAGCCGAAGAAAACCTGCTGAAATCCCATGAAGAGCTGAGGCAATTGGCCACCCATTTGGAAAATATCAGGGAAACCGAACGAACCCATATGGCACGTGAAATTCATGATGAACTGGGCCAGCAGCTTACCGGTTTAAAAATGGATATTTCCTGGCTCAATAAAAAAATTAAATCCGAAGACGAAGAAATCAACCAAAAAATAAAAGATACCATTTCGCTTATTGATAAAACGGTAATAACGGTTCGTAGAATTGCCACACAGCTACGGCCCAGTATATTGGACGATCTCGGTCTTATTGCAGCTATGGAATGGCAAAGCGAAGATTTTGAAAAAAGATCGGAAATACCTACTTATTTTTCCGCCAATGTTTTAATGTTAGAGGTAAAACCCGAAATTGCCACCGTTGTATTTCGGGTTTTCCAGGAATGCCTCACCAATGTACTTAGACATGCATCGGCAAGTTTGGTGGAAGCCAACCTGATTGTTTCGGAAGGCAAACTTGAACTTACCATTAAAGACAACGGCAAAGGATTTGACCCTGCGGAAATCGAAAACAAAAAAACGCTGGGCCTCCTGGGTATGAAGGAAAGAGTGCTGCTCATGGGGGGTACTTATCAAATTACCAGCGAACCCGAAAAAGGAACCTTAGTAAGAATAATTGTACCTTTAGCAGTTCAGCAGCATGTTATAGCCATTTAAACGATGAACACATGAGGTTTTTAATAGCAGATGATCATACCATAGTTCGCAGGGGCCTCAGGCAAATTTTGCTTGAAGGATTTCCCGATGCTGAGATTGAAGAAGTGCCCGATGCCGAAGAACTCATCAAAAAAACCATCCAATCGGATTGGGATATTATCATCAGCGATTTGAGTATGCCCGGAAGAAGTGGTTTAGAAGCGCTGCAACAAATAAAACAAATAAAACCCAGGATCCCGGTGCTTATCCTAAGCATCCACCCCGAAGAACAGTATGCTTTGCGGGTTTTAAAAGCCGGAGCTGCAGGTTACCTAAGCAAAGATTTAGCGCCTGACGAACTGGTAAATGCCGTAAACCGGGTTTTATTGGGAAAAAAATATATTACCGTTACTATTGCAGAAAAGCTGGCATCTGTGCTTGACCAGGATTCGGATAAACAACCCCATGAGTTATTATCCGACCGGGAATTTAGCGTGTTAAAATTGCTGGCTACCGGAAAATCGGTATCAGAAATTGCTGAATCCATGTTTTTAAGTGTTACCACCGTAAGTACTTACAGGGCAAGAATAATGACTAAAATGAACTTAAAAACCAATGCCGACCTTATTTTATACTCAATTGAACATAAGTTATTGTAAATTAATACTATAAGTGTAGTATTTGTTCTACACTTAATTCTATAATTCATCCTATTCTTATTGGCATAGCCTCTACAACACGTTATATATCTTGTAGTTACTTTTGTGGCATCAAATATTTAACGGGTTAATGAACACTACGATGAGTACCACAAGGCAGGCATTAATTATTGACAGCGCCGAGGTTGTAGCCAGCCGCCTTCACCATATGCTAAATGAATTGAATTGTTTTGAAAACATTGCAATTGCCGATAATTATTCAGAAGCAATGCAGGAGATTGATGCACACCATCCCGATGTGATTTTACTGGATATTCAGTTGCCGGATAACAAGGGGATTGCCTTATTACGACGCATCAAAGAATACCACCCATCTCTAAAAGTAATTGTACTCACTAATAAAAGCGGAGAAAATTATCGTTCACTATGTGAGCAAATCGGTTCCGATCATTTTATAGATAAATCCAAAGATTTTGAAAATATTACATCCATTATCAAATCTTATGTAGCCTGATTTCATAGGCCCCGTTTTAAATCTTTCTACGAAAAACAAATCCATTTATAAGCCTGCATTACGCAGGCTTATTTTTATAGAACCTTTTTTGTTGAATGGGATAAAGCCCTGCAGGATAAACTTAAAGATAAATCCGGTCAATAGCGGCTTTGAATTTTTCCATAATTACCCTGCGCTTTAATTTTAAGGTAGGGGTAAGTTCGCCGGTATCAATAGTCCATTCATCGGGCAGTAATTCAAACTTTTTTACCTGTTCCACATTGTTAAAATACTTATTAAAGCTTTCTACAATTTCTTTATAAAGTTCCAGAACCTTTGGGTGGTTTACAGCATCGGCCGTAGTGGTAAAAGCAATGCCTTTAAGTTGCATCCATTCTTTTAAATTGGGTAACGAAGGTACAATTAATGCGCCCACAAATTTTTTATCTGCACCCACTACCATCATCTGTTCAATTAAAGCAGATTCTTTCATTTTGTTTTCTATGGGTTGCGGGGCTACATACTTACCACCGCTGGTTTTAAAAAGTTCTTTTTTACGATCGGTGATTTTTAAATAAATGCCGTCTTCAAAAACACCAATGTCGCCGGTATGCAGCCAGCCATCAATGATGGTTTCTGCCGTAAGATCCGGTCTTTTATAGTAGCCCAGCATTACACTGGGTCCTTTTACACAAATTTCACCATCGGGCTCCAGCTTTACCTCCTGTCCCAATAATACGGGGCCAACGGTACCAAATTTTACTTTTTTGCGAGTGTTTACACTTATTACCGGGCTGTTTTCGGTAGGCCCGTAACCTTCATAAATGGGTATTTTAGCCGCTGTAAAAATTCTTAATAACCTTACCTGGCAGGCAGCTCCACCGGTTATGATAAATTCTATATTATTGCCTAAAGCTTCCCTCCATTTGCTAAAAATAAGTTTGTTGGCAATGGAAAGCTGTAGCCGGTAACCCAGGCTGCCTTTTTGCTGGCTGTCATATTTAATGCCCAGTTCAATAGCCCAGTAAAATAATTTCTTTTTAATGCCGGTTAATTCTGCGCCCCTGGTCATTATTTTTTCATACACTTTTTCCAATAGGCGGGGAACGGTGCAAAATAACTGTGGCTTAATATCTTTCAGGTCTTCGCCAATGGTTTCAAGGCTATCGGCATAATAAATAGATATGCCACTGTTGATATAGATATAAGAAACCATTCGTTCAAAAATATGATTCAACGGCAAAAAACTTAATGATTTGGCATTGGTATGCAACGGAAAGGGGAAGCTCTCCACAGCGTTTTTTACATTAGAAACAATATTGTTATGGCTTAGCATTACCCCTTTGGGTTTGCCGGTAGTGCCGGAGGTGTAAATAATAGTGGCGCAGTGAGCAGCTAAAATTTTTCTCTTAGCCTGCTCTACCTTTTCCAGGTCTTCGGGTGTAATATCCTGTAATAAGGTTGTCCAGGAGTTTGCCATTCCGTCGCTATCAAAACAAAAAACATTTTTTAATGAAGGGGTATTTTGCCTGATACTGTTTACTTTTTCAAGAATATCTTCACCGCTGATAAACACATATTTTACTGCCGCATCGTTAAAAATAAACTCTAATTCCAATGGATTTGTAGTAGGATAAATAGGGCATAACGCAAGGCCTATTTGCTGGCAGGCAAGATCAAGGATGAGCCACTCGGGCCGGTTACGGGAAATTATGGCCACTTTATCCTGGTTTTCCACTTGCATGTCGTTGCCGCTTAACCCTAATTTCAACAGACCTGCGCTGAGCCGGTTTACCATGTCGGAAACTTCTTGTGTGCTTAAAGGCGTCCATTTTCCATTCAATTTTCCGGTGAGCATATCTGCTTTGGGAAAATGTTGTAACTGGTAATAAAAAAAGTCAAACAGCCGGGTTATCTCATTCATAAGTAGTTGTCTGTAGGGCAACTAAGTTAATAAAAAAAAGCCATCCTTTTCAGGATGGACTTTTTTATTTAACCCTTAAAACTAAAAACTATTTTTTACTGGCGCTAATGGTAAGTTTAATATTAACATCTTTATTAATCACCCAGTCTTTGGGGTTGCCCGGGCCTTTATAATTGATTCCCCAACGGGTGCGGTCTATATTAAAATGGGCAAAAGCGCTTGCAGAATTTGCATCAAGGGTAACTTTTGCCGGAAAGCTGATGTTGATGATGCTGTCTTTAATGCTGAGGTTGCCTTTGATGAGGTTTGTTGCATTTTCTACAACGGAGGTATTGCCAGAGGAGCTATCGGCAATAAATGGTTCTACAGCGGTTATTTCAAATTTTGCCGTGGGATATTTGGCCACATCAAAAAAATCGGGGCTTTTTAAATGGCCTTCCAGTTTTGCTTTATCGGCGGCAACTTTAATATCGGTATTGGTTAATGATTGCATATCAATTACAAAGGAACCGCCGGTTAATGCGTGGTTTGTTACATATAATATGCCTTCTTTTATTTTAAACGTACCGGTATGGTGTTGGGTGGGTTTGGTACCCGTCCAGTTGATGATGCTTGCAGAATCCAGTACATAAGATTCGCCGGTTGCCCGGGCTACTTCCTGTTTTTCAGCAGTTGCCACTGCATCGGCTTTGGGGGTGCTTTTGCAGGCCGCAAACAGGCTTAAGGCCATACCTGCTAAAACAATATTCCTCATATTCAAATTTAATTTTGCAAAGGTAAATATAAACGTTGAAGTAGAAAATAATTAATGATAATATTGCCCCGGAGGGATTTTAAAAACACGTGATTTTTGAAAATGGTAAAAAGCTTTACTCTCTTCGGGGTGTGTATTGGTCCAGTTTTGATAAGCCGGCAGGTTTTGAATGGTGCCAAAAAGCCATTGGTTATACGCATCAAATAAACCTTCTCTTAATAATTGTTGCTGGTATTCAAATAACCGGTACGGGTAGTTTTTGTTTTGGGCAAACCAATCTAAAACAAACCGTGCCCTTACCATGGCAAGTGATGCCGTATTGACTCCGGTAGATACCAATGCAGATTGCTTATTCATACATTGGAGGTACTGGATAATAAAAGGGTTTTTATCGGTATTGCCCTGTTCAATATTAGCGGGTTTGAATAATTGCTTATAGCCATCTAATAAAAGCTGTTTCATTTCGGGAGCATTAGCGCCAAAAGGATCCATGTTGAGAAAAATTTCGGCATATAATAAGCCCCATACGGTATTACCGGTATAATAATAATAGCGGGCTGCATTAAAATAATTGCGGCTGTAGGAGGGCTCGGTTTCAATTCCTTTTTCCCAATTTTTAATGGCATCTTTACTTTGCAGCCTCCATTGGGCTTCACCCAGGTCGTTATATAGAATACCACTTTTTGGAAATTTTTTTAATCCTTTTTTATACATTTTTTCGGCATCATCTATTCTGCCCGACTGCCGGTATATGCTTCCCGCAATTTGAAAACTCTGGTCATCGGCCTGCGGCATATCCAATACCGGTTTTAATGTTTCCAGCGCTTTATCATAATCGCCCTGGTAATAAAGGTTTAAGGATAGGTCTTTTAATACGGCAATATTTTGTGGCTCCATTTGTACGGCCCTGTTTAGTACCAATATGGCATTGGCATAATCGCCCTGGCGCATAAAACTTTTGGCCGTTTCCTGCAGTTCAGTAATGGTTTGGCTGTAAACAAACGAAAAACTCAGGTGCACAACAATTGCAAGTAACAATTTTTTCATTACGGGTAAAGATAAAAACTATTCCTTTAAAAAACCGTTAATTGGTTTTGGCAATAAACATAGAGGTTGCTTAAGGCAGGTGCACTTCGGAACCAATGATATGGGTGAGCAAACCATCTCTTAATTTAGGTTCAAACCAGGTGCTTTTGGGCGGCATCACTTCACCGCTGTCGGCCACATCAAAAAGTTGCTGCATACTTACCGGGTATAAGCTTATGGCCAATTTCATTTCACCACTATCCACTCTTTTTTCCAATTCTTTTAATCCCCTGATACCGCCAACAAAATCTATTCTTTTATCGGTACGTTGATCGGTAATGCCGAGTAAAGGGGTGAGAATATGCTCCTGCATAATGCTCACATCTAAAATTCCAATGGGGTCTTGTTTCCAGGTGCCCGGTTTTGCAGTAAGTTTATACCATTGTTTTTCCAGGTAAAGCCCAAATTGCCTCGGCGATTCGGGCTTGTATAGTGACGTTTGTTGCTCTACGCTAAAACGTTCTTCCAGTTTTTGTATAAAGTCTCCTGCACTTAAACCATTTAAATCCTTTATGACACGGTTATAATCCATAATGGCCAATTGGTTGGCCGGGAACAACGTAGTTAAAAAAAAGCTGGCAGCCTTAGCGGCATTTTTACCCATTGCAGTACGCACTTTTGCAGCGGAAGCTGCCCTGTGGTGGCCATCGGCAATATAACTGGCGGGTACATGGCTTTTAAATAGTTGGGTTATGGTTTCAATGCAGGCATCATCATTTATCACCCAAATGCTATGGGCTACCTGGTCGTCAGTAACAAAATGATACTGGCAGCTTTTTTCCTGCATCCATTTATTGAGTACTTCATCTATTGCAGGAACGTTTTTATAGGCTAAAAACACATTGCCGGTTTGGGCCCCAATGGTCAGCATGTGGTCAATACGGTCTTTTTCTTTGTCGGGTCGGGTAAATTCATGTTTTTTGATTAGTCCGTTCTCATAATCATCCACACTGCTTACGCATACCAGCCCGGCCTGGCTATGTTGGTTCATTTGCAGCTTGTACAAATAATAGCATGCTTTGTTTTCCCGGAACAAAATGCCCCGGCTGATAAAGGCGTTTAGGTTTTCCTTTGCTTTTTCATATACCAGTGAAGAATGTATGTCAATATCTGCCGCCAGGTCAATTTCGCTTTTAGTAATATGCAAAAAAGAATTGGGGTTTCCCTGCGCTTCAATTTTGGCCTCTTTACTATTGAGTACATCATAAGGTTTGGAAGCTACCGATTTGGCAACCTGCACTTCGGGCCTTAATCCTTTAAACGGGGCGATGGTTATCATATAAATGCAAATATAGTAGTGAGCAATTAAGCTCTATTAAAAAAATTAATTATTCTCTTCAAAATGCTTCATGGCGTTAACCAGCACTTCAACACTGCTGCTTTCAAGCGCATTATACAGCGAAGCCCTAAACCCGCCAACACTGCGGTGTCCTTTAATGCCCACAATACCCAAAGATTGGGTATAGGTTAAAAATTGTTTTTCCTGCTCCTCGTTATCCATCACAAAACATACATTCATTTTACTGCGGTCATCTTTTGCTGCTGTGCCTTTGAAAATCTTACTTTGATCTATGGCGCTATAAAGCATTTCGGCTTTTAGATTATTGCGCCTTTCCATTTCCTGCACCCCGCCTTCGGCTTTTAACCACCTTAAGGTAAGCAGGCAAACATACACTGCAAAAACGGGTGGTGTGTTGAGGATACTTTGTTCTGCAATATGGTTACGGTAGTCCATCATCGTAGGAATGCGCCGCTTTACTTTTCCTAATATATTTTTATTAACCACTACAATATTTACTCCTGCAGCCCCGAGGTTTTTTTGTGCCCCGGCATATATGAGGTCAAATTTGTTGAAGGGTAATTGCCGGCTTAAAATATCGCTGCTCATGTCTGCCACCATACTATTGCTCGTAAACGGAATATGTTGCCATTGCGTACCATAAATGGTATTATTTGTGGTAATGTGCAAATATTTGGCATCATTGGGTACGGCAAAATCTTTTGGAATATAGGAATAATTTTGATCTTTTGAAGAGCATACTACGTCAACCTTTCCAAATAAGGATGCTTCTTTAATAGCCTTTGCGCCCCAAACCCCGGTATCGGTGTAAGCGGCGGTTTCTTTCTCGTCCAGCAGGTTCATAGGCACCTGCATAAATTGGGTAGATGCACCACCATGTAAAAATAATACCTCATGGTTATCGTCCAGGTTCATGAGCTCTTTAACCAATTTCCTGGCTTCTTCCATCACATCTATAAAATCCGGAGTACGGTGGCCAAATTCTAAAATTGAAAGCCCGCTGTTATTAAAATTCAACACCGCATTAGCAGCCTGTTTAAAAACGGATTGCGGCAATACAGATGGACCGGCATTAAAATTGTGTATCAATACTTGATTTTTAAGGGCGCAAATGTACAAAATACCTGTCAAAGCTTAAATGCCGGCAAAAGATGCGAAAATAAAGGGTTAAGAACCTGGTTTTTTTATTAATTACCTTTTTCGCAAAAATACTGCAAGGGTCACCGGCTAAATTTGCAAAAAATATTTTTAGCACATGCAAGCTGTAGAAATTAATGAATTCATCCGAAGCAGGCGCTCGGTATTTACCAAACAATTTAATGCAGGTAAACCGGTGGATGATGAAATCATAAAACAAATTTTAGTGAATGCAACCTGGGCGCCCAATCATGGCCATGCTGAACCCTGGCAGTTTACGGTATTTTGCGGAGAAGGATTAAAAAAGCTGGCCGCATTTCAAAGTGAATTATATAAACAATCCAGCGGCGAAAAATTTGTACCCGCCACCTATGAGAAGCTACAGCAAACGCCTCTATTGGCATCTCATGTAATTGCTATTGGTATGAAACGTACCGATACCGGTAAAATACCCGAAATTGAAGATGTAGAAGCCGTGGCCTGTGCCGTACAAAATATTTATTTATCGGTAACCGGTTATGGATTGGGTGGCTATTGGACAACCGGCGGCATTACGTATAAAGAAGAAGCCAAACCGTTTTTTAACCTTGGGGCAGAAGATAAGTTACTTGGCTTTTTCTATATTGGCCATGTTGCCGTTCCTTCACCTCCGGCAAAGCGAAAACCCATTGAAGAAAAAGTGAATTGGGTGAGGGAATAATTTCATGCACCCCAACCTTCCCGGTCAAGGCTGCGGTACTGGATGGCTTCAGCCAAATGTTCGGGTAGTATATTGGGTTTTCCTGCAAGGTCGGCAATAGTGCGGCTTACTTTCAAAATGCGATCATAAGCCCGGGCGCTAAGGTTTAATCGTTCCATAGCGGTTTTCAAAAGGGTTTGCCCGGCGGTGGAAATCTCACAAATTTCTTTAAGCATTTTGCTGGTCATTTGGGAATTGGCATATACGCCCTCATGTTGTGCATAGCGCTCGCTTTGTATTTCCCTGGCTTTGATTACACGGCTACGAATGGCTTCACTTTTTTCAAACTCTTTAGCTGAAGAAATTTCACCAAAGGGCACCGGGGTTACTTCCACATGCAGGTCAATCCTATCCAGCAATGGCCCCGAAATTTTGCCCAGGTATTTTTGCACCACACCGGGCCCGCAGGTGCATTCTTTATCGGGGTGGTTAAAAAAGCCGCAAGGGCAGGGGTTCATACTGGCAATGAGCATAAAACTTGCCGGAAAATCCAGCGCTACTTTTGCCCTGCTGATGGTCACTTTTCGATCTTCCATAGGCTGACGCATGACTTCAAGAACGGTTCGTTTAAATTCGGGCAGTTCGTCTAAAAACAACACGCCGTTATGGGCCAGTGAAATTTCTCCGGGTTGTGGGTTGCCCCCGCCACCCACTAAGGCTACATCCGAAATAGTATGGTGTGGGCTGCGAAAGGGTCGTTTATGTATTAGCGTGGCATGCTCGGGTAGTTTACCTGCAACGCTGTGAATTTTTGTGGTTTCCAATGCCTCATGCAAACTTAATGGAGGTAGTATGGTGGGCAGCCGTTTGGCCAGCATGGTTTTACCGGCTCCCGGCGGCCCAATTAAGATGGCATTATGTCCACCGGCGGCCGCAATTTCTAATGCACGTTTTATATTTTCCTGGCCTTTTACATCGCAAAAATCAATATCAAAATTACTTTGAGCATAAGCAAACTCTTCCCGGGTATTTACTTCCACAGGTGTAAGTTTTTTTTCATCGTTAAAAAATTGCACCACATCATTAATATGTTCAATGGCATATACCTTAAGGTTGTTTACCATTGCTGCTTCACGGGCATTTTGTATGGGCACCATCAACCCTTCAAAACCTTCTTTACGGGCTTTTATGGCAATCGGGAGCGCCCCTTTAATGGGCCTTACCGAACCGTCAAGACTCAGTTCACCCATAATCACAAATTTTTCAAGCCGTTCCGGGTTATTAATTTGTTCCGTAGCAGCTAAGGTTCCAATAGCTATAGGAAGGTCAAATGCCGTACCTGATTTTTTTATATCTGCCGGGGCCAGGTTTACCACCAGCTTCGTTCGGGGCATGTAATAGTGATTGCTTTTAATAGCGCTTTCCACCCGTTGCAGGCTTTCTTTTACGGCATTATCGGGCAGGCCTACAATATAGTAATGCTGGCCTTTGGCATCCACATTTACCTCAACCGTAATGGAAAGTGCATCAACCCCGTACACTGCGCTGCCAAAGGTTTTAATAAGCATGGGTACTATTGTTTACTGCTAATGTAGGCAAAAAAGTGTAAAACCAACTTTCCAAAGCTTTTCAGGTAATGCATTACCCATCTTTTTTTTAAAGCAGAAAAAAGCAGTGGTCATTTGAATACAATAAGATATTTGAGCATTTGATCCGTTTATTTTAACCGAAAGGAATTTACTAAACACAGAATACTGTGGTAACATCTTTCGGGCTAATTTTGAAATCAAATCGGGGGTTTAAATATTGTAAAAGATGATCAAAAAGAATGGACTTCTGCAAATAACTTTAGGTGCGGCTTTGCTACACCTGCTTTGCTTTTCTTTAAAAGCACAACGCAAGGCCATGGGCAATTTGTGGGTGGAAGCTGTGGGTGAAATTCCTGCAGCTCTTACGGAAAAGCTGGAACAGTATAACAATATTCGAAGTGCAGGTTTTGCTTCATGGGATGCTTCCGGCAAGGGCATTTATATAACTACCCGCTTTGCAGAGGTTGCACAAATACACTTGGTAAAAGAGCCAGGCGCCTACCGGGAGCAAATTACTTTTTTTAAAGAACCGGTAACCCGGATAGCGCTTTGTCCCCATCCTGGAAAAAACGGCTTTTTGTACCAGCGTGATGAAGGCGGTAACGAACAGTTTCAAATTTATTATTTTAACCGGCTAACCGGCACATCTACTTTACTTACCGATGGAAAAAGCCGCAACAGCAATTATTTATGGAATAAAAAAGGAGATAAAATTGGATTTTGCTCAACCCGGCGTAACGGTCGTGACCTGGATTTTTATATCACCCCACTTGAAAATACGGCTGCTTCAAAATTAATTTTAGAGAACAAAGGGAACGGTTGGGGTATTATTGACTGGAGTGATGATGAAACTCAAATGGTTGTGGTAAATTATCTTTCCATAAATGAAGCCAAACTTTATCTTCTAACTCTTTCCTCGGGCAAGCTGGATGAAATCCGCCCGGGCAACACAGCAATCGCATATCCCAATACTGTTCATAGCGCACGGTTTTCAAAAAACGGTAAAGGTATTTTTCTTTGCTCCGATGAAGATGCCGAATATAAAATGTTAAGGTATTACGATATTGCCTCAGGAAAAATTTTAAAAATTGAAGCCATCCATAACGATGTGGAAGCTTTTGATCTTTCAGACGATGGTTCAAAGCTGGTTTTTGTAAAAAATGTAGGCGGTTATTCAAAACCCTATCTCATGAACACGCAAACGTTTACTTATTTTCCTTTGCCGGTTGGGTTAATGGGTGTTATTCAAAATATGAAATTCAATAAAGATAATAATCAACTTGCTTTTTCTTTTTCGGCTCCGCAGCAACCTTCAGAACTCTATGTTTATAATTTAAAAAACGGCAAAACAAAACGATGGACCTATAGTGAAACAGCCGGACTTAACCCTGCTCAGTTTAGTAAAACCACACTGATCAACTATCCCACATTTGATAAGGATGAGCAAACGGGGAAACGCCGGATGATTCCTGCTTTTTTAATTTCTCCGCAAAAAATTTCCGGCAAGCTGCCCGTACTCATCAGTATTCATGGCGGGCCCGAAAGTCAATCGAGGGCAGGGTTTAATGAACGAAACCAGTTTTTTGCAAATGAATTGGGTGTTGCGGTTTTGGTGCCCAATGTTCGGGGTTCATCAGGTTATGGAAAATCTTATTTAAAACTGGATAATGGCTTCCTGCGTGAAAACTCGGTGAAAGATATTGGGGCCTTACTTGATTGGATTGCTACGCAACCACAATTGGATACATCAAGGGTGGCGGTTATTGGCGGTAGTTACGGCGGTTATATGAGCCTGGCCAGTATGACCCGTTATAACAATAGGCTTACCTGCGGTATAGATTTATTTGGTATATCCAATTTTGTATCATTTCTTAATAACACGGCAGGTTACAGGGTTGATTTACGCCGGGCAGAATACGGCGATGAGCAAGACCCCAAAATGAAAGAGCATTTAATTAAAATTAGTCCATTAACCAACATTAAAAATATTACAAAACCCATGTTTATTTACCAGGGCGAAAATGATCCCCGGGTGCCTTTGTCCGAGTCGGAGCAAATGCTGGAGGCGCTAAAACAAAATGCCGTTAAGGTAAGTTATGTTTTAGCAAAGGATGAAGGGCATGGCCTGGCCAAAAAGGCAAACCGGGATTATGTTTTGGCTGCCATGGCTTTGTTTTTGAAACAGCATTTACTGGGAAAATAAATATATGGATGCTAACCATTTCAACATAAACTCAAAATAGGATGAACCCTGAAGAAAATTATTTAGACATTAACCGGCATTCCTGGAACAACAGAACAGAAGCGCATATAAAATCTGAGTTTTATGGCATGGAGCCATTTTTGCAGGGAAAATCATCGTTGCAAAATATTGAGCTAGATTTATTGGGCAATATTGAGGGAAAGGCTGTGCTTCACCTGCAATGTCATTTTGGGCAGGACAGCATTTCGTTGAGCCGTATGGGCGCACAGGTTACCGGTGTGGATTTATCGGACAAAGCAATTGAATGCGCCAAATCAATTGCCCGGGAAACCCGGGCCAATGTGGAGTTTATTTGCTGTGATCTTTATGCGTTACCCGCAAACCTTAATAAGCAATTTGATGTTGTTTTCACCAGCTATGGCACCATTGGCTGGCTGCCCAACCTCGATAAATGGGCAGCTGTTATTTCAAAATTTTTAAAACCGGGTGGGCAATTTGTGTTTGTAGAATTTCACCCGGTGGTATGGATGTTTGATGATGATTTTGAAAAAATCGGTTACCGGTATTTTAATTCAGGGGCCATTGTTGAAACCGAAAATGGTACCTATGCTGACCGCTCGGCAAATATTGAGCAGCAATCTGTGACGTGGAACCATAGCATAAGTGAAGTGCTCAACAGTTTAATAAGAAACGGGTTGGAAATAAATGCATTTGATGAATTTGATTATTCCCCTTATAATTGTTTTAAACATACTGTAGAATTTGAACCTGGCAAATACAGGATAAAGCACCTCGATAATAAAATTCCCATGCTGTTTTCCCTGCGGGCAACAAAAAAATAAGTTATAGGGGTAAAATGGTTTTTTAAAAAAAAGAAACGGTTGCACTTCAAGCCTGGCGTTATGCTTTTGAAGTAAGTGAGCAGTATGCACTTTTTAAAATCTTTATCTTTGCCGCACATTTTACTTAAATATGTCGCTTCCCTTTTTCTATTCCAATGATGAAAATATACGTTTAGGCAGTTCCATAACGCTTGATGAAGATACATCCAAACATGTAGTGCAGTCGCTACGGATGCAAAATGAAGAAAAATTAAACCTTACCGATGGAAAGGGAACTATTTTTAACTGCATTATAACGGATAACCACCGCAAAAAATGCAGGGTTGAAGTGATTCATGTACAAACCGAACCCCCTCCCTCATATAAAAATAGTATTGCCATTTCGCCCATAAAAAACGCCAGCCGCTTTGAATGGTTTTTGGAAAAGGCCACCGAATTAGGCGTTACGGAAATTGTCCCTTTACAGTGCAGGAGAACAGAGAAAATATCGTTAAAAACCGATCGGGTGAAAAATATTTTACTGAGCGCCCTATTGCAAAGCCGGCAATGCCGGCTCCCGGTTTTACATGAACCGGTACCGTTTGAAAACTTTGTTGCCGCTCAAAAAGAAGAACAACATCTTCAAAAATTTATAGCACATTGCAGGGATGAAGAAAATAAGCCCGGCTTAGGGTTGCTTAAAAAAAAGGAATCTTCCTTAATCCTCATTGGCCCCGAAGGCGATTTTACAAAAGAAGAAATTGAATTTGCCCTTAAAAATAATTTTGTGGCCGTAAGTTTGGGTGCCACAAGGCTCAGGACAGAAACGGCAGGCGTTGCCGCTGCGGTTTTATTAACCGCTCAATAAATTAATGGGCTTCATCATCATTAATATTGGGATGCTCCTGGGGCAACTGTGGCTCATTGAGTTTTACAATATGCTTCTTTTTACTGCGGCTCAGCATAGTCATATTCAGTAATTCCACCACAAAAGAAAAAGCCATTCCAAAATAAATATAGTTTTTGAGATGTAATTGGTGCGCCTGCTCCGAATCCCAGCCTTCAATTACAAGGCTAAGGCCAATCATCACCAAAAAAGACAGGGCCAGCATTTTGAGCGTGGGGTGTTTTTGAATAAAACCGGCAATAAACGGGCTAAAGAAAAACATCATAAACATAGCTATAACCACGGCCACAATCATAATTTCAAGGTGCTTGGCCGTACCGCCGGCGGTAATGATGCTGTCAAAAGAAAAAACGGCATCTATAAGCATTATTTGGCCAATAGCCGTACCAAAAGACAAGCCTGTTTTTTTTGTACGATCTAAACTATGGTCTTCGCCTTCAAGCTTGGCATGTATTTCCTTTACCGATTTATAAATTAAAAACAAACCACCCAGCAGCATAACCACACTGGCAATATCGAACCCTTTGCCATAAATGGTAAAAATGGCTTTTCCTTTTTGGGCAAGCAACCAGCTTAGGGCCATTAATAATAAACAGCGGGAAATAATACCGGTGATAATCCATATCGTGCGCCCTTTCTTTTGTTCTTTGGCATCTTTTAACCGGTTTAAAATAAGGCTTACAAAAATTACATTGTCTATACCCAGTACAATTTCCAAAACCACCAAAATAACAAAACTAATCAGGCTTTCGCTGGTAAATAAATGCTCCATTTTTCAAAAATAGGGCGAAAATGCTTTGTCAGCATTTTGTAATGAAAAAAAACTATCTTGCGTAACCGAAAAATTCTTTTATGAGTACACCGGACAATCTGAAATACACAAAAGACCACGAATGGGTGGCTATTGATGGCAATACGGCCACCATTGGCATCACGCATTATGCACAGCATGAACTGGGCGATATTGTATATGTGGATATAAATTCAGTAGGTAAAAAACTGGCTGCTGAAGAAATATTTGGCACTGTTGAAGCCGTTAAAACCGTTAGTGATTTGTTCCTGCCGGTTTCCGGCACCATTACCGAGGTAAACCCTGCACTGGAAGCCAACCCGGAGTTGGTGAACTCCGATCCTTATGGAGAAGGCTGGATGGTGAAAATGGAAATAGATGCAGGCGCTGATATGTCAAAGCTGTTGGATGCTGCAGGGTATAATGCTTTGATAGGATAAGCAGCGTTATGGCAGCATTTTTTAAAGTAAAAACGTACAAGCCGGGCATCAGCTGGTTTTTTATTTCTTCCATTTTATTGCTAATCCCGGGCCCGGATTTACCCAAAACCATTGACTGGCTGGATAAAATATTTTTTGACAAATGGGTGCATTTGTTTTTGTTTGGAATACTCACCTATTTGTGGATGCTTCCCTATTGTAAAAAAAACAGGAATACCGGTCCTAAAAAACGCTTTGCAGGTTTAGTGGCGTTGGCCATTTGCAGTTGGGCGCTGGCCATTGAATTTTTACAAAAATATTTTGTAAAAGGCCGCTCTTATGAATTAACCGATTGGCTGGCCGGCTGTACGGGGGCGCTTATTGCCCTGCTTTATATTTGGAGAAAATATATTCAACCGCCCCCCAGGCAATTAGCAGTATAAACCGTTGCCAGTATGAAGATTAGAAAACCCTGCGTAGCAGTTGATTGAACTCAAGCCGGGGTGCAGGTTTTGCAGTATGCGCCCCAAAACTTAATTTTGTAAACCTTATCACACAAATAATTTATGGAATATAACAGCACCCGTTCCCCACTCATTATGAAAGAATATGGCCGCCATATTCAAAAAATGGTAGATTACCTGCTTACCATAAAAGAAAAAGAAGAACGGCAGAAAAATACTTATGCAGTAATAGAGTTGATGGGCTTCCTCAATCCGCATCTTAAAAACGTGGAAGATTTTCGGCATAAACTTTGGGATCACCTTTTCCTCATCAGCAATTTTGAACTGGATGTGGAAAGCCCTTATCCAATCCCTACACGGGAACAGCTAAAAGAAAAACCGGAACCCCTGAATTACCCTAAAAAATATCCCAAGTACAACCACCTGGGTAAAAATATAGAAACGGTTTTAGAAAAAGCATTAAAAGAAACCGATCCTGAAAAAAGGCAGGGTTTTGCCAATACCATTGCTTATTATATGAAATTAACCTACAGCAACTGGCATAAAGAACTGGTACATGACGATACGATACAGGCCGAATTGAATGAAATAACCGATGGTGAACTGGAGTTTACTAACAAGCCCTTTGTAAAACACCGCAACGAAATGCAATCCGACTATGGCCGGGACAACCGCAGCGGCGGAAGAAACCAGTATCGCAAAAACTTTGGCGGCCGGGATAACCGCAGCGGAGGCAATAATAACAACCGCAACAACAATAACCGCAATAACAATAACCGTAACAACAATAAAAATTTTAAAAAGCGGTATTAAGTAATTGATAATTGTTAATGGATAATTGTACTATTTCTTAGTTGATTGATTAAAGAATATGAAATAAACAAAAACCAGGTTAACAATTAAATAAATGACAATAATATAAAAATTTGCCTTTACCTGTTTGCGAAATAGCATAAAAAAAATGTGGTTACTACATAATACCATAAAGCATACCGTGCCACTTTTTTATTCATAAAAGTTTGTTTTACTTATGCCTTACGGCACATCAATAAACTTATGGATTTGCAACGAAAGCTCCCATTGCGGGTGCGCTTTAATATAATCAATAATTTTGGGTAGCATTGCTGCGCTTTTACTCCATTCGGGTTGTAAATACAGGCGGCAGGTTTTACTTACCATTGCAGCGTGTTTTTCGGCCCAGTCAAAATCCGATTTATTATACACAATAATTTTCAATTCATCGGCTTTTGCCAATACATCGGGCAGGGGCGCTTTAAATTTTTTTGGAGAAACACAAATCCAGTTCCAGCTACCGCTTAAGCCCGATGAGCCGGAGGTTTCAATATTGGTTTCAATACCCTGCTCCTGCAATTGTTTGGTAAGTTCATCTAAATTATAGAGCAAGGGTTCGCCACCGGTAATTACGCATAGTTTGGCTTTGTTTTTTTTTACTACTTGCACCAAATCTTCGATAGGTATTTGCGGATGTGCGTTAGCGTTCCAACTTTCTTTTACATCGCACCAGCTGCAGCCTACATCGCAGCCGCCAAGCCTTATAAAGTAAGCAGCTCTTCCCTGGTGAAAGCCTTCGCCCTGTAGGGTATAAAAATGTTCCATCACAGGTAAGGCTGCGGAAGTATGGATAACAGTAGATTTCAAAGCTTATTTTTTGTTACGGCGTTTAAGGTATTCATCAATAAAGCGCCAATGGTCATCAAACCCACTCCGCCGGGTACCGGGGTGATATAACTGCATTTAGGAGCAACATTTTCAAAATCCACATCGCCTTTAATGGCAAAGCCGCTTTTTTTGCTTTCGTCTTTTACACGGGTTATGCCCACGTCAATCACTACAGCATTTTCTTTTACCATATCCGCAGTTAAAAAACCGGGTTTACCTAATGCTGCTACAATAATATCCGCTTGCAGGCAAAGCTCTTTTAGGTTTTTGGTTTTGCTGTGGCATAAGGTTACCGTGCAATTTCCGGGCTCGGTATTTTGGCTCAATAAAATACTCATTGGCCTGCCCACTATATTGCTGCGGCCAATTACAACGGCATGTTTCCCTGCGGTATTAATAGTGTAATGCTTTAGCAAAAGCATGATGCCAAAAGGCGTAGCCGGAATAAAAGAAGGCAAGCCCAATACCAGTTTTCCAATATTTACCGGGTGAAATCCATCTACATCTTTTTCCGGCGAAATGGCATTGATGATTTTTTCCTCATGAATATGTTTGGGCAACGGCAGTTGTACTAAAATGCCATCCACATCGGCATTGGTATTAAGCTGCTCAATAGTTGCCAGCAGTTCTGTTTCCGATACGTTTTCTTCAAGCCTTACCAGGGAACTTTTAAAACCCACGTCGGAACAATTTTTTACTTTGCTGGCTACATAGGTTTCGCTTGCTCCATTATTGCCTACCAGTATTGCGGCTAAATGCGGTTGCTTACCACCGTTATTTTTATGTAAAATGGCCTGTTGTTTTATTTCTTCTTTAACTGCTGCCGAAACCAGTTTTCCATCTAAGAGTTGCATAATGCAAAAATACAAAGCTTAAGGCGTTAAGTTGCAATGCAGGATTTATCCGTTAAATTATTTTTCCCTAACTTCAATTCAAATTATTACTGCATTGAGAACGTTATTTCTTAGTCTTTTATGCCTTATCCTTTTGCAGCAATCTTATGCGCAATCCCTGAGGTATAGCCTAAGTATGCCCTATGTGGGCCTTGGGGCTTATAGTACAAAGCAGGCCGATGTATTTTCGTTTACCAATAACCAGGCTGCTTTGGCCCAGGCAAAAACGGCAGGTGTGGGAATATTTGGTGAACGCAGGTTTATGCTGGAAGAAACCAGCATTTATGGCCTTGCCCTTGCCCTGCCTACCAAAAACCTGGGTAATTTTGGCGTAATGGTAAATTACTCCGGCTTTACCAATTTTAATGAAAACAAAGCCGGTATTGCCTATGCCCGTAGCTTGGGTAAAATGGTGGATATTGGGGTGCAGTTTAATTATTATGGGTACCGCATACCATCTTACGGCAATGCTTCTGCAATAAATTTTGAGGCAGGCGCCCTGGTACATTTAACGGATAAATTAAATGCCGGGGTACATGTATATAATCCCGTTGGGGGTAAATTGGGTAAGGAAGGGGATGAAAAATTAGCATCATCCTATCAGTTAGGATTGGGATACGATGCTTCGGATAATTTTTATTTTAGTGCCGAAGTGGTTAAAGAAGAAGATAAAGAAGTGAATGTAATTAGCGGCATCCAGTATCATTTTAAGAAACAATTTTTTGCCAGGGCGGGTTTTATGAGTGAAACGGGCAGCGGCTTTGCCGGCCTGGGCCTTGCCTGGAACACTTTCCGGTTCGATATTGCCGCAAGTTATCATCCGCAATTAGGGTTTTCTCCCGGTATCATGTTGTTATATAACTTTAAGAAGCCACAGGAATCTAAATGAAACAACTGGTATTGATATTTTGTTGTTTATTAGTTCGGGTGGCAGGGGCACAACCTCCCGTTACCCAACCTTCGCCCGATACCGAGCAGCAAATTGAAAATATAACCGAAAATAATGCGGATGAAGAAACCGATGATGATTCTTACCTGCAGTCGCTTTCGGAGTTTTCGAGAAACCCCATTAATTTAAATGCTGCCGATGCCCCTACCTTGGAAGAACTGCGAATGCTCACCCCCATCCAAATCGATAACTTTATTACCTACCGGAGCCTGTTGGGTAAATTTTTGTCTATCTATGAAATTCAAGCCATACCGGGCTGGGATTTGGCTACCATACAAAAAATCAGGCCATACATTATGGTCAACCAGGATGTAAACCTTTTTAATGCCATCGGGAGCAGGTTAAAAAATGGGGAGAATGTTTTATTCATTCGTTCTACACAGGTGCTGGAAAAATCGAAAGGGTATAAGTTAGATAGTTCACAGGCTACCAATTTTTATTACGGCTCGCCACAACGGTTATTTGTACGCTATAAATACAATTTTAAAAATTTATTGCAATATGGAGTAGTAGCCGAAAAAGATCCCGGTGAACAACTGTTTAAAGGCACCCAAAAGCAGGGCTTTGATTTTTACTCCGTACATTTTTTTATACGAAATGCCGGTAAAATAAAAGCGCTTGCCCTTGGCGATTTTACGGTTAATCTTGGCCAGGGATTAACGCAATGGATGAGCCAGGCCTTTAGAAAGGGGCCCGATATTACTACGATTAAGCGCCAGGCTGCCGTTTTAAGGCCGTATAACTCAGCAGGTGAAATTAATTTTCACCGTGGGTTGGGAATAACCGTGGGTAAAAATAATTGGGAGGCCACATTATTTGGATCGTATAAAAAAATAGATGCCAACTTTGTGCTGGCCGATACCAGTTTATTAGAAGCAGAAGATATTGTCACTTCATTACAAACCTCCGGCTACCACCGTACCCGGAGTGAAGTTGAAGATAAAGGGGTACAAAGCCAAATTGCTTTTGGCGGAAATGTTAAGTACCGGTTCAGGTCGGGCCTGCAGGTGGGAGTTAATGCCATACAGTATAAATTTAAAACGGCTTTGCAAAAAGCACCGGATCCCTATAATCTATTTTCACTTACCGGGAAAAGTTTTGGAAACTATAGCGTGGATTATGGCTATACTTATAAAAATATCCATTTTTTTGGCGAAGCCGCAACCAATAATAAAAAGAAACTTGCTTTTATTCAAGGCATGTTGTTAAGTGTTGCAGGTAATGTAGATGTAAGTTTATTATACCGTAATATTTCACCCGGTTACCAGTCTTTATATACCAGCGCTTTCACTGAAAACACTTTCCCCACAAATGAAAAAGGCCTTTTTGCCGGTATTTCCATAAAGCCGGCAATGGGTTGGAGGGTAGATGCCTATGCCGACATGTATAAATTTCCCTGGCTGCGCTATAGGGTAGATGCACCTACAACCGGTAAAGAATACATGTTTCAATTAACCTATCAACCCAATAAAATATTTAGCATTTACAGCCGGTTACGCAGCGAAAACAAGCCGATAAATTATAATCCGGCTGGCTTAACGCTAAACCCTGTAATTGCACAGCCCCGGCAAAACTGGCGAACCCAGTTAAGTGTTAAGCTCAATTCTATTTTTACCTTTAGAAGCCGGGTAGAAATGGTATGGTTTGATAAACGTGGAGCTGCAGCAGAAAACGGCTTTACCATTTTTACCGATTTGCTCTATAATCCAATGATGAAGCCGCTTTCGGGCAATATAAGGTTGCAATATTTTGAAACAAACGGTTACAACAGTCGAGTTTATGCCTATGAAAATGATGTGCTTTATGGGTATTCCATCCCGGTTTTTTATGATAAAGGCTACCGATATTACATTAATATTAATTATGATGTAAATAAACGAATATCCATATGGGCCAAATGGGCACAAACTATATATACCGATAAAACCCTGATTGGATCGGGCCTTGATGAAATTGAGGGAAACCACAAAACCGAGGTTAAATTACAACTGAGGTACAAATTCTAAACTCCCCGTTCAACATTTTTTAGCAAATTTTATAATCAAGCAGCAATTCTATTAAGGCCGTTGTCCTATAAATGTATTAAACCGGGAGTGTATTTTAACATTTTTTTTGTGTTAAAGCTTTAACTCCTTATTTTTGTAGCTTACATATATTAATTAATCGCACATGAGAAGATTTCTAACACTGTTTACCGTGCTAATGCTCACATCAATATTTGCATTTGCGCAAGACCGGCTGGTGACCGGTAAGGTTGTTGACGATAAAGGAAACGGAGTGCCTGCGGCATCTATTAAAATTGCCGGTTCTAATAAAGGTACTTCTACCGATTCCGATGGTTCGTTCTCCATTAAAGTTAAAAAGGGAGATCAATTGGTTATTTCTTCAACCGGTTATGAATCTAAAACTGTTCCAACAGATGGTCAATCATTTGTTGGTGTTACCATTGCAACTACATCTGCAACCATGCAGGAAGTAGTGGTAACTACTGCAACCGGTCAAATCCGTCAAAAATCTTCAGTAGGGTTCTCAACAGCTACTGTAAAAGGTTCTGAACTTACCCAGGCAAAAGCAACCAATATTGCACAAGGCCTTACCGGTAAAGTTTCAGGTGCTACATTCCTTCAAACAAACAGTGGCGTGTTCCAGGATACCCGTATCACTTTACGTGGTATTCGTTCTTTAACCGGTAACAACCAACCGATGTTGATTGTTGATGGTGTGCCCATTTCTTTAGGTTACCTCAACTCAATCAACCCTAATGATATTGCTTCTGTTGACATCTTGAAATCAGCAGGTTCTACAGCTATCTACGGTTCCGATGGTGTTAATGGCGCTATCGTAATTACCACTCGCCGTGGCTCCAAAAACAAACCTCAGATTTCAGTAAGCCATTCCGTGCAGTTTGAATCTATCAACTATATGCCAAAATTCCAAAATCGTTGGGGTTCCGGTTATTCACAGGATGCCAATGGTAATGGTACTTATGAGCCACACGAACAGCAAAGCTGGGGCGATGAATTTGATGGCTCTATCCGTCAATTAGGCGATCCCGGTCCAAACGGTGAAATCTATACTCAAAAATATTCATACCTGCAAGGTGAAAGAAGAAGGTTTTATGATGTGGGTACCACCAATGCTACAGACGTATCTTTCTCAACAGGTGATTTTTATTTAGCCGGTCAAAATGTGGATATTAAAGGTACGGTACCCGGCGATCAAAATACCCGTAGGGGCGTAACCTTTAAAGCAGAAAAAGAATACAATAGATTTAAAGCTACATTAGATTTACGCTATAATCAACAAAAATATAATGTAACTACAAGTAATACCCTTATTTGGTATGGTGTGGCAAGTGCTCCCGGCCAGGTTCCTTTAACCGATTTTTGGGATTGGAGAAACGATATTAGGGCCAGCCCCAATGGATACTATACTTTATACCTGTCTAACCAGGAATATACTCCTTATTTCACTAAAGATATTAACAGGAGCATTGGTAAAACCGATGACCTATTTGGTAACTTAGAATTCAGGTACAAAGCATCATCATGGTTAACCTTAACTTACAGGTTGGGCTTGTCAATTAGCAATGATGGTAGTACTTATACCAAAGAACCTTTTAGTTTCTCTGATTACTATTTCTCAAGGCCGGAAGCTACCGCTCAAACTGGTACAACCGCTGCTATTCAAAATTATAACTCTTATTCTAACAGGCTTACTTCATTGTTCCTGGCAGATTTTAACAGGAAATTTAATAAAGTGGGTTTAACCGGCACATTGGGTTATTCTTACCGTGATTCAAGAAGTAAATCATTGCAAGTTGGTAGTAACAACCTTGGTAAATCAGAATTCCTGAGTATTACAACCCGACTCGGTGAACCTACAGTAGGTGTGGGTAACAGTACTTCCAGAACACAGCGTTTCTTTGGAAAAGTGGGCATTGATTACGACAGGTGGTTGTTCCTTGAAGCTACAGGAAGCTATGATATGGACAGCCGTTTGGTTCCTGCTAACAAAATATTCCAGTTAAAAGATATTTCTTTCTTTTATCCCGGAGCTAGTGCATCTATTTTGTTGCATGAAATTATTCCCGGCTTAAAAGATAATAACACCCTCAATTTCTTTAAAGTTCGTGGTGCCATTGCAAAAACAGGTAACGTAAATATTGCACCATATGCTAATGAGGTAGCCTTCGGTTCCGGTACTTTCTTCCCCTTCGGAAGCTTGCCCGGTTACCAGATTGGTACCACAATTTATCCTAACGAAGGTTTGAAACCTGAGTTTGTAAATACCAAAGAAGTTGGTATTGAATTAGGTTTCCTTAAAAACAGGATTAACATAGAAGCTACTTACTATAACCAAAATAATACCGACCAGGTATTGAACGTACAGCTTTCTAATACAACTGGCGCAACATCAGCATTATTAAATGCCGGTAAATTCACCAATAAAGGCGCAGAAGTTGATCTTAAATTAACTCCATTAGTAAAGTTGGGTGAAGCTGAAGTTGACTTTAAGATTAACTACTCACACCAGGACAGCAAAATTACCGGCCTCATTGATGGAGTAAATGAACTGGGTATTGGCAACTTTAACTATGCAGTGGTAGGTTCCCCGGCATTTGTTTTCAAAACAAATGATTACTACAGGGATTCTGCTACCGGAAAAGTAATTGTAGATCCCTATACCGGTATGCCTACTCAAAATCCAAACTTAACCCAGTTTGGGCGTACACTTCCCAAACACATACTTGGTTTAAGTATGAGTATTCATTGGAAAGGATTTACCCTGGGCGCTGTAGCCGAATACCGCAGTGGAAATCAAATTATCGCAGATCAGTTGGGTAACTTCCTGGATGATAACGGTATCTCTATAAGAAGCGGTTCTTACGGAAGAAGGGCATTTATTTTCCCTAATTCAGTTTATGAACAAGATGGCCACTATGTAAACAATACAAGTGTTTACACACAAAACTATGGTAGAGTATTCTATAACAACGATATCAATACCGATGTTACCAGTAATTATATAGCAGATGGGGCATTTTGGAAATTACGTGAACTTACCCTTTCATATGAATTTCCGGCCTCCTTGTTTAAAGGAAAAGGTATTAAAGGCGCTTCAATCGGCTTTACAGGAAGGAACCTGTTTATGTGGTTGCCCAAATCAAACCAATGGAACGATCCTGAATTTACAGCTAGTGGAAATAGCGCTTATACAGGTAATGCAGTAGGAAGAAGTACAGCTTATAACCAACCTCCTACAAGGTTCCTTGGTGCTAACTTTACTTTAAACTTCTAATATCAATTAATACTAAAAAGGAATAAAATGAAGCTTATTAAAATAAAATCAATTGCAATATTGGCTTTTATGACTGCAGTGGTTGCCACAGGTTGTAAAAAAGCAGATTTTGCAGTGAATACCAATCCCGATGCAGTTACTGCATCCACTGTGGATTATAAATCTGTTTTACCTGCTGCCCAGGCTTATACAGCTAGTATTACTGCTAACCAATGGCGGTTTTTACAAAGCTGGTTAGGCTTTTGGTCTCGTTCTGGCAACTACCAGTCCGAAGACCAGATAGAAACCTATGAATTCACCAACGACTTCCAGGCTGGTATTTGGAATAACTATTATTATAATGCCAACAACTATAACTTTATTGTAAATAATGCTAACGCAAAAGGCGCAGGCACTTATGAAGCAATAGGCCGCATCATGAAGGCTTTTGACTTCCAGGTATTGGTGGATATTTATGGAAATATTCCCTACTCAGAAGCTTTTAAGGGAACTGATTTTAAAACACCGAAATACGATGACGATGTGGCAATCTATAACGATCTTCTACGCCAGTGCGATATTGCCATTGGTTTGTTGAAAGATCCTATTTTAAGTGCACCCGATGCCAATCCGGCTATTGCAACAAACGATCTGATGTTCCAGGGCAATACTACCAAGTGGATAAAATTTGCCAATACATTAAAACTTCGTTTACTTATTCATGCATCTTCAACCCAATTTACCAGCACAGGTGCTGAAGTAAATTCTTTTGCACCAGGTGTGGATGTAGCAGGTGAAGCTGCAGCTATAGTTGCCGAAGGCAGCGGTTTTTTAATGCAGGGTGAAACCGCTCAAATTGAACCCGGTTTCTCTGGTACTAAACCAAACCCTTATTACAGAACTTACCGCTTTACCGAAACCGGTACAGTTGCAGGATCTGGCGATGTGACTAAAGCAAACAGGTATGCAGTGGGCTCCAGTGATAATGGAGGTTATTATCAATATGATGGTGACTTACGAGTAAACAAATTATATGCATTACCTCCACAGGCTCCGGGAAGTACAGCCCCGGGTACGGTACATAGGGGTACTGCCTTTGGCCAGGTTTCGGATAATACACTTTATCCAAATGATGTAGGTAATAAATTATCCTCTGTGTGGGGTGCAGGTTTATTGCCAACAGAAGCTACATCAAGAGCCTGGATTTTTACCAGCGTTGAAAGTTTATTTTTACAGGCAGAAGCAATTTATAGGGGCTTAATTCCCGGCGATGCACAAACTGCTTTAAATGATGCCATTACCGAATCATTTGTATGGTTAGGTTTAACTTCAGCTAATGCTGCAACTTATATTGCAAACAATGCAACATGGCCCGATGTGGATATTACCGCAGGATCCGTTAGTTCAAATCAACCTGGTGGTGGTATTTACACCATTTTATCTCAAAAATGGTTTGCATTAAATGCTACTTCTACTCTTGAAGTGTGGACAGATTTCCGCAGGAGCGATATTGAATATGGTGCAGCTGTTGATTTTGATCCAGGTCCGCCAATTTCAATTCATCCTAACAATACACATTTAACTATACCTAAAAGGTTGTTTTACCCTCAAAACGAGTATAATTACAATGCTGCAAACGTAGGCGCAGAAACACCCAATGGCGGAATAGATTTATTTCAACCGGCAACCCAAAACAATATTTTCTGGGATTTAAATTAATAAACAAGTAGAAAAAATATTAATAAAAAGTGATTATGAAAAAACTACAATTTTTAAGCTTTGCAGCCGTAATATTATTGGCGTCAAGCTGTTTGAAAGATTCTGTAGATCAACCAAACCCATCGCAGGGCGGAGGCGAAAATGAAGTAAAAGGTGTTTATTTTAGCAAGGGTAAAGGCCCTTATGTTGCAGGCGTTAAATCTGCCGTGGAACTGTCATCACTGCCTCAGCCACTTTCTTTTACAGTAGGTTTGGCTGCATCTGCTTTGCAAACTTCATCTGTTGATTTCACTATGGCACTGAGCAATGAATCTGCAAATAAATTAAGAGACAGCTTAATTGCATTGGGCAACGATCCTGCAAATGTAGAAGTGCTGGATCCATCCTTTATAAATTTGCCGGCTTCGGGTACTGTAAATGCAGGATCTTGGGTAGATACCATTGGGATTGAATTAAATACTTCATCTCTTAACGCAGAAAACATCTATGTATTTGCGATAACCCTCACCAGCGCAACTAACGGGTTCCAGGTTGCAACCGGAGGCTTAGGAACGCTCTGTTACCAACTTACAGTTAAAAACAGGCTCGACGGAAGGTACTCTATAACTGGTTACCATAACAGGGCGCCATATAATTTTACTTACGAGAGTTCTACTACCGATCCTTCAGAATTACTATTTGATATGATAACAACCGGGCCAAATTCTGTTGTTTATTATTGGCTAGCAGGGGGAGATTTTGGACATTGTATAGGCTTAGGTTCTTCATTAAGCTGGTATGGTGACTTTGCCCCGGAACTTACCTTTAATGTAGATAATGATATGGTAAGCGTGGTGAATTTTGTAGCTCCGGGTTCTCCGGTAATGGGTGTGTTTGTAAATCCTGCTTATAACACTTTCCCAAGCAGGTTCGATCCGTCGGATCATACCATTTATGCATGTTTTAACTACAATAACAACCCATTGCGTGGTTTCTTTGATACCTTAACGTATATTGGCCCAAGGCCGTAAAAAGGTAACAGGCAATTATTTAAAAGAGGCTATCCAATTGGGTAGCCTTTCTTTTTTATTAGGCTAGGATATTTTATCAATTTACAGTAAAAATTCAATTTATTTTACTTACCTTTGCCGTCCAAAATTTTACGGAAATGAATGCAGTTCAGTTTGTACACGACCAATTAACAACAAAAGCTAAAACACCGGCTTTTAAAGCAGGCGATAATATTACGGTTAATTATAAGATTGTTGAGGGTAATAAAGAGCGTATCCAAAGCTTTAAAGGAGATGTAATTAAACGCCAGGGTAATGGCGCAACAGCTTCATTTACAGTACGTAAAATAAGCGATGGCATAGGCGTAGAACGCCTTTTCCCTATCTATTCTCCTAATATTGAAAGCATTGTATTAAATAAAACCGGCCGGGTACGTCGTTCAAAACTCTATTTTCTGCGTGAAAGAAGCGGCAAGAGCGCTCGTATTAAAGAAAAAAGGTTGTTATCTACTACAAAATAACGGTTTCTATGTAGTATAAATACTAAAAAATGGAATATGGCAAAATGTTCCCTTTTTTTATGGATTAATATTTTGATTTTTTAAGTTCAGCAACTATTTTTATATCCTATTACAAAGAGTATAAAACTTAATCACTACTTATAGCAATACTTTACATCCCCAAAGTTTACGGTATTTTTTAACCTTAAAACTTAATTACAATGCGTTGGATTAAAGTATTTGGATTTATAGCATTTATTGCTCTGCTGGTAAGTTCTTGTGCACGTGGAATCTCCACTTATGAAGCTGCAAATGGCAAGGCAAAATGCGGTAAGTATTTAAAGTAGCATCACCCTTTTTTTATTGTAAATGGCTGTTGTAGAACAGCTTTTTTTGTTTATGTTAAAATAAGAATGCCCAATGCATTATAGCTGTATCTTTGTGCTATAAATTCTTAAATAATGTTTACAACAAAATTACTTTGGAGCATGCCTGGCGGGGGTGAGTGGATACTCATTTTAATCGCCATTTTATTGCTTTTTGGCGGAAGAAAAATACCGGAATTGATGCGGGGGATTGGCCGTGGAATGAGGGAGTTTAATGATGCCAAGAATAATGTGAAGAATGAAATAGAAGAAGGTATGAAAGAAAAAGATTTAAAAAAAGAAGAACAAACTGCCCGTTAATTTTTGCCGGGAAAGGAATTTGGCCAAAATGTGTTTACATTTTGGCATTTTTTATACCTGCCGCCTCTATTTACCATCTCCATGTTTGTATTTACCAATATTGTTACCTATCACTTGCAATTGCAGCAAAATAAAACCACCTGTGTTGCCGCTGTAGAGCATTATCTCTCCCAAATTAACGAGCATAAAAAACTCAATGCTTTTGTGGATTTATATGCATGCGAGGCATTGGCAAAAGCCGCAGAACTTGATGGTAAAAGATTGGCTGGCCAGCCTTTAAAAAAGCTTCATGGAGTGGTAATAGCCATTAAAGATGTAATTTGTTATAAAGGCCATAGGGTTACGGCTGCTTCAGGAATTTTAAAAGATTTTATATCCTTATATACGGCTACCGCTTTGCAATATTTATTGGATGAAGATGCAATAATTATCGGCAGCACCAATTGCGATGAATTTGCCATGGGCAGCAGTAATGAAAATTCTGTTTATGGCAAAGTGTTAAATGCAGCCGATAACTCAACAGTTCCCGGCGGATCTTCGGGCGGAAGCGCTGTTGCGGTACAGGCAGGTATGTGTATGCTAAGCCTCGGAAGTGATACGGGGGGCAGTGTAAGGCAGCCTGCAGATTTTTGTGGCGTTATTGGCCTAAAACCCGGTTACGGCAGAATTTCCAGGTATGGACTCATTGCCTATGCTTCTTCATTTGATCAAATAGGCATATTTGGCACTACATTACAGGATGTGGCTTTAATACTGCAAATCATGAGCATGCCCGATAGGCGGGACGGTACCATGCTGCAAACTGCAGCTCCGGTTGATTTCACCGGTTATAAAACAGCCGTTGATAATAAAGCCAGGATTTGCTATTTCAAAGAAGCCCTGGAGCATGAAGGCCTGGATAAAGAAATAAAAGAACAGTTGCAGGGTTTTATAGGCACCTTATCCCAAAACGGTTACCAGGTTGATGAAGTTTCATTTGATTTACTGGATTACATTGTACCCACCTATTATGTACTCACCACTGCCGAAGCAAGCAGTAATTTAGGCCGGTACGACGGTATTCGCTACGGTACTGCCTCAAAAACAATACCCGGCAACCTTGAGGAGTTTTATTCTCTCAACCGGTCAGAAGGTTTTGGTATGGAAGTAAAACGACGCATCATGCTGGGTACATTTGTGCTGAGTACAGGCTACTATGATGCTTATTTTTCCAAAGCTCAAAAAATAAGGAGGATGCTGGTGGAAAGAACCCAGGCGCTTTTTGAAAAATACGATGTGATACTTATGCCGGTTAGCCCATCTACAGCCTTTCCAATAGGCCAAAACCATAAAAACCCCGTGGCTATGTACCTGGCCGATATTTATACTGTTTTTGCCAACTTAACCGGTATAGCAGCTATTGCCCTGCCCTTATTTTTACATAGTAATAACCTTCCATTTGGCTTGCAGATTATGTCCAAAAGCGATAATGAATTAATTTTGCTTAGTGCGGCAAATGATTTAATGGATTTGAAAAGCAGTAACCTGTAAAGCATTATGTTTTTGCACAAATGAAACTATTAGTTGTTTATATTATATTCTTATGTTTATTGCCCTGTGGCTTAAAGGCCCAAAAAACGGATTCGGCCGGGGTGAATGAAACCATTGACAGCTTAGCTGCAGTTGATGCGGAACAGGATGCCATCATTGATGAGATTGTGGAACAAAAATCAGTTCCTCAAAAAGACAAAGTACAGTATTTCAGCCAGCTTACCCGGTATGGATTTAAAAACCTGTTTAATTCTTTTACTTATAATCCTTCATTACCCTATTCCTCACAGGTAAACCCTCATGCAGAAAGTTATATGCAGGATTACTTAAGGGCACACAGTAAATTCCTGCTCAAAATGAAAACATGGGCATTGCCCTATTTTAATTTCATTGACCAAATTTTTTCACAATATGGCTTACCCCGGGAGCTTAAATATCTTGCCGTAATAGAGAGCCACCTCAATACCGGCGCCACAAGTTGGGTGGGCGCTGCCGGGCCCTGGCAATTTATGCCCTATACGGCAAGAGAATATGGACTAATTGTAAACAGCTCTTATGACGAACGAAGGGATTATTTTAAAAGTACCCATGCTGCGGCACGTTATTTACTTACCCTATATAAACAAACCCACGACTGGCTTTTAGTGATTGCCGCTTATAACGGTGGCCCCGGAAGGGTTTTTAATGCTATAAAGCGAAGTGGAAGTAGAAATTTTTGGGCCTTGCAATATTACCTTCCGGAAGAGAGCCGCAACCATGTTAAAAAATTTATTGCCACCCATTATATCATGGAAGGGAATAACCCCTTGGGCTATACCAATGGCATTGCGGTAACCAATCCTTACGATCACAAGCCGGATATTACCCTCAAGGAAGCCGAAAATGCCGAAACACAAACCATCACCGGCAAATTTCATTCGGTAATCATTGCCAAAAACCTTTCAATGGATATTTCGGCATTTAACCGTTATAACCCAAATTTTGACCAACTCATAAGCGCCAATGGCCAGTATGAATTAGTGTTACCTGCTGATAAAATGCAGATTTTTATGGCCAATAAATACACGATACTTAATGAATGTGTGCAATACCTTTTGAGTGATTATGATGTACCCAGTAATAAAACGGTTTATCCCAGCAAGTATAATAAATACAGGAAAAAAGGCGGATAGTATTTAAAAAAAAGAGTGCCTTTTTAAAGATTATTGTTAAAAACCTGCTGTATGGCTGCTGCTTTTAGTAAACATTCTTCATATTCATTTTGGGCAATACTGTAAAAGGTTATACCTCCACCGGCTGCATAGGATAAATAATGATTGGCCTGGTCATAAAAAATACTCCGAATCACAACATTGAAATCAAAATCAGCTTGCGGTGTGATATACCCGATAGATCCTGAAAATAAACCCCGGCCCATTTCTTCATATTGATCAATCAATTCCATTACCCTTTTTTTGGGCGCACCCGTCATAGATCCCATGGGAAAGCAAACTTTTAAGGCGTCAGTCCAATGGGCTGTAGGAGGTAATTCTCCCCGGATGCTGCTGATCATTTGAAATACCTGTGGGAAGGTATATATGCCAAATAATTCCTGAACAGTTACCGTACCGCTTTTACAAATCCTGCTTAAATCATTTCGAACCAGGTCCACAATCATCACATTTTCGCTTCTTTCTTTTTGACTGTTTAAAAGGTTGGTTTTATATTGATGATCCAAAAAACTATTGTTGGGATCTCTTTTTGCTGTGCCTTTTATGGGCTGGGAGATAAGGGTTTGCCCGGTTTTTTTTAAAAATCTTTCCGGGCTTGCGGTAAGGCAATACCGATTATTTAATTTATAAAAGGAAGCATAAGGGTTGGGGGAAACCGCATTTAAATTGATGAAGGTTTGAATGGGGTTTATATAAGCATTTTTGGCTATAAACTGCTGGCAAAAATTTAGTTCATAACAATCGCCTCTTTGAATATGTGCTTTTATTTTTTCAATTTTTGTAAGGTATTCCTGTTTGCTAAATAGAGGTTGCAGGGATAATATACCCGTGGCCTGTTTTTGCTCCGGGTTTTCATGAAGGATTTCATCAATTATATTAGGGTTTAAGTTATGCCCTTCAATAAGCGCCTGGTTTCCGGTAACACGAATAAGGATTTCGGGTTCAAAAAAATGGCCGATTCCAAAATCTATAAATGCCGGCCGGCTGGTATTTACGTCTTCGAGGCTGTTTTTTAGGTCGTACCCCAAATGTCCAAAAAGCCAGCAAGGGCGTTCATCAAAAAAATCTTTAAGTTGTTGAAACGGGTTTTGGGGCGTTAGCTCCAATTGCCTTTTTGTACCTGCAGCGAGCAGGTAATCAAATGTAGGGCTATCTGTTGGGTAGCCGTTATGATCCAAAAAACAAAAAATGCCAAACCGGTTGGCCCAGCTTAGCAACTTATGTTTAAATTCCCCGGGATGGGTAATGGAAATGGTTTGCGCTGAAGTATTCAAAATGTTTTAGAAGTCATCATCTTCATCGTCGTAATTGCCTCCTTCATCATCAAAAAGGCCAAATTCTTTAAAATCATCATCCAGGCCAAGGTCATCATCTTCTTTGCCTTTTTTGGTGCCGCTTTTTTTAGCTTTGGATTTAGGGATGTCAAATTCGTCAAAGTCGGGATCCCAGTTTTCGTCTTCTTCATTTTTTTCCCAATCATCTTCAATCTCTACATCCTCATCATCGTCTTCGTCGTCATCCGTTTTCTTTGATGATTTTTTGCCCGCAGCTTTTGATTTAGATGCCGGTTTTACTTCGTCATCGTCCAAATCAAAGTCTTCATCATCTTCCAATTCATCGTCATCTGCATTTTTTGCAGGAGTATTTTTTTTGCCTTTAGGTTCCGGCGTGCTTTTTTTAGTCGTTAACTTTTTAGCTTTTTCAGATTTTGGAGCCATAATTAAAATTGGATTAATGCTGTAAAATTTTTACGAAATTTTTAATTAGCCAAATATTTTACAAGTTTTTTTTATTTTTTTTTCAAACGGCCAGTAATTGATCACGGCCGGGGCCGTTGCTGATGTACTTTATGGGCACGCCAAGGTATTGACAAAGATAATCAACATATTTTTTCATGGTTTGTGGTATGGCATTGTACTGATGAATTTGGGTAATATCGGTTTTCCAGCCTTCAAAGGTTTGATACAAGGCATTTATTTCCAGCCTATTCATTTGAAAGGGAATCTTTTGCGTTTCTTCTCCATTAATGCTATAGCTTTTACAAACTTTAAGTTCATCAAGGCCATCCAGGATGTCGGCTTTAGTCATTACGATTTGAGTAACGCCATTGATCATGCAGGCAAATTTTAATGCAACCAAATCCATCCATCCACAGCGGCGTGGCCTTCCGGTGGTGCTGCCGAATTCATTACCGGCATTGCGCAGGTAATTTCCGTTTTCGTCCAGTAATTCGGTAGGAAAGGGGCCTTCGCCCACCCTGGTGCAATAGGCTTTGGTGATACCAATCACTTCATTTATTTTTTGAGGGGCAATACCCAGCCCGGTGCATACCCCCGCAGAAATGGTATTGCTGCTGGTTACAAAGGGGAACGTACCAAAGTCAACATCCAGCATACTGCCCTGTGCTCCTTCGGCCAGCACTTTTTTCCCTTCTGCAATTTTTTCGTTAATGAAATATTCCCCGTTTACAATTTTAAAGCTTCTTAAAAATTCTAATGCATCAAAAAACTCTTCTTCCCATGCACTGATGTCTTCATTAAAGTTGAGGCTGTCCAGCAGGCGCTGGTGCTTGAGCCGGAGTTTAATATATTGAGTGGTGAAATTTTTGTCGAGCAAATCGCCTACCCGTAAACCATTGCGCCCGGTTTTATCCATATAGGTGGGCCCAATACCTTTTAAGGTACTCCCGATTTTTTCTTTTCCTTTGGTGAGCTCGCTGGCTTTATCCAAAGCCCGGTGTGTAGGAAGAATTAAATGGGTACGGTCGCTGATGAAAAGATTTTTTTTGTAGTCAATACCAAAGCTGCCCACCGCCGCACATTCTTTTTGCAGCGTAATGGCATCGAGCACAACGCCATTGCCAATTAAATTAATTTTGTTTTCATGAAAAATGCCGCTGGGTATTTGGTGAAGGACTACCTTTTTATCACCGATATATAGAGTATGGCCTGCATTTGGGCCACCCTGGAAGCGGGCAACCAGTTGATAATCTTTTGCAAAAAAATCCACTATTTTTCCTTTTCCTTCATCGCCCCATTGCATCCCTAAAATTACATCTACCATAAATTAAATTGATTGTGCGCCAAAAGTAAATAAAAAATACGGGCAAAGGATATACCGGTAAAAAAGAGATTATTTATTAAGCAACTTTCAACATGCTTAACTTGCTGTTATTGAATTTCCGTTGTGCATATTCCAGCGTAACCTCAAAGGATTTTGTTTTTTCCGAGGGTAATTCGTACATGGCGTCGGTAAGAATGCTTTCGCAGATGCTGCGGAGGCCCCTTGCACCCAGTTTATATTCGAGGGCTTTTTCAACCATAAAGTCCAATACGGCCGGTTCAAACTTAAGCACTATACCTTCAATATCAAAAAGACGGGTAAATTGCTTGATGAGTGAGTTTTTGGGTTCGGTTAAAATATTGCGCAATGTAGGAGCGTCTAATGGGTTTAAATAGGTAACAACCGGAAGCCGGCCCAAAAGCTCGGGAATTAATCCAAAACTTTTTAAATCTACGGCATTTACAAACTGTAGTAAATTATTTTCCCGGTATTCCTGTTCTTCTTTATTTACATTAAACCCTATGGAATGCGTGTTTACCCGGCGGGCAATAATTTTATCAATGCCGGCAAAAGCCCCACCGCAGATAAATAAAATATTACTGGTATTGATCTTTATCAATTTTTGCTCGGGGTGCTTGCGGCCACCCTGCGGCGGCACCAGTACTTCGGTGCCTTCAAGGAGTTTTAATAAGCCTTGCTGAACCCCTTCTCCGCTCACGTCTCTTGTAATGGAGGGGTTATCGCTTTTGCGTCCAATTTTATCTATTTCATCAATAAATACAATACCTTTTTCGGCTGAGGCCACATCATAATTGCAGGCTTGCAGTAAACGGGTGAGCATGCTTTCAACATCTTCACCTACATAACCGGCTTCGGTGAATACCGTGGCATCTACAATGGCAAAGGGTACATTGAGCATGCGGGCAATGGTTTTGGCCAATAAGGTTTTTCCGGTGCCGGTTTCGCCAACCATGATGATGTTGCTTTTTTCAATTTCCACATCATTCTCAATTTTTTGATTGAGCCTTTTATAATGGTTATATACGGCTACCGCCAATATTTTTTTAGCATCATCCTGCCCGATAATATATTCATCCAAAAACTTTTTAATTTCAACGGGCTTTTTTACCGTTAATTTTCCGGAAGCGGAATGATGATTTTTGGTTTCATGCACAATGCCTAATTCCTGCTCTATAATTTCTGCAGCATGATCCACACAGTTTTCACAAATATGCCCATCTTGCCCTGCAATGAGTATTTTTACCTCATCCCGGTTTCTTCCGCAAAATGAACAATGCAATTGCTGCTGACGTGCCATAAAAATAAAAGCAAAGCGGTTTTTATTGGCTTTGCTAACACAAAGATATAAATAAACTGCAAAAAGCTGCATTTTTAGGCCATTTTCTTAGGCGATATGGCATTTTGGCATCCTGTGTAATTTCTGCCATTGCAGTGTTTTTTTAATGCCGAAACCTTGCTTATTTGGTATGGAATATCCGGTTGGAGTGTTATAAAAAAAATGTGTTTTATTAAGGAACCTTCAAAATTTATACAAACCGGCCTTAAAGGCCTGAAACATTTTTAAGATGAGATTGGATATGTGCTTTTAATTGTTTTTTTACTAAGCATCCCATGGTTTTGCACTTACTGAAATTTGTGCTTTTGTGGTGTTCGTTTAACTGTTGCGCAAGGAGTTTAATTTTATAGTTTTCGGAAAGTTCATCCTTCATCATGGTATTAAAGAGTTCCATGAGCCTGTGGCGGCAATCCACTACCCGGTAGGCAATGCTGGTTCTTTCTTCGGTACGGTATTGTTCAATCACTTCGGCGCTCAGGCTGGCCAGGGTTAATTGTACATACTCAAAGTTTTCTTTGTAAAACTGAGGTAAATAAAATTTTTTATTTCCTTCGTAACACTGCTGGTCAAAGTCTATTGCCCTAATATGATATTGAAAATCTTCAATATCGGGAATGGCGCTTACTACAAAATTGTATGACCGCATGTCGCCTAAAAGCCGGGCAAAGCAGCGTTCATTAAATTTTACAAATTCTTTGGCAATGCGTATTTTGTTGTGCAGCGGGTTGTTTAAAAAATGCTCCTGGAAAACATCTCCGGGTATGCCGGCAATATGCTCTTCAACTAAAGTGTTTTTCTGATATTGAAATACTATGGCATGCGGAGACAACAGGTGTTCCAACTCCAGCCCATAAATCCTGGATGCGTCGGCCTGTTTAATATAGTAGTGGTCATAATTACCGTTAATGCGGTTGATGATGCGGATGCGAAAAGGGGCGCTGTTGCCAAATTCGCAAAAATCAATACGCTCTACATCCAAATGTGTGCTAAACCGGGCATTGCCTTCGGTTTTAAGCATAGCATAAGTTTGCACTAACCCGCTGCGTAAAAATTCCATTTCCTTAAGGTCGTAGTGAACGGTTTCCCAATGGGTAAGTTTTCCGTTTTTATCTTTTATGGCATCCCTAAAACGATAATTGAGCAAGTCGGTATATCGTACCGGGAAGATTTTTCCCCGGCCATACTTTTCCAGGTATTTTTGTAATCCGTCACTTACAGCAAAAAATTCTTTTCGCATTTGCGGCCGGTCTTTTTCATCACTTAGTTTGGCATTGATAATATCGGAAAATTGCATACACTAAAGATAATAAACGGGAGGCAAAAAAGCCAATGCGTACATACATATAACAATAGTTTTACCTGTTGAAAAACTGTTTACAAAACCACGGTTTTAATTCCCTGCCCCCGGGTTTAATCGGCTACATTTGTTGCCCGGCTTAATGCCGTAAAAAACATATAGGTTTCATTGATTTTAAAAATTAGTATATGAGGCGTAAATTATGGTCAGGATTATTAGTGCTTTTGATTAGTGTTTCATCAATGGCGCAGGACATAAAAACACAGTCGGTTTCCCGGATTTTAAAAACGGCTACATCGTTGCTGGAAGCGCAGCAGTATGAGGCTGCAGAAGAATATTTTAATATTGGCCTTAAAAATGCCAAATCAAAGAATGACCTTTATTACCAGGCACAGGCTTATGAAGGGTTAGGAAATTTATATTCAAAAACGGAGCAAAAGAACCTTGCAGTAACATCCTACGAAAAAGCGATTAAGTTATATAAAGCCCAGGGCCTGGATGTGATTGCCAAGGTGGTTGAAACCCTGCTGAAGAATGTACAAGGTATTGGGGATTTATATGCCGGTATAGAAATAGGCGCAAGGGGTAATAAAATGAGTGTAATAGAAGTGCGTATGGGTAAGGACGGAGAAAATGAATACCTGCTGAAACTGGATACCTCCATCAACACTAATGCTGCCGAGCTCTCTTACCAAAGTGAAAAAGAAACCTATGATGCCATTACCGTATTTTACCATATTGCCAAAAACCGTTTTAAAATATCTCCCAACCATACGCATATTGTAATAAGTAGCGGGCTCAGGCAGGAGTTGGATAAGTATAATAAGGTGGAGTATTTTGCTAATATTGTAAGGCCCAAAGACCTTGATTCAAAAATCAGGATAAGTTATGTTACCGCCGACCAGGAATCGGAATTCAGTTTCAGGGGTATTGTTCCTTCAAAAAGCAGGTTAACGGCCGACCATTTGGATGTAGGCGGCGGAAATACCAAAGGCGGGTATTTTGATGCCGGTAAAAATTTTATTCCTGTTACCTTTCCCCTGGGAACAAAATCTTTTCAAAGGCTTATTGAAAGTAAGTTACAGGGAAGCAGCCTGCAGGATTACAGGCAAACGGCACAAAAAATTTTGGACGATAGCCTGGGCCGTTTAATTGTTTATGAATTCACCAATAAAACCGACTTTAAATCAAGGGATGTGGTATATATATCGGGTGGCATTGTATGGGCCGTTGCGTCTATGATGTACCCTGAGCTGGTTTATGATAATGCGGTGGAACTAAAGAAAGAAGATATTTCTAATTTCCGTAAACAGGTTTTTGAAAATTTTGCCAAACTATCAAAGCCTGATTTATCTATGCTTGCAGACCGGGAACTGGCTGAAGCTTCGCTGAAAAATATAGGGAGAGTAGTTAAAACCTACGATCAAAAAGCCTTACTGGCGGGCGCTATATGGTTGGATGAATTAATGCAACAGGTCAATACCAGGAACCCCAATAAAAAATTAATCTTCTTCCGCAATTCTTATGTAGGTTGGATAAGCGGGTACATTGTAGATAAAATCAATAAACAATACTTAGGGATGGCAAAGAATTAAACTTTTTTTGATTTCATTTTACGCTTGCAAAACGAAAAAATATTTTTTGGAAACCGGCTTTTGGCCGGTTCTTTTTTTGACTTAGGCTACAAAAAGTAGATTATTGAGAAGGAAATTGAAACAGGTAATTCACAGTAATCCACAGCAATTCACATCAATCCACAATTTAATTCACAACAAAATTTATAAAAAAGGGGTATTTCTTACCCTAAATACCCGGTATAGCTCATAATAATGACTTGTGGATAAAAATTTTTTCCAATTTGTGGGAAAAAGTGGGTATTAGTGTTATTTTCGTATCGTTATCAGCTTAATAAACCATTTTTTATCCTTTCATGATCCAATTTTTGGGTGAATATGAGAGTACTATTGACGCAAAAGGGCGTTTTTTGTTACCTGCCGGCTTCAAGAAGCAACTTCCTGAAACCGGCTCGGGCCAGTTTGTGATAAATAGGGGTTTTGAAAAATGCCTTACCCTTTATCCCATACAAAGCTGGCAGCCCATTTTTGAGCAAATCAGTACGCTCAACGATTTTGATCCCAAAGTTAGAGAATTCCGCAGGTACTTTTTTAATGGGGCTACTCATGTAGAGCTGGATACGGCCGGCCGGTTATTGATTCCTAAAAATTTAGTGGAACATGCTTCGTTGCAAAAAGATATTGTATTGGTAAGCGCATTAAACAAAATTGAGATTTGGGATAAAGTAAAATATCAGCAGTTCTTTGACTCTTATACATCAGATTCATTTAGCACGTTGGCAAACGAGGTAATGAATAAGCCATCATCGCCGGGTATGAGTGAAAAATAGATTTGTTTAACCGAATGAACCCTGCCTATCATACCACTGTAATGTTGAAAGAAGCGGTGGAGGTTTTAGTGGTAAATGCAGATGGCGTTTATGTGGATTGCACTTTTGGGGGTGGCGGCCATAGCCGTGAAATATTGAGCAGGCTATCGGCAAAAGGAAGGCTTGTTGCCTTTGACCAGGATGAAGCGGCCCAAAACAATTTGCCCAAAGATGAGCGCATGCTTTTTGTGCCCCACAACTTCAGGCATTTGCAACGTTTCCTGCGGCTTTATGAAATTGAAAAAGTGGATGGCATCCTGGCCGACCTGGGCGTATCCAGCCACCAGTTTGATGAAAGCGAACGGGGTTTTTCCATACGATTTGATGCGGATTTGGATATGCGGATGGACCAGCGCAGCACACTTACTGCAAAGGATATTGTAAACCATTACCCCGAAGAAAAATTGCATAAACTCTTTGAGCAATTTGGCGAAGTAACCAATTCAAAATCGCTGGCCAGGGCCATTGTGGAGCAACGAAGCATTAAAAACCTCGACAGCATTCGGCAATTTAAAGATGCTGTACATAGTTTGGTAAAAGGAAACCCCAATAAATATTTTGCCCAGGTTTTCCAGGCGTTACGTATTGAGGTAAATGATGAATTGGGCGCTTTAAAGGAGTTGCTGCTGCAAACTGTGGATTGTTTAAAGCCAAAGGGCAGGATAGCCATTATTTCTTTTCACTCGCTGGAAGACCGGATGGTAAAAAATTTTTTTAAAACCGGAACTTTTGAAGAGCAGGAAGACCACGTATATGGAATAAAAAAAATCAACCCGCTGAAAATAATAACCAAAAAACCGCTAATTCCTTCCGATACCGAAATGAAAATTAACCCAAGATCAAGAAGTGCAAAGCTAAGAGTAGCAGAAAAAATGTAATGGCAGAAGAAAAACAAATAGTAAACACCCACAGTTCCAAACAGGATTGGAGACGCATTTTTAACTATAAATGGATGGTGCGAAACATCCCGTTTTTCCTGTTTTTGTCTGTTTTGGCCGTTGTCTATATCTACAATGGTCACCACTCCGATAAGTTGGTTAGAAAAATAGCCGTTACCGAAAAAAATATTAAAGAGTTGGAGTACGAGTATAAAAATGTTAAGAGCCAGGTGATCTTCAGGAGCAAGGCCAGTGAATTAATAAAAGCGGTAGAACCCTTGGGTTTAAAAGAATTAATAAGCCCTCCCATAGTTTTAGAAGATTCATCAGGTAATAAATAAATAAAAGCACTTCGTCAAGGATTGGAAATAAAAAAAGACATATTATGGAGGGTTTACCTCTGCTTTATAGGCATCGCCTTTTTAGGGTTGTGTGTATTGGGCAGGGCCTTTTATGTACAACAGGCCGAGGGCGAGTTTTGGCTGGATGTAAGCAAGAAAGACCATTTAAAGTATTTTCCTGTAGAGGCCGAAAGGGGAAGCATCTACAGTGAAGATGGAAATATGCTGAGTACCTCAGTGCCCATATTTGATGTATTTGTGGATTTTAGTGCTGATGGCCTGCGGGCTAAAGGTGGGAAACGATTTAAAGAAAATATTGATTCGCTGAGTATTTGCCTGGCAAATTTATTTAAAGATAAAACCCATCTGCAGTATAAGAAAGAACTTCAGCTGGGGTATAAAGAACGGTTGAGGTATTATTCGTTAAAAAAGAAAATATCATTTGATGAATATTGCCAGCTTCGGAATTTTCCCCTTGTTAAATTAGGAAAAAATAAAAGTGGTTTTATCATTGATACCAGGGATAAGCGCATTAATCCTTATGTATTATTTGCCAACCGTACCATTGGCTTATCCAGGGAAAACAGTAAGAAAAACGTAGGTCTTGAATTAACCTATGACAGCCTCCTGAGAGGCGTTAGTGGTCAGCGTTTAATGCGTTATGCAGCCGGCACTTATTTGCCAGTGGATGGCGCCGATCTTGACCCTATAAATGGAAAAGATATTGTAACCACATTGGATACCTACATCCAGGATGTTACCCAAAGCGCCTTAATGAAGATGATGGTCAATAATAATTCCACTCATGGCACGGCCATTGTGATGGAAGTGGCCACCGGGAAAATAAAGGCCATTGCTAATCTCGGCAAGCAGCCGGATGGATCCTATATTGAAGACCTCAATTATGGAATAGGCAGGGCCACAGAACCGGGCTCCATATTTAAACTGGCTACGCTGATTAGTTTACTGGATGATGGTTATGTTACCCAAAACTCAATTGTGGATTGCGAAGGAGGGGTTAAAAAATTTTATGGCCTTAGAATTAAAGATTCGCACCTGGGTGAACATGAGATGACGGTTAAAGAAGCCTTCTTTAAAAGCAGTAATGTGGCTTTTGCAAAGCTGGCTTATGAATATTATAATAATCAGCCTGATCAATTTATCAGCCATTTGCAAAAGTTCAGGCTTAATCAAATGACGGGCATTGATATTGTTGCCTCATCGGGTAAGCCTACCATTAAAACGCCCAAAAACCGTAGCTGGTCAAAAACCACCATTCCCTTTATGGCGCATGGCTATGAAGAACTGGTAACACCATTGCACATGCTCATGTTATATAATGCTGTTGCCAATGATGGAAAAATGATGCGGCCCTACCTGGTAAATACCATTAAAGAATATGGGGTGGACCTTAAAAAATTCAACCCGGAAATACTGGTACAAAAAATTTGCAGTGATGCCACACTGGCGCAGGTAAAGGAATGTTTAAAAGCGGTGGTGGACAGCGCCCATGGTACCGGTCACAGGATATTATTTGATTCCTTGTATTCCATTTCAGGCAAAACCGGTACCGCCGTTTCTGCATTAGATAATAAAGGATATAATAAAGGCAATAAAATTTACCAGGCTTCTTTCATCGGTTATTTCCCCAGCGAAAGCCCAAAATATTCTATTGCAGTGGTTATTCAAAATTCAAGGGAGTCAAAGTTTATTTATGGAGCTGATGTGGCCGGAAGGGTTTTTAAGGAAATCAGTGACCGGATTTATGGCCGTTATATCCATAATAATAAAATAAGGTTTGCCGGTTTGCTTACCGATAGCGCTGCATACCGATATGCAGGCACGATGAAAGACCTTAACGCTATTTTCAGTTTCATGAAGATGAACTACTACGATTCATCGGTTTCCGGAACATGGCGAAACGCCCAAATGGTAGCCAATTCCAGCGCATTGGTATCGCCGGGTATTAACGGGCTGCCGGCATCCATAATGCCTGATGTAGTGGGCATGGGTTTAAAGGATGCGCTGTATTTATTGGAAAACCGTGGAATGAAAGTAAGCATTTTAGGAAAGGGCAAAGTGATCAGCCAAAGTTTGGCGGCAGGTTCAACGGTATCCAATGGTCAAAAAATAAACTTAATGCTTAATTAAACAAGCATGTTATTACAGGATTTATTATATAAAACTTCTGTTCAGGCTGTAAATGGCAGTACTGCTATTGCAATAAATGCATTGCAAATAGATTCCCGTGCTGTACAGCAGTGCGATTGCTTTATAGCCATTAAAGGAACCGGTATTGACGGCCATCAATTTATACCGGCAGCAATAGCCAATGGCGCTGTTGCCATTGTGTGTGAAGATATGCCGAAAGATTTTGCAGATGCCGTTACCTATATAAAAGTAAATGATTCTTCAGCCGCCGCCGGAAGAATGGCCCACCTGTTTTATGATGAACCCACATTAAAAATGAAATTGGTAGGCGTTACCGGCACAAATGGTAAAACCACGGTGGCTACTTTATTGTATAAACTATTTTCAGCAAGTGGTTACTCCTGCGGTTTAATCAGTACGGTTGAAAATAAAATTGGAAACCGGGTTATAACCGCAACCCATACCACACCCGATGCTATTCAACTCAATAGCCTGCTCCATACTATGTATCAATCCGGGTGCACCTATGTGTTTATGGAATGCAGCAGCCATGCCATTCAGCAAAAAAGAATTGAAGGATTAGTGTTTGCCGGGGCACTGTTTACCAATATTACGCATGATCACCTGGATTATCACAAAACCTTTGACGCCTATATCCATGTAAAAAAATCCTGGTTCGATAATTTGCCGGTCGGGGCTTTTGCCATTAGTAATGCCGATGACAAGCGTGGGGCGGTAATGCTTCAAAATACAAAAGCTAAAAAGTATTTCTATAGCTTAAAAACCCTTGCAGATTTTAAAGGAAAAATTTTGAATAATAGCCTCACGGGCCTGCATATGATGGTGAACGACACGGAAGTATTTTTTAAAATGATTGGCGAGTTTAATGCCTATAATCTTTTGGCCGTATTTGGGGCTGCCTCCTGCCTGGGCATGGATAAGCAGGATGCGTTATTGATTCTAAGTGAGCTGAACGGCGCCGAAGGCCGCTTTGATTACCAGGTGAGCCGTAAAGAAAAAGTGGTGGGCATTGTTGATTATGCGCATACCCCCGATGCTTTATTAAATGTATTGGCAACTCTTAATAATCTGCGCCAGGGAAATGAAAAAATTATTACCGTGGTGGGTTGTGGCGGTAATAGGGATAAAACCAAAAGGCCGGTAATGGCTGAAGTGGCTTGTGAACACAGCGATAAAGTGATTTTTACTTCAGATAATCCCCGCAAAGAAAACCCCTGTCAAATCATTAAAGAAATGGAAGCCGGAGTGCATGCAGGGTTAAAAAAAAGATTTATCAGTATAACGGATAGAAGAGAAGCTATAAAAACAGCGGTGAGTATAAGTCAAAAAGAAGATATCGTTTTAATAGCCGGAAAAGGGCATGAGAAATACCAGGATATTGATGGCGTTAAACATCCGTTTGATGATAAGCAGGTTTTATTGGAAATGTTTGAATTGATGGAGAAATAATTAAAAAGTGTAAACGAATATAAAAAAAGGGGCAACCTATGCTGTATTATTTATTTGATTGGCTTACTGAACATTGGAAAGTTTCTCTCTTTCCGGGCAGCGGGCTGTTTCAGTTTATCACCTTTAGGGTATTGCTTGCGCTTATTTTGAGTTTGTTTATTACCATAGTGTACGGAAAAAAACTAATACGGTATTTGCAGGCAAAGCAATTGGGCGAATCGGTGAGAGACCTGGGGCTTGCCGGGGAGCAGCAGAAAAAGGGTACCCCTACAATGGGTGGAATTATTTTGTTGCTCGCCATTATTATTCCAACGCTTTTGTTGGCCAATATTGATAAAGTATATGTAAGGCTCATGTTGCTTTGCACCATATGGCTGGGTGTAATAGGTTTTATTGATGATTTTCTAAAACTAAGGGCAAAACGCATTGCAAAGGAAAAGGGCATTGAATATAAAAAATCAGATTCCGATGGCCTGGCCGGCAGGTTCAAAATTTTTGGCCAGGTGATGCTGGGCATCATCGTTGGCGCTACGCTTTATTTTAGCCCTAATGTGATTGTAAAAAGAGAAGTGATTCGTACCAATGAGTCGGCACCTTTGCCGGTGAAAGATAAAGACGGCCATACGATTAAGTATGATTCCATAATTGTGGATGGCAAAACAAGGGTATTTGTAAATGCAAAAGATATGATTACGACCATACCTTTTGTAAAAAATCATGAATTCAATTATGCCCGACTCATGCCCAAAAACCTAGAAGATTTTTCTTATGTACTCTACATCATCCTGGTCATTTTTATTGTTACAGCGGTATCTAATGGCGCAAATATTACCGATGGGTTGGATGGGCTGGCCACAGGAGTAAGTGCGGTGATCGGTATCGGCCTGGGCATTTTTGCTTATGTAAGCGGCAATATAAAGCTGGCCGATTATTTAAATATTATGTACATCCCCAACCTGGGTGAACTCAGCATTTTTATAGCGGCATTTGTGGGCGCCTGTATTGGGTTTTTATGGTATAATGCTTACCCGGCGCAGGTTTTTATGGGAGATACGGGCAGCCTTGCCTTAGGTGGAATAATTGCGGCATTAGCCATAATTGTAAGAAAAGAATTATTGATACCCATTTTTTGCCTGGTGTTTTTTGTGGAGAATCTCAGTGTGATCATCCAGGTGAGTTATTTTAAATATACCCGGAAAAAATATGGAGAGGGGCGACGGGTTTTCCTGATGAGTCCCTTGCATCATCATTATCAAAAACTGGGGTATCATGAAAGTAAAATTGCCGTAAGGTTTTGGATCATAACCATCTTTTGCGTGGCTACAGCAATTGTTACGCTCAAGTTAAGATAAATAGTTTGGGGAAAACTGACATGCCGTAAAAAGTATCCATTCTTTCCCCGGTCCGTAGGTGAAACTAACCTGTTAAGTTCTATGCCGTTGAAAAACCTTTTTTAAAATCGTAACCGGGTAAAAAGTGGAAACCAGTTACCCGTTAAATTCTATACTGTTGAAAAACCTTTTTATTGGGAAGCTGCAAGGCAAATTTGTCCTGTAAGCCTATACCCATGAAGAACCAATTTTTGTAATGCTGAACGCACAAGAGGAGATGCGCACCATACTCATGAAGAACCAATTTTAACGCATTACGAATGTGAAAAAGAGAATGGTAATATTAGGCGGGGCCGAAAGCGGTGTGGGAGCTGCAATTCTTGCCAGTAAGCAGGGTTACGATGTGTTTGTAAGTGATGCTGGAGAAATTAATGAGGCGTATCGTATGGAATTGAATAAGCATGGAATTATTTATGAGCAGGGCGCTCATACCGAAGCTCTTATACTTAATGCACATGAAGTGATGAAAAGCCCCGGCATACCGGAAAAGAACAGCCTGGTTAAAAAAATTAGAGCTGCAGGCATCCCGGTTATCAGTGAAATTGAACTGGCCTACCGGTACAAAGGAAAAAGCCGAATCATTGGGATAACGGGGAGCAATGGTAAAACCACTACCACGTCACTCATTTTCCACATCTGCAAACATGCAGGCCTGGATTGTGCCCTGGTGGGTAATATCGGTTTTTCATTTGCCCGGCAAGTGGCCGAAGACCCTAAAGAATGGTATATCGCCGAGATCAGTTCTTTTCAATTGGACGATATCATCAGTTTTAGGCCCGATGTTGCCGTGCTAACCAATATTACCGAAGATCACCTGGACCGGTATGAGTATAAGGTGGAGAATTATATTAAAAGTAAGTTCAGGATTATTGAGAACCAAAATGAACAGGATGTGTTTGTGTATTGTGCAGATGATGAAACAACCCTAAAGAATATTAATAACTATACCATTAAATCTATACCAGCACCAATTGCTATGAATAAAGAATTACCACAAGGCGCTTATTTAACCAATGCACAAATGCATATTAAATGGCGTACCGAAGAAATGCAAATGAGTATCAACGATTTTGCTTTAAAAGGGAAACACAATTATTACAACAGTATGGCAGCAAGCATGGCCACTACGGCAATTGATATTCGAAAGGAAAAAATAAGGGAAGCCTTACAAACTTTTGAAACCCTGGAACACCGGATGGAGCCTGTGGCCACCATTAAAGGTGTGGAATTTATAAATGATAGTAAGGCTACCAATGTAAACAGTACCTGGTATGCTTTAGAGAGCATGGAAAAGCCCGTAGTGCTTATTTTAGGTGGTGTGGATAAAGGCAATGATTATTCCGTTCTTAAAGAATTGGTTGCCGAAAAAGTAAAAGCTATTGTATGCCTGGGTACTGACAATTCCAAAATACATGAAGCTTTTAAAACTGTGGTACCTCAACTCGTTAACACCCAAAATGCCAAAGATGCCGTAGAGGCCGCTTTTCATTTAGCTACAAAGGGTGATGTGGTATTGCTGAGCCCGGCATGTGCAAGTTTCGATTTATTTAAAAATTATGAAGATAGGGGGGTGCAATTTAAAAAAGCAGTAAAAGACCTTTAAGGTAATGGCCGAAAATTTAAACATAAAATCTATTTTAAGCCCCGGTATTAGTAATATGGGGGGCACCCTCGTAAGTAAAACCCGTGGCGACAGGGTGATATGGGCCATTGTTATTATCCTTACGCTGGCCAGCTTATTGCTTGTGTATAGCAGCACCGGCTCTTTGGCTTATAGAATGAGCAAAAGCAACGAAAGTTATTTGTTTAAACAATTTGCTTTTATCATCCTGGGTTTATTGATTATTTATTGGGCCCATCGTATTAATTACACCATTTATTCCAGGGTAGCGCTTATATTATTCTTAGCATCTGCTCCTTTGTTGCTTTATACCCTTGTGGCCGGCGTAGAGTTAAATGCCGGCAGCCGTTGGATAAAGCTTCCCGTTATTAATATGACGCTGCAAACCTCTGATCTTGCCAAACTTGCTTTATTTATGTATATGAGCCGGCAGCTCAGTCGTAAACAAAAAGTAATCAAGGATTTTAAAAAAGGGTTTCTTCCCATCCTTGGCCCGGTAATTATCATCTGCGGCCTTATTGCCCCGGCAAACCTGTCTACTTCAATTTTAATTGCAGGCACCAGTTTTATCCTCATGTTTATTGGGCGGGTAAGCACAAAACATATTTTAGCTACCCTGGGTATTGCTTGTATCCCATTGCTGTTATTGGTGGTAGTAGCACTGAGTACCTATGATAAAGAAACTCATGAAACCAAAAAATTACCCGCTTTGCTTTCGGTTGCCCGTATCCCTACCTGGATCAGCAGGGTGCAAACTTTTGTTTATGGCAGTAATGAATTGGAGAGCGATAAAACGTACCAGGTTAACCAGGCAAAAATTGCTATTGCAAAAGGCGGGCTGCTGGGTGTTGGCCCGGGAAATAGTGAGCAAAGGAATTTTCTTCCGCACAGTTACAGCGATTTTATTTACGCCATCATTATAGAAGAATACGGTTTGTTTGGGGCGGCTTTTATTGTTTTTATTTACCTGCTTTTCCTGTACCGCTGTATTCGCATTTACAAACGCTGTCCTTATGCATTCGGCGCCTTTTTGGCGCTGGGGTTAAGTTTTATGCTTGCCATTCAGGCCATGGCCAATATGGCGGTAAATGTGGGGCTGTTTCCCAATACCGGGGTTACGCTACCCCTGGTAAGCATGGGTGGAAGCAGTTTTTTATTTACCTGTCTTTCCATTGGTATTATTCTCAGCGTATCCAGGAATGTAGAGCAGCAGGAGGGCACACAAGTTAAAGAAATAAAAAAAGAAATAGAAGAGGAGGAGGCCAGGGAAAGTGAATAGAATTATTATAGCAGGTGGCGGAACCGGTGGGCATATTTTTCCTGCCATTGCTATTGCCAATGCCATTAAAAAGCAAAGCCCGCAAACCGAAATTTTATTTGTGGGTGCCAGGGGTAAAATGGAAATGGAAAAAGTGCCGCAGGCAGGTTATCAAATAGCAGGCATTGATATAGCCGGTTTAAATAGGAGTTCTTTGATTAAAAATATTTTTTTGCCGTATAAGCTGTTGAAAAGTTTTTTCCAGGTTTCTAAAATATTTTCAACGTTTAAACCAAGCGCCGTAATTGGTGTGGGTGGGTATTCCAGCTTCCCGGTATTAAAATTTGCACAGCAAAAAGGGTTGCCTACCTATATCCACGAAAGCAATTCTTTTGCCGGTAAAAGCAATATTTGGCTGGCTAAAAAAGCCCGGAAAATATTTACAGCTTCAGAAGGTATGGAAAAATTTTTTCCGGCTGGCAAAATTTTGGTAACCGGCAACCCGGTACGGAAAGAAATTGTGCAAAGTAAAGTGGGTAAAGATGAGGCCCTGGATTTTTTTAACCTTAATGCTGCAGCCACAACCATTTTGAGTGTAGGAGGAAGCCTGGGCGCATTGAGCATTAATGAGGCTATTGCCGGGCAGATTGGTGAGTTTGAAAAGCATCAGCTCCAACTCATTTGGCAAACCGGAAAGCCTTTTAAAGAGAAAGCCCTTGCGGTAGCCGGAAACAGGAAAAATATTTTTGTAAGTGATTTTATAACCAGGATGGATATGGCTTATGCAGCAGCAGATATTGTAATTAGCCGTAGCGGGGCAATGGCTATTGCAGAGTTGAGCGTAGTGCAAAAACCGGCTGTGTTGGTGCCTTATCCCTATGCTGCCGAAAACCACCAGGAGGCCAATGCCAAAACCCTGGTGAACCAAAATGCAGCAATAATGGTAATGAATGACGAAGCGGCTTCAAAACTTATTCCGCAGATTATTAACTTAAGTAAAGATGAGCGGCAAAAAAATGAACTTAAAAATAACATTGCAAAATTGGGTGTAACCAATGCGGATGAGGTGATTGCAACACAAGTATTAAATGATATGCAATAAAAATAGAGTTGACTAAAACAGGAAACATATTATCCGGAATTGAAAAATCAAAAGAGCTGGTTTACTTTTTGGGAATTGGCGGTATAGGCATGAGCGCCCTGGCCAGGTATTTTAATAGCCGTGGCCACCGGGTGAGCGGATATGACCGTACAGAATCTGCACTTACCCGACAAATGACGGAAGAAGGGATGAAGATCCATTACGAAGACAAGGTAAGCCTGGCAGATAAAGATGCGGCGTTGGTAATTTATACGCCGGCAATTCCTGAAGGGCATAAGGAAATGGAATTTTTTAAAAATAACGGCTATACCGTTATTAAACGAAGTGAAGCCCTGGGTTTAATTACAGAGAATAAGTTGAATATCTGTGTGGCCGGCACGCATGGAAAAACAACCACAAGCGCAATGGTTGCTCATATTTTGAGAGACAGTGGTTTTGGATGCAATGCTTTTTTAGGGGGTATTGCTACAAACTATAACAGCAATTTTTGGAGCAGCGAAAAAAATGTTTGCGTTGCAGAGGCTGATGAATACGACAGGAGTTTTTTAAAGCTTTCGCCGGATGTAGCGGTAATCACAGCAATGGATGCCGACCACCTGGATATTTACGGAACGGAAAAAAATATGCAGGATGCCTTTATTGCATTTACCGAACGCATAAAGCCCGGTGGTTTGCTGATTGCTAAAAAAGGACTGGCAAGGGAAAATGAATTTAAAGCAGGTACCCGATGGACCTACGATGCCGAAAATTTGGAGGCCGATTGTTTTGCAAAAAATGTTACCATTCAAAACGGCGCTTATCGTTTTGATGTGGTATCGGGCAACAGCAGCCTTGGCGGCGTTGAGTTAAATATGGGCGGCAGGCACAATATAGAAAATGCCGTGGCGGCCATAGCTATTGCAGGGTACCTTAAAATTGATGAAGCTAAAATTAAAAAAGCAATAGCCGGTTTTAAAGGAGTAAAGCGAAGGTTTGAGTATATCGTAAAATCGGGAAGCCATATTCTTATTGATGATTATGCGCATCACCCGGAAGAATTGAGGGCGCTTTTAAACGGCGCAAAAGAGTTATACCCCAATAAAAAATGTACGGTAGTATTTCAACCACACCTGTACACAAGAACCCGGGATTTGGCAGATGGTTTTGCAGAAGTACTGGCCATAGCCGATGAAGTGGTTTTGTTGCCGATTTACCCGGCAAGGGAATTGCCCATAGAAGGCGTGAGCAGCGAAATGATTTTAAATAAAATAAATAAGTCATCCAAAAGGGTATTGCAAAAAACAGAACTGGTAGATTGGGTGAAAAGCAATAATACCGAATTGCTGATCACTGCAGGGGCGGGGGATATCGATCTATTATTGAATGACCTTAAACTAATGTTGGAAAAGAAAAGATAATGGCAATAAAAAAGCAACAGATCATAAAAGGGGTAGTAACCTCGCTGTGGGTAGCTATTGGCGCAGGGGTACTGTTGTTGCTTATTGCTGCAATGCAAAAGAAAAATGCCGCCCTATGTAGTGCTGTGGAAGTGGAAATTAAAGGGGTAAGTAATAACTTTTTTATTGACGAAAGCGATGTGAAAAACCTCATTCAAAAAGAGTGCGGTGGAAATCCTAAGGGTAAACCTGTTAAACAGTTCAATTTAAAAAAACTGGAAAGCAGCCTTGAAAAAGAAGTTTGGATTAAACATGCAGAATTGTTTTTTGACAACAACGGTGTACTAAAAGCCATCATTGATGAACGGGAGCCGGTGGCAAGGATTTTTTCAACAAGCGGGGCCACTTTTTATATTGATAGCAGTACCATGATTTTGCCTATGAGTGAAAAATTTTCTGCAAGGTTGCCGGTATTCACCAATTTCCCATCAGACGCCAAAGTGCTTACGGCGGCAGACAGTTCTTTGCTTAATGGCATTAACCATTTGTCTCAACTCATTCTTGCAGATTCCTTCCTGATGGGAATGATAGACCAGGTGGACATTACAGCAAAATATGATTTTGAAATTATACCCAAAATCGGCAAACAGGTTATTGTATTTGGCAATGCCAATAATGCTGAAACAAAATTTAACAAACTGAAATTATTTTATAAAAACATTATGCTTAAAGCCGGTTGGAACAGGTATAGTAGTATTAATTTACAATACAATAACCAGGTAGTGGCAAAGCTTAGAAATAAAGAAGATATTCTTGCCGATTCGCTCCGCACCCTGCAATTACTGCAAATAATGGCCGATCATGCTGCTGCCATGGCTTCAGATTCTTCACTTGCAGGCCAATCTGCCGAAGGCATGGATAAACCGGAGCCGGCAAACGACATTATTCAACATTCATTTGAACGGGAAGATGACAACAACCCACAGGAACTGCAGGAAAAGAATCAAATTCAACAAAATATTACCACAGGAAACGTTGATCATCTTACCTCTGAACCCACAAAACCTGCCGTTGTAGCCACTACAACGCAACCCGTAAAACCCGCCAAACCGGCAATTAAGCCTGTTCCTTTGAAAACAAAACCTCAATCCAAGCCCATTATTAAGCCGCCGGGTAACACTTTAAAAAAAGCAGATTCCGGAAAAAAACCAAAAGCCATTATGCCGGCGAACCCTTAATTTTTTAAACAGATTTAAACAATACATACAAACACAAAAAATACAACTATGAACCACGAACAACCCATTATTGTAGGCCTCGACATCGGCACTACTAAAATTGCAGCCATTGCCGGCCGCAAAAATGAATTCGGCAAATTGGAAATACTGGGCTATGGCCGTGCTAACAGCAGCGGCGTACAACATGGCATGGTGTTGAATATTGAACAAACCATAAAGTCAATTCAACTAGCGCTGGAAAATTGTTATAAATCCAATCCCGAATTGGTAATTAAAGAAGTATATGTGGGTATTGCCGGGCAGCATATTAAAAGCCTTCAAACCCGTGGTGATATTGTGCGTCAGCAAAACGAAGAAGAAATTTGCCAGGACGAGATTGACCGCCTGATTGCCGATCAATACCGTACCTATATCCCCGCAGGAGACCAGATCATTGATGTGATTCCCCAGGAATTTACCGTAGATAATTTTCAAAACATCCCTAATCCAATTGGTTACAGCGGCGTAAAAGTAGGCGCTAATTTTCACATCATCACCGGCGATAAAAATGCCATACGCAATATTAACCGGGCCGTTGAAAAATCGGGATTAAAAACTAAAGACCTTATGTTGCAACCCCTGGCTTCGGCTGCAGCGGTTATGTGCGATCAGGACCTTGAGGCCGGAGTGGCCATTGTAGATATTGGCGGCGGCACTACCGACCTGGCTGTGTTTTATGAAGGTATTTTAAAACATACTGCGGTAATTCCTTTTGGCGGAGAAAATATCACCAACGATATTAAATCCGGGCTTGGGGTTTTAAAAACACAGGCGGAGCAAATGAAAGTGCAGTTTGGCAGCGCTTTGAGCGATGAAGCAAGAGCCAACACTTTTATCACCATACCCGGTTTAAGGGGTATGGCGGCAAAAGAAATATCGGTAAAAAACCTGGCCAATATCATCCAGGCCAGGATGAGTGAAATTATGGATTTTGTGAGCTATCACTTAAAACAAATCGGGCTGGATAACCGCATGCTCAACGGCGGTATTATCCTTACCGGTGGCGGCTCACAACTTAAACACCTCATTCAGCTTACCGAATATGTTACCGGCATGAATGCCCGCATCGGTTACCCTAATGAACACCTCAGCGGCGAGCATACCGAAGAACTGGCAAAACCCATGTATAGCACTTGTATTGGATTAATCTTAAAAGGCTATAACGATTATGAGAATAAAAACAAATCCTTTGAAAAAGAGTACAGCAAAATTACTGTAGAGGAGGAAGAGCAGCAGGAAAATGGAGCAGAATTAGAAAGTGTTGCTATGGATGCTGCCGATGAAATTCCGGTAAAAAAACGCAAAGGGTTAAAGAAATTTATGGACAGTTTTAAAAATAACCTGATTGAAATGTTTAAAGAAGAAGGGGATGCCCAACTTTAAAATGGGTTGATCCGTACCCAATGAAAACGAATCATCCGGTGCTTCTATAATTTAAAAACAATACTTACTAACTACAACTTACAAAACATGATTTTATTTGATTTGCCCAAAGAACAATCGTCAATCCTAAAAGTAATAGGTGTTGGCGGTGGCGGCAGCAATGCCGTTAACCACATGTACGCCCAAAATATTGATGGCGTAGATTTTATTATTTGCAATACCGATGCCCAGGCTATTGCGCAAAGTAAAGTACCCAATAAAGTACAATTGGGGCCCCATCTTACCCAGGGCCTTGGAGCCGGCGCCAATCCTGCAATTGGGCGGGAAGCCACACAGGAAAGCCTTGATGAAATTAAGCGCATATTGGAAGTAAATACCAAAATGGCCTTTATTACGGCAGGTATGGGCGGCGGCACCGGCACAGGCGGCGCACCCATTTTGGCTAAAGTGTGTAAAGACCTCGGCATACTTACCGTAGGCATCGTTACCACGCCGTTTGCCTACGAAGGGAAAAAACGCATTTTGCAGGCGGAAGAAGGCATCCGGCAATTAAAAGACCATGTGGATACCCTATTGGTGATCAGCAATGATAAATTGCGCCACCAGTTTGGCAATTTAAAAATGAAAGAAGCTTTTGCCAAAGCCGATAACGTACTGGCTACTGCGGCAAAATGTATCACCGATGTGATCAATAGCACCGGGCAAATAAATGTGGACTTTGCCGATGTATGCACCGTAATGAAAAATGGTGGCGTTGCTATTTTAGGAAGTGCGGCAGCCGCCGGCGAAGACCGTGCACAGGAAGCCATTGAACAGGCGCTGGCATCTCCGTTGCTTAATGATAATGATATACAAGGTGCAAGATGGATTTTAATTAACATCAACAGCGCCGAAGGAGATCATGAATTTACTATGGATGAAGTGGAAGTGATTCAGCAATATCTTTTAAGCCATGCTGGTGAAGATACCGATGTGATCCTTGGGCTGGGTTATGATAATAGCCTCGAAGATAAAATTGGCATTACCTTAATTGCAACCGGCTTTGATCATAAAGATCCGTTCCAAAAAGAAAGCCGGCCGGCGGTTAAGAATAAAGAAGATGAAAAAATAGTGATGCAGTTGGATATGCCGGAGGCGGCTGCTCCGGTAAAAATTATGGATGAAGCCACGGTGAAAAGTGATGAAGAAACCAAACAGGAAAATAGGATAATTGATGAAGCAACTGAGCCTTTAAAAGTGGAAGCGCTCAAGTTAGAGTTTTTGGAGGAAGACCCTTACCAGCCAAAGCTTAAAGAGGAAACACCCGTAGATTTACCAGGTAAAAATACTGTGGATAAAAATGATGAGGAGAATCATAGCGAACCGGTGTTTTTTGAAATATCTTCGGCTTCTGATCAAATGCCCATTGTGGAATTTGATTTTGAAAACCCTAACCCCGACCCTCTTACAAAACCAGCAACGGCTTCTCAACATGAAGGAGCCGAACTTCCCAACAAGAAAAAAGAAGATTTTAATGATGCTAGCAACGCTGCAAAGCCTCTTTCGTCAGATGGCTTTTTGGCAAAGCCCAGGCAAATTTATGCCGAGGAATTGCCCGGTGCAGACGCAGAATTATCCAAACCAAACGAGGAACCACTACCAAAACATACGGAACCGGCAGAAGACGAAACTGCAGCGTTTGAAATGCATTTGGTAGTTAAAGATTCCAACAATGCGGCGGAGGAAGAGCCAATTGTACAACAAACTCAGCCCATCATGAAGTCTGACGTAGAGGAGCCTGCTGTGCAGGACGAAACGGAAGAATTAAGGCGCCGGGCTATGGAACGCATTGCGAAGCTGCGTAATTTGTCATTCAACATCAATGCAGCAGATCCTAATAATGAGTTTGAATCGGTGCCGGCTTACCTTCGCCGCAATATGGAACTGCATAATCAAATTGCCGATGTAGAATCGTTTTACAGCAATGTAACCGTAAAGGCCGATGATAAAAACCAGGCCGAGCTCAGCACCCTCAATACATTTTTAGAAGGTAAAAAACCAGATTAATAAAATACAGCGCTATGCTGTATTTCAACTATGTTGTGTTTGTAATTATAGTTTGTATGTGGCCCCGGAATTTTTTTTCGGGGCTTTTTTTCTGCACTATCATACAATCCCTCCGCCTTGGTTTGTGGCACATAAACCAAGGTTCTTTAAATTAACATCTGCTACCGTTCATTCATTTATCCTTTGTTGGCACAGATACCCCAACACAGATTTGCAGGGCTGCATATCTGCACCAGTATGAAGTATTAGTTAGAAATTAATATTGAGCTTTTATACCAGTCTCGTATAAAATTAAATAAGTAGAATATTCTGTACTGTTACTTTTTTCCCAACTTCCCCAATTTTCCCAATCATAGTAACTTAAATCTATTTCATATTTTTTTTGACTAAATAAATACAAAATTGGGCCCTCTCTAATCAGTGAATAATTGCAAATAATTTTTAAGGGATTGGATTTTAAATCTGAAATAAATTGAATTCCTTTTGGGTATTTACTTTTTACGGAATCTATATTATGATTGGTTTTATTTTCAATATAAATTGTGAATTGTTTAGGCATCCCGGGAGCTTTCTCAGTATAACTAAACCCATGCTTAAAAAAGTAAATTGGGTTATTTGTTAATAGGCACTGTCCAAAATCACAAAACCCCCATTGTGCACTCCAACGTTTTCCATTTTGATATACATATAAAAGCAAAGGCATTTCTTTGGAGTTGTTTTGTAAAACTAGGGATATTGTTTTTTTCTCGCCAGCGTTAATTTTCTTTTTAAAAATATATTTTTAGCCGTTGTTGGTATGCAGGGTTGGTAAAGTGCGCTTGCATACCAACAACACCAGGCCAAATGAGACCACCAGTAAATTTTGTATAGCACTTCATTCCGGCTTATAAAAACTAAAAGCAACTACGCATCAAATTTAAGCAACTCAAATTTGCTGGGCTACATATCTGCACAAGAATGATTCTTTAAATCCTTTGTTGGCACAGATACGCCAATACAGCTTTGCAGGGCTGCATATCTGCCCAGTATAAATTTAAAAACCTACTAAGGTTTTATCACATAATTATCCGGCGCTTTGCCCCCCATTAAATTTTCTATAAAATAATCCCAGCGGCGGCGCATAGCATAATAACTGTCTCTGCCATAACCATGGCGTGCATTGGGTATAATGAGCATATCAAAACTCTTATTGGCTTTTATTAATGCATCGGCCACTAAATAAGTATTATATGGCGGTACATTATCATCCATGCCACCATGTATCAATAAAAGTTTTCCTTTTAAGTTATTGGCATAAACCTGGTTGGCCTGGTCTTCGTAATTCGATTTGCCCGTAGCATCTTTTACCAATAAGCCAATATAGCGTTCACCCCAGTCGTCTTCATAATTGCGGTTATCCTGGTTGCCCGATTCGGCAATGCCTACTTTATAAAAATCGGGATATTTAAACAGCGCCGATGCTGTGGCAAAACCACCGCCGGAATGCCCCCAAACACCTACATGGTCTAAATCAAAAAAACCATAACGATTTTGTAATTGTTTTATACCGCTAATTTGATCGGGAAGGGTATTAATGGCCATATTGCCATAGCAGGCATCATGAAAGGCTTTGCTGCGATAGGGGTTACAACTGCCTTCAATTTGCACTACAATAAATCCCAATTGAGTAAGGGCATTGCAATCGCTGCGGCTTGCGCTAAAGCCCCAATAGCCAATAGTGCCACCCTGTGGCCCGGGATATATTTGATTGATTACAGGATATTTTTTTGTGGAATCGATATGAGGCGGTAAATATAAAAGCCCATACAAATCAAACTCATCATTGGCCGAGCGAACGGAGAAGGGGATGGGCGCCTGCCAGCCACCGGCCTGTAATGCCGAAATATCTGATGTTTCCAAATCCATTATTTTTTTGCCTTTGGCATCACATAAAATAATTTGTGGAGGCGTATTGGGTGTGGAATAAGTATCAATAAAATATTTTTTATTTGGCGAAAAACTAATGCTGTGGTTGCCATCTGCCGTGCTGAGGCGTTTAAAATTTTTCCCGTTAAAATTTATGCTGTAATAATTTTTAAAATAAGGATTGCTTCCGCTGCCACAGGCTTCAAATAAAATACTCCGTTTGCTTTCATCTATTTCAATAACTTTAGTAATGGTAAAATTGCCATTGGTAATTTGATTTTTTAATTTTCCTGTGGTTAAATCGTATAAATATAAATGGCCGTAATTATTACGTTCAGAATACCAGATAAATTCATTGCTTGCCGGTAAAAATTTCCAGTTCACATCGCCCTGCCCCGATTCATATTGTGTGGCAACCGTTTCTTCAAAAACATCCCGTACATCGCCGTTGAGGGCATTGGCCACTCTAAGGTTACTTTTTTTATGGTCCCGGCTTACCGAAACAAAAGCTACCTGCGTGCCATCTTTACTCCAATAGGTATCGGACAAGCTACCGTTGCAGGCAATATCATCACATAAAGTACTGCGCCGGGCATCGGCATTCATTTTAAAACGGATTACTTTGGGGTTATCCACTTCTATTACCACACGGTTAATCATAATGATGGCCGAGTCCCCGGGCAAGGGATATTTCCATTGTTCCAGCTCGGGAGCGCCCACCTTTGTTTTTACCAGGTACATATTTTTTACATGGCGCTGATCCTGCTGAAACGTCGCAATTTTTTTTGAATCGGGCGACCAGAGCAGGATGGGTTTTTCGGAGTGCGTCCACCCAGCATTATCGGTGGCATAGCCATAATCCTCGGTTCCATCAAAAGTTAATTGTTTTTCTGCATTGGTTTTTACATCTTTTACCCAAAGGTTCCAGTTGCGTATAAATGCTGCTTTTGTATTATCGGGTGAAAGTACTTCTGTGGGCGCCTGCCAAACCGGCGCTGTGGCTTTGGGTTCTGTTTTGCCGGGAAACAATATGCCGTAACTGCTGGCCGTTTTACGGATTTTTTTTCCAGGATTGATGAACACATATTCCTTACCCTCTTTGGTTTGCTGGGAATACCAAAATGTACCATCGTCCATCCAGTTGGGACGAACGGAGGTTTTAAATACCAGTTTATTGGTTTTGGCGCTAAGCATTTTTACGGCATTATCATAATCGGCCGTGGTAAAGGTTTTGCCATTGTACTGCGCATTTGCCTGGATGATTGCCAAAATGCCAAAGAAAAAGAAAACGAATTTTTTCATATTCATGAATTTCAAATTTTGATAGTACTATTTTAAATAAAAATTAATAGCGATAACATACTGCATTAATATTCATGCCTGCACCCACGGAGGCAAAGATCACCACATCTCCTTTATGCAGTTGATGATGGTCCAGTTTATTTTTGCGAACCATATCCAGCAAGGTAGGTATGGTGGCCACGGAGCTGTTGCCCAGCTTATGAATGTTCATGGGCATAATGCCTTCGGGTATTAGTTTGCTGCCGTATAGTTTGTAAAAGGTTTTAATAATGCCTTCGTCCATTTTTTCATTAGCCTGGTGAATGAATATTTTTTTGAGGTCGGTTATGGCAACCCCGGCTTTATCGAGGCAGGCTTTCATGGCCAGCGGTACATACTTCATGGCATATTCATATACTTTCCGCCCCTTCATTTTTATATATCTAACTCTTGGATCGCTCTCCGGGTAATTGGATTTGCCGAGGTATAAATAATAAGCTTCTTCATTACAATGTGCCTGAACGGCGGTAGATAAAATTCCCGGCCCGTTTTCGGCCACATCCTGCCATTCCAAAACGCAGGCGCCGGCGCCATCGGCAAATATCATACTATCCCTGTCGTACATATCCAGCACACGGCTCAGCGCTTCGGTGCCAATTACCAGGCATTTTTTGGCTACGCCTCCTTTAAAAAATGCGTCGGCCTGTATAATGCCCTGCACCCACCCGGGGCAACCAAATAAAAGATCGTATGGAATGCAATTGGGGTTTTGAATATTAAGGTCGTGCTTTACTCTTGAAGCAAGGGCAGGCAAAACATCGGTTTGGATGGTATGCTTTAATACATTTCCAAAATTATGCGCCACTATAATCTGGTCAATGGTTTCGGGGTCGCATTGGGCATCTTCAAGCGCTGCTTTTGCCACAATGCTGGCCATATCCGAAGTATTGATGCCGGCATCAATATACCTCCTTTCCCGGATGCCGGTAATTTGTTCAAATTTTTCCACTACTTCCAGCGGGTCTGTATCAATTCTTACATGGTCTTCGGCATAAAAACTATGTATGGCAAAATCCTTATTTGTTTTAATTTGTTGGGGGATATAACACCCTGTGCCTGTAATTACAGATCTCATGTATAATATATTATTAGTGAATAAACAGGCAAGAATCGGTTTTTGCAATAAAAAGTTCAAAAAAAACCGGTTATTGACAAATAATGGGAAAGGTAGCCAATAATCATTGATTTTTTTACCTAAATCCTAACAATTTTCAGTTGGTTTTATATAAGGGGAATACCTATTTTTGTTCCTCAAATTTTTAACCATAAAACATGAAAAAATTATTACTCTTTATCGCTGTAGGGTTGTCGGCAAATGTGTTTGCCCAAAATGCCATTACCTTGCAAAAAGGACAGGCTATTAAAATTACCAGTACTTCTAAAATGGTAGCCGAACTGGGTATGGGTATGCAAATGACCAATGATTTGAATGTAAATGCCGAAGCATTGGTAAAAGATGAAAATAATACCAGCTATGTTATTTCCAGTAAAGTGACCCGGTTGGTTCTAAAAGCAGATATGATGGGGAATTCCACCAACTATGATTCGGATAAAAAAGAAGACCAGGAATCGGATATGGGTAAAACCTTATCACCGTATGTGAACAAAGAAACCGAAACTCAATTAAATAAAGCCACCGGTAAGGTAGATTCAATGAAAATGGCCGATGTGGATGAAGCTGCGCAACAAAAACTTGGTCCTTTAGCAGAAGGCATTCAAAATTTTAGCGGCGATGGCATTGTTGCCAGTATTTACCAATACATTCCTTCCGGAGCCAAAGCCGGCACAAGCTGGAGTGATACTACGGTTAAAGACGGAATGACGTCAATTAGTAATTATACCTTAAAATCAATAGACAACGGAATAAGTACCCTGGATATGAAAGGTACTATGACGGGTACTAAGCAGGTAGAAGCCCAGGGCGGAATGCAGATTGACATGACCATTGATGCCAAAAACTCAGGAACCATTTTGGTGGCCGCAAATGGTATGGTTAAAAAACGCACTCAAAAAGTAGAGATGACGAATGAAATGAATGTGGCTGGCCAGGCTATGACCGTGACGGCAACAACGGATTCAGAAAATACTTTTGATTAAATTACAGCAAATTATTTTTAAAAGCCATGAGCCATCATGGCTTTTTTATTTATTAAATATCAGCTTAAGATAAAATAAGGGGTTGGCTAATTTTTTTCTTACGTCTATTTCAGCAAACATAGCCGTAAGCAGGTTTCTTAATTCGGCGCTTTTTGCTGCTTTGTTCATGAGTAAATTAAATAACCAGGGCCGGCTTGCCAGCTTTTGCAATGTGGTACTCATTTTTAATTCAGCGCCCAGTACCCGGTCAATATCATTTTGATATTGTTGTAAAAAATTTTCGGAAAAATTATGATGTCCCACAGCTTTGGCAGCAATATTTGCCGCATAAAAGCCCGAGTACATGGCATTGCCAATCCCTTCGCCGGTTAGGGGATCAATGAGGCTTGCCGCATCACCAATTAATACATAGCGGTTACCGTATAGTTTTCTTCTCTTGCTGCCCAGGGGTAGCCCATAGCCGTCAATACCGCCCTGGGGAGTGGCCCCGGTAAAGCGGTTTTTTAGTATGGGATCGGTTTCTATAATTTCCAAAAGCAACTTCTTTAAATTAATTTTTTGACGATGCAGGATGCTGCTATGCATCCCTAATCCCACATTGGCCGATCCATTGGGTAATGGAAAAATCCAAAAATACCCGGGTAATACGTTCTTTAAAAAATGCAATTCAATAAATCCGTCTTCGTGTAACCCTTTTACATTATTGTAATAAGCCCTAATGCCTGCAATATGGTGATTGGGATCCATGCTAATGCCGCCGGTTTCTTTGGCAAAGCGGGAATGGGCGCCATTGGCCACAATGAGCATTTGGGCATGAATCGATAGATCTTCTTTTTCATCTTTTAATGTATAACCATTGGGTGTTAAGGTATGCGTAACGATATGCGCATTTTCCAGTAAAGTTATCTTTTGTTGTTGACGAATTTGTTGAATTAAAAAGTGATCAAAATCAATACGCTTGCTTACAAAACCTCTTGGGTTATGCTTATTCTTTTGATAGTTTAAACTAAAAGGTACAGGAACGGGTTGCCGGTTGGGAGCCGTAAATAAAATACCAAAACTGTTTTGCTTATAAGGCTCCTGTTGAAATTTTTTGATAATTTCCGGGTCTATTTTGTCCAGGATAGCCGCAACTTTTCCACTAAGCCCATCACCACAAATTTTATCCCGGGGAAATACCGCTTTGTCGGCTACAATACATTCTATTCCCAGTTTTGCCAGTTGCAATGCGGCCGTAGCGCCTCCCGGCCCGGCGCCAATGATGCATATTTGAGTTTGATAAACCAATGGATACGGTTGCGCTTTTATAAATCTTTTAAAGCAGAAATAGTAGCAGCAGGGTCTGCCGATTTAAAAACCGTATTGCCGGCCACTAAAACATCGGCCCCGGCTTCAATAATGGCCGGCGCATTTTGCAGGGTAACACCGCCGTCAATTTCAATTTTTACGTTAAGGTTTTTTGCGGTAATCAGCGCTTTTAATTCCCGTGTTTTTTGCAGGGAATGTTCAATAAACGACTGCCCGCCAAAACCGGGGTTAACACTCATTAGGCACACTAAATCAATGTCGGCCAAAATATCTTTTAAGGCCTCAACAGGGGTATGGGGATTAATGGCAACGCCGCAATGCATACCCAATGATTTAATTTGCTGTATATTTCTATGCAAATGGGTGCAGGCTTCCAGGTGAACGGTTAAATTATCAGCACCGGCTTTTTTAAAGGCTTCAGCAAATTTTTCGGGCTCTTCAATCATTAAATGCACATCACAATATTTTGTTGTGGCTTTTCTAAAAAACTCTACAATCATTGGCCCAAAACTTATGTTGGGAACAAACCGGCCATCCATCACATCCAGGTGGTACCAGTCGGCCCGGCTGTTATTGAGCATGGTGCAGGCTTGCTGAAGGTTTAAAAAATCTGCCGATAATAAAGAGGGCGCTATTATTGCCATAATCAAATTTTAGGTTTAATGTTTAATTCCCAACCGTGCCAATGCATCTTTGGCTTCAACATAATCCGGTGCGTAAATTAATGCAGTTTCATAACTTTCAATGGCTTCATCTTTTTTTCCGAGTTTTTCATAGGTAAGGCCCATGTAATAATAACCTTCTTCATAACGGTTATTCAGCGTTACGGCTTTTTTTAAAACCTGCAGGGCTTCCGGGTATTTTTTTAAATCGGAGAGGGCCATGGCTTTTTCCCGGTAAGCTTCCATAAAGCCGTAATCGGTATCCAGGCTTTTATCAAAAAAAGAAATGGCTTTTTCTTTTTGGTTAATGGCGCTATAATATAACCCTTTAATAAAATAGGCTTCCCTATTGGCTTTTGCTTTGTTGCCCACTAATAAGGCATCGGCCATTACCAGGGCATTTTCGTTTTTGGTTTGAGCATAAAGTGTACCCAGTGAAATTACATAAACCGGTTCGGGAAAAAGGGAAATGGCTTTTTCAAATGCTGTTATGGCCGTTGCGGTATCCCCGTTTTCGTAACTTAAAATGGCTTTAATATCCCAAAGCCTGGCCACGCCACTGTCTTTTTGAAGGGCATGGTTAACGGTTGTTAAGGCCTCGCCATAATTTCCTCCTTCTCTGTAATATTGTACCAGGTTTTCCAACAGCAAAAGGCTGTCAGGGTATTTTTTTATATCCGCTTTGAGTTTCTCCTCCTGGCTGGATGCAACCTGCTCCTGCGGGCTATCCTGCTTTTTCGTTTTACAGGAAACCATAAAAAAGATCATAACCGGCAGCAAAACTTTTTTCATACTGCAAAAGTAATGCTTAACTACAGTAGATGACAATTCCCTGACAATACTATTTTTTATTAAACGTAATTTTGCCAAAATTTTTTTTGATGCGATACTTTTTATTTTTTTTAGGCCTGTTTATACCCGGTTTAAGCGCTCTAAATGCCCAGCCGGTAAACGATTCCATACATTTTAGCGGCGAAACGCATTTTGCCAATTTACGCCAGCTCACTTTTGGCGGTGATAATGCCGAAGCCTATTTCAGCTATGATGGTAAATATTTAATTTATCAATATACCAATCATAAAAAAGGCATCAACTGCGATCAAATTTGGATGGGAAAAATTCCCGAAGGGCCTAATGAAACCTTTAATCCCAAACTGGTGAGTACCGGAACAGGCCGCACGACCTGCGCCTTTTTTTACCCCGATGGAAAACATATTATTTATGCTTCCACCCATTTAAACAGTAAAGAATGTCCGCCGGTGCCAGACCGGTCAAAATACGGCAATAAATATATTTGGCCCATTTATGAAAGCTTTGATTTATTTAAAGCCGATACCAATGGTAAAATTATTAAGCAACTCACCAAAACCAAGGGTTACGATGCTGAAGCAACTATTTCACCCAAAGGGGATAAAATTGTATTTACCAGTATGCGTGACGGCGATTTGGAACTTTATACCATGGATATAAATGGTAAAAATGTAAAAAGAATTACCCATGCATTGGGATATGATGGCGGCGCATGGTTTAGCCCGGATGGTACAAAAATTATTTGGCGTGCCAGCAGGCCTACCAGCGAGGCCGACATTAAAGAGTATAAAGAGTTACTGGCTCAAAACCTTGTAGCCCCCACCAATATGGAAGTGTGGGTGGCCAATGCAGATGGCTCCAATCCGCAAATGGTTACCAACCTGGAAAAAGCCAACTGGGCGCCCAATTTTATGCCCGATGGAAAACGTTTTATTTTTTGCAGCAACCATGAGTATAAAAGGGGTTTTCCGTTTAATATGTATATGGCCGATGCCGATGGTGGAAATATCACCAAAATTTCCAGGGATAAAGGTTTTGATGCTTTTCCCATGTTTAGCCCCGATGGCAAGAAAATTGTTTTTTGCAGCAACCGAAATAATGGCGGTACCAGGGATACCAATATTTTTATTGCAGATTGGGTGGAGTAATACGAAGAAATTTTTGTTTTAGCCGCCTAAACAAAAAAGGTTGACAGAAGATATTTGCTTCGGTCAACCTTTTTAGTTTTATTAAAAGTGGTAATTAGCTAATACCTTTTAACTTTTTTACCGCTTCGGTAATTTTGGGCACCACTTCAAATGCGTCGCCTACAATACCATAGTCTGCAGCTTTAAAGAATGGCGCTTCGGGGTCTTTATTGATAACAACAATAACTTTACTGCGGTTAACACCCGCTAAATGTTGAATAGCGCCGGAAATACCAATGGCAATGTATAAATTGGGGGCAATAGCCAGGCCGGTTTGGCCAACGTGTTCATGATGGGGCCTCCAGTTTACATCCGATACCGGGCGGCTACAGGCGGTAGCAGCGCCTAATGCCGAGGCCAGGTCGGTAACCAATCCCCAGTTTTCAGGGCCCTTTAATCCACGGCCGCCACTCACCACTAATTCGGCTTCGCTTAAAGATATTTCTCCTTCAATTTTATGGGTTCCTAATACCTCAACTTTTGGTGAATTTATATTAAGAGATAAACTCAGCACCTCGGCTGTACCGCCACTTTCATGCACGCCAAAGGAATTCGGATTTAAGGCAATAATTTTTTTTGATGTAGTAATACTGATGTGGGCAAAAGCCTTTCCGCTAAACACACTTTTTTTAACCGAAAAACCATTGGAAGTATCGGGCAGGGCAACTGCACCGGAAACATAACCGGCTTTGAGTTTTACGCTTAGCCTTGGCCCTACTGAAACCCCCACAGAATTTTTACTGAATAGAATAATATCGGCGCCGGTTGATTCCGCAGCCTGGGCAATAGCGTCGGCATAAATTTGGGAATCCAAATGGTTTAATGCCGGGTTGTTTACCGTATGTATTTTACTAATGCCGTAGCGGCCAAGAAGTTCAAGTTCTGCGGGTGGGGTACCCAATACCAGGGCTTCGGCTGTAGTAGAAACCTGGTTGGCCAATTGAGCGGCATACGATGCCGTTTCAAATGAAGACTTTTTTATGCTGCCTTCTGCATGATCTATAAATACTAATATGCTCATAATAATTTGGTTCTTTTAAAAAGTTTTAAAATACGTTAATTATTAAATAACCCTCGCTTCTTCGTGCAGTAACCTTACTAATTCTTCAGGGCTATCCGGGCTTACTAATTTTACCCCTTGCTTTGCTGCTGGCAATTCAAAAGATACTATGCTGGTATATTGATCTGCGGCAACGGGTTCTACCACTTTTAGCGGCTTTGTTCTTGCTCCCATAATGCCTTTCATATTGGGGATGCGCTGTTCGGCCATACCTTGCTGTGCGCTAAAAATTGCAGGTAACGCTACTTTGTCGTTTTCTTCTCCACCTTCAATTTCACGGGAAACCAGGGCATTACCCTCTTTTAAATCAAATTTTATAACATTGGAAATAAACGGAACATTAAGGATTTCGGCTATCATACCGCCTAACGAAGCCCCATTGTAGTCAATGGTTTCTTTACCGGTGAAAATGATATCATACCCGCCGGTTTTGGCTATTTCTGCAACTTGTGCGGCTATATAAAAAGAGTCGGTGCAGGCGCTGTTAACTCTTATGGCTTCATCACCGCCAAGCGCTAAAGCTTTGCGAATAATAGGGTCATTATCGGCTTCTCCCACATTAATTAAATGTAAAACAACGGATGGGTCGGCTTCCTTGATTTCAATAGCCCTTACGAGGGCATACCATTCGTCATACGGATTGATGATCCATTGAACGCCATCGGCAGCAAATTTCGTATTGTTATCGGCGAACGCTATTTTTGCCGTAGTATCAGGCGTTTTACTGATACAAACTAAGATTTTCATGAAAAAAATATTTTGCCCTCAGGCAGGTTAAAAATTGGTTGTTTATGCAACTAAATGCAAATATACAGTTTTGCAAAGATACCCGATAACAATCTTTTAAAAAATGACTCACCGGATAGAAAAATTAAAGGAATTTTTAAAAACGAACCCTACGGATAGTTTTTTGCAGCATGCCCTGGCCCTGGAATATATTAAATTGGGGGATGATGATAGCGCAAAAGGTCTTTTTGAATCGGTTTTATTAAACGATCCGGGCTATATTGGCTCTTATTACCACCTGGGAAAATTATTGGAACGGCAACAAAATAGGGATGCCGCCATCCCTGTGTATCAAAAAGGAATGGAGGAAAGTAAAAAAGCAGGGGACCAACATGCTTACAATGAATTGCAAATGGCCCTGGAAGAAATTACCGATTAATTAAAAGAGAACAGGCTCTATTTAAAAGTTACCATGCTTCAACAGTTTCAGCAGCATATTAAAATGGAACGTCTTTTTTCTAAAAAAGACAAACTGCTTCTTGCAGTTAGCGGCGGTGTGGATAGTAGGGTGCTTTGCCATTTGCTGCATTTATGCGGTTATGATTTTGCCATTGCCCATTGCAATTTTCAACTGCGTAATGAAGAGAGCGATGCTGATGAAGCTTTTGTAAAGCAACTTGCCGCAACGTATCAAAAACCCTTTTTTGTAAACCGGTTTGATACAAAAACCTATACGGCTACCCATAAAGTTTCTACGCAGGTGGCGGCCCGGGAGTTGCGTTATCAATGGTTTACTCAATTAATTAACGCCGGCAAGGCAACGGTTCTATTAACGGCACACCATGCCAATGATAATATTGAAACCCTGCTGATGAATTTTTTTAAAGGCACCGGCATTAAAGGCTTGCAGGGTATTTTACCCAAAACCCAAAATGAAATCACTATAGTAAGGCCGTTACTTTTTGCCAAAAAAGAAGATTTGCTGAACTATGCAAAAGCAAACCATTTGTCTTTTAGGGAAGATTCATCCAATGCATCAGAGGCCTATACCCGTAATTATTTTCGCAATACAATTTTACCCGGTTTGCAAAAACTGTACCCGGATGTAGAGAGTAACCTGTTGCATAATATTCATCGTTTTAAAGACTTAGGTATTTTATACAACATGCAAATTGAGGGATTAAAGAAAAAATTAATAACGATAAATAATGATGAGGTCCAAATTCCTGTATTGAAATTGTTGAAAACACCTGCAATGCCAACTGTGCTTTATGAAATCATTAAAGACTATGGCTTTACATCCCAACAGGTACCCGAAGTCATTAAGTTGTTGGATGCCGATTCCGGGAAATATATTTTTAATGAATCCTACCGAATTTTAAAAAATAGGAATACCCTCATTATTTCAAAACCTGCAATAACTACTTCGGTTTTTGTGATTGATGAGTCGGATAAAGAGCTGCATTTTGAATCCAATGTCCTGCATATTTCGGTACAGGAAGCACAGGAAAAGCCGGATCCTTCAACAAGGGTTGCTTACCTCGATAAAAAGAATATTACCTTTCCCCTGTTGTTGCGAAAATGGAGGCCAGGCGATTATTTTTATCCTTTGGGAATGCCCAAAAAGAAAAAACTTTCCCGTTTTTTCATTGACCAAAAATTATCCCTTCTTCAAAAAGAAAACACCTGGGTGTTGGAGTCCGGTAAAAAAATTATATGGGTTGTGGGGCTGCGTATTGACGACCGGTTTAAAATCACCAATGCAACAAAACAGGTACTTCGTTTAAAATTGGAGTCCCACAGTTAGCCCCAATCTTCCGGCATCAAAGTAGGGTAGTACCAGGGCCTGGGTTTCTGTTTTATTATTATTCCACAATTTTTTCATTTTGGGAAAGAGCCAGTATGCCATTTCGGTAGATAAAATACCTATGCCAGCGCCTGCAACTACATCGGCAAACCAATGTTTATTATGGGCCATACGGTTTGCTGCCGCAAAAAAGGCAATAGGGTAGGTGGACAGGCTGAGCCAAAAATTTTTATCACGGTATTCCCGGTAAAAAAACTGTGCGGCCGAAAAAGAAAAAGCAGCGTGGCCCGATGGAAAGGATAAAAAATTGGAACTATCCGGCCGTAATTCTTTCACACGGTGCTTTAGGGTATAAACCATTGCAGCATTCAGCGCTTGCGACGTTATATAAATAAGCGACCGGTCCATAAAATTGTGCCATCCTTTTACGCCTGAAAAATTAAGGCCGTAAACCATTATGGCCGGTGCAAAACGGGCTATATTAACGGGTTTTAAAAACGCATTAAATCCTTCATCAGGCTCGTTTATTGGATTTAAAGTGATATTCATAGAAGATCCCTTTTCTTTAATCATAAAGCCGAAACTGATTAATGCAGCGGGTAAAATCATTTTTTTGTAAACCCGGTGATCCACTTTATAATGTGCTGAAGGGGGTAAGCTGTCGGGTTTAATTTGCCCATAACCACAACCGAAAACCATAACAGTAACAGTAGCAAAAAGGAAAGATTTTTTCGCCATTAAAAAAAGGTTTACCGGCCTAATAAACTGGGGTGTTTCAATTCTTCAAGAATGGGTTCAATTAAGCCGGGTTGCAAAGCGGTAATTAAAGCCAGCGTAAAGGCCAGGCCAAATAATGAGCCCCAAAGATGGGCATCATGATTAATATTATCGGCATTACGCTTGCCCATGTAAATACAATAAACAATATAGAGCACAGCATAAAGAGCCGCCGAAATTTTAATAGCGCCATAAATATAAATACTGCTCCAGGGATTAAACACAATGGCCGCAAACACAACGGCAGATACGGCGCCGGATGCGCCCAGGGAACGATAATTGGAATTATTCTTATGTTTTATATAACTGGGAATATCGGAAACAATTAACCCTAAAAAATAAAGTAAAAGATAAGAAACGCTTCCGCCAAGAATATATTCGGTAAAATAATATTCTACCGCCATGCCAAAAAAGAAAAGTGTAAACATGTTGAATATCAAATGTAAAAAATCGGCATGCAAAAATCCCGAACTGATGAAGCGGTAATATTGGTTTTCTCTTTTTACCAGGTAAGGATACATAATGGCTTTGTTGGCAACAGTGGCGTTATTAAACCCAATGAGCGAAACAATAACATTAGCAGCAATAAGTAAAATGGTAATGGGATAATTTGATAAATTCATGAACAATAGTTTGAAGATTGTAAAAATAACTTAAAGTAAACAATGCCGGTACTATTTATACAAACGGAAATTTAAGGGCGGGGTTAGTGATGGTATTTTTCATTTTTTAAGATGCTGCAGCACCGGTAAAGTTGTTCGGCCAGGATGAGCCTTGCTAATTGATGGGGGAACACCAGGCTGGAAAGGCTCCAGGTAAAGTTGGCTCTTTGCTGTATTCCTTTGCTAACCCCATAGGCGCCGCCAATTAGAAAAATGCAGGTTTTGGTACTATCATTTGCCCTTTGTTGAATAAAATTTGCAAGGGCCATATTATTTAACAACTTACCCCGTTCATCCAAAAGAATTAAGTAATCGTCTTTTTTTAATTGGGCTAATATAATTTCTTCTTCTTTTGTTTTTAATTCTTCCGGCTCAAGCCCGGCGGCATTTTTTGGCGAAGGAATAATTTTCCAATCGGCGCTAAAATAGTTGTTAAGCCTTTTGGTAAATAGTTCAATACCTTCTTTCACATAGCTTTCATGCGCTTTACCAATACTCCATAATTGAATTTTCATGGTTAAAAATAATTAATTATAAACGCTTTTTTAAACAATTTTTTATAGTAAAGTAATCAAAAAAAAACCGGGCAAAAGCCCGGTTGAAAGTTAGATTATTGAAATTAAATTAGAAGCCATGGCTTTCCAGCGAAAACAAAATTTGAACTTCATTGGCCGATAGGGCCTTGCTATAAACCCTGCATTCATCTAAATATCCGCTTAGGGAGTTCATCCAGCCGTTGGCGGTATGCGCATTATCATCGGGCCCGCCAAGGGTAAAGCTGTCAGCATCTCCAAAGTTGGCCTGGGTATTGAATGTGGTGTTAGCCGATTGGGGCAATGGTGCCCCGTCAACATACACTCTCAATGCGCCTGTTGTGCCATCGTAAGATACTGCAAGGTGATGCCATGCCGGTTCCAGCATTTTTGGCCATACCCTTCCGGCATCAAACCACTGATCCATTACACATACTTTACCATAACTATTGGCGCCTGTTTCGGATTCGTACAAAGTAAAGAATTTAGTTTGCTCCCAGGAGTAGCCGGCTTTGTTGAGTGAAAACGGAAAATAGGTAGAAGGCCCGGAGCTTAAACTGGCCGGTTGTTGTATCCAGCAGGAAATGGTAATGCTACCCAGGCCGGCAATGGTACTGGCCATATTGGTATTTACATAACCCGGTGTGGTTACCTGCACGGCTTTTCCTTTTAAGCCCGATGATACAAAGCTCACATTTGTGGCATTGCTTGCTGTACCTACTGTTCCACTCTCTGCATCGGTATAATTATCTTCAAAAGCCCAGTGGCCAACGAGGTTGCTTGCTGCTACATCATCGGCTGTTGGATAACCGGGAATGGGAACAAAGAACGATTTTTCTTCGCCATACACCAGGCCTTTTTCATTAATGGCATAAGCCCTGTAATAATAGGTAGAGAGGTAAGTAAGGCCGGAAACATTTAGGGCAAAATTTCCGGAAATGGCATATTTGGCCATTTTGTTATCGGAGGTATCTACACCGCTTTCGCTGCTGTAGCAAATACCCGATTCACTTACCATAGAACCCCCATCGCTGGTTATATTGCCACCCAGTGAAGCCGTAGTTCCCGTAACCACGGCATCGTTGGTAACAATGGTAGGCGCCGTTGCATTTACAGTAATGCCGGTATCAGCATCTGTCTTTTTACAGCCGTAAAAGGCTAAAGCCGAAGCCGTAATTAGTATTAAAAATTTATTTTTCATGTTTTTAAATTGAAGTATTAAAATGTTATTTGCCTTTACCCTGCAATACAATTAAGGATTGTAATTCGGTTGTTGATAAAGCTTTATCGTAAATCCTTACTTCGTCTATTTTTCCCCTTAAATAATCGGCCCAGCCTTGTGAGCCGCCGGCCGTGCCTAAACTGGGTGTACAGTTAAATTGCTCTGTGCCAAATATGAGTTTGGAAGCCGTGTTTTGAAATACCAGGTCGCCTAAACCGGCAGAAGTAGTGCTGGCAACAAGCCCACCACCCTGGTAAACCGAAAAGGTAGAAGTAGACGCATCATAAGAAAGGGCAATGTTTTGCCAGGCATTCCAGGGATTAGATAAAACCGGGTTGGTGAACCAAACTTCACTTTGGGCTTTTATATGCACTTTAAAGGTAGCGCTGTTTGCCGTACTTCCGTTTTCATAAAACATATCCAACGAACCCCAAAAATCATCATCTTTTGAGATGGTAATTGGTGTAATAATACCGCTGGTGTTTTGCGGGGTGTTAATCCAAAAATCAATGGTAAAGCTTTTTACATTTTTTATGCCTGCCGGTAAATCGCAAATGGCATAAGCATTGGCCCCGCCCTGCATGGCTTTGCCTACAAAGCCGGAAGAAAAGCTGGTGTTTACGCCTGTAGCTTCTGCCCCGCTAACACTGTCTTTATAGTGGCCTTCAAAAGCCCAATAGCCCACCAAATGGCCGGCGCCTATTTCGGATGATGATGCATACCCATTAATAGAGAATACCGGCTGGTACGATTTGGGATCAAACTCTTTATAGCATGATGAAAAAAGCAGGCCGCAAATGGCTAATGCAGGAAGCAGCGCTTTTTGGATCAATAATTTATTTTTCATAATAAGTGTTTTTATTTATTAATTATATCCTGGATTTTGTTGCAGCATACCGGCGCTTAAGTCAATTTCTTTTTGCGGTATGGGCCATACTTCATTTTTATTTGCTTGCCAGCCTAAAGGCCCAAATACGGCGCTGCCTCTTCCCTGGCGTATTACATCAAAGTATCTGCTGTCAAAATCCATACCCAGTTCCACCCTTCTTTCATGATAGATAGCGGTACGAATATCAGATTGATTGGTGGATGTAACTGCCGGTAAAGTGTTGGAGGGAGCGCCATTGGCAATGGCAAAATCCCTAGCTCTTTTACGCACCAGTTCCAATGATGCCAGGGCATTTGCGGTGTTGCCCAGTTCATTATTGGCTTCGGCATTCATCAATAATACATCTGCAAACCGTATTACCCTTATGTTTTGCTCGCTGCCTCCTGTAGTGGTATAAGAGGCAAAAGGCACATACGATTTATAATTATACATAGGGTTTGTGGCGTTTAACGGAATTAAATCGCCTTCGGCAGATGTAAGGCCACGAAATAAAATTGAACCGAATTTCCTGGGATCGTTGGGCTCATAAGCATCGGCCAGGCTTTGGGTAGGGGTATTAAAGCCCCAGCCATTGCCATCAAAAGAACCCCTGGCCTGCTGTATTTGGCAATATTGGCTGTTGGACGCCCCGGGTATATTGGGCAGGTAAGCGCATTGTATTTCATAAATAGACTCGGCGCAATTTTCACCCACAACCCTAAACATTTTTTCGTAATCGGCGTAAAGGCTGTAGCCCAGGCCCATCACCTGTTCACTGTATGTTTTTGCTTCGGCCCATTTGCTTTGATAAATTGCCACTTTTGTTAAAAGCGCTAAAGCGGCGCCTTTGGTTGCCCGGCCAACGTTGGCACCGGTATAAGAGGCCGGTAAGCCTGCTGCGGCTTCGGTGAGGTCGGCCTCAATGGCTGCCCATACTTCTGCTTTGGGGGTACGGGGTAAGTTATATTCACTGCCACTTGCCGGAACATGCAATCTTAAAGGTACATCCCCAAATGCCCGTACCAGCCTAAAGTAGGAATAGGCCCTTAAGAATTTTGCTTCCAGTAAATAACGGGCCTTAAGTGCACCATCCATATTAATATTGGGGATATTATCCAGTACCTGGTTGCAATAGTTGATTTGCTGGTACATCCCTACCCAAAAATCATTCACCCTGTCGTTGGTGGAGGTTACGGTATAGGCATCAAATTCATTCATAAATCCATAAGAGCCATCGGAGGGTTCAGTTCCGGTTGAAGCATCATCGGAACCTAAACTTTCCACCGCCATGCTGGCAAATGCTGAAAACGTCCAGCCACGGGTGTTGGCATACATGGCATTAACGGCTGCCGTGGCATCTTCCTGCGTTTGCCAAAATTGGGTTACCGGTTGCTGCGCCTGCGGGGGAACGTCTAAAAAATCTTTCTTACATCCTGTTACCAGCAGGGCTGCCGATAACAAGCTGAGCAGATAAGAAGTCTTTACTTCCCAATTTCTGTTTATTATTTTCATGATAATATTTTTTTAAAAATTAAAAAGTAAGGTTTACGCCAAAATTATAAGTTGCATATAAGGGATGCACTTGTTGGTCAATACCCGACCTTGAAGGTGAGCTTGCCGGTACTTCAGGAGTAAAGCCCCTGTAAGAGAACCAGGTGAAAGGGTTTTGTGCATTTACATATACTCTTAATTTTGAAATACCCGTACGTTTTAGTCCGGAAAAAGTATAACCCAATTGTGCATTTCTTACTCTAAAGTAGCTTCCGTCTTCTACATAAAATGAACTGGTTACACTGCTATTGCCGGATGTAGCTACAGATGGATAAGTGTTGGAAGTGCCTTCTCCGTGCCAGCGGTTATCATAATAATCTTTGGTATAATTTTCACCGCCATACCTTAAGGCAAAATTTCCATTGTAAATTTCTACGCCTTGCACACCCTGGAAGTCGAGGGTGAGGTCAAAGTTTTTATAACCTACTGTAGTGTTGATACCATATATCATCCGTGGATTGGGGTTACCCAATATCACCCGGTCTTTATCATCTATTGCGCCATCGTCGTTTACATCTTTAAATTTAAAATCGCCGGGTTTGGCGCCGGGTTGTATTACTATACCACCGCTGTTTTTATAATTGGCAATATCTGCCGCAGATTGGAAAATACCAACCACCTGCCTGCCATAAAACTGGCCGATGGGCTGGCCTACCATGGTACGGGATATAACGCTTGTACCCAGGTATTGGTAAATGGGGTTACCGCCGGTACTTACCGATGAAACTTTATTTTTATTAAATCCTGCATTGGCACTTACGGTGTAATTCCAGTCTTTATTGATATCATCTTTCCATGTGAGGGCCAATTCTAATCCTTTATTTAAAAAATTGGCCTGGTTGCCAATGATGGTTCCGCTGCTGGTACCTACCGAACCTAAAACCGGGATATCAAAAATGGCATTTTTGGTTTTGCGGCTGTACCAGTCAATTTCTGCATAAAGGCGGTTATCGAGCATAGAGGCTTCAACACCAATATCTATTCCTTCTCCCAGTTCCCAATCGGTTTTGGGAGTTACTACCGAGTTGATGCTGGCGCCAATACCTGTTGTACCATCGCCACCCACATATACCAACTGACCGGTTTGAGAAGCAGTAAGTACGGAGAGATTTGCCGGAACACTCATGTTACCAATTTTTCCCCAGCTTCCCCTTAGTTTAAGGTTGTTGAAAATTTTCTGGGTTTCCATGAATTTTTCGTTGCTGATTACCCAACCCAATCCAATGGAAGGGAAATAGCCCCAGTTATTGCTGAATTTTGAAGACCCATCAGCCCTTAATGATGCCGTTACTAAATATTTATCGGCAAAGGCATAATTAATTCTTCCAAAATAAGAAGCCACCCTGTTGATGGAGCCTGCGTCGGATACCGTCATGGTATCACTTCCTAAGGCAAAGTACTGTCCGCCATTAAAATCGGGTACACCCCTGCGATAAGCATTCAGTCCATAAAATTTATATTCCTGCGCTCCCTGTCCGGCTAATATTTTAAAGGAATGATCGCCAAATCTCCTGTCGTAAGTGAGGGTATTTTCAATAATCCAGTTGCGGTTTTCTCCTCGGTTCCTGTTTAAAGCGGTAAAATCATTACGGTAGGCAACCGGTACAGAATAATATTTAGTGTAGTGGGTGTAATTTTGAGTTTCGGCTTGTGAGAAATCACCACCAACACTGCTGTGGAAGGTAAAATATTTCAGGAATTTTAAATCAGCATAAATATTGCCGTTCAACTTCCAGGTTTTAGTGTTTTGGTCAAAAAAGTCAACCGTTGCCTGTGGGTTTTTTTGGTTTGCCGTAGCAATATTATAATCGCCTGCATCTCCATAAGCTCCATCGGCATAATAAACGGGTAATATGGGCGCTGCATTAAACAGTTCATAAAAAATACCCCCGGGCATATCTTTTGATTTGCTTAATGAGGCCGTGGTGTTTACTCCAATTTTAATGGCTTTAGATAAATGAATGTCGTTGGATAAATGCACGGTATAACGGTCGTAATCATTGGTTTTTACTAATCCATCCTGGTGGTAATAACCCAGGGAAACATTATAGTTGGATTTATCGCCACCACCCGTAATTGAAACCTGGTGGTTGGTTACCATTGCCCTTCTTAAAACCTGGTGGTACCAATCTGTGGTGCCAAAAGAGGATGGGTCGGCATACCTTCCGGCGCTTCCATTAAGTACATCCAGCTCATTGATGAGTTGAGCATATTGGGGCCCGTTAACCATGTCAATTTGATTGGTGACTACCTGGGTGCCAATAAACCCGTTATAGTTGGCCACTGCTTTTGCATTTTGACGGCCTTTTTTGGTGGTTACTAAAATAACGCCGTTGGCTGCCCTAATTCCATAAATGGATTCAGAAGAAGCGTCTTTTAAAACACTCATGCTTTCAATATCACTTGTGTTTAAAAAACTAATGTCGTCATACCACACGCCATCTACTACAAAAAGCGGGTTGGTATTACCATAAACGGTTCCTACGCCCCTGATGTTTATTTGCGGAGCAGAACCGGGTGCGCCGGAATTGGTGATTTGCACACCGGCTACTTTACCTTGCAAGGCGCTCAGTGCATTGGACGTGGATTGTTTGGAAATTTCATTTCCTTTTATTTGAGTAACCGATCCGGTTACATCAATTTTTCTTTGAGAACCATAACCCACTACAATTACTTCATCTATTTTTTTTACAGCCGGGTTTAAACGCACATCCACCACATTGCGCCCATTAACGGATACGCTTTGTGTTTCATATCCAATACTGCTGAAAACCAGCGTGGCATTGGAGCCTACATTAAGGGTATAATTGCCGTTTGCATCGGTACTGGTACCATTGCTGGTACCTTTTTCGGTTACACTTGCATTGGCAATAGGCTGCCCGTTTTCGTCGGTAACTTTACCGGTTACCAGTTGCGCTTCATTGGCATTACTGCCGGCAGGCAGTACCAGCACAAGGTTATTAGCGGCCAGCTTATAGGTTAAGCCGGTGCCATTTAATAAGCCTTGCATTACATCGTTAATGCCGGCGTTGTTAAAATTCAAATCTTTTTTTTGCTTTAATCCTTCCAGGGAAGCATTATAAGCAAAGCGGTAGAATCCGTCCTGCTCAATGGTTTTAAGCGCTTTTTTTACTTCCGTGTTTTTCAGGTGCAGGTTAATGGTTTGCCCCATTAAAGGATCAGCATTTACCTGTAAGGTGCTGATGAGGAGAAAAATTGCTGCAAGCTTCATAACAAGCAAGGTTTTTTGTAGCGACTTTAGCCCAATGTGCCGGCCGATGAGTGCTTTGTTTTGCATAAACGTTTTTTTATAATTAGAAAAAATTTCGGCTTCATAGGGATAGGAATGATTAAATTGATTTTAAAGGGGTTGTTTTTTTGGGGTTACTGATTAAAATATTGTTTCCGTTAATTTGATATTCAAAGGGAACCAGTATTTTTAAAATATCCAGGGCTTCATGAACGGTTTCATTTACAAAAGTTCCGCTGAGCCTGAAGGTTTTAATTTTAGAGTCGGTAAAGTGAATGTTTACATTGTACCAGCGCTCCATGAGCAGGGCAATATGGTCAAAACTTTCTTCTTCAAATTTAAGTTTGTTGTACATCCATGCGGTTTCAGGTATGTCCACTAAATTTTTATTGGCTTTAAGCGAGGTAATGGTAATGTCGGGCTCGTTTATTTTGAAGTTTTCCGGGATCAATTTTTTTTCTGCAGGGGTACTAACGGGTATGATTTTTTTTGCAAACACCAGTTTTTCATTGGGGTTTAATATCACCTTTGCACTTCCGGGTTCATTACGCTTCATCACTTCAATGGCGCCATGCAGCAAAGTGGCTTCTATATTGGGTTCGGTTTCGTAATCTTTTACATCAAATTTTGTACCCAGTACTTTAATATCAATTAAGGACGTATGCACAATAAATGGTTTTTGGGCATTGTGTGCTACATCAAAATAGGCTTCACCTTTAAGTTCTACCTCCCGGGTTGTGTTATTAAAGTTTTTATGAACGATGAGGGCAGATGCAGCATTGAGCCAAACTTTTGTTCCATCGGGAAGGGTTAATTGTTTTCGGTTACCGGCTTCTGTGGCAATTTTGGATGCTACAGTTGGAAGTTGCGTATTTTCTTTAATTGACTTTTGGGTTAAAAGATTAATGCCAATCAATACAATGGGGAGCAGGGCTGCGGCAATCACTAATCGTTGGCGGTACTTTTTCCATAAACCGGTGGATGGTTTATGCTCGTTATCCTGCTTAAGGGTATAAAGTAAGTCATTGAGTTTTTCTTCAGATGCAGACCCTTCCTGTGGATGTGCAAATTTTGGCCAGGCTGCTTCTATAGATTGAGCAATAAACCCGCTTTCTGCATCTTCTGCCAGCAGGGTATTGAGATATTCCCTTTCTTCAGGGCTGGCTTCGCCGGATAGCTTTCGGGCTAATAAACGATATAGATTTGGATCTTTTTCCAAAGCAGTAGATTGTAACATTAAGACAATAAAAAAAGACCTTACCCCTAAGCAGGTTTAATTTTTTTTGAAAAAAAGTTTAATATCAGGCCTTTTTTGAATATCATCTTTCATAAAAAGAAAAAGCCTTTTAATGGCAAGGGTCATTTGGGTATCTACGGTTTTGGGGGAAATATTGAGGATTTCTGCTACTTCTTTATATTTTAAGCCATCTTCCCGTATGAGTTTAAATACCATTTTGCAACGGGGTGGGAGGGTTTCAATGGCCTGGGCAACTTTTTGCAGGGTTTCTTTTTCAATCAGGCTGTCCGCCGGGTTTTCGGCAAGTTCAATATCCAAATGGGCAAAGGGTTCGGTAATATTTCGGCGGGCCTGCTGCGCCATATAATTGAGAGTGCAGTTTTTTATTGAAGTGTATAAATATACATTTGGGTGTTGAATTTGAGCAGCCGTATTATGGTTACGCCATAGGTTTATAAATACATCTTCGGCAATTTCTTCTGCCCACTGTTTATTTTTACAAATGGAAAAAGAAAACTGGAGCAATTTGGCATAATAATGCCGGTACAGGTTGCGAAATGCATCTTCGTCCCGTAGGGCTATTTGATGGAGCAATGTTTTAATCTCATCTTCAGACATATGGCCGCCTGATTTCAGTTATTGAATTAAACTTGATGAAGGTACGGTTTTTTTTCAAAAGCCGAATCATGGGTTGATGAGGGTATGACCCTTCAGCAGCCTGGTTAATAATTGACGATGGGTTTAATCTACCTTAGTAATTTTAATAGTATTGGTATTGAGGTGCAATTTTACCGGTATGCTCCCCGTATTAACTACAATATCTCCTTTTTTTAGGTAGCCTCTTTCTTTAAGAATATCAATTTGATCAAAAATGATATCATCAATACTTACTTCTTCATCATAAAATAATCCCCTTACACCCCAGCTTAAACTCAGTTGATTGATGAGGGTGCGTTCTTTACTGAAAATGTAAAGCGGTGATTTGGGCCGGTAGCTACTGAGCATAAAGCCGGTATAACCACTTTGTGTCATCCCGATAAGTGCATCTGCTTTTGCATCCTGTGCCAGTTTGCAGGCATTATAACAAATGGCATCGCTAATGAAGGACGGGGAGTGGGGTTGAGGGGCCAGCAAATCTTCCCGGTTATAATGATATAAAGTACTTTCTACATACTGTATAATTCTCGTCATGGTTTCTACCACCAATTTTGGGTAATCTCCTGTGGCAGTTTCACCACTGAGCATTACGGCATCGGTACCTTCCAATACGGCATTGGCCACATCGGTTACTTCACTACGGTTGGGTTTGGTATGGTTAATCATACTTTCCATCATTTGCGTTGCAACAATAACCGGTTTTGCCCTGCGGATGCACTTGCGTATAATATCTTTTTGAACAATCGGCACTTGTTCAATGGGAATTTCCACGCCTAAATCTCCCCGTGCAATCATTACGGCATCACTGGCCAAAATAATATTGCGGATATTTTTTACCGCTTCGGGCATTTCTATTTTGGCAATGACTTTAATCTTGCTGTTTTGAAGTTTTATTCTTTCTTTTAAATCCAAAATATCTTCTTCTTTACGAACAAAGGAGAGCGCAACCCAGTTAATTTTTTGTTCAATAATAAAATCCAGGTCGGCAATATCTTTTTCGGTGAGCGAAGGCAAAGAAAGTTCACTGTCGGGAAAGTTTACGCCTTTTTTGGGCAACAAAATACCGCCCAGGGTAACACTTACCGTTAATTCTTTTTCATTCAATACTTTCTCAACCTGTATTTCCATTTTTCCGTCATCTAAAAAAATGCGTTCCCCTGCTTTTACATCTTTGGTTAAGTTGGGATAAGAAATATATATTTTATCTTTTGTACCCACTTGCTTTTCCGTGGTGAAAATGAGTTTATCGCCGGTGTTGAGTGTTATGCTACCTCCTTCCAGTTCGCCTACCCTTAATTTAGGCCCTTGCAGGTCTCCCAAAATACCAATATTGTAAGGCTCTTCTTTATTAAGCCGGGCAATATAGTTGATGATGGTTTTTTTGTCTTCATTAGTGCCGTGTGAAAAATTGAGGCGAAAAACATTTACACCTGCTTTTACCAGTTCCAGCAATTTTTCATAGGTATTGCAGGATGGGCCCACGGTGGCCACTATTTTGGTTTTCTTTTGAGAGTGGGCAATACCGGCTTCTTTATCCATTTCCTGGTGCAGGTACTTGCTGATATTTTTGTCTGACGTATTCATTTGCTGCTGTGCTTAATAAGTTTAATAATTTAAGAAGAAAGAATTTTTACAATTTTCATCCATTCTTCGTTAATGCGTTGTTTCTTTTTTACGGCTTCATTGAGTGGAATATAATTGATGCGGTTATTGACAATACCTACAAATACATTGAACCGTCCCTCCATGAGGCATTCCACGGCATGGTATCCCATACGGCTGGCAATCAACCGGTCGAAACAGGTAGGAGAGCCCCCCCGTTGAATATGGCCTAAAATACACACCCGGGTATCCAGTCCGGGAATTTTTTCTTTTATGATTTTGTCTATGTAATCGGCGCCGCCTTTTTCACCTTCGGCAACAATGATGAGGTTTACTAATTTTTTACGTTTTTCTTTTTCCTGTAACGAGGCAATGAGGTTGTCAATATCGGTTTTCTTTTCGGGGATTAAAATATTCTCGGCGCCTGTGGCAATGCCACTGTGTAAGGCAATATAGCCGGCATCCCGGCCCATTACTTCAATGATAAAAAGCCTGTCGTGGCTTTCGGCGGTATCTCTTATTTTATCAATGGCCTGTACGGCGGTATTTACTGCGGTATCAAAACCTATGGTAAAATCGGTGCCGGCAATATCTTTATCAATGGTTCCCGGCAGGCCAATGCAGGGGATATCAAATTCATTGCTGAAGGTTTGTGCGCCTCGAAAACTACCATCGCCTCCTAATATCACTAAACCGTCTATCCCTCTTTTTTTAAGATTGGAATAGGCTTTTTCTCTTCCTTCTTTGGTGAAAAACTCTTTGGACCGGGCCGTTTTTAAAATGGTTCCGCCAATTTGGATGATGTTGGCTACGCTGCGGCTTTGCATTTGGTAAATATCATCTTCTATCATGCCGCTGTACCCACGCACAATGCCATATACTTCAATGCCATGATATAAAGCTGTGCGTACTACCGCTCTTATACCGGCATTCATACCCGGGCTATCGCCCCCGCTGCACATTACGCCAATCCTGGTTACTTTTTTTTCTGCCATATTTGAATATACACCGTTTATTGTTTTGTAATAATATGGGGCAATTTGTTTTTAAATTTACATTCGTTCCGGCACCTTAATGCCCAGCAAATGCAATGCATTTTGCAGTACATGAGCTGTGAGCATAGACAGCTTTAGCCTGAGTTGTTTTTTTTCGGGGGTTTCTGCCTGGGCTATGGAATGTTCCGCAAAAAACGAACTGAACGTTTTGGCTACCTGGTATGCATACACCGCAATTGCAGAAGGGTTGTATTCATGCGCCGCTGCCTTCAGCACTGCCGGAAACTGTTCAAGGGCTACCACTAATTCTTTTTCCAGCCGTAGAAATTCTCCTTTGGTAATTATTGGCTCAGGGGCATCGTTTTTTCTTAATACCGACTTTATACGGGCATAATTATATTGAATAAACGGGCCCGTAAAGCCATGAAAATCTATGCTTTCCTCTGGGTTGAAAACCATTCTTTTTTTGGGATCTACCCTTAGTAAAAAAAACTTTAATGCACCCAGGCCAATGGTACGGTAAAGTGCTTTAAGCTCTTCATTTGAAAAATCTTTTACTTTTCCCTGTTCATTGGTTTTTTGTTCGGCTTCCTGTTGCATTTCGGCTACAATATCATCAGCATCTACCACGGTGCCTTCCCTTGTTTTCATACGGCCGCTGGGCAACTCCACCATACCATAACTTAGGTGATAAATCCCTTCGGCGGCAGGTATTTGAAGTTTTTCGCAAATGAGTTTCAGTACTTTAAAATGATAGTTTTGTTCGTCGCCAACCACATAAATGCTGTTGTTGCATTGGTACTGTTTATATTTTTCAAGGGCAAGTCCTATATCCTGGGTCATATAAACGGCTGTTCCGTCTTTGCGCTGTACTATTTTTTCGTCTAAGCCATCGGCGGTTAAATCAATCCATACACTGCCATCTTCTTTTTTAACAAACACTTTTTTCTCCAGGCCTAATTCCACTAATTGTTTACCTAAAATATAGGTCTCGCTTTCGTAATACATTTTGTCAAAATCGCTGCCAATTACCTGGTAGGTTTCATCAAAGCCTTTATACACCCAACTGTTCATTTTTTTCCATAAGTCCATTACTTCGGGCTTGCCGGCTTCCCAGTCTATGAGCATTTGCTGGGCGGCTTTCATTAAAGCCGTATTTTTTTCGGCTTCTTCTTTACTCATACCGCTTTCAACCAGTTCTTTGGCTTGTTTGTTATGTTCTGTGCCAAACAATACATAATAATCACCTACAAAATGATCGCCTTTGGTATGGGTGCTATCCGGTGTGCTGCCGTTTGCGTAAAGCTGCCAGGCCACCATGCTTTTGCAAATATGAATGCCGCGGTCGTTGGCAATGCAGGTTTTAATTACCTGGTACCCGTTAAACTTTAAAATTTCAGCAATGCTCCAGCCTAAAAAATTATTTCTTAAATGGCCCAGGTGAAGCGGCTTATTGGTGTTTGGAGAAGAATACTCCACCATTACCTTTCCTGCATTGGTTAAGGTTTTTCCATAATGGGTATTGCGGTAGTGCTCTTGTAAAAATTGATGCCAATAGCCGTCTGTAATAGTAAGGTTTAAAAATCCCTTATTAATATTGTATTGGCTAAACAGCCCGGGATTTTGTTGTAGCAATGCCTTGCCTAATTCGTTACCAAGCGCATCCGGACTTTTTCCTGTTTTTTTCAAAAGGCCAAAAAGTACAATAGTATAGTCGCCCTCAAATTCTTCTTTTGTTTTATTTACCTGGAAGTCGGTTTCGGTTACTGCCGCACCAAAAAGCCCGCTGAGTGTATGAGCCGTGGCTTTTTGAATGGATTCTACAATGTGCATTTGGCAAAAATAACAATTACCATCCGTTTGGAAAAAATATGTATGTTATACACATTAAAGGATTGTAATACACTGTTTTTTATACCTTAAGCGGGTAAATAGCCTTTGTAAATAAGCGCCAGGAGCAGTACCCCCAAAATAATCCTGTAAATACCCCAAACCTTAAAGCCGTGTTTTTGCAAAAAGCCGATAAAAAATTTGATGGCAAGCAGGGCCACAATAAAAGCCACAAGGTTGCCAATGGCAAGCAATTGCAATTCGTGGTTACTAAAGCCAGCATTTTGGCGGTAGTATTTAAAAAGTTTATAGCCCGATGCGGCAAGCATGGTGGGTACGGCAAGAAAAAAGGAAAATTCCGCCGCTGCATGCCGGGTTAATTGTTGCTGCATACCGCCTATGATGGAAGCGGCGCTGCGGCTCACTCCGGGAACCATGGCCAGGCATTGCCAGCACCCGATGATAAAGGCTTTGAGGAAGGATAATTCTTTTTCGTTGTGGATCTTATTTTGCGTAAATACGTTGTCGATAAAAAGTAATAGAATACCACCCAGTAATAAAGCCAGGGCAACAGTAGTGCTGCTGTCCAGCAAGGCATCAATTTTTTTGGAAAATAAAAAGCCGAGTACAATGGCGGGAATTACGCCAATGGCCAGTTTTAAATAAAAGCTGATATTTTTAAGATCAAAGAATTTTTTACGGTAAAGCACTAAAACCGATAGGATGGCTCCCAGTTGAATGGCAACGGTAAAAACTTTTACAAAATCATTTTCTTCCACACCCAAAAGTTTCTCGGTGATAATCATATGCCCCGTGCTGCTAATGGGAATATATTCCGTAATACCTTCTACAATTGCAATAATGATACTCTCAATAATATTCATAATGCTAAGCCGTTGATATCATAAAAAACCGGTTTAATACCTGAACCTATTTTCAAATTATTAAACCGGCTAAATAAGTATGAATAAAAAATCAGTCTGTTTTCGTTTTTTTCATAATAGCGTAAATCTCTATTACAAATCCAATGATAATTAATAAGGGCGCCAGGGTAATCCGTACGGGGCTATACACTTCTTTGGGGTCAAAAACCTGCGGATTGCTGCTTTTGCCGCCGGCCATCAAAAAAAAGCCAATGGCCAGTACGGCAAGGCCAATTAACATCCATTTATAATTTTCTTTATTAAAGAGCGCTATATTGGCGTGGGATTCTTTGTGTGCTTTTGCAGTGGTATCCGGTTTGTTTTTTGACATAAACTTTTTGGTTGAGGCTGCAATATAGTTTAAGGTTGCAGAAGTTCCAAAACTGGCACTGTACCGGGTTTAATACAATTCATCCAGCTTCATTTTTAAATATTTAATTACGGCCCTATGGGTACTGATTACGGTAATGGCTATACCCAACACAATTATTAATATACAAAGGAAGAAAAGCCCACGGTTATCATGCAGCACTTTAAAATCGGGTATAAATTTTTCAATCAATACTACAGACCCCAGTACGGCCACTATGGCAATAGCCGAAGCAATCAGGCCATTCACAATGGCTCTTTTATTTAAGGGCTTGGAAATAAAACCCCTTGTAGCGCCTACCATTTGCATGGTTTTTATTAAAAACCGGTTGCTGTACATGGCCAGGCGGATGGTATTATCAATGGATATAACCACCAGGATGGTAAGCAAAATAGCCGCAATTAAAAAAATAACGGCTGCGGTTTTTACAAACTTGCTTACCTGCGTTAAGGTTTCGGTGGGGAATTGAAATTCGCTGATTACCCCCGGAAAATAATTTTGTAAATCGGTAGCAAGCAAAGCCAGGCTGTCCTTATCTACATGGTCGGCCTTTACATAAAAATCAATACTTTCCGGCAAAGGGTTGTTGGATAAAAATTGCTTCCAGGTGGTATCGTTTTCTGCATTCCATTTGGCGATGGCTTTTTCTTTGGTAACATATTCTACCCGGTTGGCATAAGGCAATGAACTGATGTATTGCGTTAAGCTGTCAATTTGCACTTTGGGGGCATCCCGGTTCAAATACGTATGTACCTGTATACTTTCTTTAAAATAGTCGCCGGTTTTGCGAAGATTGAGGAAGAACCAGCCTACAATGCCAAATAAAAAAAGCACTAAGGATACCCCGATGATCGCATAAACATAGCTGGGTTTGCTTCTGGTGCCCGGAGCTTTACCAAATTGAGCCATAAGAATGATTTGTTTTAATTAGAAATTGGATATTTTTTTCAGTTAAATTTTTTTTAGGCTAACCCTTTTATAAAAAAATAAAGGAGTACATGCCCGGCAATGGCGCAAAAATAAAGGTTTTTAACTGCTTTGCTTTAAATTTGCGGCTTACCCAAAAATCGGTTGCGGGTCAAATATATTTTTAACAAGGTAGAGTTCTGCCTATTATTTTGTTAAAATAATTTTTTAAAATGTTGATTGAAAATAAGAATGGAATATAATTTTAGAGATATAGAACGAAAATGGCAGGAGCTATGGAAGCAAAATAATTTTTATGCCGTAAGTACCCAAAGCAGCAAGCCAAAATATTATGTGCTGGATATGTTTCCTTATCCCAGCGGAGCCGGTCTGCATGTGGGCCACCCCTTAGGCTATATTGCCAGCGATATTTACAGCCGCTATAAAAGGCTAAAAGGGTTTAATGTACTGCATCCTATGGGCTTTGACAGCTTTGGTTTGCCGGCCGAACAATATGCCATTGAAACCGGGCAACACCCGGCCGATACCACCGAAAAAAATATTGCAACTTTTAAAAAACAATTGAATAAAATTGGTTTTTGTTTTGATTGGAACCGGGAAGTACGCACCAGCAACCCACAATATTACAAATGGACACAGTGGATTTTTTTGCAACTCTTCAACAGCTATTTCTGCAATACCTGCAAAGCCGCTTTACCTATTAGCGCCCTTATAAAAAAATACGAAACAAAGGGCAGCAGCAAGTTTACAGCCGATGAATGGAACCGGTTTGATGAAAAAACCAAGAGCGATTGGTTAATGAAACGCCGCCTGGCTTTTGTGGCTTACGGCGAAGTGAACTGGTGCGAAGCCCTGGGTACGGTATTGGCCAATGATGAAGTGGTGAATGGCGTAAGCGAACGGGGTGGACACCCGGTGGTTAAAAAGAAAATGCGGCAATGGTATTTACGCATTACCGCTTATGCCGACCGGTTATTGCAGGGGCTGGAAACCGTGGACTTTAGTGATGCCATGAAGGAAATGCAACGCAACTGGATTGGAAGAAGCGAAGGAGCCGAAATGGACTTTTCCATTAAAGGCCATGCCGATAAACTGAAAGTTTATACCACCCGGCCCGATACTATTTTTGGAGTGGATTTTATGGTAGTGGCGCCTGAGCATGATTTAGTAAAACAGGTTACAACCGAAGAGCAGAAAAAGGCAATTGATGAATATCTTAGCTATGTAAAAAGCCGTAGCGACCGGGAGCGCATGAGTGAAGTAAAACAGGTTACGGGCTGCTTTACCGGCGCTTATGCCATCAACCCTTTTAACGGGCGTGAAATTCCAATTTGGATTGCAGAGTATGTATTGGCCGGCTATGGAACGGGCGCTATTATGGCCGTGCCCTGCGGCGATCAACGAGACTTTGATTTTGCCCAACATTTTAATATTCCCATTACCAATATTATTGGCAGCCATTTTAATGGCCAGGAAGCCAACCCCACCAAAGATGCCGTGCTTGAAAACAGCGATTTTTTAAATGGCCTGCTGATGAAAGACGCCATTGGCATAGCAGTAAGTAAAATAGAAGAGCTGGGTATTGGCAAGCGTAAAGTGAATTATAAAATGCGGGATGCCGGCTTTAGCCGCCAACGTTATTGGGGCGAGCCTTTTCCCATAAAATGGATAGAGGGCATACCGGTTGCAATGAGCGATGAGGAATTACCCGTAAAATTGCCGCATGTAGATCAATACGGCCCCGGGCCCGAAGGAGAAGGGCCACTGGCCAATATACCCGAATGGACGAAAGATCAAATGGAAACCAGTACCATGCCCGGTTATGCAGGTTCTTCCTGGTATTTTTTACGGTATATGGATCCCCATAATGATACCGTTTTTTGTGACAGAAAAGCCAGTGATTACTGGAACCAGGTAGATGTATATGTTGGCGGAACGGAGCATGCCGTGGGTCATTTGCTCTACAGCCGTATGTGGACCAAAGTATTGTATGACCTGGGTTTGATAGGATTTGATGAGCCGTTTAAACGATTAGTGAACCAGGGGATGATACAGGGAAGCAGTAGGTTTGTTTTTAGGGTAGAATTGGTAAACTTGATAATTAATAATAAATCTACATTCTATATCTCCTATGATTTTGCTAACAAAATTCTTAGTAGAGAAATTCCAATAACAGACCTAATTGCACAAATAAATGAACAAGATCCTGAGTATATAATTAGTAAGGAATCGGCGTTTATTGAGAAAGCGGGAGTTAAATTTAACTCCGTTCATGTAAATGTAAATTATGTAGATGGAGTCGAATTAGAAATTGATCAATTCCTACAGGAAAGATCAAAATTTGAAAATCCTAAAGTAATTACAGAAAAAGATGGCAAATTTATTTGCAGAGCAGAAGTGGAAAAAATGTCCAAGTCAAAATACAATACGGTTAACCCCGACGAATTGTGTGATAAATATGGTGCCGATACCTTCCGCATGTACGAAATGTTCCTGGGTCCGGTGGAGCAAAGCAAACCCTGGGATACCAAAGGCATTGAAGGGGTACACCGTTTTTTAAGGAAGCTTTGGCGTTTATTTAATGATGAATTGAAAGGTAAAGTATGGAACAATGACCAGCCCCAGGATGCAGAGCAAAAAATTATAAACCGAAGCATTAAAAAAATTGAACAGGATACCGAAAATTTTTCGTTCAATACAGCCGTGAGCGCTTTTATGGTTTGTGTGAATGAACTGGCCGATGCCAAATGCCATAAAAAAGAAATCCTGGAAAAACTGTTGATTTTACTTGCCCCTTATGCACCGCATATTGCCGAAGAACTTTGGAGCCAATTGAGCAATGCAGGCTCTGTACTGGATGCCGCTTATCCAAAGCTGGAAGAAAAGTACCTGGTAGAAGCCAGTAAAGAGTACCCCGTTTCTATAAATGGTAAATTAAGAACTACCCTTACCTTGTCGCTCACCCTGGAGCAACCGCAGGTGGAGGAAATGGTATTGCAAAATGATGTGGTGCAAAAATGGCTGGAAGGAAAGCCGCCCAAAAAAATTATTTTTGTAAAAGGAAAAATGGTGAACGTAGTGATTTAATGCAGCCAATGGGCGCCACTACGCTATTTAGGTTATTTTTTTTAAGCCAGGGGCGGGGTACTTTTAGGGTACAATAAGTACCATGAAAAGGTTTTACGACATACGCAGCATCTTGTATTTTGTTTTTACGCTGGCTTTACAGCAATAGTTTCAGCAGTTTTTTATTTCCACAATATGTACATAACATATTTTGTGCAATAGCCAATGATGGTTAACTTTAAGCAAATTAAAGAGTTGAATATATGGGCGCCGCTTCCCTCATCATTCTTTCTATTGCAGCAATTACCTTTTCGGGTATAGCCTTGCTGGTTTCCAAATTTTTATTAAAAACCCATACTAATAAGCAAAAGGGTGAGCCTTACGAATGTGGCATCCCTACACAGGGGCCAACCTGGGTACAGTTTAATGTAGGTTATTATTTATTTGCCCTGCTTTTTTTATTATTTGATGTAGAATTGATTTTTTTATTTCCCTGGGCCGTGGTGGTTAAAAAAATAGGCTGGTTTGCCCTCGCAGAAGTAATGGTTTTCCTGTTTATTTTATTTTTAGGTTTTTTATACGCCCATAAAAAAGGCGCATTGAAGTGGCAATAATATGAGTGAAGAAATTACATCGCAGGGTGCGGAAGTATTTCCGGGTGAAATTGTAAGGGAAACCGGCGCTACCATCAGCACCAGTAAACTCGACGACCTCATCAATTGGGCAAGGAGCAACTCTTTATGGCCGCTTACCTTTGGTACCAGTTGCTGTGCCATTGAGTTTATGTCGGTGAATTCTTCCAAATACGATTGGAGCCGTTTTGGCTTTGAAGTGGTAAGGGCCACTCCACGGCAGGCCGATGTAATTATTATTGCCGGCACCATTGTAAATAAAATGGCTCCGGTGCTTAAAAGGCTTTACGACCAGATGGCTGAACCCAAGTATGTGGTTGCCATGGGAGCCTGCGCCATAAGCGGGGGCCCATTTTTTTATAATACTTACAGCGTGGTAAAAGGCGCCGATCATGTAATTCCGGTAGATGTGTACATTCCCGGCTGCCCGCCAAGGCCGGAAGCGTTGATCCATGCTTTAATTACTTTGCAGAAAAAAATAAAAATGGGGTTAACCCGGGAACAAATAAAAGAGGAAATGAAAGAACTTCCCGCAATCTAATTGACTATTGAAAAACCGAATGACGAAAGAAGAACTGAAAATAACACTCACCGGTCTTTTGCCTGCTGCCACTTTTGAAGAGAGCGGCCAATGGCTCAATGTAAAGGTTTCCTCATCCGAATGGTTCAATAGTGCCGGTCTTTTACGTAATCAAAATACATTACAATTCGATTTTCTTTTTTGTGAAACCTGCGTGGACTGGAAAACCAGGCTCACAATGGTTTATTTTCTCCGGTCAACCGTTTTGGGTCATGAGCTTGTAGTTAAAGTAGATTTAGACCGGGATAACCCTGAGATAGAATCCGTTGCTTCCATTTGGCGTACGGCAGAGTTTAACGAAAGAGAAGTGTATGAAATGTTTGGGGTGAAATTTTTAAATCATCCCGATTTACGGTTACTCATTTTGCCCGATGGCTGGGAAGGCCGCAACCCTTTGAGAAAAGATTTTGAAGACCCGGTAAACATGGTAAAACTATAAATTGTACAGTACAACCGAAATAGTAAAACAATCCACCGCCGAAGGTGAAATGGTCATCAACATTGGGCCGCAGCACCCGGCTACGCATGGCGTACTGCATTTTGTAATTACGCTCAATGGGGAAACCATCAAAAAAGTGGAACCCCATCTTGGCTACATTCATCGCTCTATAGAAAAAATGTGTGAAAGCCTCAGTTACCGGCAATTTGTTTATGTAACCAGCCGAATGGATTATCTCAGCAGCCATATTAATAATCATGCCTGCTGCCTGGTTACGGAGCAAGCTCTGCAAATTGAATTACCTGCCCGGGCATTGGTGATACGGGTGCTTATGGATGAACTTACCCGGCTGGCTTCTCATATGCTATGGTGGGCTTCTATGGCAATGGATATTGGGGCGCTCACTCCTTTCTTTCATGCTTTTAGAGAAAGAGAAATGATCACCGATATTTTTGAAGATACCTGCGGCACACGCTTAACCATGAACTACATGGTACCCGGTGGTGTGTTGATGGACCTGCATCCCGATTTTCAAAAGAAAGTTCATGCTTTCATTAATCAATTTAAAACAAAGTTGCCGGAATATGATGAACTGGTTACCGACAATATTATTTTTCAAAACCGCACCAAAGGGATTGGATATTTAAGCAGGGAATCGGCTATTTCCTACGGTTGCACCGGGCCGGTTGCAAGAGCCAGTGGTGTAAGTTGTGACGTACGCAAGCATTTTCCGTATGCTATTTATGATAAACTGGATTTTAAAGAAATTATTGATACCGGCTGCGATAGCTGGGCAAGATATAAGGTAAGGATGCAGGAAATGCGGCAAAGCCTGCATATTATTGAGCAGTTAATTGATAATATCCCCGAAGGGGATTTCCAGGCAAAAACAAAAGCGGTACTGAAACCCCCCAAAGGAGAATTTTACAGCAAAGTGGAAACGGCAAGGGGTGAATTGGGGGTTTACATAGTGAGCGAAGGCGCCACCACTCCTTATCGCATTAAATTCCGCTCGCCGGGATTTAGCAACCTAAGCGCCCTGGAGCATATGGCCGTAGGTGGAAAAATCGGCGACTTTGTTGCCGTAATGGGAAGCATTGATTTGGTGATACCCGATATTGACCGATAAAAATAATTAGTTATAAAGAAACATGTGGAGCCTTAATGAAATAGTAAAAAGTACCGATCTAAAGTTGAATGAATTATTCAAACCGGGTATGGTGTTTTTTATTGAAGCCATTATTGTGGCCCTGTTGGCTATTAGTTTATTTGCCATTTTAGGCCTGGTACTGGTGCTTATGGAACGAAAAGTGTCTTCATTTATGCAAGTGCGTTTGGGTCCCAATCGGGTTGGCCCAAAAGGAATGTTTCAAACCGTGGCCGATACCATTAAATTAATTGTAAAAGAAGGCATGACGCCGGATAATGCAGACCGTTTCTTATTTCACCTGGCGCCTTTTTTAGTGATGATCGTGGCCATGATATTACTGGCGCCACTGCCTTTTGCCAACGGTTTTCAAATTTGGGATATCAATATTGGGGTGTTGTTTGTAAGCGCAGTTTCTTCCGTAAGTGTAATAGGGATTTTAATGGCCGGGTGGAGCAGTAACAATAAGTATTCCCTTCTTGGCGCCATGCGTAGCGGGGCGCAAATTGTGAGTTATGAACTTAGCGCCGGGTTTTCTATTTTAGCCATTGTAATCTTATCGGGCAGTTTAACTTTTAGTGATATTATACAATCACAGGCTAATGGCTGGTGGTTGTTTAAGGGCCATATACCTGCCCTAATTGCCTTTGTGATTTTTATAATTGCTGCTACTGCCGAAACCAACCGGGCGCCTTTTGATATGGCCGAAGCCGAAAGTGAACTTACGGCCGGCTTCCATACGGAATATTCGGGAATGAAGTTTGCCTTGTTTTTTTTGGCAGAATACGTAAATGTTTTTATTGTATGTGCCATAGGCGCTACGCTTTTCCTGGGCGGTTGGATGCCTTTGCATTTTGGTGACAACACTACCTTTAATCATGTTATGGATTATATTCCGGGAATTGTATGGTTTTTTGGCAAAACGTTTTTTCTCATTTTTATAATGATGTGGTTTCGCTGGACTTTTCCCCGGCTGAGGATTGACCAACTGCTCAACCTGGAATGGAAATATTTATTACCGATAAGTTTAATAAATTTATTGCTGGTAACGGTGGTGGCCATTAGTGGCTGGCATTTTTAAGCGTTCATTATGTTTTTGATTAAATATATAAAAGAGGTTTTTGGTGCGGTAAAGTCGCTGGCCATTGGTATGCGCCGTACCTTATCTTATTTTGTAAGACCAAAAGAAATAATTACCCAGCAATACCCCGATGAAAGACCGGTAATTGCTGAACGATTCAGGGGAGAAGTGGTATTGATGCATGATGAAAATAACGAACATGCCTGTACCGGTTGTACAGCTTGCGAGCTGGCCTGCCCCAATGGAACCATAAAAATTGTAACTAAGTTTGATACCACACCCGAAGGGAAAAAAAAGAAAGCCTTAGATACTTTTGTGTATCGCCTGGAAATGTGTACCATGTGCAACCTTTGTGTAGAGGCTTGTCCAACATCGGCAATAAAAATGGATACAGCTTATGAACATAGTGTTTTTGACCGGAATAAGCTTACTAAAAAATTAAATAACGAAGGCTCTAAAATCAGGTCGGGTGTAGAGTAAAACAATATAAAAGGATGACTGCTTATCAAATTACATTTTATGGTATTGCTGCCCTTATACTGGTAACGGGATTTCTTTCCGTTACTACCCGTAAAATTTTTCGTTCGGCTATTTGGTTATTGCTTTCGTTAATTGGCGTGGCCGGCCTTTATTTTTGGATGGAGGTGGAATTTATTGCAGCCGTTCAAATTGCCGTATATGTAGGCGGTATTGTAGTGCTCATTATTTTTGCCGTTTTTCTTACCCAGCAATCCGGCAATGAAATGCCTAAAGCGCCGCCGGCCAGAACCTTGTTTGCGGTTTTATCTGCCTTGTTTGGTATGGCGTTTAGCATTTATATCATTTGCAATATAAAATTTCCGGTGCGTAATGAAGTTTTAGATGCTTCGGTAAGTAAAATTGGTACGGCCATGTTGCATACCGGCAAAGATGGGTATGCCCTTCCTTTTGAAGTGGTGAGCATACTCTTGCTGGCTGCCATGGTGGGCTGTATAGTGATCGCCATGAAAAACCCCGGAGAAAAAATTGATGAAAAAATAATAAACCATCCTTAAGTTGATACCCTTAGCACATATATTTGTTTTAAGCATCTTGCTTTTTTTTATTGGGATGTATGGTTTTTTTACCCGTAAAAACCTGATCTCTATGCTCATGTCTGTGGAGTTGATGCTGAATAGTGTTAATATCAATTTTGTAGCGGCAAACAAGTATTTATATCCCGGGAAGCTTGACGGGGTATTTTTCAGCATTTTTATAATTACCATTGCTGCTGCCGAAGCTGCCGTAGCCATTGCCATTATCATTAATCTTTACAGGTCGCATCAGTCCATTGATGTGGACGATGCCAATGAAATGAAATATTAATGAAAAACCAACTCATCATATTATTAATCCCTTTGTTGCCTTTATTGGGTTTTGTGCTATTGGGGTTGTTGGGTAAAAACTATCTCAAAAAATCGGCAGGTATTATTGCAACAATGCTGTTGCTGGCCTCGGCAATACTTTCTATAATTGTTGCAGGGCAATATTTTTTTGATTACGGTAAAGCCTTTGATGTTTATGTAAAGTTGATTGCCTGGGAAATTCACTGGCTCGGTTTTACCAATCAGCTCTCCATTAATATTGGTGTGTTACTCGACCCCATCTCGGTGATCATGCTGGTAGTAGTAACATTTATATCGCTCATGGTGCATATCTTCAGTTTGGGTTACATGAAAGGCGAAACCCGGTTTGCTACATATTATGCTTACCTGGGCCTTTTTACTTTTTCAATGCTGGGACTGGTATTAGCGCCCAATTTATTTCAAATGTATATGTTTTGGGAGCTGGTAGGTATTTCCTCTTATTTACTCATTGGGTTTTATTTTCAAAAGCCCTCTGCCGTTGCAGCTGCAAAAAAAGCCTTTATTGTAACCCGTTTTGCCGATTTTGGTTTTCTCATAGGCATCATTATGCTATCTTATTTTGGCAACAGCCTCGATTTTATTACGGTAATACAAAACCTGTCTCAACCACAATCGCCGGCTTTTATTTCTGCAGCGGCGCCAATGTTTTTGGGCTGCTCCGGGCTTACCTGGGCTTTAACGCTAATTTTTATGGGGGGCGCCGGAAAAAGCGCCATGTTCCCATTGCATGTTTGGCTGCCCGATGCCATGGAGGGTCCTACTCCGGTGAGCGCTTTAATACATGCTGCCACAATGGTGGTGGCCGGGGTGTTTTTAGTGGCACGCCTTTTTCCGTTGTATGTATTTAATGGCGCTTCTTTACAAATTGTGCTATTTGTAGGTTTACTGTCATCGTTTATTGCGGCGGTAATAGCCTGCACACAAACGGATGTAAAGCGCATATTGGCATATAGTACCATGAGCCAAATTGGCTATATGATGCTGGCCCTTGGGGTTAGTGGCAGCAGTGGCGAAGCTTCTCTTGGTTTTACTGCGGGAATGTTTCATTTATTTACTCATGCATTTTTTAAGTCCTTATTATTTTTATGCGCCGGCGTAATCATTCATGTTGTTCACAGCAATAATATGAATGAAATGGGCGGATTAAGGAAGCAGCTTCCGCTTACGCATGCTGCATTTTTAATTGCCTGCCTGGCTATTTCGGGTATTCCGCCTTTTGCAGGTTTTTTCAGCAAAGAAGAAATTTTGCTTGCGGCCTATCAAAAAAGTAAAGGGGTTTACCTGCTGGCATTGCTCACATCGGGCCTTACCGCATTTTATATGTTCCGGCTTTATTTTTCTGTTTTTTGGAATAAGCCTGCACAAGCATCGCAATCCCATGCTACAACACCGGTTTCTATGAAAATTCCATTGGCGCTGTTATTGGTTTGTACCGTTGTGGCCGGTTTTATTTCTTTTGGCTCTTATGTATCTGCAGATGGAAGGGCGCTGGCCTCTCATTTTCACCTTAGCTTCTCCCTGTTGCCGGTTGCGGTAGCATTAACCGGAATATTCCTTGCCATGTGGATGTATAAATCGGCATCGGGCAAGGCCGATGCTATGGCAAAATCAATGAAAGTCCTTTATCGGCTGGCTCATAATAAATTTTATATAGATGAGTTGTATCATTTTATTACGCAACGCATCATTTTTAATATGCTGGGAAAAAATGCCGAAAGAATGGATAGAAAATTTGTAGATGGGGCAGTAAATGAACTAGCAGCGTCAACCATGGATGTTTCCAAATCCATTAAACACCTGCAAAGTGGAAAAATACAGCAATACCTTTTGTTTTTCTTTGGCGGTATTGCCTTGTTGCTTTTAATGTTTATTTATTTATGGAAGTAATATGAACCTGAGTTTGCTTATTATCGTGCCATTGATTTTGGCTGTAGCGGGGCTTTTGGTGAATAGCCAAAAGCAGGTGAAAGGCATTGCCCTTGCATCCGGTATCGCTCAGTTAGTTTTGGCATTTTGGCTTGCAATATCTTTTATGCTGCAACGAAAGAGCGCCGTTTCAGAATTTTTATTTCAGCAGCATTTTGAATGGTTTCGCCATTTAAATATCGGTTATCATATTGGTGTAGATGGTATTTCGGTAACCATGATATTGCTTACGGCATTTATAGTACTGGCGGGCATATTGGTATCGTGGAATGTGAAACGGATGAGTAAAGAATACTTTTTCCTGATGCAGGTTTTGGCCATTGGCGCCTACGGTTTTTTTATTTCACTCGATTTATTTACCCTGTTTTTTTTCCTGGAACTTGCCGTAGTGCCAAAATTTATGCTAATTGGTATATGGGGAAGCGGAAAAAAAGAATACAGCGCCATGAAGCTGGCTTTAATGCTCATGGCAGCATCGGCGTTGGTATTTGTGGGCATAACGGGTTTATATTTTTTCAGCACAACTCATGGGGTACATGATTTTAACCTGCTCACCGTTGCAGACCACCCTTTACCAACGGATAAACAAAAAATATTTTTTCCATTTGTTTTTATCGGCTTTGGCATTTTTACGGCATTATTCCCTTTTCATACATGGGTGCCCGATGGGCATTCTTCAGCACCCACGGCTGCAAGTATGTTTCTTGCCGGTATATCCATGAAGTTGGGCGGATATGGATGTTTACGGGTGGCTGTATATTTAATGCCGGCAGGCGCCCAGTTTTATTCCAATGCCATTATTGTGCTGGCCTGCATTGCAATTTTATATGGCGCATTGGTTACCATGATGCAAACCGACCTTAAGTATATCAATGCTTATTCCTCGGTAAGTCATTGTGGATTTGTGTTGCTGGGCATTGGCATTCTTACCAAAACGGCAATTAATGGAGCGGTATTACAAATGATCAGCCATGGGCTTATGACGGCCCTTTTCTTTGCAGTAATAGGAATGATTTATGAACGAACGCATACCCGGGAAGTGTCAAAAATGGGGGGATTGCTTAAAATTATGCCGTTCATTTCTACCCTGTTTGTGTTGGTGGGTTTGTGTTCACTGGGCTTGCCCGGGCTTAGTGGCTTTGTTGCAGAGGTTACCATACTGGTAGGAAGCTGGCAAAGGGTAGGCGCTTATTATCAATGGGCAACCATAATTGCTGCTGCATCTATTGTGGTTACGGCTGTATATATATTAAGAGCAACGGCTAAAGTTATCATGGGGCCATTAAAAATCAACAACAGCCTTGGCGAAGCGGCATTGGCTCAACTGGATGGCAGGCCGGCTGCCAACTGGAACGAAAGGGCCGCCGTGTACCTGCTGGCCGGAGGGATTATTGCAATGGGCATTGCTCCTTTTTTAGTAACGGATTTTATATATCCGGCTACGGATTTTATTCTGCAACAATTATCGTTTAAATAAAAGATAACCACAGGATGCTTGAGTATATTTTTTTGATGAAACAGGAACTGATGCTATCGGCACTCATCTTCCTGTTGCTGATTATTTACCTTGCTTCAAACAACCTGGTGACAGAAAAAGTTTTAACCGGGATCAATGGTTTACTAATTGCAAATTTACTGCTTGGCTTTTGGGGAAACCCTACCGGGAATTTATTTGGCAATATGTACCATACCGATGGGTTGATTGTTTTTCAAAAAAGCCTGTTGAATTTTGCCTTGCTGGTAATTTCTTTTATGGCTTATGACTGGCTTAAAGTACACCGGCATTACCTGGAATTTTATATTTTGATGTTGGCTGCCCTGCTGGGGGCATTTTATATGATCAGCAGCCGCCATTTACTCATGTTTTTTTTAGGCCTGGAACTTGCGGGCATACCGGTAGCCTTAATGGCCAATTTTGACCTGGGAAGAAAAAAATCTTCAGAAGCAGCTTTGAAATATATTATGAGTTCGGCTTTTGCATCGGCAATGTTTTTATTTGGCGCCGGGTTTATTTATGCACTTACCGGAACGCTGGATTTTTTTGAATTACAAAAAGCCGCAACGGCTAACCCTGCATTTTTGTTTGCATTTATTTTTATACTGGCCGGGATAGGATTTAAAATTTCTGCAGTACCCTTTCATTTATGGACGGCCGACGTTTACCAGGGCGCCCCGGTGGCCACGGCCTCTTACTTATCAGTTGTTTCAAAGGGAAGCGTATTGTTTGTTTTGGCTTACCTGCTGTTTAATGTTTTTCAAAATATTTTTATTACCTGGCGGGCAATCATCATCTTACTGGCTTTATTGTCCATGGTGCTGGGAAATCTTTTTGCACTAAGGCAGCAAAACAGCAAACGATTTATGGCTTTTTCGTCCATTACACAAATGGGCTTTGTGCTTATAGCTTTGGCAGCGGGAAAATTAATGAGTACCTCAGCGCTCATCTATTTCATCCTTGTATATCTGTTTAGCAACCTGGCTGCTTTTGGCGTAATTGCTGTGGTAATGGATCATACAGGAAGAGAAGATATCAATGCGTTTAAAGGATTTTATAAGAAAAACCCTTCATTGGCATGGGTTTTTGCATTGGCATTATTTTCCCTTGCAGGCATACCGCCCATGGCCGGGTTTTTTGGAAAATTTTTTTTAGTGCTGGCCGTTGCCGGAAGCGTGAACTATGTAATTCTTACTCTCATTGCTTTAAACATTGTACTGTCCGTTTATTACTACCTGCGTATCGTAAGGCTTATGTTTATGGATGATGCAGAAACATCTTTGAATAGAATTTCCGTAAGCCGGATGCCCAAATGGGCTTTGTGGATTTGTACCGCCGGCACAATTGTAACGGGGGTAATGAGCGGGGCTTATGAGTATATTGCAACGCTTGTAAAATCGGTTTGGTAAAATTTTATTACATGGCTATTAATAAAAATCATGAGTTTGAAGACCTGGAGGGCATCAAGTGTTCTGTTGTGGAAAAGAATATCAACAGGCCAAGGGTAGAATTTCTTAAAAATCTTTTGGTTCACAATGGCTTTACTGTGGTGGTGGTTCCCTCGCCGCCACCCAAGGCAGCAGCTGCAAAACCTGCGGCAGAAGGGGAGGCTCCCGTTATGCAACCTGAATTAGCACCAATAGAAAACCCAACATTTACTTTGGGTGTTACCGATTTAACCTTTAATGCCATCAATGCTATATTTGGCCGGTTATTAAAAACGCCATCCGGTAATATTGTTACCCAGGCATTTTGGAATCAGCAGGAAGCCGTAAGCCACGATGATGAACCTTATTACCTCCATACGGTATTAAAAAAATAAACGGCCTGCTAAACCGTTTCAGGAACAGTTTTTGGAGGATTGCTATTTCAAAAAACGTATCTTTACATATTAATTTTTTAACCCAAATGGATATTAAGCCAGGTACTTTATTAGCTCAGGTAAATGACCCCGCAGACTTAAAGAAGTTGCATAAAGACCAGTTGCCGCAACTTGCAGATGAACTTAGACAGTACATAATTGATGTGGTAAGCATCTATGGCGGCCATTTTGGAGCCAGCCTTGGTGTGGTAGAGCTTTCTGTAGCCCTGCATTTTGTATTTAACACACCCTATGATCAGTTGGTGTGGGATGTGGGCCACCAGGCATATGGGCATAAAATCCTTACCGGCAGGCGGCATCAGTTTCCAACCAACCGAAAATATAACGGCCTAAGTGGTTTTCCTAAAAGGAGTGAAAGTGTGTACGATACATTTGGCGTGGGGCATTCTTCAACCTCTATATCTGCAGCATTAGGCATGGCCATGGCCAGCCATTATAAAGGAGAAAACGACAGGCAGCATATTGCCGTAATTGGAGATGGCGCTATGACGGCCGGCCTGGCATTTGAAGCGATGAACCATGCCGGAATTGAAAAAAGCAACCTGCTCATCATTCTTAATGATAACTGTATGAGCATTGACCCCAATGTAGGCGCTTTAAAAGAATACTTAACCGATATCACTACATCGCATACTTATAATGAACTGAGGGATAATGTTTGGAAAGCATTAGGAAAACTTCCGGTTGGTAAAACCTTTTCAAGGGATATGGCCGCAAAACTGGAGGCCAGTTTAAAAGGCATTATCAGTAAAAGCAGCAACCTTTTTGAAGCATTGAAATTGCGCTACTTTGGGCCAATAGACGGACACAATGTGAATAAACTGGTGGAAACACTCAGCGACCTTAAAAATATTCCCGGGCCAAAAATTTTGCATATTAAAACGGTAAAAGGTAAAGGTTACGACCTTGCAGAAAAAGACCAAACCAAATGGCATGCACCCGGCTTATTTGATAAAATAACCGGTGAAATAAAAAAGAAAGCTTTTGATGTGCCTCAACCTCCTAAGTACCAGGATGTATTTGGGCATACCATAATAGAACTGGCCGAACAAAATAAAAATATCCTGGGCATTACACCGGCAATGCCCAGTGGCTGCTCATTAAAATTTATGATGGAGAAAATGCCCCACAGGGCATTTGACGTTGGCATTTGTGAGCAACATGCTGTAACGCTAAGCGCCGGCCTCGCTACCCAGGGCATGAAAGTGTTCTGCAATATTTATTCTTCGTTTATGCAAAGGGCTTATGATATGGTGATACATGATGTGGCCATTCAAAAATTACCCGTAATTTTTTGCTTAGACAGGGCAGGATTAGTGGGGGAAGACGGGCCAACGCATCATGGCTGTTACGATATTGCCTATATGCGCTGCATTCCCAATATGGTGGTAAGCGCCCCAATGAATGAAAGAGAATTGCGGAATTTAATGTACACTGCCCAGTTGGAATCTACAAAAGCCCCATTCGTTATTCGCTATCCAAGAGGAGAAGGCGTGATGCCGGAATGGAAAACAGCTTTTGAAGAAATTCAAATTGGCAAAGGAAGAAAATTAAGAGATGGGGAAGAAGTGGCTATTCTTTCTTTTGGGCACCCGGGAAATTTTGCAGCATCGGCCATAAGAGAGGTGGTACCGCAAGGTTTAAACCCGGCACATTACGATATGCGTTTTGCTAAACCATTAGACGAAGCATTGCTGCATAGCGTGTTTGAAAAATATTCTAAAATCATTACAATCGAAGATGGCACCGTGGTAGGCGGATTTGGTTCGGCCATCCTGGAATTTATGAATGCAAATGGCTATAAAGCTCAAGTACACATCATGGGCATCCCCGACAGGTTGGTGGAGCATGGCACCCCAAAAGAACTTTACAACGAAATTGGGATTGATGCCAATGCCATTGCTAAAACCTTAAGGCAAATGTGCAGTGTAAAAACAAACGTATAAGTTTTATTAAAAAAGGGTTGAAATTTTCAACCCTTTTTTATGTTCAACTATTTCCCTTTTCCGCCTTCCGGCGCTTTATCTATTAAATCCATAAACTGGTCCAGCTTTGGAGTGATGATTAATTGTGTCCTCCTGTTACGGGTTTTACCTTCTTCTGTACTATTGCTGGTAAGCGGGTTGTATTCACCACGGCCGCCGGCAGTCATGCGTTTGGGATCTACTCCAAATTGAGTTTGTAAAGCCTGTACTACCGATGAGGCCCGCAGGGCGCTCAAATCCCAGTTGTTGCGAATGTTTGGACGGGAGATGGGCACATCGTCTGTATTGCCTTCCACCAGCACTTCAAAATCTTTATAGTCTTGTAGAATTTTGGCAATTTTTTGAAGGGATGCCTGTGCTTTGTCGGAGATTTCATAGCTGCCGGATTTATACAGCATATTATCCGATAAAGAAATATAAACCACGCCTTTCAGCACTTGAACATCTACATCTTTCAATTCATCACGGCTCAGGGACCGGGTAAGGTTGCTGGTCAATACAAGGTTAAGGGAATCATTGGTGTTTTTTACATTCACCAAATGCTTGATGTAACTATTGGCCGAATTAATTTCATCAACCAGTTTTGAAATATTTACATTTCCCTGGCTGGATGAGGCCAGGCATTTATCTAATGCAGATTGTAAAGCGGCTACATTGTTGCGCTCCGATTGTATTAACTCATTCAATGAGGCAATTCGGGTTTGGGCGCTGGCCAAATCGGATTTACACTGCTGTGCGTCCATCTGGCTTGCTGTAAAATCTTTTTGTAATTGTGCGTAACTGGCCTGGAGCGATTTGTGTTGTTTGGTGCTTACGCAACCGGTAATGGTAATTGCTGCAAAGGCAGATAATAAAAATAATAAATTTGCTTTCATCAGAGATATTTAAATTTATAATATGGTAACCGGGCAAAGGTACAGTATGTAAAAATGAATTTTCTTAAGCGTTTGTTATAATCATAAATCATTACAGGGATATGAAAACAATTTCATCGGATTATATCATGAGGCATCAATATTTTACGGCTCGTAAAGATGCATATATTACTGAAAACGGGAAAACGGTGGATCCGTATTTTGTGGTGGAGTTACCCATAAGCGCCTGTGCCATGTGCCTTACTGAAAATAATGAAGTATTATTTGTAGAACAATACCGTCACCCCATCCATAAAAAAATATTGGAACTTCCCGGGGGGTTCATCGAACCCGGTGAAGCCCCCGAAAAAGGTATTGCCCGTGAATTACAGGAAGAAACCGGCTACACGTTTTCCAGCATTATTCCTTTGGGCATTACGGCTGCTAATCCCGGTTTGTTGAATAATTTTACCTACCTGTTCCTGGCCACAGGCGGTAGCAAAACCACGGGGCAATTACTGGATGATAACGAAGAAATAAGTATGGTACTCATGTCGCTTAACGATGCCCGGAAGCAACTCCACGATAATAAGATTGTACAAAGCATGCATGCGCTTTGTATGTTTTATGCTTTTGAAGCATTAGATAAGCAAAAAAAACATTACTGAAGTTTAAACGCACTGAGTTCTGCAATTACAAAAAAACTACCGCATATCATGATTACATCCTGCGCCGCAGCATTTTGCAACGCATGTTTAAAGGCGTCATTAATATGATCAAAACTTTGGCCGGATAATTTTTTTTTGGAGGCAAGGGCTTTGAGTTCATTATGCGGTAATGCCCTGGGTATATGGGCATTACTAAAATAATAGGTTGCTGTTTTAGGAAAAAGTTCCAGTAAAGCATCAAGGTTTTTGTCTTTTGCAAATCCTAATATAAAGTGTAGCGGTGCGTTGGGGTATTGCGTTTGAAGTTGATGAATAATATTTTTAATGCCATCTTCATTATGGCCTACATCCACAATTACCGTAGGATGGGTGCTTAAAATATCCCACCGGCCCCGCAGCCCGGTAATTTTTTTTACTTCTTGCAAACCTGCAACTACCATTTTATCATCAATACGGTACTGCTGTTTTCTTAACTGTTCAATTGCTGCAAATAAGGTGCATAAGTTTTGAACCTGGTAAAGCCCGGCAAGGTCTGTAGTTACGGCCATTGCAGCCCGGGTACGGGTGTTCACTATTTCACAATGCAAGGCCTCCCCTGCAGGAGGAAGGTATGTTGCCATAAAATCATCTTGGGCAAAGCTGATGGGCGAATCATTTTCATGGGCTGCTTGTTCAAATACCTTTTTTGTTGCTGCTGTATATGTTCCAATTACAACCGGGATATTTTTTTTAATGATACCGGCCTTCTCCATTGCAATTTCGGTTAAGCTGTTGCCTAAAATTTGCATGTGGTCAAAACCAATATTGGTGATAATGCTTAAAACCGGGGTAATAATATTGGTACTATCCAGCCTTCCGCCAAGGCCGGTTTCAATAACGGCAATATCCACCTGCTCCTGTGCAAAATATTCAAAAGCCATAGCCACGGTAAGTTCAAAAAAGGAAGGCTCAATGCTGTGGCAAAGCTCCCGGGTTTTTTCGGTAAAATCTATTACAAATTGCGGGTTAACCATTTGGCCGTTAACCCTTATTCGTTCGCCAAAATCAAATAAATGAGGTGACGTGTAAAGCCCGGTTTTATAACCACTTTTTTGCAAAATGGCCGCAAGCATATTGCTGGTACTGCCCTTGCCATTGGTGCCGGCTATATGTATGCTTTTGAATTTATTTTGAGGATTTTTCAGCGCTTCACAAAGTTGTAAAATATTTCCTAATCCCTTTTTTAGTGCGCTGCTGCCCGTATGGCTAAACAGGGGTAGCCGGTTGTATAAATAGGTTATGGTTTCTTCGTAGGTCAAAAATGGCAGAAGTTTTTTATGGCATTAGACGCATTCATATTTTAACGGTTTTTTTTCTTACTGTCTTTGGGAACAAAAAAACGCCCCTTTTCAATGAGCTTTGCCCCATCATACAGCTCATAACTAAACCAGCCGGAATGCATAAAATTCATTTTATCCAGTATTAAAAAATCTTCCTTTATTTTGGTAAGAACCAACGCCGGTTTTTCGTTGTCATCAAAAATTTTCACATGATAGTTTTTAAATGCGGCATCTTGCAGTTGAATAACAATACTGCTCATTTTTGATGTAAATATTTTTTTACTGGGATAAACAAACTCGGGTTCTGCCGGCGGTTTGTTGTTTTCGGCTGGCGGAAGAACCGTTTTGGCCGGCGGCGGTTCTTCAATGGATTGTGAAGTGTCGGCAATTTGATCGGCCTGCCAGGCGTAGCGTTGTTGCCCGGGGCTATCGGCAACTAGTTCTTTTACCGGTCTTACCGGCTTTGAGATGATGTATTTTCCGCCGGCAAATGCAATAAATACCCGGTAATACATTTTAGAATAGGGGGGATTGGGGTCGGTATAACCGTTTTCAATACTGGTAGGGTTTAAAACCGAACCTATCGTGCTATAATTATTAAGGCTATCGTAAGAGCGTTGGATATTTAACGTAACCACCGAATCGGTAAATTCATTTTTCCAGCTTACAATAATCTTATTGCTGATATTTGAAACCGTAATGCCCGGCAATATTTTTTGTGCCAGCGCCCTATTACAACAAAAAGCAAGCAACAGGAATAAGCAAGGTTTCTTCATAACTATTTTTCAAAAAATAACCAACGCCGTTTGAATAGGGTACAAATATACTGGCATCAAAATAAATGTTTTTTTAAATATTCACACCCGGTTTAATCATATATTAAGGTTCCTTTAGCAAGCCCCCGGTTGCCTTGCAGCCCACCGGTATGCAGGCATACGATCCTGCTGCCGGGTTTAAAAAAATTATTTTCTATATTTTTTATCACGGCGTACATCAGTTTAGCTGTATAAACAAAATCCAACGGAATTAATGTTTCCCGGTAAAACCTATTCATGAAATGCAGGAGTTCTTCATTTTTCTTTGCATAACCTCCAAAATGAAATTCATTCCACACCCTAAGGTTATGCCATTGCGATGAGCCGGTTAAACTATTTAATCTTTTGGGAATGTCCTGTAAGTTTTTTAAAACCGGAACGGCAATGCATTCTTGCCCTGGTTCGGCTTTAAGCAGTAAGCCGGCCACCGTGGTGGCAGTACCCACTGCCGTGCATATATGGCTGGGGTTTAGGGCTTGTAAGGCTTCCATAATTAATGAAGCGCCCCGGGCCCCGGCAGGAGAATACCCGCCTTCGGGTACAAAAATAAATTGCCCGTTTTTTTCATTATGGATTTCCCTTATAAAGGCTTCATCCTTATAATCTTTTCTTGAAACAAAAATCAATTCCATTCCGTAGTCCCTGCAATCCAATAGTGTTGCCGAAAGTTGCGCCGGTTTTTCGCCCCGTACTATTCCAATAGATTTTAAATTATTCTGACGGCAGGCATAAGCTGTAGCTACCAGGTGGTTGGAGTAAGGCCCGCCAAATGTTAACAGGGTTTGATGTTTGGTTTCAAGGGCTTCTTTAATAAGATAGTAAAGCTTGAATATTTTGTTGCCGGAAACCACCGGGTGAATTTTATCCAGCCGGGCCATATACAGGCATAAACCTTTTTGGGCCAATGAAGGCCAAACAATTTCCGTACATTCAATATTTCCAAAATCTTTTATCATTAAATTGCATTGCCTACTTTTGCTGGGCAAATTTCATTAAATAAAAACTATTCTTATCAATAAATGAAGCCCACACTTTTAATTCTTGCGGCCGGTATGGCGAGCCGCTACGGGAGTATGAAGCAAACGGAGGGGTTTGGCCCCAATGGAGAAACTATTATGGACTATTCCATTTATGATGCCATACAAGCCGGGTTTGGGAAAGTGGTGTTTATCATTCGTAAAGATTTTTTTGAAAGTTTTAAATCCCAGTTTGGCGATAAACTGAAGCATAAAATTCCCGTGGATTACGTTTTCCAGGAGATGGATTCTTTTGTGGAATCGAAATATATTCCCGAAGGCCGTACCAAACCCTGGGGTACGGCACATGCCATGCTTTGTGCCAAAGATGCCGTTAAAGAACCTTTTGCTGTTATTAATGCCGATGATTATTACGGTGCCGACGCCTTTCAAAAAGCCTATAACTTTTTAACATCCGGTGTTAATGAAAATTTATTTGCCATAATTGGTTACCGGCTGAGCAATACCCTCAGTGAGCATGGCATGGTAAGCCGTGGTGTTTGCCGGGTGGATGCTGACCATAATCTTGAAGAAATCAATGAACGTACAAAAATTTACCGTAAAGAAGGTAAGATCGTTTATGAAGAGGGTGCTTCCCTGGTTGAGGTTCCTGAAAATTCAAGTGTTTCAATGAATTTTTGGTGTTTTCATCCACAGGTGTTTGAAACCATATCAAAATTATTTGCCGATTTTCCTAAAAATAATATGGATAACCCCAAGGCAGAATTTTTTATTCCCATTGTTGCCGATCATTTTATTAAAAATGAAAGCGGAAAAATAAAAGTGATTTCCACCTCTTCCCAATGGTTTGGAGTAACGTATAAGGAAGATGCACCGGGTGTTAAAAAAAGTATTGATGCTTTAATTGCTTCGGGTGTTTATCCGCCCCAATTGTTTTAAGTACTTTAATCCCTTTGCTCCGGCATGACTCACACACCTGATAACTCCTTAAATAAGGATGCTGCCGCCCGGTTAGCTTTAATAAAACGGGTGAGTAAATTAATGGATGAAGAATTCCGTATTGGCAAATATAAATTTGGGCTTGATCCTATTTTAAATTTTATACCCGTAGCCGGTGATTTGGCCGGCTATCTCATTTCGGCAACCCTGCTCCTCACTATGGTAAAGCATGGCGCATCCGGCAAACTGGTCATAAAAATGCTGGGAAATATCTTCATTGATGCCCTGGTAGGTGCAATCCCTGTATTAGGATGGGTTTTTGATTTTGTGTTTAAAGCCAACAAAAAAAATGTACAATTATTAGAAGAACATTATGTGCTGGGTAAACACACGGGTAGTGCAAAACCCTATATCCTGGCCATTGTACTTATTTTATTTTTTACCATTGCCATATTATTAATTTTATCAATATGGTTTTTAAAGGCAATTGCCGATCTATTCAATATGCGGCTTATTTAATACTGGGTATAAAAAAATAAACCGCCTCGTAAAACGAGACGGCCTATTCGATTGATTGCCTAAATATTTCAATTCCGGGGGCAAAACCCGAAATAATGAGTTACCTGCTCTTATTTTTTAGAAGAATCAGTAACTGCTGCTTTAGCAGAATCAACTACTGCGTTTACAGTTGCAGCAGCAGAATCAGTTACAGCGTTAACAGTAGCAGCAGCAGAGTCAACTACAGCGCTAGCAGCAGAATCAGCTGTGTTTACAGCGTCTTCAACCTTTTTTTCACCTTCGTTACAAGCTACAAAAGTAGCAGCGATAAGAGCAATTGCTAAAAACTTTTTCATTGTTGATTTTTGTTTAATTGAAAATTATAATTTCACATTAATAACCCAATAGATAAAAAGGTAACCCATATTTTTAAAAAATTTTTTTTAACCCTTTTTTGGGTTACTTTTTGCCCCATAACGTATTAAATAACACAAGGTGACCACTTTAGAACAGGAAAAATTATTACTGAAAGGACTGGCTGGAGAAGATAAACTGGCAATAGAACAAATTTACCGGGATAACTATAATATGGTTAAAAGCCTGGTAATCAACAATAACGGGACGATTGACGACGCTGCGGATATTTTTCAGGAGGCTATGATTGTGCTGTTTGAAAAGGCAAAATCGGACGATTTTGAACTGCATTGCCAAATTAAAACCTTCATGTACTCGGTAAGCAGGAGAATTTGGCTCAAAAAATTGCAAAAGCAAAATAAGTTCAGCACTTCCTCCGATAGCCTGGAAGAAACCATACCCGTAGAAGAAGATGTGGAAAACCATGAGAAAAAGCAAAATGATTTTAACCTTATGGAAGCGGCAATGGCCAAAGTAGGCGAGCCCTGCAAAAGTTTACTGGAAGCCTACTACATCCATAAGAAAAACATGAGTGAAATAGCCGGAACATTTGGTTATACCAATGCCGATAATGCAAAAACGCAGAAGTATAAATGCCTGGTGAGATTGAAAAAATTGTTTTTTGCGCAATATAAATTTACATCGTAATGGAAGATATTTTACTAATAGATGCTGTAGAGCGATTTGCCAACGGGGAAATGAGCGCCCAGGAGAAAACCTTATTTGAAGACCTGAGGAAAAATAACCCCGATTTAGACCAGGCAGTGGTGGAGTATTTGTTTTTTATGAACGAAGTACATCAACACAGCAAAGCCAGGGCTTTTAAAAACACCCTCCACGAAGTGGAATCTAAATTGCTCAATGAAGGCTTTATCACCAAAGGTTCCACAACGGGAAAAGCCAAAGTAATTCAACTCTGGAGCAAATATAAACGTACCATAGCGGTAGCCGCTTCTATTGCAGGCCTCGTATCCATTTTTATTGCTTCGGTAGTTTCTTCGGTAAGTAATAAAGGCAACGATTCCAATTTAAAACCACTGGTAGAAAAGCTCAATAGCCAGGAAAGTAAAACCCGCCAGCTTGAAACCAAATTAAATAAACTGGAAGCCGGCAACGCATCTACCAAAACCCCGGTAAAACCCAGGCTTGATGCAAGGTTTAGGGCTACAGGTTTTTTAATTGATGCCACTAATAATTATATTGTAACCAATGCCCACGTGGTATCCCAGGTTCAAAACAACCTAATTATTGAAAATAATAAAGGCGATCAGTTTACGGCAGCGCCTGTTTATGTGAATAAAGACATGGACATTGCCATCATAAAGATCACCGATAGTAATTTTAAAAATCTTCCGGTACTCCCTTATAATATTAAAAAATCAAGCGCCGACCTGGGCGAAACCGTATTTATGCTCGGATTTCCAAAGGCAGAAGTGGTATATGGCGAAGGCTACATCAGCGCCCATAGTGGCTATAACATGGATTCCCTGTTTTGCCAGTTAAGCACGGCAGCAAATGAAGGAAATAGCGGCTCGCCGGTAATAAACAAAAACGGCGACCTCGTAGGCGTGATCAACAGCATGGAAAAAAATGCCGATGGCGTGGTATTTGCCAGCAAAGCCGGCAATATTACCAAAGCCATTGCCGAGGCCAAAAAAATCCCGGGAAATGAAGAAATCAGTTTTAAAGGTACCTCCGGTCTGCGGGGGTTAGACCGGGTAAGCCAGGTAAAAAAATTACAGGATTACGTATTTATGGTAAAAGGCAATTAATAAACTTATATTCCCGAGCAAAAAGTGGAAACTAAAGCTCCCGCCCCGGCGGGAGTTTTTTTATCCAAAAAATAAATTTTGTAAAACTAAAATAATTAGTATATTTGTGCTAATCAAATTAGTTTAGTATGTCAAAAGCCGGATTAAACCTCAAATATCTCCGCAAATTACGGGGCTGGACGCAGGAAGAATTTGCTGCAAAATTGAATATTAAACGCTCCCTCGTTGGGGCTTATGAAGAAGAAAGAGCCGATCCCCGCCTCGATGTGCTGGAAATTGTTGCCGATATTTTTAAGCTTAGCCTGGATGAATTATTGCTCAAAGATTTAAGCGAAGCGCCATCGGGCAACTCCTACCTGCAAAAACGCCGGCAGCAAAAAATGATGTCTGCCGACCGGAACCTCATCCACTTTGTACCGGTAAGAGCCGCTGCAGGATATTTAACCGGCTATGCCGATAGCGAGTTTATTGATGAACTCAACACCTTTACGCTTCCCATGCTTACCGGCGGCAATTACCGGGCTTTTGAAATAATTGGAGATAGTATGATGCCCACACCCAGCGGAAGTATTATTGTTGGCGAAAAACTGGATTCAATGGACGATGTTAAAAATAATTTTGCTTACATCGTAGTGAGTAAAAATGAAGGGATTGTTTATAAACGACTGGTAAAAAATAACCGGGCCAAAAATAAAATCACCCTGGTAAGTGATAATCCCAGTTTTCAACCCTACCAGGTGAATGCCGAAGATATTATTGAACTGTGGCATGCACAGGCTGTTATTAGCAAGGTTACCCAGCAACTCATGTGGGATGTAAATAGTCTTGCCAATATAGTGAACAACCTGCAGGACCAGGTAAGTACTTTGAAAAAGAAAATGAATTAGAGCTATGAGCGGAAAAGGTTGCATACTGATTAAGTTGTGCATATCTATTAACCGCTTTTAACCTCCCGGTTTTAACCGGTACATAACTTTGAACTACGCAGATACATCGATTAATAATAATTAAAACACACAGTTATGATCAAATTACAGGTTATTGGAAACCTTGGTGCAGATTGCATCCAAAAAGAAATCAACGGTAAAACCGTTATCAATTTTAACGTAGCACATAGCGAACGTTTTAAAGATGCCCAGGGCAATCTTAAAGAACGTACCATTTGGGTAAACTGCGCTTACTGGACCGATCGTACCGCAATTGCCCAATACCTTACCAAAGGAAAAACGGTTTATGCCGAAGGCACACCCGAAGCAGATGCCTACACAAACAAAGAAGGGCAGGCAGCAGCAACATTACGCATGCGGGTACAATCCATACAATTATTGGGTGGAAATACCGAAACACATGGCGCCAATGCAGGTAATGTAACTTATACCGGCGCTACGCCTGCGCCTGCAGTGCGTACCGAAGCGGTAGAAGCCGTTGAAACTCCGGCAAGCGACGATTTGCCATTTTAAATTAGGTTAGAAATTTTTAAAGCTGCTCTATTGGGCAGCTTTTTTTTCAGGTAGTGTAAATGGTTTTTTTTATATTTACAATCCTTCTTTCACATAAAACACTATTCTTATGACCTTTTTATTAATAGTAGTTGCCTTAATCATTTTTTTAATTGTAGTAAATTATAATGCCTTACAGCGCTTGTCACAGCCGGTAAAAGAAGCGGCATCTAATGTACAAATTGCCATTAGTAAGAAACTAAATACCATTAACCAACTGGTAGATGTTGTAAAAAGTTACCAGGAAGCAGAGCAGTTTACCCAATTAAAAGTGTCGCAGGATTATAAAGATACTGCTGCAATGATTGCCTCTTACCAGCAGGCCGGTAATATGATGGCAACCATACAGGGTGTTGCAGAACGGTTTCCCAACCTTAAAGCCAATGAACAATACCGGGAACTTACCGGAAGCATAAAAGAATGCGAGGGCAATATTCAGCATTACAGGCAAATGTATAATGCAGCAGTAAAAGCCTATAATATTAAAAGGTCTTCTATCCCTACGGTGTTTATTGCACAGTTTTTAGGTTTTTCCGAAGCCCGTTACCTGGAGTTTGACGTGGCAGGAAATGCAGGTGACGATATTTTAAAAGGCTTTACCACTGACGATGGCCAAAGATTGAATACTTTATTAAAAAATGCCGGTAGTTCAATTAATTCGGCATCAAAGCAAATTGCCAGCCAGTTGGGCAGTGCCGGAAAAATGGTTTCAGAAAAAATTAAAGATTATCAAACCACTCAATATTTTTATACCGTTTCGGGCAGTGTTCCCAAAGGGCCATTACCGCTTGCCGAAATTGAAAAGCTCATAAACGAAGGCACCTTAACCGGCGATGTAAAAGTGGCCGAAAAAGATTCAGATGACTGGAAAGATTTTCAAACGCTGAAACAATCTTCTTAAAAAACCGGTAAAGGCAAAAAATGATTTGTAGGTAAAGCCTAACCGATATTCAACACATCCTTCATGGTAAATATGCCGGTTTTGTCATAAATAAATTCTGCAGCCAGTACAGCGCCCAGGGCAAAGCCGCTGCGGTTATGGGCAGTATGGATAATTTCAATATCGTCAATAGCAGAAGTATATTTTACATGATGGGTTCCCGGCGCTGGGTCAATACGTTTACTGGTGATGGGTACTACGGTGGGATCGGTTGAACTTTCATTCAGCCATTTTGTTTTTCCGGGAACGTTATCTATGATCTGTTCGGCCAATGAAATAGCCGTGCCGCTGGGTGCGTCTTTTTTTGCCGTGTGGTGAATTTCTTCCACACTTATGGCATACTGGCTTTGGCGGGCCATTAAAGCTGCCAGCTTTTTATTGAGTTCAAAAAAAATATTCACACCAATGCTAAAATTGCTGGCATAAAGAAAGGTTCCGTTTTTATCTATGCAATATTGTTCCACTGCTATTTTTTCTTTAAGCCATCCTGTGGTGCCGCATACCACAGGTACGCCGTTATTGATGCAGTTTAAAATATTATTTACTGCACTTTGCGGAGTGGAAAATTCAATGGCCACATCACAATTTTTAAGCTTTACGGCATTATTTTCAATGCTGTTATGCATATCAACAACCAGGCCAATAGTATGGCCTCTTTGCAAAGCAATTTCTTCAATGGCTTTACCCATTTTACCATATCCTATTAAGGCTATTTGCATAAAGTAATTCTAAAAAATATGAGGTGAAGGTAAGGTTATTTACCAATTTGCAAAACCAGGCTAATTCCATTAGTGCCTGCCAATGGGCTATAGCCTGCTTTGAGTTGCAGGCTTAAGTCATCGCTTATGTCAAATGTTTTTAAGTGAGCATCTACGGCGGCGTCGGCTACATTTATGCCCCAAAACAAAATAAAAAATAATACACAGTAGTCTGCGTTTTGCCTTACGGCATTTCTAAAAGCTTTTATCCTTTCGGGCTGGCTGCGTACGGTGTAATAGGGTTGCTTTATCTGGTTATCGTTTGAGGGATCGTTATCCGTTGCAAGAATATAGGCTTGTTTGGAATCTTTATATTGCTTTACATTTCTAAAAAAAAGATAAGTTGTGGTACCTAATGCGCCATACACCAGCGGTATTTTCCAGTATTTTTTATTGGTGGCCTGGCCCCAGCCGGGTATTATGGCAGAGCGTACAATGGCAATTTTAGGATTGTACTTTTTAATTGCAGCGGTATCCTTCTTTGAGGTATTATTTACGTTTAGAAATGTATTTGAAGAATCCGGTCGAACAATATCCGGTTCTCGTTGCGCAAATGCATAGCTACTCATCAAAAAGCAACAAAAAATAAAAAGGAATATTTTTTTTTGTGGCATCAGCTCACCTTAACGTTCAGTTTATCTAATAAAGCATTCAGTTCTTCGGTAGAAAAATAATCAAAACTTATACTGCCCGAGCCTTTAGCGGTATGCGTAAGTTTTACCCTGGTACTGAAATGCGATGCTAAATTATCTTCTATTTTTTTAAATGCAGGGGCAAGGGAAGGTTTTACCGCCTTTTTAACAGTTTTATCCGAAGTGTAAATTTTACGTACCAGTTCCTCCGTTTGTCTTACGCTCAGTTCTTTGTTTTTTATTTCGTTAAAAATAAAAAGTTGCTTGTCAATGGCATCTACATTTATCAGCGCCTTGGCATGCCCCATCGAAATTGCACCGTTTCTTACCGCTACCTGTATGTCGGGAGGTAATTTAAGGAGGCGGATATAATTGGTAACGGTACTCCTTTCTTTACCCATTCTTTCGGCTACTTTTTCCTGGGTATAATCCAGGTCTTCCATCATTCTTTTATAACTTAGGGCAATTTCAATGGCATTTAAGTTTTCTCTTTGCAGGTTTTCCAAAAGGGCCAGTTCCAGCATTTGGTTATTGCCTGTTTCACGTAAATACACCGGTACATCTTTTAAACCGGCAATTTTTGCGGCACGGAACCTTCTTTCCCCGGCTACAATTTTGTATTTACCATTGGGCATTGGAGTTACCGTAAGCGGCTGAATAATATTATGGATTTTAATGGAGGCCGCTAATTCACTCAGGGCCGTATCATCAAAATCTTTACGGGGTTGGTTATTGTTGGGTTCAATTTTTTCCAGGGGCACTCGTTGGCCATGCATGGCTTTTTCAACCACATCGGTTTTTAAGGTGCCGGCAGTATGTTTTAAATCAGAGTCAATATTTTGCAATAAACTCCTGATGCCTTTGCCCAAATCGTTTTTTTTATTTTGTTGTGTCATTTTTTCAAAAGTCAATTTCCCCAATATATTATTTTATTGTAAAACCCGGTCTTCCTGTTTTATTTTGGTAAGGTTGTTTTTTTGCAGTATTTCTTTGGCAAGGTTTAAATAATTGATGGATCCCTTGCTGTCGCTATCGTATAAAATTACGGGTTTGCCCACACTTGGAGCTTCGCTCAATTTGGTGTTTCGGTGTATGATGCTGCTAAATACCAGTTCTTCAAAATGCCGCCTTACTTCACTAACCACCTGGTTGCAAAGGCGCAGCCTGCCATCGTACATCGTCATCAAAATGCCTTCAATTTCCAATTCGGGGTTTAAGCGGTTTTGTACAATTTTTACGGTATTGAGTAATTTGCCCAGTCCTTCCAATGCAAAAAATTCAGTTTGTACCGGCACTACAACACTGTCGGCAGCTACCAGGGCATTTACGGTTATAAGGCCAAGGGAAGGGGAGCAGTCAATTACTATAAAGTCATATTGGTCTTTTACCGGTTCTAAAACCTTTTTTAAAATCATTTCCCTGCTGGGGTGGTTGATCATTTCTATTTCGGCGCCAACAAGGTCAATGTGTGACGGAATTAAATCCAGGTAGGCGATATCGGTTTTTAAGATTACATTTTTAGCTTCGGCTTCATTTACCATGCAATCGTATAAGCTTTTGGTGATATTGTGCAAATCAAAGCCCACGCCGGTGGTGCTGTTGGCCTGCGGATCGGCATCTACCAGCAAGGTTTTAAACTCTAAAATGGCAAAACTTGCTGCCAGGTTTATTGCCGTGGTAGTTTTTCCTACACCGCCTTTTTGATTGGCTATTCCAATTATTCTTGCCATACTATTTGTTATAAATTGATGCTGTATTCTTAAAATTTGCTAATAATCCCTATCGTATAGCTACTTGCTGCTTATTAAAAGCAATTGGCTAAGGCGGCAAAATTAGCCAATCGGCAGCAGATAAATGCAAGGCTCCTGTACAATTTGTACAGTTTAAATTCACAATAAATTCAATTTGTTATTCCGTAAAACTAATTTCGGTTTTTATTAATGGCATCATGTTTTTTCACAATGCATGGGAAATAATGCCCGGGGCATCAGCTTCAAGAATGGAGTTTTTCCTTAATTGAACAATTATCCCCAACTTTTTTAACTTAATTTGTTTTTGGAGTATAATAAATTTTGCAATTTCTATGCGCTCAACTTCCGGTTTGGTTATTATTATCAGTTTAATGCTTTTGGTGGATTTTTATATTTTCCAGGCGGTAAAAACCGTTAGTAACCCGGCTTCTGCAAAGGCTAAAATTATTTTTTACGCCATTTTTTGGTGCATTTCCCTGCTTTCCATAATGGGTTTGCTGGTATTTGTGAATACCGATGCCCAATTTATGGGCAAAAAACCCCGTACTTATTTATTTGCCATAATTATGGGTTTGTTTTTGGCAAAACTTTGTGCATTGGTTTTTTTAGTTATAGACGATTTACGAAGGGCCATACAGTGGCTGGCTTCCCGGATATTTTTTAGGGATACCGAGGCGGCAGATTTTGTGGGCGATAAAATTAGCCGTTCTGCTTTTTTAAGCTGGATGGGTTTTGCGGCCGGTGGCACTTTGTTTTCCAGCATGGTTTATGGCTTTTCCAACAAATATAAGTACCAGGTAAAACGGGTAAAACTCCAGTTCAGTAACCTTCCGGAAAACTTCAGGGGGTTTAAAATTGTGCATATCAGCGATATTCACAGCGGCAGCTTTACCAATAAAAATGCGGTAGGGCATGGCGTAGATTTAATAGTACAGCAACAGGCCGATATCATTCTCTTTACCGGTGATTTAATAAACGACCGGGCAGATGAAATGAAGGAATATATGGATACTTTCAGCAGGTTAAAAGCCCCAATGGGCGTGTTTTCTACCCTGGGCAACCACGACTATGGTGATTATGTACAATGGCCCATAAACGGCATTTCAAAAAAGCAGAACTTAGAAAACCTGAAAGCTGTGCATGCCCAATTAGGCTGGAGATTATTAATGAACGAGCATGTGGTATTGGAAAAAAACGGGCAGCAAATTGCACTTTTAGGAATTGAAAACTGGAGCAGTAAAGCCCGTTTCCCCAAGCATGGCCGTATGGATTTGGCTTATGCCCATACCGGGAAATACCCTTTTAAAATTTTAATGAGCCACGATCCCAGCCATTGGGATGCAGAAGTAATACCGTACTATAGTGATATAGATTTGATGTTGAGCGGACATACGCATGGCATGCAGTTTGGTGTGGAAATTCCCGGTTTTAAATGGAGTCCCGTGCAATATATTTATAAACAGTGGGCTGGCCTGTATAAAAATAATAAGCAAATGCTTTATGTGAACCGTGGCTTTGGCTTTATTGGATACCCGGGAAGAGTGGGAATATTGCCGGAAATAACCGTAATAGAATTCACATAAAAAAAGACCCACTTGGTGGGCCTTTTTAAAGTTATTTAAAAACACTTTTTATATAATCTTCGGCTTCCTGGCCTTTGGATTTTATAATCCGGTCAAAGGAAGATTTAAATAAAGGCGTTATCCGGTCTTTATACGCTTCAGGTACTGCGTTGTAAAAGGTTATGATATCATCAATTCCTTTTTTGATATTGTTAAAATTGTTGAGTTTCGACAAATACTCGGCAAATTTTGAAGTGCTGCCCAGTTTTTCAAAACTAAAGCCCATATCGTTGTAGCTTTTTGAAAGCAAGTCAAAATCTTCTTCCTTGCCCTGGCTGTAAAGCAGGCTGTTAATCGCCTCTCTTAAAGCGCCTTTTGAATCAACGTTTAATTTTTTTGCAAGGGTATAAGCATGATCCGGATCCAAAGCGGCCAGTGCAGATAAACCGGCGCCGGCAACGGAATACGAAGAATCATTAACGGCTTGCTCAAAGATTGCTTTATTAGAAGCATCGCCATTTTTAGACAGGAATTTTATTGCAGCAGCCCTTGTTTTTTTACTAAAATCCGATTTAGCAATGCGTTCCATCTCTTCCAATACCACTTTATCGGATTTGTAAGGTGTGCCGGATATTTTTTGAATGCTGTACGTTCTTAAACCTGAATATTTATCATATAATCCCTTGGCAATTTCAGGCATATTCTTTTTGGCAAAAAAGTCAAGGGCTTCTTTTCGGTCCAAATAATTTTTGGCATACATCCACTGGGCTTTAAATTCATCTTCCGATTTGTTGTCAATTTTTTCGGCCAGTAAAATTTTATCCCCATCTACATTAATGAGATCGGGTTTCACGGTGTACGGAAACGAAAAACTGTCCACTAAATTTCTTACCCACACATTATGGCGTACTTTATTAGGCCCATTGTAAACATCAATGGCAATGGGTAAAATAAAAGCAGGGTTATCTTTTTGAATTTGCGAAATTTTTACTTTGGCTATTCCAGGGGTACTGTAGTCGTAATCAATTTTCAACTTTGGCTGGCCGCTGCCATAATACCATTGGTTAAAAAACCAGTTAAGGTCTTTACCGGTTACTTCTTCAAATGCAAGCCGTAACTGTTGTGCTTCGCCGGTTTTAAATTTGTTGGTCGTTAAGTAGTTGTTTAAGGATTTAAAAAAGGCGTCATCGCCCACATAATTCCTCAGCATGTGCAAAATTCTTCCGCCTTTATTATAGCTTACGGCATCAAATACATCTTCTTTATTACTATAATAAAATCGTACTAAATCCTTATGGTTGCTGCCGCTCATTAAATATCCGCTCATGTCCTCAAAATTGTGCTCATCAGCAAAATCTTTTCCATATTTGTATTCATCCCACAAATATTCGCTGTAGTTGGCAAAGCTTTCGTTTACGGTAATATTACTCCAGCTTTCGGTGGTAACCAGGTCGCCAAACCATTGGTGAAAAAGTTCGTGGGCAATAGTTTCTTCCCAATGATTGCCATCCAGCAGTTGCCGGTTATTTTGATAAGCGCTTTCCTGGTGCAGTGTGGCAGTAGTGTTTTCCATGGCGCCGCTCACATAATCCCTTCCTACAATTTGTGCGTATTTTGGCCAGGGAAAATCAACCCCTAATTTGTCGGAAAAAAAAGCAATCATTTCAGGTGTGTTTCCAAAAACACCTTTTGCATACGGCGCCTGCGAAGGTTCTACATAATAACTCACTTCTTTTCCTTTGTAAGGCTTGTCTTTTACAACGCTGTATTCGCCCACACCCATAAAAAATAAATAAGGGGCATGGGGGAGGTCCATTTTCCAGTAATCTGTTCTGCTGCCATCGGCATTTTTCTTTTCGCTAATCTTTAAACCGTTACTTAAAGTGGTAAACCTGGATGGAACGGTCATGTAAATTTCTTCCGTGGTTTTCTGGTTGGGTTTGTCAATGGTTACCATCCACACACTGTTGGCTTCGGTTTCACCTTGGGTCCAAATTTGGGTGGGTTTATCTTTTTCCTCTCCTTTTGGGTTAATAAAATAAAGCCCTTTGGCATCGGTGATGGCCATGCTGCCCTGTGTTTTATAATCATTGGGTTTGCTGATGTAATCAAAATACAGCGTGTATTTTTCACCTCCTGCGTAGGATTTATCCAGCTTAATATTTAATTGGTGGCCATCATATTTATACTGCAGGGGCTTTTTTTGAGCGCCTGTAACAAGGGCCACTTCTTTAATATCCATTCCTTTGGCATCCAGTCTCACGGAGTCTGTTGCATAAAAATGGGGTTGAAGGGTTAACCATTCTTTACCATACATCCAGGATTTGTCAAAATCAAATTTCACTTCAAGCTTGGTATGAACCAGGTTGTTGGTAATGGCTGCGGTTTCCCGGTAAATGTGCTTCCAACTCGTATCTTCCGGCTCTTGAAACTGGGCAAAAATTTGTGTAAACGAAATAAGTAGTACAACTAATAATAAAATTCTTTTCATCTTAAATAGAGTTAAAGCATCAAAGCTAACGGCTCAATTGCAAACAGTTCGTTATTTTTTTATAAAAGGTATTTTTTAAGGATATTCTGTTCCTTAATGATTAATTTAGGGCTATTCTTTAGCTTTGTAAAACATGAAACGTATTTTTCTTCTTGGGATATTTATCGTTTGTGCCGTAATGGTCCGGGCTCAGCAGCACTATTTTGCCTATTTTCAAACCGATAATCATCAGCCTTTTTTTGTAAAAATGAATAATACGGTTTTAAGCTCTTCGGCTTCGGGTTATTTAATTATTCCCAAATTGCAAAATGGTGAATACCCGTTGACGATCGGTTTCCCCAAAAGTGAAAAAGCTGAACAACGATTTGGCGTTACCATAAATGGTAAAGATCTTGGTTTCCTGGTAAAAGACTTTGGCGATAAGGGATGGGGATTATTTAATTTTCAAACCATGAAAGTAGTAATGGCATCGGGGCCTTCTTTACCTGCAAAAGGCAAGGATACTGCTACAGATGCCTTTTCCAATATTTTAGCCAATGTGGTAAACACCCCATCCATCAAAGAAAAAACAATTAAAGCAGAAGAGCCCAAAAGCCGCTTGCCGGAAGAAACCCCCAAAACAGATACTATAACAAAAGTTATTACGGTTAAAGAAGAAACGGTATCGTTACCCACAAAAACAAGTCCGGGTGAGGCTTCAATTAAAAAAGATAACCCGGTGGTATTATATCAGGCTATTTCCGAACTCGGGGGAAAATCAATGATATACCTTGTTAAAGAATCGGATAAGTATGATACCATAAGAGTTTACCTGCCGGTTATTTCGGTTAATGAAAAAGCTGAAACCTTTAAAAAAGATCAAAAAAGAACGGAAGCGGTAAAACAAAATGACAGTAAAATCCCCGATGAAAAATTTTTGCCCATTGAACTTCCCAATCCCAATTCGGAAAGCGCAGTAACCCAGCAGGTCAAAGCGGAGCCATCATCTGTTATTACAAGTGACGGAAAGCTCAACTACAATTCCGATTGTAAAACGACGGCAAGCCAGGATGATTTTATAGAACTACGCCGAAGAATGGTGGCGCAGGAAAGCGAGAATGCAATGATCCGGGAAGCTCAAAAAATATTTAAACAAAAATGTTTTTCTACCGACCAGGTAAAAGGGCTTTCTTCACTAATCCTTAGCGAAAAAAACAAAATGGATTTTTTTAAAATGACCTATCCGTTTGTTTACGACAGCAGTAATTTTCATACCCTCCAAAGTCAGCTAACCGAAGAAATATATATCAATAGTTTTAAAGCCATGCTGATAAAATAAAACAATGCCCCGATTTTTTATTGACGTTTCTTATAAGGGTACTGCCTATGCAGGTTTTCAAAAACAAAATAATGCCAATACCATTCAGGCTGAAGTTGAAAAAGCCTTTGAAATTTTTTATAAATTCCCGATAGCTCTAACCGGATCCTCCCGTACAGATGCTGGTGTGCATGCACTGCAAAATTTCTTTCATGCCGATGTATTGGGTTTCCGGGAAAGAAACTTTGAGAAAGATGCCTATCATTTAAACGCCATTCTCCCACAGGATATAGTGATTAATACCATCTATGAA